>Ga0307508_10000039_pt1 | contig 149732 bp, 126 predicted proteins | sample 9_EM_MG_FD_203089 | JGI IMG/M metagenome (GOLD analysis project Ga0307508, IMG submission 203089) | Populus trichocarpa ectomycorrhiza microbial communities from riparian zone in the Pacific Northwest, United States - 9_EM | ecosystem: Host-associated > Plants > Roots > Unclassified | place...
CCCTTCCTCAATGCTTGTCAGCGCCAAACCGCTCACACCCCTTCCGCATCTTAGATCCCTCTCTTTCCGTCACTAACAAAGCTCTTCTCCGCTCTTAACCGGACAGCAGTGGATAACGCGCCCTACCTTTATCATTCCACTAAATCCTGAATCAATGGCTCGGCGATAGGTGCGGTTGGTGCGAATCGGATCGCATCGCGAATGAGGGATTCGGCCTTTGCACTTGCAGTCTCGTTGTTGAGGTGGAGCGTGCAGAGCCGCGTACCGGCGTTAACGGGTTCGCCGATTTTTATCAGGTTGGAAATGCCGACAGCATGATCGACTTCGTCGGCGACTGAGGCGCGACCACCTCCAAGCGCCATGATGGCGTGGCCGCATTTGAGCGCGTCGACTTCCGAAATAAATCCGTGAGCGCTGCCTGGCGCGGTCACATCGATGATTTTTTTCGCCGTGGGCAGTAGCGTGTAGTCATCAATGACCCGTGCATTGCCGTCCTGGGCCGCGCACAACAGGCGGAATTTTTCCAGGGCAGAACCGTTGGCGATGACAGATTCCATCTTGCGACGGGCTTCAGGCATGTCTTTCGCAACGCCGCCCAAAATCAGCATGTGGCCGGTGAGGGCAAAAGTAACTTCCATCAGGTCGGCAGGACCGCGACCCTTAAGAGATTCGATCGACTCGATTACTTCCGTGGTATGTCCGACGGCACGGCCCAGCGGTTGATGCATGCCGGTCAATAGAGCGCGCACCGGCTTTCCAGAAACTTTGCCGATGGCCACCATGGCCTTCGCCAATTCCAGGGCTTGGGCTTTGGTTTTCATGAATGCGCCGCGGCCAAATTTGATATCGAGCACCAGGGAATCGATGCCTTCAGCGAGTTTTTTGCTCATGATGCTCGCGCAAATCAACGGGATACATTCCACCGTCCCGGTCACATCGCGCAGCGAATACAGTTTGCGGTCCGCGGGGACGACTTGCGGCGTCTGACCGATCATGGCGGTGCCCACTTTTTGGAGGACGGCGCGGAATTCCGGCACACTGAGCATCACGCGAAATCCGGGAATCGATTCCAGTTTGTCGAGTGTACCGCCGGTGTGGCCGAGGCCCCGGCCGCTCATCATCGGCACTTTGACGCCACAGGCTGCGGCGAGCGGAGCGAGGATCAACGAGACTTTGTCGCCGACACCACCCGTGGAATGTTTGTCCACCTTCGCGCCTGGCAGGTCGCGCAGATCAATGACTTCGCCCGAATGAAGCATTGCATCGGTGAGCCACGAGGTTTCCTCGGGAGTCAGGCCTCGCCAGAAAATTGCCATCAGCAAGGCGGTTGCCTGGTAGTCGGCGAAACGCCCGTCAGCGACGCCGCGGGCAAAAAAATTAATCTCGTCGCGGGTGAGCGTGCCGCCGTCGCGCTTTTTGATGATGATGTCCTGCGGGAAGAACGTGGCGCTCATTTGATCCCTGGATTGAACGTGACCTGGTGGAATAGGTCGAGGGAGTTTTGGCGGTGTCGGAACGGAAGGAATTTTTAACCGCTAATGGATTCACTCCGCTGGGCAGTGGAGTGAATCCTTTGAAGAGTATGCCGACTGATCGTCGGCATGGATAGGCTCCAGGGGCCTGCTAATCGCAGGCGGAATTCGAACACGAAGTGAAAACGAAGCAGTTTTACACCAAGATCGCAAAGGCAGCGAAGGAGGGACTGCTTTCTCAAAGGGTCGTTTCCCTGGGCGACTGTTCAATTCCTTTCGTGTGATTTCGTGTGTTTCGTGGGAAAATCCCCGGAGTTTAAACGCGGAGTTCGCGGAGAACGCAGAGAAAAGCAATTCGTCGTTCGTGAAACGGATGCTTGAACCCGGTCTGCGATAAGCAGACCTTAAAGCTATGAGCGATCAATAGACCGCCCCGACAGTCGGACGGGCCGTTGAGGGCAACGCCCCTACCACGCAGAGTGCAGGAAAGGGCTCGGAATTTAAGCGTAGCGCTCTTCCTTCCACGGATCGCCGATGGCGTGGTAGCCGCGGACTTCCCAGAAGCCGAGACGATCCTCGGCGAGAAACGTGATGCTCTTCACGAACTTTGATCCTTTCCACGCATACAATTTTGGAATGATCACGCGCGCTGGTCCGCCGTGTTCCCTTGAAACGGGTTCGCCGCCGAATTTTGTCGCGATCAGAACGTCGTCATCGAGACAGCTCGCGAGTGGGACATTGGTCGAGTACCCGTCATAGCCGGTGAAGTAGACGAACCTTGCCTCGGGCTTCGGCTGGGCGATTTCGAAGAGAGTGGTGAAGGCGACACCGCTCCACTGGCAGTCGTATTTGCTCCAGGTCGTAACACAGTGAAAATCACTTTGGTCAGTCACTTGAGGCAGCGCATTGAACTGTTCCCACGAAAGCGAAACCGGTTTTTCGACAAGACCGTCGATGGTGAGCGTCCAATCGGCGAGCGGAATTTCTGGTTGCACGCCGAGATCGAGCACGGGAAAACCGGAGGTTAGTTTTTGTCCGGGAGGGAGTCGGTCTGTGGTGGCGACATCGCGTGGTTTGAAACCCTGGGCGAGTTGTTTTTCGGCCCACTTTTGTTTGGCCGCGATGTAGCGTTCCTTGGACATGGATCCACCAATAGGAGGGGATGGGTCTTTCGCAAGCCGCACGTGCGGGAACGAGACCCGGGATTTTTTGGCCCACGAAACACACGGAAATTCACGAAAACCCCGGAGGGTACCCGCGAATCACGCCAATGATGCGAATGGAAACAGTCGGAGTGCTGACAGAGGATACGAATCAGAATGTAGGAGCTTGCTTGCAAGCGATCGGGATGCGCGGGCGGTGCTGACGGTCGGATCGCTTGCAAGCAAGCTCCTGCATTCTGAAATCGAAACGGACTGGACTACACTGATGGAGGGAGGACGGACACGCGCGGACGGAGCGGGGTGGTGAGCGCTTCGGTGATGAGTGGGGTTTTTGCGCGATAATAGAGCGCCATTCCGCCTTGATAGAGCAACGTGCCCAATGCGACTCCCCCGTAGATTGAGAAAAAGGCGAGGCGTACCATAGGCAGCACGTCGGCTTTTTGAATGCCGGATTCTTTGAGCGCGGCTTCCATGTCGGGGGTCAAATTGCCCAACACCGTCGCATCGTCGAAACTGCCAAGTCGGGTGACGCAATACACCAGGACGACGGCCAGCAAGAACAGCTGCGACCGCGCGAGGGTTTTCATGCCGGAGGGATCGCGGCGTTTGAGCAATTTGCGCCCGCGGAGTTCCATCGCACCGGCGGCGGCAATGAGTAAGCCGACCATCACTCCGGAATAGTCGCCGATGATCACCGTGATCAACATACCCAGCGCGGCGATCCCGATGATGCTCCAGCCGTCGATGAGCGAAATCGTCAAAACCCATTTGAGCGTTTTTTCTGCCTTGGTGGGTTCAGGAGGGTTCATCGCAGCGAAAACTATGCAGGTGTGGCGATTGCGCCAAATTCTTTCGGTATGGCTGCAGGATAGACTTTGCCGAACTCCGGTAGCTATTGACTCCACCAAAAAGGCCAGCGGCCTGCTGCTACACGATCTTTGACCGACTTTGGGCGAATGAGTTTTTACTCGCTTCAGGGGGCGGGGGTTCGCTCAGAATGACCTTTCCATGTCGCGACCTGCGAATAAACCCTGGCCATTCCGGATCGAATATCCGCCCGAGCTGCCGATCAGCTCGCGGGCGGACGAGATCATTGCGGCCATTCGCGATAATCAGGTGCTGATCCTCGCGGGCGAAACCGGATCGGGGAAAACCACGCAAATTCCCAAAATGTGTCTGGTCGCGGGTTGCGGGGAGAAAGGAAAAATCGCGTGCACCCAACCGCGTCGCGTCGCGGCGACCTCGGTGGCGCGGCGGGTCGCCGAGGAGTTGAATGTGTCGTTGGGGCGGGAGGTCGGCTGCAAAATCCGTTTTGCGGATCAGACGTCAAAGGACACGGTGATCAAGTTCATGACCGACGGCATGCTGCTCGCGGAATTGCAGGCGGATCCGTTTTTGGACGAGTACGACACCATCATTGTCGACGAGGCGCATGAGCGCTCGCTCAACATTGATTTTATTCTCGGGCATTTGCGCCGTCTGCGTTCGCGCCGGCCGGAACTCAAAATTGTGATCACGTCGGCGACGATCGATACCGAGGCCTTTTCCAAGGCCTTCGATAATGCGCCGATCATCGAGGTTTCGGGGCGGGTTTTCCCGGTGGAAGTGATCTACGCGCCGATTGAGGAGTTCAAGGAGGAGGGCGACACACCGTTGCCGGTTGCTACCGGCCCGGTGTTTGTCCCTGGTTCTCGCGACGCGAAACCAGGGCAAAGAAAAAGCCGGCCGGACGATTTCACTTACCTCGATGCGGCGGTGGAGGCGGTTGAGCGGGTGTTATTGGAGAGTTCACAGGGTGACATTCTCGTTTTTCTGCCGACCGAAAGGGACATTCGCGAAATCACCGACCTGCTGGCGGGGCGCAGGCTGGGGCGCATCGAGGTGGTACCGCTTTTTGGACGGCTGACGAATGTGGAGCAGCAACGGGTATTTGCCGCCTCGCAGGACCGGAAAATTGTGGTGGCAACGAACATCGCGGAAACGTCGCTCACGATTCCGGGGATTCGTTTTGTGATCGATACGGGACTCGCGCGGATGAGTCGTTATGTTCCGCAGAGCCGGACCCGGCGTCTGCCGGTCGAGCCCGTTTCGCGGAGCAGCGCCGATCAGCGCAAGGGGCGATGCGGACGCGTGAGCGATGGTGTCTGCATCCGGCTGTATTCGGAACAGGATTATTTAGACCGGCCGCGTTTCACCCAACCGGAAATTCAGCGCAGCAATCTCGCCGACGTGATCTTGCGGATGAAAGCGTTCGGCTTGGGCGACATTGAAGAATTTCCCTTCCTAAATGCACCGCCCGCGAAAGGCATTCGGGCGGGCTATGGATTATTGCACGAGCTCGGCGCGATCGATGACGCCGGGGTGTTGACGGAACTGGGGCGTGATCTGGCCCATCTTCCCGTCGACCCGACCGTGGGACGGATGATTTTGCAGGCGCGAACGGAAAAGGCGATGCGCGAGGTGTTGGTGATTGCGGCGGCATTGAGTATTCAAGACCCGCGTGAGCGTCCGCTGGATCAGCAACAGAAAGCGGACATGGCGCACCGGCGTTTCAATCATCCCGATTCTGATTTCCTCGCATTACTGGCGATCTGGGAAAGCTATCACGACGAGTTTGAAAAACTCTCGTTGGGAAAATTGAGGAAATTTTGCACGGCGCATTTTCTTTCGTTCACCCGGATGCGCGAGTGGCGCGATGTGCATAATCAACTCGAGGAAACGCTGCGCGGCCGGGAAGGATTTTTCCGGACCTCGGTGTACGATGGGTTAAAACCCGGGCAGGAGCTGAAATTCACGCTCGGCACGCCGGAATTTCGGGCGGTGCACCGATCGATTTTGTCCGGGTTGTTGGGAAATATCGCGACGCGCACGGACGAGGGCGATTATCACGCGGCGCACGACCGGCGGGTAAATGTGTTTCCCGGATCGGCATTGTTTGAGCGGAAGGAGCAGACGGTTAAGCGGCCCCCTTTCGCCAAGGCTTCGGAGGGTGCCCAACCCGCGAAACGGGTGGTGCGATGGCTGATGGCGGCGGAGATCATGGAAACGGCGCGGCTTTATGCGCGGACTTGCGCGCGCATCGATCCGCAATGGGTGCTGGAGCTAGGTGCGCATCTATTGCGAGTCGCGCACAGTGAACCATTCTGGAATCCCGAGGCCGGACGCGTACTCGTGAAGGAACGGCGACGGTTGTACAATCTCGAGCTGGAAACCCGTTCGACCAGTTATGGGAAGATCAATCCGCAGCACGCGACGGAAATTTTTATTCGCGAAGGATTGGTGGGCGACACCATCACGTGGCCGTTCGATTTTCTCGCCAACAACCGCAGGGTTCGCGAGCAAACCGAAACGCTGCTCACACGCACGCGCAGTTCCGGGTACATGAATCTCGATGAAGCGGTATACCGTTTTTATGATCGCGAATTAAAGGGAGGGGCCGTTGCCCCCAACGGCCCGTCCGACGCGTCAAGCCGGGCGGTTGAGGGCAACCGCCCCTACCTCGGAATGTCCAGTGTGCCTGAGCTGATCGATCTCGTGCGTCACCGTCAGACCACAGAGCCGAAGTTTCTTTTCATGGGAGAAGATGACCTCCGGCCCGAAGTCGAAGCGGAGCAGGATCCCGAGGCATTTCCCGAAGCAATCCCGGTGGACAATTGCGTCCTGCCGCTGGCGTATTCTTATCAGCCAGGGCAGGAGAGCGATGGTGTGACGTTGCGGGTAACTCCCGCCGAGGCCGAATCGCTTACACCTGCGATGCTCGATTGGGCGGTGCCGGGACATTTACAGGAAAAAGTGGAATTGATGCTCAAAGCGCTGCCGAAGGAACAACGGCGCGATTTGATTCCGTTGACGGAGACCGCGCAGAAGTTGACGCGCGACCTGGCTTTGTTGAGTGGACGCGCAAAACAGCCGACGCTTGCGGAAGCGCTGGCGGAACTGCTCTCGCCCCGGCTCGGGGTAAAGATCGATCCCGCGTTGTGGAGCGACAAACTTTTGCCCGATCACCTGCGGGTGCGGGTCGAAGTGGTCGACCGGCAGCAAAAGGTTATTGGCACGAGCCGTGATCTTGGGGAGATCCAAAACCAGCTCGATACGCGGCAGCGTGATGTGAGCAAGCATGCCGCTACCGTGGATAACAGCGGCTGGCGCGCGGCGCGGGCGAAGTGGGAAAGCGAACCGGCAACCGAATGGAAGTTTGGCGACCTGCCGGCGCAAATCACCGTGAGTGAACATCACGGCGTACCCGTGCTCGCGTTCCCCGGGTTGAAAGCGGGAAATGCGGGCGTGTCCGTGAAATTGTCGGCGACACCGGAAGAAGCCGCGGCGATGACGCGTGAAGGACTGAGAAAATTATTTGAGATTCAACTGCGCTATGATCTCGGCTGGCTGGAGAAGGATCTGAAGAGTCTCCGGATGCTTGGAACGCTCGCCGTCACGCTGGTGACGCCGGACGATTTGCAAAAGCAGGCACTCGAAACGATCCAGCGTTGGGTGACGGATCCGGCGAGGCTGATGGGGCTGTCGAAAGCTCACTCGCGCGATCAAGCTGCCAGTTTTTCCGAATCACTCAAAGCGGTGAAATTCGCGACGGCGCTTGAAAAGGCGAAAGCGGAGCTGCGCGGAATTGTGCCGAAATTGGGTGACTGGTTGAAAGAAACGTTTGGCCTCCGGCTCGCGCTGGAAACAAATAAACAACCTTATCCGGGCATGATTGACGATCTTGCGGCGCTGCTGCCGCCGGATTTTTTACGTCGTACTCCGTTCGAACGCGTACAGCACCTTCCGCGTTACCTCCGTGGCATGCAGGTGAGGACGGAAAAGTGGAAACGGGATGCGGCGCGGGACGCCGCCCGGGCGAAAGAGCTCGCTCCTTTCGTTGCCGACGCGCGCAAATTTTCCGTGCAGGAAGCAGGTATCCACAGGCAGGGGCCGGTTCTGCCGGGACGTGAAAAAAGTGCGCTATTCGAAGCACGAGAGGAGTTTCGCTGGTTGGTGGAAGAATTTCGCGTGAGTCTGTTTGCCCAGGAATTGGGAACGACCGAGCCGGTGTCGAGGGTGCGTTTGCAGAAGGCATTGGAGGACGCGGGCGGCTCAGGCGTTGCCAGCTCCGGATCTGCAGCCGCGGTGGAAACGGCACCCCGTCTGAAACCTGCGACGGTTGCCAAAAAAACCACGCCGCTAAAAAGCCTGGGTTCACTCGACCAGCTGTTTCGAAAATAAGCCGGGAATGGTTTTTGCGGTTGTGACCCGGGAATTTCGGGGTAGGGTCCGGATAACCCCTTACCCCCATGAACACGACAATTGCTACATTGTTGGAACAGAAGGACGGCGCGGTTTTCACCATCCCCTCGACGGTGACCGTGGCAGAGGCAGTTCAGGAAATGAACGCCCATAAAGTTGGTTCGGTATTGATAATGAATGGACTCAGGCTCGCGGGAATTTTCACCGAGCGCGACGTGTTACGACGCGTGGTCGGAGCAGATCTCGATCCCAAGTTTACCCCGGTAAGCAAGGTGATGAGTTCGAATGTTCTCACCATCGAACCCACGGCTACGGTTCAGCAAGTGATGGAAATTTTTGCAGAACGCCGCTGTCGCCATCTGCCCGTGATGAGCGACGGAAATTTGCTCGGGTTGATTTCCATCGGCGACGTTTCCCGGTGGGTGGCCAACTCGCATCGCGTCGAAGCTGAATCCCTGCGGCAATATATTGCCGGCGCGTTGTCGACCTGAGCAAAATCGGTTTGCCAACACCCCGGTTGGCAAACCGCGGGGATAAAAGCCTTCGCCTTCGCGCTGAAGACACCCCGGGCCAAGCTGGGGAGTTAATCCCCTTGCGAACAATGGTGGCCGTGACGATTTTTTTCTAAAATGACGTCCACCAGAGCGCCACACCGGCCGGCTTCACCAGCCCGGCAGGACATTGCGAATCGAGTCGAAGCCGAGATGACCCGGTTGCTTTACCGGTCGGCGGGTTTTGGACTGTTTTCGAATATAGTCCTGGCGGGAATCCTGGTAGCGGGGGTCTATAGTTATTTTCCGCGTACCTTGACGATCGGATGGCTCGTGGCGATCGTGGCGGTGTCCATCGGTCGCCGGGTGCTCAACTGGCGTTTTTCCGCGCAGCCGCGGGCGGATGAGCAACTCCCGGAGTGGCGGAATCGCTTTTTTATTGGCGTGCTCGTGGCAGGTTGTGTGTGGGGTTTCGGTGGCTGGGTATTTGTCAATACGACGGATCTCCTTCCCCGCTGCCTCGTGGTTTTTATTATTGCGGGTTTGAATTCCGGAGCAGCCCGGTCACTTGCTCCGGTGCGGAATTTCTATATTGTCTATGTGCTGACTACGCTGCTGCCGTTGGTTGCGGCGTTCGTCACCTATAAGGAAACAGGTGCCTGGACTCTGGTGGCGTTAACGATCACCTACGCCCTGTTTCTCATCAATACAGCGCGGCTGCACTATGCGGATCTTTGGAAGCTTTTCGGACTGATATTCGAAAATGAGGAATTGGTTTCGACGCTGAGTGACGCGAAGAGCCGGGCTGAAGCGGCGAACCTTGCGAAGAGCGAGTTTCTCGCGACGATGAGTCACGAAATCAGGACGCCCATGAACGGGATCATCGGCATGCTGCAGCTCATCGGTGATTCCCCGCTGACGGCCGAGCAGCGACAACAGGTCAGTCTCGCGTCCGACTCAGCGGACACCTTGCTGCGATTACTGAATGACATTTTGGATTTGTCGCGGGTGGAAAGTGGGAATCTGGAATTTGCAACCATAGCGTTTTCCCCAGCAGAGGTGGCGGAAGAAGTCGCGTCGCTATACAATGCGCGAGCCAGTTTAAAGGAGCTACCGGTTAATTTTAGCAAAGGTCCCAATCTGCCGCCAGTCGTGACCGGTGATCCCACGCGATTGCGGCAAGTGTTGTTGAATTTGGTTGGGAACGCCGTGAAATTCACCGACAAGGGTGCGGTGGAAGTATCCGTGACCGCGGTATCACTGGATGAAAATATCGCGGTGCTGCGATTTGCCGTGAAAGACACGGGCATTGGCATGGATGACGCCACGCAGAAAAAAATATTCGAGAAATTCACGCAAGGCGACGGCTCGACGACGAGACGTTACGGCGGCTCGGGATTGGGCCTGGCGATTTCGCAAAGTTTGACCCGGAGGATGGGTGGCGAAATCAAGGTCACCAGCGCACATGGGGCGGGCTCGACTTTCTATTTCGATTTACCCCTCCCGATTGCGAATCGAACAGCCCGCACGCCCACGGCGGTCGTTCCCGTGCCGAATTCGCTGAAAGGCCGGATTCTCGTGGTGGAGGATGACTGGGGAAATCAACGGGTGATTGAAATGTATCTGCGGAAGCTCGGACTCGAACCGGTGTTGGTGAACAATGGGGCCGAGGGAGTGGAACTCGCCACGAAGGATTCCTGGGACGCGGTGTTGATGGACTTGCAGATGCCGGGCGTCGATGGATTCGAAGCTTCGCGCAGGATCAGGCGGCGACTGGAAGGGCGCCGTTTGCCGATTATCGCGGTCACGGCTAATGCCCGCTCTGAAGATCGCCAGGCCAGTGAAGAAGCGGGAATGGATGATTTTCTGGACAAGCCGGTAAGCCAGGCCGAATTGAGGGCGTGTCTCGAGAAGTGGATTAAACCACAGAGTTGAGCGGGTGATCGCGGGATTGTTTTTTGTCCGCCAGTGAGTACGGTTCGCGTCATGAACTTATCCCGATCTTTCCTCGTTGTTCTGGTGTTAGGTGCGGCGGCGGCTTTGAACGCCAAAATTATTACCAAGCCCGTCGCTTACGAGCACGCGGGAGTGAAGCTGGAAGGATTGATCGCTTACGATGACGCCAAAGTATCCGCGGCGCAAAAGGCGCCCGGCATACTGGTGGTCCCGGAATGGTGGGGCTTGAATGACTACGCCAAGGACCGCGCGAAACAACTCGCAGAATTGGGTTATGTGGCGTTCGCGACCGACATGTATGGCGCGGGTGTTGCGACCACCGATGCCAAAAAGGCGGGCGAGCTCGCGGGCCCGTTTTATGGGAAACCACTGATGGCCGAGCGAGCGCAAGCGGGGCTCGATCAGCTGCTCGCTTCCGGTTTGGTCGAGGCCGGTAAAGTTGCCGCGATTGGATATTGTTTCGGTGGCTCCACGGTGCAGGCGCTGGCCTATACAGGTGCGCCGCTGGCGGGAATTGTGAGCTTCCATGGTGGTTTGATTCCGGTCCCGGCCGACGCGGCGGCGAAGAATAAGGCAAAGATTTTGGTGTGTACTGGCGCGGTCGATCCCTTGGTGGACAAAGAATCCGTCGACAAATTTGCGCAGGCAATGAACGACGGCAAATTCGATTATCAACTCATCAGCTATTCCGGGGCGATTCACGCATTCACCAATCCCGAAGCAGACAAAGTGGCAGCGGCGAACGGGTTGACCGGCAAGGTCGGTTACAACGCGGCGGCAGATCACCGCTCGTGGGCGCAGATGAAGGTGTTTTTCAAAGAAATTTTTGCATCGAAGTGAGCGACCGCATCACGATCTACACGCTCAAGAACTGCGATACCTGCCGCCGGGCGGTGAAATGGCTGACCGCTCGCGGACTTGTTTTTGAAGAACGTCCGATTCGCGAGACTCCGCCAACTGTGGCTGAACTAAAGGCGATGTTGAGCGCCTTGGGCGGCGAGCGGCGGCGGTTGTTCAACACCTCGGGCGTGGATTATCGCGAGTTGAAACTCGGAGAAAAATTACCGGCAATGAGTGATGCAGAAGCACTCAAATTGCTGGCAGGAAATGGCAGTTTGGTGAAACGCCCCTTTTTGCTGAAGGCGAAGACCGGCTTGGTGGGTTTTGACGAGAAAGAGTGGGCCAGCGCGCTGGGCTGAGAAGATTGGCTCAGAGCATTATCCATGGAGGGCGTCGGTCTCCGCACCGGCGACGCCGATCGTCGATATGCCCCTCGACAGGCTCGGGGTCCTGCTGAGTGGTTCGGCTTCGCTTGCCAACCAGAGCCTGCCGACGGGCTTGTCGAATGGAGAAATCGACGACCACCCGGCGGTGAATTCCCTTGAACGCAAACGTTGGAATCCCCTATGCACACCGCAGTTTCGCCTACTGAAAATTGTCTGTAACTTTTCTGTGAGTGGTGGGTTGTATAGACACATTCACCATGAAAACATTCATCACACTCATTACCCTCGGTACGTTGTTGGGCGCTCCGGTTTTGGCGCAGGCTAAGATTAATCGGACAGTCGAAAAGACTTTCACGGTCCAGGAAGGCGGCGACTTAAAAGTCCAAACTTCGGGTGGAGATATCCAAATTCTAGCAGGCAATGGCAACGAAGTGAAAGTTACCGCGCGGGAACGAATCAACGCCGATTCTGAAGCGAAGGCGGATGAAATCCTCCAGGACCTCGAGCTGACGATTGAGCAGCAGGGCAACAACGTGCTGGCGCGCGCCAAATACACCAAAAGCGGTGGATGGCACTGGGGTTCCACTCCCGTGACGGTCAGTTTTACGGTGGTCGTACCGCGACGTTATAACGTGGATCTCAACACGTCCGGCGGAAACATCGGACTTGAGAGCATCGTGGGGCGCGCTCATCTCCGCACCAGTGGTGGAAATCTGAAACTCGATCGCATCGATGGCGAAATCGACGGCAATACGTCCGGCGGAAATATCGATCTCAATGAAGGAACGGCGACGGTTAAGTTGAGTACGTCAGGCGGCGACATTCACGTCGATCGCGCAGGTGGCGAAGCCGATCTTTCGACGTCGGGTGGAAACATCGTGATCAACTCGGTCCTTGGCCGTCTGAATGCCTCGACCTCTGGCGGTGATATCAAAGCGACGATTGAAGGCGAATTAAAGGGCAACTGCGACCTTTCCACCTCGGGTGGCAATGTAACGGTCGCAGTGGAAAAGAACGCTGCGTTCGATCTCAAATCACGCACGAGCGGCGGGAGCGTCAATGCCGATGGCCTGACGATCACCATCGATAAAGGTGGAATCGGAAAAAGCAGTTTATCCGGAAAAGTGAATGGCGGCGGACCTTCGTTGTCACTCGGAACCAGCGGCGGCGATATTCGGATCCGCGCCAAATAACCAAATTTCCTAGCAATCAGCTAGGTGTGTGTATGTGTGTTAAGGAAGCCAGCGCGAAAGCGCTGGCTTCTGACTTTGGGGTGTTTTCAATTCAAGCGTGGGACTCATCGATACGCATACTCATCTCGAATCTTTCGCCAGGCGCGGCGAACTGGCGGCCGTCTTGCAACGCGCGAAGGCGGCTGGCTTGGAAAAGCTGATCACGATCGGCACGGATACGGATGACTGGCCGATGTACCGGGAACTGGCACATTCCCACTCCGATTTCGTCCATTACACGGTGGGCCTCCATCCCTGCAGTGTTGGTGCTGATTGGGCAGGGCGCGTAGCGCAAATCGAGGGCTATTGGAAAAACAAGAATTCAGCGCATCCCGGTCCGATCGGGCTCGGCGAGATCGGGCTCGATCGCTTTCATTTGCCGAAAGATGCGATCGAAGCGGAAAAGATTTTCACGTGGCAGAAAGCGGCGTTCGTCGAGCAGTTGAATTTGGCAAAACGACTGGGGTGTCCGGTGGTGATTCATTCGCGTGGTGCTTTTGCCGAGTGCGTGGCGATGGTCGACAGTGCGGGCGTTGATTGGAGCAAGGTCGTGTTTCACTGTTTCACTGAAGGGCCGCTGGATATCGCGGAGTTGGGGAAACGGGGTGGCTACGGATCATTCACCGGCGTGATCACCTACAAAAACGCTGAGAACGTCCGCGCAGCGGCGCTCGCGCAGCGGCTGGATCGTTTCATGATTGAAACGGATGCACCGTATCTCACGCCGATGCCGCACCGTGGAAAACCGAATGAGCCGGCTTATCTTCGTCACACCGCGGAATTTTCCGCTGAAGTATTCGGCGTGAGTTACGAACGACTGGCGGAGGCGTCCACGGCTAACGCGCGGCGGTTTTGGGGAATCTGAATTCCGAACCTATTTCAGAAAGGAATTTTAACCACGAAAAGTCACGAAGTGGCAGTTTCCTTCGTCGAGAGATTTCCGTGCGCCTATAGGCGCCTTGGAGTGTCAACAGGCTCAGGTTTTTTTGTGACTTTTTGTGGCCATAAATTGTGTCGTCGGGCTCTTGATCGAAGTAGCTACGGGCTTCCGGCGTGCAGGTAACGTCACCTGCCAGCAGGCGGGACGCCCGCTGCTACGGCGCACAAAAAAACCGGCCTGAGGCCGGCGTGGGATGGCCGATCGATTTTGAAGACCGTCAGGCTTCGTCGAATTTTTTCGCGAAGAGCGCGTCGAGCTCGGAGAGCATTTGTGGGGCGTCGTCACCCGTGGCGATGAACTTGACCTTCGTGCCTTTGGCGGCGGCGAGCATCATGAGTCCCATGATGCTTTTACCGTTCACCTGTTCCTCGTCTTTTTCCACGAAGACCTCCGCCTTGAATTTATTGGTGACGCGGACGATCATGGCCGCCGGACGGGCATGAATCCCCATCTTGTTTTGCACGAGAAGTTCCTTCACGTGGGTGCCGGCTGGCTGCGTTTCACTCTTTTCCATTGCGGTTTGGCGGATAGGTCGGGTTAAAAAGGAAAGGTTTAAAAGCCCGTTCAAGCCACGGCTTGCAATCATAAAGACCTCTCCATGCCTGCCTTTGCCATCATTGTTCCGTGTCGCCTCGAATCCACGCGATTCCCGCGAAAACTGCTGCATCTTATTAAAGGAAAGCCGCTTGTTGTGTGGGTAGCAGAGCGAATCACCGCGGAGGCCCCCGACTTTCCCCTCTGGTTCGCGGTCGACGATCCGCTGTTGGCTGAATGCGTTGAGCGCGCGGGTTTTAGGGCGATCATGACCGACGCAAAACACCAGAGCGGCACCGACCGCATCGCCGAAGCAAATCGAACCGTGCGCGCGAGTTATGTGTTAAATGTGCAGGCAGACGAACCTTTGGTAACAGCCGGGCAGCTCCAGATGCTGGCGCGGCTGATCCAGGGAGAATGTCCAATGGCGACTCTTTGCACGCCTTTCAAACGGATCGTGGATTTTTATAATTCCAACCAGGTCAAAGTAGTGAAAACCAACACCGGACGTGCGTTGTACTTTTCACGGTCGCGCATGCCTTATTCGCGCGATCTGGGGCTGACGATCGACGATTCCTGGGTGGAGGCGAATCCTTGTTACAAGCATCTTGGTCTCTACGCATATCGGGCGGACTTTTTAGAGAAATTTGTGGCGCTTCCTCCGGGACAATTGGAGCAGATCGAGAAATTGGAGCAGCTGCGGGCGTTGGAAAATGGTTTTTCGATCGCGATCGATGTGACGAACGACCCTACCATCGGCGTCGATACGCCGGAGGATGCCCGGAAGTTTGAGTTGCACCTTGGCTGAACCATTAAGGCGATCTGCAAATCGTGAACAAACCGACGCGGATCGTCGCAGGGCTGGGGGGCGCAACTCTTGCGCTACTGCTTTCGGGTTGTGTCAGTTCGATGCTGGCGACCATGGCGATCAAAGCGCCCAACCAGCAGCAGACACCGCGGGCTGTAGCGGACCACACCTACGCGCAGAAATTTGATTCCCTGTATTCCCAATCGTGGCGGGTTCCCGTGGGACCGCCGCCAGCAGAATTGGCCGTGAGCGTGATCGAACCGGGTGATTATCAGTTCTTCTATAAGATTGAGCTGAAACAAAACGAACACGGGTTTCGATGGCTTGAACCGAAGTTCGAGTGGAAGCTTCCGGAGCGCGCCACGTCTGCACATGCCACGGTGAAGGGAACGATAGTCGTTCTTCACGGCTATCGGGATGCCAGGGAGAATATTGCACACTGGGCGTTGTGTTTAGCGCAAGAGGGCTATCGAACCGTGTTGGTTGACCTGCGGGGACACGGCCGTTCGACCGGCAACCTTATAGGGTTTGGCGCTTATGAAGTGAACGATCTCAAGCTCGTGCTGGATGACTTGCAGAAGCATGGCCTTGCAGGAGAGAAGGTCGGAATGCTCGGGGTCTCGTATGGCGCGAGCATGTCTCTACTGCTGGCGGCGCGAGATGCGCGAGTGGCGGCGATTGTCGCGCTCGAACCGTTCAGCGATGCATCGAAAGCCTTGGTTGAATTTGCGCACGGGGTGGCCCCGGACCAAGCCGCGAGAATCAGCGATCAGTCGTTTGCATCCGCCGTGAAAAAAGCCGGTGAACGCGGCAAGTTTTCCTGGGACGAAGGGAACGTGCTGGCGGCGATGGATCGCGTAAATGCCGCGGTTTTATTCTATCATGGCGCGAAGGACACGTGGATTTCTCCTGAACATAGCCGCGCATTGCAGGCAAAAGCCAAGGGACCGAGCCGGCTCATCATTTTGCCCAGCGACGACCACATCCTGCTATCGATGCGCCTCGGTGACGTCGTGCCCGATGTCGTTGCCTGGTTTAATCGCTATCTCCCCATAACCGCCCCCGGTTCGGTCGCAGCTGTCGAGTCGCCAGTTTCGACTACGAGATAACGGCGCTGCGCTTTGTGCGGTTAAAGCTTTTTGCTGATAACGTTGGTGACCCACAACACTTCGCAGGAACCGCCGCCGGTGTCGTTTCGCGAGAGTGACGAACGCCAGCGATAACCGTCAGCGCCGGTAACTTCGACCAGATATCCTTCGAGGGTGACGAGGTCGTGGCGGCTTATCGCCAATAAGTTTTCGCGCACTTCCGGGGTGGCGGGCAGGCAATGCGTATTGGCGGAATGAGAGGAAATCGCGCCGGGATCGAGGGGCGGCTGTCCTTGCCAGCGGTACTCGTACCAGCGTCCAGACTGGCTGATCGAAAGATCATTGATTACCGATGCGACCGACATGGGTCCCCAGCCCAATGCGAGATCGACCGGCGCAAGTTCAGCGCCACGATCGAAACGGTAGCGTTCGCGCTCCAGCGCGACGGCGGTCACACGGTAACGCGCGAGAGGTGTGATTTTATAGAGGTCGTGAGCAAAAGGCGCAGGCAACCGGCCATCGCTTTGAACCGGATCGTGAGCGGCCGGTATGCCGCGCCAGCTGGCGGGCGACTCGTGAAAATAAAACCAACCCGCCGCACCGCAGAGGAGAAGGAAAATCAGTTTTTTCAACGGATGGTTTAACCGCGCAACTGGTTTATTGCCCGCGCAGCTTTCCGATTGAAAACGGGATCAGATTTTTCCGGCTTTTCGCTTTTCAACCAGGCGATAAAAATCCTCGAACAATGGGTCGGCATCGTTCGGACCGGGCGCCGCTTCAGGGTGATATTGTACGGAAAATACCGGGAGTTCCTTGTGGCGCAGGCCCTCGACGGTCTGGTCGTTCAAATTGATTTCGGTGACAATCGCCCCGCGGTTTTCAAGAGACTTTGGATCGGTGGCGAATCCGTGATTTTGCGCGGTGATGGAAACTTTTCCTGTTTCCAGATTCTTGACCGGCTGATTGCCGCCCCGGTGACCGAACTTGAGCTTGTAGGTTTCGCCACCGAGCGCGTGCGTGAGCATCTGATGACCCAGGCAAATTCCGAAAATTGGATAGTCGGGCAAAAGTCCGCTGACGGTTTTGTGAATGTAAGGCAGCGCGGCCGGATCGCCCGGGCCGTTGGACAGAAACACCGCATCCACGCCGCTCGCGCGAATTTCTTCGTGGGTGGTGGTCGCCGGGAAAACATTCACTTCGAAGCCATGGCGCACCAGCTTGCGGAAGATCGTGTACTTCGCGCCGTAATCAAATGCAGCGACTTTGAATTTCTTTGCGGGCGTTTGCGTCGCGCCACCGGTGGTGCCGACGGGCAGATATTGGGTGTTGTAGCGGGCCGGATCGCTGGCTCCCCAAATGTACGGGGCTTTGCAGGTCGTGTCTTTGACGTAATCGCTTCCAGCCATGTCGCGCCAGGCTTTCGCGCGGGCGACCGCGTCCGCGTCGCTGATGGGCAGGGTGCTGAGGCAGCAGCGCATGGAGCCGTCGATGCGCAATTTCTTCGTGAGCGCGCGGGTGTCGACTTCGCTGATGCCCGGGATGCCGTATTTTTTTAAGTAGTCGGTCAGTGACATCGTGCTGCGCCAATTGCTCACGATCGGAGAAACTTCACGCACGACGAGGCCGGAACATCTCGGCGCTGATGCTTCTTCATCTTCCACGTTCACGCCATAGTTGCCGATTTGCACAGCGGTCATCGTCACAATCTGTCCAAAATAGGAAGGATCGGTGATGATTTCCTGATAGCCGGTCATCGAGGTGTTGAAAACACATTCTCCAGCGATCGTGGCATCGGCGCCGAATGCGGTGCCGTGAAAAACGCTTCCATCTTCAAGGGCGAGGACTGCGGGCTTGGTGTGGGACATCAATGGGTGACGAAAAGACGTCCGGTCCCGCCTGCCAAGGGGAAAGATACTTCCTTTGAAAAACTTCGAGTTTATGCGTGACCATCCATTCAAACCGTGAGGGCAGGACCTCGTGTCGTTGTTGTTACACGGACGGCATGGCCACGAGGGCCAGCCCTGCAACAGACAGCGATTTGCCCAACGACACCGAACGTGGTTCGAAGCTACGGCAAAGCGATGGTGGATTCGAGCAGTTTGACCAGTGACGCCGCCTGAATCGGCTTCGTCAGATAGTCGTTCATGCCGGCTTTCAAGCAGCGTTCGCGATCCCCGACCATGGCAGACGCCGTCAGGGCAATGATATGCAACGCACGATTGCGATCACCCACTTCACCGGCACGGATTTTTGCGGTCGCTTCGTAGCCGTCGATTTCCGGCATTTGGCAATCCATCAGCACGACATCGAATTCCTGAGTGCGCAAGGCATCGAGGCATTCGCCGCCGTGACCGACGATTTTTGGATGGTAACCGAGACGGTTCAGCAAGCCGGCGATGAGCTTCTGGTTCACAGCGTTATCTTCTGCAACTAGGATGCGCAGCGGATTTTGTTCAGCGAGGCTGGCATCGAGCCGCGGTATCGGTCCGTTGAACGGAATTGCCGTGGCAGGTTTGCGTTGATCCAGCGTGGTGTGCAGGGAATCCAACAAGGCTGATTGTCGCACGGGTTTGGTCAGGACTACTTGGAAATGTTCCTTGGGGTGAAAGGCGTTGAGTTCTTCCCGGCTGACCGAGGAGAGTAGAATCAGGGGAAGTTTATCGGCGCCACTTTGGCGGTGAATCTCGGCGGCAAGCTCCACGCCGTTCATGTCCGGCATCATCATGTCGAGCAAGGCCACATCGATCTCCTTGTTTTTGCGCACGTATTCGAGCGCTTCGGCGGGATACTCAAACGCTTCACACACCAGTCCCCAGCGTTTCAACTGGCTGGTGAGGATGCGACGATTGGCTTCGTTGTCATCAACGATCAATGCCCGACGACCGTCCAATACCATTGGCGGCCGGTGACGAATTGTTACGCCGGGTTGGGGGGGCGCCTTGGTCGGAACTGCTTTAACCGTCAGGCGGAAGACCGACCCTTTTTCCGAAGTGGACGCGAGTTCGATGTCACCGCCGAGAACCTGGGCAAGACTGCGACTGATGGCGAGTCCCAGACCGGTTCCACCGAAGCGGCGGGTCGTCGATGAATCCGCCTGGCTGAAAGGCCGGAACAGCCGGCTGATGCGATCTGCTGGAATTCCTTCTCCCGTGTCGCGGATGGTGATGGCGATGCGCGGGATTTGATCTTCTTGAAGAGGCGCGCTGCCGACCCGCACTTCCACTTCACCACGCGCGGTGAATTTGAGGGCGTTGCCGATCAGATTGACCAGGATCTGACGAAGCCGGATGCCGTCGCTGATGATCCACTCGGGGACTTCGCCATCGATCCAATGCATCAGTTCGATTTTCTTTTCACTGGCCTTGCTCCAAAGAAGATCGAGGACTTCCTCGATGCAGCGCTGGATGGAAACAGGTTGTTGCTCGGGTTCCATGTGTCCGGCTTCGATTTTTGAAAAATCGAGGATGTCGTTGATGAGCGTGAGCAGAGATTCACCGCTCGAGTGAATGGTGAGCAGCCAGTCGCGCTGTTCAGGTCTGAGCGGGGTGTCTAACAGCAGGTTGGTGAAACCCAACACGCCATTCATCGGCGTGCGAATTTCATGACTCATCACCGCCAGAAATTCGCTCTTGGCGCGATCGGCGGATTCGGCGTGTTCCTTGGCTTTTCGAAGTTCTGTCTCGGCATTTTTCTGATGCGTGATGTCCGTATGTGTGCCGACCATTCGGCGCGCTTTTCCGTCCGACCCAAAAAGCGCCTTGCCGCGAATGAGAACCCAGCGCCAGTTGCTGTCATTGTGCCGGATGCGATATTCGCATTGAAAGATTTCCGCGTCGTGTCGCAAGTGCGCTTTGAGTGCTTCGTCCACTTGTGGCCGGTCATCGGGATGAATGCGCGCCAGCCACTCCGCGCGATGGTCGGAAAGTTCCTCCGGCGCGTAGCCGAGCATCGCTTTCCAACGCGGCGAAAGCCACATCTCGTCGCGTTCGATGTTCCAATCCCAGACGCCCTCGTTGCTGCCCGCGACGGCGAGGTGCCAGCGTTCCTCGCTGGTGCGGAGCGCATTTTCGGCCAGCTTGCGCGCGCTGGCGTCGCGATCCATGCCGATGACGAGCTCCCTTCCGTTTACGATGATCAGACTCGTGGAGTATTCGATGTGGAAAATCGAACCGTCTTTGCGACGGTGCATTCCTTCGCCTTCGAGGCGCGGGGATTGCCGCAGGCCCGCGATCCAGTTGGGGGCATTTTCCGTCCATGGGACTCCTTCGATTAGATCAATACATTGTCCGATCAATTCGTCACGGGTGTATCCGTGGAGCTCACACGCCATCGGATTGCAGTCCACGATTTTCACTGGCACTGCCGGATCGCTGGGATCGAACAGCATTAGGCTTAGCGGCGCTTTTTCCCACATCGCGCGTAGTTGCGGTAAAGTCACGGAAAGCGCGGTGTGGTTTCGTCCGGCTTCAGTGCGCAATTTTTCCGCCTCAATCCGCTGCTGCCAGCCATAACCGACGGCGAGGAAAGCGACGATGGCTCCCGCGCCACCCAAGGTTAGTAGTGTACCCTGTGAAAAATGAGTGGGCGAAATCGCCAGCCAGGCCACAATGGCCGTCAGCAGAAATGCGAGGGCCAGCGTCGCAACCAATAGGTAAAGGCCAATTCGCGATCGCGACGGGGCTGGTGAAGCTCCGCTTACCTGTAAAGACTGGGGCATGAGGGTTCCGATAAGTGATAAGTCGGTCGTGACAAATCACAACCAACTTAGGAATTGAGGGCTAAAAATCTAGGGTATTTTACCTAAAATCTGCATAAGGGTCGTTTTTTCTACGTTCGCCTACGGTCTTTTCCGTCATTTGACAGACTAGGCAATCCGACTACGTCTTTTAGCTTCAATATGCCCTATTCCGAAGATCGCTCAGTGTGGTTTCAAGGCCAAGGACTCTGGCAGCACATTCCGCAGGCGGAATGGCGCGACTGGACGTGGCAGTTGAAGAATCGGATCACCACGATCGAGCAGCTTGAGAAGTACATGACGCTCACTCTGGAAGAGCGGGCCGGCTGTCTTTTTGCGAAGGAAAAACTCGCGCTGGCGATCACCCCTTATTTTTTCAATCTGATTGATCGCGACGATCCCAACTGTCCGATCCGGAAACAGGTAATCCCGCGCAGCGATGAGATGGTGATCTCTTCGGGCGAAATGTTGGATTCGCTCGGCGAGGATGAGCATTCCCCGGTGCCAGGCCTCGTGCATCGGTATCCCGATCGCGTGTTGTTTTTGGTCACCGATCGCTGCGCCTCGTATTGTCGTTACTGTACGCGCAGCCGCTTGGTGAGCAACGCGCAGGATTATAATTTCCACCCGGAATACGAGCAGGCGCTTCGTCACATTGAGGCACATCCTGAAATTCGCGATGTGCTGCTATCGGGCGGCGATCCGCTCCTGTTGTCCGACAGGAAACTCGATCACTTGTTGGGACGATTGCGCGCGATCAAGCACGTCGAATTTATCCGGATTGGTTCACGCATTCCGGTTTTCCTGCCGCAACGAATCACGCCGGAGCTCTGCGAAATCTTCAAGAAACACGGCCCGATTTGGATGAGCATCCACGTAAATCATCCGAAGGAAGCCACGCAGGAGTTGAAGGACGCGTGCGAGCGTTTGTCCTACGCGGGCGTTCCACTCGGCAATCAAAGCGTGCTCTTGCGCGGGGTGAACGACGACGTCGATGTGATGAAGGCGCTGGTTCACCGGCTGCTGCGCATGCGCGTGCGGCCGTATTATATTTACCAGATGGACCTCATCACCGGGGGTTCGCATTTCAAGGTCGATGTGAGGAAAGGCATCGAGATCATCAAGGCGTTGCGTGGTTTCACGACCGGCTATGCGGTTCCGCAATACGTCATCGATGCGCCCGGCGGTGGCGGTAAAGTTCCGATCAATCCGGACTACGTCGAAAAAATCACCGATGACGAAGTGGTGTTTAAGAATTTCGAAGGGAAAACCTTCCACTATCCACTGAAAGCATCACCGCTGACCGTTGCTGATGGCGCGGTGATGCCGGCCGAAATTCATCTGTAGAACCGGCCGGGGCCATCCGGCACACGCGGACTATTTCAGTGAGAACGTCGCGCTGATCGTCGCCGTAATGGTTTTTTCCAGCGCGGTCGTGTCGTTGTTTCCTTCCCAGCTGGTCGAGCTTGAATAGAGCGGGTTGATTTGTACGACGCCCATCCGGGCGTTGCGCAGCTCCTTGATTTTACGATCGCCTTGCAAGGCAATCTGCTCGGCGCGGGCGCGGGCGTCCTTGGTTGCTTCGGCCATCATTTCCACTTTTGCGTCGCCGGCTTTTGTGTAGATGAACTCGAAACCTTCCGACACGAGTGCGACGTTCTGTTGGAGAAGCTCGCCCGTGTCTCCCGCCAGCTTGGGCACGCCGTCCACGTTATTGGACCGAACCTCGAGGGTTTGGCTCAGGCGGTAGCCGACACGCATGGTGATCGAACTGTCGACCTCGGTATTGTGCTGTTTCGAGGTGATGTCGCGAATCTGGACCGGCTGGACCGCGAATTCGGTGAGTCCGTGGCTATGGAGAAAGGCGGTAATCTTTACGAAATCCGCCTGCAATTTCTGCTGAGCTTCGAGCAAAGTGGGAGCGTCAGCGGAAAAGTTTGCTCGCCAGACAACGAGGTCGGAACGCACATTTTTTCTGGCGGAGCCGGTGACGTTCACGACTTGTGATTCGGCGATGCGCGTCCAAGCGCCAGCCACAACAAAAGAAGCAAACACAAGGCCCGCTGCGAGCGCGAGGCCGGCGAGAAGACCGAAAAATTGGGGACGGGGAGGCAATGAAACATTCATGATTCTTTCCTGCGAGTATGACGACGCGGAGCGCTCAAGCGCCCGCTGGTTGAAACCTTACCCATCGGCAAATCACTGGAGGAAAATGATAAGCACAAGCAATTTCGAAATTGGTTATTCACATTCTTGATCGTCTATGGACAGCCAGTCCGACGAACCATGATTTCCCCTGATTGCCCGGACCAATTCCCCGTTCGAGACTCGCCGGTAATTCTAGGGATAAAACCCCGTTTTTTGTCCGATTGTCGTCCGGAGACTTTGTTTGGAAATTCGCCCGAAAAATTCGAAAAAAGATTCAACGTTTTCGAAAAAACCACGTCTACCACTGTGAACATCGTTTGTAGTTCTTAAGGTTTGCTTGGTGTTAGGTCATGAAAGGCGTCCCTCGCGGGGCGCCTTTTATGTTTCAGGGGTCGAAGTCCGGAATGGGTCATAGCGGAAGTTTTCCTTGCGACTCTTTTTGGCAGGCCTATCGGTGACCCTTGCTCGTAGGGGTGTCTTCCGCGGAAGACTGAGACTGCAGTGCGTTCGACTGCTCGACCCTTTGAACCTGAAACGGATCATACCGGCGAAGGAAACAAGCAGGTGACGCAAGCAGGCGTCGGCGGTTTTCCCGGCGGGGTGGTGTGAATCGGGCCCGGGCCTAATTTCATGCAAAACCTGAACCGAACACCTGCCGCTCCCTTCCGCTTGCTCAAGACGGGGTCGATTATATTTTCCCTGCTGGGCGCCGCTGCTGTCGCCATGGCTCAAGAGGGCGATACAGTTCAGTTGGATCGTTACGTGGTGACGGGCATTCCGTTGGAACAGTCGGTCAATCCGCTGACGCGCGATATTTCCACGGTCTTTGGCGATGGCCGGAACATACTCGATACGCCCCGCGCGGTGAGTTCAATTACCGAGGCGTTGCTGAACGAGCGTGGCATTCATGGCGTAAAGGAATTCATCATCTACACGCCGGGTGGGTATGCGTCGTCGAGCTACGGCCTCGCGACTACGCCCAACCTGCGCGGCGACACGGCCGAAACCTATCTCAATGGGCAGCGGCGGAGTTATAATTTGTACGGGTTCCTGCCGAGTTGGAATGGCGTTGAAGCGATTGATATTGTTCGCGGACCGGGCTCCGCCGTTTTTGGCGCCGGATTTTTCACTGGGGGTTATGTGAACTACGTCACCAAGGAGCCAAAGTTTTCCGGCCCTGAAACGGTGGTGACGACACGCTTCGGCACTTGGTCGCCAGGGAGCGTTTCCTATCTCAACGCGTCGGTGCAGATCGACACGACCGCGCCGGTCTCCGATAAATTGGCCTGGCGGGTCAGCTACGAAGGCAAAGGCGGAGATACTTTCTATCGGAAAAACGGCGTGAAGGATGACCGTCAGGATCTTTTCTTCGCGATGACGTGGAAGCCGGACAGCCGACGCACATTTTCCGTTAACGCCCAGTGGGAATGGCAGAACTGGCCCGAGATTCTCGGCGTCAACCGGCCGAGCCAGGAGCTGATCGATCACGCGACCTATTACACAGGCATTTCAGAGGATCTGCCGTCCGGCCCCGGGCCCATTCATGTTACTGGTAAGGTTACACTCCCGTGGGAAGCATCGCTCTTTTCGACCGGCGACTATTCCAACTCAAACGCAGCTCACGTCCAGTTTCTCTCCACGATCGAATTTTCGCCGGCGTTTAAGCTCATTAATCGCACACTCGCCGAACATATCGACCGACACCGCTACAACCAATCCGAGTACATCGAATACGTAAAGCAGACGACGGTTGAGAATCGGACAGAAGTGAATTTGAAGTTCAATTTTTTCGGACTCGCTCAAAAGAGCATCGGCGGAGCCACGGTTCGTTACGAGAGTCGTGAATCCTATACGAACTACTTTAACGAGTACCTTTATAATTTCGATATCACCGATCCCTCGCGCACGTTCGATCAGGCGACCCAATATCCGAATTCCTACTTCCCGGGTTTTCCCGGTCCCGACGGTCATTTGTTCTTCCCGAATTCATACGATTCGCCCGAGACGGTGAAGTCGACGCTCTGGAACCCCGCGCTTTTCTGGCAGCATGAAACGGCGCTCACCCGCAATATCAGCCTGCTCGTTGGTTTGCGCGAAGACTGGTTTTTTGCGAAGGCGCGCGATCCGTACGAAGCGGAAACTGGTATTCCGTTTCACGATGCCGAGACGGTTTCGGCATTCTCGCACAACGTGAATCTCATCTGGCGGCCCACGGCGAAAAGCTCCTACTACGCCGCTTACCAGCGGATTCGTGCGGCCAACGGGAACGTGACGGGGGGCGGAGTGATTCTCAACACGCCGGACGGACAGATTAATCGCGATGACTTCAGAAATCTGAGCGAACTCGCGGAAGTCGGAGCGAAGTACAGCCTCGTGGAAAATAAACTTTTCGCGGGCGCCACGCTTTTCGATCAAACGCGCTCACGGGTTTCGCTCGGTGGAAAGAAAAACAACATTGTCGTGCGCGGTCTCGAATTGGAAGCCGTCTACCAACCCAATCCCCGCTTGAATGCCACGTTCAACGCCACATTTCAAGACGGCCACTATCTCGATTCGCGTCCATTCCAAATGGGCGGCCGTTCGATTTACGACGCCTATCTGGTGGGCCAGGGCCCAAGTGGAAAAGGCACTTCCACGGGTAGTTTCAATCCTTTCGGAAACCAGGTGCGGAATGGGGATTGGCCGTTGCTCGGCTTTTCCAAAACGATTTTCAACGCGAGCGTACGGTATCGTTTCGAAAACGGATTTGGTGTCGGCAGTAACGCGCAATATTCGAGCCGCCAAGTGGGCAACCTCGATAACCAGTGGCACATTCCCGGCCAGTATGTGTTGAACGGATCGCTGTTCTACGAAGCGAAACGCTGGTCGGTGAATGTCGATTTCCTCAACGTGACCAATCAGCGCAACTGGTATCACAACGGCGACGCGTTTTCCGGGAGCAGTTTGGTGTTTGCCGAGCAACCTTTCCGGATCGAAGGCTACGTGAAACTCAAATTCTGAGAGCGATGGAGGTCCCAGTACGCGCATTTCCCGGGTGAACTTGTGTGGCATTGGCGACTGTGCGCTCGATGCCACTTCGGTCTGGCATTTTATCAACGGGGATTGGTGTCGTCGAATCGAAGCTGGTCGAAGCGCTCGCGGGAGATTGCAAGGGTTTCTGAATCTATGATCACTATTGGGCGTCTTATCCCGCGCGCGTGAGCGACGACATCCGCGGTTCCTCCTTTGCCACGCGCAGGCCGCCCGTTCCAGACGACGAGCAGGACATTGCATCGATTGACGACGTCCAAACCACCGGCAAGGTATGAATCCTCGCGCGAGCCGCCGGGTGTTGCTATTTCTACATGTTTCGCGAGGGCGATAAGCGCCTTAACTTCGGTCCATTCTTCCGGGGGAAAGTCCCGTTCAAATTCCACCAACGGCAGTGGCAGCAATGCTTCCCAGCCCATTCCCAGCTCCATGGCGGACCGGACGAAGAGCAGATCGGCGCCTGCGGCAGCCGACGAGAGCGCGATCCATTTCCCGGGAGCCTCTCGCCGGAGCGATTCCAGTGCGCTGCGAATTGCTGCAGCAACCCTTGGTTTGTCGCTCAGTTGTCGATGACCGGAAAACCCAACGACATGAAAGAGGGGTAACGGACCGGGGGTGGCGGCACTTGAAATCATTCGGCCTGGGGATGGCAACGGCTGTCAGCGAGCGTTTGGAGTGGCAAGGACGAAGCTCGAAGGCATTCGCCCGGGCGTCGTCATTTCAGACCATTCAGTGGAGGCTTGGGCGCGGTGGTTTTCGGTTCCACGCCTTTCGACTAATGCCGTTTGGAAACAGTTGCGTCGGTATGCCGTTTGCTATTATCGCATCTTAGGGAGCCGGGTCCTCCGGCTCGCTTCGCTTTCTCTTTCGGGCCACCGCTTCGACCAACCCCTCTTCTGATGAATTCCGGACTCCCTACGCTCTCATCCGCCGCCCTGCCGTTTGATGACGATTCGTGGGAGGATTTGCTTAATTTCATCGAGGAGAAAAAGGTGATTCCCGTGATCGGTCCCGAACTCCTCACGGTGCAAACCGAGGAAGGGCCGAAAAACCTGTATGATTGGCTGGCGGGAAGACTTGCCGCCAAGCTGGGAATCACGGGGGCATCCCTGCCAACTTCGCCGACCTTGAATGACGTGGTGGTGCAATTTTTGAGCCGGCGAGGCCGGCGCGAAGACGCCTATACCCGGATTCGCACCATTCTCCGCGAGGTCTCTTTTGCTCCGCCGACCGCTCTACTGCAACTGGCCGAGATCACTGATTTTGATCTCTATGTTTCCACGAGTTTTGATTCTCTGCTCGAGGACGCGCTTAACACCGTGCGATTTGGAGGACAGCGGAGTACCGAGGCGCTGGCTTATGCGCCTAATAAGGTGGTGGATATACCCAGCGAGCGTTCCCAGCTCGTCCGGCCGGTGGTTTATCATTTGATGGGACGGCTCTCGGCATCACCCACCTATGTTATTTCGGACGAGGACACGCTGGAGTTCGTTTGTGCGTTACAGAGCGAGCATTATTGTCCTGAGAAACTTTTTTCTGAACTCGAGCACAGTCATCTGCTGTTTCTCGGTGGTGGCTTTTCCGACTGGCTGACCCGGCTTTTCCTCCGGTTGGCCAAGCGTCGGCGGCTGTCCGATCCGCGGGATGTGGGCGAAGTTTTTGCCGACAGCCACGTCTTGAGCGAACCTAGACTGGTTTATTTTCTTCAGCAGGTCAGCAGTCGCACCCGGCTTTTTGCCGATGGTCCCGAAATGTTCATTGCAGAATTGCACCGTCGCTGGACTGCCCGCCGCAGTGCCACCGCGGTACCGTTTGGATCATCCGCGACCAATCCCGTCCGGTTTATGCCGCCGCACCGGGAAATGCCCGACCAGGCTATTTTTATCAGTTACGCGCGGGAGGACTTGCCGGCGGTGCAGCGGCTCAAAGCCGGCTTGGATGCTGCCGGGTTGGTGACCTGGTTTGACATGGATCAACTGGCGGGAGGCGACGATTTTGAGCGCAAAATCAGAAATAACATTCACCGGTGTTCCTTTTTCATCCCGATAATCTCGGCCACCACGCAGCGCCGGGTCGAGGGCTGGTTCCGCCGGGAATGGTCGCAAGGCGTCGATCGCACCTATGCGATGGCCGAGGGCGCAACTTTTATTTTGCCCGTGTGCATCGATAATACTCCTGAAGCAGGAGCGGTGGTCCCGGAGAAATTCCTGAAGAATCACTGGACGCGGCTGCCAGGGGGTGAACCGACGCCGGAATTTGCGCGCCGTCTTCGCCAGTTGCTAGGGCGTTCTGAGTGATTCGCCTGTGACGACCGCAAACATCCAATCAGTCGATCAGGAGAATCCGTGGCCCGGCCTGTCCACGTTCACGGAGGAACAGACTGCATTCTTTTTTGGCCGGGACGAGGAAGTGCGCGAACTGCTGCGCCGGGTGGAGCGCAAGGCCCTGACCGTTCTGTTTGGACAGTCTGGCCTTGGGAAATCCTCGTTGTTGCAAGCCGGTTTGTTTCCCCGTCTGCGCACGGCAAATTTCTGCCCGATCTATGTGCGGCTGGACCATTCCGGGTCGGCTCCTGCCCTCACTGACCAAATCAAATCGCTCGTCTTTCAGATAACGGCATCGGTTGGTACCTGGACGAAAACGAGCAGTTCCAACGCTGGGGAAACGCTGTGGGAATTTTTTCACCATCGTGACGATCACCTGCGTGATCCGGCCGGAAAGGTGGTGGTCCCTGTGTTGGTTTTTGATCAGTTTGAAGAGTTGTTCACTCTTGGAGGTGCCGCAGATCCCGAGACGCGTCGCCGGGCCGGGGCTTTTATCGCGGAACTGGCCGACCTCGTGGAAAACCGGCCCCCCGCCAAGCTGGAAGCGCGCATGGAGGAATCGGCGGCGGAAGCAGAGGCCTTCGATTTTGCGCGCGCGGACTATCGTGTACTCATCACTTTGCGCGAAGATTATCTGCCGCACCTGGAGAGTATCAAACCCTCCATGCCGTCGCTCATGCAAAATCGCATGCGCCTGACCCGCATGCAGGCGGAGCGTGCGCTGGAAGCGGTCATGAAGCCGGCAGCGGGACTGGTCACCCAGGATGTGGCGGTTCAGATCGTCAGCTTTGTCGCCGGGCATGCGAACCTGGAAGGGACGGAGGTTGAGCCGTCGTTGCTTAATCTCGTCTGCCGCGAACTCAACAACCAGCGTCGCGCCCAGGGCGAATCCGTCATCAGCGCGAATCTTCTCGCCGGTACGCGCGAGACGATCCTGCGCGAATTCTACGAGAGGACGATGGCGGATCAGCCGCCGGCGGTTCGCCATTTTGTCGAGAACGAATTGCTGACCGATTCCGGTTACCGCGAAAATGTCGCGTTGGAACGGGCCCGTAAATATCTGGTCGACGCCGGACAAAATCCGAATGCGATCGACGTGTTGGTCAACCGCCGCCTGTTGCGAATCGAGGAACGTCTCGACGTGCGTCGCGTTGAGCTGACCCACGATGTGCTTTGCAGTGTGGTGAAAGCCAGCCGGGACCTCCGGCATCAACGCGAGGCGTTGGAAAAAGCGAAACGGCTGCTGGATGAGCAACAAGCCCGGGAAGCGGGCACGCGGCAGGCGCTCAATCGTGCCCGTAAAGTGGCGGCGGTGTGTGCGGTGCTGATGTTGATTGCGGCGGCCAATGCGATTTTTGGTGTGATTAATCTCCGGCGCGCCCGCGCCGCCGAAACACTGGCAGAGCGCGCCCGGGGCGAAGCGGAAAAACTCGTCGGATTCCTGATCGAGGATTTCTACACTGAACTGGAGCCCACTGGCCGCCTTGAGACCATGGGCAAGCTGGCGCACATGTCGGTTGCCTATTACGATGGCCTGCCTCCTGAATTGCTCAATTCGGGCACGCAAGTTTATCGCGGCATGGCGTTGGTCAGAGAAGGCACGGTGATGCAGGCGCGGGGTGACAGGGCGGGCGCGGCCAAAACAATCGGGGATGCACAGGCAGTGTTCGAAAAACTCCGGGCCAATGGCGATCAAAGCGAAGGTCCTGCTGTCGGTCTGGCGATGACCCTTTTGGCGAAGGGTTCTGCTGGCGGGCAGAAATCCGCGGAACTATTTCAGCAAGCAGCGGATTTGGTGCGTCCGCGCGCTGAAAAAACCGGAAGTTCACGCCGGGTCAGGCGGGTGTACGCCGACGTACTCACCCTGCTTAGCACCGTCCAACCGAAAGAAACCGCGATTGCAACCTGCGAGGATGCGAGGAAAATTCTGGTTGAGCTGGGCGCACTCGACCTCAGCGACCTCAGTGCCACGTCAGCTTATGGCGACACCAGCGACTTGGAGGCGCGGCACGCAATGGGGTTGGGGCGACTCGATGACGCGGAGCGATTGCAGAGAGAGGTGATGGGCCTGGCTGAGAAAGTTCTGGCCCAACGACCGGGCGATCTGAGAGCGATGGCTAACCGGAGCGCGGCGCCCGAGCTGTTGGCGCAGATTGCGGTGCGACGGTCCGACTACGCGGGTGCACTGGTATTTGCCGCGAAGGCGGATCAAGCCGCGACAGATTACGTGCGCTTCAACCCTGTCGATGTGATCGGCTGGCAGCTTACTCTTCGGGCCCGGCAGCAAACGGTGAACTGTCTGCTTGCGCAGGGGAAGGTGGGCGACGCGCTCACGCAGGCCAGATCCGCGGTCGCGCTGGAGCACGAGGCGCGGAATGTCGCGGCAATTTCCGACGGCCTGTTAAATTTGTGGACGATGGTTGCGGTGGCCGAAGCTCAACTTGGTCATCGACCCGCAGCGGACGAGGCGATTAAGGAGCGGCGCCGGCTGTCCCAGCTTTCGACCGGCCCGGAAGCGGGAGAAACCGCGGCGAAACTCCTGCCCGAACGGCAGGTGATCACGGAAAGCGCAGTCGGAATTATATTGGGTGACTATGAAACGGCTTATGCGGAAGCCAGCGCGTCGGCGGCGCGCATCCAAAAAATTCCTGCGCCTGACGACGCGAATGCATATATCCGGAGCAATGTTTATCACGAAGCCATGACGATTGCGACGCTGGCGGCGCTGCGACTGGAGCGTGGTCCGGATGCGGAGGCCGCCGCACGCGTATTGCTCGACGAGCCTGCGAAGGATGCCGCTCCCGAACGAATTGTTTATTCCACGGCTTGGAAAAAAGTCCTCCTGTCCCACGCGCTTGGGCTCCAGGGCCGGCGCGGAGACGCGCAGCCCATGCTCGATTCGGCACTGGCTTTCTACCGTGAACAGCAATCGAAAATGATCACCGGCGTGGGCTTCTTGCAGCGCGTCGCGCGCGCGATTTCGGGTTCTGGTGCCCAAGTGAACAAGGCGACGGCGAGTGTCGAATTCTCCTACCGTTATGCTTATGCGGCGTATGTCCATGGTTTGTTCCAACCTGATGACAACACTGGCCGTTCGGCGCGACGCGATGCCTTGGAAGAGGCGGTCAAGGCGCTTCAGGGAATTCCCGAGGAATCGAAACAACTTCACGACTGGAAGGAATTGAACGAGTTGATTTTCAAAGCGCGCGCGCGGCCGGGGAAATAATCCTTCAGTCGTGGGTGTAAGACTGCCCCAAGCTGTATCTTGGGGCCGGCGAGACCGGTCTTGCAGCCGATTGCAAATGGGATTGATCGCACTTGTTTCCATTGCATCAGTTCAACTTGGATTTCTCAGATCAACGGGTCGTAAAATCTGTGGTTGCAACTGCGCTTTCAGGTTCAAAAGCTGCCGGCATCTTGCGGCTTGAGGCGATGGGCACTGACGGCTAGTAAGGTGTTCAACCGATGCGAGCTTGGCCCAGCCAGTTCCTCCGTAGTTTCCAATCTGACGAAACGCTACCCCTGCAGGTTCGTCTGTACCGGTTAGTGTGTCTGACTGCGGCGGTCACTTGTCTCGGCGTCATTCTGCCAATCAATCTGCTGCAGAATCTGCCGCTTGGCATCCACCTGGGCAACGTCCTCCTTGGCGTGGTCGCGGTGTGGTGCTTCTGGGCGTCGCGGGCGGGACGGCACTATTTCGGGGGGTTTTTCCTGCTAATGCTGCTGGTGGTGAACCTCCTGTTCTTTCTGAACGCCGGAACCGACGGGAGTGTGGCGTATTATTTTTTCCCCATCCTGGTTTACCCCGTTGCGATTTTCCGCGGCCGGCAACGCTGGCTGGTGTTCTCGCTGGTTCTACTGGATCTCAGTGCGCTGCTTCTGGCTGACTACGCTTTCCCGGGTTTGCGTACTCCGTTTCACTCGGAGCGGGATCGGATGATCGATCTGATCGCCGGCGCGTTTTGCAGCACACTCTGTCTCGGCGCCTTGGTTTGGTTGATCATGCTGGCGTATGAACGGGAGCAGCAGCGGATCACGCGCTACGCGGGTGACCTGGCGGCGAGCGAGGCAAAGTACCGCGAGATATTTAACAGCACGAGTGAAGCGTTGTTTATTTACGCTGAAAATGGACAACTCGTCGACGTGAACAACAGCATGTGTGTCATGTATGGTTGTGATCGTGCCGCAGCGTTCGCGCAGTCCATTGATGACCGAAGCCTTGGCGCCAGTCCCTATTCGCGCCTGGAAGCGGAAGCGAATCTCAAGCTCGCGCTGGAAAAAGGTCCGCAGATTTTTCGCTGGCGAAGCCGGCGGTCCAACGGGGAACTTTTTTGGTCGGAAGTGGAACTGCACGCCGCGGAAATTTCGGGACAGCGGCGCTTGATTGCCGCTGTGCGTGACATCGATTCGCGCGTGCAGGCGGAGGAAGCGTTGCGGGTGCGGGAGGAACATCTTCGTCTGGCCCTCGAGGCCTCGGACCAAGGCTGGTTCGATTTGAACGTCGTGACCGGCGAAGGCAGTGCGAGCGGTGAATATGCCCGCATCATCGGACTCGAGCCGCGTGAATTCAAAGTGACCGCGACGGGCTGGCTCGACGGAATTCATCCCGAGGACGTGGGGTTGGTACAAAAAGAGTTTCAAGGCTGCCTCATCCAGGGAGGTACTCATGTAATGGAGTACCGCCGACGCATGCCAGGCGGCGACTGGAAGTGGATTCGTTCAACGGGCAAGGTAATTGAACGGGATCCCACCGGCCGTGCGTTGCGAATGACGGGCACGCATGCAGACATTACCGAACGAAAAAAACTGGAAGCGCAGCTGCTCCACAGCCAGCGCATGGAGTCGGTTGGAACATTGGCGGGCGGAGTGGCCCATGATTTGAATAATATTCTGACGCCAATGCTGATGGCGGGCACCGTATTGAAGGAAAAACTCACTGACCCGGTGGACCGCGAGCTTATGGCGCAAATGGAATCGGGCGCCAAACGTGGCGCGGCGATTGTGCGGCAGTTGCTCGCATTCAGCCGCGATCTGCCGCAGAGCCGGGTCGCGGTGGATGTGGCGCAACAAATGGGAGAGATGATGGACATCATGCGCGGAACATTTCCCAAGGAAATCAAACTGGTCGCACTACTTCCCACCGGGCTTTGGCCAGTGGTGGCGGATCCGATTCAGCTGCACCAGGTGATCATGAATCTTTGCATCAACGCCCGCGACGCGATGCCCAACGGTGGAACGCTGAAGCTTGCGGCAGAAAATCTCACGACGTCCGATGCGGCTCAGCCCGATGCGAGTGCGAGCAAGGCGAGATCGGTGCGAATCACGGTGTCCGATACCGGCCAGGGGATTCCTCCGGAGAATTTGGAGCGGATTTTCGATCCTTTTTTCACCACCAAAGGTGTGGGCAAGGGAACAGGACTGGGGCTCTCGACGGTACATGGCATTATCAAAAGTCATGGCGGCTCCATCACGGTTGAAAGTGAACTCAACCGGGGAACCTCTTTTTACGCCACATTGCCGGCGAGCGCGACGGCGCCGGTTCTCGCGACGCCCGGACCCGAGATCGCACCGGCCGGACCGCTCAAACCAGTCGTGCTCGTGGTTGACGATGATGCGCTGGTCCTTGCGGTCACGACCCGCGTACTCGAGAAAAATGGTTATGAAGTGTTGGTGGCGAATAGCGGGATCGAAGCGTTGAAGTGTGTCGAGAATACGCCGCAGGCCATCGATCTGGTTATCACCGATATGATGATGCCGGACATGGATGGGCCGACGCTGGTGGGCAAACTTCGCGCGGGAAATCCACGCTTCAAAATCATCGGCGTGTCGGGTTTGGATTTCGATCTGCGAAAAGGGGAAATGCGCGCATTAGGTTTCGCCGAAATGCTTCGAAAACCATACGACATGGCGACGCTGGTAACCGCGGTAAGAAAACTGCTCATTACTGCGGACCGCGCATCTTAAATTTCCTTTCCCGGAGCTTGTCCCGCTTGGGTGTAGCAGCGGTGGTCACACCGCTGGCCGGCCGTTTGACGACGGCTGCTAAGCGAAGACAGAAGCGCAGATCGCTTGACGTGGTGGCATGAACTCCGTTGGGGTCAGCGCCTCATCACGCATGGCCCGTAAATCTAAATCCACCGGACTTCCCCGCTCGCTCCGCCGGACCAAGGCATTCTTCGTCGCGAATCTGATAATTTGGGGCACAATCGGCGGCTGGTATCTTTTTCAGCCGCCCGTTCGGCAGGAGGAAGTGTCCCGGTTGGTGAAAAATCTTTTTGATTCGCGAAAGCAGATCACCGCCTTCGAAGTTGGCTGGGACATCTGGCAGCTTTATTACAGCGACGACTTTGTCCACGTCGCGCCGGCGGGTGATCGCACGCATTTATACGGAGGGGCGCCCCAGACTTCAGCCACCCTGGGTGGGAGCCTGCGGACGCTTACGAATACGGGTTACGTGGTTGGCTATAGCGATGCGCTCGGCGATCCGTTGTGGGCTGCTTATCATGTGCGCGACAGCGAGGTGCACGAACCACCGCCACGACCCGATGAATTCAGCGTGGACAACCGCACGGTGGCGCGCATCGAGAGCGGACTTTATGATCGTAGCGGTTATGATCGCGGGCACATGGCGCCGAATTATGCCATCGCCACGCATTACGGGCGCGAAGCTCAGGAGGAAACGTTTCAGATGTCGAACGTGTGTCCGCAGAAACACGGACTCAATGCGGGTCTGTGGAAAGCGCTCGAACAGAAAATCGCGACAAATTATCCCGGCCGTTTCGGTGAAGTGTGGGTGGTGGCGGGTCCGATTTTCAACGAGCATCCGGCCCGCTTGAAGCGTCGTGTCGCAATTCCCGACGCATTCTACATGATCATCGTTGACGAGAGTGACGGACGCGTGCGTGCCGAATCATTTATTCTGCCCCAGGAGCCCGTGAGTGCGCAGCTCGACAGTTATCTGGTTAGCGTGGACGAAATCGAACGTCGTACGGGATTGGATTTCTTCAGCGAGCTGCCGCCCGACACGCAAAACGTCCTCGAATCGCACGGCGTTGCCCGGGCTTGGTGAAGGGTCTGGCCAGGGTCATTTCCGTGGTGGTCCCTGCGCTCGCGAAACAGGCATATCAGATGGAGAAAATTTCAGCTCGACGTTGAGGGTCCTTGGTCCGACCAATATCCTGTCAATTTTCGCATGAGTTTACCCCCCGAGTCGGTTTCGTCAAAAACTGCAGCTGACGACGGCCTGTTGCGGTCAGAGGAGATCTCAATGACCCAGCTGGCCGAGCAGATGACAGAACTGATGCAGGCGACGGGAGAGCCAAAGCTCCTGGACGGAAATACAAAAGAGGATCACCGCCGTGTGGCTACGGCCACGTTAAAAGTTTTGTCCCAGATGGGGTACACCGTGGCGCACCCGGAACATGAACGAGCCCAGCAAAATGCAGCCATCAAGGCCGGACTCGAAGAACTGAAACGAAACCGGAAAGACGTGCGTGCGCTTTTGCAGCTTTGGAAGAACCGGCCAAAGCATCTTTGGCCCAAAGCCATGACCTTCTATACCGCGGCAGCTGAGTTTTTCTGTCAGCACGGAGAAGCTTTCGCCGCCATCGATGTCTGCCAGGAAGGATTAAGATTTTATCCGGGAGACCCTCGTTTGATTCAATTAAAGGCGTGGGCTCTCGCGCAGAGTGGCGCCACCGACCGGGCGCAGGAGTTGCTGGCCGACCTTGATCGCCGGTCGAACGGTGGGACAGAAACCTGGGGTTTACTGGCGCGGACCTGCAAGGACATGGCGGCCGCGGAATCCGATCCACTCAAGAAGCGTGAGTTGCTCTCGACCGCCCTGCGACACTACGAAAAAAGTTACGAGTTTTCCATCGGTACGGGCCAGCCCGATTATTACCCGGCGATCAATTGTGCGGCGCTGTATGTTCGTTTGGCCGAATCCGGGAAAGCGCGGGAGTGGGCCGAACGCGCGAGTCAATTGGCGGCAAACGAAACTCCTCGCGGACTGTGGGCGGAAGCGACCCTGGCTGAAGCTGCCCTGATCCTCGGGCGGTTGACCGATGCATCGGAGTATTACCGGATTTTCGCCCGGGAATGTGGTTTGCAGCGGGCGGTCATCGCGAGCGCCCGGCGCCAAGTGGTGCAGATTTTTGGTTCGGACCAGTCGGCCCGTCAGTTTCTCTCGGAATGCCTGCCGTTGCCGCCGGTGTATGCCCTCGCTTCAGGCACCCAGGAACTGATTCGAAAACCAGCCGTGGCGATTCTTTGCCCTTGGACGTCAGACGATGCGGCGAGGGTGAACGAACTTTTCAGTCAGGATGCAGAAGTGCATTTGGTTTTTCCGTTTCCGCTGGAGAATTACGGCCCGAGCAATCTGCAGATCAGCCTCGATCAGGTGAATACCTGGAAAAAGCAGGCAGCGAGTATCACCCTGGCTCATCCCCGCGGATCAAAACTCACGGAGGAACTCGCGAGTTTTTGTGCCTATCTCCAAATCGGGCGGGCGCGACGTCTCGCGGAGACTTGGTCGATCGATCTGTCTTTCCCCCGTCCCCCGGAATTGCCCAATGCCAGTGAAGGGCATCGCGCCTATCAATCGACCATGCTGGCGCTGCACGAAGGCCGGGCGAGTACCTCCGGAACTTTTTCACCGCGGTCAATGGCCTTTGCCGACGTCGTCGGCTACGGCCAGCTGAATGAACCCCAAGTGGCGTATTTTCAGCAAACGATTTTGCCGCAAATCGCGGAATTTTTCAGAAAAACGAACTGTCCCCCCGTGTTTGTCCAGACGTGGGGCGACGCGTTCTATCTCGGATTTGGCAGTGTGAGTGAAGGGGCGCTGGCTGCTCTGGCGCTGCGCCGTTTTTTCTCCATGGTCCCGTGGTGTGAACTCGGTTTTGAACGACCTCTCAAACTGAGGCTGGCCCTTCACAGCGGGCCGGTGATCGCCGTCACGGATCCATTTAACGGTAATATCTACTTTACCGGAACGGTAGTCAGCCGGGCGGCACGCATCGAGCCGCTGACGGACGAAGACCAGATCTTCTGCAGCGATGCATTTTCTGCGGTCGCCTCAGCCCTCAAATTGCGCGACATCACGCTGACATTTGCAGGCACCTATCTGCTGCCAAAAAATGCCGGGGAAGAGCCACTCTTCCGGCTTGCTCCCGCCGTTGGCACGTTGTGACGCCTGGGAATCGAGGGTTTCTATTTTAGCGATCGTGAGCAGGGCGGGCGGGCGACATTTGTTCTGGTATGTGTCCCGCAAGTTTATCGTTTGGTGCAATAAAATTAGTTTCGTGATCGGCAGTTTCACTGTTGCCCGCGGCGTCTGAAACCTTGGCATCAGCACTTTCTTTTCATGGATCTTCCGAATCCCGACCACGTGCTCCGCCTCGCGCAGGAGCTCAATCTCAAGGTTCACCAAGTGGCGTCGACGGCGCAGCTTCTCGCCGAGGGCGCGACAGTGCCGTTCATCTCCCGCTACCGCAAGGAAGCGACCGGGTTGCTCGATGAAGTTCAGGTTACTGCCATCCGTGACCGTTTGGAACAGATGCGCGCTCTCGACGACCGGCGTGCCGCAATCACTGCTTCACTCAAGGAGCGCAATCTGCTGAATCCGATTTTGGAAAAATCCATTCAGGCGGCCGAGACGCTAACGGCGCTGGAAGATATTTATGCGCCCTTCCGTCCGAAAAAGCGGACCCGTGCCACCATTGCGCGCGAAAAAGGCCTGGAGCCACTCGCTGATCTGCTGTTTGCGCAGGACGCTGCGACTGACCCGTTAGCGCTCGCCCAAGCGCTCGTCGGTCACGTGTACACCCCCGATGACGGAAAAAACACGCCGCAGAAAATCGCTTCTGCCGACGAAGCCCTGGCGGGTGCACGCGACATCATTGGCGAGCGTGTCGCTGACGATAAGGATGCCCGTGCTCGTTTGCGCCAGGTTTATCAGCGTACCGCGGTGGTTTCGTCCAAGGTGCTTACGGGTAAGGAGGCCGAGGCGGCCAAATTTAAGGATTACTTCGATTGGACCGAACCGCTCGCGAAGGTGCCGAGCCATCGTTTGCTGGCGATGCGCCGCGGCGAACAGGAAAGCATGTTAATGATGCGTGTGACGCTGCCGGACGAACTCGCTGGTCAGGCCGAAGTGGAGCCGATTTTTGTCCGCGCAAAAAATCCCGCGGGCGAACAGGTGAGACTGGCGGTCGCCGATGCAGTGAAGCGACTACTTTGTCCTGCCATGGAAACGGAAATGCGGCTCGAATCGAAAAAACGCGCCGATGAAATCGCGATCAAAGTCTTCGCCGACAATCTTCGTGAACTCCTTTTTGCCGCGCCGCTGGGACAGAAAGCCGTCATGGCCATCGATCCCGGCTTTCGTACTGGTTGCAAGGTCGTGTTGCTCGATCGTCAGGGAAAACTGCTGCACAACGACGTTGTCTACCCCGACCGTCACGCCGTTGAGGCGAAGGAAAAACTCGAGGGTTTCGTTAAATTTTTCCAAGTCGAGGCCGTCGCGATTGGCAATGGAACAGGCGGCCGTGAGACTGAGGCGTTTGTCCGCGGACTCGGACTGCCTGCGTCGATTCCCGTGGTGATGGTCAACGAATCCGGTGCGTCGATTTATTCCGCGAGTGAAGTGGCGCGCGAAGAATTTCCGACTCATGATCTGACTGTGCGCGGCGCGGTCTCGATCGGTCGCCGGCTCATGGATCCGCTCGCCGAGTTGGTAAAGCTGGATCCAAAATCGATTGGCGTGGGCCAGTATCAGCATGACGTCGACCAATCGGCGTTGAAGCGTTCGCTCGATGACACGGTAGTCAGCACAGTGAACGGCGTGGGCGTCGAGGTGAACACGGCTTCAAAACAACTTTTGAGTTACGTGTCGGGACTGAACGCGTCGATCGCGGGTAACATTGTCGCGCGGCGCGACGAGAAGGGGCCATTCAAAACCCGCTCGGAACTGCAGGAAATTCCTCGCTTGGGGCCGAAAGCGTTCGAGCAGGCCGCGGGATTTTTGAGAATTGGCGGAGCGGAAAATCCGCTCGACGCGAGTGCGGTACATCCTGAGCGGTATTCCCTCGTCGGGAAAATGGCAGCCGATCTCGGAGTTACCGTCGGGGATTTGGTGCGTGATGGGAAATTGCGCGCCAAAATCAAACTCGAGAACTACGTCACGGAAAACGTGGGTTTACCCACGCTTTCCGACATCTTGGCGGAACTCGCGAAGCCCGGGCGTGATCCGCGTGAAAAGTTTGAAGCCTTTAGTTTTGCCGAGGGCGTGAGCAAACCCGAGCAGCTTAAACCCGGAATGAAACTTCCCGGTATCGTGACCAACGTCACGGCGTTCGGCGCGTTTGTCGACGTGGGGGTTCACCAGGATGGTCTCGTTCACGTCAGCCAGCTCGCCGATACGTTCGTGAAAGAGGCGGCGTCCGTCGTGAAGCCCGGTCAGAAAGTCATGGTGACGGTGACGGAGGTGGACCTTCCGCGCAACCGCATCGCCCTCTCGATGCGGAGCAAACCGGAACTCGGATCACGTCCGGCGCTCGGAGCCGCGGGACGCCCGGTGACGGGTCCCGGACAAATCCGATCGAATCAGGGTCCCACCGCCAAACCCGCCCCGCGCGCGCCGCAATCTCTCAACGACGATTGGTTCTCTGCCGCATTGAACAAAAAGAAGTGAGATTTGTGGGTAGAGGCCATTGCCCTCAATGGCCCTTTCCCATCTACGCCATGTCCCACGGGCCGTTGAGGGCAACGGCCCCTACCGCAAGACCTGAGGTAGGGCGGACTATCCTAATCCGCCGTCAGGATTATCGCGCACGGAATGCGTGTTCGTACATCCCACGGCGCGTTAAGGATAACGCGCCCTACCTTCCGAACCTCGATCGCCATACCTTAAAGTTCCGCGGCTATTTCGGCGATTTGACGCTCCATCTTGATTCCCGTTTCTGGCGGGAAGTTTTTCAAATTGTCCGCGCGAAGCGCGGGCGCATGGACTTGGACGTAAGTGTCGAATGCTTTGCGCGACGGAAACGTGTACTGCGCTTCCACCACCGCAGGCGCATTGTCTCCGATCCGATCCGGCAGCACCACGCGCACCGATTCCGCTCCGCCGGCTTTAACGGCGATTGCATGGTCTGGCACTAACCACGCCAGAAAACGGCTTTGGAGGTGGGTCGTCGGCAGCGTGGCGCGAACGGTGTAAAGTATTTTTGCCATCACGAAATAAACCAGGCTCAGGCCGTGGAGGGATTACTTCGCAGCCGGAAGCGCGCCCGGGATCGTGCCGGCTTTGATGAGCACCATGTCGTCTGGCTTGAGATGCTTTTTCACCGCGCCATTCACTTGGTCGAGCGTGAGCGACTCGATCACTTTGGGATATTGATCGAGCCAGGTGACATCGTAGCCGCGGTGTATGGCGGCCAAAAGTGAAGCGGCCATACCGTCGGTGGTCGCGAGGCTGACTTTGAAACTGCCGACGAGATTATTTTTCCGATAATCGAGTTCGGCGGGCGTGATACCCTTGTCGTACCAGCTTGCGAGTTGGGCTTTGGTTGAAGCCAGCCCTTTTTCCAACAGTGCCGGGGCAAACGTGGCGGTGATTTTCCAGTCACCGTCCGCGAAAGTGTCGTTGCTCGCCGTGGAATAAATTCCGTAGGTCAAACCTTCCTTGTCACGGACGGTTTGCATCAGCCGTCCGGAAAAGCCACTGCCGCCGAGCACGGCGGTGGCGAGTCGCAAGGCTTGATAGTCGGGATCGCTGTATTTCAAGCCTGTGGTCTGGCCGAACACCACGCTCACGCTGGTTTTATCAGGCATAAACACATCCTGCGTTTTTGGCGAATCGGTGGTGGTCGCTTTGGCCGGATGAATGACCGGTTGTCCGCCCGTCCACCCTGCAAACGATTTTCCGAGCTCGGTCTGAATTTGCGGAGCATCAACGTCTCCGACGACCACCAACGTGAGATGCTCAGGACCGTAGTATTTTTTATGGAAAGCCTGCACGTCGGCGAGTTTGGCTTCGCCGATCGCAGTGAGGAGTTCCTCGGTGGCAGGCTGGCGATTGGGATGGCCGGCGGGATACACGGCGCGGGAAAAAGCGTCGGCGGCACGGAAGTCGGTGCTCTCGAGCTGGCGCTGCAACCCACCGGCGAACTGCTTTTTCACCTTTTCGAGTTCCTCGGCGGCGAACGCCGGTGAGCGAAGCTGCTCCGCGATGAGATTGATGACTAGAGGAACATCTTTCTTCAGGCACTTGGCGTCGATTTCCAGCATCTCGTTGCCGACTTTGAAATCGATGGTGGCGCCCACGCGTTCGAGTTCCTCGGCGAGCGCGAACTGGTCGTGTTTCGTCGTTCCTTTGTCGAGCAGCATTCCGGTGAGCGTGGGAATGGCGATGTTGCCTTCGCCGGCCAGTGCGTCGCCGGCCGGCAGGGATCCGTGGATCGTCACCACGTCTTGCACGCCCGTGTGGTAGATTAAAACGTCAATGCCCGCGATCTTGCTACGGATGACATTCGGCGCAATTTGAGCCTGAGCGAGGGACAAGAGAAGCGAACCCGCAACCAGGAAGAAAAGAGTGAAACGTTTCATAAGATACAGCGGTTTGTCATTCTGAGCGCAGCGCAGAGTGACAGATTGAGAACACTAAATGGGATAGCGGGTTTATTTGGTGAGTGGCGGAGCGGGCTTGGGCGCACCGGGAAGCAGGGGAATAAACCATCCGGTGGTGCTTTGATCCATGTTGAGATAAAGATTAGCCACGCGCTTCACGTCGGCGACTGTGACTTTTTTGACGGCATCATCGAGGGTGTAGTAGAGCGTCCAGTCGCCGACTGCGATCCACTGGTTGATATTGCCGGCAATGGCGAAGGAGCCGTCGCGTTGAAATGCTGAATCGGCGAGTGCCTTGGCGATGGCCGCCTGAACTTCGGTTTCTGTAGCGCCGTCTTTTTTAAAGCGCTCGATTTCCTCAAGAGCAATTTTCTCCACCTGCTCGTGGGTGGCGCCCGGCGCGAGAGGAATGAACGTGAAATAAAGCGAAGGGTCGCGCGTGGAGAAAGGTCCAGTGAACACGCCGGTCGAAAGGTTCTTGTCGGTTAACGCGCGATAGAGCCGGCTGTTTTTGCCGTCGCCGAGAATGGCGCCCATGATCGAGATCGCGGCGTAGTCCGGATGCGTGGCAGCAGGAGTTTTGTTGGCGATGGCCACCACGCCGAGCTGGCCCGCGCGCTTGACCGTAACCCGGCGCGGACCGGTTTGTTCAGGTTCTTCCGTATAGATTTGTGGGATGGGCTTCGGCGAATGAGGAATCGCTCCGTAGGATTTCTTCACGAGGGCCAGCGCATCGGCGCTATTGAAATCGCCGACGATCGTCACCGTTGCATTGTCGGGCCAGTAAAAGGTGTCGTAGAACTCGCGCAGCTTCTCGATGGAGACTTTCTCGATGTCGCTCCGCCAGCCGATGGTGCTGTGATGATAGGGATGCGCGACATAGGCGGCGTGGAAGATTTCCTTGATCAATGATTGAATCGGGGAATTTTCGCCGCGTTCGAATTCATTGCGCACGACGGTCATTTCGGGGCGGCGGTCCTCTTCGCGCAGGAGGAGATTGCGCATCCGGTCTGCTTCCATGGCGATGACCATGCCCAGGTGTTCGTTGCCGAGCGTCTGGTAGTAATTGGTGCGGTCGAGTGAAGTCGTGGCGTTGTATTGCGCGCCGGTCTTTGACAGCAATTGATCGACGGAATTACCCTGGGTGCGGTTGTAGTTGACGGAGCCTTTGAACATCAAGTGCTCGAGCAAGTGCGTCGATCCGGTCGTGCCGGTGACTTCATTTCGCGAACCGACGCGGTAGGTAACCATGAAAGTGGCAACCGGGGCCGAGTGTTCGGGTAGCAATAAAACCTGGAGGCCATTCGACTCGAGGGTGTACTCGTCGATATCTCCGACGGTCTTCACGTATTTGAAACCTTCGACCGTCGCGGGGGCCGAGTGCAGGATTGAAAACGAAAACAACAGGGCCAGACACACGAACGATCGTTTCATCATAAAGGAATGGGAGAAAGAGAAGCTAGCACAGTGACCGCTGCGATCAACAGGACAAAAACTTCGAAAGGAAAATGAATTGGGATCGCATTTTTTAGCAACGCGCATTGGACCAACGGTCAAAACTCTGTTTGTGATGGTGGGGATGCGTGATTTGTTCCGTTCGTGGAGAGTGAATTGTCCGCCTTGGGCCCGCCAACTCGGGCTTGCGCGCGAGCATCTCGCCATCGCGCGGCGACACGAACGGGTGCGGGCGGCGTGGGCTCCTCATCTCGAGGCAAGCAAGCAATTGATGTTGGAAATCGCACAACGCTGCCCTAAGCATGATCGGGTCGTCGTGATCGGAGCGGGCGACTGCCTCGATGTGCCGGTTGCGGAATTGGCCGGCGTGTTTGCCCAAGTAACGCTGGCGGACATTGCCGTGGGCGCGGAGGCACGGCGGCTGGCGCGGTTGTTTCCCGCCCGGGTGGAATGCGTGAACTGGGACGCCAGCGGTGCGCTGGCGGCGCTCGCAAAGGTACAGGATCGACTTTCAGCTGCGGACGCGCCGGCGTTTTTCACTCATGCCGATCCGGGCCCGCCGCCCGGTGGCGAAGCCGATCTGATCATTTCGGCAAATTGCATTTCCCAGCTTGGCCTGGTGCCCGGGCATTCTTTGCCCGCCACACTTCAGGACAAGGATTTGCCGGAGCGCTGCGCCCGCGCGGCGGCCCGTCGACATCTCGATTGGCTTGGGCGACGTCCCGGGATTCGCCTTTTGATCGCCGACGCCGCGCGGCTCGATATCGGTCCCGACGGCAAGCAGCTCAAACGGGATACTTTGTACGAGCGATTCGGACTTCCGCGCCCTGACCGGCAATGGCGTTGGGATCTCGCGCCGATTCCGGAGTGGTCCGAAAAATTCCACCGTGTGCATGAGGTCGGTGCGTGGATTTATGGAGGGTGAGGACATCGACGGTAACCCTCGCACGCATGGATTCTTCGCGATGCTGCGGATGAACACTTGAGATAGGTGGTCGTCGATTTCTCCATTCGACAAGCCCGTCGGCAAGCTCTGGGTGGTGAGCAAAGCCGAATCACTCAGCACCCCGAGCCCGTCGAGGGACACATCGACGATCAGCGTCGGTGCGGAGACCGACGCCCACCGAGCTTCACTCTTAAATGGCAGTTGCAGCTATGTTCATTCCTGTCCCCACGCATATCGCGCAGCGAAGTACTGGGAGTCTCAGAATGATAGAAATTGCGGGCTGCAGGACTTGAAAACACCCCTAGTCCGATAAAGCCTCGTTAAACTCACGGAAAAACATGAATAGCAGAATCGCGGATCCGGCGAGCTGCGGGAAAATTGCCGTCATGCCCGCCTTGGGTCCCAGGTTAATCATGGCGTAGGCGATCGTGGCGGACGCGAGGAGCGAAATGCTGACGACAAAAGAGCCTGTGAGGCCGAACGTCGTCCGCACGTTGGAGCGGAGAGGATGAACTTTGCTGAAATAATAAGTGGCAAAAACCACGTACAACACCATGGCCGCGTAGCCACCGACATCGGAATCAGGGAAATCGGGCAGCGCGTCGTACAGGCCGTGAACCAGGATCGTAAGAGGGAAAACAAAAAGAAATTCATTCATTCCGTTTACTTTGCGGATGCATGCACGGTAAAGCGCGAGTCCGTTAACCCCGGTAAGAGCGACGTGCAGGAAGTTTGCGGTCAAAAAACGGGCCGGGGCGCTCATCGCCTCCGAGGACATGAAATAGTCGGTGTTCTCCTCGATGGCGAATCCGAGTCCCACGAAACTGGCGACCAGAAGCGCTTCGAGTTCATCGTTTCGCCGGATCAGGAATGGGAGCAACGGCACAAAGAGGAGAAGCTTGCAAACCTCCTCACGAACCGCGACGCCCCCGATGTTATACGCGAGCACTTGGGGAAATTCATGCCCGGACGTGAAGTGGAGGAAGTTTTCCTCGAATATCACCAGATATACGGTGGGGACGGTACTGATGACGCCCGCGATAAATGCGAGCAGACAGAGGGCCGCGGTTTTTGAAACCACTCCCGGGATTTCACGGAGGTGCCCGAGAAAAAAAGCCCACGCGAACCCTGCGACGATGGTTACGACCAGTGAAACCGCTTTATAGGATTCTATCTGGCACAGAGGTGATTCCCGCAGGATGCCGCGCCAGTCTTTTTGCGCAATGGCGGCCTCCAGCGAAACGTAGGGTGTTACGTAACGGCGATAGCGGGGCTCCTTGGTTAGCGTGGCGAGCGTTGCGAAGTCTTTTCCTTCCACCAGGGCGCGCACGGCCATCGCGCGGGATTCGTGAGCCTCCGGACGTTCCCCTTCCTTGATGAAGTGCAGATAGGCGGCCTGATGATTCTTGCGTCGTAGTTCGATGCAGCCAGCGACATAGTTGGTGAATCTTGGTGCATTCGCGCGATCGGCGTTCGCTTTTAACCGGCCGAACGCGGTTTGTTCGGCGGAGTTCCAAGCGGTCAGATAGTCGAATACCAAATCCGCTTCCTCCGCGCTGAACTTTTTGCGCAAGGCCTGATGAATGACTTCGCGCATTTCCGGCGATGCTTCGTGGGCCAGAAACGGCACGGCAACGAGTACCTCAATAAAGTCCACATTGCTCCCGGCGATTTCCTGCGTGAACACTGCGGAGATATCCACGGGGGTTGGCTCACGGCTTTTGCGAGGGTGATCCTCATTATCGGAGTCAAGATCGAGAGGGATTCCAGAAAGTGCCAGAACCCGTTCGCCCAATTTTGCATAAGGAGGCGGTTGAAGCGCACTCGCCACGTAACCGACAATCGTGCCGACAAGTATGACGCCAATGGCAAATTTCCAGAGGAAGCTCCGGCTGCGAAAAGCATGGGAAAGATGCTTTTTCCAACTGCGAGGCGATGTTTGGTTCATCTCAGTTCACGTTCCGGGCGGGAGGGTGGTACGAAGAGGATTTTTTCGCGGAGATGTGTGCAACGCATTTTCGATTCGGCGTTGCGGACAGCCATGCCGTAGGCGGCGGGTTCGCCGACGATGAAGACTTTTTTCCGTCCGCGCGTGATGGCTGTGTAAATCAGATTTCGCTGGAGCATCATGAAATGCGCTTTGAGCAGCGGCACGATGACCACGGGATATTCGCTGCCTTGTGATTTGTGGATGCTGATCGCATAGGCCAGCGCGACGTCGTTGAACTCGTTGCGCTCAAAAAGGTGATGTTCCCCATCGAAATCGGCGATGAGCGTGCCCTTGGTGAGATCGACACTGACAATTTTGCCGATGTCGCCGTTGAAAAGGTTTTTGTCGTAGTTGTTACGGAGCTGAATGAGTTTGTCGCCCGGACGATATTCGCCGCTGACGGCGCGAAGACCTTTTTGCGTGGGATTGATCGCGGCCTGGAGTTGCGCGTTGAGGTTTCCCACGCCTGCGATGCCCTTGTGCATGGGCGCGAGGATTTGGACATCCGCGACCGGATCAAACCACTTGAAATGTTGGGGGATGAATTTCGTGCAGAGCTCTATGATTTTCGCGAGACAGTCCTCGGCACTGGTCGCGGAAATAAAATTCAGGTCGCTCCACGACTGGGCTTTTTCCACGGCGTCGACAATGGGCGGAGGACGGGCTTCGCCGCCGTTGATGGCGTGCGCGGTGGTGACGATGAGGCTCTCCTCTTTTTGCCGGTAAACAAACGAGAGTCGTGTGACTGGGAAGAGAGAGGAGTGAGCGGTGGGTCCTTCTAAAGGTTCACCACTCACTGCAATCAAGTCCTTCAATACGTTGCCGGCGCCGACGCTCGGCAGCTGATCGGTGTCGCCGACCAGAAGCAGATGCGCGCGGATTGGCACCGCCTGCAACAGCGCCGCGGCGAGGCGGGTGTCGAGCATGGACGCTTCATCGACGATGAGAAAATCAGTGGCAAGTGGATGGGACTCGTTGACGGTGAAGCTGCCGTTTTCAAACTTGAGCAGTCGATGAATGGTCGAGGCGAAGCCGCCCGTGGTGCTGGCGAGGCGTTGCGCGGCGCGGCCCGTCGGCGCGGCGAGCGTTACGCGGACTTTCTTGGCTTTGAGGATTTCCACGAGCGCGCGCAGGATCGTGGTCTTGCCCGTTCCCGGTCCACCCGTGAGAATCGTCACCTTGTGCGCAAGGGAATTTTTGATCGCGGCGGATTGCAGGGCGTGAAATTCGAATCCGGCTTTTTCCTGCGCCCAGTGAACGGCGGCGTCGATCTTGATCGACGGCAGGCCGGAGGGAATTGAGGTCAGCCGCTTGATGGCGGCGGCGATTTTGTGTTCGGCGCGGTCGTTGGTCGGGAGCTGGATGAAGGATTTTCGATTTTCGATTTTCGATTCTCGATTTCCGGAGTCGATAGTTTCTCCGGTGGGCGATGGGGTTGCGGAGCCCTCAATATGCCGGATGACACTTTTGTTTTTCACCAGCGCCTCGATGCGGGCTTGAATGAACTCGGTGGACGTCTCCAGGAGCGTCGCGGCATGCGTCGTCAGGTCCTCTTCGGGAAATGCCGTGTGGCCTTCCTCCTGCAGGGTTTCGAGCGCGTAGATCAGCCCGGCGTCGAGCCGTGGGGGCGCATCGTTGGCGTAGCCGAGATTGATGGCGATGCGATCGGCGGTTTTGAAACCGATGCCATCGATTTCGCGCGCGATGCGATAAGGCTCCTCGGTAATGATCTGTTTCGCCGCGGGACCGAACTTCGCGACAATCTTCACGCACTGCGAAGTCGTGACGCCATAAGTCTGGAGGTAAATGTGAACTTCGCGCAGGACCTTCTGGCTTTCCCAAGCCTCCTTGATCGCGGTGGCGCGCATTTTTCCGATACCCGGAACTTTGCGAAGCTTGCCCGATTCTTCACTCAGCACGCGAAACGTATCGGTGCCGAAGGTATCGACGATTTTGTTCGCGTAAACTTTTCCAATGCCGGGAACGAGGCCACTGCCCAGATATTTTCTGATCCCGTAGACGGACGACGGCAGTTCGGATTTGAAGGTGGCGATCTTGAACTGTGCGCCGTGCTGCGCGTGGCGCGTCCATTCGCCGGTGAGTTGCAGCGTTTCGCCGCATTGGACACCCGGGAGTGGTCCGGTGATCGTGATCCGGTCGGTTTCGCCTGGCGGTTTCTCCTGGTTGCCGCGCGCCGCCTCTGGTTTCAGTTCGGCGATCGTATAGTGGTTTTCCTCGTTGAAGAAGATGATGCGCTCGAGAACGCCGGTCAGGGAATTGGGAGCGGGGGACGCCACGGGCCACACAGATGCAGGAAGAATTGCGGTGAGGCAATCACTCCTGTGGAATGAAATCCGCTCCCTGAATCGAGAAGCGGAATCCCAAATCAAACGGTTGGAACGGAATGCTATTTTGCGCTCACGTCGGATGGCGGCGTTGGCCTCGGAATGGGCGTCGGACCGGAAGACTTGTGAGGGATGGGCACTGGGCCGGACGTCGGCGAAGGGGTTGGGAGAGGCATAGGTTGTCCCGGCATCAAGGCTTTTGCCGCTGGTGTCATTGGTGTCTTGATACCTGCTGCGGTCTGCGCCTTTTCCACAATCTGTTGAATTTTCGGTGTCAGCTGGCCTCGCATGTTTTGAATAAGAGGCATCATGCGCACCATGATTTGAGGTTGCTTTTGCAGCATGGATTTTCCCTCGGGCGACTCGAAAAACGCCAGCATCGCCTTGAGCTCGGATTCCGAAAACACCTCGGAATAGACTGTCTCCGCGTTTTGAGTTAACTCTTTGGCTGCTTCCATCGACACATCTGCGGCCTCATCCATCATCTTGGCGGCGGCTTCTTTTAGCGTAGGTGGGAGATTTGGCTTTGATAATGGCGATAGTTGAACAGTCGACATTTCCACCTGTGTTACCATCTGGTCGATGATGGTATTGTATTGGGTCGCTTCGACGACCTTGTGGGCAAGTTCAATTTGACCGGAATCTGCGGCAGTGACGGAAGAGTTTAGAACTAGAGCTAAAAGTAGGAAAGGAGAGGAGGTTCTTTTCATGTGTATTGTTGTTTTTTAGTCGGGAAAATGGCCAAGGCCGGGACGGCAGGCGGCATTAAAAACGATGGATTTTTGGCCGATGGGGGCAATCAATAGATAATGCTTGTAGGGTGACATTTCAATTTCGCTCTTAAAAGCGCTATGGTGCACAGCCGCCCCAAAGAGATGTCAATTGCTTGAGGCTCGAATAAATTTTTATTCCACCGGCGGCGCGAAGTTCGTCCGCGGCATGGGTTCCCGTCGTCACGCCGAAGAAGTCGAGGCCCGCGTTCTTTGCGGCCGCGACGTCAAACGGCGAGTCGCCGACCAGTGCGGTGGTTTTCGGATCAGCTTGAAGCGCGGCGAGCACATGATCTGCAAACGCGCGTTCGGGTTTTAGCCAGGGAGTGTCGGTGGCGCCGAAGTTGCCGGCGAGCAAGTCCCCGATCCCGAGGTGTTCGCAGATTCGGCGCGACGAGGGTCCGTGTTTATTGGTGAAGACCGCGCTGCGAATACCCGCCTGTTTTAAGGTGGTCAGAATTTCTTTCGCGCCCGGGAGGAGTTGCACGTCGTCCAGCATTGTGGCGTTCCAGTAAGGGCGATAAACGCCGAGAACGGCAGCGACGTTGGCGGGTCCGGCGATGCGTGCGATTGCCTGCTCGAGTCCGCCACCGACTGCGGCCCGGACCTGCGCGAGCGTTGGCACCGGCAGACCCAGCTGGCTCATAGCGTAGGCGTGGCTGCGGTGGATCGCGGCGAAATGATCGATCAAGGTTCCATCCAGGTCGAAGAGTACGGTGCGGTAGCGCATGAGGCTTGAAAGGATCGCCAGCCATCCAGCTCCGGCGAGAATTAAACGCCGCTTTTCGGTTCAAATTTTTGCTATGAAAAATATCTGGTGAAAAACCGGCAATCCGGTGAGATTGAAAGGAATGAGCGAATCCCCGCCTCAAGCCCGTGCCGACGCTTCGATGGAAGACGGAGCTATGCTCATCAAGCTTGGGGGTGATTGGCGTATCACTGAACGCCGTCCCCGCTGGTCAGATGCGGTGCGAAATCAGCAGCCGACCAAGGTGGTGGTGCGCGCCGATCGTCTTGGCTCGTGGGACAGTTCGCTGGCGCTTTATTTGCAGTGCGCCCGGGCGTGGAGCGAGGCGAACCAGGCCGGGTGTGTCATCGAAGGGTTTCCGGAAGCGGTCGAGAAGTTAACCGCGATGTTGTCAAAAAAGCCGGTTCAGCCTGCGAAACCACAAGGGTTGCCTAATCTGTTCACCGCCCTCGGCGGAGCGATCTTCAAGCTGTGGGCAGAGACGAAGGACCTGGCGCAGTTGGTCGGCGATTGCGTGTTCAGTGTCGGACGATTTTTTCGCGGACATGCCCAGTTCCGCTGGCGTGACTGCTTTTATGAAATGCAGCAATGCGGGGCGATGGCGCTGCCGATCGTCGGACTGATCAGTTTTCTGGTCGGAGTAACGCTCGCATATACAGGTTCGATCGTGGTGCGCCAGTATGGCGGGGACATTTGGATCGCCGACATGGTGGGACTCGCAGTGATACGGGAAATGGGACCGATGATGGCCGCCATCGTACTCGCGGGGCGCACGGGCGCCGCCTACGCGGCAACGCTCGGCAATATGAAAGCCAACGAGGAAATCGATGCGCTTTCGACCCTGGGCGTGTCGCCGATCGATTTTCTGGTGATGCCCCGGATCGCGGCGCTTTTTTTCATGATGCCATTTCTGGCGATGTATTCGAATTGCCTCGGATTGCTGGGCGGAATGGCAATCGCGGCCGCTCCGCCGCTCAATATTCCGACGAATCTTTATTGGGCGGAAACCCAGACGATCGTCGATCTTTCGGATATCAACACCGGGCTGATCAAAGCGGCGTGTTTCGGATTATTGATCGGCGTGGCCGGATGTTTGCGCGGGCTGCAAGCCGATCGCAGCGCGGCAGGGGTGGGCCAGGCCGCGACGGCGGCGGTCGTTACCGGAATTTTGTTGATCATCGTGGCGGACTCGATTGCCGCGGTCGTGTTTAACATTCTTGGCTGGTGAATCCGCTCATGAATTCACCACTCTCCCAAGCCAACACGTCGCAGGCAGCCATCGAACTGAACCAAGTGGCGTGCGTTTATGGGGATCGCACGGTGCTGGAAAATATCACGTTTGCCGTGAAGCGCGCGGAGATTTTCTTCATCATCGGCGGAAGCGGCTGCGGGAAAAGCACGCTGTTGCGCCACATGATCGGTTTGAAGCAACCGGCGAAAGGCTCGGTGAAATATTTTGGCCGCGATTTCACACATGCGACCGCGGCGGAACGCCAGGAGTTGCTGCGCAGTTTCGGGGTGCTCTACCAAAGTGGAGCGCTATGGAGTTCGATGACCTTGCGGGAAAACGTCGCATTGCCGCTGGAGCTGCTCACCGATCTCGACCGCCGTGAACGCGACGAGATTGTCGCCATCAAGCTCGCGCAGGTCGGGCTGGCCGGCTACGAGGACTATTTTCCCTCGGAAATCAGCGGCGGCATGAAAAAACGCGCCGGACTGGCGCGCGCCCTCGCGCTCGACCCCGGGATTGTGTTTTTCGACGAGCCGGGCGCGGGCCTGGATCCGATTACATCGCTGAAGCTCGACGAACTCGTGAAGCAGATTCGCGACACGCTCGGCACCACGATTGTCATCGTTTCGCATGAACTCGCCAGTATCTTTGATATTGCGGATCGCGTGGTGATGCTCGATCGCGACGTAAAAGGTGTCATCGCCGAAGGTGATCCGCGGATTCTCCGCGACCGAAGTCAGGATGTGCGCGTGCGGGAGTTTTTGAATAGACGTGAAGAAACAACTAACCGACAATAGCCCAGACACTCAGTGAAAACAAAACCAAGCTCAGCCGTGGTCGGAATGTTCGTGCTCGGCGCACTGTTATTGGGGGTGATCGCTTTTCTCTCCTTTGGGGGGACCAATGTGTTCACGAAACCGACGCGATTTCTGATTTATTTCAACGAATCGGTCAGCGGTATGGACCCGGGCGCCGCGGTAAAAATCAGCGGTGTGCGTATCGGCCGGGTCGCCGCCGTCAACGTGCGTTACGATCAGGGCAGCAAGGAGGCCCTGGTTCAGACCACTTGCGAAATCGATCGCAATATCCTTACGGACATTTCGGGAAAACAGATCGATCTCACGGTACGTTCGCAATTGCAGGGCCTCATCGATCGCGGATTGCGCGCCCGGCTGAGCCTCACGGGCATCACGGGATTGCTTTTCGTGGAGCTCAAGTTTGAGGATCCGAAGAACTATCCGGCGAATGCCCGCTTCAGCGACGAGCAATATCCTGTCGTTCCAGCGATCCCTTCTCCGATTTCCGAGGTGCAGCAGAGCATCGTGGAAATTGTGGCGGACATCAAAAAGGTCGATTTCACGGGAATTTCGAAACAGATCCAGGCGTTGCTCGCGAGTACCACTCAAAAGGTGAACGACCTCGACATGAAAGGACTTGGTACAAAGGTGGGCCGCGCCGCCGACGCGGTGACGGAGTTTATCAACTCACCCGATGCGCGCCAAAGCTTCGCCAATCTCAACGGAGCGATTGCGGATATTCGCACAACGCTGGCCAGGATTGACGGCGGGATTGGTCCAGTGGGAGAAGAACTGAAAAAGACGCTGACCGCAGCGCAGTCTGCACTAAAGACACTCGATACGACGGCCAGCACTACGCAGCGATTTGTGCAATCGCAGGGCAACGTCGGTGACGAGCTGACGCAGTCATTACGACAGCTCGCTGATGCCGCCGCGGCGCTTGAGCGGTTGGCCGACACCATCGATCGCAATCCCAGCTCACTTCTCGTAGGTAAAAAGAAACCCGGTACTCCATGAAGACTTTAATCCGTTCGGCTTCCATTGCCGCTACCGTAATGGTGTTGTCAGGGTGCAATATTTTGCCCGAACCGCAGAAAGACACGGTACGCTATTTTACCTTAAGCGCGCCACCCTCCGCGACCGTACCCGTCCCGGATGCCACCACTGTTCGTCCCGTCCAACTGGCCGGGCATTTGCGAGGCCGCGAGATGGCGGTGCGGGTGGGCGAAAACGAAGTGATCTATTTGGAAGACGTGCGATGGGCGGAATCGCTGGCTGACGCGATCACCCAACTCCTGCGCTCGCGACTCGGTGGCGTCGGCGGAAACCACGTAGTAACGGTCCAGATTCAACGATGTGAGCTGGTGCGATCCGAAAACAACGCCGTGCAACTTGCTGCGACGTATTCAATTGTTTCCCCCGGAGAAAATTCATCTCCGAAACGTGGTGTTTTTACAGGCAGCGCCCGCGCTTGGGATGGTAAAAATCCCGGTGCGTTGGTTGGCCTGCTGCGCGACGCAGTGGCGGAGTTAAGCGATGCGATCGCCGCTGCGTTGCCCGAGAAAAAGTAACCCGGATTCACAAAACAGATTGCTTCGGCCGCGCCGGCTGCTTGGCATGCTTTCAGCTCAAAGGAGCTGCACCATTTTAAATACACGATGAAAACTGGATTCTCGGTCCTTCGCTTCGGTCTGCAACGCGCGCAAGACGGCAGCTGCACCCAGAACGTCCAGCAGTGCGGGGAATTTCAGTCGGTCGAGCGGGCGTTCATCACTGCCCGGCAGGAGGCCATTCGCGAATGGCAGGAAGCCTGTAAGATGCAGGACGCAGTCGTCCCAAAAATCCGGAAAATTGAAATCAAAGACACCGAGTGGGGCTATGATTTAAAGCACGACCATCTGGTCGTTGCCCGCTTCTGGGTCCACGACGGCCGCCCCGCAGAGATTGCCGGGATGGAGTCTTGATCCGAAATGTAGGAGCGGGTTTACCCCGCGATCAGGATGTTAGTTGCCGGACAAAACGGACGGCGCGTTAGGGATAACGCGCCCTACCACGGCAGAATTGTTTTTCCAGGTAGCGCCTATCCTTAATCCGTCGCGCTGTAGCGCAAATAAAGGCGCGCCGTTCAGGGCGCGCCTTCGAATCGATCACGATCTGCGCTTACTTTAACGCGTTCGCAATCCGCTCAAGCGCCGCGACGACGTTCTCGCGGGAGTTGAATGCACTGATGCGGACGTGACCTTCGCCGCATTTACCGAAGCCAGCGCCCGGTGTGCAGACGACCTGCGCCTTATTGAGCAGCAGATCGAAGAACTCCCAGGAGTCGCGGCCGGTGTTCACCCAGATGTACGGGGCATTGTCGCCGCCGATGCAGGTGAAGCCGAGCTTCGTCATTGCGTCACGAATGAGCTTGGCGTTGGCGAGGTAGAAATTGATCAGATCGCTGGTCTGCTTCTTGCCTGCGTCGGTGTAGATGGCCGCAGCCGCTTTTTGAATCGGGTAAGCGACGCCATTGAATTTGGTCGTGTGCCGGCGATTCCAGATCGCGTGCAGCGGATGGGCGGTTCCCGCAGCGTCGTAGGCGACGAGGGATTTGGGTATGACCGTGTACGCGCAACGCGTGCCGGTGAAACCAGCGGTCTTGGAGAAGCTGCGAAACTCGATGGCGACTTCGCGCGCGCCTTCGATTTCGTAGATGGAATGCGGAATCTCCGGATTGCGAATGTAAGCTTCGTAAGCGGAATCGAAAAGGATGACTGCTTTGTTGGCCTTCGCGTACGCCACCCAGGCAGCGAGTTGGGCCTTGGTCGCAACCGCACCGGTCGGATTGTTGGGGAAACAGAGATAAATGAGGTCGGTGGCCACCGAGGGCACCGCGGGAACGTAACTGTTGGCCGGGGTACTGTCCAAATACGTGATGCCTTGATAACGTCCATCGACGTTCGCGCCGGTGCGTCCGGCCATCACGTTCGTGTCCACATACACCGGATAAACTGGATCAGGAATCGCGAGGCGCACATCGTTCGAGAAAATTTCCTGGATATTGCCGCAGTCGCATTTCGAACCGTCGGACACAAAAATTTCGTCAGCTTCAATTTTGCAGCCGCGCGCCGCGTAATCGTGTTGGGCGATCGCGTCGCGCAGGAAAGCGTAGCCTTGCTCGGGACCATAGCCCTTGAAAGTAGCGCGCTTCGACATTTCGTCGGTTGCGGCATGCAGTGCCTCGATGCAAACCGGTGGCAGAGGCTCGGTCACATCACCGATGCCGAGCCGGATCACCGGTTTGTCGGGATTCGCCGTGACATACGCGTTCACGCGCTTGGCGATGTCGGCGAAAAGATAGGAGGCCTTGAGCTTGGTGTAGTTTTCGTTGATGCGGATCATTGAGGGAAAAGTAGCGAGTAGCGGGGTAGTGAGTAGCGGGTAGGAGGCGAGCGCGAATATCGTTGGTCGGTTCGGCGATCAGATCCCGTCTTTCTATACTTGGTTTGACATGCTGCTGTTCGGTTTCGGCTACTCACTACTGCCGGGCGAATGCGAGGCTTGATAAAGGTAAGGGCTTGTGGATATTCAAGCCCGTTCCGGTGATGCAAAAAATCGAAAAACTAGCAGAGATGCGGGCGGCCGCGGCAAAATTACGTGGTGAAGGAAAGCGACTGGCTTTTTTACCGACTTTGGGCGGGCTGCATGCCGGACACCTGAGTCTTGTCCAAGTGGCGCGTGAAAACGCCGATGTCGTGATCCTTTCCGTATTCGTTAATCCGCTGCAATTTGGCCCGAGCGAGGATTTCGTGAAATATCCGCGCACGATTTCGTCGGATGCGGCCGCGGCTGAGGAAGCCGGAGTGGATCTTTTGTTTACTCCTTCAACTGAGGACATGTTTCCGCGGGGCTTCTCCACGCAAGTCCAGGAGGAGATTGTCAGTAAACCTCTGTGCGGAATAACACGCCCGGCACTTTTTCGCGGGGTGCTCACTTGTTGGCTCAAATTCTTTCATATTATCCAGCCCGACGTCCTCGTGATGGGCGAAAAAGATCCGCAGCTCGTGGCGGTGGTTAAGAAGTCGATGGAAGACCTATCCGTCCCGATGAAGATTGTCACCGGATCCTTGGTTCGCGATCCGGACGGCTTTGCGGTCAGTGCGCGCAATTCCTACCTGACGCCGTCGCAGCGCGAAGAAGCGCTTGCGGTGTTTGGGGCACTTCGGAAAGCCAAGGACATGGTCGAGAGCGGAGTCAAAAGCGCCGACCGCCTGGTTGCTGAAGTCACTCACATCATCGCCGCAAAAAGGCGGCTGCGTGTCATCTATATTTCGGTGGTGGATCGCCACACGATGGATCAGCTCCGGGAGATAGTTCCGGGGCAATGTCTCCTCGCGATTTCCTACTGGATCGATGAGGTCCGTCTGACGGACAATATGCCATTGTGAACAGCCGATTTTGGCTGTGAATAACTTGTCAGTTCAGCTCGGTTGACACTCCTGTCGCGGATTGTTTCCCGGCTGTGAACAGGCTGCGCGTAGGCCGAGGGTAATGGGTAAGTATAGAGGAAGAGTAGGCGGAAATCCGGATCCACTCTAAACGCATCCAACTGGTGTCCGGTATTTCGGTTTGCATGATATTTTGCTGCAACATGTTGCCTGATGTGCCCGTGGGCGGCGAGGAAGGGGGATTTTGGCGGCGCGACGCCAGCTGGCGGGAAAATAAACGACTTACGCGCCTTTTTCAGAGGGAGGATTCCCTTTGAGAGGTCAGGAGCTCTGTGACGGACGGGTGAAATCCCAGTGTGAAGAAGAATCGCTTTAGTCAGATTCCGATATCCGACTGCGGGGTTGTATTTTACGAGTATCTTTGGGACGACTGAGGGGTAGTGAGCACTCTATTTCCCGAAAAACCCCGCATCGCAATTGTCGGTTCCGGCGCACTCGGCTGCTATTATGGAGCGCGTCTCGCGAAAGCGGGCAATGACGTCCACTTTCTGGTGCGCAGTGGGCGCGCCGCCATCGCAGTGCGCGGATTGCGCATAAAAACGCCAACCGAGCGCATTCAGGTTAAGAAGGTGCAGACTTATGCCACCGCGACAGAGATCGGCGCAGTGGATTTGGTCATTGTAGCCTTAAAAGCTACAGCGAATAGCTCGCTGGAAAAGTTGCTGCCTCCGCTGATGGGCGAGAATACGCTGGTGCTCACGTTGCAAAACGGACTTGGCGTCGAAGAGCCGGTGGCCGAAGTGGTCGGCGGAGAACACGTGCTCGGCGCAATTTGTTTTGTCGGCTGCACGCGCACGGCTCCCGGCGTGGTCGATTGCTCTTTTCCCGGATTAATCATGCTCGGGGAATTCGGCCGGCCAGCGCAGGCGCGGACCCGGGAAGTCGCTAAAATTTTTGAGAAGGCCGGAGTTAAATGCGAAGCGCAGGACAACCTTGAGGAGTTGCGTTGGAAAAAACTCGTCTGGAACGTGCCGTTCAATGGGCTATCGATCGCCGGTGGAGGGATTACGACCGATATTTTAATGGCTGACGAAGGGCTGAAGATGCTCGCGCGCCGCTTGATGGAGGAAGTCGTCGAAGCTGCGGCGAAATTCGGCCATGTGATTCCACGTTCGTTTATGGATCAACAGTTCGAGCGCACAGGCAAACTCGGGAAATACAGTCCATCGAGCCTGATCGATTATCGCGAAGGCAGGTCGATCGAGCTTGAGGAGATCTGGGGTGAACCGGTGCGTCGCGCCAAATCGGTCGGTGTGCCCGTGCCGCGATTGGAAATGCTTTACTGGCTCATCAAGCGTTTGCTCGCCGCGCGAAAAACAGACGGCAAGCGCCGCTGAACTGGTCGAGGCGGTTGCAATCAACCATCCGGGGTAGGGCGCGTTATCCTTAACGCGCCGGCGCGATAACCGCATGGTAACCAATTTCACGGCGGATTAGGATGATCCGCCCTACCACCATCGTTATACTCCAAACCGCCAACTGGCTTTTCCCAATCAGGGTTTTTGTCAGGGGAACAGGATTGCGCTTTTCTCCGGCACGCAGGTAGCTTCGGTAAAAGTTCTTCACCATGGCCCAAGACTCTCCGACTAAATTCGAGCCGTTTATTCCGGCTGAAGCGAAAATTAACGAATTCACCTGGCGAGCGGTGATCACGGGGGCGGTCCTCGGAATGGTTTTCGGTGCGTCGTCGCTCTATCTGGTATTGAAGGTGGGGCTCACCGTGAGCGCATCGATTCCGGTCGCGGTCATTTCGCTGGCGCTGTTCCGCGCGTGGTCGAAAGCCGGTGGCCGCGATTCCACCATTCTCGAAAACAACATTACACAGACCGCGGGCTCCGCGGGTGAATCGATCGCGTTTGGCTTGGGCGTGACGATGCCGGCAATTCTCATTCTCGGTTTCGATCTGGATCTCGTTCGGGTAATGTTGGTGGCGATCATGGGCGGTCTGTTGGGCATTTTGATGATGATCCCATTGCGGCGTGCGTTGATCGTGAAAGAGCACGGCATCCTTAAATATCCGGAAGGCACTGCCTGCGCAGCTGTGCTGAAAGCCGGTGTCGATGAAGTATCACGAGCGGCAGCATCTCCTTCCGCCAAAGCCGAAATGGCTGCAGCCGAAGCGGCCGGGCTGGGCAAATCGCCCGGTGCCAAAGTGATTTTTACCGGTTTCGGCCTGGGCCTTCTCTACAAAAGTCTGAACGTCGCATTCAAAGCGTGGAAGGACGTGCCCGAAAAAGTATTCGGCGCTCCCTTCAAAGCGGGTTCCGTCAGCTGTGAAATTTCCCCGGAACTGGTGGGTGTCGGCTACATCATTGGACCCTATCTGGGCGGACTGATGGCGGCGGGCGGCGTGCTTTCTTATTTGGTACTGATCCCCTTGATTCAATTTTTTGGCGAGGGGCTGACGACCGCGTTGGAGCCGGGCCACGTGCTGATCTCGACGATGAGCCCCGGTCAAATTCGCGGGTCTTACATTCTCTATATTGGTGCGGGCGCAGTCGCCGCGGGCGGCATCATCAGTCTCATTCAAGCCATTCCCACGATCTGGCATGGACTGAAAGGCGGGATGCGTGACATCGGTCTCGCGAGTGCCGGAGGCAGTAGTTCTGGCGAACGCGAACTGCGCACCGATCGCGATCTGCCCCTCAAGTTTGTTGGTATTGGCATCTTTGTTTTGTTGGCGGGCATCATGCTCGCCCAAAACGCGCTCCACATGAATTTGCTGGGAGCACTGCTCATCGTGGCATTCGGATTTTTATTTGTGACCGTCTCCTCGCGGTTGACGGGTGAGGTGGGTTCCACCTCGAATCCGATTTCCGGGATGACGGTGGCCACGCTTCTTTTTACCTGCCTCGTCTTCCTGCTGATCGGCTGGACCGGTAGTGCGTACTACGTGACGGCACTCTCCATCGGCGGTATTGTCTGTATCGCATCGTCAAATGGCGGCACGACGTCGCAGGATTTAAAGACCGGATTTCTGGTCGGTGCGACGCCGCGGTTGCAGCAGTACGCGATTCTCATCGGCTCCTTTGGATCGGCGGTTTTGCTCGGGCCGATTTTGATGAAGCTCAATGACTCCGCGATCGTGTACGTTCCCGCGGCGCAAGTCGCGCCCGCCGGATTACACACGGATGTGACGAAGCTCGAGCCAACGAAGCAGCATTTGGTGGGTCCCCAAGCCAAGGACGACGCGGGACAATATTTCTCCTGGCACAAGACCGACACGGATGGCGGACCTGCCGGGAAATATCTCGTGAACGATCGTGGTGATGCCGTGTGGCTGGTTGATCCCGGTATCAATGGCGCCTACACCCAGCGCCCGGACGGCACGACGGTGCGGAAGTTTGATGCGCCGAAGGCCACGTTGATGTCGTATATCATCAAGGGCATTCTCGATCGGAAACTTCCGTGGGCGCTCGTGATTTTCGGGGCGATGATCACGATCACCTTGCAGATGTCGTTCGTGCCGGCGCTGACCTTTGCGGTGGGCGTTTATCTTCCCCTCTCGTCGTCGCTGCCGATTTGGATCGGCGGCATGATCCGTCTCGCGATCGATCATTGGCTGCGCCGTCGACCTGCGTACGCCAAAATGGATCAAGTCACATTCAACGCCGAGAGCGACAAAAGCCCGGGCGTATTGCTGGCCTCCGGCTATATTGCGGGTGGTGCGATCGCAGGCATTGTCATCGCGTTTCTCGCCGGCGTGCCCGGAGTGAACAAAATCGATGACACGCTGCTGAAGTGGTCCACTGCAAATAATCCTTTCTTCGAGGGACCTAACTCCGACTTGCTTTCGCTCATTCCATACGTGCTGCTCTGCGGATTCCTCTATTTGGTAGCCCGGGAAAAACTGCTTACACCTGCGAAGCGGTAGAAGTTTTTCCAAATCATTCCGTAATCGTCTAGCCCGCGCCGGGAGGCGCGGGACCCTGCGCTCCCGCGCAGGGCTACTTTACTAACGCTTTCGCCGATCACTCCTCGCCTTCCCAGTAATCGACGTCGATGGGGCGGAAGAATTTTCGAGGCGAATTGACGCCCATCTTTCCCGAATCCGGATAATACCAGACGTCGGTCGTCGGATTGTCGGCGACGAGAAAATAGAGCAAATCGTCGGTGCCAGTGTTGGTGAATTGATGGGTTTCACCGGGCGGGTGAAGGACGACATCGCCCGCGCCGACGACAAACGTTTTCTCCCCCGTGCGCACGGTCGCCTGCCCGCTGACGAAAATGTAGAATTCCCACTGACTGGAATGCGAGTGAAAGGGACAACCGCTGAACCCGGCGGGAACTCGCCCAAGTTCCAAATCGAAAGGATGACCGCCGAGGCCGGGGGAAGTGTTGCGTTTGGCGCCGACCAGTTCGGAAAGTCCCTTGCTGCCGCCGCGAAACTTTTTGCCGGGCGAATCGAAATTTTCCCACGCGACATCGTCCATCGATATTTTCCGCTGTGAGAACGGAGCAATGGGAGTCGCGGCCGGTGCCGGCGGAGGTTTTGGGGTGTTTGCCTCCGTGGGCATGTCCTCGCCGTCGAAATAATCACATTCCACCATGCGGAATATTTTTCCGGGCGGACGCAGCAGCCATTTTTTTGAATCGGGATAGTAGCACCCATCGAGCATGGGATTGTCTGCGACGATCAGCACTTCGATATCGGTATTCCCCGAGTTGATCAGCTGGTGCGGTTCTCCTGGCGGATGATAGAACACGTCGCCGGTTTTTACTGCGTGGGTCTCGTCGCCGGACCGCACGGCGCCGCTGCCGGCGCGAACGACGTAAAGTTCCGATTGCGCCAGATGCGAATGAAACGGACACACCGCCGCGCCGGGCGGAACGCGACGGATTTGAACGTCGAAGGGATGCCCGCCACCCCACAAACCGGTGTTGCGAGGCGCACCCATCGCGACCGAAATATTCTGGCAGAACGAGTGAAACTTGCGCGTGGGCGAATGCTGTTCTTCCCAAGGCACCGAATTGAGGTGGATGTGTTTCATATCGGTTTGGCTGCTTTTCTCGATTTTAGGCGGGTGCGGTCTCGATGGTCAGATACCAATGTTAAGCGGATTAGGGGCCGTTTCCGTTGTGTAGGGCTGGCCCTTGTGGCCATGCCGCGAAAGAGTTGCAGTGCGCGCGTCAGTAGTGATTCGCGGCATGGCGACAAGCGCCAGCCCTACAAATGACCGGCGACACACTTCAAGAATGAATTTGCGCTCCGACTGCATGGATGCGGCTGAGGCTTCGACCACTGAAACTTTTCCTAGCTCGCGTTGACCGGATTGGTAAGCGTGCCGATTTTTTCGATTTCCACGCCGATGGTGTCGCCAGACTTCAGCCAGACAGGCGGATTGCGTGCGAAGCCCACTCCCTCGGGCGTGCCGGTAAGAATTGCCGTGCCGGCGGGCAGGGTTTTGTCGGCGCTCATGAACTCGATGAGTGCGGGAACATCGAAAATCATATCGGAAGTGTTGGAATCCTGCATGACGTTTCCATTCAGAATCGATCTGATCCGCAGTGCGTTCGGATTCGGGATCTCATCCTTCGTCACCAACACCGGACCGAATGGACAAAACGTGTCGAAGCTCTTGGCGTGATTCCACTGTCCACCGCCGAAATCGCGCTGCCAGTCGCGCGCGGAGACATCGTTGGCGCACGTGTAACCCAAAATATAATCAAACGCGTCAGCGCGCGCGACGTTGTGTGCGGTTTTGCTCAGCACGATGGCGAGCTCCGCTTCGTAATCGACCTTGGTACTCGGCTGGCGAGCGGGCAGGCGAATGGGGTCGTGAGGATTTTGAATCGCGCCTGGAAGCTTGATAAACCAGATGGGACGTTCCGGCGGCGCCTTGCCACCTTCTGCGGCGTGCTTGGCGTAGTTGAGTCCGATGCACAAAATATTCGTCGGTTGAAGCGGCGCGAGCAACCTGCCCGGCGCGACGACCCGATCCGTCACGCGCCAGTCGCCGAGAAGATCGCCGTCAATCGCGCGTGCGGTACCGTCGGATTGGAGCGCAGCATAAGCGGGGCCGTTTGGAGTGAGGTGACGAATGATTTTCACGCAGTGATGGTTGGCTAAAATAAGCTGAAGGCAAATCGGCAATAACCCGTATTCATCACACTGAAACAAAAAAACTCTGGTCGCAGAGCACACAGAGCTCTGACACAGAGTTCACCGAGGTAAATTCAATGACCTGCTCATCATCGGCTTTCCTGAAAACGAACCTTTGGCGAAGAAACGCCGCACACCTTGCGCTCGCCTGCCGCCTCCGGGTTAGCGCTCCGTGCCGTCTGTGAAATTTGCCTTGGTCAGAAACCGTACGAGTTTCCAGGATAACCGCTCGCCAAATCTTTGGTGAATGATTGTGACTGTGTCATGAATGGCGATTCATGCTGCACACCGAAACGATCGACTGCCGACGGAAGTTCTGCGGCGAACGCTGGCGCATGTCCGTCTTTTCAACGGATTCGCTCTGGCTTGCTCGAAGGGATGCGTTTGATTCCTGCTGGCAATTTTCTCATGGGCTCGATCGACGCCGACAGCCGGCGCGAGGATGGGGAAGGGCCGGTGCGATCGATAAGTCTACAGGCATTTTATATCGATGCGTGTTGTGTGACGAACGAGCAGTTCAATGCGTTTGTTAGTGCGACGGGCTACAAAACCGAGGCAGAGCGCTTTGGCTGGTCGTTCGTGTTTCATCTTTTTTTGGATCGCGAACAGCTGGCGCGCGTCACCCACCGCGTGGCGGGGAGCGAGTGGTGGTGTCGCGTTGAAGGCGCGGGCTGGCGTCATCCGGAAGGTCCGGACTCAACGATCAAGCGACGTTGGGATCATCCGGTCGTGCACGTGTCGTGGACCGATGCGACGGCCTATGCGGCTTGGGCTGGAAAGCGCCTGCCGACCGAAGCGGAATGGGAATGCGCGGCGCGCGGCGGACTCGTGCAGAAACGGTTTGCCTGGGGCGACGAACTCACGCCGGAAGGCCGGCATCGGTGTAATATCTGGCAAGGCACCTTTCCCGCGCACAACACGGCGGAAGATGGCCATGCCGGCACGGCGCCCGTGCGAAGTTTTAAACCCAACGGCTATGGACTCTACAACGTCGCCGGCAATGTGTGGGAGTGGTGTCACGATTGGTTCAGTGCGGATTTCCACGTGACGGGTTCGCGCGTCGATCCACTTGGTCCGCCGGACGGTGATCGCAAAGTGGTGCGCGGCGGCAGTTACCTTTGCCACGATTCGTATTGCAACCGCTACCGGGTCGCCGCGCGAACCGCAAACACGCCCGATAGTTCGACCGGAAACATCGGCTTCCGCTGTGTGCGGGACGTCTGACAGTAGGGCGCGTTATTCCTTAACGCGCCGTTTGCGTGGGAAGGCAGCTATGGCCACAAAGAGTCACAAAAGACACGAAAACAGACATTCATTTTTGTGAGCTTTCGTGACTTTTCGTGGCCAAAAATGAATTGGTTTGTTGGCAGCGGCGTACGGCTGATTTTCAGTCGCGCGGAATTTTAAATCTTCGTTCCAGCTCCGCATATTCGAGCACGCCCACCGATTGTGCCCACGCGGCGTAACGCTTTTCCAACGCGGCCACGTCCACCGGGTGGCTCGATGCGAGATCATGTAATTCGGCGCGGTCGGCGCGGACGTCGTAAAGTTCCCACGGACTTTCCGCGTCGGCCACGAGTTTTAAATCGCCCACCCGCACCGCGCGATTTCCGGAGTGTTCCCAGAAGTACGGCCGTGATTCGAGCGTCTTTCCCGTCGCCACGGCGGGCAATACGCTCCGCCCTGCGAGTGGAGTCATGTGGTGTCCACTAAAATTTTCAGGAGGGGTCGCACCAGTGAATTCCAGGATGGTCGGCAATACGTCGATGAAATGGCAAACATCGTGAGCGACGCGCCCGTGCGTGTCGGCATAGCCGGGATAGCTGACGATGAGTGGCGTGGAAATACCGCCTTCATGCACCCATTTCTTGAACTGGCGGAAAGGAGTGTCGGATGCGTTGGCCCAGGCGCGGCCGTAGCTCATGAATGTTTCCTCGGGGCCGGGGGCGAGGCCCTTGATGTTGCCCATGCGCGGCAAGGTGCCGTGAGAAGTGGGCAGGTGATAGCGCGCGACATTGCTGCCATCATCGTGAAGCAATTCCTCGGAGCCGCCATTATCCGAGGCAAAAATGATGAGGGTGTTGTCGCGCTCGCCGGTCGCTTCCAGGCAATCGAGAATGCGGCCAATGTTTTGGTCCATTCGATCGATGATCGCGGCGTAAGTTGCCATGCGCAGGCTTTCCCATTCCTGTTGAGCGACGTCGATGGAATCCCACGCGGGTACTTTGTCGTCGCGCGGTGAAAGCGGACAGTCCGCGGCGATCAAGCCGGCTTTTTTCAGCGATGCGTGTCGCTCGGCGCGCAAGACATCCCATCCCGCGCGGTATCGCGTGCGATATTTCTCGATGTCTTCCGGTAGTGCATGCAACGGCCAGTGGGGCGAGGTGAACGCGACATAGCCGAAGAAAGGCTTTTTCGCCTCGGCGGCTTCGCGAATCATGGCGCAGGCATTTTCGCCGATGGCATTCGTATAGTAGAAATTCTTGTCCTCCGGTGTGATGAATTTCCCCTGATCCATCAACAGCGGCGGACGGTAATAACTCCCGGCGCCGCCGAGCGTGCCAAAGAACCGGTCGAAACCGCGGTCGAGCGGTGTCGGTTGATCCGGCGAGCCGGGATGCCAGGTTTTGGGATCATTCGGCGCTTGATTGCCACCGACGTGCCATTTGCCGCTCATCCATGTGCGGTAACCCGCTTCGCGCATCACCTCTGCAACCGTCACGCAATCTGTGCGCAAGTATCCTTGATAAGCCGGCGTGCCGTAGTTTCCGACCATGTGTCCGATTCCTGCCTGGTGCGGATAAAGTCCGGTGAGCAGCGCCGCGCGGCTCGGACAACAACGCGCCGTGTTGTAGGCCTGACTGAAACGCACACCGCTGTTCGCGAGTCGATCGAGATTCGGCGTACGGATTTCCGAGCCGTAGCAACCGATGTCGGAAAACCCCATGTCATCGGCCAGAATCAGAATGACGTTCGGCCGTTTACCTTTCTTTGGCAAGGACACCGGCTCGTCGGCGAGGCTTAGACTCACCGCATATAAACTGGCGGCTCCCAGCGCGGATTGACGCAAGAATTCACGACGTGAAAGCGAAACGGGCATGCCGGAAATTTCATCTGGTGCGGCGAGGTGTCAACCGACCCGCAAGCCGGACAGTCCGTCCCCCGGGACCGCCGAGCCCCAGCTCGGCCGCTTGCCGACGGTGCAGTGTAGGGCTGCCGCTTATCGGCACGCAGCGACTGGCGGTTAGCTCGAAGATTTCATACCCAAACCGATCAAGGCATAAGTCACAGAGAGCACAGAGTTCGGACACGGAGGCAGCAGGAGACCGCAAGATGTTAGATGGGATTGATGAAAAATGAGTGCTGATGAGAAGTGGATTCCCCGTAGGGTTGAAGGATTTTCCTTTGTGTACTCCGTGGCGGAGCTCGGTGAGCTCTGTGACCAAGGCTTTTCTCCGTCAAGAGTGTGGAATTTGCGGCTAGTCGGACAAATGTCGCCGGAAAATTTCCGCGAGACCGGCCTTGTCGATTCGCTTCTCGGCGATGCCGATCATGGCGTCGTAGAGTTCGTCATTCGTAACGACCGAAGTAGAAACTCCATTTAGCTCTAAAAATGCCAGGGCAGTGGTGATGGCCGTGCGTTTGTTTCCATCAACAAAGGTCTGGTTTTCCGCGATGTGATAGGCGTAGGCGGCGGCCAGATCGCATAAATCACCCTGACCGTAGAAAAACATATTCATCGGCTGCGCGAGAGCGGATTCCAGTCCGTGTTCGTTTCTAATGCCGTCCTTCCCTCCGGCTCTTGCAGTGAGCGCAGGTGCAGCGCTTCCACGTGTTCGCGGGTTATGAAAATGGGCTCATTCACTGAGCCAGTTTGTGGAGCAATTCCTTGCGTTCTGAAAATATCCTGTCGGTCACTTTCTGGAAGGTGGCCTTGTCTGCAGCACGTGGCCCCGATGTGGTTGAAGTTGGGGCGAGTGTTTGGTGCGCCGGCTTCTTCGCAGAATAGGATGTGGGGGACTCCTCGATCTTGCGCGGCTTCTTGCTCATACGGGAAACATGTCCCGACAGTGAGTTCCTGTCAACCGGCCCACCGACCTGAAAACAGGCAGATCAGGATGATTTTCGAGGGAAAGCGATCCGTCTCATTAAGGTGGGGGCCGTTGCCCTCAACGGCTCGGTTTTTGCCGGTTTCTTTCTTCGAATTACTGGACAACGGATTGCCACAAAAGGAGCAGAAGGCGCAAAAATTCTTAGCGCACCGCTTATCCGAACTAAGCCTTCGACCCTCGACTCTCGCCTTTCGCCTGCCCGCCTCAAACTCCCTTCTCACCCGACCGTCCGTTTGGGCGATTTCCGTGCCCCTTTACATAACGGTGGCCAACAAGGCTGCGCGGTCGAGGCAGGGTAACCGTTCATCTTCGATGATGATAGAATATTTAAACCGTTGATTTACGCTCATGAACATTAAGCCCGGAGTAGAATTCGAGTTCAATGCGGGTCGATTCGGATCTCGGTCAGAGCAATTAGTGTTCGACGGAGTGGCATGGCCACAAGGGCCAGCCGACACGGGCAAATGACAGCCACACAAACATAGCGGCGCAACAGTTGGGTATCGGTGTCCATGGCGGTTTTCCTTCAAGGCTGCCGCTGAAATCAAAGCCGGACAGGATTTTTAACCAAACCTGAATTTAGCACCGACGCTTGGCGCGTTCCTCGAAGGAACTTCGGCTCTGGAGGGCATTGAGGGCTGCACTGTTCTTATTCTGAAACATTTGCCGCGTTCAGGTGTAAGATAGGTTCAAGTCCATTCCCGCTTCAAAATCCGACATGCTTTCTTTCGCCGATTGGCCTTGGGGTTCTTTATCTTTTCAGCGTCCAGTCGCCTCCGTCTTCGCCTGGCGGGGACTTTGCGGTGCGATCGCCATCTTTGCCACGGCCGGTGCGTTGTTTGCCGCAGAGCCGACAGAAAGCGATTTTGGGAAAGACGTTCAGTTGGCGCCGTTCGTGGTGAACGGCAAGTCGCTCTCGATTTCGATCCATGCCCGGACGAAAGCGGACCGGCGCTACGCCGAAAAATTTGCGGAAGAGGTGGTCGAGGTTGCGTATGAGACACTCGGTCACTCGACCGGCAAGGGCCTTGTTATCATGGGAGCTGAAGGGGAGCCGCATCCCATTTTGCTGATCAGGAAGTTTCTGGAAATGTCCCGGGCCGGACGGCTTCATCCCAGCCTGGCGGGACCCGGCGAGGAATTAGATGGGTTGCTGAAGAAATTGAAGGGGAAGATAAAGATCGATAACGCCGCTGGCGAAGAGGCGGGCATCACCTTCGATACGGTCTTGCCGGCACTGCCGTTGCCGTTGGAGGGCGCAGCCTCCAAACTCTATCAACTCGCATGGACTGAAGGCTTCAATGATGCACGGGTGGAGCAAAAGCTAAAAAGCCTCACCCGTGCCGACCTCGGGCGGAACGAACTCAGTCGCTACGATTGGGTCTTTTACGTGCCACCCCAAAGTGTCATGTCGGCGGTTTTCAAAGATATGCTGAACAAAGCCATGAAGGCGGAGAAAATGGGGCTGGTTAAACGCGCGGCCATCCGCAGTGCGGTTTTTGTTTTCAACCCGGCCGTCAAAAAGGGTTTTGATGCGATGCGAAAGGGCATATTGTTTATGACGATTCTGCGCGCGGAAGGCTCTTTCAACGAGGGCGACATTGATGCCCTCGTCGGGGTCTATGTCAGGGAATTGATGCCCGACCTGAAGCCGGGATCCGGGGGCGAACATCGCCGCGCGGTGGCTGCGATCGAGAAACAAAAGATTGCGAACGCCGAATATGCCAGGGACCCCTTTGTGAAACCCGCCCGTCTCGCCAGCTGCGATCCGGCCGCTTACAGACCCTTCGAAGGCGAGTACACTGCGAAAGCACCGGAGACTACGCATCGGTTTAAGCGTGAGGGCGATTCGTTCCAGTGGATTTACAAGAACGGCAAGCCGCGGATATTTTATCCCGCCGGTGATGGCCTCCTGGTCAGCGATGACGGCTCAATGACGATCCGCTTTCTCGTTGATGCGACCGGCGCCGTCACCGGTGCGGAGGAGCGCTGGGTCCGCCGGCGTCAGACAATTGCGCGCAAATCCTAGAGACGACTCATTGTCTCGCGGGAAGATTACTTGCGAGCCGGACATTCCACTCCCGGCGCCCGTTCAATTCGAAATTTCGGGCGCGGGCAGGCTCCAGGCTTTCCACAACCGCTGATATTCGAAGCGCGGCAACAATACGTAGTGCGGCTTGGCGGTGGCTCGTAACCAGATGACCAGTTCGCGCAGTGCGGATTCTGCCATCGTGGTGCAGCCGGAGGTCGGACGAGTCTCGCCTCGACGGATGTGAAAGAAGGTGGCGCTGCCTGCGCCGGGCTCGATCGGATCCGCGTTGTGCCGGATCTCCACCCGCCAGCGATAGGCCGGATCGCCGGTGCGCATCCGTTGTGACGCGAACCAGGCGGGTGGATGCGCGGCATCCACGGCCACATGCTGATTGTAGAATGGATTCTTCGGATCATCGGGCCACGCATCGACCGACGTCACTTGATGGTAGGGAAAATCGGCACCGTCTGGCAGTCGAGGATCGTTGCCATAGATGGTTCCGAGCGCGAACACCCCTGCGGGCGTGCGGCCATCGCCCTCGTGTTTACGCAACCCAGACTCATCGCTGCCCCGGACTCCGCGTCCCCAAGCGAGTCCTTGTTTGCCGTAGAGTACCGGAACTGTGTCGCCGATCTTGGTCCATTGTCCTCCCGCCCCGCGCTCGAAACGCTGAAGCGTGCCTTGATTCGAGGACCAATCCGGCGCGATGCTGACGATCAACTGCCGGACTTCCGCTCCGAGGGGTGGGGCGGCCACTGCGTCCTGGCCCATGGCCCAGCCGGCACTGGCCAAAAGCGCACCGACTACGAGAAGATATTTCATACGGTACTGTTGCCCGAAATTTCCTCGGAGCGCGAATGCAATGAAACTTCAAAGCAGTTGTGGCCACGAAAAGTCACGACACTGGTTCGTCAGGCTGGCGCATGTTTTCTGTGCGCCTACAGGCGCCTTGAGAGCTTCACCTCCAATTGAGCCCTTGTGATCTTTTGTGGCTAAATAATCTCAGATAAAATCCTTCACGCGCATTTTCCCGTTTATCACTTCGCTTCAGTGTCCTTGGCGTGGGGAGGGTCGTCTATCACGTCGAGGATTTTTAGCTCGCCGAGTTTGACCGCGCCCGCCCGCGCGGTGTCGGCATCGACCAGCACGGGCGATTGGCTCTCTCGCCCGATCGCGCTGCCGGCCGCGACCAGCATGGTCGGCAAGGCCTGCGTCATCGATTTTCCGTTGGCGGGAAGTCCAATCCGGGTTTGCCAATAGATGACCGGACTGGGTGTGTTCGCCGACTTGTACTCGAACGCGGTGATGATGATGCCATAGATCGCATCGCTCGCATTATCGAGGATCGCCTCGATGGTGCGGGAACGAAAATTGCGGAGGAAGACTTCCGGGCCGAGCTTTCCCGGAAAAGAAGGAGCGGCGATATCCTGTTTCGGATCATAACCGAGGAACCACATAAGGTCGCCGTTGCGCGGCTCGAGATACCCCCATTGCACGACCAAATACAAAGCCGGCTCGTGCACTCCGGACTTCGCACCGAGGTATCCCTGTTTCGCGAGAATTTTTGCCACAATGGCGGTCATCTCCCTTTCTGTCGGTATTTCATCACCGCCGATCGAACCCAGTTTGCATCCGAGGGAGCGGCCCAGGTAATAGACCGGCTGCTCGCGGGTCGGCGGCGTGAGAGCGTGGCCTTCCGGCGTTGTGTCAGTGGACACGATTGCATCGCCCCAGACGTTGTGAAACAGACTGAATCCGGCATGGCACACGCCGGCAATTCCGCAGCTCAGGGCGCCGAGTAAAAACGTAGAGGCGAATCGAAAAGGCCGCATGGTGGAGAGATAGGTTAATGACGCCGGGGCGTCAATCGGGGTCGCGTGGATTTTAATGTTACAAATCCAGCTTTGGCGGCGTAATGCGCGCGGTCGACTGCAACTGCGCGGATCGAACTATGGATCCATGGCGATGGTCCGCCGAACGCAGCGGTTGGGGGATCTCTGTCTTATTTCGAAGTACGCTTGCTTCCGAATTGGGCCCCGGCTTTTCTGTCCATGGGCCAAAAATATTTATTCAACCGTGTCTTTTCCGCTGTTCGTAAATTTCCGACTGCCTGTAAACGTTAAGTGGTTTTTCCTCCGGGTCGTTCGGGTGAACTTTGCCTAACCCATCAAAGAGCATGGCCTCCAATCCCGACCCTACCCAGGATTTCGTCGCGCAGGTGCGAAATTCCCTGCTCAAGGGTTTTATCATTCCTGTTTCGGTGCTGATATTTTATGCACTGGCTCCAGTCTGGCTTGACCACAATCTACACGAGTCCGTCGCTGAAGATATTGCGAAAGCCACCGGTCTTTCTGCTGCGGACAAAGCGGACAGACTCGCCAGCTACGCGCGGATAGACTTCGGCGAGGTGTGTGGTGCGGCGCCGGCGCAGCTTCAAAGGCTGCGGAGCAACTTGGAACAGGCAGGGATTTGTGGCCAGTTCCTCCGGCTTCGCTGGAGCTTTTGGCTATCGGTCCTGCTCGTAGCGATTTTGTGCGGGGTGTCGTTGGCGACGTATATGCTTAACCGGCGCGTACGGAGTTCGCGGGAATTGCTGATCCCATCTTATCGGATGGCCTGGCGACTGAGTATTTTCGCCGCACTTTTTAAGGTGGCGCTGCTCATTCCTTTGCTCGCCTATGGGACCTTCGAGCTCACGACGCTGGCCGCGGAACAATACTTTCCCAAATTAATTCTGGTCATCGTGATTGGTGGCGTGATCGCATTGTGGCGGGCGATCGTGATCCTGCTGAAACGAGTGCCGCTGGAATTCGATGTCGCGATGACGCGACCTGTCACGGCAGACGACGCACCTCGTTTGTGGAACGACGTGAAGGAGGCGGCGATCAAGCTAGGGACAACGCCGCCCGATCATATTCTCGTGGGCATGGACTATAACTTCTATGTGACCGAGCTCGCGGTGAAATATCGCAGCGGAGTGACTGCCGGCCGCACTTTGTATCTTTCGCATCCATTGATGCAGCAGCTCGCGCCGGACGAGGTGCTGGCGGTCATCGGACACGAATTGGGACATTTTCGCGGCGATGATACCCGCATCACCCGGGAGTTTTATCCCATGCGCTTTAAAGCCAATGCGACGCTGCATGCCATGGCCGGATCCGGCTGGGTTGGTTGGACCAGCGTTCATGCCCTGCTGTTTTTTCATTGGTCGTTTAGCAGTACGGAGCAAGCGGTGTCGCGGGAACGTGAATTGCTGGCTGATCGCGCGGCAGCCGATTTAACCTCGGCTGGAGTCATCGGTCGCGCGCTGGTGAAGATCCAGGTTTTTGCGGAAGCGTTTAACCGTACAGTGGCGGGAAAAGCCCCGAACCCGTTTGCCGTCCCGTTGGTTCCCTATATCCGAGATCAGCTGGTGCCGCGCGCTGAATTTTGGACGCAACTTTTTGAGAAGAAAGCGGCACATCCCTTGGATTCACACCCGTCGCTTCGCGTGCGTTTGGAAGCGCTCGGGCAGCCGGTTGATCCGGAATCCGCGGTGGCTATTGCCACAGGAGAAACCGATCTCGCATTTAACCGGTGGTTTGCCGGACGCGACGATCTCTTTGGCGGGATTGTAGAAGAAGCGATGCAGCAGATAAACCGGGTGCGGGCGATGACGGCGGATTATGCGACGGAAGGAGGAAAGCAGCTCTTGGAGCAACATTTCCCCGAAATACGCTGGATGACACGATCATTCAGTCTCTGGTTAAAAATTGTGGGCTGTGGGTTCGGCACATTGATTGCCCTGATCCTGTTTGCCGTCGTGGATGGCTGGGAGGTGAAATCAGGTATGATGGTTTTTGCGTTGATCTGCGCAATCCCCGCTGTCCTGCAATGGCGGCGTCATCGGAATGGAGTTTTTGTTCTCCGCGTGGACTCGTTGAGTTATTCCGGTTGGCTGCGTCCCCTGATGTTTGCTGATGTGGCGCGAATTTCGGCGATGTCCAGTTACGGAGCAATCACACTGACGTTTCATTTGAAGACCGCGGCGCCCGGGATCTGGAAGTTCAGTCCCTTCAACAAAATTCGCGTCCGGAGTGTTTCCCTTCCTCTTGGCAATATCGCGGGCAAGCAGAATGACACGCTGCAAACCATTCACCGTTACCTGTCGCGACAAATACCCTCTTGAATAACGGCTGCGCGTTTACGACTCAGTCGATTCCGAAATTACCCCATGAATTTTCACAAGACTGTCCTCGGTTTATTTGTATTCACAATGGCCGGGTTGTTCCTGTCCGGCTGCGTTACGGTTCCAAACGTTGACGCGGACCGGGCGGCAACGAACCGGATCAAGAAAATTGCCCTGTTGGCGGTACCGCCCCCGAGGGAAATCCCAGTCGCAAATTTGGGAGGAGCTTCGAGCGCATTTGGCTTGGTTGGCGGCCTGGTCCAGGCGGGCGTCAACAGCAGTCAGGCGAAACAATTCGCGGAATTTCTCGCCTCAAAAAAAATCGACCTCGCCCAAACCTTCGAGGCGGCCGTCGTCACCGCGCTCAAGGAAGACGGATTCGAGATGACCGTCGAAAGAAATCAGAAGCCGAAGGTCGCGGCCGATGGAAAAAGCGACGATTATTCGGAGGTGAAGGTCGACGCGGATGCGATCCTGAGTATTTGGTCCGTCACGTTCGGATATGTCTCGCCACCTAACACGACTCATTATGCGCCCTCAGGCGTCGTGAAAGTCCGACTGCTTGATGCGAAGACGAAAGCGGACCTTTACTACAAAACATTTGTGATTGGATGGAAGCTTCCCATGAAGGAAAGCGTCTATCTGGAGTCCGATGGGAAATTCAGGTACAAGTCCATCGGTGAGTTCACGGCCCACGAAGACGAGGCAGTGGAGGGCCTGTTTGAGACCCAGCAACTGGTCGCCAGGAAAATCAAAACGGATCTCGGCGTTCGCTAGCTGTTCGATTCACGTGGTGCGTTTCCAATTATGAGAACAAAGCCGTGAAGGGAGTTCTTCTGGAAGGTACGCCACTTCACGGTCGTCAGGGACTTTTTATGATCCAAGGTAAAGCGCCTTTCATAAATTGTAGCCGGGGGCGCTGACCCCGGAGTCCGCGGTTGTGTCCCGGTCGCTCAGCACCCCCGGCTCACCGGAGAACTCGGCCACCGGGGTAAAAATCTTCTAATCCGTTTTATTCCAGCGTGGCCCAGCTTCAAAATTTCTTGCATCATTCGCTCCATGTATCGCCTCATCTCCGCACTTCTTGCTGTTGCTCTGCCCCCTTCTTTATTCGCCGCCATGCCTGATCCCAAACCGCTTATCCTTCCGCTCTGGACCGGTGCTCCTCCCCACAGTCAGCCCGCCGGCAAACCGGAGGAACGGGTCCAGGAGGAAAACATCTTTTGGGTCCGGCATGTACAAAATCCCTCGATCGAAGTCCGCCTCCCCGCGCGTGGCAACGCGACCGGGCAGGCCGTGGTCGTTTGTCCGGGCGGAGGGTATGGCGGACTCGCCTACGACTGGGAGGGCACTGATTTTGCCGGGTGGCTCAATAGTCACGGCATCGCCGCGATCATCCTCAGTTACCGGCTCCCTGCCGATGGCGACGTTGAGCACGAAAAATGGCTCGTTCCGCTCGTTGATGCCCAACGCGCCGTCCGGCTGACCCGCGCGCACGCAGCCGACTGGCGGATCAACCCTGAGAAGATTGGCATCATGGGATTCTCGGCCGGCGGTCACCTCGCCTCGACCGCCGGTACTCGTTTCGACAAAGGCGATCCGGCCAGCACCGATCCCGTCGAACGCTTCAGTTCGCGCCCTGATTTCATGATCCTGGCCTATCCGGTGATCAGCATGGCGAAGGAAATAACGCATGTCGGTTCGCGCCTCAATTTACTCGGTGAACATCCGTCCGACGAGCTTGTGCGCCGTTATTCCAACGAGCTGCAAGTGACCGCCGGGACGCCGCCCACCTTCCTGGTGCACGCCGGTGACGACGGTGCGGTTCCGGTAAATAACAGCCTTGTCTTCTATAGTGCGCTGATCGCCAACCATGTATCAGCGGAAATGCATCTGTATCCGGAGGGCGGGCACGGGTTCTCGCTCGCCATCGACCGGGACCGTCTCGAAGACTGGCCACAACTCTGCGCCCGCTGGATGTCGGAATTGTGACCATGGCTGTGGACAAACTGATCGCGCCTGGCTGGTTAAAGCGACCAACTGTCGGGTGAATTTCATCGAGTTTGGGCGGCAACCCCACCATGGGGGCAACGCCTGTTTCAGTCCGGTATTTTTCCCAATAACCGGCCGAGAAATTTTTTGGCGTAGAGCACGCTGCGTTCACGGACCAAGGCTTCCGGTGGGTGACGCTTGAGACCCAGCTCCGGCGCAGTGACGATCACCGTGCTTTCATCCGGGCGGAGAATAATCCAAGTGAGCACACGGCGCAGTTCTTCCCGTCCGATGCGCTCCTGAAGTTCGTCGAATACTGCGCGGGCGATCTCAGCCTCATGCAGATCGGCCACAATGTCGGCGATGGCTGCGACACTGAGGAGGTTGCGTGCGGTCTGACCGGCGTCGCTCGCCTGAGCGGCTGGCCAGAGCTTAAGTTTGGTGGAAAATTCCTGATAGATTGGCGGAACGATTGATCCGCGATAGGATGGAGCCAGCCGGGACACGAGTTCGTTGTCCCCTGGTAAATCCTCGTAGGTGATGCTGTCCATCTGCGCGAACGTGATGGATTCGTAACGCGAAGCGGTTGATGCCAGCGGTTTCAACCGGCCTGTGGCGGCCGCGACTGCGCCGACGCCAATCCAGGATAGCAGGGCCAATGAAACCCAGAGGAAAGTGGAGCGCCCATTTCGCCGCGGGCCTGCATCCCAGCGGAATAATTTTGCCCCGACAATTCCCGCCGCCGCGCCGATGATGCCAAGCGCAATGAGGCCAAATCCTGATTTGTGCAATCCGTGTGGGTCGCTGAAACAATCCTGCAACACTTCGACGGCATAACGTCCGGGCATGAAGCCTGCGAAAAATTGCGCCCATGCCGGCAGTGCCACCAATGGCACGCCAACGCCGCCGATCAAAATCATGGGGAGGAACAGACATTGCCCAAGCGCTTGAACGGCGGGGACGTCGTCAGCTAAAGCGGCGACGAGCAAGCCCAGGCCCATGAATGCGAACGCGACGGGAATAAATCCAATGGTGAGTTGGCCGGGATTGAGGGGAAACGGCGTATGGTAAATCAAACGCGCCAACCCGATTTGAAGACCGACGGCGGACCCCACGATAATCAAACGCGCCGCCAAAGTGCTGAGCACCAGGCCAAGGGTCGGCGCAGGCAGCAGGCGATAACGACGCCACACGCCGCGCTCACGTTCCGCCACCAATGCGGTGGGCAGACCGAAACACGCTCCGCCCAGAATACTGATAGCGAGAATTTGGCCCATTTCACCAAACAATGGCGGCGTGTCGGCGCGAAACACGCTACCAAAAGCGAGGAGGAAAAAAACCGGTACGAAATACCCGTAAACAATGGCTTGTTTGCTGCGAAAATTAAGTCGCAGCGTGAGCACGAAATGCCGGAGCAGCCCGGAAACTATCGAACCATGGTTCATTCTAATTTTTTACACGCGGGAGGCTGGCGGGTTTTCTTGAATCATTTTCCGTTTGTCCGATACGACCGAAGCCGGTCGTAGACCGTGAGCCTCGTCGAACGGCTTCGACTTGGTTTGTTGTAGGAGCGGCTTTATGCCGCGATACGTGCGCGGCGCCACGTTCGAATCGCGGCATAAAGCCGCTCCTACAGTAAGAAAGGATGACCGACGAATGTGGGCCTGCCCGAGAATCTTCATGGCGATTCCGTCCACGCGGTGCTGGTCAATTCCATGAATACCTCTTCCAGCGACGGCCGGTGAATTTCTAGATCGAGCATTTCGTTGCCGTCGGCATCGAGTTTTTGCACGAGGCTGCTGATGGTCTGGTTTACTTGAGTCGTACTTACCATCCAGCTGCCGCCTTCGTGCGACTCCGACGCCGTGACGGCAGGGAGAGCGCCGACGATTGAATGATCGACCGGTTTTAAAGTGCGAAACGTGAGACGCGGAAGAGCCCGGGAGCGCGCGATCAGTTCGTCGGGTGTGCCCAGCGCGACCAGGCGACCGGCATGTAAAATTCCGATGCGATCGCAAAGCTGGTGGGCTTCTTCGAGGTAATGCGTACTGAGCAAAATCGAGCGGCCAGCAGATTTCAGCTGGAGAATTGCTTCGTGCAAATCACGTCGGGCGAGGGGATCGAGGCCTGCGGTGGGTTCGTCCAACACGAGCAGGTGCGGGCGATTGACCAGGGCCAGCGCCAGAAACAGCCGTTGTTTTTGTCCGCCGGACAGTGAGTCAAACGGCACGTCAGTTTTTCCCGGCGGCAAAAATTGCGTGAGCAGCTCCTCGACCGGAGCGGATTCGGGATAAAAGGCCGCAAAGCAATTCAACGCCTCACGCGGCGTGATTTTATCGTGAAGGGAGGCAAACTGCAGTTGCGCTCCGACGACGCGGCGCGATTGCGCGGGGTGGGCGAGCGCATCGATGCCGTGGAGCGTAACCGATCCCGAATCGGGTTCGCGCAGACCGAGTATGCATTCGATCGTCGAAGTTTTTCCCGAGCCATTCGGACCGAGTAGTCCGAAAATTTCACCGGGAGCGACATCGAAACTGACTCCGCGCACCGCCTCGACCGCGCCGTAGCGTTTGGTCAATTCGCGCACCGAAAGGCTGACGGAGGAAGTCGGGGCCATTGCCCAATGGCAAACGGGTTCAGCTGGCGGATGTCAACGGGACAACGACGGATTTTGGGAGCTGACCAATTGTTCAGAGAGCGTTTTCAATTTTTTCGTTCCGAACGACCCGTCCTCCGAAGCCTGCGCGAAGGGGAGGTGATCGTGGATTTCTCCGTTCGACAAGCCCCTCGACAGGCTCGGGATCGCGACCCCTCGGCAGACTCTGGGTGGCGAGCGAAGCCGGACCGGTCAGAACCCCGAGCCCGTCGAGGGTACAGCGACGACCGGAGTCGCTGCGGAGACCGACGGCCATCGTGCTGCGCTGCTGACGACAATTATATCCAGGCTCATTCTGCGTAGTCACCCAACGTGAGCATTAACCACTCGACTGCTTTGTTCCGGCTTTGTGCTGACTCTCAATTATCATTTCGCCAGGCGGATCAAGAGAACAACGAGGTAAATCAAGCCGACAGCGATGAATCCCGCTCCAATATATCCAAGCTTGCGACGTCTTTGCTGCAACGCGCGCATCGTCTCAGGAGTCGCGGGCATTTTTGAGCGGTAGTATTCCAAATCCTCGTCACGCTCGTTGAACAAAACGTAGCCACCGGCCAGAGAGAGAAACACGACGCCCCATTGGGCCGATGCGCGATTGAAGTCCGATTGGCTTTCCGCCGGGATAAATCGTTTCTGCAGCAAACAAAGCAGGAATCCGACTGCAATGGATGTAATGAGCCGCTTTCGAGTGAATCGGGTCGTTTCGCCTGTCTGCATCGGAACTGACTTCAGTTGGTGAGTTGGAATCTGATGAAAGATTTATTGAACGCAAGGAAACGAGCGAATGCTCCATGCTGAGTGCCGGCTTTAGCAGGTCAGCCGTTGAATGCCGCTTCCCCCCTCAAGCCGATTCTGCGGCAGGCTTATTTATCCCCGGCTGGGCGGTTCTGCCGATCCAGCGCGCGCCGGGCGTCGACCGCGTTTTTTTGCAAGCCGTCCGCGGCTTTCGAGTCGAGCTGCCTGACTGCGCATTGGGCCACAGTTTAGAACTTCAAGGTGAATTTGATCGCGGCTAAATCATTCCTTCTTCCGTAGGGGCTGATGCCCAGCGTACGACTGCCGTCCTGGTTTTTCCAAATCGCGCCATCGCCGTGGAAGAAATTTTCCAATGTGACCGGCTCGGTGCGGAGCGGAAGCGCGATTGCCTTCTTTTGCGTGACTTGGATTGGCTCCAACTCAAGGACGCCTTCCGCGATGGGCTGATCGTTTATGACGGCATCTGGATTTAAGAAGGGTGCCACCTCTTTTGGTTTCTGGGGAATCTTCGTTACGTCTTGTTTCAGCAATTCCAATATCCGCCCGTGAACCGCAGAATCTGACGAGGGTGGTGTGATTCAGTCGTCGGCTCGGACGGCGACGTTTCCGCTGCCGCTGTGAGACTCAGCGAAAAGAGTAGGATATGTGCCCCTGTTCTCACCCGGAAATATTATGTGACAGGAATTCGCCCGTTACACCACCATTACACGCGTCCATCGTCTCTGTTCCATCGATACAAATAATGGGGCGGCGGGAAACAGGCTCAAACGCGGAAACATACTGCCCGAAAAAGTCGGGATCATCGATGAATCCCTTCCGGGTCCTAAGAGTATTGCGCGCACCCGAGGCAGATTCAGCCCCGGGCCATATGTAACGTATTACGTTACATATGGCCCGGGTTATTGGCACTAAATCTGGCGCGATTTTTTTGCTTCCGCGGTCAGCCGCGCGCTAATTCCCGGACAACCCGGGTGGATATCAAACTGTCGGCAATCTGAAAATCTTTAGAGATCTTCCAATTCTTAGAAATGCTATTCCGCGCTCGCCCGCGCTGGTCCTGCCTATAATCTTTAATTCAAAATCATGGCCCTTCCATCTGGTCTCAAAGACGCTATTGCCAAGAAACCAGATAACGATCTCTACGCCTACTTTGCATCTGCTGATGATTACACTCCCGAAGCGCTTGAAGCTGTACGCGAGGAGATCCGGAAGCGGCGACTGCCGGAGGATCAGCTCGATGAATTGGTGGCCGCCGCACGTGCAAGTGCCAGTGCGATAAAAAATCGTCCGAGTGACAGCACCTTTACGTTCAATGGATTTGGTACACGACTTTACGGGAAAAGTGATTTTCGGGCAGACGGATCGCACCTGACCACGGTTTGGGTCACTGCTTTATATTGGCCGATCTTTCCTTTGCGCTCCCTCCGCATCAGACCCTTGAGTGGCCGGCGTTTCGAAGTACTCGAACGCATGCGAACGAATTGGGGGCAGGCCGGCCGAACATACGGGTTTGTTTCGCTGTTGATCGTCTCGATGTCTCTGGCGGCTTGGATCGGAGAAAGGTTTTCCTATGCCGAGGCTTCGGTCCCTGTTCTCCTTGCAGGAATTGGGGCGCCTTTTTTGTGGCTGTATTGGAGCCGCAGCCGGGAACGAAAAAAATGCCTGCAAGCTTCCGCCTGAGAAGCGGTGCCTTCCTTGGAGAATAGAATAAGAAACAGGAAACGGAATCAGCCTGCAGGCTAGTGAATGCCCCGTGGCGGCGGCGCATTTTTTCCGTGAAAAACCGAGCGGCACTTTCGGCTAGGAATAGCTGGCCGCTCGGTCGGCGTCGGGTGACCCATGGCGGGTTGCGGGCGATTTGATAGGATGGAGGGCGTTATCAAAAGCACTTCATCGCCATGCAAACTCTTCGTTGGATTCTTGGAATTATTACCGCCGTCGGCACCGCCGGGTTTCTCGCGCTGGTGGTCTTTGGCGATGGATTCCGCCGTTCGTTTGGCGCATCTGAAAATGGTGCACTGAAAGTCGGCATTAGTGTGGTCGTCCAAGCCGCGTTACTCGCCTCGATCGCAGCGCCAAATCAAAAGATGCTGCTGCACTGCGTCGCGGTTGTGATCGGGGCCTTGATTGCAGGCTGCCTCTGGATTTATCGCGAGTCGGCGTTCGTTGGCACAAGCGGGCTGGCCTATTGTGGGATGTGGCTTGGCTACTATTGGCAGGCAGTGTGGGGACAACGATGAGTCTGTTTCAGATCAATCTGATCGGCGCCGCGATCGGCGCGATCGCCTATGCCTGGTGTGCGATCGCATTCGTGCGCGTCGACCGGCAGGTCAAGACGGGTGGATTTATTTCACTGAATGGAATGGTGTCCTTTCTTGCCACGTTCCCTGTGGCCGTTGCGATGGATTTTTTCGGATGGAAATTCAATTTCCGCAGCAACGGCCAGATGGCAGTAGCCATCGCTCTTTGCGCGGGCATCACGTTCCTTTTCTTTTTTGGCGTGATGACTTTGGTCGGATACATGTGGAATCTGCCGCCAGCGCCTGCCGGATGACGAAGAAGTCCGCGCACCCGTTAAGTTGATCGCCAGAACTGCGGAGGTGATGACCTCCGCAGCTGGCTGACGAAACGTGGGGGGATTTACTTTCCGGTTTTGACCAAACTGATCGCATCCGGGAGGAGGCCGTGAGCTTTGCGATGCGTTCCGTGGACCGCCTCGGCGCTCGGGGCTTCGGACAGGCCCAGCACTTTGCCGTTCAGGTTGCGTCTGGCGGAAGTCCTCGCCCGGTAAGGCGAGACTCACGAGTCCGAACTGGAATTTTCATCCGCCGAAAAAGCTTTTGCGAAAATGGGCGCCCGGCAAATGGTGATTCGTTGCGGTATGGAGAAGACTGGAAAGCCCGGCCGTCGCGCGGTGGCAGACGCTTCCCGGAGCCGGTGATATTATTTTGGCTTTGGTTTCTCGATCAGGCGCACTTCAAATATTTTCGGCCAGCGTTTCCCAGTCACCAGTAATCGGTCGCCGATGGAATCGTAGGCTATCCCATTCAAAACATCGGTTCCTGGTTTGCGTTGATCGGACGGAAGCAGACCGGAAAAATCGATGATTCCCCGCACCGCCCCAGTCGATGGATCGATTCGGACGATCGCATTCGTCATCCAGACGTTGGCGAATATCTCTCCTTTGATCCATTCGAGTTCGTTGATCCGCACAATGGGCGCTCCTGCTGCGGTTACATGGATGGCACGTACGATCTGAAATGTTATTGGATCGAGAAATCTAATCTGATCGGTTCCGTCACTCAGGATGAGCCATCGTCCATCTGATGTGAGACCCCAGCCTTCGCCATCGTAAGTAAACTCCCCCTCTCGTTGAAAAGTTCGCGCGTCGTAAATGAAACCCTGGTGGTTTTGCCACGTGATTTGGTAGGCGCGGGTGCCGATGACCGCCAATCCCTCGCCAAAGTATTCCGATGAAAGAGAGATTCTTTTCTGCACCCGTCCTGTGCTCAACTCGACCGCACGCAAAGTGGATTCACCGGTGAGTCCGGTGCTTTCCAAAAGATTTCCGGCATAAAACACCAAACCTTGGGTAAAGGCGGAGGGATCGTGCGGCCAGGCGTTCACCACCGTGTAAGTGTAATAAGTGGGCGGCGCTGATTTATCGTTGGGCGGGGCGCCAAGCGTCCGGGAGTCGTTTGCGCTTGCAGACGCACCTCTGGTCCAGAATCCCAGGACCAAAAGGACAAGCGTCACGGTTTGGTGGAAAACAGGGGAAGAACGTTTCACGTAGAGGTGATCATCGATTGCCTGGATTTCATTCACAATGGGTCCGACATCCCGAAGCTCGGCTTGGCTCGGTTGTAGCAGCGGTGGTCACACCGCTGGCCAGCCGTCTGACGACGGCTGCTACGATAAGGGCAATGGGATGATTCTGTGACATGGTGGCTTGATCAAGTGCATTGGGGCTTGCTCCGAGGATCTTTGCTTATTTCCCAGTACGAAAGTCTTTCAGGGAGTCGCGCATTTCCTCCTTCATTTTCAGGAAAAGGGTGAACTGTTCGGTGGTGAGGACTTCTTTGAGCGCGGCCTCTTGTGCTTCGTTTTGCTTTTTCATCGCCCGCCCCTTGGCGCGGACACTGTCGTCCGAAGCCACAATCGCGTGCAATTGGCGGGCGTGTTCCAAGTTGAGCGTACTGATGCGTGGTCGTTGCTCGTTGGTGAGCGTGAGTTGAGCGGCCATGCGAGTGTCGAGAAAGCCGGCGATCTGTTCCGGCGTGAGTTTCGCCAACCGGGTGAATGCGGCCTCCGCTTTTTCACGTCGCTCCATCCGGATCGGTGTGGTGGCGGCCATCAGGCAGCCGGAGCTGGTCAGCATCAGGCCGGCCAGTGCGGCTATAATCCAAAAGTTCCCGTATCGCATCGTGGTCCGGAAGAATGGGGTGTCACATTTCTCCGGCAAGCCCGGAGCAGGAGCGTGGCAACGGGATGTTTCCGAACGGCGCATTTTCGTAGTCTTTTTGGAGTGGGCGACGCGGGGCCATTTCGTTTTTAGTAACATATTCCAATCCTTGACGCACTGACTGGGGTGTGGGCTCGCGGTTTTCCCGGATTTTTTGTGACTTAAATGTTTGTGTGAGGAGTACCCTCGGTCATGGCGGGCCGTAAAAGCAGCGCACTTTTCAGGCGGGGATCGGTCTACCCATTGTGGGACGAAACTCTTTCCTTTCTTTCGGACTTAACCTCTTGCCGACCCGGTTTTTGATCACGCGAGCGGCGCGGGCATACGGCTTCCTGGACCCGGTCGCTTTACTCGCGAAAATGAGGAATTTTGCCCAGCCCTCCGAAGTGGGCGAGCCCATCGAATTATTGCGGGCGGGAATGTTATTTCATGCGCGGGGTCTGGTGAACACAAAGGCGATCCAGAACAACCTCGACTGGGTGTGGCCTTATTGGGTCGAACGACAATTTAACCCCGGTGACGAATCCTTTATTCCGCGGGCATTTTCGTTCAGTCACATCAATCTGACACATCGAAACTGGACGGCGGTCGGCGTGCCCGACGTGCCATATTACCCGATCGTCGACCCGCGTGGGCTGGTGACGCCGTTGTTCGACGGCTGGTCGCTTGATTTTTGGTTTGTCCCCGGAAATGGACCAACCCGTCTGCCGTCGAAATTGGAAAACTTTACCCAGGTTCTCTCCACCGGGGATGAAACCGTCGTTCGGTCGACGGCGGAATGGCCGGAAGCCGTTTTGGAAAGCGAATTGCGCCTGCGTCTGGAGGGAGGCGAGCCGCATTGCTGCGTGACGGTGCGCGCTTCGAAAGTTCGCGAAGGTTTCGTCGCCGTGGTGTTGCGGCCCTACAATCCCGAGGGCGTCAGCTTTGTGGACAAAGTAGCGATCGACTCCGCCAATACGGGCTGGATCGTCAATGGACACAACCCCGTGATCTTCGATCGTTCCCCGGGTTATCAAGTGTTGTCAGCGTACAGCGAGGGCGACGTGGCGTCGCGTTTGCAGGAGACCAACGCATCCGCTCGGGCGGTGGCGTGCCCGGTGGGTATGGCCACCGCGGCGGCATTATTCCCGGCGGGAAATGTCGCGGCGCGTCCGCTCGAGATTCGCATTCCGATCTACAACGAATTAAAACCGAAAAAGCGGCCCGTTTTTCACAACACGATGTCATGGCGTGACGCGATGGCCCCTCTGTCGGTCCTGCGTATCAACCACCAGAAAATCCAGCAGCTTTATGATTTCGCCGTGGCGAATGTGGTGATGCATGCACCCGCCGAGGTTTATCCCGGACCCTACACCTACAAACGATTCTGGTTTCGGGATGCGGCGTTTATTCTCAATGCGCTGCTCACTCTCGGCGGAGTGGAACGCACGCGACGCACGCTGAAGGAATTTGCGCCGCGTCAGCGGCACGATGGTTATTTTCTCTCGCAGGAAGGCGAGTGGGATTCCAATGGCGAGGCGATCTGGATGTACCACCGGTTCGCGACGCTCACGGGGGAAACATTGCCGGAAGACTGGATCGTCGCCGTGGCCAAGGGCGCAAAATGGATCACGCAAAAACGGCTGCCGCGCGATACTGGTCTGCCGGAGGCCGGGCTGTTACCGGCGGGTTTCAGTGCTGAACATCTTGGGCCGAATGATTTTTATTACTGGGACGATTTTTGGGGCGTGGCAGGATTACGCTGCGCGGCCTTGCTGCTCGAAAGGAACGATCCCGGCGCCGCGGCGCGTCATGACCACGAGGCGGATGAATTTCTTGCGACGATCGAGCGTTCCTTTCCGACCGGACCACAACGCCGCTTTCCCGGCGCGATCCCTGCGTCCCCCAAACGCCGCATGGATTCCGGTGCAGTTGGCTCGTTGGTGGCGGATTATCCGCTGCAAATCTTCAAAGCAGGCGATCCACGGATTATCAGAACCGCCGATTATCTCACCAACCACAGCAGTTTTGGCGGTGGATTTTTCCAGCACATGATTCATTCGGGGATCAATGCCTACCTTACGCTGCATTTGGCGCAGGTGCGATTGCGCGCGGGGCAGGTGGACGATGCGCTGGCTCTCATTACGTGCGTGGCGAATCTTGCATCGCCGACCGGCCAGTGGCCCGAGGCAATTCATCCGCGGACGGGTGGAGGTTGCATGGGCGACGGCCAGCACATCTGGGCGGCGGCCGAGTGGGCATTGATGATTCGCAATTGTTTTGTGCGCGAGGAAGACGACCGTCTGGTGATCGCGTCGGGGATTGCGCCCAACTGGTGGCAGGAAGGGGGTGCTTCATTTGGGCCCACGCTCACCCCTTGGGGAAAAGTCACCGTGAAGATTGCGCCTACTGGAGCCGGGCCGAGCGTGTCGGTGCAGGGAGAGTGGCGCGGCACGGCCCCCCGGCTGGAAGTGCGGCTGCCCGGTTTCAACCCCCAGGAGCGCACAGCGGAAAACAAAAAAGGCGCCGATCAATTTCAACTCACTTCCCGTCCATGAACATTTGTATGATGACCAATACCTACCTGCCGCATGTGGGCGGAGTCGCGCGCTCCACCAGCACATTTGCGGAGGAGTTTCGAAAGTTGAAACACAAGGTTCTCGTGGTGGCGCCTGAATTCGAAGGCAAGGCTCTGTCAAAGCGCGCGGCTTCGATCGTGGAGCGTGTGGCAGCCATTCAGAAATTCAACGGGAGCGATTTTTCCGTGCGGCTTCCGCTGGCGGCGGGACTGTCCGACCGGCTCGATCGCTTCAAAGCCGATGTCATTCACGCCCATCACCCCTTCCTGCTTGGCGATACCGCGCTGCGGATTGGCGCGAAGAAAAACGTGCCGGTGATTTTCACGCATCACACCCGTTACGAGGATTACACCCACTATGTACCGTTCGATTCGCCGACCCTGAAGGAAATCGCGATCAACCTTTCCACCGAGTTTGCCAATCTGTGTGATGGAGTGATCGCGCCGAGCGAAAGTATTGCGAAATTGATCAAAAAACGTGGGGTGACGACACCGGTTTCCGTGGTGCCGACCGGCATCGATGTGAAATCCTTCGCCGCAGGCAATGGCGCGCGGTTTAGGAAAAAATTCAAGATTCCCGCAACCGCATTCGTGGTTGGCCACGTCGGGCGCCTCGCACCAGAAAAAAATCTCGGTTATCTCACGCGGTCGGTCGCACAGTTCCTGAAAGAAGCACCGGATGCCCGGTTTCTCGTGGTCGGCGGCGGGCCGTCGGAGGACGAGGTGAAGAAAATCTTCGCCGAGCAGGGCGGAGCGGACCGCTTGATCCTCGCCGGCAAACACACCGGGCGGGCCTTGCACGATGCGTATTGTGCGATGGACGTATTCGCTTTTGCCTCATTCACCGAAACCCAGGGCATGGTGCTCGCCGAGGCGATGGCGGCGGGCCTGCCTGCCGTGGCGCTCAATGCCTCGGGAGTCAGGGAAGTGGTGAGAAACGGGAGGAACGGATTTCTTCTTCCCGCGCAGACGCCGGAAAAAACCTTTGCACAACACCTGGGACGATTGCATGCAAACCCCGCGTTACGGAAAAAATTCTCGTCGGCTGCGCGAAGCACCGCCGACGGGTTTTCCCAGGAGCACTGTGCGGAACTCGCGCTCGCGTTCTACGGAAAAATCCGGAAAGCCACCCGCCGTGAACGGCTGCTCACTGAGGTGACTCCGCTCGGTAAACTGCTGGATCGCGTGACCATCGAGTGGAATCTCCTCGCGCAAAAAGCGCAGTCCGTAATCAACGCGTTAAGCAGTGATGTCAAAGTAGCGAAAGCTTCGTAACTCCGCGTGTTTCCACGATGTTTGCCGAACTGGAATCCCATGCCCACCGCCTCCGCCGCCGGTTGAGTCGCAGCGAGTGGGCCATCAAGCATCTCGGATTAATCCCGTCCGAGGGAACCAGCGAACAGCCCGGGATTTTGTTGATTCAAATTGACGGCCTGGCGCGTTCGCAGCTCGAACGGGCGATGGAAAAAGGCCGGATGCCGTTTCTCAAGCGTTTGATCGAGCGCAACCATTATGCGACGCACACCTTTTATCCCGGCCTGCCTTCGACGACGCCGGCGGTGCAAGCGGAGTTGTTTTATGGCATTCACAGCGCGGTGCCGGCGTTTGCTTTCTTCAATCGAAAGAAAAAAGAGCTGGGGCGCATGTTCTATCCGACCTGGGCGAAGGAGTTTGAGGCCAGCTATGCGACGAAAGCGGAGGGTTTGTTGAAAGGCGGCAGCAGTTGGTCGAACATCTACACGGGCGGGGCGGACCAGGCGGAGAGTCACTTTTGTGCGGCGAGTAACGGTCTCGGCGACATGTGGCGGTCGGGCAAAGTCTGGAGCGTGATCGTTTTCATTTTGATGCATTTGGGTTCATGCCTGCGCATTGCAGGATTGGCCTTGTTGGAGGCGGCGATGGCGCTCTGGGATGCGATTGGAGGAATTCGTCGCGGTCAGCCGGTCGGCGTGGAATTATTCTTCGCCATGTCCCGGGTGTTTGTGAGTGTGGGTCTCCGCGAAGTCATTGCGATTGGCGCCAAGGTTGATGTCGCGCGCGGTTTGCCGATCGTGCACGTGAATTTTCTTGGCTACGATGAACAGTCGCATGCCCGCGGTCCGGGCTCGTTGTTTGCCCACTGGTCGCTGCGCGGCATCGACCGCGCCATCAAGGGGCTCTATCGCGACGCGCACCGGTCGTCGCGACGGGATTACAGCGTGTGGATATTTTCCGATCACGGGCAGGAACGCTCACGGCCATTCGACACGGAACATCCCGGTGGAATTGAAGGCGTGGTGCGCGACTGCTACGACACCGCGCGCAAGGTCGATCCTGCCTGGCGGCCGCGGTCGCAAAGTCGCTATCACTCGTTCTGGCTGTCGCGCGGGCGGCGCGCGGAGAAACGTCTGTCGCACTGGCAGGCAGCGGATGCACTTACGGTCGAGGAGCAGGCGACCTTTACTGTCGCGGCGATGGGACCAGTCGGCCATGTGTATTTTGCCGCGCCGTTGTCCGATGAACAAAGCATCGCGCTCGCACAGCGACTGGTGACGAAGGGCAAAGTGCCCGGAGTCTTGTTTCGCGAGAAGACAGGTAAGATCACCTGGTTTCACGCGCAGGGGCAGACAATCGTGCCGGATGAAATCCCGGGATTTCTGCCGCACCCGGAGGCGATGCGGGAGGAAATCGCGCGTGATCTTGTGACGTTTTGTGAAAATGAAAACAGCGGTGATCTCATTCTCCTCGGGTGGAGCGTAGGTGAGCGGCCGTGGAGTTTCGCGCCGGAACGCGGCGCGCACGCCGGCCCCGGTCTTGAGGAGACGCAGGGGTTTGCGCTGCTACCGGCGCGCACGCGTTTGCCGCAAGGTACGGATGCGTTCATCCGACCCGCGGCGCTTCGACAGGCGGCGTTGCGGCACCTGGGTCGCGATCCGTGGGCCAAAAATCCGGCCGCGGTAGCCAGAAAGCGCACCAACGTGCGGGTGATGACCTACAACGTCCACGGCTGCAGCGGTACCGATGGGCGCGTTTCGCCGGTTCGAGTCGCGCGGGTCATCGACGCTTACGACCCCGACATTATCGCCCTGCAGGAAATCGATCTGGGGCGCCGGCGCTCCCGCGCGGAAGACCAGGCCGAGCTGATCGCCAGGCAACTTGGTTTGAATCACGTTTTTTGCCCGACGGTCACTCACGGCGAAGAACACTACGGGCACGCTTTGCTGACACCGTGGCCGGTCGACGTGGTCAAGCGTTCGCGTTTACCGTCGGATCCTTACAAAATTTCCCGCGAGCCCCGCGCCGCGTTGTGGGCGCGGGTTTGGATCGACGGGCGTCCCGTGAATGTAATCACCACGCATCTGGGACTCGGCCTCGCCGAACGCGCCGCGCAAGTGAGTGAACTCGTCGGGCCCGAGTGGATTGGCGCGTTGCCGCCGGACGAACCCGCCATTCTATGTGGCGACTTCAATTTACCCCCCGGCAATGCATCTTACCGCCGGATTCTGACGAAACTGCGCGATGTGCAGCTTGTCACGCCGGGCCATCGCCCACTGCTCACGTTCAGTTCGATCCGGCCCTTCATTCGTATCGATCACATTTTCCTGACGCCCCAATTCGAGGCAAAATCGGTAATGGTGCCCCGCACCGATCTCACGCGGGTTTCTTCCGACCACCTGCCGCTGCTGGTTGATCTTCAACTTGCGCCTTTATCCGTCGAAACGCCCACCACGACGCGGCTAGCATCGCTACAAAGTACACCACCAATGCCGTTATCCGTGCCGGAGTAAGGTCGTCGCTTTCGTCGCCGAGGATGACGGAAACCGCGGATCGTGCGATGTGAATGGGTAATGCCCAAAGCAGAAACGTTCTCAACGGCACGCCGATCATGGGTATCACGTAGTTCTTGGCAAAAAAGGGCACTCCCGGAAGGAGCAGCGTGAACAGTGTGATCGGGGCATGCGCGCCCGCGGGAATTTTTTTGCGCACGTCTTTTAATTTTCTTTCAAAAAACTTTCGCTGCCAATGGACGAGCCCGTAGCTCGCGAATACCTGCAGTAAAATCGACAGCGCGACAAGCGCGAGGCCCAGGCCGCGGCCAAATTTAATTCCGGCGATGATGTGCAGAACGGTTACGGGAAAGCCGAGCAATGGGAGAATGGTCAGCAATGCGAAGGCAACAAAGCCGTTTAATTTGTCTGCGTAGGCGTGGACCGTCTCGATGTCGATCGATCGGGAGAGCCAATAGAAACCTGCTACGAGCGGCACGCCGATTACCCAAGTGCGCCACGATTTCAGGATTTTTATAAATTTGGCGTGCACAAATTCCCGGGCGTATCTGAACCGTGTTTTCTGCTCAGATGTCGGGCTGGTCCTTGCGTCCATGCCGGTAACTCGCGCGGAAGAGGCATGGCCACAAGGGCCAGCCCTACATTCGGCTGACGATTGCTCCGCGTGGGAAATTCGTGATTAGATTTCATACTTCGAGCGGAAAAAGGAGAAGTAGCTGGGTTAGAACTGCGATCGGAACAGGCCGCAGATATTGTCGGTGATCTTGATGTAGAAAGGACGATCCTCAAATTCCTCCCGGGTTAGCGGCTTCGAGTGAGCGCGATCGTCGTTGAACGATTTGAGAAAAGCGTGGGCGACGTCCACGTCCACCACGTTGATGTTGACCTCGTCGTTGATGGCAAACGAGCGGTTGTCGAAATTGACGGATCCGAAAGTCGTAAAGACATCGTCCACGATCATGACTTTGCAGTGGTAGAGCGCCGGCTCGTATTGATAAAATTTAACCCCCGCTGCGAGCAGCTTGCCCCAGCGCGAGCGCGCCGCGGCGCGGCCGAAGCGCGAATCGTTTTTCAATGGCACGATTACCTCGATGTCCACACCACGTTGTCTGGCGCGCAGCAACATTTCGATCGCGAGATCGTCGGGCACGAAGTACGCGTGGGAAAGCAGGATCGATTTGCGCGCCGCCGCGATGGCCAGCAGGTAGGACATGCGGGCATTTTCCGGACTTTCATTGGGTCCACTCTTAAAGCAGTCGGCGAACGCACTGCCGGGGCGCCCAGTATCGGGAAAATATTCTGGTCCCACCAAAAGCCGCGAGGTGGTTTGAAGCCAGTTGGCGGCAAACACGGCTTGCATCTGGCGCACGACGGGGCCTTCGATGCGCGCATGAGTCTCGCGCCAGACGTCCGGGCGATCTGCGTCGCCCAGCCAGGTGTCGTCGATGCACACGCCGCCGGTGAAACCGACCTTCCCGTCCACGATCAGTAATTTCCGGTGACTGCGATGGTTGATGTTAGCTTTTAACTGATACCAATGTTCGCGTCCATAGACGACAAACTCGACGCCGGACGATTTCATTTTTTCCATGTCTGATAACTTCAGCTTTAAATCGCCCGCACCATCCACCATTGCGTGCACTTTGACGCCCGCCTTGGCGCGCTCACTCAGAGCTTCGACAAACTGATCGCTGACTTTGCCGGACGCCCAGATGTATGACTCCAGGTTGATCGATTTTTTCGCCTTGCGGATTTCCTCCAACATCGAAGGGAAAATCTCCTTTCCGTTGATGAGCGGTTTGACGTCGTTGCCGCGGAGAAATTCCGCACCAAGAAGGGGGCCGACTGATTCACGGAAGACCGGATCACCGATGCTGATGGCACTTTCGATCGGTTTTCGTAAAATTCCGGCGGACGTCTGGTAAATCAGGACGCCCAAGCCGAGAGCGACAATTCCGACGACGATCCACGGAGTACTGACACGGAGAGGGGCCCGGCGTTTTGCCCTGGGTGCTGACGGGCGCGGCGTGGCGATCTCGTGGGGTGGATGCGAGCCGAGTTTCATGGGCGGTTTATCACGAGTGGGGGGATGCGGAGCGGCCAACGCAAAAACCCGGTTATCAAGAGGGATTAATGCATGGTCGCAGAAGGGTAGTGCCGATGAAGACCACCGCGGACCGCCAGCGGTTCCGGATTCGCCGCGTGGGACGAAATTTAACGAACCGAAGAGCAGGGATCTGGTCAAAAAGCCATGAGAAGGGTCGCCGACAAAAAAAGGAAACTCTGGCCCAAATTGCTATTTGCCGCAGTGGGTATCGCTGCGGTCGTTTTTTTGTTCAGCGAGTATGTGGATCTGGCGAGTATCCGCGAATGGATGCAGCAGCTGAACCATGGGTTGCTGTTAATCCTGGCGGCCATCCTGCCGCTTTTCGGCTTTTCGATCAGCTTGGTCTATCTGGTGATCGGCACGGTGTTTGGTGGTCCCATGGGTATTCTCGTCGTCGCGGGAATCACGGCAGTGCATTTGCTGGTCAGCCATTGGATCGGTCACGGCTATTTGCGGGCTCCATTGGAGCGCTGGCTCGAAAAGCGAAAACGGCATTTCCCATCCCTGCCGCCCGGCGAAGAAGTGTCGGTCTCGCTGATGATGGCTTTGATTCCCGGCCCGCCTTATTTCGTACGCAACTATCTGCTGGCTCTCTCAGATATTCCGTTCCGCACCTATTTCTGGGTTTGCTGGCCGGTCTACGTGATACGATCCTGCATTGTCCTGTTCCTGGGGGATTTCAGCGGCGATTTCAGTTCGAAGCGCGTCTTGATCCTGGCGTCAATTTTCGCCCTCAAAATCGGCATCTGCGCCTACATTCTTTACCGGCTGCGCAAACGCCTTCATCGGGTGAAGCAGGCGAAAAAAGCTCAGAAAACGCCTTTGCAGAAACGTCTCGCACAAATCGGAAGATTGGATTGAGCACGGGAATCGGAATGATAAACGGTACGGGGCCTGCTTAACCCGGATATTCCGGCCATGAACCTCCATGTATCAGAAAAACATCCGTTTTCTCCGACGCTGCGTCGGAGAAAAGCGACTTCGTCGCGGTTAACCCCGACAGAGTCGGCCCGACAGGGCGAACAATTCACACCTCAGGGTGTGATTTGTTCGGGTTAAGGCGATCCATTCCAATGCGCGGTCATTTCTTGCGAGCGTTTTTAATCCCCCTTTTTTTTGCGGGGGTGATTGCCTGCGTTCCGCGCGCTTTTGCCGCGGAGCAGGTGGATGCTTTGCTCGCTGCCGCCTCTGATGCCGAACTTCAGCCGCTCCTCGCCAAGCTTCGGGATTCACATCAGGAATCGCGAGCAGCCTGGCAATTTTGGATTGGAACGCTGGGGGGAAAGCAGGTGGTGGCCACCCGCACCGAGGGTGATCCATTGAACGCAGTGGCGGCGACAACGCTGGCGATCCGGCTCTATGCTCCGAAATTAATCATCACTTTCGGATCAGCGCGCGCGCATGATCCGCTGTTGCGAGCGGGAGACCTGGTACTCAGCGGAAAATTTGCCGCGTTTGACGGAATAATTTCATCGGTCGTTCCTTTGGATGGCGGCAGCGATTCGCTTTCGTGGCAGCGATTGCCGCATCCGCTCGCGACGTTGGGTGAAAAGGAAACACCGGAGTATTTTTTCCCGGCGGATGTAAAGGCATTGGAAGTGGCAAAAACGCTGATGACCCCCCGGGGAAAGGTGGTTGTTGGCGTGTTGGGTTCGTCGGCGCAAACGAACCGGGAAGCGGATCGCATTGCGTGGATTCATGCGCATTGGAACACGAGCTGCGAAGACGGTGAATCCGCGCATATCGCCGGATGCGCCCGGTTGATGGGTGTGCCCGTGATCGGGTTGCGGGTGATCGATGGTACCGAAGGGGAAGCCGCGTCGCGGGTGATGGATTTCCTGGAGGCGCGGAAATGAAAAAGTTTCTCATCTGGTTACTAATGATCGCCGTCGCGGGTGCTGCCGAACCTGTCGAGATATTGGTGCAAGGCGCGGAGAAACTGGAGGTGGACGAAATCGTCGCCGCTCTCGAAAAACCGGTGAAAACGAACATCGGACCGTTCAGCTTCTGGACCGGACAAATTGGCGGGCATCGCGTGGCGGTGCAATTGACCGGTCAGGCGCTGATCAATTGTACAACGTCGACGATTCTCGCGATCGAGGAATTTTCCCCGAAGCTCATCGTCAACCAAGGCACAAGTGGTGCGCAGGCGCCGTTTCTGACGTTGCACGATATCATCATTGGACGGCGTGCGGTGGATTATAGCGCGTTTATCACTCCTGTTCTCCAAGTGGGTCAAGGCAGTGTGGCGCTTGACTGGACTCCGCAGCCGCAGCGGCTGCGTGATCTAAAAACCGGACGGCTGATTGAATTTCCCGAGGGCTTTGCGGGCGACGCCGGTGCCATGACCGTGGCGATGCGCACGCGAAATCCCATGGGCCGCGTGTTTCCCGGCGTGATTGGCTCCGCTCACGAGGTGAATTTGGAAATGGACCGGGTGCGATGGACACACCGGATTTTCGGCATGGATGTGGAGGAAATGGAATCGGGGCATGTTGCGGCGCTCGCCCATGCCTATGGGATTCGCTACATCGCGTTCCGCGTTGTCAGCGATGCGCCGTATGAAGGTATTCCGTTCTATGCTCAGGCTGCGCGTGCCACGGGATTGTTCACGGTGAATTTCCTGCGGAATATGCCGGCGTTGTGAAAAGTCGAACGGAGAAGTTGGACCACAAAGTCACAAAGGGTCTTCAATCCGGGCCGTTGGGGGCAACGGCCCCTACCGATTGCCTTTGTGGTGAACCTCTGACGGCGCGGGGTTGCATCGCGGGGAGTGGCCGGTAGTTTGCCGGGGCTCCATGATTCTTGATTTTACTCAGCTACCGCCACGCGACGCCTACAACTGGATGATCAACGCGATCACGCCGCGTCCCATTGCGTGGGTTTCCACCCTCAATTCGGAGGGGAAAACCAACCTCGCGCCGTTTTCTTTTTTCCAGGGTGTATGCGCCAGTCCGCCCACCGTGATTTTCTGCGGCGCACATGATCGCACGGGAAAAAAGAAGGATTCAGTGCTGAATGTGGAAGCTGTGCCGGAGTTCGTCGTGAACGTGGTCCCGTACTCCCTCCATGAAGTCATGAATCTCACGGCCTCACCGTTGCCGCATGGAGAAAGCGAGTTCGAGAAATTCGACATCGCAACTGCGCCTTCGGAAAAGGTGCGTCCGCCGCGGGTCGCAGCTGCGCCGATCGCGATGGAATGCAAATTGGAACGGATTATCGAACTGGGCAACGGACCGCTCGGTTCCAGCGTCGTATTTGGTACGATCGTCTGCATGCATGTTAGCGAAGCGGTCTTGGACGCCAAGGGTGCGATTGATGCGGTGAAGCTCGATACCATCGGTCGCATGGGCGGCGATTGGTATACGAGAACGACGGAGCTTTTTTCGATCAAGCGTCCGGGTTGACTTCGAATATTGCCGTTGAGGTACGACGGGACCGCTGGCCCGCCGTGAGTTCGTGACGCGAGTGCTTTTCTGCGGTGCGAGGTAGGGCGGATTATCCCTAATCCGCCGTCAGGACCATCGCATGCAGAACGGTATTCGCAAATCCTCCGGCGGATTAGGGATAATCCGCCCTACCTTTTGTAGACTGCGCTTGAGAGCGCGATCAGGCCACGGTTCAATCCGTCGGCGCAGGAACCAGTGCGCGGATTGGTGTTTCCTTGGCTGCAGGCGGTTCCTTGAGCGAATAGACGAATTCCACGAGGTCTCGCAGTTCGGCCTTGGTCAGGATCGCGCCAAAAATTTCCGGCATCGATGACGGCGCAGACGCGCGGGTGGCGATGTCGGTTTTATCGACCACGGTGGTTTTTCCATCGGTGTCGCGCAGGGTCAGCTGCTTTTCATCTTCGGAGACAAAAATGCCGGCTACAACGGCGCCGGATTTGCGCGTGATGACCAGGGTGTCGAACCCCGCGGCGATTTTTGCACTGGGCTTCACAATGGATTCGAGAACGTATTCGCGAGACTTGGCTATGCCGATGCCAGCGAGATTCGGGCCGGCTTCACCTCCATTATCGTTATCCGCACGATGGCAACGAACGCAGGCGAGCACCGGATGATAGTTGAAGAGACTGCGTCCCTTTTTTGGATCTCCGCCCTCGAGCGAAACGCGGAAGGCGGCGAGGGGGTCACTGTCCTTCGCCAGCGCGGCGTCGCGATCCGCCAGCAACTGTTTAACTTCGGGGGCGGACCGAAGAGCGGCGGCATTAAGCAATTCAACCTGGGCGCCGACGGCTACTTTCCCTTCGGCAAGTTTCTTCAGCTCGGCGGCAAGGATGGCGTCGGCCTCAGGCTGTTTGAGCGCGCCAAGCGCGGTGTAGGCAGTCCGTTGTTCGACGACCGTGCCCTTTTCAATCAGTCCCGCCAAAGTGGCGGTGGCCGTTTCCGGATGCAGCCGGGTGGAGAGTGGTAGAGCAGCCAGACGCAGGGCGGCAGAGTTCGAAGCGAGGGCCGCGTTGACTGAATCCGCGAGCTGGGGATCGGCCAGTTTGTCCAACACCTTGAGCGCGGCGGTGCGCACAGTCTCGGGAGTTGTCTCCGTGGCCAGCGTGGTCCGCACCAAGGGCAATGCGCTCACTAATTTCAACGATGTGATTACTTCCAGTGTCGCGATCTGCAGGGCCTCAGGTGAATTTGCCGCAAGCAGGTCGGCGAGGTGGGGCTGCAGAGCGTCGACCACCACGGTACTATCGCGGGTTTTGTCCGTCAGCGGGCGGAAAATGCCCACGATGCGGTCGCGCGCCGGCGGTTTCGACCAGAGGGAAAGCAGGCTCAGTGCTTCCTCTCGCAGCAATTCCGGTGCGTCGGCGCGCACGACATAAGCAGCAAGCGCCGCTGCGTCCGCGCTGGTGCCCAGGCGGAAATGCGCGTTAAGCGCGCGGAGCATGACCGGCTCGCTGTCGACGGGATGCTCTACGAAAGCGGCGATCGCCGGATAGGCCGCCGTGATCGGTGCATCGTTGATCGCCTGGACTGTTTCGCGGACGATCAGTGGGTCGGAGTCGGCGAGGAAAGCGGTGATCTCGGGACTGGCGAGGCGGCGCAGCGCCAGCACCGCGCCGAGTCGGACCGAGCGGGCCGCATCAGTTTTCAGTGCGACGATTTCCGCTGGTGTGGCGCAATTCATCAATCCCATTACCAGCGCGTGCCGCAGGGTGGCATCGGCGTCATTGTTGTCGCGCAAGGTGGTGACGAGTGCGGAGGTCGCGGCAGCATACTTGAGTTTACCCAACGATTGGGCCGCGAAAAATTTTACGCGAGGCGATGCGTCGTTCGCTAATAATGTCACCAAGGCGGCGGCGGACGACTGATCGTGGTAGTCGCCAAGCAGTTTGGCGGATTGCGCGCGAACTTCCGTGTCGGTCGACTGCAGCAGTGGACGGAGGGCCTCAATCGCATCCGGAGATTTTGCTGCAATCTGGCCGAGTCCCCAGACGGCGTGGCGGCGGGCAAGGGGAGAGCCATCGGCCTTGGCTGCGATGGTTGCAAGAACGGGGACGCTGGTGGTGCCGCGGTCGGCGAAGGCATATTGCGCTTCCAAACGAACGCGCCAATCAGGGTGACTGAGCAGGCCGGTCAAATCGGTTACCGTTTTCTTGCTGTAGTCGGAGGCAATGAGTTGCTGCGTGGATTTCACCAGCGGGTCGTTGACGCGCGTGGGATCAAACATCGCGTAGATCCGCCCGCGTTTCGACTTGGGCCAGCCTTCCGCCCAGTCTGAATAGTACAGGCGGCCGTCGGGACCGAAACGGACATCGGTGGGCAGCGCGTTGCGCAGGAATGGGGCGGCCTCGGCGACGGCATAGGAAGCACCGGCGGGATTGAGTTTGTAGGTGTAGATACCAGAGCTGGCGATCGCACCCTTGAAGTGGGTGATGAAAATTTTGCCTTCGTACTCCGGGGTTAAACCGGTGCCAGGATAGTAAGCGACGCCTGACGGGCCGTCCTCAATGTTGCAGATCGGCGGAATAATGTAGGCCGGCTGCGAAGGGTGGCGCGGGCGCCACAGACGCTCCGCATTCCAGGGCCCGGCATTACCGCGCGGGGCATGTTGATAACCAACGCGCCAGCCACTGTCGCCGTTTTCGACGATGTGGACAAGGCGTTCCTGATCGCCTTGATCACTGTCGTTGTCACCGGTGAAGAGATCGCCGTATTCGTTGAAGAGCAGGGATTGCGGATTGCGGAGACCCGTCGCAAAAAGTTCGAAATGCGAACCGTCCGGATAGCAGCGGAAAACTGAACCGGTGTCCGGCGCTTCGACCATGGTGCCTTCCTTCGTCTTCACGCTCGCAGCGCGATCACCGATGGTGAAATAGAGCCGGCCATCGGGTCCGAAAATCAAGCCGTGGAAATCATGGCCGGTGAAATTGAAACGGATGCCGAATCCTCGCAGCAGCTCGGTGCGCGTTTCAGCTTTGTCCTTGCCGGTGAATTTCCAAAGCGAAGGAATATTCGTGAACCACACCTCGCCGTGCCGCGCGAGCACGCCTGAGGCGATGCCGTCGATTGGCGAACGGAAACCGGTGGCGTAGACGGAGGATTTGTCCGCGACGCCGTCGCCGTTGGTATCTTCGAGCAGGGAAACCCGCTCGCTCTCCTTCGAGAGTTCCTTAATGCCGGTCTCACCGAAATCCTTGCGAATGCTGGCGAGGAAGTCGTCCTGGTTGCGATTTGCGAGATCGTGTTCGAGCGTCCACATGTAGTCGCGAATATCGAGCACGCTGGTGCGGTAGCGGAAAGTTTCGGATACAAACACCCGGCCCTTTTCGTCAAAATTAAATGCCACGGGATTGGCGAACATCGGCTCAGCCGCCCAAAGCGTGGCTGTCAGGCCTGGCGGAAGTTTCATGCGGGCGAGCGCCTGTTTGCCTTCGTCCGAAGCCGCGTCGACTTCAGGTGCTTCTTGTCGCACCGCCTCCTTTAATTTTCCGGTGTGGCCGCTGAGGTCGGTTTCCATTTCGACCGCTTCAGCGTCACCCGCCGCATGCATTGCGGGGACAAAACAAATGAAAATGAGGCCGAGAAGCACCGATGCAAAGCGACGAGCACAGCCTTGGCCTGAAGGGAGTGTAGGGGGGGACATTCCGCCAACCTAGGAGGCCGCGAGTCAAAAGCAAGAGAGCGCAGAGCAAAGATCAGTCTGAAAATGGAGATTCTTTGCGCAGAAATAATTTACGCACATTTGTGCATCGAAATTGAGAAATAACGCTTCAAGACGAGCAAGAACGTACTGAAAATTGCGTACCCCTCCTTCGGGGGATACGCGTTCAGTTTTCTTCCGCAGCGTCAGGCGCGGCACTGGTCACTGGACCGAACGCGGGTTCTGATCTGAAAAGGTAGGGCGCATTATCCTTAATGCGCCGGGGACTGCGCGAGCACTCCCTCGCGATCGGTGATCCTGACGGCGGATAGGGATAATCCGCCCAACCTTAAGCTGCACTTTTCGGCAAAAGTTTGGCGACGACGAAGAGCAATACGATTACCACCAAACCCAGCGCGGCCCAGAAAATCGGACCGCCGCTCAACCCGGCGAAAAGGTTTTTGGTCGAGTCGGGCGATGAATCATCTGCGTCGAGTTTTGCGGGATTGCGTGGCGCAGTCAGTAATTTCAGCGCCACCAGATTCAGGTCGTAACGCGGCGCGCTGACCTGTGCGTTGCCATAGGCGAGCGTGATTCCGTCGGTTTCAGCCGTTTTAAAAATCATCCGGGACACCGGATAAATCGCCTGCGCCGCACCAAGCGCGATCGCGGGATTATCACCGTTGTTAGTTTCGATCCAAAGCGTATCCGTGCGGGTGCGCCCGTCGATTTCGAAAACCCGGGTTTCAGGTACGCCCGGCTCGGGGGTGCGGCTCCAGTCGCCCAAAGCGAGGGTGAATTCGAAGGCGACGCCATTTTGATTGGTGAGCTTTTCGAAAATCCGGAACTGGCGTTGAAACAGAGGCGTGGTCGAGGTGAGCACGATGCGACGAAGCGGCAAGCCAGTGTGCGGCAACTTTACCTGCCAGATGCTAACTGAAGCACGCTTGGCGTCCGGTGTGGCAACGGGAGTGAGGGTGAGGCTGCGGGCGAGCGCGGGTTGTTCCAGGATATAGGGAATTTGATTTGCACCGTGAAGCAGGCGCAGGTCGCTCAAATCGGATTTTGCTTTCGCGAGTGCGCGTGGATCGAGTTCCAATTCCTGGACGCCGGCACGCACGAGCTGAACCGGACGGCGTTGGGTCCAATCCTTCGTGTCGAGGGGCGCGCCCGCCAGCGGGACATCAGGCAGTGACGGTGCACCCAACGAATCGCGAGGATGATAATCAGGGGTGGATTCCAGTGCACCCGGGATAATCGTGTGGGGATTCGCGTCGCGGAGTTCGCTCGCGAATGCCGCGAGATCGTAGCGGGGCACCATGGCCTGCGGATTCCCGGAGAGCAACGTATACGCGCCCGATGACGGGGCCATGAAAAGTAAATTGAGCATCCGGCGTTTGGGTTGAATCCTATCTATGGAAAGCGGAGGAGAATCGCCGTTGTGAACATGGACGAGTAATTCGCGCGTGGCCGGAGTGAAATCCAACGGAATCTCCAGTTGCGATCGTGCCGTCGAATTGTCGACGGCCACGCGATAAATCGTGCCTGAACCCACGGTGCGTTCACTGGAAACCCCGCTGTCTACTTCACGCACGGAAATAGTCACGCGGCGCATGAATAACGAATCGGTTGCCGGCAATTCAATCGCGGCCAGCGGTACGTGGCGGCCGTCGAGAGTGAGGGTGATTACGGTCTCGCCTGCGAACTCGTCGCGACGTGCGATCTGCGCTCCCAACGGAGCGAGCGTTGGCGCCGGTATCGCGTTTACCTTGAGGAAGGCTCCAGTGAAGACGACGGGAGCACCGCGCTGGTCATTGAGTGTGATCCGAATGTACGCGGCCGTGCGGTTGGCGAGCGACAGTTCCAGTTTTTCCGCACCCCATTGGCGGAACAGCGGCATCCCTTGATCGAGTGTGGTCCATTGGACGTTGTCGTCGGAGATTTCAATCGTGGCGGCGCGAAGGAAAAATGGATTCGGTGTTTCCAATTCGAGCGAACTGAGCGCCGTGGCGATTCCTGTTTTGAGCAAAAGTCGCGTGGAACCCGGTTCCACTTTTGCCTCGAAAGAGGCGGGGCGGATCATGCGGGCCGACGAGGTCGGCGGACGGTCGAGCAGATAGGCGATTTCGCGGCCGCTGGAATCGACTATCCGGAAGTCCTGCTGTTCTGACGCCGCCGCGTCGAACGATGCCGGCGGCAAATCGATGCGCACGAGTCCGGTAGACGTGACGTTTAATTGCTGGCGATATTGCCACTCGATGGGGACGACGGTGGCCAGTGCGTTCGAGACGGCGAGGAACGCCGCCGCCACGCCGGCAGATAAATTAAGGCGAAGAAGGAGTCTTTTCATTGCTGGGCAAAAAGCGTTGGTAGGCGAACGATGCAATCATTGCGATGATGGCGACACCGAAGAGGGCGCCGACGCGATAGAGCGCGGGCAGATGGGCAAGGTCGTGGAAGAATAGTTTGAGCAGCGCCACGCTGAGCAGACCAATGGAGGTGAAACGCGCGGCGCGTGATTGCCGCCAGATTCCCACTGCGAGCAATCCCAGGGCGAAGAGTGCCCACGCAATCGTGTAGGTCATGTCGCGCCAGTGATTGCCGTAAAATTCAAACGCATGGCTCGTGCCTCCGGGCTGGGTGAAGTAGTCGGTGATCTCGATGTTGAGCAAAAGAAACGCGAGAATCACGCCAAGGGCGTTGAACAACGGCGGCACAGTGATGCCGAATACGCGCTCGCGCGGCGGAGCGAGGAGTCGGGCGCCACTGAACAACGACGCGATCGCGATGCCGTAGGCGTACAGGTACCAGTTGAAAATGGCGATGTCGCCGCGCACGTGATAATGAAACACCGCCGGATTCGCGAGACGGGCGAAAGTAACGACCAGTAGAACCGTGCCGACTGCGCGCAGGCCGCCATGGGGTACGCGATGGTACAGCCACAGCAAGGCGGCGCCTTCGAGTGCCCACGCGACCGTGAGCCACTGACGATCGAACTGGATCGGGAAAATCAGCGTGATGAAAAACAGCGCCACGCCGCCGAACCACGCGAGTTGATTGAGTCGCGCAGGATTCTCGGCCGACGACCCTCGCAAGACCAATACCAGGCTCGCCAGTGGGGCGATGGCAAAAAGCGCCGGCACGAGTCCGAGCACGTTCGCGAGTCCCGGCCATCCCAGTTTGAGCGTTTGATAAGTCACCCAAAAGTGAGCGACGCCGCTCAGTGCAGCGAGCGCCCAAGGGCCGGTGAGCTTGGTGAACTCCCGGCGGAAGAGGAACGGGTACAGCGCAAAAATTGCATAGAAACTCACGTGCCACACGAGCGGAAGTCCTGGATCTTCGGGATTAAAATGACGCGAGTGCCAGGCGTATTCCAACGCCGCGATGCCCGCGAGCGCGCACGCGGGCAACCATTCGATGATGACCACCCGGGCGAGCCCCAGAGTCAGAATCACTAATAGCAGTCCGAGGCCGAACACCGCGGAGGGATCCGGAACCGTCAAACGTGCGCACACCATGATGAGCAACAGAAATGGCAGCAGTGAGGCAAACGCGGGAATTTGGGTGCGTGTATTGCCCAGCAACCCTGATAGCTGCTGCTCGCCTTCGGCGAGCTTTGGGCCGAGCTTTCGCGCGACCCAGAGGCTCGCAACGAAGAAAAATACGGCGAAGGCACCGATCACCAGTAGGAGCGACGGAGCAAAGACGATCGTTGCCGGTATTTTGAAAACGCACAGTCCCGTGGCCAGAAGGGTGAGCACGAGAACGGCGGCCACCGCGGTCAGCGATGCACTGACGACCGCCAGACCTACCGCGAGCAAATCGATCAGCAGGATCGCGGGCCAGATGAGAAACGGAACTTCGTCGAGCCGATAGATCGGAAAGAGCAGAAGGAGCAGCGTGAGCGGCGGGAACAACTGACTCCACCAAGTAGAAGTCGCGGCCGGACGGTGGCGCTGTAGGACGATGGGGAATACTGTGTGCAGCGCCGCGAATAACAAATATGCGCCCAGTGCCCATGGCAGCAGTTCGTTGGTGAGATGGTCCGCGGTCCACATCGACAATAACGCAAACGCACCCAGTCCCGCCAGCAGATGAATGCGCGGGAACTTCTCGTCGCACCAACCCACGGCGAGGAGAAAAATATCAGCGAGTAAAACGAAACCGATATAGCGACCCGCGTTCGCGGCTACTGTGGGATAGCCTTCGAAGTAGAGAGCAAACCCGTAGGCAACGAGTGGCAAAAGCACAGCGCACCACGAAAGCGACGGGGTGTGGCGCGCCCGACGGCGGGCGACTTCGCTCGCACCGAAAAACAACGCACAATAACCGAGGCACACCGTCATGGCGGTCGTGGTTTTTTCCGGGGCGTAGAATCGATCGGCCCAGCCAATCATCATCATGACCGTGCCAGCGGCGCCGAGAGCCACCAGATAAAACCAACGCCGGTGCAGCGCCACTGCGATGAGTCCAATGTTCAACAATGCGAGGTAACCGAATAACCCCGCTGGATTGTCGTGTCCGGTGTTGATGAGCACCGGCGTGAGAAATCCACCGAGGATGCCGAGAATCGCGACGACCTGTGCCTCCAGGCTGACGGCGAGCACGAATGCCGTGGCCGTGATCAGCGTCATGAGCAGGAAGGTCGGGATCGGTCCGAAAAATGCGAAATGGTAAATTGAGTTGCACGCGAACGTCACGACGTAGAGCGAAACCACACCGACCGCGACCAGGGTTTGAGCCGGTGTCGTGTAGCCTTTGCGGGTGAGAAAAATGCCGCCGACCATCAGTCCGGCGCCGAGAAGAAACCCAAGAGCCACGCGTAGCTCGGGGGGAATCCAGCCGTTTTCAAACGAGAGTTTGACGAAAAAAGCGACGCCGAGCAGCAGCGCAAAACCGCCGATCCACGCGAACAGTTTCGCGCCCATGAACTGTTCCCAATTGATCTTCGGTTTGGTTTTGAGCGGTTTGGGTGCAACGTACGGCAGCGGAGGCGGTGGAGTGACGGCATCGGAGGACGCGGCGACGACCGGAGGAAGCGGGGGAGGTTCGGGAATGGCTGGCGACGGCATCGGAGCGGCGGCAGCAAGGGCGGGAGGGACCGGTTGAGGCGGAGTCGAAACCGTGGGACGGGTGTAGTTGCGAAATGGAACTGCGGTGAGATCGTCCGGGTTGTTGGCAAAGGCGTCGTGGATGACGGGTGCTTGCGGTGTAACGGGTGGCGTAGGTGCGATGGGCTGCTTCAGTGTTTCGCGCAGCGATTCAAGCTCGGCTCCCAGATTACCCAGTTGCCGTCGGAGCGTATCGTTGTCGTTCCGCAGTCCGCCGATTTTGATGAGCGTCCAAACCGGCAGGATGATGAGTACGGCGAAAAGATAGATACCCAACAAAACCAGAAGTGCTTCCATAGATGTGTGAGGGTAGGCCCGTCGGGTTTCTTCTGTCGCAGGCCCGCGAAGATGGCAAGACTTGCGGTTGAGTTTGGCTTGCACGAAAGCGGCGTGGGCGGCGTGATGGCAAGATGAGCGTCACGATCTGGACTAATCATGAACTGCTGCCGGGGCCTCGCGCGTTGCTCACGGCGGAATTGGTGAAAATGGACTGTCGGTTGATCCAATCCGCGGTTTCCTCCTGGTCGGTGTTGGCCCAAGGCGAATCCGATCCCGCGCTCGGTGAGGCGGATATCGCGTATGGTCAGCCCAACCCGGACGATGTGGTGCGCAACCCCCAGTTGAAATGGGTGGCACTCTCCACGGCCGGGTACACGCGCTACGATCGCGACGATTTCCGGGCGGCGATGAAAGCACGCGGAACGCAAGTGACCAACGCGTCGGCCGTATTCGCGAATCCCTGCGCCGAGCACGTGCTCGCGCAAATGCTGGCGCTGGCGAGAAATCTGCCAGTGCAGCTTCGCAATCAGGACGGGGTGCGCGAGTGGCGTTATCAAGAGGATCGTTTTACGAATGCATCGCTGACGGGACAAAGCGTGCTGCTGCTCGGGTTTGGCGCGATCGGACGCCGGCTGGCCGAATTATTGCGACCTTTCGGCGGACGCGTCGTGGTGTTTCGGCGCACGCCGAGCGGTGACGAAGGTGTCGAGGTCGTCAATGAAGCGGGTCTGGCGGCGGCGTTGGCCGCAGCTGATCAAGTGGTGAATCTGTTACCCGATTCGCTGTCGACCCGCGCGTTCGTGAATGCAGACCGCCTCAAGCAAATGAAACGCGGAGCGCGTTTCTATAATGTCGGACGCGGCACGACGGTCGATCAAGCGGCGCTGATTGATGCGCTCGAAACGGGACGCATTGCTGGCGCCTATCTCGACGTGATGGAACCGGAGCCACTTCCGCCTAAACATCCTTTGTGGGACGCGCCGAATTGTTTCATCACCTGTCACATTGCCGGTGGCACGGTCGATCAGGATATGAAACTGGTGGCGCACCTGCTGGAAAACCTGCGGCGCTTCCACGCGGGCGGGCCACTGGTGGACCGGATAATTTGAGTTCAATTTCAACCCCACAAACCCATGCCATTAGAATTGAGCAAACAGGAGATCGGGGAAATCATCCCCTCGTTGCGGAAGTTCTGCCGCGAGGAATTGGAAACGGAACTCAGCGAAATGCGCGCGGGGTTTCTATTGGATTTCATCCAAAAAGAAATCGCGCCCTATGCTTACAATCAGGGTGTACGCGATGCGGAATCGTTTATTCGAAACAAATTGGAAGATCTGCCGGCGACTTGTTTCGAGGAAGGGCTGACTTACTGGACTAAAAAGAGAAAATAATTCGGACGTATCGTTCGGAAATAAGGAGTGGGAATTTGACGGATGCGAAGAACGATGATCCATTTTGCAAACGAGCCTGCGTTGGGGTAAACTGCTTGATCGACGAGTTGAATTATCCTCTAAACCGGTTTAAGCCTCGTCTCCATGTTTACCCCTCATTCAGCCGATGGCTACAAAGACATGCTGCCCGGTATCCAGCGAAAGACGCTGACGCACGGTGCGAAAACCCTGTTCACGGAATTCCGGCTGGAAAAAGGCGCGCGATTGCCGCGTCACTCCCATCCTCATGAACAGACGGGCTATCTGCTCAGCGGAGCGATCCGGCTGACGATTGGCGAGAAGACCTTTGAGGCCAAAACGGGCGACTGCTGGTGTATTGCCGGAGGAGTGGAGCACCAGGCCGACATTCTGGAGGATTCCGTTGCGATCGAAGTATTCTCGCCGGTGCGCGAGGATTATCTTTCGGACTGATCGTGCGAGTGGGTGGTCGCGCTGCTCAACTTCGCAGGGCGGGTCAGCCGTACAACAGGTGGAGGGCCACAAAAGTTCTAAACGGTCTGGTCAAGTTACAATCGGGTTCCGTGTTGGCAGGTGAATTCAAGGACGGACTCCTGAAGTATCCCGAAAGTGGGACGCGCGGATGGGGCATTAAAGGATCTTTCGATATCGACGGCGAAACAATCACAGGTCGGTTCCGGGAAGGAACCCTAGAAGTCACCAAATGTCTGGTCAATTGTGCGCAGATTTTGCAATCTGATGCATCCCCATCCCTGCCTTGATCGTATTTCGGGAATAAGTTTTGTGCTTCATTGCTCTCAACCAAAGCCAGTCCAGCTGGCATCCCCAATCATCCAACCAATTTCAATCCGTGCTGCCGGCGAGGTGTCGGTGGTGTAGGATCGGAAAACCGAAAACTAAAAATCCCAGATCAAATGAATAAATCCACACGTCTCCTCGTCACTGCAGCAGCCATGGCCGGTCTCTATTCCGGAGCTCTCGCCACCAAGTCGTTTGCTTCCGTCCACGCCGGCGCTGCCGACGTCAAGTCTGACGAAAAGTCCAAGCATGACTGCAAGGGCAAGAACGACTGCAAGGGTCAGGGCGGCTGCGGCACCAGCGACAACGGCTGCAAAGGCAAGAACTCCTGCAAAGGCAAGGGCGGCTGCTCGACGGTCGAGAAAAAGAAGTAATCTTTCCGCGATCCGGCCGGACTCCTTGCGAGACCGGCCGAATTATTTTCCGGAGGCCGGCCTAAAATACCGGCCTTCTTTTTTCAGGATCGCTCGTGGCCGAGGCCTGGTCGGATGTAGGAGCGGCTTTACGCCGCGAGGTTTGCGGAATCCCGGCATAAAGCCGCTCCGACAGTTCCCAAACCGCCTTTGGTCCATTCGAGAATCTTTGCTTTCCGACCAGCGGCCTGCACGCTGGAACTGTCCGGCAATTTTGTTTCCTTTCATGCCTGCCAATCCTTTCAACGCACACACCGATTACGGCATCGGCATTGGCCTGCGCGTCCCGCACTACCGTCATATTCTCGAAAAGAAACCAGTCGTGGACTGGTTCGAGATCATCTCGGAAAATTTCATGGTGGACGGGGGGCGTCCCCTCGAAGTGCTCGATAAGATCATGGAGCAGTATCGCGTGGTGCAGCATGGTGTTTCCATGTACTTTGGGTCCGCGGACAAACCGGACCGGACGCATCTTAAAAAATTAAAGGCGCTGGTGAAGCGCACCAAGACGCCTTGGTTGTCCGACCATCTTTGTTGGGGCAGCGTCGATGGGACTTATACGCACGATTTGCTGCCGATGCCCTATACGTTTGCCTCGGCGAAACGTACGGCGGAAAAAATCCGGCAGATTCGCGACTATTTGGAAGTGCCGATCTGCGTGGAGAACGTCAGCAGTTACGCGGAATATCACGTTTCCGAAATGACTGAGTGGGAATTCCTCTCCGAGGTCGTGGAACGCGCCGACTGCGGAATTTTACTCGATGTAAACAACATCTACGTCTCGTCGAAGAACCACGATTTCAATCCTTACGATTACTTGAATGGCGTCCCGCACCACCGGGTCGGTCAGATGCATGTGGCCGGTCATACCAAATTCGAAAAATACATTCTCGATACGCACGATCACCCGGTGCTCGACCCGGTGTGGAAACTTTACGCGCACGCTACGAAGTTGTGCGGAGTGACGGCGACGCTGCTTGAGTGGGACGACAAAATTCCGTCGTTCGACGAGGTGCACAATGAAGCACTGAAAGCCAACGAGTTCATCGACGGGGCGAAAGCAGCCAAAGCAACGAAGGGGAAGAAATGAGCGAAAATTCTGCACCATTGGTAGGGCGGATTATCCCTAATCCGCCGCGTTTACGCGAAGTGGCTGCCATGATTTCTGCGGGAACTCACGGTGCGTTACGGATAACGCGCCCTACCTGTGGAATGCCATGAAAGCTGCGCGCAAGAAACCCGAACGGGCAGCCCAGCGGTCCGGCCGCACCTCTCCGGTCGGCCTTAAGGCTCCTCCGAAACACGCACCTCGCCGCCTGGCGACGACCAACGACGTCGTGAAACTTCAACGGCTGATGACGAATATTTTGGTGCGGCCGCTCACGAAGGACGATGGCTTGCAGCCGAAGTGGATTGATGGCCGCGACATGGCGGAGGTCGCGGCAGAATTTATCAAGCCCAACGACCGGCTGACTCCATTTGAACGGCTGCAACTCTATAACCGCATGTATTGGTTTCGTCTGCTCGACAACATGCATGACGACAACCCGGGCCTGCGCGCCGTCCTGGGCGACAAACGCTTCACGAAATTGATCGAAGCTTACCTCACGAAATTTCCGTCGCGTTCTTTCACACTGCGAAATCTCAGCTCCCGGCTAACCCAATTTCTCCGCGATGAACCACAATGGACCGCGCCCGACACCGCGCTGGCGATCGATGTTTCCCGTTTCGAATGGGCGCAGACGCAGGCGTTTGATGGAGCTTCATTGCCAGTGTTAACTGCGGCAGAAATCGCGCGCACTCCGCCCGAACGGCTGCGCATGTGCCTGCAGCCTTACGTGACATTGCTCGAATTGGATTATCCGGTGGACAACTACGTCATCGCGGTGAAGCAGCGCAATGTACTCCGCACCGAAGCGAGCAACACGATGGAATCTGCCCGCGCGGTGACCAAACAAAAACGGGTCGCGCGTCCGCGTCCGGAGCGTGTCTACGTGGCCGTGCATCGCTTGGATAACCGACTCTATTACAAGCGGCTCGAGCGCCCGGCATTTCTGGTATTGCAGGCGCTAAACGCTGGCCAGCCGCTGGCGAAGGCGATCACCGCCGCCGGTCGTGGCGTGAAACCCGAGCAAGTGGGTCAGTGGTTTTCCATCTGGATGGAACTCGGCTGGCTTTGCCGGAAGGCAGCGGGCGATTCCAAATAATGGATACGGCTGAGTCACAGGATTTTTAACCACTAATCCACACTAATGACTCACTAATCTCATACTCCGGACATTAGTGAAATATTAGTGTGGATTAGTGGTTAATCCTTTCTGAATCAGAGGTCGAATTTGCGCATCCCGGAATAAATCCTCACCCCACAACTCCCACACCCATGAACATTCGCTCCCTGCTCGATAAGCTCGATAGTGCTGCTTCGTATCTGCAATCCCCGTTGTTGCTCGTCATTCGCCTCTATTGGGGGTGGGCCTTTGCCCAAAGCGGGTGGGGCAAACTGCACAATCTCGAGAAGACAGCGGGCTTTTTCGAATCACTCAATATTCCGATGCCCAAGGTCAACGCGATCGCCGCGGGTTCGGTGGAATGTTTCGGCGGCGTGCTTCTCGCGCTCGGACTCTTTGCCCGCCCTGTATCCATTCCACTGATTTTCACGATGATCATCGCCTACGTGACGGCGGACAACGAGGCGTTGCACGCGATCATCAGTGATTCAGATAAATTTGTTACCGCCGCGCCCTTCCTCTTCCTGCTGGCTTCATTGATCGTGCTGGCTTTTGGCCCGGGCAAACTTTCGCTCGACGCAATCTTTTTTAGAAAAACGGGCTCCAGCAAATAATCCGGCGCGTAACATAGCTGATGCTTCATTGCCGGTGAAGAAGCCTTTCTCGCGCGGCTGAAATGTTTTTAAAGAGTTGTCGCAAGCGGCGGCATTCCTTTACCCACGCGGAGCGCGCTTGTCGCCGCCGGATAGTGTGGCCGCGTTCGAGAAACGATTGAGCGTTTTCAATAAAACTGTCGCCGTAAAATAGAGCAAATGGGGTGGGCGCATTCCGGTGCAGTGGTAGGGCGGATTATCCCTAATCCGCCGCGCGGGTAAGCAGCGGATTAGGGATAATCCGCCCTACCACTGGGTACGAACTGTTCGAAATGCGGCTCCATTTTCTCATCTGGGTACCCTGCGTCGTCTGCGTCACACCTGCAATTCCAGAGTATCGGGAATAAGGTGCAACGGGTCGTGCTCTGAACGCATGGTAACTTTAATTCACACACAACTATTCCTCGATTTATGAACTTCTCTTCTCTTCGCAAATTCGCTTTCGTAAGCGTCGCGTTCTCCGTCGCGTTACTTTCGGCCCGCGCTGATATCATTGTGATGTCCGATCCCGGCAATGAAGGCGGCGCACAAATCCAATATTATTCACCCATCGGGCAGTCATTCACCGCCGCCAGCGACGAGCTCCTGGGCTTCGAGTTCTTTTTCGATACGCTCAACGGAAAATATACCAATCCTCCAATCACGCTCTCCATCCGGCAGGGCGAAGGGACAAGTGGTGCCGTTCTCGACTCAAAAACATTTTCTCTTCCGGACAATTATCAAGGATGGGGCGGTGCTGCGTTCGCCCTCAATCTCATATCGGGAGGACTTTATACCGCGACGCTCGAAACCAGCAACCCGTATTGGGGAATCAGACTGGTGCCCGGAAGCGACACGTATACCGGAGGTCACGCGTTCATCAACGGAACGCCCCTGGAGGGCCAGGAAACAACGGATCTCGTTTTTCGCGCTACCTTCGCAGATGCACACGTACCGGATGTTACAAGCACTGCCGGGGTATTTTTGATCGGCCTTCTTGGTTTGGGCGCAATGCGGCGACGTATGACCGTATAACTTCAATCAACCAGTTTTCTCTTTTCGGCCCGCTGTTCCCAGCGGGCCTTTTGTTTTCTTGGGCCCAATACGCGAAGACTGTCGCAGACGACGGGACCTCGTTGAATGGCGTCGCTTTTGATGAGTTTGTTGCGCTTGCGCCAATGGACTTTCACATCCAATCCACATTATTCGCTACTGTCCGGAGTATTTCAGATTATTGATTTCATTGGTGTGGATTAGGGAGTGTTTTCCAACCTGGTTTGTCATTCTGAACGAAGTGAAGAATCCATGGTCTCGACCGTGATGTCACCTGCGCACGCGTGGATTCTTCGCGATGCTCAGAATGACAGAAATTACGGACTGCAGGGGTTTGAAAACGCTCCCTAGTGGTTAACCGATCTGGGTCCGGTTCTGTTCCGTTTACTCCTAAAATGTGCTCCGGGGATTTTTATTCCCGGAAAAAATCAGAAATAAAATTCGCATTTCTGAAATATCGGGAGCGGTTGGGGCATCTGTCAGGTGCAACGCCATACATTTGCCCTGATCTATTATGAATACCGCTCCTGATCTTAAATTCATCCACGACAATTTTCCCGAGCCGGTCATGCCGGCCTGTTCGATTCAGAAACTTCTCCGCGGCCAGAAGGCCATCGTGACCGGTGCCAGTTCGGGCATTGGTAAAGCCGTGGCAATTGCGCTTGGCCATGCCGGCGCTGACGTGCTCGTCAATTATGTGTCCGGTCAGGAAGACGCGGAAGCGGTGGCCCAGGAAATCCGGCGCTGCGGCGCGAAGGCGATGATCCATCGAGCAGATGTGAGCAAGGAAGAGGATGTGCAGAACATGTTCCGCGCCGCGATTGCGGAGTGGGGGACGGTCGATATTCTCGTCAATAACGCCGGTATCCAGAAAGACGCGGCGTTCCACGAGCTTTCCCTCGCCCAGTGGCAGCGCGTCATCGACGTCAATCTCACCGGGCAATTCCTCTGTTCGCGCGAGGCAGTGCGTGAATTCCGCCGCCGGGGTGTGAAAAAGGAAGTTTCCTGCGCGGCCGGCAAGATCGTTTGCATCAGCTCGGTTCACGAGGTGATTCCTTGGGCTGGTCACGTGAATTACGCGGCGTCGAAGGGAGGGGTAATGCTCATGATGAAGAGCATCGCTCAGGAGGTTGCTCCCTGGCGCATTCGGGTGAACAGCATCGGCCCCGGTGCGATTCGCACGCCGATCAACACTGAGGCATGGGGTACGCGCGAAGCCTACGACGGGCTCTTGAAATTGATTCCCTACAAGCGCATCGGCGAGGCGGACGAAATAGGTCGTGCCGCGGTGTGGCTCGCCTCCGACGAAAGCGACTACGTCACCGGCACCACGCTGTTCGTCGACGGCGGCATGACCCTTTACCCCGGTTTCGAAACCGGCGGCTGATCTGATTTCGTCGTTTGCTTTCCACCCCAATGAATACCCAACACGAATGGCTCGAGACCGACGGTCTCGGCGGTTTTGCCTCGGGCACCGCCACCCTCGCCCGCACGCGGCGGTATCACGCCCTCCTCATGCACGCGGGCCCGCCCTCGCGGCGCTTCGTTCTCGTGAATGGTTTTGACGCACATGTCATGACGCCCGACGGACGTTTCGCTCTCAGTGCACAACACTACGCATCAGGCGTGACCGCACCCGATGGAGTAACCAGGCTCGAATCGTTCACCGCGGAACCGTGGCCGACCTGGATATTCCGCCTTCCCTGCGGACGCGCCGTGCGTCAGGAGATTTTCATCGCGCATGGCCACACGGCGACGGTGGTGACCTTCACCATTGAAGGCGACCGCACCGGTTGTTCGCTGGAACTGCGTCCATTTTTTTCCGGCCGCGATCCACATTCCTTGCAGCATGAAAACGAAGGGTTTAATTTCTCGCCGGTTCAATCGGGGAACGCGTTGGTCTGGTCGCCCTACGCAGGCGTGCCGTCGGTCGTGGTCAACACCAACGCAGTTTATCGCCATGATCCCGTTTGGTATCGCAACTTCCTCTATGAAACCGAACGCGATCGTGGACTCGACTGCGTGGAGGATCTGGCCGCGCCCGGGATCTTCGCTTCGGATTTTTTCGAAGGGGAAATCGCGTTCATTTTCTCGTCACCGATGGAAGGGAAGGGCGGCGAAATTTTTTTGAATGAAAAGGCCTCCAGTCTCGGATTGAATCTTCGTCTGGCCGAAAATAACCGACGCGCGGCGTTTGCGAGCCCGTTGCACAAAGCGGCGGATGACTATCTGGTGAGTCGCGGCGAAGGTCACACGATCATCGCGGGCTATCCGTGGTTCACGGATTGGGGGCGCGACACATTCATCGCGTTGCGCGGATTGGTGATCGCCACCGGTCGGCTTGAGATTGCCCGGTCCATTCTCCTCGAATGGTCGGCGGTGGTGTCGCAGGGAATGTTGCCTAACTTCTTTCCCGACGGCGGGAAGGAGCCGGAGTACAACTCAGTTGACGCGTCACTCTGGTACATAGTCGCGATTCACGACTATCTTTCGGCCATGGCTGCGAACGGGGGGACCGTTCCCGCAGACGATAGTCGACGATTGGCTGTCGCGGTGAATGCGATTTTGGAGGGCTATTCCACCGGCACCCGTTTTGGCATCCGTGCGGACACCGATGGGTTGCTCTACGCCGGACAACCCGGCGTCCAACTCACTTGGATGGATGCGAAAATCGGGGATTGGGTCGTCACGCCACGCATCGGCAAACCCGTCGAAATCCAGGCGCTTTGGATCAACGCGCTGCGCATCGGAACCCGTTTCCACGAGAAATGGCAGGCGATGGCCGATCGCGCGCAAGAAAATTTTGCGCAGCGTTTCTGGGACGAGGAAACCGGGCAACTGGTGGACGTGATCGACGTCGATTTTACGGCCGGCCGTCGGGATGCGAGCAACCGTCCGAATCAGATATTCGCCGTGGGTGGTTTGCCGTTTCCCGTACTGACCGGACCCCGTGCGGTCCGGGTTGTTCAAGCGGTCGAGCGGCAGTTGCTCACGCCGCTCGGCCTGCGCTCGCTCGCGCCAACCCATGAGAATTACTGTCCGCACTACGCTGGTGGTGTTCGCGAACGCGACGGCGCTTATCATCAAGGTACAGTCTGGCCTTGGCTGATCGGGCCGTTTGTCGAGGCGTGGGTAGCCACGCGTGGCAACACGAATGCAGCGCGGGCGGAAGCAACCGAACGCTTCATTGCTCCCTTGCATGCGCACCTACGCGAAGCCGGGCTTGGTCATATTTCTGAGGTCGCGGATGCCGAGGCCCCGCACACGTCCGGGGGCTGTCCGTTTCAGGCGTGGTCGTTGGGAGAATTGCTCCGGCTCGAATTGCGCGTGTTGAAACCTGTGATCGAGCCGGCCTTCGCGACCTCCGCGAGTCCGTCTCTCCTGCGCGAAACGAGTCCGCGTACCATGGCCGTTCCTGTTTTTGAATTTACCGCCGCGCGTGATGCGGCGCCCGCCAGTTTTGCTTTCACCGCCTTCGATGCTCCCGACTTCTACCGTTTATGAAAAAAAATTCCCCTTCCTCCGCGACAATCGAAAATCAGCGTCTTGCTGCCGCCGATTCTGGCAAGGAGTCCTGGCGTCGCTGGGGCCCCTATCTCTCCGAACGTCAATGGGGCACGGTCCGTGAGGATTACAGTGAGCACGGCAATGCGTGGGATTATTTTCCACACGACCAGGCGCGTAGTCGCGCCTATCGCTGGGGTGAAGATGGCATCGCAGGCGTCAGCGACGACCAGCAACGCCTTTGCCTTTCGCTGGCGCTATGGAATGGCCGCGACCCGATTTTAAAAGAGCGCATTTTTGGTCTCACCAACAGCGAGGGAAATCACGGCGAGGATGCGAAGGAGCTTTACTACTACCTCGATGCCACGCCGACGAATTCCTACCTTAAGATGCTCTACAAGTATCCTCAGCAGGAATTTCCTTACGGGAAAATCGTCGAGGAGAACCGACGCCGTGGAAAGGATCAGCTCGAATACGAACTGCTCGACACCGGAGTGTTCGAGGGCGACCGCTACTTCGATGTGTTCGTTGAATACGCGAAAGCCGGCACCGACGACATTCTCTTGAAGGTAACCGCGCACAACCGCGGGCCGGAGTCGGCCGAGCTGCATTTGTTGCCGCATCTTTGGTTTAGAAATACGTGGTCGTGGAAACCGGACTCGGTCCGTCCCCTGCTCACGGCGGAAGGCGACGGGACGATTCATGCCCGCCACCCAGAGCTCGGCGACTATCGCTTTGAATGCGATGGCGCGCCGCGACTGTTGTTTTGCGAGAACGACACCAATATCTCCCGGCTTCACGGGCAGCCGGGGAACGGCGCCTGCTTTAAGGACGGCATTAACGACTATGTTGTCCATGGGCGGACCGACGCAGTGAATCCCGGCGGCACCGGCACGAAGGCGGCGGCGCATTATACGATTTCGGTAGCGGCTGGCGGCAGCGCGACGTTGCGCATCCGCCTCAGCCGGACGCCGAAAGATTCCCGCGCAGTGCGCAAGGCTTTTGGCGATTTCGATGCGGTCTTCGCGGCGCGTTTGAACGAAGCCGACGAGTTCTATGCCGGCATCCAGCATGGCATGACCGACGCCGACGCTCGTCTCGTGCAGCGCCAGGCATTTGCCGGCATGATCTGGTCGAAGCAGTTTTTCTATTACGACATTCCCGAGTGGATCAAAGGCGACCCGGCCCAACCGGCACCGCCTGCGGGCCGCAAGCATGGCCGCAACCGCGAGTGGACCCACCTCAACAACGCCGACATCATCTCGATGCCCGACAAGTGGGAATATCCCTGGTATGCCGCGTGGGATCTCGCGTTTCATTGCATTCCGCTCGCGATGGTCGATGCGCAGTTCGCGAAAGATCAGCTGATCCTGCTTACGCGCGAATGGTACATGCACCCGAACGGCCAGCTGCCCGCTTACGAGTGGGCGTTTGGTGATGTTAATCCCCCGGTGCATGCGTGGGCCACGTGGCGCGTCTTTCAGATGGATCGCAAGCGGCGCGGTGACGATGGCGATCTCGCGTTCCTCGAGTGCGTGTTTCACAAACTCATGCTCAATTTCACGTGGTGGGTGAACCGGAAAGACGCTCAGGGCCGCAATATTTTCCAAGGTGGTTTCCTCGGCCTCGATAACATCGGGGTTTTCGATCGCAGTGCTCCTCTGCCCACGGGCGGACATATCAATCAGGCCGACGGCACGAGTTGGATGGCGATGTACTCGCTCAATCTCATGCGCATTGCGCTCGAACTCGCACGCCACAACCACGTGTACGAGGACATCGCCACGAAGTTCTTCGAACACTTTCTGCACATTGCGGAAGCGATGAACAATATTGGCGACGAAGGCATTGGTCTGTGGTGCGATGGAGACGAATTCTACTACGACGTGCTCAGCCTCCCTGACGGACGCATGATGCCGCTGAAGATTCGCTCCATGGTGGGACTGATCCCGCTCTATGCGGTGGAGGTTCTCTCCAACGAACTGCTCGACGAGGTGCCTGCATTCAAACGGCGTCTCGAATGGTTCCTCAACTATCGCCCGGATCTCGCCAAACTCGTGTCGCGTTGGAACGATCCCGGTCAGGGCCAGCGTCATTTGCTCTCCCTTTTGCGAGGTCATCGCATGAAGTGCCTGCTGCGTCGCATGCTCGATGAATCGGAATTTCTTTCCGATTATGGGCTGCGCGCAATTTCGCGGCACCACCACGATCATCCTTACGAATTCAATTCCGACGGAATCCGCATGGGTGTGGCTTATGAGCCGGCGGAATCTTCCTCCGGACTTTTCGGCGGCAATTCCAACTGGCGCGGACCGATCTGGATGCCGGTTAATTATCTGATCATCGATTCGCTCCAGAAGTTTCACCATTATTATGGCGACGATTTCAAGGTCGAGTGTCCGACCGGGTCTGGCAATTACATGACCATTGCCGAGGTCGCGGCGGAATTGTCGCGCCGACTTACCAGGATCTTTCTCAAGGACGAAAAGGGTGAACGACCGGTGTTGGGCTATCATCCAAAACTCACGAGCGATCCGCATTTCCGGGATCTCGTTTTGTTTCACGAATATTTCCACGGTGACACCGGGCGTGGCGTCGGAGCCTCGCATCAGACAGGTTGGACGGGTCTCGTGGCAAAATTGCTGCAGCCGCGTCGCGATGAAAATGTGTCTTCGGAGAAAAAGATTCTCGTTTCTGCGAAATAAAATCCGCTCCGCACGCTCTCAATAGACCTGCCATGAATTCCCTGTCCCAACGCGTCGTTATCATCACCGGTGCTTCCGGTAATCTCGGTTCCGCGGCGGCCCACGCCTTCCGGCGGGCCGGCGCTAAAACCGTACTCGTCGACCGCGCGGCGGACCGGCTTCACCACCATTACGCAGACATCGTCGTCTCTCCCGATCATTTGTTGCTCGGTGGCGTGAATCTGGCCGACGAAGCCTCGGTGGCATCGGCGGTGGGCTCCGCGGTCGAGCGTTTTGGTCGCGTTGACGTGCTCGTCAACACGGTGGGTGCCTGGCGTGGCGGCAGGCCGGTCCACGAAGCATCGCTCGCGGATTGGACGTTTATTCACGAGACGAACGTGCTGCCTACGCTGCTCACCAGTCGCGCGGTTATTCCGTACTTCCTCGAGCAAAAGAGCGGACGGATTATCAATATCGCAGCGCGCTCCGGCTTGGTCGCCGACGGTGGTTCCGCTGCTTACAGCATGGCGAAAAGTGCTGTGCTGCGACTTACGGAAGCGCTCTCCGCCGAATTGAAATCGTCCGGCATCAACGTCAACGCGGTGCTGCCGTCCACGATTGACACTCCGCAGAATCGCGCGGCGATGCCTGACGCTGATCACTCGAAGTGGGTGCAGCCTGAGGCCATTGCCGACGTGCTTCTGTTTCTCGCTTCCGACGCATCGCGCGCCATTCACGGTGCCGCCATTCCAGCGTACGGCCTTAGCTAGAATTAACCGTCCGCTGTTTTCGGTTTCGCGGGCTGCCAGGCCAACGGTGCGCCCACTCAACGCGCCCATTTAATCTTCGTTGAATTCATCTCCGCTCTGTCATGAAAAAACTCTTCAGCCTCCTTGCTCTCGCCTTCACCCTCGCGCTCTCCGTCAGCGCTGCTGCGCCGATTGGCCAGAAACTGCTCATCAATAAAAATCGCGAAGGTCTCGCGCTTCAAGGCTATGACCCGGTCGCGTATTTCACCGATAACAAACCGGTCAAAGGTGAAGCCAGATTCATCGCCGGCTATGAGGGTGCTACCTACCGCTTCACCTCTGAAGCTCACCGCGAGCTCTTCAACAAAAATCCGGCAATGTATGTTCCGGCCTTCGGTGGCTATTGCGGATATGCCGCGAGCATTGGGAAGGTCCGTCCCGTTACACCGACCTTGTGGTCCGTCGTCGAAGGCAGGCTGATCCTGCAACATTCGAAGGGCGCAGTGGAACTTTGGGTAAAGGATGTTCTGGGAAATAAAGCCAGGGCCGAAAAATACTGGCCGCGTCTCGTCGAAGCCAAGGCGGGTGGGAAGGATCCTGTCGACAGTTTGTTCGGGGCCTCTGTCCTCCCTGACGTGCGGTAAAATTTCCGGCCTGGCTGATGCCTCTCCGATATTCAGGCACCAGCGTTTTCGATCAGAAATAATTTTTCGACCAAACTGGCGCACCGCGGAATGTTTTTCTCGCTCGCGCCTCTCAATTTCAACTCCTCGCGATCAATGAACACACATTATGATTTCATCATTATCGGTAGCGGCGCTGGCGGCGGCACGTTGACCTACAAGCTGGCTTCCAGCGGCAAACGAATCCTGCTCATCGAGCGCGGTAACTATGTTCCGCGCGAAAAGGAAAACTGGAGCACTCGCGCCGTGAATGTGGAGGGTCGTTACAACACGAAGGAGAGTTGGCTCGATCGCGACGGTCGCACGCTGCACCCGCACACCAACTACTACGTGGGCGGTAACACCAAGTTCTACGGCGCGGCTTTGTTTCGTTTGCGGAAGGAGGATTTCGGCGAGTTACATCATCACGGTGGGGTCTCCCCTGCCTGGCCGATTTCCTATGAGGAAATGGAGCCGTATTACACGGCGGCGGAAAAACTTTATCATGTTCACGGCACTGGTGGCGAAGACCCGACCGAGCCCGACCGCAGCGAACCCTTTCCGCATCCCGCGATCAGCCACGAGCCGCGTATTCAAAAACTTCACGATGACCTGGTGCGCCTCGGACACCGTCCTTTTCACACACCGCTCGGCGTGAAACTCAATGAGCAGGACGCGCGGCGCAGCGCGTGTATTCGTTGCAGCACGTGCGATGGCCATCCTTGCCTGATCAATGCGAAGGCGGATGCGCAAACCTGCGCGGTCGATCCGGCACTCGAATATGCGAACGTCACGCTGATGCCGGAAACCATGGTCACGCGCCTGGAAACGGATACGTCCGGCCGGCGCGTGGAGAAAGTCCACGTCGAGCGTCATGGGAGGAAGGAAATTCTCTCGGCTGATGTGGTGGTGGTGGCCGCCGGTGCCATTAATTCCGCGGCATTGTTACTGCGCTCTGCCAGTCCGCGGCATCCGCGCGGTCTCGCCAACGGTTCCGACATGGTCGGACGCCATTACATGGGCCACATCAATTCCGTCGTGCTGGCGCTCTCTCGCGAACCGAACGGAACGATTTTTCAAAAAACGCTTTCGCTAAATGATTATTATCTCGCGAGCAAGGAGTGGGAGTTTCCGATGGGACACATCTCATTCGTCGGCAAGACCGACGGAATCACGCTGTCCGCCGGAGCTCCGCCACTGGTGCCGGGCATGACCCTCGATATCATGGCGAAGCATTCACTCGATTTCTGGCTCACCTCCGAGGATCTGCCCGACCCGGACAATCGCGTGACAGTCAACGCCGATGGAAAAATTGTGCTTTCGTACACTCCAAACAACGAGGAAGGGCATAAGCGGCTCATCGCGAAGCTCAAAAGCCTCCTCAAGGAGATCGATTGCACGCACGTGATTCCGCGCCAGCTCTTCGTCGGTCAGCGCATTCCGCTGGCGGGTGTCGCGCACCAGAATGGCACCATTCGTTTTGGGCGCGATCCTCGCACGTCGGCACTCGACGTAAATTGCAAGGCGCACGAACTCGAGAATCTCTACGTGGTTGACGCCAGTTTCTTCCCGTCGAGCGGCGCGGTGAATCCCGCGCTTACGATCATGGCGAATGCGTTGCGCGTCGGTGACCATTTGCTGGAAAGGGCGGGCGTGCGGCCGGCCGTGCGCGAACTCGTGGAGATGACCTAAGGAAGCTCGGACTCACGATTTTTCCCATGAATCAGATTTCACGTTCGTTTGTAGGAGCAGCTTTACCCCGCGATGGCATCCGGAATCGCGGCATAAAGCCGCGCCTACATTTTCGATCTGTGTTAGCAGCCGTGGTTTTTATCACCGGTTTGCTCTCACTCGCTTCAAATGCCTTTGCGGGAGTGACCGCGGTGGGATCGATCTGTTTGACGGTGGGCGATCTGGATCGTGAGTTGGCCTTCTACGCCCAGGTGCTGCCATTCAAGAAAGTTGGCGAAACGTTTACTTCTTCCGGATTGGAAGCCGACCGGCGATACGGACTGACCGGCGTAAAAACCCGCAGTGCCACGCTTCGACTTGGCGCTGAAACGATCACGTTGACGGAATTTATTTCACCGAAGGGCCGGGCTATCCCGACTGACTCGCGGAGTTTCGATCACTGGTTTCAACACATCGCGATTGTCGTGCGCGACATGGATGCGGCGTACGCTGTTCTGGCTAAAGCGCGGGTGCGTCACGTCTCGACTTCGCCACAGAGCTTGCCCTTGTCGAATCCAAACGCGGGTGGGATCAAGGCATTCTATTTTCAGGATCCCGAGGCGCATGTGCTCGAGATCATCTGGTTTCCCAGGGGGAAAGGCGATCCACGCTGGCAGCAATGGACTGACGAACTTTTTCTTGGCATCGATCATACGGCCATCGTGGTCAGCGACACAGAGCGCAGTCTGGCATTCTATCACGATGCGCTCGGCATGAGAGTTGTCGGCGGCGCGGAAAATTTTGGCGTGGAGCAGGAGCACTTGAATCAAGTCTTTGGGGCGAGGCTGCGGATCACTGCGCTCAAGGCACCGGCGGGGCCCGGGATTGAATTTTTGGAATACATCACCCCCCCGGGCGGTCGGCCTCTCCCGGCGGACGCTCAGGTGGGCGATCTGCTGGCGTGGCGTACGAGTGTGACGATGGATCAACCGACGATCACTTCGGTGGCCGCAACGAATGCAGCGGGCAGTTCGGTCACACCCGCGCTGCTCCGGGATCCCGATGGGCATTTACTTGAGATCGTTCCGTGAAAGCCGCGATTTATTCCGACCACGAATCCGCATCGGTTCGTTTCAACAAATCATCTCTTCGTTCTTGTGCCGTGGTAGGGCGGACTATCCCAAATCCGCCGGGGGTCGCGTCATGACTGCCGCGCGGCGGATTAAGGATAATCCGCCCTACCCGGGTTCGTTTCCATCAGTGAATATCAGTGCTTTTCAGTGGTTAACTTTCCGGTCTGCCCTCTTTTTCGATGAAATTCTTTAGCCTGTCGTGGATTCGTGCCGAGTACTTGATGGAAGCCGCGGGCCTGGGGTTGTTCATGATTTCCGCGAGCGGGTTTTGTGTTTTGCTCGAGCATCCTGCATCGCCAGTGCGGCAGATTTTAAGTGATCCGTTTACTCGGCGCGCGTTTATGGGCGTGGCGATGGGGCTCACCGCGGTCGCACTGATTTATTCGCCGTGGGGGCAGCGATCCGGGGCGCACTACAATCCGGCGGTGACGCTGACATTTTTTCGTCTCGGCAAAGTGGCTCGGCGCGACCTGGCCGGCTATATCATGGCTCAGTTCGTCGGTGGTGTATTTGGAATGATCATCGCCACTTGGATTCTCGGCGCGGCGCTGGCTCATCCATCCGTGCACTACGTTGCTACTTCGCCCGGACCCAGCCTCGCCGCGGCTTTTTTGGCCGAAGTGGGAATCACCGCGCTGCTCATGATGGTGGTGCTGATCGTTTCAAACACTCCGCGCATTGCCCGCTTGACGGGGATTTTCGCCGGAGTGTGCGTTGCGCTATTCATCACGTTCGAAGCGCCCTTCTCTGGCATGAGTATGAACCCGGCGCGCACTTTCGCGAGTGCCCTGGCAGCCCGGGATTGGACGGCGCTGTGGATTTATTTCATTGCGCCACCACTGGGAATGCTGGCCGCGGCAGCGACCTACCACGGGGTGCGCGGCGCGGGTAGGATTGGCTGCGCGAAGATCGATCATCCCTCGAATGTCCGGTGTATTTTTTGCGAACACCAGCAGCGATTGGCTGAACTGTCTGGGCGTAAGACGGACGCCTCCAAATAATTGACCCCGGATCTGGTGGGGACCCAGCGCACGATATCAGTAGCTGGATGGGTGTAGCGTTTTGGGATCCAGATGCCAAACGAGCCATTTGCCTTGGCGGATGATGTCGCCAGTGGCTTTGACGCCTTCGCCGACCCAGCGGAGCAGTTGATCGTTCATCGGCTGGCCGTCAGGACCTGTGATCAAGAGGTGAACCGTGGCCCCGGTTTGATCGCGAGCGACGAACACGGCGGGTACTCCGCCTTTCAAACAAAGTACGGCGCAGGCGCGATGCATGCGTCCTTCGGCGGGATTCATCACTCCGAAATAACATTTCGAATCGACGATTTCGCCGGTGAGCGTGAAGCGTCCGAGCGGAATTGATTGAGGCGCGGTCGAACCTGCACCGCCTAATTTCGGTGGCGTAATGGTTTCAAGCAGTTGTTTGCCTTCGCGCTGAATCAAGGTGCCACGTAAAGTGACTTCACTGCCGTTCGCGCCGCAGATTTCGGGAGCAACCCGGTTTTTGCCGTAGCCGACGAGCAGGTATTCAGTGCCATCAGCGGCGATAAGTCGCGGTCCCATTTCACAGCGAACCGTGCCCGTATATTCGCGCGGATTTCCAAAATCGAATTCGCCCGTCCCAAAATAAGGCAGCGTCGCGGCGAGAATAGCGGCGATGCCGAGGGCGATGACAGCAAAGGCGATTACCACGTTGCGCGTGAAGCGGCCGAGGAATAGTGGCGCCTTGGGCAGATAACCGATGTAGAATTCGTCGTTCATTATCTTCGGATTTCGGAATTTTCACACCAAGTGCGCGAAGAGAGCAAAGACTGCGCCGCCCTTTCCGAATATGCTTCGCGATCTTTGCGACCATTGTGTAAATTCAGATTTGTTTTTAAGAGACTTGGATTTTTGCGGGTTCGGTCCGCGTGCCGGCGGGACATGGTTTGGGGTTTATCCAGACGCGACCATCGCGGATCTTTACTTCGAAGGTCGGCACTTTTTCGGTGAACGGTGCGGGCGATGCTCCCGTTTCGGGTTTGTACTGGTAGCCATGCCACGGGCACGTGATGCAGCCATCGAGCACCCGCCCTTCGCCAAGCGGCCCGTTCTGATGCTGGCAAACGCTGGAAACCGCGGACAATTTCCCGTCGTATTTGAAGATCGCGACACGTTCCCCTGAACAGCGCACCACTTTGGCGCGAGTGTCGGGGATGTCGTTTACTGCGCACGCATCAACCCATCCTGCCGGCGGTACAACCGCTTCTTGATCGACCTGGCGTTCGCGAGCTGCGGCGCGCAGGTGCAGCACAACCAAGCCCGCCGCGCCGAGCGCAGTGGCGGCGAGAATCGCTCCACCGCCCTTCGCTTGGGCGGTGCCAAATACGACATGAACGATCAGCAGCGTGTAGGCGACGTACACCAGCATGTGCAGCGCTTTCCAGACGGGGGCGCTGAGATTCGCGAGCCAGAAGTCATGGCTGGTTGCCGCCATGAGAAAAAGAATCAGCAGCGCGGCGGCGCCGAAAACCTGAAATGGGAGCGTGGTGACACCAGCGAATGAACCATCACTGCTTAACACGCTCACAAAAGGATCCAGCACGCCGAGCGCGTGAAATTGAAAAACCGAAAACCCGCCGTGACCGAGAGCGAGAAGAAACATCGTCACGCCGAGGTGCCGGCGGTTGTAGAGCAGAGGCAGCCACCGCGCGTCGAGCCGGCACAGCGGCCCGATGGCGAGAATCACGTGCAACAATACGAAAGCCGCCGTGCCGAGACCGCGAATGATCAAGGTTTCGGCGGTGGCTTCGGGATGGAGCAACGCACTCATTCCGCAGAAGAGGACGAGGTAAAGTCCAACCGACACGGCCAGCGTAGTGTCGTAGATCCGTTTTTGTCGGCTCCAGCCGACGGCTTGATAACCGACGCTCATGGACGGGGATTCCCGGAGGTGAGGACTTCGGGTAGACGATCCATGATTGGCGCGGGGCGCCGCGCACGCCATGCCGTGATCATCACCACTGGCAGCAGGATTGCCAGCAAGAGCCAGGTGTACCGGTGACGGTTGCGCAGGCGGGCGATCATGACGACACCTCCGTTTGCGCGCGATCGCGATGGGCATTATGTTCGGGCAGCGGATGTCCGTGGGCGCGGCACGCGCGCAGAATCAGCCAGGGCCAAAAAGCGGCGAGACCGAATGAAATGAGAATGCGAAATCCCCAAGGTCCCGTGGCCGCGGTAGTGTCGAGACGGCGCAATCCCGCGATATGCCACCACGGCAACAACACTACGCCGACGCCGGTGTAGGCATAGAGGACGCGAACCAAAAAAGTAGCGAATTCAACAGGCATGGGATTGATGCCGGTAAGAGTTGGCGAACGGTGGATTTATTCCCGGCCCGGAGCCTCATTTGCAGGAGCGGCTTTATGCCACGATCAGCACGTTCCATCACCGCACAATGCCACTTCTCCAAAAAACCAAGGAGCCTCAGGTGAAAGCGTGGGAATTTTCGTTCACGCTATTTGCACCTGCCAGTCCGAGTGACTGGGGTCGTGGAGATGATTCGCCAAATGAAACGCCGTTTATTTCCCGATGAAGCATGCGCACGTGATTGCAGAGTGTAGCCGCGAGTAACTTTCGATTGTTGAAAGAAGCAAGCGGCGTTCCGAAAGCCAGGCGTGCCGCGACGTGCGGCACACCCGCGAGATTGAACAAATGGGGAACGAGCGTCATTTCGCCCCACCAGCTGACTTCCTGGGTGGCAGAATGTCCGGGCGGCACCTCGTACGCGAGCGCGGCTGGAACAACGGGAGTGTGCGCGCGAATGGCGGGTTCGAGCAAAGATGATTTGAAGGGGAGGACGCCGCGCCCATCGGTGCTGGTGCCTTCCAGGAAAAATACGAGGCAAAGACCAGCTTCCAGCGTTGGCGCGAACTCAGCGCCTACGCGGGCGACGTCACCCCGGCGTTCGCGGTCGACGAAACGAGTGCCCGCCATTTGGGCAAACCAGCCGAAGATGGGCCAGGTGCGCACTTCCCGTTTGGCGACAAACACGCAAGGCGTAGCGGCGGCGAGCACCAGAATGTCGAGATAACTGACGTGGTTTGGCGCCACGCACGAGCCTCCCGCCGGCGGAGTGCCGGTGAAGGAGTAGGAGACGCCGAGCGCCTGAAGCGCGGAACGGCAGGTCTGTTGCAGCCAGATCGCCCGCGAACGTAGGCTGCGTCGGTGAGAAGGCCGGCAGACAAACGCGATACTCGAAACGAGGATGACCCACCCGAACGCTACCAGTCGTCGTACACTGCGAAGAAATTGGGAGAAGCGGACTGGCATGGTTCAATAATTCGTGTCGGCGAACCCGCCAGATTTGTCATCCTGAACGCAGTGAAGGATCCATGATGTCGAATGAGGTGTCATCACCGTGGCGGGAGTTGGTGAATTTGACTGCACAGACCGGGAAATTTCGCGTATTTTCGTGTGTTTCGCGGGCACTCGCCGGGTTGGCGGTCACGCGAGGAATTTTTGCCATACCCGCGCCGGCATGGCCTGCAGATCGAGCCACGTGAGGAAATCGATCGTGCTGAATTCGCGGTCGATGGCGGGAGCGCTGCAAATTTTCGCACCGATGGCGAGGTACGCGCGCAACAATCGCGGGATCGGCAGGGCGACGGCGTTGCCGTTGATGGCGGAGCAATGCCAGCCTGGACACGGTCGTGTTCGCCAGCGCTCTTCGGCGAGGTAGTCCGTGGCGAGCGCACGAAAAGTGGCGAGCCCGCTCGCCTCGTCCTGCGTGGTAAGCGAACTGCAACCGGTGAGATAACGCGCGCCGTGAGCCTGGGCGTAACGGGCGATACCTTTCCACAGCAGACCGAGCACCACCTGGTTGCGATGAGCGTCGGCCACGCACGCGCGGCCCAATTCGACGAGCTGATCGCGCACGGGTTCGAAGGGGTGGAAATTGAACTCACGCGCACTATAGTAGCCGCGGTGCATTGCCGCGTTGCGTCCGGTTTGCAGGCGATAGGTGCCGATGATCGCGCCGGTCGAACGTTCGCGCACGAGCAGATGATCACAGACTTCGTCGAACTCATCGGCGTCGAGCCCGGTGACGAAGGCGTCGGGCAATCCTTCGTGGAGTTCGAGGTTGAAAACTTCGTAACGAAGACGTTGGGCCGCGCGAACGTCGTCGATGTGGTCGGCAAGGGTCAGCTCATACCGCCCGGTGACTGTCGTGGGAAATGAGAGAGTATTCATGGCGTGCGGGTGTGAGCCACCAGCACGCGATAAATTTCAGAAAAAGTGAGGGGAACGGTACCGCGTGCGCGATTTTCCGCGGCGATGGTGAAAGCGATCCGCCATTGCCGCGCGAGTGTCCGCCAGCCAAACCACACGCCGTGCTTGGGATCGTAGATGCTGGTGGCTTCCGAGGTGAGACCGTTCAATTCGATCACGGTGAATTCCCCGCGTTGAAAAGCCTCGGGTGAAGGTGTCCGAACGTCGTAACGGCCAAAATAAAAACCGTTCAGTGAACGGCTGACCCGTTCAATTTCCGTGGTCAGAGCCGGCGTGACGAGATGAGTGCCGTCGAGAAAAAGCGCTCCCCGGCAATGCGTCCCGAGTTCAGACAAAGCCAGCGCTTCACCTGCGGCGGGAATTTCGTCCAGCTCCGCGGCGAATTTATTGAGGAAGAATTTTGCGCTGCAGACCGCACGATCGTCGGCGAGAATAAGTTCTTCGAGGGTATGAACTCCGTTTCCGGTGACGGTGGTCATGCGTTTGTCGGTGATGGCGAAAATCTCTCCATGCCGCGAGGACGGGAGGCGATAATAGAAAACGCCGAACTCGACCCCTGGCACGTACGCCTGCGCGATCATCGGAGTGGTGTTGGATGCGAGAACGGCGGTCGCCTGGCTCGTGTTTCGTGCAATCACCACCCCCGCACCGCGTTCACCAACATCCGGTTTAAGCACGACCGGAAATCCCAGGGATTCCTTTTGCATGAATTTTTCCAGAGCGAGTTCGCGCTCCTGGATTGAGCCGGGAGAAATCAGAGTCCAGCGAGCCACGGTGTCGCCGGCCTTTGGCAAGCCGCGGAGAATTTCACTTTTGGATTCGCCGGCTAGACCTCCGCCGGCACCGATGCCGGGATTGACGGCGGTAAACAACGTGAAACTCCGATGACGCAAGCCGAGCCAGAGGATATATAAAACCACCGGTGGATAGATGGCCCACATGGGCCAGAATTCCCAATGGATCAGCCGACGCCACCGACTCAACAACAACCTTCTGCCGCGCCACGTGGTGAAGCTCACCGCCAGACGCGAGATCACGAGCGCGAGCGCGCCACCCACCAATAGTGCGGGCCACGCATGCGTCCAGGAGTCAAAAAGGCGTCGCGTGGCGTCGCCAAAAACAACAGCGGCCCCCACCAGAAGCGGTGTCCATAACGCACAGGCGAGAACGAACCAGCCCGTGAACCGGGCGAGGGGAGCGCGAAGCACGCCTGCCGCTACATACGTGGGCAGGCGGGTGCCCGGCATGAAACGACTTGCGAGAATCAGACTCGGACCGCGCTGCGCGAACCAGCGTTCGGCGCGGGTTACGGATTCCTCCGACACCCACCAGCGAAGCGGTGCCGCGCCGAGGGAATGGCGTCCCACGGTGCGCCCGAGCAGAACAAGCAACATGTCGCCGGCAAAAATTCCGGTGAAGCACGCGCCGACGGCGGGAGCAAAGGTCAGCGTCCCTTGCGTGACGAGCAAGCCCGCGCCGATGCAGGCGAGATCTTCGCTGATGAACGTCGCGAGCGCCAGGGCTAGCAATCCGCCGGCTGAAGCCGCGGGAAGAAGACTATGCAGCCAGTCGTGCATGGGGTAAAAAAGTGGGTGTAGCACATTTTCGGATATGCCCAACACAGAGCGGCGTTTCGGAATGTTGTCGCAGCGGTGGTGACACCGCTGGTCGGTGGGCGTTGGAATTGATGACTTGGGTAAGGGCCGTTGCCCTCAACGGCCTTTCGCGCGCGCCCGGGCCGTTAGGGGCAACGGCCCCTACCAGGGTGTGATGGGTGCGACTCATCTTATGGCGGTTGCTCTATTTCGCCAGAATCACAGGCCAGTTTTTATCGGCCTTGCCGACATTGCCCGGAATATCGTTGGACCATTTTTTCTGAACATCGGTATTGTAGTTGAGATAGAGTTTTCCCTCCACGATTTTCCAGGCGGCGGGATCGATACCAGCCGTGTAACCCTGGCTTACGGCCCACGCACAATAGCCGCCATATTGCGGCGTGTATTTTTCCGGAGCGGCTTTGAAGGCGGTGAGATGTTCGGCGTTCGCGAAGCGCCATTTGGCTCCGTTCCATTCGAACGTGAAATCGCTGTTGCCCTCAACTGGCTTTGAGTCGGTGAAGTACGCCACGGCATCGTAGCCCTTGATGGCGACACCGAACAGAGTGGCGTTAACCGGCTTTTCGGCGTGAACGGTCAATGCGAACGCGAGGAAGGCGAAGAGTGCGAAGAGCTTTTTCATAAAGAGAATTAAGGGGTGTATTCAAGCCAACCAATTTTCATTACTGTCATTCTGAGCGCAGCGAAGAATCCATGGGCTCGCTCGCGATATCATGTTCATTGCCGTGGATTCTTCACTTCGTTCAGAATGACAAACCGGTCTGACTGAACTCATTGGATTTGAAGGCGCGAACCGATGACGGGAATGGTGGCGCGATGGAGCCAGAGCAGGAACGCCGAGCAGACGGCGACCACTACGGCGAGACCGAAGAGCAGACCGCCGTCATGGTGCACGACGATGCCCAGCTTGCTGAGATGAAAGAAGATCGCACCGCTCATGGTGCCGAGCGCGAGCAAGGCGCCGATAGCCACCGTGGTCGGAACGAACAGCAGCACGCTCGCGATGAGTTCGACCACCCCGGAACCGTAGCGACCCCAAGGCTCCTGGCCGACGGTGGTGAAAATATAGACCGATTCGTCGGCGCCCGAAAATTTAAAGAAAAGAGTCTGCAGCAAAATTGCCGCGGCCACCACGCGGGCAATCCAACTGGCAATCAACAGCGGTTTGGAGAGGGAAGGAATCAGGTTCATTACGGGTGGGAGCGACGCGGGCGCGGAATATTCCCGGCCAGAGATCGAAAAAGGGGGCGTGGACACCGCGACTAACCCGGAAAATTCATACCTTTCCTGACCAATGCATATTTCACAGAGGACACAGAGCGCCGATACAGAGGCTGCGGGAGAGCAGAATGTGTGCGGTATTTCTTCGACGAATGTCGGTTTCAAGGAAAGTGCGTCGTGAGCCCAGTCGTCGGATTTACCTCTGTGAACTCTAGGTCAGTGCTCTGTGTTCTCTGTGACCCAAATATTTTATTCGTTCTAGTGTGATGAATGCGGGCGAAGCGCGACGCCTTCGAGCACGCTGGTTGAAGACACAAAAAAACGCGTCCGAAGACGCGTTCGTTTTGTTGCCGATCAAATCAGCTTTCTCAAGGCATCGTCTCCGTCGTAAGTGACGAGGGCGTACGCAAACTGTCCGTCCTTCCACGCGGTGGTGGTGAAATGCCCTTCGGACTTCATCAACGATCGGGCGTCGGCGGAACCGCGGGAGAAATTTTCGACGCGTGACGCATAGAGATGGTACCAGTTGCCGTCGCGCTTGAAACAGATCTCAAACACTTCGTGCCCGGCGAAACTTACGGTGCGGCAACCGAGGCGGCGCAGTTCGTCGGCATCGAGTTTGATGTTGCCGGGCAGAGGCAGGGAAGCGTCGTTCAAGCGTGCCTGCAGTTCCGTGAGCTCAGGACGATGGCCGTTGTGGCTGTCGTGGGCGGTGGCGAGTTCATGCAAGGCGAATTCGCTGAAATCCTTCGCTGACGGACGCGATGGACCAAATCGCACCACGACGATTGCGGTGATCGCGATCGCTGCAGCGATACCCATCCAGGCGGGATTTTTCCACCATGCGCGCTGGCGTTGCCGGCTGATGCGTGCGCCTGCGAGAATGGCGTCCTTCAGCCCGGGAGGTGGCTGAATTTCGCTGAGCTTCGCGCTCATTGCCCGGTCGAAAACGGCTTCGCTTTCGAGCCAGCCTTTTAGCATCGGATCTCTCTCGGCTTCGGCGAGCGCGTCGGCAAATACCGGGTCCCTGGCATCCTGACCGCCTGGGCGGCGCGCGCGGAGGATAAATTTGGCTTCGTGGTGATTCATGATCGCACCCCTTGTTGTGGAAATTCGATGACTTTTCCGCCTTTCATTTTTTGCGCGAGCAGGGAGCGCAGCTGGGCTTTGCCGCGTGAAAGGCGGGACATCACCGTGCCGATCGGGATGGATAAGATTTCGGCAATTTCGAGATAGGAGAGGTCTTGCAAATAGAAAAGGGTGAGAGGTTCGCGGAAGGCGTCGTCCACTTCCTGCAGGGCGTCCATGACAAGTGGTGCATCCATCTTGGACACCAAATCGGTTTCCACGTCGGGAATTTCCTGCTCGGCAGGAGCGAGGTCATCGATGGCCACCATGCGGCCACCACGTCTGCGGCCGCGGAGAAATTCGCGGTACAGGGTGGTGAACAGCCAGCTTTTGACTTTCGATTCGTCGCGGAGGCTGTCGCCCTTGGTCGCCCACACAAAGAACGTTTGTTGGGTGAGGTCGCCCGCATCGGAGGAATTCTTCGCCAAGCTCAGCGCAAACCGGTAGAGGGCGGCGTAGTAGGTTTCAACCAATTGAGGAAAGGCCTCTGCTTGCATTACGGATAAGAGGCTGACGGGGGTGCGTTATTCCGTAAATCAGCAAATTATTTCGACGATTTCAGCGAATTGTGTGCCTGGGAGGGAATAGCCCGCACGGTAGTCCCTCTCAACCTAAGTATAACCACGATGAAATCCTTGTTTCGCTGCCTTTTGACCGCCGGACCCACGCGTGAGTATCTCGATCCGGTGCGTTTTTTCAGCAATGGCTCCAGCGGCAAGATGGGTTTTGCCTTGGCCGCCGCGGCGGCGAAACGAGGATGGAGCGTCGACCTGGTAAGCGGCCCCGTGTCTCTGCCGCCTCCGCCGGGGGTTTCCGTCCACCGCGTGGTGTCGGCGGCGGACATGTACGCGGCATGCGAGCCGTTATTTGAACAATGCGATCTATTCATCGCGGTGGCTGCGGTGGCGGACTACCGGCCGAAGGACGTTTCCAACCAAAAACAAAAAAAGAACCCGGGTGCCGTGACCTTGGAACTGGTGCCTACGATCGATGTGCTCAAAACACTTTCCGCCCGGAAGAAGGAGTCACAAACCGTCGTGGGATTTGCGGCCGAGACTAATGACGTGGAAAGTTATGCGCGGAGAAAACTCGTGGAAAAGAAACTCGACTGGATCGTCGCCAACGACGTGAGCCAGGCCGGTATCGGAATGAACGCGGACGACAATAGTGTCACGATACTCGGGGCAGACGGCTCGCGACAGTTGTTTGGTCCGGCCCCGAAGGGCGACGTCGCGGATTTTATTCTGAAGTGCGTGGCGGCGGGCGTTTGACGGGTAGGAGCGGCTTTATGCCGCGATTCGCGTGCGCCGCGCACCAATCGCGGCATAAAGCCGCTCCTACAGTACGACGGCTCGGGCCACCGGCATGGTCAGTGTGATGGGCTTATCCAAAGCCGGGCCCGTGGCGCTTTGCCGCACCGATTGGTAAATGCATTTCACGTGCGAGGAATTCACGCTGACCTGCATGACACTTCGCGTAGCGGCGTCGGAACGGCGCATCAATACCGAGTGTGCGCCGGCGTCGGTGGAATGTTGGCGATGATAGGCTGCCAGTTCGGGAACCTCCGGTTTGTTCATGGAGCGGACGTATTCACGCAGGCGCAACTGTCTGGCTTTCACTACTTCGTCGGTGGCGTAGGAGGAAGAGGAAAGCGGGATGGAGACCGATGCCCCCCTCGATTGCGCCAGATCGATTCCCGTCCAGTGCAGCAACAGGGGCTCTTCTCCCATTGAAATCGCCAAAACTCGGAAAGGCATCGTTCGAGCCAATGGCTGTCGGGTGACAATTTCGACAACCGACGCAATACTCTCAGCCGGTGCGCAGGCGAGGACGAGATGTCCGCGACTGAATAGAGGAGATTCTTTGGTCGGTCGCCACGGGTTGGCGTAGTCGTTGAGCAGACAAACGGTCAGACTGTGCTCATTGATCGACAGCCAGGTTCCTCCGTGATCGCCGTCTCGTGGCGCGATAAATTTTACGCCCTCCATTTCCGCCAAAGCCGGAGGCGTTTCGGGCGCGCGTGAATTCAGTTCGTCCCGATTGAAGAACAGATCGTAGCCATCCGGGCCGATTCGCCAGCTTACCGTGCACATGCGGCCTGAGACTTCTGAAATTTCAACGTGGAAGGGGCGATGCCGAACGAAGCCTCGGGTTCATGACCCTGCAGCCGCGCCATTACTGCGACGAGGGCATAGTGATGGATGGTGTGACTCAGCAGAAATTCCAGTTCGCGCAGCACGGAGGTTTCGGTGGCGACGCCGAGAGTGGTTTCTGCGCAGAGGCTCAGTCCATTATTGGTCAGCAGCCCCGACCACTCGTCGAGTTGTTCGGTAATCGATTCGAGGATGTCGGTGGCGTAGGTGGGATCGTTTTCGACGAGTGGATCGCGCGCACGCTTTTCATAGTCGATTTCACCGTCCACCAAGCCGCGGAGAAAACTTTGATAATGTTCGATGATATGCCGCATGTGGCCACCGACCGATGCATTATAGCAAAGTGGGATGCGATGACTGTAACGGTCCTGACCTAGTTGTTGCAGCAAAGTGATCCCCTGGCGGATCACGACGAGGTTGGCCTGAATGGCGGTGTGGATGGGTGTGACAGGCGTCATGAGGGAATGCGTTGGGAACGCACGTTATGAGCGCGCGCCTCACCGATTTATTCCCGCCAGCGAAAAAAATTCAGCCGGCGCTGCGTTCCTCGGCGGGGCCGACGGTGCGAGGGGTGAGATTGTACGCGGTGTTCACGAGGCCGACCAAGGAGAACGCTTGCGGAACATTGCCTAGCTGTCGCTTCGCGATGGGGTCGTATTCCTCGGCGAGCAGGCCGAGGTCGTTGCGGAGCGTGAGCAAGCGTTCGAAATAAGCTTTCGCGTCGCTGGTCCGGCCCATCAGGTGAAGACAGTCCGCCAGCCAAAAAGAGCAGGGTAAAAATGTACCTTCACCGGGGGGCAGGCCATCGACGTGCCCCGACGCTTTGGTGCGGTAGCGAAGCACCAGCCCTTCGTCTGTGAGTTCGCGTTCGATCTTTTCAACGGTCGCCACGATACGCGGATCGGTGGCGGGAAGAAAACCCACCAGCGGCATCATCAACAAACTGGCGTCGAGCTCGTCGCTGCCATAATATTGCGTGAACGTCCCCGTTTTTGAGCTGAATCCTTGCCGGCAAATATCGTCGTGAATTTCGGTTCGCACAGCGGTCCATTTCTCTTCGTCGCCTTTCAGGCCGAATTGCTGAACCGCTTTGACCGCCCGGTCGAGGGCGACCCAGGCCATGACCTTGGAGTGGGTGAAATGGCGGCGTGGCCCGCGGATTTCCCAGATGCCTTCATCGGGATCGCGCCAGTGGTCGATGACGAATGAAACGATGTGTCGCTGTAAATGCCACGAATCGTCGTCGGTCTTGATGCCACTGGCGCGCGCGACGTGCATGGCATCCATTACTTCACCATAGACATCGAGTTGAAATTGAGCGGCGGCGGCGTTGCCGATGCGGACGGGACGCGAGTCTTCATAACCGCGCAGATGACTGAGCTCAAACTCGGGCAGGCTGCGCTCACCCGACACGCCATACATGATTTGCAGCTGCGAGGGATCGCCGGCAGCGGCACGGAGCAACCAGTTGCTCCAGGCGAGGGCTTCTTCCGTGTAGCCCGCGGTCATGAAGGAATAGAGCGTGAACGTCGCGTCACGCAGCCAGCAGAAGCGATAATCCCAGTTGCGTACCCCGCCGATGAATTCCGGCAACGAAGTAGTCGCGGCAGCGACGATGCCTCCGGTCGGTGCGTACGTCAGCGCCTTGAGAATCAACAACGATCGCAATACGGGAGTTTTCCAACGGCCGCGATAAGTGCAGCGTGACGCCCACTTTTCCCAATAGTTCACGGTCGCCTCGAATGCTTCATCCACTTTCAGCACCGGGGGCGGCTCCTCATGCGAAGGATACCAAGTGAGAACAAATGAACGGCGTTCGCCGGGTTTGACCGAAAATTGCGCGACAGTGGAAAGGTTTTCGCCGCGGACGGGCACATCGCTACGCAGCGCAAGCGCGTTGGGCCCGGCGATGGCGAGCAGGCTGCCGTCGGGCAGATGACGGACCCATGGCACGGTTCGCCCATAATCGAAGCGAATGATCAGCCGCATCTGCATCGCCACCTCGCCCTTCACTCCTTCCACGATGCGGATCACATCGCGGGTAGGCCCGATCACCGGCATGAAATCAGTCAGCCGAACCGTTCCGGTTTCCGTGGTGAATTCAGTTTCAAGCACCAGCGTGTTGTTCCGATAATCCCGGCGTGTCGCCGTGATTTCCCCGGCCGGACAGATTTTCCAGCAACCATTTCCCTCTTCGCCGAGCAAAGCGGCAAAACACGCATCCGACCCAAATCGCGGCACGCACAGCCAATCGAGTGAACCGTTGATGCCGACAAGGCCCACCGTGTGCATGTCACCGATAAGGCCATAGTCTTCAATTTTCATGGGAAGGGAATGGAAGCTCAGGTCTTTTCCAACACGGCAAACGGTAGTTCGGAAAAAAGCATTCGCAACCGAAGGGGTTCGGTGGACAGGAAGATCTGATCCGAAAACAAATCGCGCCAGCCGTGGGTCGTATCCGGCAGCACCAATCGCGTGTCGTCCCATACGGGCCCGGTCGGGGGTGATCCCAGTTTCGCGGTGAGGCGGGGGATCACGACCAGCAGCGCTTTCCCTCCGTCGTTGCGGGTAAAGGCAATGGCATGATCGCGAAACGTGCCGGTCGTGGTGACCGCGGTGTAGTTCCCCTTGGAAAACAATTCTGGATTACGGCTGCGGTATTGCAGGAGGGTTTGCATGACGCGCAGCTTGATTGCTCCGCTGCGCCAATCCACGAGCAACTGGGGGAGGGGAAGCTCCGCGCTGGTTTCGAGCATTTTCTTTCGCAGCGTGTAGTCGACTTCACGGCGATTGTCCGGATCGACGAGACTGAAGTCCCAGATTTCGTTGCCCTGGTAGAAATCGGGCGCGCCGGGGACGGTGCATTTCAACACCAGCTGGCTGAGCGAATTGACCATGCCCAACCGCGCGACGAAACGGGCGCCGGGAATGAACGCTTCGATAAATTCCCGGCCCGATTCCGCGGAAACCAGTCGGTCCACGAATTTTTCGCAGGCGGCGAGATAAGGCTCGTTGGCCTGAAGGATGGAAGTGTGGCGTTTCGCCTCGTTGACCGCTTTGCGAAAATGTTCGCGCAGGCGGGCGCGGAAGGAATCATTCACTTCATTGTCGTCGAGCGGCCAGGCGCCGAGCAGCACTTGAAAGAACCGATATTGGTCGGCGGCATCAGGCGCCATTTTTCCGTTTTCCAAGGTGATGGCGTAACGGGTGGCGAGCTTCCCCCATTTTTCCGACCAACGCCCCCATTCGTCCGGCAATTCCGTCAACGCATACAGGCGGGCGCGCACGTCTTCGCTGAACTTCGTATCGTGCGTTGAGGTGGTCAGCATCGCGTGCGGATTCCGGGTAAAGCGATCGAGATTGGCTTGATGAAATGCCGCGATCGAACCGTCACGGAATTCCGGAGTGCCGCCCACTTCGTTGAGCGCAATCAGCCGGCTGTAGGTATAAAAGGCCGTGTCTTCCGCGGCCTTTGCCATCACTGCGCCGGTGTATTGCTGAAACGTGAGGACCCAATTCAACAGATCGTTGCGACATTGGGACGGCGTTTCCGCAGGCGGGTAGTCGCCGATCAGCAAGTCACGCACGAATTCAAAGGGCTGCGGCTCGGCGCGGGGATTGCGTGCGATCGCCCGGGCGCACGCTGCTTCGAGCACGCGCCGGTCTTGCAGCGAAACGGCTTCCTGCCTGCGACGGTAAGTGCGGTAGACGCCGAGGTTGGCCATCAGTTCGCTGACGGCGGTGGTGAGTTCATGACGGGTGAGGTCGCGCCAGCGGCGGTCGGGTGCGAGGATTTCGACGAGTTCTGCTCCGAGATTACTCGCGGCGTTGACGAACATTTCCGCGATCACGAGACGCTTCTTTTGATAAACCTCGTCGTCGTAGGAATCCGAATTGCCGGAGACGCGCGCGAAAAGTTCACTGAGCGCCGCCTCGGAAGAGGAGTCGGTCAGCACCGCCGCCAGCTGGGGAATGAACTCATATCCGGTGGTGCCATGAACCGGCCAGGGTTCGGGCAGCGATTCATTCACCGCGAGGATTTTTTCCACGAGCACGTAAAGCGGCTTCGCCATGTCGGGGCGGTCGAGCGATTGCAACCGGCGCAGATAATCCTCGGGTTGGCGCAATCCGTCGATGTGATCGATGCGCAATCCAGCGACCTTTCCTTCGCGGACGAAGCGCCCAAGCAATTCGTGCGAGGCGCGGAAAACTTCAGGCTTCTCCATGTGCAGGCCCACCAGCGAATCGATGGCAAAAAAGCGACGGTAGTTGATTTCGTGCGTACCGGTTTTCCAGCGAGCCAGACGATAGTGCTGTTGTTCGATCAACGCATCCAGGTTGTCAAAGCTGGCGCGGTCGTCAGGAGTGCCGTTGAATTTTTCGAGCCAGCTTGCGAGTTGTAACTGTAGTTCCGGCCGGCTGGCGAAAAATGAGGACACCTCTTTTTTCAACCGGGCGACTAGCTCGGTGCGTTTCTTCGCTTCTTCCGCTGCGAGTGGTCCGGATGTGCGCGGCAGGAGCTCGAATTCGTCGGCGAGCGACTGAACCGCCGCGGAAGCGCTGGCGAGGGAACACGCGTTGGCGAACGATTTGAGAATGAGCGCGTGTGAGCGCGGACTCACTGGCAGGGAGATCCCGTAATACTTCAGCGCGAATTCGTCATTGTAGGTCAGCGTGATTTTTCGCTCCTCGAGAACTTTGCCATAGTGGTCTTCGAGCAGCGGAACCAACACCCAGTCATGACCCCGACCACCTTCGTCCTTCCATTGAATATCGAAAAATGATTCGTACACCGAGGAGCGTCCGTTCTCCAGCACGTCACGCCACCACTGGTTGAGCACGCCGGCGATGCCCATGTGGTTTGGCACAAAGTCCAACAGCAAATCGAATCCCTCCGTCCGGAGGCGCGTCGCGAGCACATCGAAGCCATCGCCCCCGCCCAATTCGGGGTTAACAGTTCCGTAGTCAGTCACGTCGTAACCGTGCGTGCTTCCCGGCGTGGCGGTAAAAATTGGCGACAGATAGAAATCCGAAATTCCCAGCGCGCGAAAATACGGCGTCAGGCCCGCGAGGTCGGCGAAAGTGAATTTCCCGTGGAGCTGAACCCGGTAGGTGCAGCGCGGGACGTGAGCGCTTTCAACGAGCGGCATCGTTTGGTTCCTCCGCGACTGCTTCCAGCCAAACCCCGCCCGGGCCATTGAATTTCCACAATGCGTTTGTTTTGGTTTTTCGAGTCAGACCGCCGAAGGTGGCATCTTCGCTGGCGAGAACCCGGCGCCAGCGCATCCCGGCGGGGGCATTGAAAATCTCCGGAGGACTCGCCGCGGGAAAATTTGTTTTTCGCAACGCGACGACTAAAAGGAAAATCCGGGCGCCGACCGCATAGCGCACGATGACAAACTCACCGAAGGAGGAAGCCTGCCACTGGTCACGTTCGAGCGGTCCCGCCGCGGTGAGTCGGGACCGCTGGGCCAGGCACAGGCGATAAAAGGCGAAGGTGAAGTTGTGCGGATGCTCACCCAATTCCTCCCATCGCAACTTGGAGTTCATGAATGTTTCGACGGCTTCCGGATCGGGGATTCCGCCGTCAGCCCAAGCTGCGCCGTGTTGTTCGAATTCTTTTTTTCGACCCGCGAAAATTTGCGCACCGAGCTCGCCCCCGTGATCGGTGAAAAAAAGGAAGGGGGTACTTGCGGCCCACTCCTGTCCCATAAAAAGCAGGGGAGTGCATGGACCGAGACAGAGCAGCATCGTAGCAGCACGGAACTGGGCGGGGGTGACGAGGTGTTCAAGTCGCTCGCCCTTCGCGCGATTCCCGATCTGGTCGTGATTTTCGATGCAGTGGACGAATGAGGCCGGCTTTAGATTATCCGTGGATGACCCGCGTAGTTTTCCTTGCCAGGGTTCGTAGGGTTGACCGCGAAAAGTCCATCCGTGGGTAATGGTCTCGGCGAGATCGCTCGCAGCTCCGCGATAGGCGCTAAAATAGGATTCGCGTGCGCCAGTGAGCGCGACGCGCACCTGATGGTGGAAATCGTCGGCCCACAAGGCGTCCAGTTCAGAGCCGCCGTGCAACGATGAGCGGATCAATCTGCTTTCATTGCGTTCATCCTCTGCGATGACGAATCCTCCGCGCGCATGAACGGCGGCAGTAATGTCTTCGATGAGATGCTGCGCGGACTTATCCAGAATGGCGTGAGTCGCATCCAGGCGAAGGCCATCGAAACGATAATCCTCCAGCCAGTAGATCGCGTTTCCGATTACAAAATCACGGACCGCGCGACTATGCGGGCCGTCGAGATTGAAGCCTTGTCCCCACGGGGTTGATTCGTCGGCGCGGAAATAATGCCGGGAAAAATCAGCGAGATAATTTCCGGCGGGCCCGAGGTGATTGTAGACCACGTCGAGGATTACTGCGAGTCCCCGTTCATGGGCGGCATCGACCAGTGCGCGCAATTCGTCAGGATGACCGTAACAGCGCGCGGGTGCGTAAAGGGCGACGCCGTCGTAGCCCCAGTTGCGTTCGCCCGCGAAATCCGCGAGTGGCATCAATTCGATGGCCTCGGCACCGAGATCGCGCACATGATTTAATTTCTCGATGGCCGCAAAATAAGAACCCGCTTCGGTGAAAGTGCCGAGGTGGATTTCGTAGATTGACTGGCCCTTCCACAACGGACGTCTCCAGCTTCCGCAGCGCCATTGAAAATCAGCAGGATCAACGCAGCAGGACGGTCCGTGTACTCCTTGCGGTTGAAATCGCGATGCGGGATCAGGGCGCAGGCGGCCGTTCGAGAGAAGAAACTGATAAAGGTCGCCGGATTTTCCGTGCGGATCGGTGGTCGTCCAAAATCCATCGTCTCCCCGCACCAGTACCAATTGCCGGCTACCCGCATCTCCCTCGATGACCACGGCGAGTGATTTATGATCAGGCCCCCACACGCGATAAGTTACCGCTTCGCGATGGACGCGCGCTCCTGCCGCCGGCGTGCCGGCGCCGGTAGTCAATGGAGCGGTCGCATTCACGGGCTGTGCGCTGTTTGCGGACGACTTAGTAAGGCAAATGAAAATGCCTCCAGATGAAATTTGCCGGGAAGTTTGGATAGTTTCCCATCGATGACGTTCTCGCTCGCCGTGTTTAGCATCATACTCCACGCGGTGGTGAAGGCCTGGTCCGGCAGACTGAATTCGACGGCCTCCTGGTGCGCATTGAGTAAAAGCAGGAAATCGTCGTCGACCGCATTCCTTCCAGCGAGATCGCGAATTTCCGCGGCATTGCCGGGCAGGAACATGCCGAGGGTGCGCATCCAGCCGCCATTTTCCCAATCCTCCTGTTGCATCTCCTGCCCGTCGGAGCGGAACCATTTCACCCCGCCACCCCGGGCAGAGACGGCCGGATCTTTTTCATGAAAACTGCGCCGGCGAAAATTGGGATGATCGCGCCGCAGGCGGATCACGCGTTGAGCGAATGCCAGCAGACTCTTCTGCCTTTCATCCCAGTTCCAGTTGAACCACGAAATTTCGTTGTCCTGGCAGTAGGAATTGTTGTTGCCGTGCTGGGTGCGACCGACCTCGTCACCCGCGCAAATCATCGGCACGCCTTGCGAGAGCATCAGCGATGCCCAGAAGTTTCGCTTCTGCCGCTCGCGCAACGCGATCACGGCTTCATTGTCGGTCGGACCTTCGTGGCCGCAGTTCCAGGAATTGTTGTCGTCCGCGCCGTCACGATTGTCGTCCTTGTTCGCCTCGTTGTGCTTGTGGTCGTAGCTTACGAGATCGTTGAGGGTGAAGCCGTCGTGCGCGGTGATGAAATTGATGCTCGCGGACGGAAGCCGGCCGGTCCGTTCATATAAATCCGCACTACCGCCGAGCCGCGTTGCGATGTCCGAGTGAAGGCCCATGTCGCCCTTCCAAAATTTCCGGACGGTGTCGCGATATTTTCCGTTCCACTCGGCCCAGCCAACGGGAAAATTCCCGACTTGATAACCGCCTTCACCCAAATCCCAAGGCTCCGCGATCAGCTTGATGTCGGCGAGGGTGGGATCCTGGTAGAGCGTGTCGAAAAATGCGCCGAGTTGATTCACGTCTTTCAGTTCGCGCGCGAGCGCCGCAGCCAGATCGAAGCGGAACCCGTCGACGTGCATTTCGAGCACCCAGTAGCGGAGGCTGTCCATCAACAATTGCAGCGAGTGCGGATTCACCATGTTCAGCGTGTTGCCGCAACCGGTGTAATCCATGTAGTAGCGCTGGTCTTCCTGAACGGTGCGGTAGTACGCGAGATTGTCGATGCCGCGGAAGGAGAGCGTCGGGCCGTCGTGATTTCCTTCGGCCGTATGATTGTAGACGACGTCGAGCACGACTTCGAATCCGGCGTTGTGGAAGCGTTTCACCATTTCCTTGAACTCGCGCACGATGGCAGCGGGTTCCTTGCACGAACCGTACGAAGGCTCCGGGGCGAAGAATCCGAGCGTGTTGTAGCCCCAATAATTTCGAAGGCCTTTGTCGACGAGGAATCGATCCTGCACCGCATGATGAACGGGCATCAGTTCAATGGTGGTGATGCCGAGTGATTTTAAATGCGCGAGAATCGGATCCGACGCCATGCCGGCATAGGTGCCGCGAAGTTCCGGCGGAATTTCGGGATGCAGTTTGGTCATGCCGCGAACGTGCGCTTCGTAGATGATGGTGTGTTGCCAGGAAATATCCGGACGCTTTTCATCACCCCAATCGAAAGCGCCGTCAATTACCACGCCCAAGGGTGCGAATGGTGCACTGTCGCGTTCGTCGAAGGAAAGATCCTGATCCGGATGCCCGATGGTGTAACCGAATAGTTCGTCGGCCCATTTCAAACCGCGTCCGATCGCTTTTGCATACGGATCGATCAGTAATTTGTGTGGGTTGAAACGCAGGCCTTCCTTTGGGGCGTAGGGACCATGCACGCGGTAGCCGTAAAGCTGGCCCGGTTTGATGCCGGTAATATAAATATGCCAGACACCGTTGGTACGTTCGCGAATGCGGATGCGGTGCGATTCTTTGGTCTGATCGGCACGATCGAACAAACAAAGTTCCACAAAGTCCGAGGCGGCGGAATACAGCGCAAAATTGACGCCGGTTCCGTCCCAGGTTGCTCCTTGGGGGAACGGTTTCCCCGGCTGATACGGCAGGCCGAGCACTGTGCTGTCCGCGGTCAACGCACTCGCCGTTGTTTTGGTGGCGCGTTTGGGTGAAACTTTTGCAGGTGTAGCCGGTTGAGAGACAGGTTCCAAGGTGGTGTCGAGTTGCTCGTTCATGATGCCGATAATTGGTACCCCTTGGCCGCCGAAAGTTCGACGGAATGTGCGTATCGGGGCGTCCCTTACTGACTTTTACTCTTCGCGGCCCGATCCTGGTGGATTTGGCCGGACTTCAGCAGCTTTGGTGGCTCGTTTTCCCTTCCAGATCGCACCTTGCACGCTCTGATAGCCGAGTTCGTGATTCGCTTTGGCGGCACGCAGCAACAACGCGCCCCGGCTCATGTCTCCTCGTCCCACGAATTCACCGGGAAACAAGAGATGTTCACCGAATACTCCGAGGAGGCTCTCCCGGTATTTGGGCGTCGCGATGCTGCCGAGCAGAATGGCGTGGCCGTTGGATTTCAAAAGACGATCGATCGCTTTCGCATCACGACGGAGCGGACGCAGATAGCGTGGATCATTTTCCTCGATTTCGGTGTCGCCAAACGCGATGAGCTCCTTTGGTCCGATGCGAGTGTCGGGATCAAGCAGGCCGGCATTCGAAGTGATGACACGCACCAAATCGCCGCTGCGGGCGAAGTGTTTCGCGTAAGTGATTTTTCCCCGAAAATACAGGCCACTCGCAAACGCGAATACTTCCGCGAGCGACAGGCCATCGCGTTGGAATTTCCGGGCGAGAGCAAAAGGAGCCAGTGGATTTAATAGCAGTCGTGCGCGTACGCCGCCAGCGTGGGCCGGTGAGAGCAAAAAGACGCGAGGCGTGACGGCAACGACCATGTTTCTGCGACAGCGTTTCGCGTTGAATGGTTGCGGTACAATATTGCAGGCCGCGATTCGCGTGTGCCTGATTGACGACTCTTTCATGAGGACTCTCTTGGACGCTCATTCTGACAATTTCTTGACGGAATTCCGGGGGTTTTAGCAGATGTGCAGCTTGCTTGAGACCTCCGGACATAGGAGGATTCAGGCATGAAACGATTCACGATTTTGCTCTTATTTTCGTCCACGTTTTGCCTGGCGGAGGAGGTGAAACTCACGCGTTCCGCGATCCTTAAAGGAGAGCACAGCATCGTCGCTCTCAAAAAGGATGCGGTGGTGGACATTCTGAGTCGCGACGAAAAAGCGCTGCTGCTCACGGTGCGTTACGGAAAAGTCACCGGTACGATCCCGATGGCGAGTATTACGGACGGCCCGCCTGCGGCGGTTGTGTCTGCAAAGAAAGAATCGTCGACCACGCCACCTCCTCCCGCACCGCCTCCTGTCGCTGGCAAAGCAACCACGACGTATGGCAAGGCGGTTGAAAAAGCGAAAGACAACGCCGCGAAGCACGACAAGAACCTGGTTCGTCCGACGGACGAAATTTTGAGATAACTCCGACGCCTGGTTTGCGGTGTCGCTTTGGATCAGGGGTGTTTCAAAATGAATTTCGCCTGCGATCGGGAGTAGCTACAGAGTGCCGCTGGCCTGTAGGTGGGGCGCTCGCTCAAACCCAGCAGGCGAGCCGCCCGCAGCTACTTATTGAATACACTTTTCCAATCGCGACACGCGTTAAGCGGGCGGCGATCTCAACCCTGCATGGCGCGCTGTCCTTCCTCGCGGACATCGAGGATGAACGACTGGAGTTTGCTGTCGCTCTCGAGATCGTAGCGGCTGGTAACCTCTATATTTGGTTCCATTCTGAAAGTCACACCGCGGAACGCACGGGCGAGGCGGCCGATGTGTAGGGCGGACGCCAATGGTGTGAGCGGTGTCCGGTATTGACCGGCGACTGCACTGGCAATGGCTTCCGGGAACGCCAGCTGTCGAAGTAATTCCGCGCCGAGGGCAGGGTGGTCGAAGCCGCAAAGTTTTTTCTCATCCGCGGACCACTCCTGCTCAAAATTAACGAGGGCGAATTTGGGCTGGCCGCCGCGTTTGCCCCAGAGGTTTTCAATGACCAGCATGCCGATGAGGTGCAACAACCCGACCATATAGGCGGTGGAGCGATCCTCGGATTTGCTGCGCGCGGCCATTTCCGCACCCACCGCAGCGAAAATGGAATGGCGCAATACTGCCTGTGGTGGAAGGTCGTACGCGTGGTAGGGCGCCACCATTGCGGCATTGGCCAGGACTTGGGCGAAAATTCGCGTGAGTTGCAGCGTGCCGAGCCGGTTGACGGCATCATCGATGGCTCCGCACGGTTGGCGGCTGAAGAAAGCGGAATTTGCGACCGACATAACGCGCGCCGCCAGATTGGGATCCATGCGCAAATGTTCCGCCAAATCACAGGCGTTGTAATCTGCGCTGCTCAGCATGCTTTGCACCTGGCTGATTGAACGTGAAAGCGGTAGCGACCCGGACGCTAGGAAGGCTCGGACGATGGCGGAATGATCGAGAGGCATGTAATAAACCTAAGCACTTTATGGCGGCATGCGTAATCGTGCAGGTCGCTACTACATCGGCAAAAACCGAGCCTTCTTGACCGCCAACTCCCTCAGTTTTTACAAAAAAAATCGCCTGATTTTGATTAAATCAGGCGATTTTACGAAGCCACGTTCGGTGGCGAAGAATGATGAGTGAAGCGGCGGTCCGCATCGCTCCCGTCAGCCTGCTTAAGGCGTGCTTTTCGATCCAAGACCGGGGCGGCGATGCTTGCGCGAAAGCGGGCCGGGAATGAAATTTACCCCGTGCTTTTCAAGCGTCTGCCGCGAGACGGTGGATCCCGCTGGGTGTTCGCCGACAGGCGCGATCAAATTGTAAAGTTCGATCGGCGGTTGCTGCCGAAAGCCGGCTTGGAGGCCGACATAAATTGCAGGAGTTGTCATTGGCGAGAGCGTATCGAGACGCGCCCACAAGGTACCATTTAAGGTGCTTTTTTTAAACTAGCCGAGCGGCTAAGAACTGGTGCAACTTATTAACAGAAACCCACGCTTACTCACATTTACGTCAAAATTTCCCTAGCGTTTACGCGCGGAAGGCTCATCGCGCGGTAAGGACTTTATCCCGGTGTGATTTCTGAATTAGGCGACCGCGTAATTCACCAATCTTCCGTGGAGCTCTTGCTTAAGCTGCCGGCATTCGGACTGGACTTGGGACTCGAATTTTTTCAGGTCGAAGCTGGGGAAAACACTGCCACGCAATATCTGCCATTCCGGCGTGTCCGCTAATGGAACGGGCTCCTGGGTGGTGCTGCCACCGAATCCGACGTGGTTGTTTCGGCACAATGACCTCGCGAGGGAAACGATTGCGACCAACTCAATATCCTCGGTCGCCTGTGTAGGGGTGTCGACCCAGCGCATCACGCTAGCAAAGCGGCGTGGCAATCCATGTTTTTCGGCAAAGTGAGCTGCCATGTCATGAGTCGTCGCACCAAGGAATCGGTGTTCAGCGACAGAAAGTGAAATGTCGTTTTGCCGCGCATGGGCGAGAATGGCCTGGAACGCAAACGGGTGCAGACGCAGCAGCAGTAATTTTCCGAGGTCGTGCATCAATCCCGCGGTGTACGCCAGCGATTCGATTCCACGCAATTCGAGGTAGCGACACGTGTAGTGTGCGATCCGGGCGGTACCCAGTTGAAACATCCAAAAGTGTGGCCAGCTGCAAAGGGGCGGAGCCGCCATCATCCGTTCTTCAGCAGAAACCAAAGTCTTTGCTTGAACTGCCAGGCGCTTTTCGCCGAGCAAGCCTATGGCGAGGCGTGGGTCTTCCACTGCGGAAGCTTCGTCCTGGTTGGGGTGTTTGAGTTTGTTGCCTGCGATTAATACCTGGGCCGTGAGACCTGGATCGCGATCCACCAAATCCATCAATGGATTTAGCGAGGTGGGATGTCCCGTTGCCGTCATTTGAAATGAGGCAGCCACCGATTCGACGACCGGACAGCCGGCTAGATTTTCGATTTCGAGTTGCAGCTGGTTCCAGCCCACGACGGGAAAGCGTTTCTCAGCGGCGGCATTTGACCATACGGCGCGCGCACGCGCTTCGCTTTCGGCGTTGAGTTCCTGCGTGCTTAGAAACGCCTCGGGCACAAGAGCGGCGTTGAGATGCCGGAAAATCAACTGACTCGCGAATTCCAACCGGTCCAAATTCTGGACAAATTCCACCCAATGGGTTCCCTGGGCGTATTCCGTCAGCTGCTTGAGATATTCCACCACGCCCCATGCGCCGGCCTCCTCTGCTTTAGTGGACAAAATCGCCAGCTCGTCGCAGGCCGGCTGGATTGCCCGCATGTCCGCCCACTTTTTCAAAGGCGTGTTCGCGAGAGACAATGCCGTGCGCAGCTCTTCGAGCATCTTGTGCAGGTTTTCCGGGGAGAATCCCATCATTTGGCAAAATGTTTTTTCTTCTTCGAAATGCTGCGAGCGCCACGGATTCACGTGCGCCTTCGCAATTTCTGCAAAGATTGCCTCATCGTGATAGGGTTTGATCAGGAAGTTTTGCGCGCGCAGATCGAGCACGCGCTTTACCGTTTCGCGGTCTCCTTTTGCCGTGTAGACGACCACTGGTAAAAGCTTCAAACACCGATCCGCCTTCAATCGCTGGATAAAACTGAGGCCGCCGTCGCCTTCCAGGACCATCTCTACGATGACGAGATCGATCTTCACGTTGCGATTAATAAAATCCCATGCGTCCGCTGCGGTACTGACTACGACCAGGCGGTGGCTTCCCCGCGCGAGGATCCCTTTCATGGCTCTATGAGCCACTTCATCGGGATCGACTAGGAGTATGTAAGCCATGGGAGTAGGGCCACACAAACGCCGGTCAGCCGTCTGTCCGGGGTTGGAACAGTCCAATCATTATATCGGCATTTTTCGGTAAAACTAAACGCCCCATGTTTTCACATTTTCGCCCTGCAAATTCCGCTCGCATGAGTATTGTTTGGAGTCAGGCTTTCGTTTGGTCCGGCCCTCATAAAATACCCAATGTCTAAGAGTTCCATGTCGGTTCTGATCGTTGATGACGATCCCACGATTGCGGCGCTGTTGCAGCAGATCATCCGCCAATTGGGAAATGGGTTGGTTTGCGAGCCGGTTTGGGCTGACCGGGGCGCGACCGCGAGAAGCGAGTTGAAGCGACGACATTTTCACCTCGTGTTGTTGGACTACCTGCTTCCCGACGAAGATGGCCTGGCGGTGCTCGCGGCCGTTAACGCGCTTCCCGCGATCGAACGGCCAGTGGTGATCATGCTTACAGGCGCCGGAAATGAACAGGTCGCGGTGGCCGCGATGAAAATGGGCGTCAAGGACTACATCGCCAAGCCAGTGCTCGATTTTGGTGCATTGCGGAAGAGCATCATCACCGCGCTGGAGCACCATCAGCTGGAGGAAAAGCTGGCGCGATCGACTGAGGAGCTCCGGCGAAAAAATCTGGAGATGGACGCCGACCTCGCGCTTGCGCGTGGGGTGCAGCAGGCATTGTTGCCGCAAAATTATCCGGTATTTCCCGCAGGCGTTTCGCGCGAGCGAAGTGACTTGAAGTTTTGCTACCGCTGGATCCCGAGTGAGAAAGTCGCCGGGGATTTGTTCGATGTTTTTCCGGTGGGGGAAAATGCGGCGGGGGTTTTTCTTTTCGACGTCATGGGTCACGGAGTGCGCGCAGCGTTGGTCACCGCATTGTTGCGCGGCCTGGTGCATGAGCAAATGCATCTGGCAAATGAGCCAACCTTGTTCCTTGAACAAATCAACCGCGGCCTGCTCACTTTGCTCGGCCACACGGGAGATTTGGTTTTTGTCACCGCGGTTTACGTGGTGATCGACGCAACGACCGGAAAAATCGACATCGCCAGTGCCGGACATCCGCCGCCCTTGCATCTGAAACGGCGGACTGGATCTGTGTTGTCGCTGATCCAGGCCGAGGGTCCCGGACCTGCGCTCGGTCTCGTTTCCGATCCGCATTACAGCCGGCTCGAAACGGTTTTGGAGCCGGGCGATGCGCTGCTGCTTTTCACTGACGGTTTATTCGAGGCCGCCAATCCGGCGGGCGAGGAATTCAGCCGGCCGCGTTTGCAGAAGGTGGTGAATTCGTTGCTGTCGCAACCGACGGTGGGGCTGATCGACCGGTTGCTCGCTGAAATCGAGGATTTTCAAGGTAACGGCGCCAGTGGTTTTGATGATGACGTGTGTCTGGTGGGCGTGGATCGCGCCATGCAGTGACATGGTGGATACCGTGTGATCCACTTTAAACGGATCGCTGGTTTGTAAGAGACGTGAAACGGAGAATCTGGTAGCTTTCCGCGTCAGGGAATTCAGCACCTAAAAATTAGATGATCACCACCACGTTGTTTGGCCTCGTACTCGGCATCGGTATTGCCGCGCTCTTCACCCTTCTTTTTGGCGTTTACTCGATCGGCCCGACCGAGCGGGGCGTACTCACGACTTTCGGGCGCGTTCAGCGAATTGACGGCACCACTTCCGCCGATCCGCTGCTGGGAGCGCTGCTCACGGCCGAGGAAAAACTGCGTTACGATTATCCGAACATTCGGGTCATCGCGCAGGGTGGTCCCTATTTCAAGTGGCCCTGGCAGAAACTGTACAAGGTCGATATGACGATTCAGACGGTCGATATCACGTGGGATCCCGACATTCAGCAGGAGTCGATCGAAGCCGTGACCAAGGACAACCTCACGGTGCAAATCACGGGCCAGATCCGCTGGAAGCCATGCGAGCGCAACTTGTATGCGTATCTCTTCGGCATCGCGAATCCGGCCGCCCACGTGGTCGGGTATTTCATTTCCGTGCTGCGGGACCGGGTCGCCACCTTCCATGGGGAAACTCACGAGGGCGCTGTCGAGGGCGTTTCCATCAACGATCTCCGCCGCAATCTTTCGCTGATCAACAGTTTCATGGAGGAATCATGCCGCAAGACCGCGGCGCGCTATGGCATCGATCTCGATGCGGCGCTGATCACCAACATCGATCCACCCGCAGACGTCGACGAAGCGCTCGCGTCGATCAACACCACGCAAAACCAGGTCGCCGCTTCAATCAGTCAGGCGAAAGCCGATGCAGATCAGAAACTCAAAATGGCCGAGCAGGCGGTGCAAATTGCCGAAAATCGTGCCGAGGCAGAAGCGGCGCCGTTACTCGAATTGGGCAAGACGCTGCAAGCGATGCACGGGCAAGGCGGCAAAGCCGCGCTCGACAGTTATCTGCGCAATGCGTCGTTACCGCTTCGAGAGAGAGCAGCGCAGACGATTCTCAAAGTTTAACCGGACCAGACATGAATCTTATCATCTCAATTTTCACGGGCGTTGTCCTCACGTTTGTCGGTGCGGCGCTCTTAATGGCGCTCGGCCGTATGTTTCAGCTTTGGCGCGTGCTGCCGGAGCGCACCGTGATCGTTTATACTTTCTTCGGCAAAGTCGTGGGACAGGTCGAGGAGCCGGGATTGTTTTTCCCGATCGCCCACTTTGGCCCACAGGCGCTGCTGTTCCCGTTTTTCGGGAAGGCCTACACCGTGCGAACCCAGATCCATCAGGCGTACCTTCGCAACCAGCTCGTCAATTCAGAAGAGGGCGCGCCCATGGGCGTCGGCATCTGGTTTGAAATGTACGTCAACAATCCCAAGTCGTTTCTTTTCCAGAATTCGGATCCGATGGGTTCACTCAAAGCCAACGTCGCGACCGCCGTCGTGAAACAGCTCTCCAATCTCAAGCTCGATGTACTGCTCGAAAATCGCGATGCGCTTTCGCGAAAGGTGCGTGAGGAAGTGTCGCCGACCTCTTCGCAATGGGGCTTTGCCCTCGGTTCGACTTATATTCGAAAAGTCGCGTTTCGTGACAAGGGCATGATCGGCGAAATTCAGCGCAAGGTTGTGAACCGCCTTCGCCAGGTGACGGCGGCGATGCGGCAGGCGGGCGAAAACGAAGTCGCGATCATTCACTCGGAGGCCGACAAGAAAGCCTCGCAGCGCCTCGGCCAGGCGCAGGCAGTCCGTCCGCAGGTGGTGGGCGGAGCGCTCGCGGAAATCCAGCGGGTCCCTGAAGTGGCGACGGCGCTGTTCGCCTTGCTGGACATTCAGGCGACGTTAAAAAGTCCGGGCAAGGTAGTGCTGACGTCAGTCGATTCGCCCGCGGTGTTGTTGAATTCGTAGGACCGGCGTCAGGAAATCCGACTTTTATTCCCATTGGGTCCAATACCCCGGAGCTTGCTCCGGCTTGGATGGATGGGAAGATGAGGGATGGAGAGTCGGTATATCCACAAGCCGCACAACGTATCAGT
>Ga0307508_10000040_pt1 | contig 149333 bp, 134 predicted proteins | sample 9_EM_MG_FD_203089 | JGI IMG/M metagenome (GOLD analysis project Ga0307508, IMG submission 203089) | Populus trichocarpa ectomycorrhiza microbial communities from riparian zone in the Pacific Northwest, United States - 9_EM | ecosystem: Host-associated > Plants > Roots > Unclassified | place...
CTTGGTGCTCGAACCAATAGAACAAGCCCTCTTCCACTAACAGGCGAGCGATCAAATCCATGTGAGATTCGTCGATTTGCACGCACAGGCTGCGCCGGGCGTAGACGCTCGGGTCGGCCAGTTCCCAGCGCCACCTGGGGGCGAGCTGGCCTTGGCCCTGGTAGCGGGCGAACACCTCGTCGAGGATGTCCATCACCGTCGCGTCTTGGAACACGTACGAGTCTTGCGTGTGGGCGAGGAAGCTCAGCCAGGGTTCGATGGTGAGTTTGTAGCGGGCCAGACCGCCGTTGGAGCCGAGCAGCGCGAACGCGGTCACGTGGCCGTGGTAGGGGCGCAGTTCGGTGGCGCTCTGCTGGGTCAGCAGGTCCAGCCGCACGGGTTGGCCGATCAGGTCTTTGAGCTGCAGGTGGGCGTTGGTGCTGAGGGCCAGCACCTCGAACTTGAAGCCGGCTGCGGCCGGGCTGCCGGGGACGCGCGGGCCGATGCTCTCCAGTCCGCTCATGCGTTCGGCCAGCAAAACGTTGGGGCCGAGCGGGGTGTGCAGGCGCAGCAGGCGCTGGTTCTGGCTGGGGCCGAGGGCCGCGAGCACGGCCTGGACGAGGGTTTGAATGGCAGGCAGGACAGCGGGCGGCAGGATCATGGTGGGCAAGAAGAGGTCAAGGCGGGCGACTGTGCTGGGCGTGTGGGCACGCGATGGTCGCCGCCCCGGGCTGGGGTCAGCAATCGCTCCCACGAGGGTGTCGAGTCGGCCGAATTGCAAGCATGTGCAACCGCCGTCAAAAGAGGAATGCCCTCGTCGTTTCTCGTTTTCATACCGTCCCTCGGGTCGCCGTCGATCGCGGCTGAGTCGCAATTTTGTCAGGCGCCCCGGGCCAGGCGGCCACGCGTACAAAGTCTTACAGGCCGGGCTGACGCGGCTTGATCAATGCGGCGTTGCCGTCTCCCCGCCCGACGGCAGTGCGTGAACGTGCGCCTTGAGGCTGATGCCGTCGGCATTCACGTCCCCATCGACGATGGTGAGCGAGCCGGTGATGGTCCCGCCCGATCCGCCGCCAGCTCCCGCCCCGGTGATGCCGGCCGCGAACACCAGCGGCCCGGCCGCCAACAGCGTGCCGGCCACCGTCAGGTTGCCGGTACAGCGCGTATCGGGCGTGTCGAGCACCACCGACTGCGCGACCATCGCATCTCGCCGCCCACTCTGCCCGCTTGAGGGTGGCTCCGCGTTGGCGTTTATCGCCTCGACGATCCAGGTGCGCAGGCAATGGCGTCACACGAACACGACGCCCGCCTAAGTCGTCGCAGACCGACATAGGCACTACCTTCCCGTGTCGGTCGATCTCTGCGCATATCCAGACTGGACGAACCCGCAGGCCGCGCGACAATGCGTCAGTAGTTTCTAACGAGGCCGCAATGCGCACTTGTCGACAACAAGTGGCCTCGTGGTATCCCTGGCTTGTCCCGCGACAGCGCAAACGCGCTGGGGGTATCAAAGGGGGTACAGACAGAAAAGTTCGCGGCCCACCTTCAATAAAATCAACAAGTTACTCCAACTATGAAGATTGCCACCTACAACGTCAACGGCATCGGCGCCCGCCTGCCGCGCCTGCTGGAATGGCTGGCCGAATCGTCGCCCGACGTGGCCTGCCTGCAGGAGCTGAAAACACCCGACGCCACCTTTCCCATCGATGCCATCCGCGAAGCGGGCTACGGCGCCATCTGGCATGGACAGAAGTCGTTCAACGGCGTGGCCATCCTGGCCAAGGGCAGCGACCCGGTCGAGCGACGCCGCGGCCTGCCCGGCGACCCCGACGACACGCACAGCCGCTACATCGAGGCCGAGGTCAACGGCATTGTCATCGGCTGCCTGTACCTGCCCAACGGCAACCCGCAGCCCGGCCCCAAGTTCGACTACAAGCTGAAGTGGTTCGACCGCCTCATCGCCCACTCGGCCGAGCTGCTTGCCGAAGGCAAGCCCACCGTGCTGCTCGGCGACTACAACGTGATCCCGACCGACGAGGTGGCCGACATCTATTCGCCGGCCTCGTGGAAGAAAGACGCGCTCACGCAACCCGAGAGCCGCGCCGCCTACTTCCGCATGCTCGACCAGGGCTGGACGGACGCGATCCGCACCCTGCACCCAACAGCGCCGATGTACACCTTCTGGGATTACATGCGCCAGCGCTGGCAGCGCAACGCCGGCTTCCGCATCGACCACCTGCTGCTGACGCCGGATTTGGCCAAACGCCTGAAAGCCGCCGAGGTCGACCGCGATGCGCGAGGCAAGGAAAAGGCCAGCGACCACGCGCCGGTGTGGGTGCAGCTGGGGTGATCGCCCGTCAGGGGCGCTTCTCCAGCGTCATGATGTCGTTCTCGCGCTTCATCTGAAAGCGCGTGAGGAAGCTGTTGCCCAACAGCACATACGGCATCTGCGCCGGGATGACCAGCGCTTCGACGTTGTAGACCTGCACGTCGCCCACGCGCACCGAGGTCAGCATCACGCGGTGCACGGGCACTGCCCCGTTGGCGGTGTTGGCCATGCCGCGCTGACCTTCTCGGTACTTGAGGCCGATGCGCTCGGCGTCGGTCTGGCTCATCGATATCGAAGTCGCCCCCGTGTCGACGACGAACTCCACCGCCTTGCCGTTGATCGACCCGCCGGTGACGAAGTGGCCGCCCGGGCCGGCGGTGAGCACGATGCGCGAGCCGCCGCTATCGCTGGCGCCGCCGCCCAGGTTGACCTGCGCGCCGCCCATGGGCAGCGTGATGCGCTTGCCGCCGAGTTCGACCACCGACCCGTCGGCCGTCACGCTGACGAGCTTGACGCCCTGCACGGTGCTGCCCACGGCCACGGTGCGCGGGCTGCCGTCGATCATCAGCAAGGCGCGGTCGCCGAGGCGGCCGCTCATCGACACGGTTTGCGCATGGGCTGCCGTGGCCAGAAGCCATAACAGCAGCGCGGTGGCGCGCACGTTCAGTCTCGGAAGTTGTCGAAGGACAAGGGCGCGTCGGGCACTTCTTTGCGGATGAGTGCCATGGCGGCCTGCAGGTCGTCGCGCTTGGCGCCGGTCACGCGGACCGAGTCACCCTGGATGGCGGCCTGCACCTTCATCTTGCTCTGCTTGATGAGGTTCTGGATCTTCTTGGCGGTGTCGCTGTCGATGCCGCTCTTGACGGTGATCAGCTGCTTGACCTTGTCGCCGCCGATCTTCTCGATCTTGGCGGTGCGGTCGAGAAAACGGATGTCGACGCTGCGCTTGGTCATCTTGGCCAGCAAGATGTCGAGCACCTGGCCGATCTGGAAGTCGCTGTCGGCGTAGATCGTGAGCTCTTTCTCCTTCAGGTCGACTCGCGCAGACGAGCCTTTGAAGTCGAAACGGGTACCGATTTCCTTGGCGGTCTGGTCGACAGCGTTGCGAACCTCGACGAGGTTCGGGTCTAGCACGGCGTCAAAACTGGGCATGGAAATTTTCTCGATTCATTGGCGACACAGATCAGCGAAAATTCTGCCATGCAAATCGAATCAGGCGTCAGCTTGAAACCCTATAACAGCTTCGGCTTGCCGGCTGTTGCACAAACGCTGGTCCGCATTGCGAGCGATGCCGACGTGCGCCGCGTGGTCGACCACCCGCAGCTCGGGCGCTCGCCCAAGTTCGTGCTGGGCGGCGGCAGCAACATCATCCTCACGCGCGACATGCCGCAGGTGGTGCTGAAGGTCGAGGTGACGGGCCGGAGCCTGGTCGAAGAACGCCCCGACGCCTGGATCGTCGAGGCCGGTGCCGGCGAGAACTGGCACGACTTCGTGGCCTGGACGCTGGCGCAAGGCCACCCGGGCCTGGAGAACATGGCGCTGATCCCGGGCACCGTGGGAGCCTCGCCGGTGCAGAACATCGGCGCCTACGGCATCGAGCTGAAAGACCGCTTCGAGTCGCTCGACGCGGTCGACCTGGTCACCGGGCGCACCGTCACGCTGGGCAGCGAGCTGTGCGCCTTCGGCTACCGCGACAGCGAGTTCAAGCGTTCGCTGGCCGGCCGCGTGGTGATCACGCGGGTTCGCTTTCGGCTACCCAAGCCGTGGCAGCCGGTGCTGGGCTACCTGGAGATCGAACGCAAGATGACCGAGACCGGCATCTTCACGCCCAGGCCGCAGCAGGTGTTCGACTGGATCTGCGCCATTCGCCACGCCAAGCTGCCCGACCCGGCCACGGTGGGCAACGCCGGCAGCTTCTTCAAGAACCCGGTGGTCACGCCCGAGCAATGCCGCGACATCATCGGCCGCGACCCCGAGATCGTTCACTACCCGATGCCCGACGGCAGCATGAAGCTCGCGGCCGGCTGGATGATCGATGCCTGCGGCTGGAAGGGCAAGACCGTGGGACGCGCCGGCGTGTACGAGAAGCAGGCGCTGGTGCTGGTCAACCGCGGCGGCGCGATCGGCTCCGAGGTGATGACGCTTGCGCTGGCGATCCAGGAGAGCGTGTACGGGCGCTTCGGCATCCGCCTGGAGCCTGAACCCGTCGTCGTATGAGCCGGCCCGCACCATGAGCGCCGTCTTGCGCCTGAGTCAGATGTCATGGAAGCAGCAGTTGCTGCGCAACAGCGGCAACTTCACCCGGCTGCTGATCGTGGCGTGGGCGGTCGGCATCGGCGGTGCCATCTTTCGCATGTGGCACCTGCGGACGGTGGCCGTCATGGGCTTGGTGGCCTTGAGCTTCGGCGTGGTGTTGTTGCGCCTGTGGGCCCGCTGGCAGCGCGAGGTGGCGGTGCGCGAAGCGCCGCTGCCGCAGTTTCTCAAGCGCAAGCTGCGCGAGACCTACCCGCAGCTGAGCGGCAAAGACTGCGATCTCGTCGAGCGCGGCCTGCGCCAGTTCTTTCTGGCCTGTTTGCGCAGCAAGAAGCAGTTCGTCGCGATGCCCTCGCAGGCGGTCGATGCGATGTGGCATGAATTCATCTTGCACACCCGCGCCTATAACGACTGGTGCGCGCTCACGCTGGGCTGGTTTCTGCACCACACGCCGGCCGAGGCGTTGGGCCCGCGCGCCCAGGGCAATGACGGCCTGCGCCGCGCCTGGTACTGGGCCTGCCGCGACGAGTCGATCAAGCCGCGCAACCCGACACGCCTGCCGCTGCTGTTCGCGCTCGACGGGAAGCTGGGCATCGCCAACGGCTTCAAGTACGCGCCCAATTGCCGCGACATCGATGCCAAGAACGCCCGCGGCGGCGACGGCGGCGCCAGCTATTGCGGCACCGACTTCTCCAGCAATTCGTTCAGCGGAGACGCGGGCAGCATGGGCGGCACCGAGTCGTCGGCCAGCAGCGGCTTCGGCTCGTGGTCGAGCGACGGTGGCGGCAGCAGTTGCGGTGGTGGTGGCGGAGACTGAGCTACCGCACGCTCAGTGCACCGCGCCGGCCTCGAACCAGCGCTTCAGGAGTTCGCGCTCTTCGGGCGTCATCTGCGTTGCGTTGTTCATCGGCATGACCTTGAGCACCGCCGCCTGCTGGTAGGCCGCCTGCGCATTGCGCACCAGCAGTTCAGGCGTGTTGAGCTGGATGCCTTTGCTGGCCATCTGGTCGTTGTGGCACAGCACGCAGCGCTGCACCACCACCTGCTGAACCTGGGCGAACGTGGGTGGCGCGCTGGCCGCGAGGGTCGCAGGCAATGCGGTGGGCATGGCCGTGCTGACCACGCCGCCGAGCAGCACCACACCCACCATCGCATAGGCCCAGGGCACCGGCTGCCCGGTGGCGAGCGCCCGGTGGCGCAGCACGAACGATTGCCGGATCAGCGCGCCCGACAGCATCAACATCACCAGCACCACCCAGTTGTTCGGCCCGCTGTACAAGAAGCCGTAGTGGTTGCTCATCATCGCGAGGATCACCGGCAGCGTGAAGTAGGTGTTGTGCACGCTGCGCTGCTTGGCGCGCATGCCGTGGACCGGGTCGACCGGCTTGCCGGCCCGCAAGGCCGCCACCACCTTGCGCTGGCCGGGGATGATGACCATCAGCACGTTGCCGCTCATCGTCGTGGCGATCATCGCGCCCACCAGCAGGAAGGCGGCACGCCCGGCGAACAGGTGGCACGACAGCCAGGCCGCGAACACGGTGAACAAGAACACCAGCGCGCCGACGATCACGTCGCCGTTCTTGCGTTGGCCGAAGAGCCGGCAGATGCCGTCGTAGATGGCCCAGAAGGCAACGAAGAAACCGATCGACGTGGCGATGGCCGCGGCCGGCGACCAGTCGTAGACGTTCTTGTCGATCAGGAAGGTGCTGGCGTTGAAGAGGTAGAGCACCGTGAACAGCGCAAAGCCGGTGAGCCAGGTGGAGTAGCTCTCCCACATCGACCAATGCAGCCTCTCGGGCAGCCTGGCCGGCGACACCGGGTACTTCTGCTGGTGATAGAAGCCGCCGCCGTGCACCGCCCACATCTCGCCGCCGATGCCTTTATCGCGCTCCTTCTCGTCTTGGGGTGGCGTGAGGCCGCTGTCGAGCGCGACGAAGTAGAACGACGCGCCGATCCATGCAATGCCGGTGACGAGGTGCGCCCAGCGCAGCAGTAGGTTGAGCCAGTCGAACAGGTACGCGTCCATCCGCGGGTTTCCTTTGTATACAGTTCAGCTGCCGCGGTAGGTGGAATAGGCCCAGGGGCTCGCGAGCAAGGGCACGTGGTAGTGCTGCAGCGGGTTGGACATGCCGAAGTCGATCGGCACCGCATCGACGAACGGCGGGTCGGGCAAGGCAACGCCACGCCCGCGGAAGTAGGCCGCCACCTCGAACAGCAGCCGGTAGGTGCCGGTCTTGAAGGTGGTGTCGTCGAGCAGCGGCGCATCGGCGCGGCCGTCGTGGTTCAGCGCCAGCTGCTTGAGCAGCGTGGCCTGCCCGGCATCGACCCGGTACAGCCCGACCAGCATGCCGGCGGCCGGGCAGCCGTTCATGGTGTCGAGCACGTGCGTGGTGAGTTTTCCCATGGTGTCTGCCTGAAGATTGGGTTGCAAAATGAGTTGCAAGACGCGCAAAAGTGTATACAGTTTGCGGGCCATTGGAAGACAAATTCGCGAGCCCTTGCCGCAATGACCCGCCCCACCATCGCCCCTGCCGCTGCCCTTCACGCCATTCAACCGGCAGGCCGGGCTGCGCGCACGGGTGCCAGCACGAAGCAAGTTCCGCGCACGGCGGCGGCGGCCGACGAGGCCCAGCTGCAAAGCACCACCCACCGCATTGCCGAGTCCATCACCGCTGCCATCGTCGAGCGCCGGCTGATGCCGGGCACCAAGCTCGCTGAACAGAAGATTGCAGACATCTTCAAGGTGTCGCGCACCATCGTGCGGCAGGCCTTGCACCAGTTGAGCCGAGACAAACTCGTGACGCTGGAGCAGGCGCGCGGCGCCCGCGTGGCGCAGCCCAGCGTCGACGAAGCGCGGCAGGTGTTCGAAGTGCGCCGCATGCTCGAGAGCGCGATGATCAAGCGCGCCGCCACCGAACTCACCGCGCAGCAGCTGGGCGAGTTGCGCACGCACCTGCGCGACGAGCAGGCCGCCGTGCAGCGCACCGACGTGCCCGGCCGCACGCGGCTGCTGGCCGACTTTCACGTGGTGCTCGCCCGCATGCTCGACAACGAGGCACTGGCCGACATCCTGCGAGAACTGGTGTCGCGCAGCTCGCTCATTTCGCTGATGTACCAATCTGCCCATTCGGCCGAGCATTCGTTTGCCGAGCACGTGGCCATCGTCGACGCGCTCGAAAAACGCGACGCCCGTGCCGCCGTCAAGCTGATGGAAAGCCACTTGCTCAACGTCGAGCGCAACCTGAGGCTCAACCCGCGGGTCGCTGACCTCGAAACGGTGTTGCGGCCAGAAAGCTGAAACCCATGAGCACTGCTGAAGACCCGAAAAACTATCCTAGAGACATGGCCGGCTACGGCCGCAATCCGCCGCACGCGCAATGGCCGGGCGGCGCGAAGATCGCCGTGCAATTCGTCCTCAACTACGAAGAAGGCGGCGAGAACAACCCGCTGCATGGCGACCCCACCACCGAGACCTTTCTCTCCGAACTGATCACCGCCCAGGCCTACGAAAGCCGCCACATGACGATGGAGTCGATGTACGAGTACGGCTCGCGCGTCGGCGTGTGGCGCATCCTGCGCGAGTTCGAGAAACGCAAGTTGCCTCTCACGGTGTTCGGTGTCGGCATGGCCCTGCAGCGCTACCCCGAACTGCTGGCCGCGTTCATGGAAAACGGCTACGAGATCGCGAACCACGGCCTGCGCTGGATCCATTACCAGAACCTGCCCGAGGCCACCGAGAAGCGCCACATCGACATCGGCACCCACGTGATGAAAGACATGACTGGCGGTGCCTGGCCGCTCGGCTGGTACACCGGCCGCGACAGCCCCAACACCCGCCGGCTCGTGGTCGACCAGGGCGGCTATGAGTACGACAGCGACTACTACGGCGATGACCTGCCCTTCTGGATGCCGGTCACCAAGAGCGATGGCAGCACCGTGCAGCACTTGGTGGTGCCCTACTCGCTCGACACCAACGACATGCGCTTCGTGCAGGCGCAAGGCTTCAACACGGGCGACCACTTCTTCACCTATCTGCGCGACAGCTTCGATGCGCTGTATGCCGAGGGCGACACGGCCCCCAAGATGATGAGCATCGGCATGCACTGCCGCCTGCTCGGCAAGCCGGGCCGCATCGCTTCGCTGCAGCGCTTTCTCGACCATGTGCTCGCGCACGACAAGGTCTGGGTGTGCCGCCGGATCGACATTGCGCGGCACTGGAAGCAGCACTTCCCGGCACCGACCTCGGCAACATGAGCATCACTCTCGATCAACTCAATGCGGCATCGCATGCCGAGGCGCTGCAGATGCTCGGCGGCGTCTACGAACACTCGCCGTGGATCGCCGAAAGCGCGCTCGCGCAGCGGCCGTTCAAGAGCCTGGCCCACCTGAAGCAGGCGATGGCCGACACCGTGCGCAACGCCGACCGCGCCGCGCAGCTTGCCCTGGTCCGCGCCCACCCCGAGCTGGCCGGCAAGCTCGCCCAGCAAGGCCGGCTCACCGCCGAGTCGACGAACGAGCAGGCCACCGCCGGGCTCAAGGCCTGTTCGCCCGAAGAACTCGCTGCGCTGCAGCGGCTCAACGCCGAGTACCAGGCCAAGTTCGGCTGGCCCTTCATCGTGGCGGTGCGCGGGCCGCGCGGCACCGGCTTGTCGCGCACCGAGATCATCTCGACCTTTGCGCGCCGGCTCGAAGGCCACGCCGACTTCGAGCTCGCCGAGTGCCTGCGCAACATCCACCGCATCGCCGAGATCCGGCTCAACGACAAGTTCGGCTTTGAGCCCACACTCGGCAACCAGGTGTGGGACTGCGCCGAAGCCTTGGCCGCCCACAGCGATGTCGATGGAGCGCTCACCGTCACCTACCTCACAGAAGCCCACCAGACCTGCCAGTCACAGCTGCAGCGCTGGATGCGTGAATGCGGATTCGACGACGTGCAGATCGATGCCGTCGGCAACGTCGTCGGCGTGTATCACGGTGAGGATGCGAACGCCAAGCGCCTGCTGACCGGCAGCCACTTCGACACCGTGCGCAACGGCGGCAAGTACGACGGCCGCCTTGGCATCTTCGTGCCCATGGTGTGCGTGCGCGAGCTGCACAAACAGGGCAAGCGCCTGCCCTTCGGCCTGGAGGTGATCGGCTTCGCCGAAGAAGAAGGCCAGCGCTACAAGGCCACCTTTCTCGGCTCGAGCGCGGTGATCGGCAAGTTCGACACGAGCTGGCTCGACCAGAAAGACACCGAGGGCATCACCATGCGCGAGGCCATGGCCGCGGCCGGCTGCAAGCCCGAGCACATTGCGGCGATGAAGCGCGATCCGTCCAGGTACCTGGGTTTCGTCGAAGTGCACATCGAGCAAGGCCCGGTGCTGAACGAGATCGACCTGCCGCTGGGTGTCGTGACCTCCATCAACGGCAGCGTCCGCTACGTGGGCGACATGATCGGCATGGCCAGCCACGCCGGCACCACGCCGATGGATCGCCGGCGCGATGCCGCCGCGGCCGTCGCCGAACTGGTGCTCTACGTGGAACAGCGCGCTGCCCAGGCCCCCCACCTGGTCGGCACGGTCGGCATCCTGAGCGTGCCCAACGGCTCGATCAACGTGGTGCCGGGCCGCTGCCAGTTCAGCCTCGACATCCGCGCCACCACCGACGAGGTGCGCGACGCGATGGCGCACGACGTGCTCGCCGAGCTGAAGCGCATCACCGAGCGGCGCGGCCTGCATTGCAAGCTGGAAGAGACACTGCGTGCGAGTGCCGCACCCAGCTCGCCCGAGTGGCAGGCGCAGTGGGAGCGCGCCGTCGAATCTGTCGGCCTGCCGGTCCACCGCATGCCCAGCGGTGCCGGCCACGACGCGATGAAGCTGCACGAGGTGATGCCGCAAGCCATGCTCTTCGTGCGCGGCGGCAATTCGGGGATCAGCCACAACCCGCTGGAAATCACCACCAACGACGATGCGCAGCTGTGCGTGGAGGCGTTTGGTCATCTGCTTGTGCAGTTGGCGGAGGGTTGAGGCATGCCTGCTTTTCTTTGGACGCAGAGTTCGCGAAGAGGACGCAAAGAACGCAAAGGAAAGAAAACTCTTTGTATTTCTTCGCGACCTTTGCGTCCTCTTCGCGACCTTTGCGTCCTCTTCGCGGCCTTTGCGTCCAAATTGACATCGCCCACACACCATGACCCGATACAACGAACTCGACGCCTGGATCGACGCCCACTTCGATGAAGAAGTGAAGTACCTGCAAGCCCTAGTGCAGGTGCCTACCGACACGCCACCCGGCAACAACGCACCGCATGCAGAACGCACGGCCGAGCTGTTGGCCAGCTTCGGCTTCATTGCAGAAAAGCATGCGGTGCCGGCTGACGAGGTCAAGGCCTATGGCCTCGAGTCCATCACCAACCTGATCGTTCGCCGCCAATACGGCGAAGGCAAGACCATCGCGCTCAACGCCCACGGCGACGTGGTGCCGCCCGGTGAAGGCTGGACCCACGGCCCCTACAGCGGCGACGTGGCCGACGGCAAGCTCTATGGCCGCGCGTCCGCCGTCAGCAAGAGCGACTTCGCGAGCTACACCTTCGCGGTGCGCGCGCTCGAATCGCTCGGCGCGCCGCTGAAAGGCGGCGTCGAGCTGCACTTCACCTACGACGAGGAATTCGGCGGCGAACTCGGGCCCGGCTGGCTCTTGAAGAAGGGACTCACGAAGCCCGACTACCTGATCGCCGCCGGCTTCAGCTACCAGGTGGTCACGGCCCACAACGGCTGCCTGCAGATGGAGGTGACGGTGCACGGCAAGATGGCGCACGCCGCCATCCCGAGCACCGGCGTCGACGCGCTGCAAGGGGCGGTCGCGATCCTCAACGCGCTGTACCACCAGAACACGCTGTACCAGCAGGTCACCTCGAACGTCGAGGGCATCACGCACCCGTATCTCAACGTCGGCCGCATCGAGGGCGGCACCAACACCAACGTCGTGCCGGGCAAGGTGGTGCTGCGGCTCGACCGCCGCATGATCCCGGAAGAAGACCCGATCGTGGTGGAGGCCACCATCCGCAAGGTGATTGCCGATGCGGCTGCGTCCAGGCCCGGCATCACGGTCGACATCAAGCGGCTGCTGCTTGCCCGCGCGCTGCAGCCGCTGCCGGGCAACAAGCCGCTGGTCGATGCGCTGCAGAAGCATGGCCTGGCGGTCTTCGGCGAACCCATTCCCACCTCGGGCACGCCCCTCTACACCGACGTGCGGCTGTATTGCGAACAAGGCATCCCGGCGGTGATCTACGGCGCCGGGCCGCGCACGGTGCTCGAATCGAACGCCAAGCGCGCTGACGAGCATGTTGTGCTCGACGACCTGAAACGCGCCACCAAGGTGGTGGCACGGTCTTTGTATGACTTGCTGGCATGAAGAGACCCGCCAGATGAGAACCTCCGTCATTCCCGCCCTTCGACAAGCTCAGGACAGGCCGGGCTGCGCCCGAGCGGGAATCCAGCATCGCGGCACATCGTGGATTCCCGCCTTCGCGGGAATGACGGTCAGCAACTGAAAGAAGGCCACGCATGCTCCGCCTCGAACTCATCAAGCTCAGCAAGACCTACCCCGCGGTCAAGGCCAACGACCAGGTCAGCCTGAAGGTGAAGCCCGGCGAGATCCACGCCGTGCTGGGCGAGAACGGCGCCGGCAAGTCGACGTTGATGAAGATGATCTACGGCGCGGTGCGCCCCGACGAAGGCCAGATCTGCTGGAACGACAAGGAAGTGCAGATCCGCAACCCGCAGGAGGCGCGCGCGCTCGGCATCAGCATGGTGTTCCAGCACTTCAGCCTGTTCGACACACTCACCGCCGCCGAGAACGTGTGGCTGGGGCTGGACAAAAGCTACACGCTGGCCGACGTGACGCAGCGCATCGACCAGGTGTCGAAGGAATACGGGCTCGACGTGGAGCCGATGCGCCCGGTGCACACGCTGTCAGTGGGCGAACGCCAGCGCGTCGAGATCGTGCGCGCGCTGCTGACCAAGCCGCAATTGCTGATTCTCGACGAGCCCACCTCGGTGCTCACACCCCAAGCGGTGGAGAAGCTCTTCGTCACGCTGCGCAAGTTGGCGAGCGAGGGGTGCTCCATCCTCTACATCAGCCACAAGCTCGACGAGATTCGTGCGCTGTGCCACAACTGCACCGTGCTGCGCGGCGGCCGCGTCACCGGCGAGGTCGACCCGACGAAGGAAACCAACGCGAGCTTGTCGCGCCTGATGATCGGTGCCGAGCCGCCTCAACTGCAGCACATCCAGGCTCGGCTCGGCGACACCGTGCTCGACGTGCGCGACTTGTCGCTCGCCAAGCAGCAGCACTTCGGCATGAGCCTCGCCCACATCAGCTTCAACGTGCGCGCCGGCGAGATCGTCGGCATCGCCGGGGTCTCGGGCAACGGGCAGCAGGAGTTGATGGCGGCGCTGTCGGGCGAAGACACCCGTGCGGCGCCCGATTCCATTTACCTCTTCGGCAAACCCATCGGCAACCAGCCACCGGCGAAGCGCCGCCGCGAGGGCCTGCACTTCGTGCCCGAGGAGCGCCTGGGCCGCGGTGCCGTGCCCACGTTGCCCTTGGCGGCGAATACCTTGCTGACGCGTGACGAGGCTGTGCGTGGCGGCTGGATACACATCAACGAGGTGCGTGCGCTGGCCGAGAAGCTGATTGCCAATTTCAACGTCAAGGCCGGCGGGCCGGGCGCGGCGGCCAAGAGCCTGTCCGGCGGCAATTTGCAGAAGTTCATCGTCGGCCGCGAGATCGACTCCAAACCCAAGCTGCTGATCGTGTCGCAACCCACCTGGGGCGTCGACGTGGGCGCAGCCGCTCAGATTCGCGGTGCGCTGCTGAAGCTGCGCGACGAAGGCTGCGCCGTGTTGGTGGTGAGTGAAGAACTCGACGAGCTGTTCGAGATCTGCGACCGGTTGCTCGTGATCTCGCAAGGCAAGGTGTCGCCGAGCACCCCGACCTCCAAGGCCACCATCGAGCAGATCGGCGCCTGGATGTCGGGCCTGTGGACCACCGCACCGGAGGGCGAGCATGCTCAAGCTTGAGGCTCGCCCACAGCCGTCGAAGGCGATGTCTTTCGCTTCACCACTGATCGCGCTGACGCTCACGGTGGTGGTGGCGGCATTGCTCTTCATCGTGCTCGGCAAGGACCCATTGGTCGGGCTGGGCGCCTTCTTCGTCGAACCGCTGCGCGGCGTTCGGCAGCTCACCGAGGTGGCGTTGAAGGCCACACCGCTGATCCTCTGCGCACTGGGCCTGGCGGTCTGCTACCGCTCGAACGTGTGGAACATCGGCGCCGAAGGCCAGTTCCTGCTCGGTGCCATCACCGCCGGCGGCCTGGCGCTGTGGGTCACCACCTCCGGCATCCATGCGTCGCGCTGGGTCTGGACGCCGCTGATCCTGCTCGCCGGTGTTATTGGCGGCATGGCGTGGGCGGCCATCGTCGCGTTGCTGCGTGATCGCTTCAACGCGAGCGAGATCCTGGTGAGCCTGATGCTCGTGTACGTGGCACAGCAGCTCGTCAACTACCTCGTCTTCGTGCCCTGGAAAGATCCGATGGGGTTCAACTTCCCGCAGACCAAGACGTTTGACACGTCCACCTGGCTCGAGATGCTGGTGCCACGTTCGCGCCTGCACATCGGCTTTGCCATCACGCTGGCGCTGGTGGGTGTGTTCTGGGCTTTCCTCTTTCGCTCGTGGCGTGGCTATCAGCTGCAAGTCGGTGGCCTGGCGCCGGCCGCGGCGCGCTACGCCGGGTTCTCGGCACGCGGCGCACTGTGGACCTCGATGCTGATCTCCGGCGGCATGGCTGGCCTCGCGGGTGCGATGGAAGCGGCCGGCCCGCTGCGCCAGCTCACGCCGCATGTCTCCACCGGCTACGGCTTCACCGCGATCATCGTGTGCTTCGTCGGGCGGCTGCACCCGGTGGGCATCGTGTTCTCGGGGCTCTTGCTGTCGATGTTCCTGATCGGTGGCGAGCTCGGCCAGTCGCGCCTCGGTCTGCCCAACGCGCTGACCGGCGTGTTCCAGGGTCTGCTGCTCTTTTTGCTGCTGGCCTGCGACACGCTCATCAACTACCGGGTGCGCTGGCAGGCCACGCGGCACGTGCCGGTGGCCAAACCCGCTGCTCCCGTCACCACCGAGGCCACGCCATGAACGAGATTGCGCTGCTGATCGCCGCGACGCTGGCCTCGGGCACCACGCTCGCGATGGCCGGCCTCGGGCTGCTGTTGAACGAGAAAGCCGGTGTGCTGAACCTCGGCGCCGAAGGAATGATGCTGGTGGGCGCGCTGGCTGGCTTCGGCGCCGCCTACGCGAGCGGCAACGACTGGGTCGCCTTTGCTGCCGGCGCGGCTGCGGGCGCCGTGATGGCCATGGTGTTCGGCGTGCTAGTGATCTGGCTCAACACCAACCAGTACGCCACCGGCCTCGCGCTCACGCTCTTCGGCGGCGGGCTGTCGGCCTTCGTCGGCGTGAACTTCGCGGGCAAGACGCTGAGCGATCGCGGTGGCGTTGGCATCCCCGGGCTGGCCGATGTCCCGTTCTTCGGGCCGGCGCTCTTTCGCCAGCACCCCATGACCTACATCGCCATCGCGCTGATGTTCGCGCTCGGCTGGTTTCTGTACCGCAGCCGCTCGGGGCTCGTGCTGCGCGGCGTGGGCGAGTCGCCCGAGTCGGCGCATGCGCTGGGCTACCGCGTGCGCTGGATCCGCCTCGGCGCGGTGATGGCCGGTGGCGCGCTGTGCGGCATCGCCGGCGCCTACCTGTCGGTGGTGCGTGCGCCGCTGTGGGTCGAAGGCGTGACGGCCGGCAGCGGCTGGATCGCGCTCGCCCTCACCACGTTTGCCACCTGGCGACCGGCACGTGTCTTGCTGGGTGCCTATCTTTTCGGCGGCGTGACCATGCTCCAGTTTTACCTGCAAGGCGAAGGTGTCGAGATCGCCAGCCAGCTGCTGGCCATGCTGCCCTACCTGTCCACCATCGTCGTGCTCGCCCTGATCTCTCGCAACCCCACCTGGATCCGCATCAACATGCCGGCCTCGCTGGGCCGGCCCTTCCACCCGGGTTCATGACAAGATACCGCCCAGCTCGCCATTCCACCCAACCACCACCGTCCCACCGAGGAGAAACCATGTTCGTTGAACGCAAACGCGTGCTGATCAAAGCCGCGGCGCTGTCGGCCCTGGCCGTCGCGGCCCTGACCGGCTGCAGCAAGAAGGAAGAGGCTGCGCCTGCACCCGCGCCCGCCCCGGCCGCATCTGCTGCCGCTGCACCGAAGGCCGAGCCCGTGAAGGTCGCCTTCGTCTACATCTGGACGGCGGGCGACGCCGGCTGGACCTTCGCGCACGACCTCGGCCGCAAGGAAGTCGAGGCCGAGTTCGGCGACAAGGTCAAGACCACCATCGTCGAGAAGGTGCCCGAGGGTGCCGACGCCGAGCGCGTGATCCGCGACCTGGCCACACAAGGCAACAAGATCATCTTCGCCACCTCGTTCGGCTACATGGAGCCGATGTTGAAGGTCGCGGCCGAATTCCCCGACGTGAAGTTCGAGCACGCCACCGGCTACAAGACGTCCACCAACATGGGCATCTACGACTCGAAGTTCTACGAACCGGCCTACATGGCCGGCATCGTCGCGGGCAAGATGACCAAGACGAACACGCTGGGCTTCGTCGGTTCGTTCCCCATCCCCGAGGTGCTGCGCAACATCAACGCCTTCACGCTCGGCGCGCAAAGCGTCAACCCGAAGGTCAAGACCAAGGTGGTGTGGGTCAGCACCTGGTCCGACCCGCCGAAGGAAGGCGATGCCGCCCAGTCGCTGATCAACGGCGGCGCCGACGTGCTGCTGCAGAACACCGACTCCACCGCCGTGCTGCAAACAGCCGAGAAGAACGGCAAGTACGCCTTCGGCTGGGACAGCGACATGAGCGCCTTCGCGGCCAAGGCCCACCTGGGCTCGGCCGTGGCCAACTGGGGCGGCTACTACAAGCAGGCCGTCAAGAGCGTGATCGACGGCACCTGGAAGATGGACCGCACCGTCTGGGGCGTGAAGGAAGGCATGAACGACTTCATCAAGCCCGCTGAAGCCGTGCCTGCCGACATCAAGGCCAAGGTCGAAGAGGTGAAGGCCGGCATGAAGGCCGGCACCTTCGAAGTCTTCACCGGCCCGATCCTCGACAACACCGGCAAGGAGCGCCTCGCCAAGGACACCAAGGCCGACCAGGAATGGAAAGACAAGGTCGACTTCTACGTGAAGGGCGTTGAAGGCAAGATCCCGTCGGCCAAGTGAAGGCTGCCGAGGAAAGGCCGTCTGACGCTCGGGCGCCAGGCGGCCTTTTTCATCAGAGAACCCCATGATCGAGAAGACGCTGTTCCACCCCGTTGCGCTTGCCACCGACCTCGGCGAGAAGCCGCTGGCCGTGCACCTGATGGGCCAGGATCTCGTGCTGTGGCGAAACTCCACCGGCACTGTGCACACCGCCGCCGACCGCTGCCCGCACCGCGGCGCCGCGCTGTCGATGGGCCGCGTGCAAGGCGACACGCTGGAGTGCGGCTACCACGGCTGGCGCTTCGATGGCCGCGGCCAATGCGTCTCGGTGCCGGCGGTGCCGCACTTCCAGCCGCCCGCCACGCACCGCGCCTGCGCCTACAGCGCACGCGAGGCCTATGGGCTGGTGTGGGTTGCGCTGCAACCCGACGTGCCGGCCGACGAGCCCGGCCTGCTGCCCGACTTCGCGGCCGAGTACGACGCGCGCCTGCGCAAGGTCAACTGCGGGCCCTACGAGGTGGCGACCAGCGCGCCGCGCATCATCGAGAATTTTCTCGACATGTCGCACTTCGGCTTCGTGCACGAAGGCCTGCTGGGTTCGCGCGACACCACGGAGATGATTCCGTACAAGGTGGACGTCACGCCCACCGGCTTTCTGGCCACCGAATGCAAGGCCTGGCAGCCGCAGTCGAGCCTGCACGCCACCGATGGCGCGATGGTCGAGTACACCTACGAGGTGAACGCGCCCTACACCTGCGTGCTGACCAAGGTGCCCGAAGCCAGTGCTGTCGCCCTGCCGGACTTCCGCGAGTCGATTGCGCTCTTCGTGTGCCCGCTCTCGCCCGAGAGCAGCCGCGTGTGGATCCGCCTCGCGATGAACGACTTCGAATCCAGCGACAAGAAACTGCAAGACTTCCAGGACACCATCTTCCTGCAAGACAAACCCGTGCTCGAATCGCAGCGGCCGCGTTGCCTGCCGATCACCTCTGCGGCTCCCGTGGACGAACTGCACAGTGCTGCCGACCGCAGCTCCGCCGCTTACCGCCGTTACCTCGGCGAGCGCGGCATAACTTACGGAGTGTGTTGATGACCCACCCCCGTTGCGCCTTCGGCGCTCCCCCTCAAGGGGGCACCGCCAGCGGCCCGGCAAAGCCGGTTCCGCGGCGGCCACTTGGCTTGGGCCCTGCCCTTTCACAGTGGGTGCCGACCTGGCACCTTGGAGAACTGAAATGACCGCGATTCCCGACACCGTCGCCAGCATCCCGTACGAAAACCTGCCTGCGCTGCTGCGCGCCATGCCCAAGGCCGAGCTGCATATCCACATCGAAGGCTCGCTCGAGCCGGAGCTCATCTTTGCGCTGGCCGAGCGCAACGGCGTGAGCATTCCCTACCCTGACGTCGAGGCATTGCGCCGCGCCTACGCCTTCACCGACCTGCAGAGCTTTCTCGACATCTACTACGCCGGCGCCAGCGTGCTGCTGAAGGAAGAAGACTTCTTCGACATGGCAATGGCCTACTTCCGCCGCGCCGCCGCCGACAACGTGGTGCATGCCGAGCTCTTCTTCGACCCGCAGACGCACACCGAGCGCGGCGTGAGCTTCGAGACGGTGATCACCGGCCTCACCCGAGCCTGCGAGACAGCGAAGCGCGAACTCGGCATCAGCGCGCTGCTGATCATGTGCTTTCTGCGGCACCTGAGCGAAGAGGCGGCCTTTGCCACGCTCGAAGAATCGCTGCCCTTCCGCCATCAATTCGTCGGCGTGGGTCTGGACAGCGGTGAGCGTGGCAACCCGCCCGACAAGTTCGCCCGCGTCTACGAGCGCTGCCGCGCGCTCGGCCTCCGCTTGGTGGCCCATGCCGGCGAAGAAGGCCCGCCCGACTACATCTGGGACGCGCTCGACGTGCTCAAGGTCGAGCGCATCGACCACGGCGTGCGCTGCCTCGAAGACCCGCGCCTGGTGCTTCGCCTGGCCGCGATGCGCATGCCACTCACGGTGTGCCCGCTGTCCAACGTGAAGCTCTGCGTTTTCGGAACCATGGCCGACCACAACATCGCCACCCTGCTCGAAGCCGGCCTCTGCGTGACGGTCAACTCCGACGACCCGGCCTATTTCGGCGGCTACATGAACCAGAACTTCATCGAGACCTTCGAGGCCCTGCCGCAGCTCGACGCACGCCACGCCTGGCAGCTGGCGAACAACAGCTTCGAAGCCAGCTTCGTCGATGCGTCGACCAAGAGCGGCTGGCAGCAGAAGCTGGCCACGGTCTTCGCGCAGGCCGCCGGCGCATGAGCGATGCGGCAACTACGCTGCCGGCCGCGACCTGAACGAGGCCCGCAAGAGAACGCTGCGAACCGGCCACGCCGGCAGCTCAACGCAGACCGTCGGTGTACTTCTTCATCATGCGGGCCCTGAGTTCGGCCTCTTCCTCTTCGACGCTGCGGGCTGCTGGCGCCGGCGCAACCGGCTTGGCCGCCTGCGCCGCAACAGCGCCGGGCGCCGCGGGCGAGTCGGCCACACGGGGGCCGTGGTAGCGCTGGGCCACATAGTTGGCGTATTCGCGCAGGCGCGGGTCTTGGCTGCCGAGCGCCTGATCCATCACTTCGCGCGCGTAGACGAAGTCGTGCAGGAACTGCCGCACGTCGAGCGCGCGACCGAACTCGCGCCGCATGGGCACGATCATGCGCACGACGTAGTTCATCAACTGGCTGTCGTCGTCGGCGCTCATGGACGTGGTGGTCATCGGTATCGAATGGGCACTCAGGCGTGTGTGGCCGACGCCGTGGGCGCGAGCATTTCACCGTGCTCGGAGATGTCGAGCCCGACGTTTTCTTGAGCGGCGCCCACGCGCAGCTTCATCACCATCGAGATCGCCTTCAGGATGACCCAGGTCATTGCGCCTGCGTAGACGAACACCGCGAGGGCACCCATGCCGTTGGTCCAGATCGTGGCCGTGACGGGGGCGATGGCCACCAGCGCGAACACCGGTGTCAACAACGTGCCGATCAACCCACCAATACCGTGCAGCGCGAAGACGTCGAGCGAATCGTCGATGCCTGTGAGCGACTTGAAGTAGACGACCGAGAAGAAGCAGATCACACCGGCCGCACAACCGATGGTGATCGCGCCGTTGATGCCGACGAAGCCGGAGGCCGGCGTCACCGCGATCAGCCCGGCGATGGCGCCGGACATCATGCCCAGCACGCTCCACTGCCCGCGGCGCACGTATTCGCAGAAGCCCCACAGCATGGCGCCGGCACAAGCGGCCACCTGGGTCGCGAGCAGTGCACCGGCAGCGCGCGGGCTGGCCTCGAAGGCCGAGCCGGCGTTGAAGCCAAACCAGCCGGCCCACAAGAGGCCCGCGCCCAGCACGGTGATCATCAGGTTGTGCGGCACCATCGGCTCCTTGCCGAAGCCGCGGCGCGGGCCGAGCACCATGGCGGCCACCAGGCCGCTGACGCCCGAGGCGATGTGCACCACGGTGCCGCCGGCGAAGTCCATGTGGCCCATCTTGGCGAGCCAGCCATTGGGGTGCCAGATCCAGTGCGCGATCGGCGCGTACACCAGCAGCATCCAGAAGGCCGAGAACACGATGGTCACGCCGAGGCGCATGCGCTCGGCCGTGGCGCCGAGCACCAGCGCGAAGGTGATGATCGCGAAGGACAGCTGGAACAGGAAGAACACCGACTCGGGAATGGTCGGGGCCGCCACATGGGCACCCACGCCATTGCCGATCAGGCCCGCTGCAAAGAAGCGCGAGGTGTCGCCGAACCACGGCCCGCCCGCGGTGAACGCGATGGAGTAGCCGAACATGGCCCACAACAGCGTGATGACCGAGGCCGATGCCACCGTGTGCGCCACGATCGAGAGCGCGTTCTTCGTGCGCAGCATGCCGCCGTAGAAAAGGATGATGCCGGGCATCGTCATCAGCATCACGAGCACGGTGGAGATCAGCATCCACGCGGTGTCGGCGCCGTTGAAGGCAGGGGCTGCAGGGGCCGCGGTGCCTGCAGGGGCCAAGGCCACCGCCGTCGCAGCGGGCGCGCTGGCCGGGGAACTCTGGGCCTGCGCTACAGCGCCGGTCAGCAAGGCGCTTGCGAGCAAGGCGCTCATGGTCATCCAGCGTACAAGTCGGTTCATCGGCCCACCCCAGGTTGCCAAAACGTCTTCGGGATTCTTGGAGCAGCACCCGGAAATGACAACCAAAAATTCCCGTTCCGTGCCCGCGCTGTACCCGCTCATTGCATCCACACCGCCCCATTCCGACGATTGCTTAACGGAATAGACCACAAGGTAGGCCAGGCACACCACCCCTAATCTGTCGGCAAAGGCCTGCCAATGCGGCATCTGCGAAAATCGGCGACCAGCCTGCCTCGTGCCTCCGAGGCCGGCCCATCCCTTCAATCCGAGGCCATGTAGAGGAACACCATGTTCAAAAACCTCGCCCGCGGCCTGTTGGCCGCGATGCCTGCGGCCGTTGCCGCCACCACGCTCGTCACACCCCGGCATCGCGCACGGATTGCGTCATGACCTACAGCGTCAAAGAGATTTTCTATACCCTGCAAGGAGAAGGTGCGAACGCGGGTCGGCCTGCCGTGTTCTGCCGCTTCTCCGGGTGCAACCTGTGGAGCGGCCGCGAGGAAGACCGCGCGAAGGCCGCCTGCCGCTTTTGCGACACCGATTTCGTCGGCACCGATGGCGACGGCGGAGGCAAGTTCAGTGAGGCCCAGTCACTCGCCGAGCGGATCGCTTCTTTCTGGCCGAGCCAAGACATTCGCAGCCGCTTCGTCGTGTTGACCGGGGGAGAACCCTTGCTTCAGGTCGACACTGCTTTGATCGATGCACTGCATGGCCTTCACTTCGAGATTGCCGTGGAGACGAACGGCACCGTCAATGCACCCGCCGGCATCGACTGGCTCTGTGTCAGCCCCAAGGCCGGCACGGAGTGGGTGCAGCGCAGCGGAAGCGAGCTGAAAGTCGTCTGGCCTCAACCAGGCTTCGACTTGAGTGACCTGGAATCAGCACCCTTCACGCATCGGTTCTTGCAACCCATGGACGGCTTGATGCGCGACAGCAATGTGGAGAAATGCATTTCGCAATGCCTCAGCCGCCCCGCATGGAAGCTCAGTTTGCAAACGCACAAGATCACGGGAATCAGATGATCTACGAAGTCTCACAGCGGTTCTACTTCGAGGCCGCACACACGCTCGACCGCAAGATCGACGCAGCCAGCAGCAAACGCGTTCACGGGCACACCTACCAAGCCGAAGTGACGGTCAGCGGACCGCGCAACGCCGCCTCCGGGATGGTGCTGGACTTGGGTGAACTACGCCGAGAGATTCAACTCATCCGCGATGTTCTGGACCACTCCCTCCTGGATGAAGTTTCCGGCCTCGGCCCGCCGACGCTCGAGAACCTGTGCACATTCATCGCGCAACGACTCCAAGCGCTGAGGCCGCCCGTCACCGCCGTCAAGGTGTGGAGAGAGGCGAGCGGCGACAGCTGCGTTCTCAGGCTGCAGCAGGCCTCCGAGTTCGGACGGGCTTGACCTGAGTCGCCTATGGCGACGCAGGTGGCACCGTCGAGACGCGCCCCTGGGCCAGGCCTTCGGCGGTGTTGCCGGCGGCATCGGAAGCACGCAGGTCGGCGCCCTGGGTCTTCAGGGCCTGCAGCAGCTCAAGGCGACCGAACAAGGCGGCGTACATGGCCGGTGTCTGGCCCGCCGCATTGCGCTGGTCGGGGTTGCAGCCCGCAGCCATCAACAGCCGGGCCACGCCGACTTCGGCCTTGAAGATGGCGCCCATCAGCGCCGTGTTGCCGCGGTTGTCCTGCGCGCACGGGTCGGCCCCGGCCTCGATCAGCAACCGCACCGCATCTTCGTGCCCGTGATAAGCCGCCAGGATCAAGGGCGTGTAGCCCTTGGCGTCTCGCGTGTCGAGCTTGTAGCGCGCGCTGATGAACTCCTTCAGCATGGCGACGTGGCCCGCGCGGGCGGCGTCGAAGAGATAGGTTTGCAGCTTGGCAGACAGGGCCGCCGCCTCCGATGGCGGCGCAGCGGCCGTGCTGCCGGGCCTGCCATCGGCTGCGGCAGGCTCCGCAGCCGCCGATGTCGCGACCGCGGCGCCGAAGCTCAGCGCGACCACGGCAGCCGCTGAAAACCAGGCCCGCACCGCGAGCACTCGGTGCGTGGCCATGTTCACTCCGACAAGGCCGAAGCCAGCTTCTGCGCCCGGCCGGCATCGGCGTTCACGGCCTTGCTGATCGCCGCACCGAAGTCGCTGTCTGCCTTGTAGAAGTGCGAGAGCATCGTGTACCTGGTGTCTTCGTTCTTCACCTTGCCGAGGTCACCGGCCAGGTTGGCCACCAGGTTGGCCTGTGCCTGCTTCGACAGCGAACGGTAGAACTCACCCGCCTGGCGGAAGTTGAGCGTCTTGCCGATGGCCGCCTGTTGCGTCGTGCCGCTGAGCGGCAGCTGGCTGCTGCGCAGCGCTGCATCCTGCGGCTTCGGCGACAGGCGCGAGGGTTCGTAGTTCACCAGGCCCGTGCGCGCGCCCGGGTTCAGCTCGCCATCCTGGTTGTTGTTGTTCACCGCGGCCCTGGGTGCGTTGATGGGCAGCTGGAACACGTTGGTGCCGACACGGTAGAGCTGCGTGTCGTTGTAGCTGAACACGCGCCCTTGCAGCAGCCGGTCCTCCGAGGGCTCGATGCCGGGCACCAGGTTGCCGGGCGCGAAGGCCGCCTGCTCCGTTTCCTGGAACACGTTGGCCGGGTTGCGGTTCAAGGTCATGGTGCCGACCTTCTTTTCCGGTACGCCGGGCCAGATCTTGGTGGCGTCCAGTGCATTGAAGTCGAAGCCACCGAGCTGCTCAGGCTTGAGCAACTGCACGTACAGATCCCACTTCGGATGGTCGCCCTTGTTGATGGCGTTGATCAGGTCTTCGGTGAGGTTGTTGAAGCTGTCTGCCTGGACCGCCGAGGCCTGCTTGGTGGTCAGGTTCTTTTCGCCCTGCAGGGTCTTCCAGTGGAACTTGACGTAGGTGAACTGGCCTTGCGCGTTGACGAACTTGTAGGCGTGCACGCCGTTGCCGTCCATCGTGCGGTAGCTGGCCGGGATGCCGAGGTCGGAGTAAAGCCGCGTCAGCATGTGCGTCGATTCCGGCACGTGCGAGAAGAAGTCGAAGAAACGGTTCGGGTCCTGCAGGTTCGTGTCGGGGCTGGGCTTCAGGCTGTGGACCATGTCGGGGAACTTGATCGCGTCGCGGATGAAGAAGACCGGCAGGTTGTTGCCGACCAGATCCCAGTTGCCTTCCTGGGTGTAGAACTTGGTGGCGAAGCCGCGCGGGTCGCGCAGCGTTTCCGGCGAGTGGTTGCCGTGGATCACGGTCGAGAAGCGCACGAACACCGGCGTCGCCGTGCCCGGTGTGAAGACCTTCGCGCGCGTCACCTCCGACAGGTCTGCGGTCGCGACGAACTCTCCATGCGCACCCGTGCCGCGAGCATGCACCACGCGCTCGGGGACGCGCTCGCGGTCGAAGCGCTGCAGCTTCTGGATCAGCTGCACGTCTTGCAGCAGCACCGGGCCGGTGGGGCCCGCGGTCTGCGAGTTCTGGTTGTCCCCGACGGGCGCGCCGTTGTCGCGGGTCAGCGCCTGTTGCGCCGCAGCCGGCAGGGCGGCGGCCATCGCGGCGGCCATCAAGGCCATCGCGAAGGAACGGGTGGGGTGGTTCATGCAAAGCTCCATCGGAAAGTGGTGACCGGTGAAGCGTAGAGACCCTGGCAGCCCGTGGGAAATCGAAAACCTCAGCCTCGCCCATCGAGAACAGCGATGGCGCTGCCGCCAAGAGTTTCTTTGTGCGACTCAACGCAGCGGCTGCGCGCCCGGCGGCACCACTTCCTTCAAGCTGCTGGCGAGCCGCTGCAGTTCGTTCGCCTTGGCATGCGTGCTGGGCCAGACCAGGCCGATGCGCCGGCACTCTCCGGATGCCAGCGGGCGCACGACCATGTCGGCATCGCCCAAGTGGCGCACGGCGAGCGCCGGCAACAGCGTGCAGCCGAGGCCCGCGGTGACCAGCTGGCGCAAGGTCTCGAGGCTGGTGGCCCGGCAATCGGCCGCATCGTCCTGGCTGGCCTCGCTCTGCCCGCAGGCGGCCAAGGCCTGGCCGCGCAGGCAATGGCCTTCGGTCAGCAGCATCAGCGGGAGGTCGACCAGGTGCTCGGCCGAGACGCTCTCCTCGGCGGCAATGGGGTGGTAGAGCGGGCACGCGACGAAGAAGGGTTCGTCGAACAAGGCGCATTCGGTGAGGTCGCCACCGGGTACGCCGGCGGGCAGCGCCAGGAAGGCCGCGTCCAGAAGCCGCTCGGCCAGCTTGTCTTCCAGCCGCCGGGTCGTGTCTTCATGCACGACCAGGTGCAGCCGCGGGTAGCGCACGCGCAACTCGCTCAGCAGCCACGGCAAGAAGTAAGGAGCCAGGGTGGGAATCAGCCCGATGTTCAACGCGCCCTGCAGCGGCCCGCGCCGCTGGCGCGTGAGCAGCAGGATCTCGTCTGCCTCGGCCAGCAGGCGCTGAGCGCGTTCGACGATCTGCGCGCCGATCGGTGTCGGCACCGGCTGCTTGCTGGTGCGATCGATCAGCGTCATGCCGAGGTAGGACTCCAGCTTGCGCACCTGCGCGCTCAAGGTGGGTTGCGTCACGTTGCACGCTTCCGCGGCACGGCCGAAGTGCCGGTGCTCGGCAATGGCCACCAGGTAGCGGAGTTCTTGCAGGGTCATGGTCGTTCGTCCCGGTTTGCGCCGGCAGAGGGCGGGACCGCATCGTTGCGCAAAGAACTTCCATATGGGCGCCCTGGCACATTGAAGTTGTCTAGCCGCTTCATCGTAGATGTCTATCGGCCTTCACGCCGTGTGGCATTGGTCCTTGGCCGGGCGGCGACACTCATGGGATGCAGCACCCCATGAACCTTCGCATCGCCGCCCTGCTGACCCTGCCCCCGCTGCTCTGGGCGGGCAACGCCGTGGTGGGGCGCTTGATGGTGAACGCCGTGCCGCCGCTGGCACTCAACGCGCTGCGCTGGGCGCTGGCCCTGCTGTTTCTGCTGCCGCTGGGCTGGCGACTGTTCAGGCGACCGCGCGAGATCGCCCGCCACGCGCGGCTGTTCGCACTGGTGGGCCTGCTGGGCGTCGGCAGTTTCAATGCACTGCAGTACCTGGCACTGCAGACCTCAGCGCCGATCAATGTGACGCTGATCGCCTCCAGCGCACCCTTGTGGATGATGGGCGTCGGCGCCCTGCTCTACCGTGAGCGGCCGGCGGCGCGGCATTGGCTGGGCGCGCTGCTGTCGCTGGCCGGCGTGATGCTGGTTCTCTCGCGCGGGGACTTCACGGCCTTGCTTGGGCTGAAGCTGGTGCCCGGTGATTTGCTGATGTTGCTGGCAGCAGCCCTGTGGGCGCTCTACAGCTGGATGCTGGCACGGCCGCCCGCCTCGTTTCGCGGCGACAAGCGGCCCGACTGGGGCTGGGCCGAAATGCTGCTGATGCAAGTGATCTTCGGAGGCGCATGGGCAGCACTGGGTGCCGGTGTCGAGCAGGCCGTCAACCCTGCACAGATCCATTGGTCGCCGGGCGTGCTGTGGGCACTCGGCTACGTGGCACTGGGCCCGTCGCTCATCGCCTACCGCTGCTGGGGCGCCGGCGTCGCCACGGTGGGGCCGGCCATCGCAGCGTTCTTCAGCAATCTCACGCCCCTGTTCGCCGCGCTGATGTCGGCCGCCTTGCTGGGCGAGCCACCCAGGGGATACCACGTCGCAGCCTTCGCCCTCATCGCGGCGGGGATCGTCGTATCAGCGAGGCAGGCCAGGCCCTGAGGCTGAGAGTCGTTCCTCTCAGAACGTGCCCGGGTAGGCGCCGCCGTCCATCAGCAGGTTCTGGCCGGTGATGTAGCCGGCATGCACGCTGCACAGGAAAGCGCAGGCCGCACCGAACTCCTCGGCCGTGCCGAAACGCTGCGCGGGGTTCTGCATGCGACGCGCATCGATGATCGCGTCGATGCTCTGCCCGCTCGATTGGGCCGCGCCTACCATCGTGACACGCAGGCGGTCGGTGTCGAAAGGCCCCGGCAGCAAGGCGTTGATGGTCACGTTCTTCAGCACCGTCTTGCGCGCCAGGCCGGCCGTGAAGCCAGTCAGGCCGGAGCGCGCACCGTTCGACAAACCGAGCACGTCGATCGGCGCCTTCACCGCAGCCGAGGTGATGTTGACGATGCGGCCGAAGCCGCGCGCCATCATCGGGTCGACCACCGCCTTCATCAGCTCGATGGGCGTGAGCATGTTGGCGTCGAGCGCCTTGATCCATGCGTCACGATCCCAGTTGCGAAAGTCGCCCGGCGGCGGGCCGCCGGCGTTGTTGACGAGGATGTCGACCTGCGGGCAGGCCGCCAGCGCCGCAGCGCGGCCTTCGGGGGTGGTGATGTCGCCGGCTATCGCACGAACCTCACCGCCTTTCAGCGCGCGCAACTCAGTGGCCGTGGCCTCCAGCGCCTCGGTGCCGCGCGCGGTGATGACGACGTTCACGCCCTCTTTCACCAGTGCTTGCGCGCAGCCTTTACCCAAGCCCTTGCTGGCGGCACACACCAACGCCCATTTGCCTTCAATACCGAGATCCATGCGTCATCTCCATTTAGCCAAGAGCCAGATACCTGCCATCACGAGCACTGTGCCCATGGCGATCCACCCCGTGAAGGGCTCGCCGAGAATCACCACGCCCATCAGGATCGTCGACAGCGGGCCGAACATGCCGATCTGCGTGGTCATCGGTGCGCCGATGCGTTCGATGGCCATCATCACCGCCAGCACCGGCATGAAGGTGCAAGCCGTGGCATTCAGCGCCGACAGCCACAGCACCTGCGGTGCAACGGCCATCGCCGAAACCGGCCGCATCACGAAGAACTGCGCGATGCAGAGGATGCAGGCCACCGTGGTCGCGAGACCGGTGAGGCGCAACGCGCCGAGGCGCTTGACCTCTTCGCCGCTGAAGACGAGGTAGAGCGCATAGCTGACCATGCTTCCGAACACCAGCAAGGCGCCCAAGGCCACGTCACGGCCCAGCAGCGTGACCTCGTGGCCGAAGACCAGCAGCACACCGCAGTAGCTCACCGCCAGCGAAACCAGCTGCCGGCGCGTGACCTTCTGCTTGAAGAGCAGCACGCCCAGCGCGAGCACCAGCGTCGGGCTGAGGTACAGGATCAGCCGCTCGAGGCCGGCGGTGATGTAGGCGAGCCCCGCGAAGTCGAGAAAGCTCGCGAGGTAGTAGCCGCTGAAGCCGAGACCGAACACCGCGATCCAGTCGCGCCGCGTGAGCGCCGGCTTGCCGCGCCCGGCCCACCACGACAGCAGCAGGAACAGCGGCAGCGCGAAGAGCATGCGGTACATGATCAGCGTGATCGCGTCCACGCCGTAGCGATAGGCCAGCTTGACGATGATGGCCTTGCCCGAGAAGCAGATGGCGCCGACGATCGCCAGCAGCAGCCCCGGCCAGAACGCGCGTTGCGGTGCCGAGGCTTCGGCCGCGATGGAAGAGGAGTTCATTGCTCGTGATTCTAGGGAGCCAGGCTCAGAGCCGCTCCGACAGGGGTCTGCGCTCCAGAGCTCCCAGGTGCTGGCGGCTCGATCACCTGCCCATCGAAGCGCGGGAAGATGAGGTGCGTTCGCCAGCCGAGCGAGAGTTGATTCAGACGCTTCAGAGCGACTCCGTCCGTGTGCCGATGCCTGCAATCTTGCAGACGCCCCGCAAAGAAACAAGCCGCCCGAAGGCGGCTTGTCAGAGAGCGGCAGCGTGTTGCCGATCAGTCTTCGACGAAAGCGACTTCGCGCTTCTTCTTGATCGACGGCAGCATCACGATCACCACCATCAGCAGCGCCGCGAGCAGCAGGCCGGCGGACAGCGGGCGCATCATGAAGGTGCTCCAGTCGCCGCGAGACAGCAGCAGCGCGCGACGCAGGTTCTCTTCCATCATCGGCCCGAGGATGAAGCCCAGCAGCAGCGGCGCCCCTTCGCAGCTCAGCTTGTAGAACAGGTAGCCGACCGCCGCGAACACTGCCGTGATGTAGACGTCGAACGAATTGTTGTTGAGCGTGTAGACACCGATGCAGCAGAACAGCGTGATGGCCGGGAACAGGAAGCGGTAAGGCACCGTCAACAGCTTGATCCAGATGCCGATCAGCGGCAGGTTCAGGATCACCAGCATCAGGTTGCCGACCCACATCGAGGCGATCAGGCCCCAGAAGAGCTGCGGGTTGCTGGTCATCACCTGCGGGCCGGGCTGAATGCCCTTGATCGTCATCGCGCCCACCATCAGCGCCATCACGGCGTTGGGCGGAATGCCCAGCGTCAGCATCGGGATGAACGAGGTCTGTGCGCCTGCGTTGTTGGCCGACTCGGGGCCTGCGACGCCGCGGATGTCGCCCTTGCCGAACCGGCCGCTGCTGCCGGCCATCTTCTTCTCGAGCGTGTAGGCCGCGAACGATGCCAGCAACGCGCCGCCACCGGGCAGCACACCCAGCACCGAACCGAGTGCCGTGCCGCGCAGCACGGCGGGCCACGCGTCCTTGAAGTCTTGCTTGGTCGGCCACAGGCCCTTCACCTCGTTGGTGAAGACCTCGCGGTGCTCAGCCGGCATGCCCAGGTTGGCAATGATTTCGCCGAAGCCGAAGACGCCCATCGCGATCACCACGAAGCCGATGCCGTCGGTGAGTTCGGGGATGTCGAAGCTGTAGCGCGCGGTGCCCGAGATCACGTCGGTGTTGATCTGAGCCAGCGTCAGGCCCAGGATGATCATCGAGATCGCCTTGAGCAGCGAGCCCGAAGCCAGCACGACCGCACCCACCAGGCCCAGCACCATCAGCGAGAAATACTCCTGCGGGCCGAACTTGAAGGCCAGCTCGGTCAGCGGCGGCGCGAAGGCCGCGATGATGATGGTGCCCACGCAGCCTGCGAAGAAGGAGCCGAGGCCGGCCGCCGCGAGCGCGGGGCCCGCACGGCCTTGCCGTGCCATCTGGTAGCCGTCGATCGCCGTCACCACCGACGACGATTCGCCCGGCACGTTGATCAGGATGGCGGTGGTCGAGCCACCGTATTGCGCGCCGTAGTAGATGCCGGCCAGCATGATGAGTGCAGGCGTCGCGTCGAGCGAGTAGATCGACGGCAGCAGCATCGCGATCGTGGCCACCGGGCCGAGGCCGGGCAGCACGCCGATCAGCGTGCCCAGGACGCAGCCGAAGAATGCATACAGCAGGTTCTGCAGCGTGAATGCCACGCCGAAGCCCAGCATCAGGTTATTGATCAGGTCCATGGGTCAACCCTCTTGTTCGGTTTTGTTGGAGTCACGGGTTGGTTCAGTTCGCAAGGAACGTCGGCCACAGGGGGATCGTGAGCTTCAGGCCCGCCACGAAGATGAGCCAGGAGAACACCGTCAGCACGATGGCGTTGACGAGCACGCCCTTCCACTTGAATTCGTCGCCGGCCAGGCTCGAGATCAGGATCAGGATGGGGATGGTGATGACCATGCCCAGACGCGGCAGCGCAGCACCGAAGAAGGTGATGCCGACCACGATCACCAGCAGCGGGCGCCATGCAATCGAACCGATCGGGTCGCCGCCTTCGGTCTCGATGGTGAGGCTCTTGAACAGCACGACCCCGCCGAGGATGGCGAGGATGACGCTGAGCAGCAGCGGGAAGTAACCAGGCCCCGGCCGCGCCGAGGCTCCCATGCTGTAGTTGGTGGCGCCGACGGCAAAACCGATGCCGACCACCGTGAACATGATTCCGGACCAGAAGTCCCGTTCGCTCTTAATCTTCAAGTGCTGCTCCTCGCAGTAACAAACCCAATCGATTCTAGGCAGCAACCCTTAGAGGACCGTGTGTGGTTTACACGTAGCGACGTGGCGCAAAACGGCATACCTGCGGTTCAGCTGAGGTTCAGACGCTGGCTTTCAGACGTCCCAGGAGGGCGTGGCGCGCAGCACTTCTTCGATCGTGGTCAGGCCTTCGGCCACCTTCATCGCGCCGGCCAGGCGCAAGGGGCGCAAACCCTCGCTCAGGGCCTGCTTGCGCAGCTTGGAGATGTCGGGCGTGGGGTGGATGCAAGCGTTCGCCGCATCGCTCACGCTGAGCAACTCGTAGAGCCCGGCACGGCCGCGGTACCCCGTCATGCGGCATTCCAGACAGCCCACGGGTTTGTAGGGTTTGACCTTGCCGTTGATGCGCCACGGCTTGATGACTGCGTCGATGCTTTCAGCCGTCGTCACCTCGTCGGGTTGCTTGCAGGCAATGCACAGCGTGCGCACCAGGCGCTGCGCCAGCACGCCGATGACGGTGGCGCCGATCAGGTACGGCGGCACGCCAAGGTCCGACAAGCGGGTAATGGCCGAAGCCGCGTCGTTGGTGTGCAGCGTGCTGAAGACCAGGTGGCCGGTGAGCGCGGCCTGGATCGCCATCTCGGCGGTTTCGAGGTCGCGGATTTCACCGACCATGATGATGTCCGGGTCCTGCCGCATCAGCGCACGCAGGCCTTCGGCAAAACCAAGGTCGATGGCCGATTGCACCTGTGTCTGGTTGAACGCCGGCTGGATCATTTCGATCGGGTCTTCGATCGTGCAGACGTTCACCTCGTCGGTGGCCAGGCGGCGCAGCGTGGAGTACAGCGTCGTCGTCTTGCCCGAACCGGTGGGCCCGGTCACAAGGATGATGCCGTGCGCACGCGACACCAACCCTTCCCAGCGCTGCGCATCGTGCGTGCCGAAACCCAGCGCGTCGAGCTGCTTGACGGTGGTGTCGGGGTCGAAGATCCGCATCACCATCTTCTCGCCGAAGGCGGTGGGCAGCGTCGACAAGCGCATTTCGACTTCGTCGCCCTGCGGGTTGCGCGTCTTGATGCGGCCGTCAAGCGGGCGGCGTTTTTCCACCACGTCCATGCGGCCGAGCAGCTTGATGCGCGCCGTCATCGCGTTCATCACGCCGGGCGGCAGCTGGTAGACGGTGTGCATCACGCCGTCGATGCGGAAGCGGATCACGCTCAGGTCGCGCCGCGGCTCGAGGTGGATGTCACTCGCGCGCTGGTCGAAGGCGTATTGCCACAGCCAGTCGACCACCTGCACCACGCCCTGGTCGTTCGCGTCGAGCTGCTTGTTGGTACGGCCCAGCTCCACCAACTGCTCGAAGCTGGCGGTGGCGGCCATCTCGCCGGTCTTGATGGCGTTGCGCACCGAGCGCTGCAGCGTGTAGAACTCGGTGGTGTAGCGCACCAGATCGATCGGGTTGGCCACCACCATGCGCAGCGACTTGCGGGTGTGGGCCTCGATCTCGGGCACCCAGCCCAGGTCGAAGGGCTCGCTGGTCGCCACCGTCACCTCACTGGAGCCGAACTGCAGCGGCAAGGCACGGCGCCGCTCGGCGTAGGTGATCGACATCACGTCGGCCACGCGGCCCACGTCGACCTTCAGCGGGTCAATGCGCAGATAGGGCATGCCGCAATGGCCGGCGAGCCACTCGGTGAGCATCTCGATGTCGAGCGGCTTGCCGGTCTTGGCGTTCATCAGCTCGGCGTTGGCCAGGCGCACCAGCGGGTGCTGGATGCTGTCTCCGGCGGCAAAGCGGTGCGAGGTCTGCTCGTAATTGGCGGCGCTGATGATGCCGTCTTCCAGCAGCCAGCGCAGCATGCGCCGCCATTCGAGCCGGCCTGCGGGATGAGGGCTCGACGGCTTGTGGGGCTTGGGTGGTTTGGCTTGGGGAACGGCAGTGGTCATGGTTAAAGCTCTGGCAATGCGCGAATCATGCGCAACCACTTGCGCGCCGGCAAAGCGAAGCGAGTTTCAATGTTTTCAGCACGGGCAGCAAGCGTCTCACGGTCAGGAAAAGCAAAGTTCTTTACCGCCACGACAACTGTGTTGCCTTCTTTGGTGGGCCGCAGCGACAGCACCGCATGCGGCCCGAAGGCCGCGGCGATGCGGCTCGCGCTTTGCTCGAAGCTCGCGTCGCGGCCGAACAGGTTGACCGTCATCACACCGCCATCGGCCAGCAGGCGCTCGCAGGCGTCATAGAAGCCTTGGTCGTCGAGCACCGGGCTGGCCGCGTCGTGGTCGTAGAGGTCGACGTTGAGCACGTCGGCCGATTCGGCGTGGGCTGGGTCGGCCACGTAGACCGCAGCATCTTGGTTGAGCACGTTCAGGCGGGCGTCGTCGGCCGGCAGGTGAAACCACAGTCGGCAAGCCGTGATGACGGTCGGGTTGAGCTCCACCGCCGTCGTCTTCATGCGCAGGTTGCGGTGGCAGAAGCGCGTGATCGTGGCCGAGCCGAGGCCGAGCTGCACGGCGTGGTCTTTGGTGAGCTGCGCCGGGTCGCGGAACAGCATCCACACCATCATGCGCTGCACGTAGTCGAGCTCGATGGTGTGCGGCTTGCGAATGCGCATCGCGCCCTGCACCCAGGGCGTGCCCAGGTGCAGGTAGCGCACGCCGTCGAATTCGGACAAGGTGGCTGGCGCCATCTCGGTCTGTCTGTCTCTCTTCATCGGATGCCGTTCATGCAATGCCGTGGGTAATGAAAGCTTCACGCCAGACCGCGAGCTTGCGCTCGAAGCTCCATGACGCATTGGCGGGGCTGGTCGACGGCAGCCGGACCACGTCGACACCCAGCGAGCGGGTGAACCGCATCGCGCGGGCCGACTCGCCGCCGTTGTGGGCAATGGCCTGCAGCAGCGGTGCGCGTTGCTTCAGGCCGGCGAGGTCGTTGAACTCGGCGTCCTCGATCGCGCTGTCGAGGCTGCCTTCGCGGCGGCAGTGGGCGTAGACGTCCCAGATGCCCAGGCCGCGCTTGCGCACTTCCTTCAATCGCTCGTCGTAAGACCAAGCACGCAGATCGACATTCCACAGCACCGAGAGCACCGGCCAGAAGTGGTTGCGCGGATGCGCGTAGTACTGGCCGGCCTGCAGCGAGGCCACACCCGGGAAGCTGCCCAGCACGACGACCCGCGTGCGTTCGTCGATCACGGGGGCGAGGCCTTGCAGCGGCGGTGCAGCGAGAGAGTCGGTGGAAGGCATCGGCCCGTCAGTCTGCCAGAGCCGAGAGGCGAGGCAGCGCGGCGTACGCATTGTCGGAACAGGTCTTGGCGGTCTGCTCCAGCGTCCAGCCCCGCAACTCGGCCAGCGTGGCGGCAATGCGCGGCAACTCGGCCGGCTCGTTGCGCGACACCGCGCCCGCGGCACGCTGCTCGGCGGTGCGGTACAGCCAGTGCGGCGGGATGTCAGGCGCATCGGTCTCCAGCACCAGCGCGTGGGCCGGCACCTGCTGGGCCAGGCGGCGGATCTGCAGCGCGCGGTCGAAGGTCATCGCGCCGCCGAAACCGAGCTTGAAGCCGAGCTTCACGAAAGCCTCGGCCTGCTGCTCGCTGCCGTTGAAGGCGTGGGCGATGCCGCTCACCGGAATGCGCCGCAGGTGCTTCAGCAAGGTGTCGGCCGAGCGGCGCACGTGCAGGATCACCGGCAGCCCGGCGTCGCGAGCGAGCTTGAGCTGCTCGGCATAGAAATGCTCGGCCTTGGGCAGGTCCAGCCCCGGCACGAAGTGGTCGAGGCCGATCTCACCGATGCCGACCAGCCGCGGGTCGTCGCGGTGCTCGGCGAGTGCGTCGCGCAGGATCAGCAGGTCGGCTTCGGCGGCGGCGTTCACGCACAGCGGATGAATGCCCAGCGCATAAGCGAGGCCGTGCTCGTGGGCCAGGGCCCGCACCGTGTCGAAATTGCTCACCGCCACGGCCGGCAGAACAAGTTGCCGCACCCCGGCTGCGCGTGCGCGGGCAACCACCGCCAGCCGGTCAGCATCGAATTCGGCGGCGTCCAGGTGGCAATGGGTATCGATCCAAGACATTTCGCAATCATCCCCCACGTGCACAGACATCGCCGCCGTGATACGGTGTGCGTGTCGTTGGCCGGTGTTCGCCGCCGGCTCTCCCGTTCCCCGTCTGCGCCCTCGTGTGGAGGTGGTCAGCATGAGAAAGGCCCCGCTTTACAGCCGCTCGCCGCGACAGGCTTCCGAGCCCTCGCCTTCACCAGCCGTCGACGAGCCCACCCCGCCGAAACCGGCCGCTGCGGTGCCTCGCAAACGCGGCGTCTGGCGCGAGCGCATCGCCTGGGCCACGGTCGGCCTTTTGCTGGTGCTGCTGGGCGCGTTTTCAACCCGGACTTTCGCGCCCTCCGGCCCGCCCCTGACGCAAAAAGACATCGACACCGCCGTGCGACGCTCGCTCGAGAAAGAGCCGCTGCCTTCCGCCTACGCCAAGGCCTACGACGCCATCGCACCCTCGGTGGTGCGGGTGGAAGGCGACGACGAGGTCGACGACGCGCCCGCCCCACCGGCCGGCAAAGGCAAGAAGAGGCCCGAAGCCGAAGAATCGCCCCACGGCAAGCACGCCACCGGCACCGGCGTGGTGATCGTCGACAACGGCACCATCCTCACCAACCTGCACGTGATCTCCGGTTCCAAGCGCCTGAAGGTCACCTTCGCGGACGGCAGCGAGTCCGCGGCCAGCATCGTCGGCATACAACCCGAGAACGACCTCGCCGTGCTGCGCGCGCAAACCATTCCCGACGACCTGCAGGCCGCCACCATGCGCTCCACCGGTGACCTGAACCCCGGCGACGAAGTGATTGCCGTCGGCTACCCCTTCGGCATCGGCCCCTCGGTGTCGGGCGGCGTGGTCTCGGGCCTGAAGCGCGAGTTCCGCTCGCCGCAGGGCCAGCGCAAGCTGACCAACCTGATCCAGTTCGACGCTGCCGCCAACCCCGGCAACTCGGGCGGGCCGCTGGTCACGATGGACGGCAGCGTGGTCGGCATCGTCACCGCCATCCTCAACCCGACCGAGGCGCGCACCTTCATCGGCATCGGATTTGCCGTGCCCATCGAGAACGCTGCTGCGGCGGCCGGCATGCCACCTTTCTGAGCGAGATTCCATGAGCAAACTTGAGCCCAGCCCGACTGCGACCTTGATGGAGCAGATCCTCTACGAGGTGAAGCGCGTCGTCGTCGGCCAAGATCGTTTCCTGGAACGCGTGATGGTCGCCATGCTGGCGCAGGGCCACCTCCTGGTGGAAGGCGTGCCGGGGCTGGCCAAGACCATCACCATCAAGACGCTCGCGACCACGCTGCGCGGCAGCTTCAAGCGCATCCAGTTCACACCCGACCTGGTGCCGGCCGACCTGGTGGGCACGCGCATCTACAACCAGAAGACCGGCGAGTTCGCCACCTCGCTGGGCCCGGTGTTCGCCAACCTGCTGCTGGCCGACGAAATCAACCGCGCGCCAGCCAAGGTGCAGAGCGCGCTGCTCGAGGTGATGCAGGAGCGCCAGGTCACCATCGCAGGCGAAACACACAAGGTGCCCTCGCCTTTCCTGGTGATGGCCACGCAGAACCCGATCGAGACCGAAGGCACCTACCCACTGCCCGAAGCCCAGGTCGACCGCTTCATGATGAAGGTGCTGGTCGACTACCCGACCGAAGAAGAAGAGTTTGTGATCGTCGGCCGCGTGACCGGCGAGCCGACCACGGTGTCGACGGTCGCGAGCACCACCCAACTCGCTGAATTGCAGCATGAATGCCGCAAGGTCTACGTCGACCCGTCGCTCGTGCAATACGCGGTCAAGCTGATCGGCGCCACGCGCACGCCAGCGCGGCACGGCCTGCCCGATCTGGCCAAGTACATCAACTTCGGCGCCAGCCCGCGCGCCACCATCGGCCTGATCGAAGGCTCGAAGGCGCTGGCGATGATGCGCGGCCGCAGCTACGCGCTGCCCGAAGACGTGATCGACCTCGTAGCCGACGTGCTTCGTCACCGCCTGGTGCTGAGCTACGAAGCGCTGGCCGACGGGCTCACGGCCGACCAGATCATCCACCGCATCGTGCAGAAAGTGCCGAAGCCCGACAAACCCATGGCCCATGGCGAACCCGGCAACACCTGAAGCCATCTTGCGGCGCCTGGAATGGACGGTGATCCGCCGTCTCGACGGGCTGCTGCAAGGCGACTACCGCACGCTCTTCCGCGGTGCGGGGCTCGACCTTGCCGACCTGCGCGAGTACCAGCACCACGACGACGTACGCCACATCGACTGGAACGTCACCGCGCGCCTGCAGCAACCCTACGTGCGCCAGTTCACCGAAGACCGCGAGCTCACCGCATGGTTCCTGCTCGACCTGAGCGGCAGCGTCGATTTTGGTTCGCAGCGATCCAAGCGCAGCGTGTCGGCCGAGTTCGTGGCGGTGCTTGCGCGGCTGCTCACCCGCCATGGCAACCGCGTCGGCGCCATGCTCTACGGCAACTCGCTCGACGACGTGCTGCCCGCGCGCAACGGCCGCGCCCACGTGCTGCACCTGCTGCAGCGCATGAGCAAGCACACCGTGCCGCAGGCCAAGACGCAGACGCAGTTGCAAGACCTGCTGCAACGTGCCGCGCCGCTGATACCTCGACGCTCGACGGTGTTCGTCGTCTCCGACTTCATCAGCGCCCCCGGCTGGGGTGATGCGCTGGCTCGCCTGGCCCAGCGCCACGAGGTGCTGGCTGTGCGCCTGTACGACCCGCTGGAGATGGAGTTGCCCGACCTCGGCATGGTGAACATGCAAGACGCCGAGACCGGCGAACAGCTGTTGGTCGACACCCGCGACCCGGGCTTTCGCGCGCGATTCGCCAAGGCGGCCGACCAGCAAGAGGCCGAGCTGCGCACCGCGCTCACGCGCGCCGGCGTCGACACCTTGGAGCTGTCGACCGACGAAGACCTGGTCAACACCTTGCTGCGCTTCGTCGAGCTGCGGCGCCGCCGCAGCCAGCTCGCAGCCGGCGGCGGTTTGCCGGCGCACCTGAAACCCTTGCCCACGGAGAAGCACGATGACCTTCGCGTGGCCTGATCTGCTGTGGTCATTGCTCGCGCTGCCGCTGCTGGTGCTGCTGTACTGGTGGCTGATGCACCGGCGCAAGAAAAACACGCTGCGCTTCGCCAGCCTGTCCATCGTCAAGCAGGCCATGGGCAAGGGGCCGGGCTGGCGCAGGCATGTGCCGCCGGTGCTGATGCTGCTGGCGCTGGCCACGCTGCTCTTCGCCAGCGCCCGGCCGCGCGCGGTAGTCACATTGCCGCTGCAGCAGGAAACCATCATCCTCGCGATGGACGTGTCGGGCAGCATGCGCGCCACCGACGTGCTGCCCAACCGCATGGTGGCCGCGCAAGAGGCGGCCAAGGCCTTCCTCAACGACCTGCCGCGCAGCGTGCGGGTCGGCGTGGTCTCGTTCGCCGGCACCGCCGCGGTGGTACAGCCGCCCACGCAGAACCGCGAAGATATCGTCGCTGCCATCGACCGCTTCCAGCTGCAGCGCGGCACGGCCATCGGCAGCGGCATCGTGCTCTCGCTCGCGACCATCTTCCCCGATGCGGGCATCGACCTCTCGCAGATCACCGGCCAGCGCAACATGCCGCTCGGCCCCGGCGACAAGCCGCCGAAAGAGTTCACGCCGGTGCCGCCCGGTTCGTTCACGTCGGCCGCCATCGTGTTGCTGACCGACGGCCAGCGCACCACCGGCCCCGACCCGATGGACGCCGCCAAGATGGCCGCCGACCGCGGCGTGAAGGTCTATTCGGTAGGCATCGGCACCAAGGAAGGCGAGACCATCGGCTTCGAAGGCTGGTCGATGCGCGTGCGCCTGGACGAAGACACGCTGAAGAACGTCGCTAATCTGACACGCGCCGAGTACTTCTACGCCGGCACCGCCGCCGACCTGAAGAAGGTCTACCAGAGCCTCAGCTCGCGCATGATCGTCGAGAAGAAAGAGACCGAGATCACGGCGATATTCGCCGCTGCGGCGGCTGCGCTGGTGTTGCTGTCTGCGGCTTTGTCGGTGTGGTGGTTCGGGCGGGTGGCTTGAGGGCTTCTCCGCCCCCTGTCGCTGCCCGGCGTTCGCGGAGAAACACCTGTTCAGCCTCAGACAGAGGCTGAGAGTTTTTGACTCCGTTCGGGCTGACCCTTCGACGGGGCTCGGGACAGGGTCCGCCTGCGGCGGATCGAAGCCCCGTGCCGGCTGACGCGTACTTCTTGTTCACTGCGTGAGGCCGCGTCGGGATATGCCCCCGACAGGGCAGTAACTTTGGTGTTCGCATAACTTCGCTGCGCGAAGTGAGCGAACCCCCGCTGCGCGAACTTTCGCTTCCCCGAAAGAAAGTCACCAAAGAAAGGGGGACCCGACGGAGGCGGTCCGGCTCGGGCCGGACTGCTCTGCGGTGCTCGGTGTTCGGGGCCTCGCGCCGAACTCGCTTCGCGGCCTGCGGCCGCTGCGCTCAAACAGCCGCGCGAAGTCAGTTGACGAAGCGTGCTGCGCACGCGGCCCCAAACCCCTGCGCTCCTCGACGCCTCCCACGGGGCCCAAGAGCAATACGGTCGTTTGCTTCGCAAACTTTCCCTGTCCCACCTCGCTTCGCATCGGGCGCGATGGCGTAGCCGAGCCTTGGCGCCGATGCGAAGCGAGCTGAATCTGGTGTTCATTTCCCCCCTTCGGACGAGTCGGCAGGGGTCGCTTCTTTGCCTCCTTTCTTGTCGATACAAGTTCGCGAAGCGGGGATCTGCTCACTTTGCGAAGCAAAGTTATGCAGATACCAAAGGGGGGGGCGGCTGCCGGGACGAAACCCCAGCTCGGCCTCACGCAGTGAACAAGAGATACGCGAAAGCAGCACAAGGCTTCGACAGGCTCAGCCCGAACGGGAGGGGGTGCGCCGTGCACTGCGCTGCTCCCTTAGGCAGGCTCAGGGCGATCGGGAATACAAGCTCAACTCGAACGGAGGAGCGAAGTAGCCGAGAGGCCGGACCCTCCAAGCCCTGCCTGCCGCAGCAACCGGCGGCTACTTCGCGGAAGCAGGAAACACCGGCAGCTTGCCCACATCACGCCCGTCATGCTGGATGATGACCGTGGCCTTCAGGTTCGCCGCGATCTTCTTGAAGCGGTCGAGCGAGGCCTGCGTCTCGGCGCGGCCGGTGTTGAAAGGCGGCACGCCGCCGCTGTCGTAGTTCTCGTGGAAGTGAGCGAGGTCGCCGGTGATCAGCACGTTGCCCATCTGGCGCAGCTTCACGAGCATGCTGTGGTGGCCGGGCGTGTGCCCGGGGGTGGCCAGCATCACCACGCTGCCGTCGCCGAACACGTCTTTGTCGAGCGGCACGGGTTCGACCTTGCCGCCACCGCTGATCCAGTTCGCGAACGGCGTGGTGGGCGCATTGCCCGGCGGCTTGGCGCTCGTCAGCACGTCCCAGTCGCCCTTGCCGATCAGCAGTGTGGATTGGGGAAACGAGCCCACCTGGCCGGTGTGGTCGGGGTGGTAGTGGCTGATGCCGACGAACTTGATCTGCTCCGGCTTCAGCTGCAACTGCGCCAGCTGGTCGACCAGGCTCACCTTGGGGGCCACGGCGCCGGCGCTCATCGATTGGCCGGTGTCCCAGACCATGTAGTCGTCGCCGTGCTTGATGAGGTAGCAGCTGAACACCAGCTGCAGCATCAGGCCGTTGTAGGCATAGGTGTCGGAGAAGCGGCCGACGTCGCCGGGCGGTGCGCTGGTGCCGCAGTCGAAGCGCGCGAGCGTCACTTCGGGCGGCGTTTGTGCGAAGGCCGACAACTGGATGACGGCGCTGGCGCACGCGCCGATCGCCAACGAGAGCAGGTTTTTCTTCATCGCTTTCTCCATGGATTGACGCGGGCCGCAACGGCTCCGCAGGATAGCCTCATCGGGCCAGCGATGCATGCGGCAAGGCCGGCGGCTGCGCGGACTCTGCGTCGGCCTGACCCGCACGCAGCGCCTGCCGAAGCTCGCGCACGGTGTGCGAGGGGTCGACCCCGAGGCCTCGCACCACGCACACGCCGTCGACACCGCAGGCGGCTGCGGCCCGCACCTCGTTCGCACTCAGGATGCCGCCGATGGCCACCACTGGCGCGGCGGCCATGTGCTGCCACCACGACAGGTTGTCCATCCCTTGTGCGCGCCACGGCATGGCCTTGGTCAGCGTGGGCCACACCGGGCCGCAGGCGATGTAGCGTGGCGAGAGGCTGCGGGCGCGGCACAGCTCCCACAGGCTGTGAGAGCTGACGCCGACGGCCAGGCCGCTGGCCTGCAGTGCCGCTCGCCCGGTCTCGCCCAAGGCCAGCAGATCTTCCTGGCCGAGGTGTACGCCGCCGGCACCCAAGGCCAGCGCCAGTTGCCAGTGGTCGTTGATGAACAGCTCGGCACCTGCAGCGCGGCACGCGGCGATGCTGCGGCCGATCTCGCCGCTGAGCCGCAATTGCCAGGCGGCGTTCGGCTGCGGCGGCGCCTTGATGCGCAGCTGCACGGTCAGCACGCCGGCTGCCAGCACCTGCTGCACACGCTCGGCGCTGTCGACGATGGCGTAGAGATCGAGTGGCCGTGGTGTGCTTGAAGCTGAGGTTGTGAAGCGGCGCGCCTCGCCCCACGACAACCACGGCAGCAGCGTCGGGTCGTTGGCGAAGCCGGTGCGCGCCAGCACCGGGCCTGCACCGCGGCCGGCTGCGCGCGCGTGCCGCAGTGCGTGTGCGGCGGCCATCTTGGCGAGCACGGCTGCGTCGGCCGGCACGAAGCCGAGCGACAGGGCCGCGGCCACGCTGCTGGCGAAGGTGCAGCCCGTGCCATGGTGGTGGGCGGTCTGCACACGCGGCAGCGCGAGCCAGCCTTCGGCGTGGTCGCTGCTCAGCCAGTCGATGGTGTGCCCGCCGACGTCGCTGCTGTCTCCGCCGGTGATGCAGACGGCTTGTGCGCCGGCATCGCGCAGCCGGCGCGCCAGTGTGGGCAAATCGCTGGCGGACAGGTCGGCGGACTCGGCTGATTCGCCCAGCAACTGCAGCGCCTCGCGCCGATTGGGTGTGATGACGGTGGCGCGCGGCAGCAGTTCGTCGCGGTACGCGGCCACGGTGGATGGGTCGGCGAAACGCGCGCCGGTGGTCGCGGCCAGCACCGGGTCCACCACCAGGTCCACCGGGCCGGCTTGCCGCAGACGGTCGACCCATTGCGCGACCAGGCGCACTTGATCGGCACCGCCGAGCAGGCCGGTCTTGATCGCGCGCGGCGGCATGTCGTCGGCCAGCGCATGCAGTTGCTGGTCGATCAGCGCGGTGCCCATCGGCTCGATGTGCGTGACGGCCTGCGAGTTCTGTGCGGTCACCGCGGCCACCACGGGGCAGAGGTGAACGCCGAAGGCATCGGCCGCGCGCTGGTCGGCGCTGAGTCCGGCGCCGCCGCCGCTGTCGGTGCCGGCGATGCTCCAGATGATCGGGGGCGCGCTCATGTCGGCAAACCGCCCAGCAGCACGGGCTCGCCACCCACGGGCGTGCTGGCCACCGCGAAGTCTTGCGGCGCCATCACGCCGGCTTGCCATGCCGTGCGGCCCGCTTCGATGGCGAAGCCGAAGGCACGCGCCATCGCAACCGGCTCGCGCGCCTGTGCGACTGCCGAGTTGAGGAGCACCGAATCGAAGCCCATCTCCATGGCCCGTGCCGCGTGCGAGGGCGTGCCGATGCCGGCGTCGATGATCAAGGTCGCATCGGGCAGGCGCTCGCGCAGCGTGCGCAGTGCGAACGGGTTCAGCAGGCCCTGGCCCGAGCCGATGGGCGCGCCCCAGGGCATCAGCACCGGGCAACCGGCATCGAGCAGGCGGCGGCACAGCACGAGGTCGTCGGTGCAATACGGGAAGACGGTGAAGCCTTCGCGCACCAGCTGCGTGGCGGCGGCGAGCAGCTCGAACGGGTCGGGCTGCAGCGTGTGCTCATCGCCCACCACCTCGAGCTTGATCCACGGCGTGTCGTACAGCTCGCGTGCCATCTGCGCCAGCTGCACTGCCTCGCGTGCGCTGCGGCAGCCGGCGGTGTTGGGCAGCAGGCGCGCGCCCGTCTCGTGCAGGGCTTGGCGGATCAGCGCGATGAAGCCGTTGTCGCCGGCCGCGGCGAGCGTGCGCTTGAGTCCGACGGTGACGACCTGCGTGCGTGCGGCGACGATCGCGTCATGCAGGACTTGCGGCGATGGGTAGCCCGCAGTGCCGAGCAGAAAGCGGCTGTGCAGCGTGATGTTGCCGACACGCCAGGAGTCGTCGTTGAGGGAGTTGTTCATGGTCATCCGCCCACGATGGGTTGAAAGAGCAGCACCGCGTCTTCGGCCTGCAACAGGCAGCCGGCGCGCTGGCCGCGGGCCACGAAGAGGCCGTTGACGGCGGTGCTGACGGCTTGGGGTGTGTGCCCCAGTTGCCCCACCAAATCGGCCAGCGTGGTGCCGGCGGCGAGCGGCATGGGCTGGCCGTCAAGTTGCACGGTGATCGTGCCGGTGGAGGTCATGCGGCTGCTGCCATGGCGCTCAGCCCACAGCGCTGCAAGGCGTCTTCCACCAGCGCCGGTGCAAGCAGCCAGCCGTGGCGGAACAGGCCGTTGATGCGGACCAAGCCCGGCTCGATGTCGGTGCGCGGCTCGTGGTCGGGTAGCGCGGGCCGCAGGTTGACGTCCAGCCGCAGGATGCGGGCTTCGGCGAGTGCGGGCATCACGCTGTGGGCCGCGCTCATCAATTCGACGGCGCTGCGCAGCGACACGGCCGAGCGGTCCTCGCTCTCGATCTCGCTGGCACCGACCAGCACCACGTCACCGGGCCGAGGCACGATGTACACGCGGTGGCGCGGGTGAAGCAGTCGCACCGGGCGGGTGAGGCCGTGGCCGGGTGCGTGCAGCCAGATGATTTCTCCGCGCACGCCACGCACGGGCATTGCAGGTCGTGCGCCGGTTCCTCGCACGTCGAACACGCAGTCGAAGTGGTGCGATGAACCGTCGCTGAGGCTCAGCTCGCCAGGGCGCAAGGTGTCGACCGACACGCCCCAATGCCAGGCCACATCAGGCGCTTCAGCCTGCAAAGCCTGCATCGTGGTCACCGTGTCGATCTGCCCTTCTTGCGGCAGCAACCATGCGTGCGCGGCGCCTTGCAATGCGGGCTCCAGCGATTGCAGGTCGTTCGATGACAAGGCCTGTGCTTGCGGTGTGCCGGATGCTGCGGTCGACAGGCGCGCCAGCACACGCTGCGCTGCGCCGCTGTCGCTGCGATGCGCCAGCAGCAGGCTGCCGCGCTCCGCGAAGTGCGGCCGGGCCTGCAAGGCAGACACGATCTCGCGCCACAGCGCAATCGACCGCCAGCCCAGCGCCGCCACATGCGCCGAGCTGTTGTCGAGTTCGGCCAGCGGGCTCAGCATGCCGGCCGCGGTGAAGCCGGCTGCCTGCCGCCCATCGAAGCTCGGCTGCGGCCCCGGTGCCGGGTCGAACACGCTGACGCGATGGCCCGCGCGTGCCAGCCGCCAGGCCAGCAAGCGGCCGAGCAAGCCGGCGCCTGCGATGCCAATCGTCGACGACATGGGGTCAAGCCTGCGGATGGATCGGGATGTAGATCTCGCCGCCCGCGGCCTTGAACTGCGCAGACTTCTCGGCCATGCCGCTCTCCAGCGCAGCCGCATCGGCCACGCCCTTCGCCGCCGCGTAGTCGCGCACGTCCTGCGTGATCTTCATCGAGCAGAACTTCGGCCCGCACATGCTGCAGAAGTGCGCGACCTTGCTGCTGTCTTTCGGCAGGGTCTCGTCATGGAAGTCGCGCGCCGTGTCCGGGTCCAGGCCCAGGTTGAACTGGTCGGTCCAGCGGAACTCGAAGCGTGCCTTCGACAAGGCCTCGTCGCGCGCCCGCGCGCCCGGGTGGCCCTTGGCAATGTCCGCCGCGTGCGCCGCGATCTTGTACGCGATGATCCCCTGCTTCACGTCGTTGCGGTCGGGCAGGCCCAGGTGCTCCTTGGGCGTCACGTAGCAGAGCATCGCCGTGCCCATCCAGCCGATCATGGCGGCGCCGATGGCGCTGGCGATGTGGTCGTAGCCCGGCGCGATGTCGATCGTCAGCGGGCCCAGCGTGTAGAACGGCGCTTCGGCGCAGTGCTTCAACTGCTCGTCCATGTTGGCCTGGATCAGGTGCATCGGCACGTGGCCGGGGCCTTCGATCATGGTCTGCACGTCGTGCTTCCAGGCCACCTGCGTCAGCTCGCCCAGCGTGCGCAACTCAGCGAATTGCGCTTCGTCGTTGGCATCGGCGCCCGAGCCGGGGCGCAGGCCATCGCCGAGCGAGAAGCTCACGTCGTAGGCCTTCATGATGTCGCAGATGTCTTCGAAGTGCGTGTAGAGAAAGCTTTCCTTGTGGTGGGTGATGCACCACTTGGCCATGATCGAGCCACCGCGCGACACGATGCCGGTGCGGCGGTTGGCGGTGAGATGAATAAAGGGCAGCCGCAGGCCGGCGTGGATGGTGAAGTAGTCCACCCCTTGCTCGGCCTGCTCGATCAGCGTGTCGCGAAAGATCGCCCACGTGAGGTCTTCGGCCACGCCGCCCACCTTCTCCAGCGCCTGGTAGATCGGCACCGTGCCGATGGGCACCGGGCTGTTGCGCACGATCCAGTCACGCGTGGTGTGGATGTTGCGACCGGTGCTCAAGTCCATCACGTTGTCGGCGCCCCAGCGGGTGGCCCACACCAGCTTCTCCACCTCTTCCTCGATGCTCGAAGTGACCGCCGAGTTGCCGATGTTGGCGTTGATCTTCACCTTGAAATTGCGGCCAATCGCCATCGGCTCCACCTCGGTGTGGTTGATGTTGGCGGGGATGATGGCGCGGCCGCGGGCCACCTCGTCGCGCACGAACTCAGGGGTGATGATCTTGGGGATGCTCGCGCCCATCGGGTTGCCGCGCAGGCGTTGCTCGCGTGCTTCGTCGGCCAGGTACTCGGCCATCCATTCGCGCTTGCCGTTCTCGCGCAGCGCCACGTATTCCATCTCGGGCGTGACGATGCCGCGGCGTGCGTAGTGCATCTGCGTCACGTTGGCGCCGGCCTTGGCGCGACGCGGCGTGCGCTGCAAGGCCGCGGCGGCGCGACGCAGCGCCTCGATGCGCTCGGCCTCGTAGGCCTCGTGCTTGATGCCGTCGTCCAGCGCGTGGTGGATTCGGCCGGTGTAGGCCTCGGTGTCGGCGCGCTCGGCGATCCAGGCGTCACGCACACCGGGCAGGCCGCGTGTCACGTCGATGGCCGCCGTCGGGTCGCTGTACGGCCCGGAGGTGTCGTACAGCGCCACGGTTTCTCCGTTGGTCAGGCTCACCTCGCGCAAGGGCACGCGCAAGGTGTCGCGGCTGCCAGTCAGGTAGGTCTTTTGCGAGGCCGGAAACGGCTCGCGCGTGAGGGTGAGCAGGGCTTCGAGCTTGTCGGGTGCGTTCATCGAGGTTCCTTCGTGAGCAGTGGCAACACATGCTCCGAAGGTGACCCCGGCAACCCCGGCCACGATGGGCCTTGGGGTCAAGGGTGACAGCTCTTCTTTCGCCGGTACTAGCCGGATCAAGTTCGCGGGTTTGGTTGGTGACCATCTCAGCACGCTGTCCACGTGCACCCCGGAGCGAGGGCGATTGTGTGCCCAATTTCTGAGCGGGTCAACGCGTTGGCGTTTTCGTTTTTCCGACGCGCGCCGCTCAGTCTTTGCGTGCCTGATGAGATGCTGCTTCTGGTACGGTTCGCGTTTCTCGAAGCCACCGCCAGCATGTTCAGACCAATGCCACGCCCGTTCACTTTGCTGTGGGTCGCGATGCTTTTCTGGCAACTCGGTGTGGCGCAGGCCGCCGAGAGCCAGTGCTTCGGCACAGTCAGCAACGGTCGGATCGAAGACAGCGTGAAGCTCCCCGTCAGCGGCCCGAACTTCGCGGCGTACAGCACGCTGGGCGCCACGGCAGGCCGTACGCATATTCATTCGAAGGTGTCGGAAGTGATCGTCTCCGCCTATGCGGCGCTCGCGGTTGCTGACCCGTCCGTCACCTACGTCTATGGGGAAACCGGTTGGCCATCTGGTGGCCGCATGCGGCCTCACCGCACCCACCAGAACGGCTTGTCCATCGACTTCTTTGTGCCGGTGCGAAACAAGGCAGGCAAGTCGGTGCCGCTGCCCACGGGCCTCACCAATCGATTGGGCTACGAAATCGAGTTCGATGCGAACGCGAAGTACGAGGACTACCAAATCGATTTCGTGGCGTTGTCAGAGCACTTGTACCAACTGCATGTTGCTGCCAAAGCCAAGCACGTTGGCATTGCGCTCGTCATCTTCGACAACGCGTTCCTGCCGAAGCTGTTCTCGACGCCGCGTGGTCCCTATCTGCAGCAGAACCTGCCGTTCATGAAAGGCAAACCCTGGGTGCGCCACGACGAGCACTACCACGTTGACTTCAGCGTGCCGTGCAAGCCGATCCCGCTGTGAATCAGGGGCTCTGTACGCGGTCCGAAAGGTAGGTGTACTTGCGGCGTGACGCAGCCAGCCGCTCACTGCTCAGCTCGGCCAACACGAGCGCCTCATCGCGCTCGGCGACCACGGGCGCTTCACCATCGGGTGCCACCACGCAGCTCAGCCCGCCGTAGCGCAGGCTGCCTTCGCTTCCGCAGTAGTTGGCATAGGCCACGAACACCTGGTTCTCGACGGCGCGGGCCGGCACGAGCACGCGGGTGACGACGTCGAAGGCTTCCATGTTGGCAGTGGGCACGACGATCAAATCGGCACCCGCGATGGCGAGGCGGCGTGCGGTTTCGGGGAACTCGATGTCGTAGCAGATGCACAGGCCGATGCGCCAGCCGTTCAGCGAGCCCAGCGCTTCGCTGCCATCGCCGGGCACGAACATCGAGCGGTCGAGGTCGCCGTAGAGAAATGTCTTTCGGCAGCGGCCGAGCGTGCTGCCATCGGCGCCGAGCAGCTGTGCAGCGTTGTAGACGCTGCCGTTTGGCCCGCGTTCCGGGTAGCCGTACGCGAGGGCGATGCCGTGGCGGCGCGCAATCTCGGCCACGGCTTGCGCGCTCGGCCCGTCGGCCGCTTCGGCGAGCCGCTGCGCGGCGTCGACGCCGATGTCATATCCGCTCAGGAACATCTCGGGGCACACCAGCAACTCAGCACCTTGCGCGCGGGCGACGGCCGCCTGCCGGTCAAGTCGAAGCAGATTGCCCACCACGTCCAGCGGCAGCGGGTTGCATTGCCAGAGCGCGACGCGAAGCGTGGGGGTCACGGCGCGTCACTCCGGCAGCACGATGGGGCCGATCTCGCGGAACACATCGCCGGGGCCCGGGTTGGCTGCATGGGTGGACCCGCCGAAGTGACGCACGATGCCCCACACCGCATTCAGCGAGGTCTGCACCGCACCTTCGACCCACGCGGGCGTGAACGACACGTCGTCGCCGGCGATGAAGATGCCGCGCTGCGCGGCCGGCATGTCGTCTTGCATGAAGTGCGCGTACATGCGCTGGTTGTAGCGGTAGTGGCCGGGCAGCGCACCCTTGAAGGCGCCGAGGAAGTGCGGGTCGGCCTCCCACGACACGGTGATCGGGTCGCCGATGATGTGGCTGGCGATGTCGACGTTCGGGTAGATCTTTTTCAGCGCATCGAGCGCGAGGCGCACGCGCTTTTCAACCGAGTGCGGCAGCATCTTCAGCGCGTCGCCCATCCACGAATAGGTGAGGCAGATCACGCCGGGTTTGTCGGGCCCGTGGTCGAACAGGTAGGTGCCACGGGTGAGCCGGTCGGTCAGCGTCATGCTCATCACGTCGCGGCCGGTCGCCGGGTCAATGTCCTTCCAGAACGGGCGGTCGACCATCACGAAGGTCTTGGACGACTGCATGTAGCGCGTGCGGTCGAGCGCCATCCACATCTTGTGCGAGAAGAGCGTTTCTTCGCAGTCGATCTGCGTTGTCAGCAGCCAGCTTTGGCAGGTGGCCAGCACCGCGGCGTAGCGGCGCGTATCGCCCCAGTTGTCAGTGATGGCAAAGCGGCTGTCGGCTTCGCGGCGGATGCGCGCGACACCGGCGCGCGTGGCACCGGCATGCAGCGAAGCGAGCGTCGTGCCTTGCGGCCAATGCGCCATCTGTGCCGGCGCGTGCTGCCACAGGCCGATCGGCACCTGGTCGACACCGCCGACGATCAGCCGCTGGTTCTCGTCGAAGGCGTTCATCACGACGCGCAGGATCTCGAGCATCGAGTTCGGGAAATCGGAGTCCCAGCCACCGGTGCCGAAGCCCACCTGGCCGAACACCTCGCGGTGGTGGAACGACAGTTTCGAGAACGCCTTCGACGTGGCGACGAAGTCGTAGAAGGTGCGGTCGTCCCACAGCGGCACGAGCCGGTTCCACAGATCCTTCAACACCTTCACGTCGCGGCGGCGAATGGCGTCTTGCACATCGGTGAAGTTCGCGCCGTCTTCCAGCGCCTCGGCCCAGGCTTGCGCCACTTCGCGAAAGAGGGGAGGCAGGTCGTCCAGCGTGCGCGCGTAGAAGGTCTCGCCTTCGAGGTCGATCACCGTGCTGCCCGACGCATCGGTCAGCGGGTTGGGGAAGGGCTCGGACTTCAGCCCGAGTTGGTCGACGTAGTGATAGAAGGCCGTCGACGAAATCGGGAAGCGCATGCCGCCGAGTTCGGCGATCACGCCTGCGGGGCCTTCGAAGCGCTGCGAGCGCAGGCGCCCGCCCATCTTCGAGGCTTCGTAGACGACGGGCTTCAGGCCCAGCTTCATCAGCTCGTAGGCTGCTACCAGGCCGGCCATGCCCGCACCGATGATCGCCACCTCGGCGCCGTGGTGCTCTGCGGGGATGGAACCCAGCCCGGCCGGGTGCTTGATCCAGTCGTCGAACGCGAATGGGAAGTCGGGGCTGAAGCCGGTGACGGGGCTGGTGGATGTCAGCGGGGAGGTGGGTGTCATGCGCGGTGCTCGGTCTTGAAGGCCAGTCGAAGCTGGCTTCAATGGTACGGGCCCGCCGCCGGCGCCGCCACATCGAAAGCGGCAAGCTGCGCCGCGTGAGCGGGGCAGCGGAGTTCTTGTATCCGGCCTACGCGGTGTTCGCCGAGGGTGCCGATGCGAGCGTGGTGAGCCCCGCGCTCGATGGGCTGCGCCACGCCACGCCGCGCCGCCGGTCGACGAAGGCAGGCCGCTGACGCAGCTCAGTTGAAGCTCAGGCTCCCCGCGTTCGCATTCGTCAGCTTCTTGTTCTTGAAGTCGACGACGAAGTGGTCGCTGGGCTTGCCGGAGCCGAGGCCCTTGAAGATCGCGAAGACCTGCTTGAACTGGTTCTGGAACAGCACGTGCACTGCGTTCTGGTCGGAAGGCAGCGCGCCCACCTTGGCGATGGCTGCCGGCGTGGCCGGGAAGGCCGACATCAGCAGCTTGTACTGCTTCACGCGCGTCTCGCCCATGTCGCGCAGCGAGAGCTCGCCGGCGTAGACGGTGCGGTGGAAGTCGCCGTAGAACTCGTAGGCGGTGACGGCGGCCATCGCATCGAAGTCGAGGCCGGCGTCGGTGGCGAGCTTCCTGGCTTTGGACGTGGCCTGCGCCCAGTCGGCGGCCAGCGTGTTGGCATCGACTGCGGTGCCCGCAGGCGTGCCGGCGGCGGTGCATGCGGCGGTGAGCGGCACCACGCTCGGCACGTCTTTCAGCTGCGCGTAGGTGACGGCCGTTTGCAGCTGCGTCATCGTCAGCATCTGCGCAAGGTTGAGGCGGGTGGCGGCTTCCTTCATCTCGCAGGGCCAGTATTCGTCCATGAAGCGCAGGCGTGACAACTCGCCGAAGTAATAGCGGGTGAACTTGCCGTAGCTGGTGGTGTCGAGCACGGCGCGGTTCCAGCGCTTGGCGACGTCAGCCGGCGCGCTGCTCGATTGCAGCCACGCGTATTCGGTTTCATAGAACGGGAACAGCTCCTTGAAACGTGGCACCTCGTTCAGGCCCACGGTCTGGATGTCAGCCGTGTCCTTGTCCTTGAAGCTGACGATCTTGTAGGCCGCGCCGTAGACGGCGAGCGAAGGCGACTGCAGGTTGGCGAGGTAGTTGCCGTTCGCGTCGGTGTAGTCGTTGCTGCCGTTGAAGTGCATGTGCCCGCCGATGTGCAGCTGCAGGCCGGTGGCCGCGACCGCCGCGGTGGTGGCCGCTTCGGGCACACGCGCGGTCTGGAAGGCGCCCGACTTGAACACCGCCTTCATCGCGCCGGTCTGGTTGGCGTAAAAGTCCATGGTCGGGTAGTGCGAGAAGGCAATGAGCTGCTTGCCTTGCGCCTTGGCGCGCGCGTTCACCGACTTGATCCACTCCAGCAGGTGCTTCTTGTGCGTCAGCACCTTGTTCCAGCCGGCATTGCCCGCACCGTCGTAGCCCTTGAAGACCTTGGGGTTGGCCGGGTCGAAGTTGGCGTTGGGGATGTACACGTTCGCGTCGATCGACAGCAGCCACAGGCCGGGCGAGGGCTCGACCAGATAGCTCGCGTCGGGCAGCGAGGCGCAACGCGTGTAGGCCTTGCCGAGTGCGGCTTCGCCCGCTGCCTTGTAGGTACCGCCTTCGCCCTCGAGGCAGATCTCGAACTGGCGCTTGGCGACGTCCGACTGCGCTTGCGCTTCGGCAAACGTGTAGGTGCCGCCGGTGTATTGGCTGAACGGCGTTTCCCAGCGCACGTCGTTCTTGTTCGGCATGAAGCCGAACTCGCCGAGCCGGGCGAGGATGCTCTCGTAGCCCAGCTCCTTCAGCTGGTCCGTGCAGGCGACGGTTGGGTCGGCCGTCTTGCAGGCCGCGTTGCCGGTGGCGTAGACCTTCTGTTCCTTGCCGTCTTTGGTGAGGAAGTCGTTCTTGCCGGCTTCGTCATCGTCATACGGTTCGTTGGGGTCGTGGTTGCCGGGCGCGATGAAGAAGCGCATGCCCTTGGCCTGGTATTCGCGCAGGATGGCGGCGATGCCGTCGATGTTGATCGGCTGCGCGTCGTCCGAATAATCGCCAGGCAGCGCCACGAACTTGATGCCCTTGGCGTGCGCGTCGTCCAGCGCCGCGCGGAAGGCGAAGTAGTTCTCGTTGAAGAGGCGCGTCGACGTGAGCTGCGCATACATCGTGCGGATGGTGGCGTTCTTGCCGTCCGCCGTCGGGATGCCGGTGAAGGCCGTGGTCTTGAAGTCGCCGTAGACGTTCTCGAAGTGCACGTCGGTCATGAAGGCGACCGGCGGCGAGAAGGCGGGTTGCTCCGTGGGAGGAGGCGTGCTGTCTCCGTCACCGCAGGCGGCGATGGCAAGCAGGGCGGCCGCGGCGAGCGCGCCGCACCAATGAGAAGGTCGCATGGGAATCGATCCGTCGTAGGCAAAGCGCGCATGTTCGACGGCGAGGATGACGCGCGCGTGACGCGGCCATGACATCTCGCCTTAGCATCGGAGACATGAGTTCCATTCCCACCCGTGATCGGCCGCGCTGGCAGCGTGTGCTGTGGCTGCTGGCCGGCGTGTTGAGCCTTGTCGTCGGCATCGTTGGCATCGTGGTGCCGCTGCTGCCGACCGCGCCGCTGGTGCTGCTGGCGGCGTTCTGCTTTTCGCGCGGCAGCGAGCGCTGGGAGGCGTGGCTGCTCGCGCACCCGCGCTTCGGGCCGATGATTCTTGATTGGCGCACCAACCGCGCGGTGCCGCTGCGTGCCAAGCAGCTGGCCACGGTCATGATGGCGGGCAGCTCCGTGCTGTCGTGGTGGCTGATCCCGTCGCCATGGAACTGGTCGCCCGGTGTGTGCTGCGCGGCCGTGGCCGTGTGGCTGTGGCGCTTGCCGACGGCCGCGCCATCGGGCTCTGCCAAGCCCTGACGGGCAAGGCTTGTCGCAGCGTCAGTCGATGCGCGTGAAATGCTGCCGCACGTGCTGGCGGTCCAGCATGTCGAAGTGCCACCACTCGTTGTCGATGCCGTTGAAGTTGCCGAGCGTGAGCACGCGGCGAAGCAGCTCGCGGTGCTGCAGCTGTGCCGGCGTCAACGCGCCGCTGGCCAGGTGCTGGGCTTCCAGCTTCGGGTGGGAAAGCTCCGTCATCTCGTCGAAACCGCTGCCCATGTCGAGCTCGCGGCCAGTGGCGTCGATGAGCGTCGCATCCAGCGCCATGCCGAAGGAATGGATGGAGCCTCGCGCCGGATCGGCCACGTACTGGCGCAGCCCGGTGCCGTTGAGGTGGTCCCACAGCTGCACCTGCACGCGGTGCGGGCGCAAGGCATCGAGGATCAGCAGGCGGTGGCCCGGCGCTTCGAGCGCCAGCAGCGCCGCCGAACGCTCCAGTCCTTCGGCCGCGAGCCGGTGCAGCCACGCGCAATCGAGCGTGCCGTACAGGTCGCGGCCGACGAAGTTGCGCATGCCGACGTAGCGCAGGTCCACGGCCACATCGGAGATCGACGAGAGGTGCCGGAAGTCGGGGTGGGAGGCAATGTCTTCGCAGCGCATGGCCCACTCTATGCGACGACTTCGCTTTGGAGGTATTTCACCAGGGCAAGTTGCACGGCATTCAGCGTGCCGCCGGCCGTCACCAGCGCCAGCTCGGTGGGCGGCAGCTCGGGCAGGTCATTGCAGACGCGGTGCGAAGGCAGCACCGCGGTCGTCGGCAACACCGAGATGCCCAGCCCCGAGGCCACCGCCGCCTGAATGCCGGTGAGGCTGTGGCTGCCGAAGGCCACGCGCCAGCGGCGGCGCGCTTTGTCGAGGCTGCGGATCGCGCGCTGGCGATAGATGCAGCCTTGCGGGAACAGCGCCAGCGGCACCGGTTCGTCACCCAGCCTCACGCCCTTGCCCTTGACCCACACGAGCGATTCGGCCCAGGTGCACAGCGCCTCGCCGCTGCCCGGCTCGCGCTTGACCAGCGCGATGTCGATCTCGCCTTCGGCCACCTTGCGGCGCAGGTCGATGCTCATGCCGCTCACCGTTTCGAGCCGCGTGCCCGGGCGCCGTGCTGCGAAGCCGGCAAGCAAGGCGGCCATGCGCTTCGCGTCGAAGTCTTCCGGCACGCCCACGCGCACCGGTGCGATCTCGGTCGGGCTCAGCAGCGCGTCTTCGGCCTCTTGCGACAAGGCCAGCAGGCGCCGCGCGTAGGTGGCGAGCAGCTCACCGTGCTCGGTGGGCGTGACGCTGTTGCCGCCGCGGTCGCGCAGCAGCAGGTCGCGGCCGACCGTCTGCTCCAGCTTGCGGATCTGCTGGCTCACCGTCGACTGGGTGCGGTGCACCCGCTCGCCCGCACGCGTGAAGCTGCGTTCGTCGACGACGCAGACGAGCGTCTTCAGCAGTTCGAGATCCAGCATTGCGCCGCAGGCCTTGTCATTTGAATATTCACTTTGTAGAACATGATAATTTAATTTCCAAATTACACGGTGCATCCGTACGCTGGCGTTTTCACATGCACCCAAGCCGCCATGCCGCTAAAGCACACCGCCCGCCCGTCGTGGCTCACCTTCGATTGCTACGGCACCCTGATCCAGTGGGATGAAGGCCTGCAGGCCGCCGTGCAAGACATCCTGCGGACCAAGGGCGGCACGACGGTCGAGCCGGCGAAGCTCATCGAGGTCTACGACCACCACGAGCACGCGCTGGAACAAGCGCCGCCTCACCGCTCGTTCCGCCGGGTTGCCGCCGAAGGCCTGCGCCTCGCGCTCGAAGAACTGGGCCTGCCCGGCAGCGACGAAGACGTCGGCCTGCTGACCAGCCGCATCTCGAAGATGCCCCCGTTCCCCGAAGTGGTGGCCACGCTGAAGCGGCTGAAGGAGAGCGGCTACCGCCTGTGCATCGTCTCGAACACCGACGACGACATCATTGCCGGCAACGTGGCGCAGCTCGGCGGGCACATCGACCGCGTGATCACCGCGCAACAGGCCGGTGCCTACAAGCCGAACCGCCGGCTGTTCGACCACGCGCACCAGGCGCTCGGCGTTGCCCGTGGCGAGGTGGTGCACATCTGCGCCAGCCCGCACCTCGACCATGCCGCCGCGCGCGACATCGGTTTTCGCTGCGTGTGGATCGACCGCGGCACCGGCCGCCAGCGGCTGCCCGACTACACGCCCGATGCGACACTTTCAACCCTGGCCCAGGTTCCGGCGCTCTTCGAATCGCTCGGCTGGTAGCCCCGGAGAACGAGATGGCACACACACTCCTTGCAAACACCGCCGCGCGGCCCGCCCCTGCGCTGAAACTCGATTCGCCGGCCATCGTGCAAGCCCGCATCGAGCTGGCGGCGTGTTTCCAGATGGCCGCGCAGCGCGGGTTCGACGAAGGCATCTGCAACCACTTCTCGGCCATGGTGCCGGGGCATGACGACCTGTTCTTCGTCAACCCGCACGGGTACGCCTTCAGCGAGATCACCGCCTCGAAGATCCTGGTCTGCGACTTCGAAGGCCGCGTGCTCGACGGCGTGGGCCAGCCCGAGGCCACCGCCTTCTACATCCACGCCCGGCTGCACAAGCTCAAGCCGCGCGTGCGCGCCGCGTTCCACACCCACATGCCGAACGCCACCGCGCTGTGCCTGCTCGAAGGGCCGCCGCTGCTGTGGCTGGGCCAGACCGCGCTGAAGTTCTACGGCCGCACCGCCGTCGACGAGAACTACAACGGCCTCGCGCTCGACGATTCCGAAGGCGACCGCATTGCCCAGAGCATGGGCAATGCCGACATCCTGTTCCTCAAGAATCACGGCGTGATGGTCGCCGGCCCGAACATCGCCGAAGCCTGGGACGACCTCTACTACCTGGAGCGCGCGGCCGAAGTGCAGCTCAAGGCGATGAGCGCGAACCGGCCCTTGAAGACCATCCCTCACGATGTGGCGCAACTCGCTTACGAGCAGATGCGTGTTGGCGATCCGCAGAGTGCGCATGATCATCTTGAGAGCGGCATGCGCAGGTTGCGTGCGCAGGGCAACTTGTTTGAAAGTTAGGCATTTCGTGGGTGCTTGCGGTGATAGATTCGTTCGTCGCGATCTGCAAAGCCATCTTGTCTGGGCGCACCATGAAGCAACCCGAGGTCATGCGCGAAGTGCTCAAAGACTTCATGACTCAGTGGAAAGATCTGCCGCGCTCTGCGGACCCGTCCGAGGAGCAATTGAGCGCGTTGGCTCAAAGAATGGTCGAGCTTGCAACAGCTTCTGCTTGGCAGGTGAGCCCCTATCGAGAAGCCGCTCCTGGCGAGGAGCTGCTTTACGAGTTGGCAGTCAGCCCGATAGACGGTCCTTCGCTTTACCTCGTCTCGGACGGTGCGTCTGTAGTCAGCCCTCCCCATGAACACCAGACATGGGCCGTCATCGCCGGCATCCGCGGGCGAGAGACAAATCGCCGCTATGCCATCCAGTCACGTGAGCGCAGAGTTGTGCTTGAGTCATCTGTGGTCGAGCTTGGCGCCGGTGAAGTGCTTGTCCTCCGAACCCACGAAATCCACGCAACTGAAGTCTGCACCAGCGAAGCCACATTTCACCTGCATCTCTATGGACGCCCGCTGCATGCGTTGCCGGCCTTTGAGTCGCGCCGGTACACCGTCGCCGGCGGTGCCTCTTCAAGCAGGCATGCTTACGGCGGCCCACCTGAGTAAAGTGAAGCGTGAAGCGGGATCACCGGTTGTGGTCCTCGCGGCCAAGAGACTTGGCACCGTAAAGCTAACTCGTAAAGGGCGCGCCTTGCTCGCGCTCCAGGCGGCCTCCAACATTGGTTGTGGCAAGCTACAGGTTGTTCAGCGCAATCGCGTCGGAGATCACTATGACCACCAGTCTCGAAGTCCTGGAAGCTGAAGCCCTGAAGCTTGCCCCTGCGGATCGTTCACACCTTCTTGAGCGCCTGATCGTCAGCCTCGACACCGACACCGACACCGAAGTTGAGGACGCCTGGGAAGCGGAGGCGGATCGAAGGGAGGCGTCTCTGGAGTCGGGCTCCGCGGTCGAAGTCCCTGGACAGAAAGCAATGCGCCGCCTTCGGACAAGGCTTGCTCGGTGACATATTCGGTGAGAACAACACCGTCATCTCCCCGTTCCTAGGGGTTTCACACCACTGTCATGAAGCCTAGGCTGCGATCCCAGGGGGTCGTCGTCGATGGTGTCTCTGCTGAGGGGTCTTCGCGCGTGGGTGTCGGGGTGCATGGTCGCCCTGGCGGGAACGTCTGCGCTGGCCCAGGACGGCTGGGCCGAGATGGCTTACGAGCCTGTTTCGCTCGGCTGGTCGGCTGCCGAGGTGGAGCGCGCCACGGCGGGCAACCTGGCGTCTATCATTCAGCAGGCCGAGCGAAATGGCGAACTCGGTTGCCTGCGCCACTGCGCGCGGCTCGATCGGATCTTCAACCGCCTGGTGGTGCTGGCGCGCCGGCAGACCGAGCGCGCTGCACAACTGCCGTGGTCACTCACCATCGTGCGCCGGGGCGACGTGGAGGCCATGGCTTTGCCGGGCGGGCAGGTGCTGGTGTCCGAAGAGTTCATCGACTCGCGGGCGCTGTCCGACGAGGCGCTGGCCTTCGTGCTGGCGCACGAAATGGCGCACAGCATCCTCGAACACGAGCGCCAGACGCTGCACTTCGCCCGCATGCTGCTGCCACGCGACGTGCCGCGCAGCGTGGCCGACATGTATGCCGAGATCGACTACAACATCGCGCTGCTCAAGTCGCTCGAACCGGTGATGCAGCAAGGCGAACTGGAGGCCGACGAGCTGGGCCTGCTGCTCGCCAGCGCCGCCGGGTTCGCGCCGCAGCGCCAGCTCGGTTTCGTGGAGCGGGAGGCTGCCCGCGGCGACGAGCGCAAGCCCATCGTGCGCACGCACCCGCCGGCTCAGCTGCGCCTGGACCAGTTGCGCCTGCGCTTGCCGCTGGCTGAACGGTTCTACGCTGCGGCGCGCGCTTCACCGCACTGACACTGACTGGCGCGCTGCAATTCACGGCCTTGTCATCGCGGCAGGTCAGCATCTCGGTTTGTCCTTTATCCAGAACAGCCGAGGAATGCCAATGAGTGATCTGTCCCTGCCGCGCCGCCGTTTGTTGATCGCTTCTGCCGCCACGGCGGCCACCGGCCTGCCCGGCGTGCTGGCGCATGCACAGGCCCCCGCGGCCATCACCTCCGACCGCGCCCGCCCCGGCTTCCCGTCCGGCGTGCAGAGCGGTGACGTGCTCGCCGACCGCGGCATGGTGTGGGCACGCAGCGACCGCTCCGCACGTATGTGGGTCGAATGGTCGACGACCGCGAGCTTCGCCAACGCACGCAAGCTGCGCGGCCCGTATGCACTGGAGGCCACCGACTACAGCGCCCGCATCGACCTCACCGGCCTGCCTGCCGGCCAAGATGTGTTCTACCGCGTGACCTGGGAAGACCTTGCCGGCGGCGGGCTGAGCGAGCCGCAGCAAGGGCACTTTCGCACTGCGCCGACGGGCAAGCGAGACATCCGCTTCGTCTGGTCGGGCGACACGGCGGGGCAGGGCTGGGGCATCAACGAAGCCTTCGGCGGCATGAAGATCTACGAGGCCATGCGCCGGCTGAACCCGGACTTCTTCATCCACAGTGGAGACACCATCTACGCCGACGGCCCGATCCAGGCCGAAGTGAAGCTGGCCGACGGCAGCCTGTGGCGCAACGTCGTGACCGAAGAGAAGAGCAAGGTCGCCGAGACGCTGAAGGAATTCCGCGGCGCCTACCGCTACAACATGCTCGACGCCAACGTGCGCCGCTTCAACGCCGAGGTGACGCAGATCTGGCAGTGGGATGACCACGAGGTCGTGAACAACTGGTCGTCGAGCAAGGACGTGAGCGGCGACGCCCGCTACACCGAGAAGAACGTGCCGCTGCTGACGGCGCGTGGTGCGCGCGCGTTCCTCGAGAACGCGCCGATGCGCTGGCATGCGCAAGAAGAAGACGAGCGCGTGTATCGCAAGATTCCCTACGGCCCGCTGCTCGACGTGTTCGTGATCGACATGCGCAGCTACCGCGGCCCGAACACCCACAACCGCCAGGACACGCTGAACGACGAATCGCAGTACCTCGGCCCGGCGCAGCTCGAATGGCTGAGGCGCGAACTCAAGGCCTCGAAGGCGACGTGGAAGGTGATCGCGGCCGACATGCCCATCGGCCTGCTGGTACCCGACGGCAAGGATGCGCAAGGCCGCCCGAAGTTCGAGGCCGTGGCCAACGGCGACGGGCCGGCGCTGGGCCGCGAGATCGAGATGTCGGGCCTGCTGTCGTTCATCAAGCACCAGCGCGTGCACAACGTGGTGTGGCTGACGGCTGACGTGCACTACACCGCCGCCCACTACTACGACCCGAACAAGGCGCAGTTCCAGGACTTCGAGCCCTTCTGGGAATTCGTCAGCGGCCCTTTGAACTCCGGCACCTTCGGTCCCGGCGACCCGGACAACACCTTCGGGCTCGACGTGAAGTTCAAGAAGGTACCCGCCGCAGGGCAGGCGAACCTGCCGCCGAGCGCAGGCATGCAGTTCTTCGGCGAGGTGCAGATCGACGCGAAGACGGCCGGGCTGACGGTTCACCTGCGCGACATCGAAGGTGCTTCGCTGTGGACGACCACGCTCGCGCCGAAGGTCACAGTGTGAGTGCGTAGCGACAGCACAAAGCTCCCGGCATCCTCACGCTTTGCGGAGAAACTGAAGCAAACTTCTGAACACAATGAGTGCTTGCGCTGCAAAGGTTAGAGGCAAAGCGAGGTGCTCGGGCAGCATGAGAAAATTTATCGCAACTAGCTGCCGAATGTTCCTGGCGGTAAGGTCAAATACGCCTGAAAGATCTATCCGACGTTGCTGATGGCGTCTATCACGGGCGCGGACGTGCAACAACGGTCTTGCAGTTCGTATTGACGTTGCCCAGCCCCTTGAAATGACCGCAATGCATGTGACTAGTCCAATCGCTCATAGTGCAGCTGCGACGACATCAACCCGAGGAATCGTCGAGGTTTTCGCCGGTATCGGTTCTGTTGCAAGAGGATTTTGCGCAGGCGGGGGCTACCAAACACTTTTGCTTAACGACATTGATCCGCATGCACGAGGTGCCTACGTCGCGTATGCGGGTGAACACGCACCGTACTTTGATCGGGACATACGCCATCTACGACGTCAGACGCTCAGTCAGCATCTAGGCGATCAGCAGGTCGTGGGTTTGTTGGGGTGCCCGCCATGCCAGGGTTTTAGTGACGCTGGGCAACGGCAAACTGCCGATCCACGGAACCGGCTGGTCACAAGTTATTTCAGACTTATCGGCCAATTGAAGCCGCGTTTCTTTGTAATGGAGAACGTCGAGCGGTTGCTCGAATACAAGCTATTCCGCAAGCACATCGAAGATGCCGGCAAGACATATTGCATCTGGTCAGGTGTACTGAATGCGGCCCTTTATGGCGTACCGCAGACACGTACCCGCGCAATCGTAATCGGCTACCACAAGGACCTTGGCATAACGCCTACGATGCCGCTTCCAACACATTTGGGGCAGCGAGCAGTGTTCGACTACGGGGCGCAAACCTACGTCGATCCTTGCACGAAAGAAGGACTTCTTGCTCTGGGGTTGTTGGGTGACGTTCGTGTCAACTGGTCGGATGCACTGCCAGCCTACCTGCTTCAGAATGGGCCGAAGCTGAACAATTTGATTACGCTTGAGCAGGCAATTGGCGATCTACCAGAAGCTTGTTCGCTCGAAAAAAAGCAGCGCTATGCAAAGGCAGGAAGCACCTATGCCACAGGAATGCGAGGCGCTTCAGAACGTATTCACGATCATCAGGCCTGGAATCATCGACCTAGCACCATCGAACGGCTGCAAGCTATCCCCGAGGGGGGCGTTCTGCTTGGCGATGGAAAGCGAGGGCGTTCTCGTCAGTATTTTTCTCAGGCGTATGCGCGCCTACACCGGGATGGTCTAGCTAGGACTATCACCACCAATTTTCACAATGCCGGGAGTGGACGCTTTCTGCACTATGAGCGCGTGCGCACGTTGACGATCAGAGAGGCTGCGCGAATTCAAGGCATTCCCGATACGTTCCTTTTTGACATGCCGCGTACCGTAGCTGAGCGTCTGATCGGCAACGCATTTCCTGAGCCCATGGCTGGCACGATTGCAGCCCACGTTCGCGCACAGCTCGGGCATTAGGAGGCACAGTAGTAACTGCGTTAAGTCGGGTCTTAACTGACTATTGTGGGTTGGAGAAGACACAGGGCTCGCCACTTACCGGCGCAGCAAGAACGGGCCACCAGAATGGCTTCCCGCTCTGCCATCCAAGATTTTTGTCGCCTTCTTGCCGAAGCATCACAAGCACAGGGAGTTTTCGATCGGAGTCGGAAAGGACAGATCGGATGGTGACGCCGCCAACGATTGATTGACCAGACTTTCGTCCTGACGCTGCTTTGCCAAGCTCGCGATCTTTCTCGACGAGCAGCAGGACTCGATCGCTATCCGCAGTCTTGCTGTAGTAGCGAAGCAAACCCTCCATTGCCCCCCAGTAGAAGGCCGAGCCGCTAGGTAGTTCAATAGCTGGCTTGGACAGATCCAGAAAGTTCATTGCATCGTTCAAAGAGATTTCGTACAAGATCGCTTTGCCTTTGACCAGCGGCAGCAACTCCTTGTCCAGAGCCTCAAGTGCTTTCATCGACTTAGGTGTCTTGATCGTGTCAAAGTCGTTCGGCAAGTAAAAGCCTGCTGGCCGAACCGTGGCAACTTTGCTCATCGCGATCTTGTTTGGCGCACATGGGATGATGCCCTTGGATGCGTCGTTTTCAATGAATACGACACCTGCGTCATGTCCGCCTTTTTCGAAGGCGTCACGCAAAGCCGCTTCGAGGTCATCAATCTGGCGTAAGCGCTGAAACACAGTCAGAGACGTATAGAAGCGCGTCACCGCTAAGTCGTCACGATGACGATTGCCATACATCCGGGAATGCTGCAAAACTGTATCGGCCTGCATCCTTTTCGGGTCACGACCGTAGTAAAACGCGATCAATGACGGTACGGTGATGCCGCGGTCCAGCAAGCTGCCTCCAATGAAGATGTTGGCCTGGGCGCGTAGTTTGAGTTCTGCGGTTGCTGGATCAAGAAGAGGCGCAACTTGGACATCCGAATTCACCAACTGGACGTTCACCTCTTCGCCCTCGATTAGCTGTTTGACAGCCTTGTAAGCCACCGTGCGGGTTGGCATGCTGCCTTTGTGTGCATCTACTGAAGCCGCCAGATCGTCATATGCGACATCGAAAAGTTTCTTCAGGGGAGTGTCATCACTGGCGACCGCTGCCTCGAAGGCCCTTCGAATGCATTCAACAGTCTTCCACTGAAAACCGTGAGCTGAGCGCTGCGTGTCATTGTGAATAATCATTGCGTATTTGCCGAGCCTGGCAGCCCCTTGCGCCTGCTGCTGGATACGCCTCACTGCTACGCCGAGGATGAAGGTCATTACGGCTTGGCGCAGTACCGAGATGTTCTTAGACGTCCAAACGTGATCCTGACGAATCGAACGACCGTCTTCAGATCGCAGGACCGCTTGCTCCTCTGTTGGTACTTCAACAAACAGGTAGTAGCGCGGGTCGCTTTCACCAAAGTCTCCGAAATAGTCCGCGCCGCCAACGTATCCGCTATGAATCGGCAACAGCTCGGTGAAAGCCGGCCGCTTTGGCAAGAACACAAATGAATCAGTTCCCTGTTCTGGATAGTCCTCTGGTTGTAAGTACAGCGCATATGGCGTTGCTGTCACTTGCAGGAACGAAATCTTCTTCACTATTTCGCGCAGATCGTCCAGTTGCTGAGCCACCGATCCTTGCTTTACTGTGTTGGTTGATTTTTTCTTGACGAAGCGGACGCTTGCCATATCGGCTTCGTCGTCAATCAGCAGTACGCGTTTTGTTTTCAGATCGGGGTAGTGCTCGCCTTGGAACAACTCGATCACGCGCTTGAGGTTATTGACTTCCTTCTTCGCAACGATGATGAGCTTGCCTGAGCGCTCGGACTTCGTAAGGCGTTCTGGCATCGCCATGATGTCGAAGACGGTCACTCTGTCGTCATCAATGAACTTCTGAAAGTCAGCACTGATACGTCGAACCGTCTGAGTCGCCAAAGTCTTGGTCCCCTTAGTTACCACGAGGGCGATGTCGTAGTTGCTGTCGAATGCTTTAGCTATGACTCCCAGAAATCCGCGGGTCTTCCCCGACTGGATCTTCCCGAGCAACATGCCAGGTCGCTGTTCAGTGGTGCCGTGCTTTTGCAACTGCTCGACCACCCTTGTCACGCAATGCTGCAGCTTGGAGTCATGGGCAAACGTCTCGTAGAAACCTGGCATGAATGCCTTCCTAGTTTGTGTTTTAGAAGAGCCAACGCAGCAGGCCGCGGTGGGGCAAGTAAGAGTCCACCAAGACTGAGGCTCACGCAACCCTTCAATGGCATGGTGTAAGACATTACAGGGTCGACCGTACTTTCGGCTTCCTCGAACTGTTTTGCGACAGTTTCATCCCCAAGATTAGGGAGAGTCTGCCGAAGTCCTGGGCGGCAGCCATTGGGCGGCGGTGGCCAACTGCAACATTCAGCGCTTGTGCCGCTATGCATGGAATTGCTCTGAACAGATGGGGAATCTACGCGGTCTACCTCGCGGCAAGGTGTGCTTCTGATCGACGAGGCCACCGAGACGTGTGCCACGGTGGCCAACTTCGCAAGCGATGAGGCGCGTTGGGTGACTGTTGTGATCCCGCGAGTGGGTGCTGATGCGGTGGCCGGGCATGTACGCTCTGCCACGCGTCGGCCGAGCCTGGAAGCAAGGCCAATGGCGGCCGGCTTGACCTTGCCCCAATGACAAGGTTTAGAGTCCAGGCTTGTGTCGGCCTTTGTCTCCTGATTTGAAAACCCTCCGCATCTGCCTGCTGGTCTTGCTTGCTTTGCTGCTGCCCGTTCGCGGTGCGGTGGCTGCGGCAATGCTGTGCCCGCCGGCGAGCGTGGGCGGCCAGAGCCAGGTGCAAGCGCCATCAGCGGAGCACGCGCACCATCACGAATCGATGATGGCCTCGGCAGACCACGCACCCGCCCACGACCACGCCGGCCATCACCATGGCGAGGGCGCCGCGGGCGATCATCACAACGGCAGCAGCGTGGAGAAATGCAACCTGTGCTGCGCCTTCTGCACGCTGGCACCGATGGTGAGCAGCCTGCCGTCTCTTCCGTCCCCGATCGATCTGTCGGTGATCTCATTCCCCGACATCTCTGCGCCGGCCGCGAGCTTTCTCTCGGACGGCCAGGAGCGGCCCCCCCGAAGCACCTGACCCGTTGAGGCCTCTGCGAGAGGCCTGACAGCGCTCGCGCATCCGTTGCGCGCGCATCGGCTGGCGTGGGTTCAACCCGGCCAGCGGTCTGGATGTTCCGGGAACCATGAAAAACCATCTTCAACCCATCGCGGGGGCGGCTGCGTTGCTGCTGCTCGCGGGCTGCGCGTCGTTCTCTGCGGACGGCGGCTTCGGCAAGGTCGCCGACCTCACGCGTGAGCGCACCGGCCAGGCCACCACCTGGCAGAGAACGAGCGCGGAGGCAGATTCCGCCCAGGCCCGTGTGGCCGAGCTGCTCAGGCAGCCACTCAATGCCGATACGGCCGTCGAACTGGCGCTGCTGAACAACCGCGGTCTGCAGGCGCACTTCTTCGAACTCGGCATCGCCGAATCCGATCTCGTGCGCGCCGGCCGCCTGGCCAACCCGTCCGTCGCGTTCTCTCGTGTTGCCGGCGGCGGTGTCACCGAGATCGACCGCTCCATCATGTTCAGCGTGCTGGGCCTGTTCACGATGCCCGCGGCCAGGCGGGTCGAGCAAGGCCGCTTCGAGCAGGCGCAGTACCAGGCGGCATCAGAGGCAGTGAGCCTGGCCGGTGAAACGCGACGCGCGTTCTTCGCAGCCGTCGCTGCGCAAGACCTCGTCCGCTACGGCGAGCAGGTGCAAGACGCCGCCGATGCCTCCAGCGAACTCGCACGCCGCATGCTGCAGGCTGGCAACTTCAACAAGCTCGCGCAGATGCGGCAGCAGGCCTTCCAGGCCGACGCCACCGCGCAGCTGGCTCGCGCACGCCACCAGGCCACCGCCGAGCGCGAGCGGCTCGTGCGCCTGCTCGGCGTGTCGGGCGAACAGCTCGGTTTCAAGCTCCCCGAGCGCCTGCCCGACCTGCCCGCCGAGCTGGCAACAATGCAGAACGCCGAGCAGACGGCGATGGACAAGCGCCTCGACGTGCAGACGGCCAAGCATTCGGCCGAGGCCACCGCCCATGCGCTCGGCCTGACCCGTGCGACGCGCTTCGTCAACGTGCTGAATGCGGGCTACATCAACAAGAGCCAGACAGGCGAGGCACGGCAGAACGGCTACGAGATCGAACTCGAACTGCCGCTGTTCGACTTCGGTTCGGCGCGCTCGGCGCGGGCTGAAGCGAGCTACCTGCAATCGGTCGCGCGTACGGCCGAGGTGGCGGTCAACGCGCGCTCCGAAGTGCGCGAGGCCTACTCGGCCTACCGCACGGCCTACGAGCTGGCCAGGCACTACCGCGACGAGATCGTCCCGCTGAAGAAGCGCATCTCCGACGAGAACCTGCTGGCCTACAACGGCATGTTGCTGGGCGTGTTCGACCTGCTCGCTGACTCGCGCGACCAGGTGGCGAGCGTCACCGGCTATGTCGAGGCGCTGCGCGACTACTGGGTGGCCGAATCCCGCCTGCAGACCGCGCTGACCGGCGGCTCGGCCGCCCCTTGAAAGAAACACCATGACCAACCGAAGAAATTTTTTGCGAACCGCTGGCGCGATGGGCCTGGGCGCCGCCGCTGTCAGCCGCGTGGCAGCCGCTTCGCTGCCCGAGGCGGTGACGCAGTCGTCCGCCGCCACACAGCCGCCGCCCGCGCCGAGCACCGGCCGGCCCTACAACCCGGTCGTCACGCTCAACGGCTGGTCGCTGCCGTGGCGAATGAAAGACAACGTGAAGGAGTTCCACCTCGTCGCCGAGCCGGTGGTGCGAGAACTCGCGCCCGGTATGAAGGCCCGGCTGTGGGGCTACAACGGCACCAGCCCAGGCCCGACGATCGAAGCCGTCGAAGGTGACCGCGTGCGCATCTTCGTGACCAACCGCTTGCCCGAACCCACCAGCGTGCATTGGCATGGCCTGCTGATCCCTTCGGGCATGGACGGCGTGACCGGCCTCACGCAGCCCGCCATCGCGCCGGGCAAGACTTTCGTCTACGAGTTCGTGCTGACGAAGTCGGGCACCTTCATGTACCACCCGCATGCAGACGAGACGCTTCAGATGGCGATGGGCATGATGGGCCTGTTCATCGTGCACCCGAAGGACCGGCGCCAGTACAAGGCCGACCGCGACTTCGCGCTGCTGCTCGCAGCCTACGACATCGAGCCCGGCTCGGCCACGCCGAAGGTGAACACCATGCTCGACTTCAACCTGTGGACCTGGAACAGCCGCGTGTTCCCCGGCATCGACCCGCTGGTCGCGCGCACCGGCGACCGCGTGCGCATTCGCGTGGGCAACCTCACGATGACCAACCACCCGATGCACCTGCACGGCCACAGCTTCGAGGTGACCGGCACCGATGGCGGCTGGGTGCCCAAGTCGGCACGCTGGCCCGAGGTGACGACCGACGTCGCCGTGGGCCAGATGCGGGCCTTCGAGTTCGACGCGGCCGCGGGCGACTGGGCCTTCCACTGCCACAAGTCGCATCACACGATGAACGCGATGGGGCACGACGTGCCGACCATGCTGGGTGTGGATGCGCGCGGCGTCGTCGACAAGATCACCCGGCTCGTGCCCGACTACATGCACATGGGCGACAAGGGCATGCACGACATGGGCGAGATGGAGATGCCCCTGCCCGACAACACGCTGCCGATGATGACCGGCAGCGGCCCGTTCGGCGGCATCGGCATGGGCGGCATGTTCAGTGTGCTCAAGGTACGCGACGACGTGAAGCCGGGTGACTACAGCGACCCCGGCTGGTTCAAGCACCCGGTGGGCAGCCTGGCGCGCGAGTACATGGGCGAACTCGAACCCGCCGTGCGCGCTGCCTCACCCCCTGCCGATGCCAGCACGCTCAAGGCTCGCAAGCCAACCGGCCATCAAGGCCATTGATCTCAACCCTTCCATAGAAAGTACTGCACATGAACAAGCGTTTCACCTGCTACCTCACTGCCGCCGCAACCGCGATGGCGCTCTTCGCATCGGCCGCATTCGCGCACGGCGATGAAGAACATGCCGCGCCGCCGCGCCCCTACGACGCCGCCAAGGTCGAGGCCACCGACTTCGGCCAGCAAGGCAACCCGAAGAAGGCGACGCGGACCGTGCAGGTCCGCATGGCCGACAACATGCGCTTCTCGCCCGCCGATGTGACCGTCCGCCGCGGCGAGACGGTTCGCTTCGTGGTGAGCAACGGCGGCAAGCTTCTGCACGAGATGGTTCTCGGCACCCCGGAGGCGATCAAGGAGCATGCCGAGCTGATGAAGAAGTTCCCGGAGATGGAGCACGCCGACGCGAACATGGCCCACGTGAAGCCGGGCGCGAAGGGCGAGATCGTCTGGCAGTTCACGAAGCCCGGTGTCTTCGAGTTCGCATGCCTTCAGCCCGGCCACTTCGAGGCGGGCATGGTCGGCAAGCTGACCGTCAAGTAAAGCGAGGTTCCCCCATGAAAACCATTCTTCTGTTCGCCACCCTGCTGATTGCCACGGCGACCGGCCTGCACGCACAGACCCAGCCGCCCGCTTCGCAAGCGGCCGCTTCGATGACCGAAGGCGAAGTGCGCAAGATCGACAAGGCAGCCGAGAAGGTGACGCTGCGGCACGCACCGATCGCCAACCTGGGCATGCCCGCCATGACCATGGTGTTCAAGGTCGCCGACCCGAAGATGCTCGACGAGCTGAAAGAGGGCGACAAGATCCGGTTCTCAGCCGACAGGCTGAACGGCGCGATCACGGTGACAGGCATCGAAGCGGCGCGCTGAGGCTCTGCCCACACTGGGAGTCAGCGCTCTCGGGCGGGTGGATGCCGACGCGGAGTTTTGCTCCTACCATGGGTCAACGATTCTTGAACTGCGCCATGACGTCGACACCCACCGCTCCGTGTTCGGTCTCCATCTCCGGCCTGACCAAGACCTACGCCACCGGCTTCCAGGCGCTCAAGCGTGTGGACCTCGACATCCGCCGCGGCGAGATCTTCGCGCTGCTCGGCCCCAATGGCGCCGGCAAGACGACGCTGATCTCCATCGTCTGCGGCATCGTCACCGCGACCACCGGCACGGTCACCGTGGCCGGGCACGACATCGCACGTGACTACCGCATCACCCGCTCGAAGATCGGCCTGGTGCCGCAAGAGCTGTCGACCGATGCCTTCGAGAGCGTGTGGGCCACGGTCAGCTTCAGCCGCGGCCTCTTCGGGCGCAAACCCGACCCGGCGCTGGTGGAGAAGGTGCTGCGCGATCTCTCGCTGTGGGAGAAGCGGCATGATCGGATCATGACGCTGTCGGGCGGCATGAAGCGCCGCGTGATGATCGCCAAGGCCTTGTCGCACGAGCCGGAGATCCTGTTCCTCGACGAGCCGACCGCCGGTGTCGACGTGGAGCTGCGCCGCGACATGTGGGCGCTGGTGCGCAAGTTGCGCGACGGCGGCGTGACCGTCATCCTTACCACGCACTACATCGAAGAAGCCGAAGACATGGCCGACCGCATCGGCGTGATCAACAAGGGCGAGCTGATCCTCGTCGAAGAGAAGGCGGCGCTGATGAAGAAGCTCGGCAAGAAGCAGCTGACGGTCGAACTCGAACACCCGATCGACGCGGTGCCTGCCGCACTCGCCGAATGGAACCTGGTGCTCAAGCCCGGCGGCCACACCTTGCAGCGCGACTTCGACGCCAACGACACGGGCAGCTCGGGCGTGGTGCCCTTGCTCAAGCGCATGGCCGAGATCGGCCTCGGCATCAAGGACGTGAACACCCAGCAGAGTTCGCTCGAAGACATCTTCGTGAGTCTGGTGCATGACCGGTCGCACGACACGACCCAACGCGGCTTGGGAGACGCGCGATGAGCAGCAACGTCGGTTCCTTCAACGCCTACGGCGTGTGGGCGATCTACCGCTTCGAGATGGCGCGCGCGCTGCGCACCGTGGGGCAGAGCGTGGTGGCGCCGGTGATCACCACCTCGCTCTACTTCGTGGTGTTCGGTGCGGCCATCGGCTCGCGCATGTCGGAAGTGAACGGCGTGGCCTACGGCGCGTTCATCGTGCCGGGGCTGATCATGCTGTCGTTGTTCACGCAGAGCCTGTCGAACGCATCGTTCGGCATCTACTTTCCGCGCTTCACCGGCACCATCTACGAGCTGTTGTCGGCGCCGGTGTCGTCGATCGAGATCGTGCTGGCCTACGTGGGCGCGGCAACCACCAAGTCGATCGTGCTGGGGCTGATCATCCTGGCCACGGCCAGCCTCTTCGTGCCCATCCACATCGCCCACCCGTTCTGGATGGTCGCGTTCCTGGTGCTCACCTCGGTCACCTTCAGCCTGTTCGGTTTCATCATCGGCATCTGGGCCAAGGGCTTCGACCAGCTGCAGTTCATCCCGATGCTGATCGTCACGCCGCTGACCTTTCTCGGCGGCGCGTTCTATTCGATCGACATGCTGCCGCCGCTGTGGCGCACGGTCACGCTGTTCAACCCGGTGGTCTACCTGATCGATGGCTTCCGCTGGAGCTTTTTCGACACCGCCGACGTGGGCATCTGGTGGAGTCTGGGCGCCACGCTGGGCTTCCTCGGCCTGTGCCTGCTGGTGGTCGGCTGGATGTTCCGCACCGGATATCGGTTGAAGAACTGAGCCCGGTGCCGCAACCTTCGCGGCACCGGTGTGCGGCCGGTCTCAGCGCTTGCGCGGCCGGCTCGTGCCCGTGGTGTCGGCCGGGGCGGTGGTGCCTTTCACGGCGGCCTGCGCCAGCTTGAAGAACACGTCGGTGTTGTCGATCACGCCGGTGAAGGCGAGGGCGCCCGGGCCGAAGGCGGACAGCGGGATGTCGGTGGCGGTGTGCACCGCCGACTCGCCGGGCACCTGGCCAGTCACCAGAAACTCGCCGATGGCGTCGTCGCGCTCCGACGGGTTGGCGGGGTACCAGCGCAGCGGCTCCTTCTTCACGAAGGGTTGCTGCGAGTCGCGCAGCGGCGTGGCGTTGGTGCGCCAGTCTTCGTAGCGGTCGGCGTTGGCGCCGTAGCCCACGAGCAGGCGGAAGTCGATGTCGGTCGCTTCGGGGAAGCCGTCGGCCGCCAGGCGGTAGCGCGGGAAGCCGGCCTTCTCGTAGACGCCGACGACCTTGTCGCGCAGGTTGGCGGGGCCCTTGGCGAGCACCAGGTCGCGCAGCGCAGCATCGGTCACCATCGAGCCGCCGATCAGCGCGGCACCCGAGCATTCGTGGTCGGCGGTGACGATCACCAGCGTGTCGCCGTCGTCGCGCGCGAAGTCTTGCGCGACCTTCACGGCGCGGTCGAACTCGATGGTGTCGAGCATCCAGCGCTCGGTGTCCATGTTGTGCGCCTGCTTGTCGATCGAGGCGCCCTCGACCATCAGCACGAAGCCCTTCTTCTGCTTCTTCAGCACGTCGAGCGCACGCGTGGTCATCTCTTCGAGCAGCGGCTGGTCGGGCAGGCCGTAGTCGTCGACCACGGTGCCGTTGAGCCCGTGCTTGGCGCCGCGCCGGCCGTCGATCTTGTCGAGCGCGACGTTCATGTTCGAGAACGCGAACAGGCCCAGCAGGCGATCGGCACCGGCCGATGCGTCGAGGTCGGTCTTGGTGGCGGCGTAGCGGTAGCCGGCCGACTCGAAGGCCTTGATCAGGTCGCGGTCCTTGTCTTTCGAGCCCGGCGCGACGCCCCAGCGCTTGACGATGTCGGCGGTGTGCGCGTCGGTGGCAGAGAACGCGTAGTCGTTGCTGTCGGCGCGCTCCGAGCCCGGCGTGGTGGCGGGCAGGAACCACTTGCGGCCGCCGCCCATCAGCACGGTGAGGCCGGTGCGCTCGCGGTCGTCGAAGAACTGGTCGACGATGCCGGTGCCGGCGCCGCGGTTGCTGGTGTGCACGGCGTTGCCGGCCGGCGTGGCGTCGAACACGTCGGCCGTGGTCACGATGCCGAGCGCCTTGCCTTGGGTGCGGTGCAGGTACTCCGACAGGTATTCGATGCGCGGGTTGTCGAAGGCGTCGACGGTGTCGTCGGGGAACACGCCTTCTTCGTTGTTGTTGTTCTTGTTGCCCGAGACGTACGAGGTCATGCCGGGTGACGAATCGGTGACCACCGAGTTGAGCGACGCTGTTTTCACCAGCGCGGTGGCCGGGAAGGTGTCCATCGCCAGCGGCTCGATCACCTTGCCTTGCGCATAGCCGCCCTTGACAATGCGCGCCGCAGTGCGCTGGGCCGCGCCCATGCCGTCGCCGAGCAGGATGATGATGTTCTTGACCTTCGGTCCCATGGCCGTGCTGAAGGGCACGACCATGAAGTTGCCGCGTGCGGTGGCGGTCTGCTTGTCGTCTTGCGTCGCGACGATGCTGAACTCGTGGCGGCCTGCTGCCTCGATGCTGACGGCGCGCACGGTGGCGATGGCCGATTCCGCCGGCACGCCCTTCACGCAGCCGCTGACGCAATCGCGCAAGGCGACCGGTGCGGCGACCGGCTTGCCGTCGATGAAGAAGCGCGCTTCGGTGAAGCGTTTGCCGGCGTCCGGTCGCAAGGTGGCCTGCAGGTCGAAGCGCTGGCCGGGCAGGAAGCGCGCGATCACCGGGTCGGGGCGGTTGTTGGCGAACAGCTCGCTCGGCGGCGTGAGGCGCGTGACCGTGGGCGCGGCGAACGCGCTGCCCAGGCCGGCCAGGCTCAGGGCACACAGGATGAACGAAGAACGTGGGGTCATGGTGGCGGGCATGGTCTTGAGAAGAGTCAGCGGATGGGGTTGGTGGTGGCCGGTGCGGCGGTGAACTGGTCGGCGGCGAGCGCGTCAGGGTCGAGCTGCAGGCGCACCCACGACACGCGGCCGGAGGCGTCTTCCTCGCGGCCGAGCGCGAGGCGCCCGGTGAGCGCGACCAGGCCCGGCTGGTGCACGACGATGCGCTCGCGCTGGCGCGCGTCGAGCAGCACCGTCACGGTGGCGGGCGGCAGGTCGTCGGCGTCGCCGTCGGCGTGCTCGCTCATGCGCACCGGCCGCGGCGTGAGCATGAAGCGGCCGGCGAACGGCTCTTCTTGCGCGACCATGTAGCCGACCAGACGCACGCGCTGGCCGTCGGCGGCACGCAGCGCATCGGCCATCTCGAGCCCGCGCGGGCCGACGGGCTGCTTGAAGAAGCCGGCGAACTTGAGGTCGACGGGGGCGGCGTTGTCGTTCGCCTGGGCCCAGGCGGGGGCGGACAGCACGGCCAAGGCCAGTGCAGCGCGGTTCACAAGAGATCGGAGGGGCATGGTGGCAAGGGTTTCGAAAGCAACTCTTGACTGTGTCTGACCACCATGACGCGCGTGTGACGCTGCCCGAGGCGATGGCGAGGGACCGGCCACGCGCAGGGCCAGGCGGCCTTCGCCAAACAAGGGTTTGCCCATAGGTAACGGCGCTCCATGAACCGAGCCTGAGCCGTAAAATACAGCTTGTTACAGAGGCTCTCAGCCCTCGGTAGCGGTGTGCAAAGCAATCAAGGAGACCCCCATGAGAGAAGCATTGCAGTCCAGGGATTACCAGGAATCGACGATCGCCGAAGAGCCGATCCTCGGCACCGTGCTGGCCATGCCGGACGGGCGCATCCAGCAGCTGACCTTGATGGAGCGGGTGATGGTTGCCCTGCATCTCACCAATGCCAAGGGGCTCGAAGCCCGCTATTTCAAGTCGGCGAATTCCTGAATCTGAACCCGGCGAACCTCGGCATCGCCGAGGGATCGACCGGGTGTGCAAGCGCATTGCCGTCACGGTGCGACGCCGTGTTCAAGTGCCCCTTCTTGCCGCTCATTGAGCGCCCGGCGTTGCGCCCGGTGCATCTGCTCGCCCCGCATGGCCGAGGCGAGCACAGCATCACGCTGTCACCCTAAAGACCCCACTTAAAGTATTCCTATACTTTGGGGTGAGCCGCATTCGACGCATCACCGCTGAGACAGGCCATTCGTAAGTCATCGATCTCTCGACACATCACCCAGCACAGGAACAGCGCAATGGCATCTCAGCAGTTTGCAGGCACCACGCCCGACGTCGTCGTCATCGGGGGCGGCCCGGCCGGGTCGACCGTGGCGGCACTCCTGGCCGACAAGGGCCACGACGTGGTGATGTTCGAGAAGGCCCAGCACCCGCGCTTCCACATTGGCGAATCGCTGCTGCCGATGAACATGCCGCTGTTCGACCGCCTGGGCGTGCGCAAGGAGGTCGAGGCCATCGGCATCACCAAGCACGGCGCCGAGTTCGTCTCGCCGTGGCACGACCACACCAGCCGCTTCCTGTTTGCCGAGGCGATGGACAAGTCCTTCCCCTACGCCGTGCACGTGCGGCGCTCGGAGTTCGATGAACTGCTGTTCCGCCACGCCGCCAAGCAGGGCGCGCGCACCTTCGAGGGCTACCGCGTCACGCATGCCGACATGGAGGCAGGCAAGGGCGGTGACGGCCGCGCACTCGTCAAAGTGAAGAGCGACGACGGCACCGAGACCGAATGGCGCCCGCGCTTCGTCATCGACGCCAGCGGCCGCGACACGCTGCTGTCCAACCAGTTCGACGTGAAGCAGCGCAACCGCCGGCACGCCAGCGCTGCGCTGTTCGGCCACTTCAGCAATGCCTACCGCACGCCCGGCGCATGGGAGGGCAGCATCACGCTGTTCTGGTTCGACCACGGCTGGTTCTGGTACATCCCGCTGCTCGACGGCACCACCAGCGTTGGCGCGGTCGCCCACCCCGGCTACTTCAAAGACAACCGCAAGGGCGCGAGCCTCAACGACTTCCTGATGCAGACCATCGCGCTCGCACCCAAGCTCGCCGAGCGCTTGAAAGACGCCACGCTGCTGGAGCCGGCCACGACCACCGGCAACTACGCCTACGACTCCAAGATCTGCCGCGGCGAGAAGTTCGTGATGATCGGCGACGCCTATGCCTTCGTCGACCCGATGTTCTCGTCGGGCGTGTACCTGGCGATGAACAGCGCCTTCGAAAGCGCGGTGGCCGTCGACCACTGGCTCAAGGGCGAGATGCCGATGGCCGAGAAGCAGTTCCGCCGGCTCGAGAAGATGATGAAGCACGGGCCGAAGATGTTCTCGTGGTTCATCTACCGCATCACCTCGCCGGCCATCCGCAAGATCTTCATGCAGCCGCGCAACGTGTGGCGCATGCAGGAGGCGATGCTGTCCATCCTCGCCGGCGACCTCTTCCGCAACACGCCGGTGTGGCCGCGCCTGATGGGCTTCAAGTTCATCTACTACTGCTCGTGCATCAGCATCCTGCCGCAGGCCATCAAGACCTGGGCCTGGCGCCGCCGCAACGTGGCGATGGCTGCGCAGGAGTCTGGCGGGCGTGTTTCAGGGGCGGTCTATGTCCAGGATGCGGACCCGAAAAGCCGCGCTGCCTGATTTCAGACCGCGTGCAATGACGATGGCGACGCCCGCAGCAGCGAAGGCGCCGGGTGCTCCGAGATAAGGCCCTCGCGCAGGTACAGCGTGGCTTCGCCGAAGCGGGCCAGGTCGTCTCTGTCGTGCGTGATCATCAGCATCGGGATGTCGATGCGGTGCAGCAGTTCGTCGAGCTCGCTGCGCATGCGGCCGCGCAGCTCGGGGTCGAGCGCGGAGAAGGGTTCGTCGAGCAGCAAGGCGCGCGGTGAGTTGACGAGCGCGCGCGCCAGCGCCGTGCGCTGGCGTTGCCCGCCCGACAGCTCGCTCGGCAGCTGCGCGGCCACGTCACCGAGTTCGAACGTCCGCAGCCAGCGGTCGACGGCCTCGCCGCCCACCTTGGCCGGCGGGTTGCGCACACCGGTCGTGAGCCCGAACGCGATGTTCTGCCGTACGTTGAGGTGCGGGAACAGCGCGTAGTCCTGGAACAGGTAGCCGAAGCGGCGCTCGCGCGCCGGCACGTCGAGCTTGGCATCGCGGTCGAACAGCGGCTTGCCGTCGAAGGCGATGCGGCCGGTGTCGGGCGTGAGCAGCCCGGCCAGCGCCTGCAGCGTCAGGCTCTTGCCGGCACCCGACGGGCCGTAGATCACCGTGCGGCGCGCCGTCGACTGGAACTTCACGCGCAGGTGAAAGTGGCGCTTGCCGCTGCTCACGGTCTTGGCGATGTCGACGTCGAAGCTCATGCGACTACTGCGCCACACGCCCCGGTACCAAGCGTCCGGCGGACAGCAGCACCACGATGCAGGTGATCGACGTGATCAGCACCAGCACGTTGGCCACCGAGTCTTGCCCCGCCTGCACGGCTTCGTACACCGCGACCGACAAGGTCTGCGTGCGGCCGGGGATGCTGCCGGCCACCATCAGCGTGGCGCCGAACTCGCCCAGCGCGCGTGCAAACGCCAGCAGCACGCCGGCCAGGATGCCGCGCCACGCCATCGGCAAGGTGACGCGGAAGAACACCGACCATTCGTTGAGCCCGAGCACGCGCGCTGCCTTCTCCAGCTGCGGGTCCACGCCCTCGAAGGCGGCGCGCGCGGCCTTCAGCACCAGCGGAAACGCCACGAGGGTGGCCGCGATCACCGCGCCTTGCCAGGTGAAGATCAGGTTGATGCCGAAGCCGTCGTACAGCCACGCGCCGATCGGCCCGCGCTTGCCGATGAGCACCAGCAGGTAGTAGCCGAGCACCGTGGGCGGCAGCACCATCGGCAGCGTGAGCACCGCGTCGAGAAACTCGCGGCCGATGAAGCGGCGCCGTGCCAGCAGCAGGCCCACCGCGACGCCGAGCACCAGGTTGATGGCTGTCGACCACCCCGCCACTTTCAGCGAAAGCGCCAGCGGGATCCATGCCGATTCCATTGCGTGCGGACGCTACGGTTTCTGGAACCCGTAGCGTGCAAGCACCGCTTGCGCCGCGGGCGACGCGACGAACTCGACGAACTTGCGCGCATCCGTCGGGTTGGGGCTGCCGGCGATGGTGGCGATGGGGTAGCTGATCGGCGTCTCGGTCGGGATGGTCAGCGCGACCTTGACCTTGTCTTTCTGCGTGGCCGCATCGGTGGCGTAGACGAAGCCGGCCTCGGCCTCGCCGCGCGCCACGTAGTCGAGGCACTGGCGTACGTTCTGCGCGAACACGGCCTTGGGCTCGACGGCGGTCCACAGGCGCGCGGCTTCGAGCGCACTCTTGGCGTAGCGGCCGGCGGGCACGCCGCTCGGGTTGCCGAGCGCGATGCGCTTGACGCCGGCTTGCTGCAGATCGGCCAGCGCCTTGAGGTTCAGCGTGCTGTCGCTCGGTGTCACCAGCACCAGCGCGTTGCTGACGAAGTTGCGGCGTGAGCCCGGTGCGATGAGCTTCTGCGCGTCGGCCTTGTCCATCGTCTCCTGGTCGGCCGATGCGAACACGTCGACGGGTGCGCCCTTGGCGATCTGCGCCAGCAAGGCGTCCGACGCTGCGAAGTTGAGCAGCACCTTGGCGCCGGGGTTCTGCGCTTCGAAGGCAGTGCCCAATTCCTTGAACGCGTTGGTCAGGCTCGCAGCGGCCGAGACGGTGAGGTCGGCAGCGTGGGCGCTCAGTGTGCCGGCGAAGAGCAACGCGACGCTGATGCGGTGCAGTGAGCGGATGAAGAAAGCTGAGCGCATGCGAGACCGGCGATCGTGGCGAACGGAAAGGGAAAGTGATCGAAATATACCGTAAAGCATAACGCTCGAAATGCTCCAGCCTGGCTGAAGCACGAGCGCTTCGGCAGGAGCACTAACTTGCGATCAAGCCCACCAGGCGTTTGATGTCGGCCGCGCAGGCGCGAGCGGCTGTTTCTTCGATGCGGCGGTAGGTGTCGATCAGCTGGCGGCCCACGTCGGTCAGCTCGCTGCCGCCGCCGTGCTGCCCGCCCTTCGCAGAATCGACGGCGGGCTTGCGCAGTGCGCGATTCAATTCGTCGAGCAGCATCCAGGCACGCCGATATGACATGTCCAGGCTCTTGGCCGCAGCCGTGATGGAGCCCGTTTCGCTGATGGCTTCCAGCAATGCGATCTTGCCGGGCCCGATGGCGATCACGTCACCCGCGGTGACGCGAATGCGGAACTTCGCGACGGGCTTGCTGCGTGGGGTGGCCATGGAAAATTTTAGCCCGCGTCCGACTCCAGCCGGCCGATCGGCACGGTGAAGGTGCGGTCGATCGTGCCGTCTTTGCCGTCGTCGATGGTGATGGTGGCCAAGGCGTTGGCGATGGACACGCCCACGCGTGTGAGCGGCAGCGTGATGGTCCAGGCGCCCGAGGTCGGCAGGCCGCTGGCGGCGTAGGTCACGCCGCCTTGCGTGGCCACGGTGTAGCTGAAGGCGCCGTTGGGCAGCGTGGCCGACAGCGTGTGCGTGCCGTTGATCGAACTCGACTGCAGCACGCCGCTGAGCCAGGTGCTCTGCCGCGTGATGTTGACGGCGCTCAGCGTGAAGCTGCTGCTGCGCGCGTTGAAGTGCGTGGCCAGCGTGATGCTGGGCGAGCTGAACTGGCTGCTCAGCACCGTGGTGCCGCCGGCCCCTGCGCTGCTGCTGACCTGGCGCGAGGTGGTGCCGTTGAGCGTGATGGTGCCGCGCGGCAGCGTGACCGACAGGTCGGTGGCCGTGGTGGTGATGGAGAGGTCGGTGCCGCTGGCGCTCAGCACCGTCATCGCCAGCGTGCCGTTCACGGTGGCCGCTCCGGCCGAGCCCTTGCAGCTGGCGAACACGATCTGGTAGACCTCGCCGGCGTCGAGCTGGCCGTTGAGCACGCTGCCCACGGTGCCGCCGGTGATCGTCAGCGTGGCGCTGCCGCCGCCGGCGCAAGTGACCGGCACGTTGACCACGGCCTGCGGCGTCTCCGTCGGCGCACTCATTGCGGATTCGCGTGTGCCGGCGGATACCGAGGTGCCGGCCTGGGTGGCGACCACTGCCTGTGCGGCAAGCACGCTCTCGTCGAGAGCTGAGCTGGCGTCGCCGGCGATCAGGGTCGCGTTGGCGGCGTAGCTGGTGGCAGTGTCGGCGCTGGTGCTGTTGTCACTGTCGCTGCTGCTGTTGCCGCCGCAGGCGGTGAGGGCTGCGGCGCACAGCAGCGTCAGCGAAAGGGTGGGGTGGAAGTAGCGCATGGTCGGCTCCAAGAGGTTGTGTTGATGCTTCCCATTGAAGTCGAGCCGGGCCGGGTGTGCGGTCACGTTGCACGACGAATTGCGACAGTGCTGAAATGCTCAGTGAGCGAGTGTGACGCGTACCGTGGGCTCGCCGTTCTCTCGGTCGAACGACAGCGTGCCGCCCAGGCGCGCGACCACCTGACGCACGATGGCCAGGCCCAGCCCGCTGCCCGGGGTGGAGCGGCTGCCGTCACCGCGCGTGAAGGCTTCCTGCAGGCGCTGCAGGGCCTGCGGGTCCAGGCCCTGGCCGGCGTCGGTGACGCTGATCCAGGCTCGCTTGGCGTCGCCGCCCAGGCTCAAGCGCACCGGCGGTTCGCCGTGCTTCAACGCGTTGTCGACCAGGTTGGCCAGCAGCCGCTCGACCAGCAGGCGGTTCGCGCGCGGCCAGGGCAGGCTGGCCGGTGCCGCGATGTCGAGTTCGTGAGCCGGCCGCTCGAAACCGGCCACCACGGTGCGCGCGGCGGCGGCCAGATCCACCGTTTCGTCGAAGGCCAGCTCGCCCGAGCGCACGTAGTCGAGAAAGCTCTCGATCAGCCGGTCGGCCTGGCCGATGTTGCGCACGATCGAGGCCTTGCGCGCATTCACGTCGGCCGTGTCGGGCAGCAACTCGGCCGCCATGCGGATGCGCCCGAGCGGGCTGCGCAGGTCGTGCGACACGCCGGCCAGCAGCACGGCCCGCTCGCGCTCGTGCTGCTGCAAGCGCGCCAGCAGGTCGGTGTAGGCCGCGTCGATGGCCGCGATCTCCGGCGAGATGGCCGACACCGAGCCCAGCGGCGGCAGCGCGGCACCGCCCGGCGTGTGCGTCTGCATGCGGGTGCGCAGGCGCTCCAGCGGGCGCGTGAGCCGTCGCGTGAAGGCCCAGCTCACGCCCACCAGCAGCACGGCCGACAGCACGAAGGCCAGCACGGTGCGCCGCGACCACTCGGGCAGCATCAACTGCCCGGCCACGCCCAGCCACACCGCCGGCCGGCCTTCGGGCACCACGTGCAGCCACACCATCGGCTCGGGCCCGCTCAGCGTGAGCATCACCTCGTCGACCGGCACGCCGCGCGCCTGCAAGGCCTGGCGCAGGGCCACGAAGCGCGGTGCGTTCTGCGAGGCCACACGCCCATGCGCGGGCGGCTCGGCGCTGCGCAGCACCGGTGTCCGCGCTTCGGGGGCCGACTGCAAGCCCGCCGCGCTCGCCAGCTCGGGCGCCCAGCGGTCGGCATACAGCGTGGCGATGTTGACGTTGCGATCGACGAAGAACAGCGCGCCGATCACGAAGAGCAGCACGCACACCAGGCCGATCTGCGCCAGCAGCAGCCGCGAGAACAGGCTGTCGAAGCGGGGGAGGAATCGCATGGCTAGCGAGGAATAAACACGTAGCCTTCGCCGCGGATCGTGTCGATCCACTCCTGCCCGGGCGCGGCCTCGGCCAGCTTGCGGCGCAAGCGCGCCACCTGCACGTCGACCGTGCGGTCCAGTGGCTTGTAACCACCGCTCTGCACCGCCTCGCTGAGCTCGGTGCGAGACAGCGGCTTGCCGGGCGTGCGGGCCAGCGCAATCAGCAGCTTGTATTCAACGCTGGTGAGCACCACGGCCTGCGTGCCCGCCAGCACCTCGCGCTTCAGCAGGTCGATGACCAGGCCTTCGAAGCGAAGCTGCGGCACGTCGGCGCGGCCCGGTGCCTGGCGGCGCAGCAGCGCACGCACGCGGGCCACCAGCTCGCGCGGCTCGAAGGGCTTGGGCAGGTAGTCGTCGGCGCCGATCTCGAGGCCCAGCACGCGGTCCATCGGGTCGCCGCGCGCGGTGAGCATCACGATGCCCAGCGTGGGGTGGGCGGCGCGCCAGCGGCGGCACACGTCGAAGCCGTTCGCGTCGGGCAGCATCACGTCGAGCAGCACCGCCTCGGGCTGCCGCTGTGCGAGCGCCCGCTCGCCATCACCGGCCGTGAGCACGCTGTGCACGGCCCAGCCTTCGCGTTCGAGCAACTCGCCCACCATGCCCGACAGCTCGGCATCGTCGTCGACCATCAGGACCAGGGGTTTGCTCATGGCTTCGAAGTCTAGAGCGCGTTGTGCGCAGCAGCGCCAACATTTCAGGCTTGTCGCAAATCGTCGCAAGCCGTACCGTCGCGCTTGAGCGTGGGGCGTGGCATGCCAAATGCTGCGCTGAGTGGTGACATGCTTCAGCTGCACCCGATCTCCGTTCGGGTTGAGCCTGTATTCCCGTTCGCCCTGAGCCTGTCGAAGGGTGCGCTGTGCACTGCGCTGGCTTCGACAGGCTCAGCCCGAACGGAGGGTGGCTGAGGTAGGTCACTCATCAGGAATGCCCATGTAAGAAACCCCTTGCCAGCGGCGACGAGGGCTTGCAGGTAATCTGCATCGAAGGCGTCGGGTGGGTGTCAGCTGCTGGCAGCTTGTTGCCAACAGCGCCGCTCTCCGACGATCATGGCCGGCGGCCGCAGCAGGTGCCGCCGAGCTTGTCGCTTCTCGCCCAGGCCGTACCCAGGAGAGTTCATGACCGACGCCGTACGCGAAATCATCGAGGGCCTGGACCAGCCCACGGCCACCATCTCGCCCAAGTATTTCTACGACGCTCGCGGCTCGGCGATCTTCGAAGAGATCACGCGGCTGCCCGAGTACTACCCCACGCGCGTCGAGCGCGAGATCATGCGGCGCCATGCCGGCGACATCGCGCGCAAGGTCGGCACCGGCCGCACCGTGATCGAACTTGGCGCCGGCAACTGCGAGAAGGCACGTGCGCTGTGCGAGTCGATCGCCGCCTCGCGCTTCGTTGCGGTAGATATTTCCGAAGAATTTCTGCAGCAGGCGGTGATGCGCCTGCAGGCCGAAATGCCTGCGCTGAAGGTGAGTGCGTTCGGCGCCGACCTCACGCGCGAGATCGTGATGCCGGCCGGCGTGCCCCTGGCTCACCGGCTGCTGTTCTACCCCGGCTCGTCGATCGGCAATTTCGACCCGCCCGAAGCCAAGGGCCTGCTGACCCGCATGCGCCACATGCTGCAAGACGACGGCGCATTGCTGATCGGCGTCGACCTGCGCAAGGACGTGGCCGTGCTCGAAGCCGCTTATGACGACGCCGCGGGCGTCACGGCTGCCTTCAACCTGAACGCCTTGGCCCACATCAACCGCCTGATCGGCAGCGACTTCGACCTCGCCAACTGGAAGCACGTGGCCTTCTTCAACACCGAAGATTCGCGCATCGAAATGCACCTCGAAACCGCGGCCGACAACATCGTGCAGTGGCCGGGCGGTGGCCGCGCCTTCGCACGCGGCGAGCGCATCCACACCGAAAACAGCTACAAGTACGACATCGAAGGCTTCGCCCGCCTGCTCGACGAAGCCGGCTTCCACCGCACGGTGGCCTGGACCGACGATCGGCGCTGGTTCGCCGTCGTCCTGGCTTGTCCCTGAACCAAGCCCTGACCCAGGCTCTGACTCATGCACGAACTCAACGCCCGCGAACTCGCCGCCCACTACCGCAACGTCCGCGAACAGACGCTCGCGCTGGCCGACTCGCTCTCGCCCGAAGACGCCGCCGCGCAGTCGATGCCCGAAGCCAGCCCCGCCAAGTGGCACCTGGCGCACACCACCTGGTTCTTCGAGACCTTCGTGCTCGAGCGCTGGGAGAGCGGCTTCAAGCCCTTCGACCTGGCCTTCCGCGTGCTCTTCAATTCGTACTACAACGCCGTCGGCGACAAGCACCCGCGCCCGCAGCGCGGCCTGCTCACGCGCCCGGCGCTCGACATGGTGCTGGCCTACCGCGCCGACGTCGACCGCCGCGTGCAGCGCCTGATCGGCTCCGTCGACCACGCTGCGCTCGAACTGATCGAGCTCGGCCTGCACCACGAGCAACAGCACCAGGAGCTGCTGCTCACCGACATCAAGCACCTCTTCTCGTGCAACCCGCTGCTGCCGGCCTACGGCAAGCTCGCGCCGCGCGAGGTGCTGGCACCGCCGCTCAAGTGGCATGCGTTCGAAGAAGGGCTGACCGAGATCGGCCATGCCGGCGACAGCTTCAGCTTCGACAACGAAGGCCCGCGCCACCGCGTGTTCGTGCCGGGGTTCGAGCTGGCCTCGCGCCTCGTCACCAATGCCGAGTACGCGGCCTTCATCGCCGAGGGCGGCTACCAGGAGCCGGGGCTCTGGCTGTCCGAAGGCTGGGACTGGTGCAACGCCGGCAAGCGCGAACACCCGCTGTACTGGCAGTGCGAAGAAGGGCAACCAAAAGGCAGCGGCTGGAACGAGTTCACCCTCGGCGGCCTGCGCGCCCTGAACGCGCACGAACCCGTGGCGCACGTCTCGTACTTCGAGGCCGACGCCTATGCGCGCTGGGCCGGCGCACGCTTGCCGACCGAGGCCGAGTGGGAGTGCGCCGCGCACCTCACCGGCTGGCAGGGCAGCGGCTGCGTGCAAGACGATGGCCGCTTCCACCCCGCCCCGGCGGGCGACGGCAGCAGCGTGCAGCAGCTCTTCGGCGACTGCTGGGAGTGGACGGCCAGCGCCTACCTGCCGTACCCCGGCTTCAAGGCCAGCGCGGGCGCGGTCGGCGAGTACAACGGCAAGTTCATGGTCAACCAGATGGTGCTGCGCGGCGGCTCGTGCGTGACGCCGCGCTCGCACCTGCGGGCCAGCTACCGCAACTTCTTTCCGACCACGGCCTGCTGGCAGTTCAGCGGCATCCGGCTCGCGCGCTGAGGGCGCGGCGGCGTCAAGCCGGGGTGAAGGTGGCCAGCGCCGCGCGCACCTGAGCAAGCACCGTCGCCCAGTCCCCACGGGCGGGCTGGCGGAACAGGCGCACGGCACCCGGGTACCACGGTGAGTCGTCTCGCTCGGCGAGCCAGCGCCAATCGGGCATGTGCTGCGGCAGCAAGATCCAGCAAGGCTTGCCCATCGCGCCGGCGAGGTGGGCCACGGCGGTGTCGACGCTGATCACGAGATCGAGGTTCGCGACGATGGCGGCGGTGTCTGCAAAGTCTTCGATCTCGTCTGGCAGGCAGGCGATGTCCAGACCCTTGGGCGGGTTCTTGGCCTGCACTTCGCCTCGGCCTTTTTGCAGGCTGATGAATGCCACGCCGTCGATGCCGCCCAGCGGCTGCAACAGGTCGAGCGATGCGATCGAACGCTCGCTGTCGTTCTCGAACTTCGGGTTGCCCTGCCACACCAGCCCGACGCGCAATCGGGCCTGCGGGAGCAGGGCGCTCCAACGCGTGGCGGCATGGCGGTTCGCGCGCAGATAGGGCAGCGCGGCGGGGATGCCGTGGAGGCGCGTCTTGCAGTGGAACGGCAGGCTCATCGACGACGCCCAGCAATCCCAGTTCTCCGCCGGCAGCGCAGCGTCAAGGCTCAGCACCTCATCGGCGCCGGGCATCGACGCCAGCAGCGTTTGCAGGGCCGGCGGGCACACCAGCGTGACGCGGCGTGCGCCCTGTTCGCGCAGCACTTGCGCATAGCGCGCGAACTGGATCATGTCGCCCAGCCCGCCTTCATGGCCGACGAGGATGGACTTGCCCTGCAAAGACTCGCCGCGCCAGCGCGGGCTGGTGACGCCCTGCGGTGGCGTGTACTTCCACGTGCGCCGTTCGAGGTGTGCCCAGCCTTCTTCGAAGCGGCCCTGCCGCAGATAGAGGTAGGCGAGGTTGATGTGCGCCTTGGCGTAGCCGGGGTCGATCAGCAGGCTGTTCAGGCAGCAGGTGGTCGCTTCGGCGTAGCGGGCCATCTGCGCGCACAGCACACCGAGGTTCGACCACGCGGCGGCCGATTGCGGGTCGAGCTGCAGCGCGTTCAGGTACACCGCCTCGGCCTCGCGGAAGCGCTTCATCCGCGAGAGCAGCGCGCCGTAGTTGAGGTGGATCTGCGGGTTCGATGCGTTCAGCGCCAGCGCACGCCGGTAGCAGGCATCGGCTTCATCGGGTGCGTCGGCTTCGTCGAGCAGCCAGCCGAGGTTGGCGTGGGCCTCGGCCAAATCAGGCGCCATCGCCACCGTGCGGCGAAAGCAGTCTTCCGCGTCCGCATAGTTGCGGGCGGCGATCTGGCGAGTGCCTTCGAAGAAGAGTTGCTCGGCGGCGTGCATCGCGTGAATTGCAGCACCGGCGGGCGGCTTTGAAAACCGCGAAAAGAGCTGCGAAAAGGCTGCGGATGATCGTTACAGCGGCTCCAGAATGGGATGGCAAATGTGAACCGATTCGTGACGAAGCCCAGTTTGCGCAAATCCATGTTCGTTCGGGCCGATCTTTCGACAAGCTCAGGGCGTGCAAGACTTCGACATCTCGGCCCGAGCGCATTTCACTGCCCGGGCGGCTTTTTAGGCTCTGCTGGAAACACTCACCATGACCCGACTGCTGCTCAGCCTCGCCCTTTCGATCGCCGCGCTCGCCGGGGCCCCGGCCCAGGCCGCCTGGCCCGACAAGCCGGTGACTGTCGTCGTGCCGTTTCCGCCCGGCGGGTCGACCGACAGCCTGGCCCGCACGCTCACGGTGCCGCTGCAGGCCGCGTTCGGCCAGACCTTCATCGTCGACAACCGCGCGGGCGCCACCGGCACCATCGGCGCCGGCCAGGTGAAGCGCGCCGCACCCGACGGCTACACGCTGCTGGTGTCTTCGCTCGGCCCCTTCGTGATTGCTCCGCACCTCATCAAGAGCATGCCGTACGACGCGCTGAAAGACTTCGACCTGCTCACCGTGGCCGTGCGTGCCCCCAACGTGCTGGTCGTGCCCGCTGCGTCGCCGCTCAAGACGCTGGCCGACGTGGTTGCCGCCGCCAAGAAAGACCCCGGCAAGATGACTTTCGCGTCGTCAGGCAACGGCTCGTCCGACCACCTCACCGCCGAGCTGTTCTGGCTGCAGACCGGTACCAGCGGCGTGCACATTCCCTACAAGGGCGGCGCGCCCGCGATCCAGGACTTGCTCGGCGGCCAGGTCGATGCTTCGTTCCAGAACGTGAATGCCGTGCTGCAGCACATCACCGCAGGCAAGCTGCGTGCAGTGGCCGTCACCGGCGACAAGCGTTCCACCGTGCTGCCCGACGTGCCCACGCTGAGCGAGAGCGGCGTGAAGGGTGTCGACGTTTACTCGTGGCAAGGCATCGCCGCGCCCAAGGGCCTGCCCGCCGACGTGAAGACCAGGCTGCACGCCGCGTTGGTGGCCGCACTCAATGACCCGCAGATCAAGGCCGACTTCGCCAAGATCGGCATCGAGGTCGTGGCCAACACGCCGGCGCAGTTCGCGAGCTTCCAGCAGTCCGAGTTCGCACGCTGGAAGAGCTTGATCGAGACGCGCAAGATCACCGCCGACTGAAGCGCTCCGCAGGCTGGTGGCTGTGTGCGGCATAACCATTGAATCGAGTGGACTCGCGCCCAAGCTTGGTCACACAATCATGCTCACTCCCCACACAGCCCCGAACGTTCACATGCCGCTCGCACCCACACTGCTTTGCCGCGCCGGGCAGCTCGCCCTCTTCTGCGCCGCGCTGCTGCCCTTGGCTGCCAGTGCGAAATGCCAAGTGCAATCGTTTGACATCCCGATCACGATGAAGCACCAGCGCGCGGTGGCCCAACTGCATCTCAACGGAACGGAAATGCCGTTCACGGTGGACAGCGGGGCTTTCTTCAGCGCAATGACCGAGGCGGCCGCGGCCCAGTTGAACCTCAAATCGCACCGCACCGGATTGGACGCGTGGGGCGTGACGGGGCGCATCGACTTCCGGGTGACCCGCGTCGACCGGCTCGGGCTGCAGGGCTCGGAAATCAAGGGTGTTGACTTCCTCGTGGGTGGCAATGAACCCGGTGCCGGCACCATGGGCCTGCTGGGGCGCAATGTGCTGAGTGTGGGCGACACGGAGTACGACCTGGCCAACGGGTTCGTGCGCCTCATGCACCCGAACTCGGATTGCGCAGACGCCGACCTCGCGTACTGGACAGACACGACGCCGGTCGTCGAGGTGCCGCTGATTCCCCATCTGCGTGACCAGGCTCCGCCCATCGAAGCCAAGGCCAGCATCAACGGCAAGAGCGTGAAGGTGATGTTCGACACGGGGGCCAGGTCGATCCTGTCCCTGGATGCGGCCAAACGCTTGGGTGTGATCGACGACGAGACCCGCGTGAAGCCCGTAGGCGTGATGAAGGGCGCAGGCCGAGGTGAGCGCCCGTTCTGGGTCGTGCCGGTGGCCAGCTTCGAACTGGGTGGCGAGCGCGTCAACAACATCCGCCTGCTCGTGGCCGACATGGTGGGCGCGCACGACTTCGACATGCTGATCGGCATCGACTTCTTCCTGTCGCACCGCATCTACGTGGCGCGCAGCCAGAACCGGATCCTGTTCACCTACAACGGCGGGCCGGTGTTCGCTCTGTCCGAGACGGCGGACACGCCACCCACGGCCAACGAGGGTAGTGCCGATGCGCCGCTGGATGCGGCCGGTTTGTCGCACCGAGGCGCAGTCTCTGCCGCGCGTGGCGATTTGAAAGGAGCCTTGGCCGACCTGGACCGCGCGGTCGAGCTGGCACCGGCGGTGGCGGCCTACCGGGCGCAGCGCGCCCAGTTGAAATTGAGCCTGCGCCAGCGCGACGCGGCGCTGGTCGATCTCGACGAGGCGCTGCGCCTGGACCCGCAGGCCGATGAGGCGCGCCTCGATCGCGCCCGGGTCTTCACTGCCAAGGGCGCCATGGACTCTGCACTCGCAGACCTGCAGGTGCTCGATGGCCGCGTCGCGGCTCAATCAGACCTACGCCGCCGGATGGGCCAGCTTTTCCTCTCGCTGGACGAACCGGTGCTTGCGGTGCAGCAGTTCGATCAGTGGGTGGCGTCGCATACCCGCGAGGTCGATCTGTACGAGGTGCTCAATTCACGCTGCTGGGCGCGCGCACTGGCCAATACGCAACTGGACAAGGCGCTGGACGATTGCGACGAAGCCCTCGACGCACGCCCCAAGGACGCCGCCTACCTGGACAGCCGCGGCCTGGTGTACCTGCGCCAGGGCAAGTGGAAGAAGGCGATTGCCGACTACAACGCGGCGCTGGCACAGAACCCGAAGCAGGCGTGGTCGCTCTGGGGGCGGGGCCTGGCCCAGCTGCGGGCCGGCGCCCGCGACCAGGGGCTGGCCGACATCGCCGCGGCCAAGGCGATGCATCCGCGCATCGAGGCCGAGACACATCGCCACGGGCTTGACGTGCCGGCTGACTTGGCTGCGGCGCCTTGAGTGGGCACATCAAGACGCAGAAGCCCCCAGTTCAGTCCACACCGCTGGCCAGTTTCCTCGCAGTGTTGATGTTCACCATGGTCCCCACGCGTTTGCACGGGGCCAATGACGACATTGATGCCTTGTGAGCACCATGCCAATTGGGGCTTGAGCATTGCACCGTCCAGCGGCAATCAGAAGTTCGGTCACACGATCTTGAGTGCATGTCGGAAACATTCTGTGCGCACTGGACTACTGCAGCGTTGGCCGCATCCACTCTTCTATGGAGATGAGAAACACAAGACGGAGTCTGCCGCTCACTACACTTCTGTGGCTTGGTTTGTCGACAGGATTCTGTTCGATATCAAGAGGGTGTCTAGATGAATTCTTGGATGACACATATGTGTCTACCGTACATCTTAAGAGTTAGATTAATAGGAGAAGAGGATGGCGTCGTTCGTAGTTCATGGTCCTTTTGAAGTCGCTCATGAGAAACGCAAAGGAGGTCGGACTCTCGTCTTTGACGATTTCTGGGCAGAAAATTCAGAGGCCTATTACCTGGCCAATGGCCGAGGTTGCTACACATTTGCGATGCGAACAGGCGGAGGCTTCCAACCGATCTATGTCGGGAAAGCAACGAAGACGTTCAAACAGGAGACGTTCAATCCATCCAATCGGCATAAGTATCACGATGGGTTCAGTGACTACGCGAGGGGTACGCCTGTGCTGTTCTTTGTTGTTCATCCAGATCAAAAGGGGCCGACAAACGGGAAACACATCGCCGAGATAGAGGACTTTCTCATTCAGGCCGGCGTGGCAAAGAATCCGGATCTGCAGAATGTCAAAGGAACGCAGCGACCAAAATGGAGCATAAAAGGGGTGATCCGAAGTGGGGTCGGTAAGCGCAGCGAAACGGAGGTCAAGTTTGGCGCTCTCTTCGACATTCATCGTTGAAGGCATGCCTTTGGTGCGGGACTAAGGAGTCACGAGTAGTCGGCCCTTTCAGACCAAGTTCATTGCCCCGTCGCTAATTCATCGGCAAGACAGGCGCGACGCTGGCATTGCTCGCTCCGGTCTCCGGGCCGGCCGAGATATGCATTCGGGCCTGAGCGGTCGCACCCGCAGTCCATTTGCACACCCACGTGATGTTTTCCTCGCAGCGTGTCGCGCGGATTCAAGCCGTGCGGGGCCGTTCTTCCTATCCTTGCGCCGCATCAACCAACCTGCGGCACCGACGGGGACGTGATTCTTCTGACCCCCCCGTAGCCGACTCGACATGTCAAGCCAGCCGATCGAAATCTCCGCCGACGAGGTGGCCCCAGCGCCCAAGAAATCGCTTCTGCGCAAGCTCATCGGGTGGGATGTCCCTTCGCATTCCTTCAAGCGGACCCGCCTTCTGCGATCCGCTTAAGTCAAAAGTTAGGCATCGCAACAATCGTTTTCACGATGAACCGCATACTGTCTGCACCGCCAGATCTCACGCCGGCAACATTCGTCTTCGGGTCTCCGCCGTGGCTGGTCATTGGTATTCGCTGCTTTCTACTCTTTGCGGGCGTGATAACAGCATTCCTTTGTGCTCAGCAGTGGTCAGTGATGCCGCTGTTCGCGCGTCTCATGGCTGCGCTTATTGCTCCGTCACTAATTGCCGGGTCGGTTTGGCCTCGCCCATGGCGCAACACAGCCAGATTCATCGCAAACGAAAGCGGCATCTACTTCCCTGCGTACCCAGCCCTCACGCTTTCCTCAAGTAAGTCAGAGATTGGAGAACAGTGGCTTGGCGTACCGTGGGAAAGCATCGCCAACATTCGCATCGCGACCGAATCCGGAGAGGACGGAAAGTGCATTGCCTTTGACATTCAGGTCTCTGCGAGTGAAAAGGCAAAGTTCTTTCAGGCGGTGGGAATTCCACGAGATCGCAGCGAGTCCGTGGCAGATACGGTCTGTGCAGCGTACGGTGGTTGGCCACCATCACCCTCGCGGGCTGTTCGGAAGTTGCATAGCCTCAGCTCGCAAAATGAGGCTAACCCATCGAGATGACGTGGTGCCTTGCATCGGTTGAGCTGACACTCTGACCTCACGGAGAGAGTGAAGATGGGAACCCCGGGACTGCATAGGTCAACCGATACGGGCTTGAAAGCAACGGGCCCGGCGTGCTGGTGCAAGACGTGTGGCCGAGTCACTGTGTATCCACCCGTTCATGCTGCCATCGGCCTCACCTCACCTCGGTGCATGCGACGCAGCGCGCCAGGCTGAAAGAAGGTCACCCGGCTGGCGTATCTGCACCGAAGCCAGCGCCATGCCGGAGTCTCCCGCTCCGGCGCGCTACCCGGCCGAGATTTGCAATCGGGCCTGAGCCGGAGCATCCGCAGCCCATTTGCGCACACGCGTGATGTTTTCCTCGCACCGTGTCGCGCGGATTCAAGCCGTGCGGAGCCGTTTTTCCTATCCTTGCGCCGCATCAACCAACCTGCGGCACCGACGGGGACGTGATTCTTCTGACCCCCCGTAGCCGACTCGACATGTCAAGCCAACCGATCGAAATCTCCGCCGATGAAGTGGCCCCAGCGCCAAAGAAATCGCTTCTGCGCAAGCTCATCGGGTGGGCTGTCACCATCGCAATTTTGCTGGTGGTGGGCAATTTCATTGCAGGCTTGCGCTCGGACCAGAAGGGGAACTTCGTCAAGAGCAGCTACGCCTTGGCCGAAGGCAAGTGCAGCGGCGATGCGGCTTGCCTGGCCAGTTTGAAGGCCAAGTTCGACGGGTGCCTGGAGTCGCACTCCGACTCGCACAAGTCGGGCAAATATGGGCGCAAGTACACGCTCGATGAAGCTGCGTTTCTCGGCTGCGTTCGCTGAAGCCGGCGCAGGGCACTCGGCATGTCGCAGAACTCCCATCGCCTCCTGCTGTTCTTCGACAGCGAGGCCCGGTCGAAGAACTTCCTGCACCTGATGCTTGCGCTCAATCGCGGCGAGGCCGAGCAGGCCAGCCAGTGGTCGCAGCGGCTGGGCGTCGACCTGGGCGAAACGTGGAACGACGAGTGGTTCAACCACGAGGTGAAGGCGCAGCCGGAATTCATTCGGCTCGACTACGACTCCAGCAACAGCCACACCCTTCCGCTGCGAGTGCTGAAGCAGTTGTTCGACCACGGACTGAAGGCCGCGGTGCTCGAGACCTTCATCGACCAGGCCGGCGAATTGGAGCGCCATCACTTTCTTGACGGGCAGTGGGTGAGCCCCGAGCCGTTCTACGAGGCCGTGCCGGGGCTTCGCGCCATCGTTGACGCGCAGTTGCCCATCGCGGCCGACCAGCCGGACCCGAGCCGCAAGACGCGCCAACCCGTGAGCCTGCAGGAGCTCATCGACAGGGAAGGGCGGCACGCCACCGAGGCCAAGGAAGTGCTGGGCTTCCTGACGGACGCGCACATCGCGGCGCGCAAGAGCGGGCAAAGCACGCTGGCGGTGGTGAAGTCGGCGCTGATCCTGCGCGCGATGTTCAAAGGTGTGCTGCAGGCACTGGCCTTCATGGCCATCACGCTGCTGTTGTTCAAGGGCAAATGGCTGTGGATCGGCCTGGGCGTGGTGCTTCTCATCGTGCTGCCGCTCTTCTATGCGGTGGGCGTCGTCAAGGATTTTTCTGAACCTGGGGAGGCTGGCGATGCTGCCGCAAATTGAATGGTGGGGCGGGCTGCTCCTGATCTGGGGCGCGATCTGCTACGTGGTGATGGTGAAGAACTACACCATCCACTGGTCGGTGGATGCGCTCTCCACCCATGCCGGTTTTTTCGCCGCCACCTTGCTGGTGCTGGGTTGGTTCCACCCCTTGCAAACAGTGGTGCTGAAGCAGGCCTACCTTGGCGTCTTCGGCGTCATGGTGCTGGCGTTGCCGCTGATCTTCTTCTGGCCGGGTTCCGATGACGGCGAGCCTGAACCTCCGGCGAAGGGCGATGCCGATGAAGAAGAACTCTCACCGCTTTTCTCGTTCCTGGGCCAGGCGATCTTTCTCGGCCCGCTCTTTGTTGCTGCGGCGCTGGGTGCATTCAAGTCTTACCAGCTTGCGCGCAGCATCAGCTTGCTCGCTTGAACGGGCTGGTGCTGCGGGCAGCCGTGATGTTGTTGGCACCTCTTGGCCGCATGGGCGCGTACCGATTGCGTTAGATTCGCTGCCATGACACGTGCCCAAGCCTATTACGTCGTTGTCCGCGCGCTGGAGGCGCATGGCGGCTGGTCACCGATGGCGCGCTTTGCTGCCGCCGTCGAGAGTTCGACCGAAGGCCACCTGCCGTATGCCCGCTATCACGCAGCGGGTGTTGCACGCCAGCGCACGGGTGCGGGCGAGGGCATGGTCGAGCGGCTGGTCGACGATTGGCTGGCCACCGACATCAACCCCGTCACGCAGGTCATCGGCAAGCTCACGCAGCCGGCGAACGCGCGCTGGGCCCTGGCTGCCTACAGCCACTCGGCGGTGTTGTGCGTGCGAACCCATGCGGCCTCGCCACAGCTTGACGATGCGAATACGCCCCGCTTTGCCGTGAGCCGGGACGTGCTGGCATCGACCGACGACCCCGCGCCCTGTCACCTGGGGGTGTTGTCGACGATGGAGGCTCTGGTGAGCAAGGTGGGGCGCAACGCCAGCTTGGCGGCGCCTCCGCAGCCGGGTGGTCTTTCCAGCGTTGCGCGTTACCTGGGCGTGGGTTTCTCCGCCGCGGCCGACGTGGCTGCGGTGTTCGAGCACGAAGGCCAGATCTCGATCGCAAGCGCGGCCCAGATGCTGGGCTGCCACCAGCGCACGCTGGAGCGGCGCCTTCGCGAAGAAGGCCTCACCGCCGAAGCACTGCGGCGCGCCGCCCGGCTGCTGCGCGCGACGCACCGGCTGCATTCGTCTGACAGCCTGACCACCATCGCCATCGACGAGGGCTTCTCCGATCTGGCCCACATGTCGCGTGCCTTCAAGGCCTCGTGCGGCATGTCGCCGAGCCTGCTGCGCCAGGCTGCGCGGGGCGGTGCGATGGCAGAGCCCCTGGCCACCGTGCCGGGCTGACGCCCCTCGGCCCACAGCCGGCCTGGGCACGCTCCCAGGGTTTCACACGCTTGCCCTCCAAAGGGGAGGCCGTGCCGGTTTTGCTGGGGAATGTCGCGCCGATTCAAGCCAATTTGATTCGTGTAGCAGACACTCGCTCGCGCAATGGACCGCGCTGCATCGCCCCTACCGACCCACGCCACGGCGTGCCATGCGCATGCTGGCTGCGCCAGGAGTGACCCTGATATGCGCTACCTCTCACTTCGCGCGACAGGCGCTTTTGTCATGTTGAGCCTTTTGTCTTCCCTGCTCGGTGCCAAGCAGCCGGCCGACTACCCCCACCTGCACGAGAACCTGGCCGCCTCGCAAAACCTGGAGGTGCGCAAGCTGCTGCATGGCGATGTGGAGGGCATGTTTGCGGTGCCGCGCACGCGCCAGGTGGTGGCCGCGGCGGGTGGGTATTTGTGGAAGTTCAGCACGCAGGGCGAGTTGCAGGATTCGATGCGCGCGCCGCACAACCTGTTCACCTCGGGCGTGGCGTTCACGCCGCTGTTTTATATCGACTGGGTGTTCACCGGTGACCGGCAGCGCAAGGCCTATGGCCCGCCGCTGGATGGCAATGCGCTGTCACCCGCCGAGCTGTGGGCCACGCTGGACAAGGCCGACGTGGTGGAGTTTGACAACACCGACACCACTGCCTGGGCCTATGTGTGGAAGGCGGGAAAGGCGCAGATCATGGACATCACACGCCACCACGAGCAGGTAGACAACTACTTCCACCAGCGCACGCGCTCGTCCGAAGCGCTGCGCTGGAAAGCCACCAGCCTGGATGGCTACCGCACCCGGCCCCAGGCCTGGAAAGAGATCGAGCCCGAGCAGTTTTCTGACTACAGCAGCGCCGCGCCCCGCGCCGAGGTGGTGGGCTTCGAGCGGCGCAAATTCCACATGGAAGAGGGCCTGGGCGGGCAGGTGTTTGCCGCGACGCTTGGCAAGGTGTTGCAGGCGGCGTACCCAGGTTCGCTGCCCGACCGCTATTGGTTTGGCGATGCGCACACGCAGCTGCACGTGGGCACCGAGGTGATCAAGCTCAAGACCTTTGTGGCCAAGAGAGACCGCTTCGGGTACGAGTTCTCCGACATGCGCTGGTGGGCGCCGGTTGCGGCCGTGCCGGGCGCCAGCCCCTGGTTCACGCAGCACATGCGGCTCCATATGCAGCGCGCGGGCGAAGAGGCACTGCTGCCCTACTACGAAAAAGACATTGGCCTGTATGTGGTGCGCCCCAAAGGCACGGGCCAGCCGGCGGCCACGCAAGGCCCGATGCCCGAATGGCGCCCGGTGTTTGAGGGCCCGGAAACGCGCAACGCCGCGGTGACGGGCATGGTGGAGTTTGGCGCGCAGCCGCCCGCGCACTACTGGCTGCGCAGCCCGCCCAAGGCCAAGCGCTTTGAGGGCATGGGCCCCAAGGTGGATGTGCGCGCGCTGTGGCCCAAGCTGCGCCAGCTGCCCACGGCGCTGCAAGTGCAATGGAGCACGTCGTACGACGAAGAAATCACCGTGCTGCGCGTGGATTTGGATGCCGAAGAAACCACCCTGGCCTTCAACAAGCTGCGCACCGGCAAGGAACAAACCACGCCGCTGGAGCTGGTGGTGCAGGTGCCCGACCTGAGCGGCCCCATGGACGGCATGCAGGTGCTGTTGCGCAGTGGCAGCACGCAGCTGCCGCTGACCCAGGCGCACTTCAGCTACGTGATGAAACCGCCGGTGGCGCGCATCTCCGACCAAGAATTGCGCGGGCAACTGCAGGCCGCCCGGGTCGCGGCCAAGCTGCCGGGGGCGGCGGGCCTGCCTGCGTTTTTGAAGCAGGCGCAGGCCTTGGCCCAAGACAAGGAACACGCCGAGGCGCTGGCGCACAACGTGACCTCTTCCTACGCGGAGCTGATCAACGACTACAACGAGCAGAAGGACTACAAGGCGTCGGCCACGCTGGTGCGGCACTACCTGACGCAGGTGCACCCGCACATCGGCCACTACAGCAAAAACCCCGGCCAGCCCTACAACATCACCGTGATCGCCAGCCAGACGCTGGCCATTTACTCCAAGCTGGCGCCGCAAGACAAAGACCTGATCGACACGGTGATGACCACGCTGATCGGCCCCAAGTTTGACCCCGCCAAGCAGACCAACGGCACGCTGATGTACAACCTGTCGTGCTACTACGCGGTGTCTGGCGACAAGCCCCGCATGCTGGAAAGCATCACCGCCGCCCTCCGCCTGGGCAAGCCACCAAGCCAGTTCATGCAAGACACGGACTTCGAGCGGTATTGGAAAGACGCGGAGTTTTCAAGCGCGTTGGCGGCGCGGCCATAGGGCGCCGCGGCCAGCCGCTGACGGTGCTGTAGCCGAACCCCGCGAGAGCGCCGCGCCCGCGGCATGCAAATGCACACCCCCTCAGAGGGGTGGTCGTGCCCTATTCACGACGGAATGTCGCGCGGATTCAAGCCAATCCGAATCGCGTCGAACACACTCGCGCCGGTCACATCGCACCCATCCCGTCGCGCGGGATTCACACGACATGCCAGGAACCCTTTCTCGGCCGCAGCGCGCCACGGCCCTCACGGTCGCGCTGGCCATCTTGTTCTTCGCCGCCATCACCATGACCACACCTGCCGAAGCCGCCTCGCCACTCAACCCCGCCGAGCGCGCCTTCGTGGGCGAATACGTCCAGTCAGGCAGCGAGACGCAGGCGCAGATGGCCGTGCTCGACGACCGCACCTTCTGCTTCGCCTTCATGGGTGGCTCGGTCGACCTGCTCCTGGCCGGGCACTGGAAGCTTGCGCCCGACGGCAAGAGCATCCGGCTCGATGAGGTGAAGCTGCCGCTGCAGCCGTTCCCGGCACTCGCGAGCCCCACCGAAGGCGCCGCCAACACCGTGTTCGAAATCGACGGCTATTCGATGTCGAACGCCGTGAAGCCGGTGTTCGCCTATTCAGCCACCAGCGCCGAGCCGGCCGAGTTTCGCCGGCTGTTTGCCGACATGCACAACAGCTGGGCCGAGCGCTACCCGCTGCCGCCCGTGCCCGCCGCCAACGCGCGCTACTTCTACATCGGCAGCTCCGAGAACAACCCCGACGCACCCTGGGGCTCGGCGGCACGCAACGGCCCCAAACGCTACAAGGTCGTGCAGTACGAACTGCGCGGCGCGGCCAAGGTGCTGGTGGGCTTCAACGCCGAGCAGGAACTCATCGACCTGAGCCAACCCGTGCGCCTGGTGGGCGAGATGCTGCACCTCGGCCAGCAGCCCTTCGCCAAGCGCCGGCCGATCTCGGCCGAACGGGCCGAAGAAGCGCGCGAAGGCTGCATCCGCCCGATGTTCGACCAGGCCGCCGGCAAGCCCAGGAAGCGCGGTGAAGGCGAAGAACACCACGAGGCCGACCCCGAACTCAAGGGCCGCACCGAGCTCGTGCCGATCAAGACCTTCTACGTCGACCCCGCACGCATCAAAGGCGCGCCATGGTTCCCCGGTGGAGCGTTCTGAAATGACACCGACCCTCGCCTACGTGGCCTGGATGGCCGTCATCACCTGGCTGCTGCTGGTGGTGGCCAGCCTGATCCGCGCGCGCATCTTGTCGGCCGGCGGCCTGCAAGTGGCCACCGGCAACCGCGAAGGCCTGCCTGAGCCCACCGGCCTGGCCGGCCGCGCCGAGCGCACCGCGCGCAACACGCTTGAGAACTTCGTGCTCTTCGCCGCCATCGCGCTCTGCGCGCATGCGGCGGGCCTCAGCAGCCCGCGCATCGAGAGCGGCGCCACGCTGTTCTTCTGGGCCCGCATCGTCTACGTGCCCGTGTACTACCTGGGCGTTGAGTACCTGCGCACCGGCGTGTGGCTGGTCAGCGTCACCGGGCTGGGCGTGATGCTGAGCGCGATGCTTTGAGTGGCTGCCTGCCAAGACCTTGCCGAACCCTGCCTCACTGCTTTGACCTGACCCTGCCATGAAAACCTTCAAGACCCCCCGCCTCCCGCTCGCCCTGCTGTTCACGACCCTGCTCGCCTCGTGCGGTGGTGGCGGTGGTGGCGGTGGCACCACCACCACCCCACCCGAAGCCAAACCCAGCCTGTCGCTGGTGGCTGGCGCGCTGGGTGGCCAGGGCTTTCTTGATGGCGACAGCACCACGGCGCGCCTGTACTCACCGAACAACGTGCTCACGGACGAGGCCGGCAATGCCTACCTGATCGACGGCACCGCGATCCGCCGGGTATCGGCCCAGGGCGTGGTCAGCACCCTCTTTCTGCCCTCGGTCTGCGCGGACGAGGTTGACGGGCCGGCCGGCACGGGCTGCGTCAGCGGTGGGTTCTATGACATTGCGCGCGACACCGCCGGCAACTTCTACGGGAGCAGCAGTAGTTCGGCCGCCATCCGCAAAGTCGGGCCCGACGGGGCGATCACCACCTTCGCCGGCAAGCTCGGCGAGCGTGGCCAGATTGACGGCCCCTTGGCCACCGCGCGCTTGGCATGGCCCACGGCCATGGCCTTCGGGCACGACGGCAGCCTGTATTTCGCTGACCGCAACACCGTGCGCAAGATCAGCCCGGCCGGCGTGGTCAGCACGCTGGCTGGCCAGGGCGGGGTTTCCGGCTCGGGCGACGGTACCGGCGCAGCCGCGCGTTTCGTCGGCCCGGGGGGGATTGCGGTCGACGCGGACGACAACCTCTACGTCACCGATGGCCCTGAAACCGTACGCAAGGTCACCACAGCCGGTGTCGTCACCACGCTTGCCAACACAAAAGCAGCGGGCTGCCAATCTCTGAGAAAACTGGTGGTCGATTCGACGGGCGCCGTGTTCGCGACCGCTGGGTACAGCATCTGCAAGATCACCCCGGCGGGCGTGGTCAGCCTGTTCGCGGGCAGTGCCACGCAGCAGCAGGGCAACGTGGACGGCCTGGGCACCGCAGCAAGCTTTGAATATGCCAACGGCATCGCCTTCGACTCGGCCGGTCGCCTGATGGTGGCCGATGAAAGCACGCTGCGCCGCATCACGCCAGACGGCAACGTCACCCGCTGGGTGGGCGCCAGCGCCTACGGCGGCTACGCCGACGGCAGCTTTGCGCAGGCGCGCTTCTCCGCTCCTGCGGGCATCACCTCCGACGCTGCGGGCAACCTCTACGTGGCCGACAGCGGCAACCACAGCATCCGCAAGCTGGCGGGCGGCCAGGTCACCACGCTGGCTGGCAGCCCCGGCGTCCGCACCGTGATCGACGGCACAGGCACTGCCGCCGGCTTCAACAGCCCGCAGGGCATCACGGTCGATGCGCAGGGCAACGTGTTTGTGGCCGACACCAACCACTACGTCATCCGCAAGATCACGCCACAAGGCGTCACCACCACCTTTGCCGGCGCTAACAACCAGTTCGGTGATGTAGACGCCACCGGCGGCGCAGCGCGGTTCGGTTACCCGCAAGATCTGGTCGCCGATACCGCTGGCAACCTCTACGTGACCGACGGCAACAACGACAGCATCCGCAAGATCACACCGGCCGGCGTGGTGACCACCCTGGCCGGTGGTTCTGGGAGCGGCACCAGCGACGGTACAGGCGCCGCAGCCACCTTCCGCGAGCCTGCGGGCATTGCGATCGACGGCGCGGGCAACCTGTATGTGGGCGACTCCGGTTTGATCCGCAAGGTGACGCCGGCCGGCGTGGTCACCACACTGGCCGGCGGCGGCCCGGACCAGCTCGGGCTCACCGACGGCCAAGGGGCCGCGGCCCGCTTCGAGCGCTACCTGACCAGCCTGGCCGTAGACGCTGATGGCAACGTCTACGCCGCCGACCATGACAACGGCGTCGTGCGCAAGATCACGCCGGGCGGCAAGGTCAGCACGCTGATCGGCGTGCACGACGGCTTTGCCGGCGTGGTGCCGGGCACGCTGCCGGCCCGTCTGAACACGCCGTACGGCGTGCACGTCGCGGGCCGCACCCTCTACATCACCGATGAGCACGTCGTGCTGTCGGTGTCGCTGCCCTGAGTGCACTCGAACCCGCTTTGACCTGACCCTGCCATGAAGACCTTCAAGACCATCCTCCTCCCGCTGTTCCTGTTCACGACCCTGCTCGCCGCGTGCGGCGGTGGGGGTGGCGGTGGCTCCAGCGCACCCACGGCTTCCGACAACAGCGTGCTGCTTGGCGGCGCCATCCAGGGCAAGGCGCTCAGCCTCAGCGGCACGGTGTCTACATTGGCCGGCGTCAAGGTGGGGGCCGACGGTGTCGGCGCACTCGCGCAGTTCGGTCAGCCTCACGGTGTCGTCCTCATCGGTACCAGCCTCTATGTGGCTGACACCATCAACGGCAACATTCGCAAGGTCGACACCGCCACCGGCGCCGTCAGCACGGTGGCCGGTGTGGCGGGTGATCGCCGCCATGTCGACGGCAGCGGTGCCGAGGCGCGTTTTACCTACCCGTGGGCGCTGGCCACCGATGGCACGAACCTGTATGTGTCGGACTATAGCGAGCACACCATCCGCAAGCTTGTCTTGTCTACCCGCGAGGTCAGCACGCTGGCAGGCACCGTGAACGCAGCCGGCAACGCCGACGGCATCGCCAGCGCCGCGAGCTTCAGTTACCCGCTAGGGCTGGCCACCGACGGCACCTACCTGTACGTGGCGGACACAGGCAACCGAAAAATCCGGCGTATCACCATCGCCACCGGTGAAGTCAGCACCCTGGCCGGCGGCGTTTCGAGCAACAGCGCGGTGGACGGCATAGGCGCAGCCGCGGTGTTCCGCCTTCCGTCGGGGCTGGTGCTTGATGGTGCCAACTTGTACGTGGCCGATGCCTACAGCATCCGCCGTGTGGTCGTGGCCACGGCCGAGGTCAGCACCCTCGCCGGCTCGGGGGTGCGAGGCAGTGCCGACGGCACCGGCCAGAGTGCCAGCTTCAACTCGGTCTCGGCGCTCGCCACCGACGGCACGAACCTCTATGCGGCTGACGCCTTCAACGACACCGTCCGCAAGATCGTGATCGCCACCGGTGCAGTCACCACGATTGCAGGCACAGCGGGTGAAGCCGGCAGCGTGGACGGCATCGGCGCGGCAGCTCGGCTGAACACGCCCGCCGGCGTGGCTACCGACGGCACCAGCCTCTACATCGCCGACTCGCAGAACGGCACGATCCGCAAGCTCGTGCTGGCCACCGGCGAAGTCAGCACGTTGGCGGGTGCACCGCGAATAACCGAACTCCGCGTCAGCCAGGTGACCACCGATGGCACCAACCTCTACGCGACCGACTACTACACCGTCAAAAAAATCGTGATCGCCACTGGCGCGATCAGCACGCTGGCAGGCGTGGCTGGCAGCGAAGGCCACGTGGACGGCGTGGGCGCAGCGGCCCGCTTCGAAGGCTTGTTGGGGATCACCACCGATGGTGTGAACCTTTTTGTGAGCGACGGCAACACCATCCGCAAGATCGTCATCGCCACGGGTGTGGTCAGCACACTGGCGGGCGACCCCCTGCAGGAGGGTTCGGCAGATGGCGTCGGTTCAGCGGCCAGATTCGATAGCCCTTATGGCATCACCACCGATGGCAAGAACCTCTATGTGGCCGACCTTGACAACTACACCATCCGCAAGATCGTGATCGCCAGCGGCGCAGTCACCACGCTGGCGGGAGCGCCGGGTGTGTTGAGTGGGCCCGTTGACGGTATCGGCGCTGCCGCCCGCTTCTCTTCAGTGTCCGGTATCACCACCGACGGCGCGAACCTGTACGTCACCGAAGTCGGCGCGGTCCGAAAGATCGTCATCGCCACGGGAGCGGTGAGCACGCTGGCTGGGACGAACGGCGGCGGCACCAGCGCCGATGGGGTAGGGGCGGCTGCGCGCTTTGGCTACTTGCAAGGCCTGACCACCGACGGCACGAATCTCTACGTGGCCGACTTCGGCGCCAACACCATCCGCAAGGTGGTGATCGCCACCGGCGCCGTCACCACGCTGGCCGGCCAGGTCAACATTGCCGGCAGCGCCGATGGCACCGGCACGGCGGCGAGCTTCAACTCCCCGAGCGACATCACCACCGACGGCAAGAGCCTGTACGTGGCAGAGCCCGACAACAACGTCGTCCGCAAGATTCAATGAGCCGCGTCGCCATGAAAACCTTCAAGACCTTCCTCCTCCCGCTGTTCCTGCTGTTCACGTCCCTGCTCGCCGCGTGCGGCGGTGGGGGCGGTGGCAGTTCACCCGCGGCCGCCACCTACTCGGTGGCCTACAGCGCCAACGGCAGCACCGGCGGCACGGTGCCCAGCGACACCCAGGCCTACGCCGCGAGCAGCACGGTCACCGTGCTGGGCAACAGCGGTGCGCTGGTGAAGACGGGCTATGCCTTCAACGGCTGGAACACAGCAGCCGATGGCAGCGGCACGGCGTACGTGGCTGGTGGCAGCATCACGATGGGCTCAGCCAACGTCACGCTGTATGCCACTTGGGGTGTGCCGCTGATGGGCGGGGCCGTTCAGGGCAAGGCGTTGACGCTCAGCACGGTGGTCTCCACCCTCGCTGGTCTGAAGCCTGGTGCCGATGGCAGCGCAGCGGCCTTCTCCGGCCCTTTCGGCATTGTTCGTGACGGCGGGAATCTGTACGTTTCAGACACCGGAAACCACACGATCCGCCAGGTGGTGATTGCCACCGGTGAAGTCACCACCCTGGCGGGCAAGGCAGGCAGCCGCGGCGCTGCTGATGGCACAGGCGCAGCGGCGCGCTTCAACGATCCGAAGGGGATTGCCACTGACGGTACTCACCTGTTCGTGGTGGAGGACGGCAACCACGCCATCCGCAAGGTGGTGATCGCCACGGGCGCGGTCACCACCCTGGCCGGCACTCTGGGCAGCAGCGGGTCTGCCGATGGCACGGGGGCTGCGGCCCGCTTTTCTCGGCCCCTGGGCATCACCACAGATGGCACCTACTTGTACGTGGCGGAATACGGCAACAGCACCATCCGCAAGGTAGTGATTGCCACGGGCGTGACCACCACGCTGGCGGGCACTGCGGGCAACCGCGGCTCGACTGACGGCACGGGCACAGCAGCGCTCTTCAGGAACCCGCAGGGGATCGCCACCGACGGCACCCACCTGTATGTGGCCGACACCGGCAACAGCAGCATCCGCAAAGTCGTGATTGCCACAGGCGTTGTCACCACCCTGGCGGGTACCGCAGCCACCTCCGGCACCACCGACGGCGAGGGCACGGCGGCGCGCTTCGACGGCCCGAGAGGCCTCTACACCGACGGCACTGATCTGTACGTGGCGGACAGCGGGAACAGCACCATCCGCAGGGTAGTGATTGCCACGGGCATGGTCACCACGCTGGCGGGCACTGCGGGCACCGATGGCTCTGCGGACGGCACCGGCACGGCAGCGAGCTTCAACTATCCGACCGGGATCACCAGCGACGGGGCCAACCTCTACGTGGTGGACAGTGGCAACGCAATCATCCGCAAGGTGGTCATCGCAACAGCCGCTGTCACCAAGCTGGCCGGCACTTCAGCCCAGGGGTCCAGCGACGGCGTGGGTTCGGCGGCGCGCTTTGGCGACCCGGCAGGGGTTGCGAGCGACGGCACCAACCTGTACGTGGCGGACCCAGGCAACCACACCATCCGCAAGGTGGTGATCGCCACGGGCGCGGTCACCACGCTGGCGGGCACTGCGGGCAGCAGCGGGTCTGCTGACGGCACGGGCGCTGCAGCGCGTTTCAACTACCCGTACGGCATCACCACCGACGGCACCAACCTGTATGTGACGGACACCGACAACCGAACCATCCGCAAGGTGGTGATTGCCACGGGCGTGGTCACCACGCTGGCGGGTACTGCGGATAGCGACGGTTCTGCTGACGGCACGGGCACAGCGGCGCGCTTCAGCCAACCGGAGGGAATCACTACCGACGGCAGCAACCTGTACGTGACAGACGGCCTCAACCGAACCATCCGCAAGGTGGTGATCGCCACGGGCGTGGTCACCACGCTGGCGGGCACTGCGGGCAGCAGCGGGTCTACTGACGGCACGGGCGCTGCAGCGCGCTTCTTCTACCCTCGCGGGATCACTACCGACGGCACCGACCTGTATGTGGCAGACGCCTTCGCCCAAACCATCCGCAAGGTGGTGATTGCCACCGGCGCGGTCACCACGCTGGCGGGCGCCGCGGGCAGCAATGGTGCTGTTGACGGCACTGGCGCTGCGGCGCGCTTCAGCCGGCCGTATGGGATCACCACCGACGGCACCCATCTTTATCTGGTGGACGAGGGCAACCACACCATCCGCAAGGTGGTGATTGCCACGGGGATGGTCAGCACCTTGGCCGGCACAGCCGGCAGCGATGGGTCTGCCGATGACACAGGAGCTGTTGCACGCTTCAGGTATCCGCAGGGGATCACCACCGACGGCACCAGCCTGTATGTGACCGACGGCAACTACACCATCCGCAAGATTCAGTGAACACCGTCGCCATGAAAACCTTCAAGACCTTCCTCCTCCCGCTGTTCCTGCTGTTCACGACCCTGCTCACCGCGTGCGGTGGTGGTGGTGGCAGTTCACCCACAGCCGCCACCTACTCGGTGGTCTACAGCGCCAACGGCAGCACCGGCGGTGCGGTGCCCAGCGACACCAAGGCCTACGCAGCGAGCAGCACGGCCACGGTGCTCGGCAACACCGGTGCGCTGGTGAAGACGGGCTATGTGTTCACCGGCTGGAACACAGCGGCCAATGGCAGCGGCACGGCCTACTTGGCCGGCGCCAGCCTGGCCATCAGCTCGGCCAACGTCACGCTGTATGCGGCATGGGCACCGACCTACTCGGTTCGCTATGACGGCAACGGCTACACCGGTGGCACCGCCCCAGTGGACGCCACCGCGTATGTGGCGGGCGCCAGCGCCGCCGTGCTCGGCAACACCGGCACGCTGGTGAAGGCGGCCGGTTATGTGTTCACTGGCTGGAACACCGCGGTTGACGGCAGCGGCACGGCTTACGCGGCCGGTGCGAGCCTCGCGATCGCTTCGGCCGACATCACGCTGTACGCGGTGTGGGCACCGTCGCACAGCGTCATCTACAACGGCAACGGCAACCTCGGCGGCACCGCCCCGGTCGATGCCACCCCGTATGCCGCAGGCGCCAGCGCCACGGTGCTGGGCAACACCGGCACGCTGACGAAGGCCGGCGACTTCTTCACCGGCTGGAACACCGCGGCCAATGGCAGCGGCACGGCCTATGCGCCGGGCGCCAGCATCCCCATGGGTTCGGCTGACGTGACGCTCTATGCGGTGTGGGCACCGCACTTCACCGTCAGCTACAGCGGCAATGGCAACACCGGCGGCACTGCGCCGGTGGACGCCGCCGCCTACCGGGCCGGCAACAGCGCCACCGTGCTGGGCAACACCGGCGCGCTGGTGAAGACGGGCATTGCCTTCAGCGGCTGGAACACAGCGGCCGATGGCAGCGGCGCGGCTTACGCGGCAGGTGACAGCCTTACGCTCGGCTCGGCCAGCGTCACGCTGTATTCGTCGTGGCCGCAAGTAACGACGCTGGCGGGCGCGAGAGGAGTCAGCGGCTCAACTGACGGCATCGGGGCCGCAGCGAGCTTTGACGGCCCTGACGGCATCACCACCGATGGCACCAACCTGTTCGTGGCCGACACCGCGAACAACAACATCCGCAAGATCGTGATCGCCACGGGTATGGTCACCACGCTGGCGGGCACGGCAGGCAACAGCGCTTATATTGCCGTTGACGGCACGGGCGCAGCAGCGCGCTTCGGTGGCCCGGTCGGGATTGCCATCGACCGCACCAACCTGTATGTGACGGACTTCAACACCGCCGCCATCCGCAAGATCGAGATTGCCACGGGCGTGGTCACCACGCTGGCGGGAACGAGCCTCAGGCTTGGTTCTGCTGACGGCATCGGGGCAGCAGCGAGATTCAACAAGCCCGCCGGCATCGCCACCGACGGCACCAACCTGTTCGTGGCTGACTCTGGCAACCACACCGTTCGCAAGGTGGTGATTGCCACCGGCGAGGTCACCACGCTGGCGGGCACCGCAGGCAGCGCCAATGTCACTGACGGCACCGGCACGGCAGCGCAATTCGTCCAACCGTTCGCAATGGCGACCGACGGCACCAACCTGTATGTGAGCGACTTCAGCGCCAACACGCTGCGCAAGGTGGTGATTGCCACGGGCGTGGTCACCACACTGGCCGGCACGGCGGGCAGCACGGGCTCTGCTGACGGCACCGGCGCAGCCGCGCGCTTCGACTACCCGCGGGGGCTCGTGGCTGACGGTGCCAACCTGTACGTGGCTGACTACAACAACTGCACCATCCGCCAGCTGGTGATTGCCACGGGCATGGTCACCACGCTGGCCGGCGCGCCGCACCGCTCTGGCTCGACCGACGGCACCACGGGCGCAGAAGCGCGTTTTTCCTGCCCGTCAGGCATCACCTCCGACGGCACGAACCTTTACGTGTCGGATGTCGGAAACCGCACCATCCGCACCGTCCGCAAGCTTCAATGAACGCCCTCGCGATGAAAACCCTCAAGACCTTCCTCCTCCCGCTGTTCCTGCTGTTCACGACCCTGCTCGCCGCGTGCGGCGGTGGAGGCGGTGACTCACCCGCGGCCGCCACCTACTCGGTGGTCTACAGCGCCAACGGCAGCACCGGCGGCAGCGTGCCCAGCGATGCCAAGGCCTATACCGCGAGCAGCACGGCCACGGTGCTCGGCAACACCGGTGCGCTGGTGAAGACGGGTTCTCTCTTCACCGGCTGGAACACAGCGGCCGATGGCAGCGGCACGGCCTATGCGGCCGGTGCCAGCCTGGCCATAGGCTCCGCCAACATCACGCTGTACGCGGCATGGGCACCGACCTACTCGGTTCACTACGACGGCAACGGCTACACCGGCGGCACCGCTCCGGTGGACGCCACCGCTTACGCGGCTGGCGCCAGCGCCACCGTGCTCGGCAACACCGGCACGCTGGTGAAGGCGGCGGGTTATGTCTTCACCGGCTGGAACACGGCGGTTGACGGCAGCGGCACGGCTTACGCAGCCGGTGCCAGCCTCGCGATCACTTCGGCCGACATCACGCTGTACGCGGTGTGGGCGCCGCCGCACAGCGTCAGCTACAACGGCAACGGATACACCGGCGGCACTGCGCCGGTAGACGCCACCGCGTATGCGGCTGGCGCCAGAGCCACCGTGCTCGGCAACACCGGCGCGCTGGTGAAGGCGGTGGCTTATGCCTTCACCGGCTGGAACACGGCGGCTGATGGCAGCGGCACGGCTTACGCGGTCGGCGCGAGCCTCGTCGTTGCTTCGGCCGACATCACGCTCTACGCGATGTGGGCACCGCCGCACACCGTCAGCTACAACGGCAATGGCAACACCGGTGGCACTTCACCGACAGACACCACGCCGTATGCCGCTGGTGCCAGCGCCACCGTGCTGGACAACACCGGCACGCTGGTCAGGGCCGGCTACGTCTTCACCCGCTGGAACACGGCCGCCGATGGCAACGGCACGGCCTACGCGCCGGGTGCCAGCATCACCATGGGCTCGGCTGGCGTGACGCTGTATGCGGTGTGGACACCGACCTACACCGTCAGCTACAACGGAAACGGCAACACCGGCGGCACTGCGCCGGTGGACGCTACGGCCTACATGGCCGGCACCAGCACCACCGTCCTGGGCAACAGCGGCGCGCTGGTGAAGACGGGCTATGCCTTCGCCGGCTGGAACAAAAAGGCCGACGGCAGCGGCACGGCTTACGCTGCCGGTGCCAACCTGTCTGTCATCAGCACCACAGGCAACGCCACGCTGTACGCCGCATGGACGCTTCAGCGGTTCGCCCAAGTGACGACGCTGGCGGGTTCACTGGCGCACAACAGCGGCTCGACGGACGGCACCGGCACGGCAGCGCGTTTTAGCAGCCCGTTCGGCGTCACCACCGACGGCACCAGCCTGTACGTGGCAGACACCTACAACAACACCATCCGCAAAGTGGTGCTGGCCACCGGCGTGGTCACCACGCTGGCAGGCACGGCAAACAGCGGCGGCAATGTTGACGGCACGGGTGCCGCGGCACGCTTCCGTTCCCCGGAGGGAATAACGAGCGACGGCACCAACCTCTATGTGGTTGACGATGTCTACAGCACCATCCGCAAGATCGTGATCGCGACCGGCGTGGTCACCACGCTCGCGGGCCCTTCCGCGGGCGGCTCCGGCTTTCAAGACGGCACAGGAGCAGCCGCGCGCTTCGGCCACCCGTATGGAATCACCAACGACGGCACCAACCTCTACGTGGCCGACAAAGACAACCACACCATTCGCAAGGTGGTGATCGCCACCGCCGTGGTCACTACGCTGGCAGGCACGGCAGGCAGCGGTGGCAGTGTTGACGGCACGGGTGCTGCGGCACGCTTTCTCAACCCGCTGGGAATCGCCACCGACGGCACCCACCTGTACGTGGCCGACACCGTCAACAACACCATTCGCAAGATCGTGATTGCGACGGGCGAGGTCACCACGCTGGCGGGCATTGCGGGCACCGTTGGTTCCACGGACGGCACGGGGACGGCCGCGACATTCAATCTTCCGTATGCACTCATCATCGAAGGCGGCAGTCTGTACGTGACGGACACCCGCAACAACACCATCCGCAAGGTCGTGATCGCCACGGGCGAGGTCACCACACTGGCGGGCATTGCGGGCACCAATGGTTCCACGGACGGCGCAGGTGCAGCAGCACTCTTCAGCGGCCCCCGGGGAATCACCACCGACGGCACCAACCTGTACGTGACGGACAGCAACAACACCATCCGCAAGCTTCAATGAACACCACCGCGATGAAACCCTTCAAGACCTTCTTGCTCCCGCTGCTCCTGCTCTTCACAACCCTGCTCGCCGCGTGCGGCGGTGGGGGCGGTGGCAGTTCACCCGCGGCCGCCACGTACTCGGTGGTCTACAGCGCCAACGGCAGCACCGGCGGTGCGGTGCCCAGCGGCGACACCAAGGCCTACGCAGCGAGCAGCACGGCCACGGTGCTCGGCAACACCGGTGCGCTGGTGAAGACGGGCTATGTGTTCACCGGCTGGAACACAGCGGCCAATGGCAGCGGCACGGCCTATGCGGCGGGTGCCAGCCTGGCCGTCGGTTCGGGCAGCGTCACGTTGTATGCGGCATGGGTGCGTCAGTTCACCCAAGTGACAACGCTGGCGGGCACTGCGGGTAGCGGTGGTTCTGCTGATGGCACGGGAACAGCGGCGCTCTTCAACGGGCCGAGCGGGGTTGCCACCGGCGGCACCAACCTGTACGTGGCGGATTCCAGCAGCGGCACCATCCGCAAGCTGGTGATTGCCACGGGCGCGGTCACCACGTTGGCAGGCAGTGCGGACGGCACTGGCTATGTGGATGGCACGGGCGCAGCGGCGCGCTTCTACCTCCCGAATGGAATCACCACCGACGGCACCAACCTGTACGTGGCGGACTCCGGCAACAGCACCATCCGCAAGGTGGTGATCGCCACGGGCGTAGTCAGCACGTTGGCAGGCACTGCGCGCAGCGAAGGCTCCACAGACGGCACGGGTACAGCCGCGCGCTTCAAGAACCCGGGCGGGGTTGCCACCGACGGCACCAACCTGTACGTGACGGACGGCGGCAACAGCACCATCCGCAAGGTCGTGATTGCCACGGGCGTGGTCACCACGCTGGTGGGCACGGCGGGTAGCAGTGGTTCTACGGACGACACGGGCGCCGCAGCGCGCTTCGACAGCCCGAAGGGGATCACCACCGACGGCACCAACTTGTACGTGACGGACGGCGGCAACAGCACCATCCGCAAGGTGGTGATTGCCACGGGCGTGGTGACCACGCTGGCGGGCACGGCGGGTAGCAGTGGTTCGACGGATGGCACGGGTACAGGCGCGCTTTTCGGCTACCCGCAAGGGATCACGACCGATGGCTCCAACCTGTATGTGACGGACGCCCTCAACACCATCCGCAAGGTGGTGATTGCCACAGGCGTAGTCACCACGTTGGCGGGTACCGCAGGCAGCAATGGTTCTGCTGACGGCACGGGCGCTGCGGCGCGCTTCTACGGCCCGAATGGCGTCACCACCGACGGCACCAACCTGTACGTGGCCGACACCTTCAACTACACCGTCCGCAAGCTGCAGTGAACACCATCCCGATGAAAACCTTCAAGACCTTCCTCCTCCCGCTGTTCCTGCTGTTCACAACCCTGCTCGCCGCGTGCGGCGGTGGGGGCGGCGCGGGAGGCGGGTACTCCGGTGGCACCGGCACGTCCAACACATCGCAAATGGGCGGCTCCATCCAGGGCAAGGCGCTTGCGTTCAGCAACCAGGTGACGACGCTGGCGGGCACGGCAGGCAGCAGTGGTTTTACGAACGGCACGGGTGCCGCGGCGCTCTTCCACGATCCGCGTGGAATTGCGACCGACGGCACCAACCTGTACGTGGCAGACGGCAGCAACAACACCCTGCGCAGGGTGGTGATTGCCACAGGCGTGGTCACCACCTTGGCTGGCGCAGCGGGTAGCAGTGGTACTGCGGACGGCACGGGCGCAGCAGCGCTCTTCTCCGACCCCACCGGAGTCACCACTGATGGCACCAACTTGTACGTGACGGAACAGACCGCACACACCATCCGCAAGGTGGTGATTGCCACCGGTGTAGTCACCACGTTGGCGGGTACCGCAGGCAGCAGTGGCTCTGTTGATGGCACGGGCGCGGCGGCGCGCTTCAGCCAGCCCACTGGCATCACAACAGACGGCACCAACCTGTACGTGATGGACAGCGCAAACAACACCATCCGCAAGCTGGTGATTGCCACGAGCGTGGTTACTACGCTGGCGGGCACAGCGGGTAGCAGTGGTTCTGCTGACGGCACGGGCACTGCGGCGCGCTTCAACGAATCCCTTGGAATAACCACCGACGGCACCAGCCTCTATGTGGTGGACTATGGCAACAGCACCATCCGCAAGGTGGTGATCGCCACGGGCGTAGTCACTACGTTGGCGGGTACAGCAGGCAGCAGTGGCTCTGTTGACGGTACGGGCGCGGCGGCGCGCTTCCATGAACCCATGGAAATCACCACCGATGGTGCCAATCTGTATGTGGCGGACCGCTACAACCAAGCCGTGCGCAAAGTGGTGATTGCCACGGGAGTGGTCACCACGCTGGCGGGCACGGCGGGCAGCAGCGGTTCCACGGATGGCACAGGCGCGGAGGCGCGCTTCAGGAATCCAGTCGGCATCACCATCGACGGCACCAATCTGTATGTGACGGACGGCGGCAACAACACCATCCGCAAGATTCAGTAAGCAGGTATGCAGGCAGTGGATACGTGCCTTCGCCGGTATGACGGCTGCGGGGTGCAACTCACTCGAAATTAAAGAGACGCAGATCAGGAGGCACTGGCGATGAACGCCAACACCAACACCCCCGCAACCTCGTCGCTTCACCTGAACGCCGCGGGGTGGCTCATGCTTTCAGTGTTCGCTGCTTCGCTGACCGGCTGCGGTGGCGGCGCGGGTGGCACCAGCAGCACACCAGTGCCTGCACCTGCATCGGACGACACGCTGTACAACGGCAAGACCTACTGGGTGTCGAAGGCAGGGCGCGATGCCAACAGCTGCCTGGTTGAAACCACCGCCGAGTGCGCCAGCATCCAGAAGGCGCTCAGCCTCGCGGCGCCGGGGGATCGGGTCTACATCAAGCCCGGCACCTATGCCGAGAACTCGCAGTCGAGCGCCTACACCACGGGTTGCATGTGGTTCAACGGTGTTGCGAGTGTGTGCATCCAGGCTTCGGGAACGCGTGCACATCCCATCCTCGTGAGCGCGGCGCCGGGCGCGGTCGAGGGCAGTGTTGTTCTGGACAACGCCAAGACCCGCGTGGGCATCGTGATGCAGGCGCACGACTACATCACCTTTCGTGGGTTGAGCGTCAAGAACAGTCTCAAGAACGCCATCGCCAATGGCGGCCAAGCTGGCAACGCAGTCGCAGACCCGGCCTTGCTCAGCATCGGCGTGGTGGTCGAAAACTGCGAATTCAGCGGCGTGACCACGGTCGATGACGGTGACAACATTGCAGCGATCGGCATGTGGAGCACGCAAGACTGGATCGTCAGAAACAACCTGATCGAACGTGTGCCGGCGGGCTCGGGGATTCGCTCCTACGGCGTGATCAACGCATTGATCGAGCACAACACGATCAGGAACGTGAGTTCTGGGGTCATGTGGAAAGATCATTTCATCGCCGACGCGGCAACCCGGCGGCACGTCGTCGAATCAGAGATCAGGTACAACGCCATCACCGCCACTGACTATGGCGTGCTCGTGCAGATTCGCGGTGAAGGCACACCGGAAGCGGGTGACAACTACATCCACCACAACATCATCAACGGCATCGTCAACGGCGAGCCTGCGGGGTTCAGGTTTGCGATGGCTGGCGCCTACGCTCAAAGCGGCTCGATCCGGTTCTCGAACAACCTGGTGGACTGCAGCAGCGCGGCAACGCCGGTGGGCCTCACCATCGACTCATCGAACGATGCGCAGTTTTCCGGCAATGTGTTCGTCAACTGTGGCTTGCCCATCGAAGCCATCAAGTACGGGAATGCCATTTTTCCCAACATCACGAAGTCGAATCACAACCTGTTCATCGGATCGTTCGGCGCGGTGATGGACCGCTATTCGCCGTTGTCGGTCAGCTATTCGACGCTGGCTGCGTGGCAAGCTGCCACCGATGCGGGCTCGTATTCGCTGGGGTTCAACGGCCCGGATGCAGGCAGCAAATTCGTGGCCTATTCGAGTTCACTGTTTGCCAGTGACAAGCCGTATTTTCAAAGCGCCAGTTCCCCAGCCCGAGGGATGCTGCCTGACGGCAGCAACGCGGGGCCTTATCAATTGGGGTCGGAAACGATAGGTACGGCGGACTAGCACGATAGTTTTTCAGTCTCGGCAGTTTAAAAAAGGAAATTGCTTTGCAGCTACTCACTGAGCAGGCCATAACCATCGCCAGACCCGTCGAGGCCGCATACCAATACGCGACAAATCTTGAGAATTTTTCTGAGTGGTTTCCTGGCGTTTTATCCATAGAGTCAGCCAACACACTTGAGCATGCCCAGCGCGGCAAGGAATATCTGGAAACGGTTGCCGCCCCTTTCAGGGGCAAGAGAAAAATAAAAATCAGTGTCAAAGACGCTCAACGCAACAAGGTGTTCGTTACGGAGGGCGAGTTTTCGCCTTTGATGCCGAGAATGGAAATTCTGTTTCAGACAACGGGAGCTGATTCCTGCAGCGTTACCTGGCGCATGTTCAGTCGCAACGATAGTTTTCTATTCAAAGCCACGCTCCTATTTTTATTCAAAAGCGTAATGCGCAAAAGGGCTGCAATTGGCGTAAAGCGGCTGCAACAGAAACTCGAAAGACTGTAGGGCACTGCGATGAAATACTACAGAATGTCAGACAAGGTTCTTTTAGAGGGCTGGGATGGCAGAGAAAGTGTTGGCCTTTACAAGCGCAGCCATGACTTTATGCAAACAAAAACAGGGAAGTTATTTGTGGACTACACGAATAATGACGCAGGAGAGCCATTTAAAGGGGCGCTGCTATGCGACCTGGATGATGAAGATTCCAATGGAATATTCCCAACATTTTTCATGTCACCTGCATTGATTGGAACCAAGGCGTTTCATCAAGACCTGAAAGAAATTGGCATAAATAATATTGAGGCGCACCCAGTAATCATCAACGACCGCGCCAACAATCGCACAATTGAAGACTATGTGCTGATTAATATCATTGGCCGTATTCCGTGCGCAGTGATGGAAGAGTCAGGCTATGAGCGCCTGAATGATGACGCCGACCCCTCTGATTCTTGTGGATCAATGAACTTTATTAATGATCTGGTGATCGACGCGAGCAAAGTCGGTCACCATGATTTATTTCTTGTGCACGAAGACACGAATTGCATTCTTGTCAGCGAGAGAGTTTATGAGCATTTAATTGGCAAAGGCTATACCGATATATTTTTTGAGGAAGTCAAACAGGTGTAGTTGGTATTAACCGTGCGCTGTGGGCACTGCGCTGGCTCCCTTCGACAGGCGATCGGAATACAGGCTCAACCCGAACGGAGGATGGGAGTGCAGCTGAAAAATGTCACCAATCAGGCCACTTCAGGGGAAGGGTCGGTCATGAGTAGCATGCGCAGAAACTCCCGCCACGCGCTGCTGCTTGCGGCGTTTGCAGCGACCCTGGCCTCGTGCGGCGGCAGTGGTGGCAATGCCACCAGCAGCGAGAGCGGCGGAGCACCTGCACCAGTGCCGGTGCCCGCCCCCAGCATCTCTGCCGTGGTGGGCACCCTGCTGCACCAGCAAACCATCACCGTGCAGGGCAGCCACTTTGGCAGCAAGCCCCAGGCAGCACCGCTGCGGTTTGAAAACTTCGATACCCGCAGCACAGGCGCTGCACCCGCCAGCTTTGGCTACACCAACTACGGCGGCTTTGGTGGCAGCACCACGGTAGACGACACCGAGGCCTATGGCAGCGGCAAATCACTCAAGCACCAAGCGCACTTTGGTGTCGTGTCACCGAGCGGCACCGTGGAAGAGTCATTTCCACACATCGCCGTGACAGGCTTTGGTGCCACTGAGCTCTACATGAGCTACCGGCTCAAATTTCGCACCAACGGCAGCCGCATCGTGCAGCTCAAATTCAACCGCAGCGGCATGGAGGTGGCTGGCGCCAACGGCAGCCCCTGCTACGGGGGCAAGCCCAAGTACTACTCCAGCTACTACCCCGACGGCCCGAGCGTGAACCGCTACTCCGCCGACAAACGCCTGACCGGCGTGCAGGGCGGCACCATGCGCGACGATGGCAGCCTGGACGAGGGCTGGGTCGGTGAGGGCGCCAGCATGGGCAGCGGCACGGTGCTGGCTCTGCAAGAAGACACCTGGGTGCAGGTGGAGGAGTACTACCGCCTCAACGACGTGGGCCAGGCCAATGGCGAACACGTCACCTGGGTCAACGGCAACCTGCAGATCGACCGCCATGCCTTGCAAGCGCGCAGCAGCGCAGCCCAGGTGCTCAACTGCAGCTACCTGGTGGTGGGCATGGACTACTGGATCAACCCCAGCAGCTCCGACGGCATAAGCGTCTGGTACGACGACCACTACCTCGACACCAGCCGCGCGCGCCTGGTGCTGGCCAACGCTGCCAACTGGAATGCGGCCACCCTGCGCAACCCGCAGGCGGCCACGCAGTGGCAGGACGGCAGCATTTCTGCCGCCTTGCAGCGCGGTGGCTTTTCAGCGGGCACGGCATGGTTGTACGTGGTGCGTGCCGACGGCAGCACATCTGCGGGTTGGCAGGTCACGCTGCCGTGAATTCTTGCTTTTCGCCCCATCCCGCGGTGCACAGTGACTCGGCGCCGGCTGGCCCACTGCGAGAGCTCTGGCATACCGGCGGGCGAGTGTTGCTGCTTGCGGTGTTGGCGACGAGCCTGGCTTCTTGCGGCGGCGGCGGTAATGGTGGTGTCGGCAGCAGCAGAACGCTTGCGCACTCCATCCTCGCGAGCGCGGCGCCGGGCGCGGCCAAGGGCAGCGTTGTGCTGGACAACGCCAACACCCGCGTGGCCATCGTGATGCAGGCGCACGGCTACATCACCTTTCGTGGGCTGAGCGTCAAGAGCAGCCTCAAGAACGCCATCGCCAATGGCAGCCAGGCCGCCAATGCCGTGGCAGACCCAGCCTTGCTCAGCATCGGCGTGGTGGTCGAAGACTGCGAATTCAGCGGCGTGACCACGGCGGACGCCGGCGACAACATTGCCGCCATCGGCATGTGGATCACACAAGACTGGCTCGTCAGAAACAACCTGATCGAAGGCGTGCCGGCGGGTTCAGGGATTCGCGCTTACGGCGTGATCAACGCATTGATCGAGCACAACACGATCAGGAACGTGAGCTCCGGGGTCATGTGGAAAGATCATTTCGTCGGATCGTTCGGCGCGGTGATGGACCGCTATTCGCCGTCGTCCGTCGGCTATTCGACGCTGGCTGCGTGGCAAGCCGCCACCGGTGCGGGCTCGTATTCGCTGGGGTTCAACGGCCCGGATGCAGGCAGCAAATTCGTGGCCTATTCCAGTTCACTGTTTGCCAGTGACAAGCCGTATTTTCAAAGCGCCAGTTCTCCGGCCAAAGGGATGCTGCCTGACGGCAGCAACGCGGGGCCTTACCAATTGGGGTCGGAAACGATAGGTACCGTGGATTAGGCAGCGCTCGCGATGAACATCAACACCATGAGCCACACAACGCCGTCGATGTACCTGAGCGCCGCGCGGCGGCTCATGCTCTCGGTATTTGTGGTTTCGCTGGCCGGCTGCGGTGGCGGTGGGAGTGGCGCCACCAGCAGCACGACTCCACCGGCACCCGCACCAGCCGACTTCCTGCTGCCCGCTGGCCATGCCGAGGGCTACCTCGCACCCGTCATCACCTACCCGAGGCCGGATTCAGAAACCGCGGCCACCGCGCGGCACCGCATCAACCACCCCGGCCAGCCCTACCGCGTACCGGTGGCGGTGGCCTTCGGGGCTTGGCCGTTTCGCTATGAATTGCTGGCCGCGCCTGCGGGCATGGCCATCGGCGGCCAGCTCCAGGCCTCGGGCGACGAGCTGGTGGCGGGCGCCGACTACGGTGTCATCACTTGGGCCAACCCGACGGCCGGCACCTACCCGGTCAGCGTCAAGGTCACGGACCAGAACTCGGTGGTGCAGACCGTGAGCTTCACGCTCAAGGTAGCCACTGAAGATTGGGTGTTTCTTGACCCTTTGGCGGCCACCAATGGCAGCGGCACGCAGGCATCGCCCTTCAACACGCTGGCCTCGCTGGCTGGGCTGACGGGCAAGGCGGTGCTGGTGCGCGCGGGCACCGTTGACTGGCAGCAGAAGACCGTGGGCATGCAGAACATGCCCAAGACCTGGCTGCCTTACAGCGATGGCGCGGCGGGCAGTGAAACGGTGAACATGCTGCAAGCCAATTCGCCCATCGGCGGGCAGGGCGCCAGCGACCTGTGGTTCAGCGGCTTCAGCTTCAACATTCCGACGGCGCGCACGGCCGTGGATCAATTCTTTCGCTTCGACGGCGGCAGCCGCATCGTCTTCTTCGAGAACAGCTTTGATGGCGGCAACCTGCCGGCCACAGGGGCGGCGCCGTCGAACCTGTCGATCCTGATGTGGACGAACCAGGGCGTGGGCATCACCGACCCGCAGAACGCCTGGTACCCGGCGATCATTGGCAATGCCTTCAGAAACGTGAAGGACCGGGACATGCTCCTGGGCTACTCCATGCGCTACACCGTGGTTGAAAACAACACGGTCGAAAACGCGCTGGCCTTGCCCTATGGTCACGGCTTCTACCCCAAGATCAACGTCAGCCACTTCCAGTTTCGGCGCAATACGAGCATCGGCCAGACCAACCAGAACGTGCTGCTGCGCATCGACGCTTACGCCGGCCAGTTCCCGATGGACTACTACGACGTGAGCTACAACTCGTACCGCTTCTTCGGCTCTGACCCCAACGGCGATGGCGTGGGCGCGGTAACGCACCGCGACGAATTCGGCAGCGCCAACATCACGCACCGCTACGTCTACCGCAACACGCTTTACGCCGGTGCCAGCCCGGCGTCGGCCATGAGCGTGCGGGGCCTCAACAGCGACACCGTGATCACCGTGTCGAACAACCTTCTCATCGGTGACGGCACGCGGCCCGGTGAGGTGTGGCAGGTGCAGTACTCGGGCAGCGTTTTGGCCACCGGCAACGTCACGGGGACACCGGCCGGCAACTTGCTCGACTCGAACAACAAGTTGATCGGGGCCTACACCGGCCACCTGGGCACGAAAGGAGCGCAGGTCAACTGACGACACCCCACCTCTGAACGAGTGGCGGCGCCGCGGTGCACCTGGCCCTTTGTGGCGGCAGCAGCACGGTGGAAGAGCCCTTCCCACACACGGCCTTGATAGGAGTACCTCATGTCAGAAGTAAGAACGATCGCCACCATTTGTTTCGAAGACGAGGCCATCAGCCAGCGCTGGCTCGAAGCCTTCCAGCTTGCATCCGCTGATGCGTGGGATGCCAGCAGCCAGGCCCTGAGCGCCCTGGGTTTGCGCTGTGTTCAGCCGCATGCGAGTGAACGGATTCAGGTCGAGCGCCTGGAGCGCTTTGGCAGGCGCGTGGAGCTGCGGTTCATGGAGCTGGGCCTGGACAGCCAGACGCTGCTGAGCGAGCTGATCGAATCAGGCGCCACGCACCTGCGCGCCAGCATCGACGACAGCCGCACAGGAGACGTCACCAAAGTCATTCGGATCGGCAAGGCCAAGGCGAAAGAGGCCGAGTTTGTAGCCGCCGTGGCTGAGTTCGATGACGATTTCGCGTTTATGACTGCTTTGGAAAAAGGCAAATCAGCGGAGATCAAAAGACTTCTGGCCAAAGGCATCAGCCCGAACCAGGAGGTGCGACCCGGTGTGTACCCCATCCATGTGGCGGTGCTGAAGGACAAGAAGCCCATCGTCAAGCTGTTGATCGCAGCAGGCGCGGATGTGAACGTCCAGACGCCTGACAAGCGGATCAAAGAGGAAGGGCTCAGAACGCCTCTGCATCTCGCCATCAACAACGAATCGCTTGACGTCATCGAGATGCTGGTCAAGGGCGGAGCAGACCTCACGCTCCGAAACGCAGCCGGGCAAACACCGCTTTACTACGCCATCGTCTACCGGCACCAAGACGCCTGCAAGCGACTGATGGAGCATGGCGCAGATCCCTCCACGCTGGACGCCAATGGCGTGCCGGCATTGCTCGGCCTGCGAACGCACAGCCAGGAAGAAATTCCGGCATTTCTGGCCTTTGCCGATTCGATGGGGCTGGATCTCAACGTCAAACAGGAAGATGGGAAAAATCTTTACTGGAAGCTTGGAGACATCAAGGGTGCGGTGGATTACCTGAAGGCGCGTGGCATGGTTTCATCACCACCCTCCGACGCCTACACGGGTGACTTGCCGCGTGATCTTTACATGGCGATTCGTGGGCATGACCTAGCCAAAATCAAGGCCCTGACGAAGTTAGATTTCGATCTGGATACGCCAGTTGCTCCTTATGATTTTTCTACGCCTGCACCGCCAATACTTTGTGCAGCAAGTGATGGGCATGCCGACGTGGTTGAACTGCTGCTCGATGCTGGCTGCAATGTCAACGCGACTGGCACCGACCGGATAACGCTTCTGCACAAGGCGGCAAAGAACGGGAGCGTTGAACTCGTCAGCATGCTGCTCAGTCGCGGCGCCAATCCCAATGCCATTGAGCTCTATGAATCTGCGTTGAGCCAGAAAAGCGATGACCCCATGCTGAAGGCATTGGATGAAGGCCATATCGCGGCAGCGGAAATTCTGATGCCGCATTGGACGCCGACCCGAGCGCGCCTGGAGTTGGCGAAGACCCTGCTTGAATATCACATCAAGCGCAACAACAAAGGCGCGGATGCGGTGAATATGCTGAAGATGATTGAAGCGCGGCTTGCTGAAGTTTGATCTCGCTGCGGCAACCCCTTGGGCCATCCCCGTGAAACGAATACAGCGACTTGCTTTTATATGTGCCTGTATTGCCTTTGGTTCATGCGCTCTCATGCAGGTTAAAAATGAGGCAACTACAGTGACTACAAAACTATATGAAATCCCGGAAAACTGTAACTTCGTAGTCGCATATAGCGGGACGCAAGAAAACGAGTGTTCTCCAATATTGACGGATAGATATTTTAGTGAGTTTTCTGGAATATTGATTAATGCGCCAAAAGAGGTTGTTTTGTCAAAGCATGCCTCATTAGAAGATCATTCTGCTAACTCTAAGGGTGTAGTTAATAATTCCTTGCGTCTAATGATTGCAGGGTTGGCGCGTTTCAAATTTTCCACATTGGGATTAAAGGGAGACACAGGCGGCGAAGTATTGGTGGTTGCTGTCAATAAAGAAACAGCGCAATCTTATTCAGGAAGAATGCCAAAACCTGATTTCGAAGCTCCCTTTGTTTCTGAAAATAAATCCAGCGAGCCAGCTTTAACAGAAGCAGAGAAGAACGCGCTTCTTACCAGTCATTTCAATCTGGATCTTGTCCACGACTTGGGCTTGCCTATAGCAGAGGCCACTTACAGTGTTTACGCCACTCTGGGTGCGTGCAAGTCTAACGAATTAGTAATAAAAGTAAAAATGAAACCTGACTGGCAACATTTTTCAGCCAATCTCCGTTCGCCCTGAGCCTGTCGAAGAATCCCTTACCTCTCAAGGAATACAAATCATGCTGAAAGTTATCGCCGCAATACTGGTTTTATTGGCAAATTCGGCATTCGCTTTAGAAGTAAATGAAAGCTCTCTAAAAGGCAGCTGGAAAATTGTCTCATATAACGGCAAACCCTCCGAGGACGACGACAGATGGGAATACAGCGGCAATCACATGTCACAGGGGACATATTCGGCGAACGGAAAAATTCGTTTCATGAGTCCATCCGTTTATTACATTACCGATGGTCATTTGCTGGAATTTGATTTTGGTGTCGTGGATATCATCCAACTCGATAACAAGACCATGAAAGCCAGCGTCAGTGGCATTGACTTTGTATTTCAAAAGGTCGGTGATGAAGCTTATGTCAAACCACGAGCAAAGGAAAAAATAGTCTCGGGGGAGGCAGCGGCCATGGCATCCGGAATGGCGAAAGCGCTGTTTGAAAATGGCGAAGAGAACGCCAAGGCATTGAGTTGCCCCAAGGCCGTCAAAGACACCTGGCGTTTTCTGGATCAATCCATCCTTCAAGGCGAGGTCAACTTCAATGACGGGTACATCACCAAGCAAGAGCTTGCCGACGCCAGCAAAAAATTCAATACCCTCCGGAACGCCATTGACGTGAAGTCATGTGAGAGTTCCCAAGGGAATACAAAGAACTTTTATATTTGCCTGAGCAATCCGAAAAACATCATTTTGTATTGCGCGGATAAATATAAATTCAACATAAGCCAGTCCAAATAACTTCAAGAACCTGCCAGGAAGAAATCATGTCACGCATTTTGTCAAAAGCAGTAGCGACCGCAAACAATTTGAAGAAGGGGTTGAGCCAAGAGGAATTGAGAGCGCTTTGGCCAAGCACCCGTGAAGTCAATTCGGCATCAGAAATTCATGGCAAATGGATAGGCGAGAAAAGCACCCAAGGAATCATGGAGGTCGTCATAACGCTGAAGGCTGATGGAACTGGCACCTATTTCCATTCAAGAAGGGCCGACATGGGCGACTGGGCTTTCAATTATTCCGTTGAAGGCTCGGTATTGACGATGGCGCTGGAGGCCATAGACAGTGAAGGCATTCGATACAAGCATCTGGATGCTCGATTGTTTGAGAAAAAGCTTTTGTTGAACGATAACGGCGATGTTTCTGTTTTCGTATTGGACAGCTCAACGCCATCCGCGACGTGAGTAAGTCCAACCTGGGATAGTCAATGTCAGAACCCTTCTTCTTAAAAATCACGGCCAGCAAAGTAAGCCGCGAAGCCTTGCATGCGCTTTCGTGTTTTGCTGCGGCAGTGAACAGCAAAGACGAAATGGCCTTGCGGTCATTGTTGGCGGATTCTCCGCTCGCCAAGGCGGCGCTGACGACCGACAAATTGCCGCAAGATATTTTTCTGCCGCATGCTCCGTACACAAGCTATCAGTTTGATTTGATGGGCGCCTTGTATGAGGCAATCCAGGCCACAGAGCTGGATGTCGCGCTTGAGGGTGCCGGAAAACTTCGTATGGAATTGGAAGGCACCGACCGCGACGCCGATGGCTTTTGCGTGTTCTTTTTGTTGTGGCTGGCTTCGGTTGGCGTGGCATCGTTTGATGCGACGGCGAAGTCATCCCACGGTTGGTCGGCAAAATGGACGCAGGATGCGACCAAGCTGACGCTGGTGAAGCACAAGCTCCCGGGCGACAACGAAGCCTCCGCAGAGGTTTATGCACAGCGCAATGCTGCTGCCGAGAAATCGTCTTGCGGTTTTCTCATCAAGCAGTTCAAGTACAAGTTGGGGGGGCGATTTCAATCGCCTGGTGGCGTCGCTGCAGGAAGACAGCGTGATGATGGTTTCGTTTTCGCACATCATCGACAAGCTTGCCACGATAAAGCGCGTGAAAACCGATACCCAGTATTCGGATCATCGCTTTGATCTGGAGATGTTGAGCAAGACGGTGTTGTCGCCGGATCAGGTGGAGAGCCCGCATCTGGGGCGAATCAACGGTTTTGAAATCATCTCCATCAACGAGCAACTGGGCCCCTGGAATTTTGATTATTCCGCTGCACTGGCCCATGTCGAGAAAGTCATCACGCGGCCTTTGTATCGTGAAGTGCATGGCGAGGTAGGCACCGAATACCAATATGCACGTCTGCATTGGGCGGTGGGAGACATTTCTGCCGTGCTGAAACTGCACCCGAGCCGGTTTTCATTTCGTCTGCAGCGCTTCCCCGATCTGACAAAACTCCCCATCGCGCGGATTTATGCCTTGTATCAGGACGGGGTAGAACCCAGTGCATTCCACTGGAAGCAGTTGAAAACTCTGGCGCAAGAGCAGGCCGACCATGGTGACGCGGATGCTTTGCATATCCTGGCCTTGCTGTATTTGTATAACAAGTATGGGTTGGCACGCGACACGAATAAGGCAGAGGAATTGCTCATTCAGGCCGCGGAGCGCGGCAGCACGGAGGCCATGTGGCTGCTGGGCACCACCTACACGCACTTTGATCGAGTCAAAAAACAATGGCCCAAAGATCTGGAGAAGGCCCGGCACTATTTGCAAATGGGAGCTGACCTGGGGTCTTGGCGTTGCAAGGATGATCTGCAATGGGTTCTCAAGAGTCTGCAGTGATTCACTCGAAGTGATGGGGCCTGAGTGGCTCCATCAGTCAACGCCACGATCGCAGTCTTTGTGCGGTCGGGCACCTGATAGAAATTGAAAGGAACCACCATGGGCCTACACGCAGAAGTTACGCACATCGACCTGACCATCCGCCCCGCCGCGGCCAAGCAGATGCGCCAGGATCTGGGGGCGCAGGGCCTGCTGGATGCGGCCACCACCTCGGCGGGCGACTACCTCACCCAACAGTTCTGCGAAGTCACCAGCAGCCGGTCGGGGCTGCGCATCATCAACATCAGCTACGACCAGATCGACGAAGACCTGTATGCGCTGCTGGGCCGGATCGCGCCCTACGTGAGCAGCGGCGGCTTCGTCAAATTCGGCGGCGAGGGCGGCACCTGGGCCATGGCGGTGTACGAGCAGCGGGCGCTACTGCCCCTGGGTGAATTGCTGTCGTTCGAAAACAAGCCCCAGGAGGTGGCGGTTTCGAGCCAGTGGGGCGACCTGGGCCATGACGGCAACACCCTGGTGCACGATGCCGCCGCCACCGAGGAGAAGCTGAAGGACTTCTGGTACTGGCGCCACGGCGTGCTGATGCTGGCCCTGTGGGTGGCCGCTCTCGGTGAGAGCCTTGGGCACCTTAAAAGCCTCAACAAAAAGACCGTGGGCGATGTGCACGACCTGTGTCGCATCACCAACGACTTCCTGACCGGCGAGAAGACGCTGAGCAAGTCCCAGGTCAACACGTTTGCCGACGATGCGCCGCGTTATGCGAAGCGGCTGCTCGACGTTATGGCCACCATCGAGAACCGGCCTGACGCCCAGGAACTGCCGATCTCGCCTTACAAGTGAGGCAAATAAACCATGACACTTGGGAAGCTCTTTTCAAGCAATACGGCTTGCTGTAGGCGCAAACCGATTCACTGATTGGACTGCGTTGGGTACGGGAATCAGGAATAGACATGGAATACACGACACGATTCACGCTGGTTTGCAAGAACACTGCTGACGCCGATGCTCTGAACGCGGCGTTCAGCGCCCCTACCGGTGCGCCGCTCGAAACCGCCATCAAGGACTTTTTCAGTGCGCGCAAGCTGGCCATTCATCCCACGGACAACTTGGGCTTCGACCGCTATGAGCGATCGGGACTGGTGATCGACGCGGCCTTCACGTCGGGCTCCACCGACGTCGACGATTTCATCCGCCCCCTGTCCAAGGTCTGCCATGCGCTGCATGCCGACCTCATCGACGACGAGGTCGCACGCAGGCTGGAGTACGGTTTCATCGACGGCAAGAAGAAGCCGCCCGCCGAGGTCGTCGCGCTGATGAAGACGCTCGCTCCGACCGCACAGCTGGGCCATGTGGGCAAGATCATCGAGGCGGCTGAGCGCATGGAGAACGACCCGACCTATGCCTTCATCCGCGCCATCGGGTTTTCGAGGAATCAGGCCACGGTTCAGGCATTGCTGGAGCGGGGCGCGGATCCCAACGTCAAGTTCTCATCGGGCTACTCCTGCCTGGACAGAGCCATCACCGGCAAGCGCGTGAAGATCGTCCAGCTGATGCTGGAGCATGGCGCCGACGCCAATCTGCCACACGACGGCGCTCCGCCGCTGTACAACGCCTGCCGGTTCGGGATGCCCAAGATCGTGGACATGCTGCTGCAGTACGGCGCTGATCCCAATGCACGCGACAAGACATCGCCGAGATGGAGCTACCCCATCGAGATCGCCATCTACGAGAACCAAGCCCAGGCCGTGCGGTTGTTGCTGGACAAGGGGGCGCAGACCAGCGGCCTGCCGAAGATGGGCAACCTGCTGCAATTCACCGCCTCGTCGTTCGACCACATCGACGAGAACCTGGACGGCAAGCTGGAGATCTTCAAGCTGCTGACCCGGGCGCCGGAGCTCAAGGCCGAACTGGCGGCGAACCGGGACGCGTTGACCGCGAGGCTCCGGAGGGGTTTCAAGTCCCTCAAAAGCAAGAATCCCAAGGACCAAAAGGATTTCGATGACATCCTCGCCTTCATGGCGGCCGCGTAGGGCCAACATCGCGCGGCAAAACGGAATGTAGGCGCGATGAAGATGCAACCCATGGATGACGCTGGGCAGGACTACCTGCATTGGCTCGTGAGCTCGTGCATCGTGGTGCCGGCCAAGCGCTTGGATGCCATTTCCGCCAAGCTGAATGTGCCCAAAGGCGCGCGGGATAAGACCGCGGCCGTCGTGAAGCGGCTCGCCACACTGGGGCTCGCGCTGCGCGAGCGACGCGAAGACGGCGCGCTGGTGTTCGAGCGGGATACCTCCACGTTCTACAAGCACACCGAAGAATTGGGTGCCCGTTGGCCGCAAGTCCTGGTTGAGCTGGGCAACTACTTCGAGGACGGCAGCTACTTCGTCAGCGAGAAGCGCATGAGGGCGGAGCCTCATCCCCTGGGTATCGAGCTGCGCTATGAGGTGCGCGGTGGCGTGATGCACGTCGGATCGACGAGCTGGTGCTGGGTGGGGCGGGACAAGTGCGACATCGAGTACGAGGAGTCCGAAACGGTCTCTTGTGAGCCTCTCATGCAGCTCGGTGCCTTTCCGGACATCGACCGCTCGGCCTGGCTGCTCTCGGATCCCGCCTGGGTCAAGGCGCGGCAGGCCCAATGGCCGTTGATCGAACCGGTGCTGAGCCAGCACTTCGGCAAGAAGCCCGCCTTCCTGAAGATCGTGCAGCGTTTCTTCCTGAGCGGCGAGATGCCGGACTGGTCCAAGCACGTGCCGGACCGGCAGAGTCATCTCGACCTCTACACCTTCCTGTGGCTGCATCCGAGCCACGACGCTGCCGTGTTGGCCGAGTTGCGAGAGCAGTACGTCGCGTCGCCGCTGACGTCCGCCACCGACATCGCCCAAGGCCATGATCACCTGGCCAAGCTCCATCGTTTCAGTCCGGTCGGGACGAAAGAGGAGATCGCGCAACGCCAGGCCGTCTTGCCGCTGCTCAAGGCCGGAGAGCTGATGTTCTCGACGCTTCATGGCGAGCAGGCGCTGCAGGAGGAGAGGCGCGATCGGCCCGGAACCTGGTTCGGCTTTGTGCGCTGGGAGAAGTGGCGCGCCGATTTGTGCGATCTGTACCATTTCGTCCAGTGGCTCACCGCTCCCCGGACGGCCTCAAGCCCCGTCCCCTTCTTGCTTGAGCCCAGCGTGTGGCGCTGGTGGCAAAGAGACTTGTCGGAAGAGACTCATCGCACTCGCTTGGCGTTGAGTCTGAGCTGGACGCAGGTGCTGGAGCCCCTGATGACGCTTGCGGCCTTCGATGCCGCGGCTGGCAGCGATGCGGTGCGTGCGGAGGCTACGACTCGTGTTCGCAACTGGCTCGACACGCAGCCGCACGATCCGGACTTGTCTGCAGCCTGGATGCTGATCAAGCGGGGCGAGTTCGTTTACGTGAAGCCCGGGCGCGGCAGCCGCAAGAGCCCCTTCCACCTTCGTGGCCTGCCTTTCGATCGTGACCACGATCTCGGTGCGCTACGAGCAGCGGCGTAGCCGTCGCAAGATCGACGAGCCAATGCCCCATCCCATGACCAAGCAGTGAGATAGCCATGTCCGAAGCCAATGGTGTTGTCCTGATCAAAGCCCCCGCGCAGCTTTTGCGGCAGTTCGATCCGGACAGCGAGAAAGTCCAGCGCAAGCTGCTGCTGCAACTGTTCGATGCCGCTGCCGTGGAGGATGCCGTCCAGGCGGCCGTCTTCGAGGGCAAACACAAGCGCAGGCAGTTCTTCCACGAGGGGATCGAGCGCCACGCCGAGGGCGTGCAGATCGCGATCTTCGGCGACGAGTGGTCGCACCCGCTGCAGGCCCTGGTCAGGTTCGGGGTGGGCGTGGAGATCTACGGCAGCCTCCACCATGAGGACGGCCGCTCCGAGTACTTCGCGCTCGACCCGCAGGGCCGGCGCTGCTTCAAGACACTCCACGTGGAGGGCGGTTGGGATCCGGACGAAGCCCGGCAGACCGTGCTGGACTGGCAGGCTAGCGTGCCGGCCTCGGTCCATGCGCAGTTCCCTGCCGTGCTCGCCGCAGCGGCCCTGCCGGAGGAGAGTACGACCGAGGCGCCGCCCCCGTGGACCTGGGCGCCCCAGCAGGACGCTGACTTCGTCGACGAATACGACGGCGTGCTGCGCCTCAAAGGCGACCTGCTGGTCGCCAAGCACTATCGGCGCGAGCATCTGGTCCGGGCTCAGGCCCTGGGGGCCGGCCTGGTCATCGCCTGTGACGACGGTGAAGCGCCCCGCTCCGATCTGCACTGGATCATCACCTCTCTCGAGCACAACGTGGCGGAGAAGACCCGCATCGCCCTCGACATGCTCGAGGTGTTCGAGTTCGATCTGAGCCTGGTGTGCCGGGGCTACGGGGAGAACGTCGGCACCGCGCTCTATCTCGCCGCCAGGAAGGGGCTGTACGAGGTGGTCAGCAAGCTCGTCGACCTAGGGGCTCCGGTGACCCTGGGCCAGGACGGCTACCCCTTGCGCATCGCCCGAACCGAATTGGCGTTCGAGGTGATGATGAAGCGCAAGCCCAAAGACATCGACATGAGCACGCGCACCGAGGGCGTGCGGGCGGACTACGAAAAGATCGTGGCCCTGCTGGAAGGCCTGCCGATGGCGGGGTGATCAAGAAGATCTTCACGTACCTGGGTTTGCATGCTTTCGGGAGTGACCGCGTTGAGGCGTTCTATTCGGGGTAGTCAATGTCGCTGATGGGTCGCTATGGAGAGCTCTGCATAGCGGCCCTTCCGCGTCGAAGGCCCGCGCATCGAGGCGCAGCAGCTGCGCTACCAGACCGTGATCCACAACTACGGCCATGGCGGCAGCGGTTGGTCGCTCTCGTGGGGCTCGGCGATGCTGGCGATGCGCCTGGCGCTCGCCACGAAACAGAAGCACCTCGCGGTGATCGGCTGCGGTGCCATCGGCCTTACCTCGGCGCGCGTGGCGCAGCGCGCCGGGCTGAAGGTGCGCATCTACTGCCGCGACCGGCCGCCCGAGGTGCGCTCGTCAGCGGCCACCGGCGTGTGGTCGCCCGACTCGCGCATCTGCACCGAAGCCAACGCGACGCCCGAGTTCCAGCAGCGCTGGGAGGCGATGGCGCGCTATTCCTTCCGCACCTACCAGAGCCTGCTCGGCTTGGCGGGCGAGCCGGTCGAGTGGCGTGATGGCTACGTCTTGTCCGACACGCCCTTCGATCAGCCGCCGCCGGTGGGCACTGCGCCCGAAACACCAACCGAGCCCGAGTACCCCGAACTCGAACGGCTGCTGCTGAACGACATCCGCCCGCGCTCGCAGCCGCTGTCGCGCGAGCAGCACCCGTTCAACGTGCCACACGTGCGGCGCTATAGCCAGATGGTGTTCAACCTGCCGTCGTACACGCGCCTGTTGATGGACGACTTCTTTCGCGAAGGCGGCGAGATCGTGCAGCGCGAATTCGAGAGCCCGCGCCAGTTCGCGTCGCTGAAGGAGCGCACGCTGATCAACGCCACCGGCTATGGCGCGCGAGCCTTGCTGGGCGACGAGTCGATCATCCCGGTGCGCGGCCAGACGGCGCGGCTGATTCCGCAGCCCGAGGTGAACTACGGCATCACCTGGCGTGGGCACAATCTCTCGGTCGTGCCGCGGCGCGACGGCATCCTGGTGCAGGCGCAGGGCGAGGGCGACTTCGGCAATGCCGACAGCACGCCGGACCGTGCGGTGTCTGATGCGGCGGTCATGCGGCTTGCGGCCTTGTTCGCGAACTGATCAAACCGTCTGGTGCGCCTCGACGCAGAAGGCGTACAGCGAATGGCGGCTCGCCATGAAGCGCTTACCTGATGAGTGACATTGCTCAGGCACCCTTGGGTCACCCTGAGCCTGCATTCCCGTTCGCCTTGGGCTTGTCGAAGGGCGCGGGTGTGCTGTGCACTGCGCAGGCTTCGACAGGCTCAGCCCGAACGGTGTGGGGGTGGGGCTGAACGGTGCGGGAGGGTGAGGTTGAGCGGTGGGAGGGTGAGGTTGTATTCCCCGTTCGCCCTGAGCTTGTCGAAGGGTGGGTGCGCTGTGCACTGCGCTGGCTTCGACAAGCTCAGCCCGAACGGTGGGGTCAGGAACTCACGTCACCGGCGCCGGGTTGAACAGCACCAGCGCGTTGTGCAGCTTCCACTGCTCGGCCCAGGTCTTCTTCTTGCCGCTGGCCACGTCGAGCATCAGGTGGAAGAGTTCCCAGCCCACTTCTTCGATGGTGGCGTCGCCGTCGGCGATGCGGCCGGCGTTCACGTCCATCAGGTCGTGCCAGCGCCGCGCGAGGTCGCTGCGCGTGGCCACCTTGATCACAGGCACCTCGGCCAAGCCGTAGGGCGTGCCGCGGCCGGTGGTGAACACGTGCAAGTTGATGCCGGCGGCCAGTTGCAGCGTGCCGCAGATGAAGTCGCTGGCCGGCGTGGCGGCGTAGATCAGTCCTCGCTGCTTCACTTTCTCGCCGGGTGACAGCACACCCGAGATCGGCGCGCTGCCGCTCTTGACGATGGAGCCCATTGCCTTCTCGACGATGTTGGACAACCCGCCTGCCTTGTTGCCCGGCGTGGTGTTGGCACTGCGGTCGACGCGGCCCTTGGCGAGATAGGCGTCGTACCAGGCCATCTCGCGGATCATCGCGTCGGCCACTTCGGGTGTGCTGGCGCGCGAGGTGAGCTGGTCGATGCCGTCGCGCACTTCGGTGTTCTCGCTGAACATCACGGTGGCACCGGCGCGCACCAGCAGGTCGGTGCAAAAGCCCACGGCTGGGTTGGCGGTGACGCCGCTGAAGGCGTCGCTGCCGCCGCACTGCACGCCGACCACCAGCTCGCTGGCCGGCACCGTTTCGCGGCGGCGCGCGTTCAGGCGCTTCAGGTGCACGTCGGCCGTGGCCATCACCGATTCGATCATCGACATGAAGCCGACGTGCGCATCGTCTTGCAGGCACACCACGTCGAGTGCCTGCGGTTCACTGCGCTCATCGACGATGGCGAACGAGCCCGGCGGCAGCAGGCGCTCGGGCTGCAGCTTCTCGCAGCCCAGGCTCACCACCATCACCTCGCCGCCGAAGTTGGGGTTGAGGCTGATGTTGCGCAGCGTGCGGATCGGGATGATCGCGTCGGGCGCGTCGATGGCCACGCCGCAGCCGTAGGTGTGCTCCAGGCCGACCACATCGTCGACGTGCGGGTACTTGGGCAGCAGCTCGTTCTTGATGCGCTTGACGGCGAACTCGACCACGCCGGCCACGCACTGCACCGTGGTCGTGATGGCGAGGATGTTGCGGCTGCCCACCGAGCCGTCGGCATTGCGGTAGCCCTCGAAGGTGTAGCCCTCGAGCGCCGGCATGGCCGGTGGCTTCACGGTCGAGATCGGCAGGCCTTCGAGCGAGAGCGCCGAAGGCATTTCGAGCAGGCGCTCGTGCACCCAGCTGCCGGCGGGGATGGCCTTCGCGGCGCGGCCGATGGCCACGTTGTAGCGGCGCACCGCCTCGCCGGCGGCGATGTCGACCAGGGCCACCTTGTGGCCTTGGGGCACCTTGTCGACCAGCGTGAGGCCGTTGTCGAACGCCGTGCCCGCGGGCAGCCCGCCGTTGTTGGCAACGATCGCGACGTTGTCGCGCTCGTGCATGGTGATGAAGAGCGGCTTGCTGGTGGCCGCAGGGGTGTCAACGGGCACGGGGTTCTCCTGGGCTCTCAGAGCTTCACGTTGGCGTCGCGAACGATCTTCGCCCACTTCGCGATCTCGGCTTTCTGGAAAGCGCCCAGTTGCTGCGGTGTCATCGGAGAGGGCTCGACGCCCATGGTGAAGAGGCGCGCGGCAACGTCGGTCTGCGCGGTGATCTTGGTCAGCTCGTCATACAGGCGCTTGACGATGGGCGCGGGCGTGCCTGCCGGCGCGAAGAAGGCCTGCCACGAAGCGACGTCGAAGCCGGGCAGGCCGGACTCGGCCAGCGTGGGCACGTCGGGCAGCACCTTGGCGCGCTTGATCGAGGTGACGGCCAGTGCGCGGATCTTGCCGCTCTGGATGTGCGGCAGCGCCACGAGTGCGGTGTCGAAGCTCATCGGGATCTGGCCGGCGATCAGGTCTTGCATCGACGGGCCGCTGCCCTTGTAAGGCACGTGCGTGAGGTCGATGCCGGCCGCGAGCTTGAACTTCTCGCCCGACAGATGCTGCGAGCTGCCGGCACCGGCGGTGCCGAACGCGAAGGTGCCCGGCGCGGCCTTGGCGGCGGCGATCAGCTCCTTCACGTTCTTGGCCGGTTGCGCCGCGCCGACCAGCAACACGTTCGGGATGTTGCCGATGAAAAAGACGGGCGTGAAATCCTTGGTCGCGTCGTAGGGCATCTTCGGCTGCAGCACCGGGTTGATCGCGTGCGACGAGATCGTGCCGAGCACGATGGTGTAGCCGTCGGGCTGCGACTTGGCGACCACATCGGCGCCGATCACGCCGCCGGCGCCACCGCGGTTCTCGACCAGCACGGTCTGCTTCAGCGACTCCTGCAGCTTCTGCCCGATCAGGCGGGCCAGCGCATCGGAGGTGCCGCCGGCCGCGAAGGGCACGATGATCCTGATCGGTTGCCTGCTCGGCCAGGCGTCGTCGGCCCGGGCGGGTGCGGTCGACAGGGCAGACAGGCCGAGAGCGAGGGTGAAGGCGAGGGTGTGGCGGCGGGTGGTCATGAGGATCCTTGGCTGGACAAAAAAGATTCGGTTGCCATCATGGCAGCTCAACAAGCTCAACCCAGTTCGGGTTCTGGCCGACCGGGTAGCGCTTGAGCAGGCTCAGGCTGCCGTTTGCAGGGTCGATGGCGTGCACTGAAACGCTGTGCGATTCTTGCCCGGTTGCGAGCAGGTAGCGGCCCGAGGGGTCGATTGCGAAGCCGCGCGGTGTCTTCTCGGTCGGCACTTGGCCGATGGTTTTCAGCTCGCCGGTGGCGGCATCGACCTTGAAGGCCGTGATCGTGCTCGTGGTGCGCTCGGACGCATAGAGGTAGCGGCCGTCGGGCGAGAGGTGCAGGTCGGCGGCCCAGGGTTTGCCGGCGAAGCCGGGCGGCAGCACCGTCGTCACCTGCAGCTCGCGCAGCGCACCGCGGGCGGCGTCGTACGCGAACACGTAGAGCGATGCGTCGAGTTCGCACAGCAGGTACGCGAAGCGTTGCGCACGGTCGAACACGAAGTGGCGCGGGCCCGACTTGGCGCGCGTTTTCGTCAGCGCGGGCTCGTTCGCGCTCAGCGTGCCGGTGGCGTCGTCGAAGCGCCAGGACGAGAGGTTGTCGCCGCCGAGGCTGGTGGCGAACACGAAGCGGTTGCTGGCATCGGGCTGAATCGAATGGGCGTTCGGCGAGGTTGCGATGAGCTGTTGCACGGCACCGGCGGCGCCATCTTTGCCGATCGAATTGACGGTGATCTTGTTGCCGCCGTAAGAAGCCGCGAACAGCCAGCGGCCGCTGCGGTCGGTGGCGATGTTGGCCATGCTGTCGGCGAGCGAGGCCTCGCCGAGCTTGCGCAGCTGGCCGGTGCCCGCGTCGATGGCGAAGCTCGCCACGCGAAACGGCTGCGAGCGCAGTGAAGCGTAGAGCACGCGCTTGTCGGGGCTCACAGCGAGCGGCATCACGTTTCCGCCGACCTTGACGGTCTCGACCGGTGTCAGCTCGCCGTTGCGCGGGTTGAGCGACAGCACCGAGATCTCCTGGCTGTCGGCGTTCGAGATGTAGGCATAGGTGGCGGCAGCAGCGTGGCCGCTCGCGAGCAGGGAGGCCGCCGCGAGCGCGAACGAAGGGGCGAGCACGCGCCGGAGGCATCGAGCAGTCTGAGTGTTTTGCATGGGGTGTGTCCGATTCGAGATGTCAGAGGCTGAGAGTTTTTCGAGCGTGGCCGAGCAGCGCGGCCAAAGGTGGCCGATCTAGGCGCAAAGCACAGCCATAGCTCGGGCTATGGCGAGCATTTGCAACGACGAGCGGGCGCCTTTGGGCGTGATGAGCGGGCATGATCGAAAAACTCTCAGCCTCTAGGCCGGTGCTACTTCAGCGAAGCAGCAGGTTGGGCAACCACAACGAGAACGCCGGCACGTAGGTCACCAGCATCAAGGCAAAGATCAGTGCGCCATAGAACGGCCAGATGGTGCGCATCACCGTGCTCACCGACACGCCGCCGATGGCGCAGCCGACGAATTGCGTGGTGCCCACCGGAGGCGTGTTCAGGCCGAGCGCGCAGTTGATCAGCATCACCATGCCGAACTGGATCTCGCCCATGCCGTACTTCTGGCAGATGGGCAGGAAGATCGGCGTGCACACCAGGATGGTGGCGGCCATGTCGAGAAAGGTGCCGAGGATGAACAGGATGATGTTCACCATCAGGAAGATCACCCACGGCGTGCTCGTCATCGCCGACAGCGCCTTGCCGGTGAGGTCGGGCACCTCGTACAGGCTGATGATGTAGCCGAAGGCCGCCGAGATGCCGATCAGCAGCAGTACCACGCCGGTGGTCTTCACCGCCTTGCTCGCGGCCTTGAGGAACTGCTCCCACTTGAGCGAGCGGTAGACCACCGCACACAGCAGCAGCGCATACAGAACCGCGACCGCCGCCGATTCGGTGGCGGTGAAAACGCCCGACAAGATGCCGCCGAGGATCAGCACCACGACGAACAGACCGGGAATGGAGGCCGCGAAACTGCGGCCCACGATGGCCCAGCCCGGGAAGGTGCCGGCCGGGTAGCCGCGCTTCACCGCCACCAGGTAGGCCGCTGCGAGGTTGCACACCGTGAGCAGCAGCGCCGGCAGCAGCCCGGCCACGATCAGCTTGGCGATCGACACCTTGCCGCCTGCGGCCAGCGTGTAGATGATCATGTTGTGGCTGGTCGGCATCAGCGCGCCGACCAGCGCGGCGTGGGTGGTGACGTTGACGGCGTAGTCGGCGTCGTAGCCCTCGCGCTTCATCATCGGGATCATCACCGCGCCCATCGCCGACACGTCGGCCACCGGCGAGCCCGACACGCCGCCGAAGAGCGTGCAGGCCACCACGTTGCTCATGCCCAGGCCGCCGCGCACATGGCCGACGAGGCTCTTGGCGAAGTCGACGATCTTGTCGGCAATGCCACCGTAGAGCATCAGCTCGCCAGCGAAGATGAAGAACGGGATCGCGAGGAACGAGAAGGCGTTCATGCCCGAGGTCATCTGCTGGAAGATCACCGCCATCGGCAGGCCTTCGTACAAGATGGTCGCGAGCGCCGAGAGGCCGATCGAGAACGCCACCGGCACGCCGAGAATCAGCAAGCCGAAGAAGGTGACGCAGAGGATGGTCAATGCCATGCTTTCTCCACCTCGATACCCTTGAGCAGCGCCACGATGTGCTCGATGGAAAACAACACGATCAAAGCCCCGGCCGCGATCAGCGGCACGTAGCGGAACGATTCGGAAACACCCAGCGTCGGGATCTTGTAGCCGCTCACCGACTCCAGCATCAGCGAGCACTGCCAGGCCATCAGCGCGCCGAACAACAGCGTGAGCAGGTGAATCAGGATGGCAACGGGCGTGACGAGGCGCTCGGGCAGCAGCGGCCCCAGCAGCTCCATGCCGATGTGGCCGGCATCTCGCACGCCAACCGCGCAACCGAGCATGGTGACGTACAGCACCAGCAGCAAGGCCAGGCTCTCGGCCCAGGTGGGCGTGTTGTTCAGCACGTAGCGGCCGAACACCTGCCACAGCACGGCCATGAGCAGCAGCACGAGGCCGGCCACGCCGAGCTTGAGGCAGGAGCGCGCAATCAGCGCGCAGGTTTTCGTGAACATCGAACTACCTGCTTGTTGTCATTCATCGACATCGGATCCAATCCGTTCGCCCTGAGCCTGTCGAAGGGTCAGCGCCGAGCTGTGCGCACCCTTCGACAGGCTCAGGGCGAACGGAACCGGGGCGGCGCTTACTTGGTTTCCTGGATGCGCTTGATCATGTCCTTGAGCTTCGGGTCGGTGATGAACTTGTCGTACACCGGCTTCATCGCGGCCTGGAAGGCGGCCTTGTCGACTTCGATGATCTGTGCGCCGCCGGCCTTCACCGTCGCGAGCGACTTCTCTTCGCGTTCGTCCCACAGCTTGCGCATGTAGGGCACCGATTCCTTGGCCGCCTGGCGGATGGCTTTTTGGTCTTCAGGCGTCAGCGTGTCCCACACCTTCTTGGAGAACAGCAGCATCTCGGGCGCCATCGAATGCTCGGTCTTCGAGTAGTACTTCGCCACCTCGAAATGGCGCGAGCTTTCGTACGACGGGAAGTTGTTCTCGGCCGCGTCGACCAGGCCTGTTTTCAGCGCGGTGTAGACCTCGCCGAAGGGCATGGGCGTGGCGTTCGCGCCCATGGCTTCGAGCAGCGAGACCCACAGGTCCGACTGCTGCACCCGCACCTTCAGGCCCTTGGCATCGGCCAGGGTCTTGACCGGCTTCTTCACGGTGTACATCGAGCGCGAGCCGCTGTCGTAGAACGCGAGGCCGATGAAGCCTTGCGTTTCGCAGCTCTTCAGAATCTCTTCGCCGACAGGGCCGTCGAGCACGGCGCGCATGTGTTCCTTCGAGCGGAACAGGAAGGGCATGGTGGGCACGACGGTGGTCGGGCAGATGTTGTTCATCGGCGCGATGTTCACGCGCGTCATCGCCACCGCGCCGATCTTGGCCTGCTCGATGGTGTCTTTCTCGGCGCCGAGCGCGCTGTTGTTGAACACCTTGATGCCGTGCTTGCCGTTGGTCAGCTTGCCGAGCACGGTGCCCATGTACTTCACCGCGTCGACCGTCGGGTAGCCGTCGGGGTGGATGTCGGTGGAGCGGAAGTCGGTGGCGTGCGCCGCAGTGCAGGCGGCGAATGCAGCGCCGGCCAGCAGTTTCACGATGAGGCGGGGAGTGGGTTTCATGTTGTCTCCAGGTTGGATGGGTGTTGTCGTTCTTTTGGTGTGATGGGATCAGTGCAACGCGGTGGCGGCGCACACGGCCTCGGGCAGGCCGCGCACGCCGGGTTGCAGCACCAGCACCGCGCCGTCGAGCGAGCCGTCGAAGCCGGCGGCGGGTTTGGCCGGGGTGATGGAGGTGACGAAGAGCTGGTCGAGCGCGGTGCCGCCGAAGGTGCACATCGACGGTTTGCTGATCGGCAGGGCCAGCGTGCGGTCGAGCCGGCCTTCGGGCGTGAAGCGCAGCAGGCGGCCGGCGTCATTGCCGCAGATCCAGTAGCAGCCGTCGGCATCGACCGCGGCACCATCGGGGCGGCCGGGGTGCTGGTTCATGTCGACGAACTCGCGCCGGTTCGACAGGCTGCCGTCGTCGTGCAGTTCGTAGTGCCAGATGCGCCGCACGCTCGGGTGCGAGTCGGAGAGATAGAGCCGGTCGCCGCGCGGGCTGAAGGCCAGGCCGTTGCCGACGATGAGTTCGCTCACCAGCGGTGCAGACAGGCCCTTGCGGTCGAAGCGGTAGAGCGCGCCGAGCGGCGCGGCGAGCGACATGTCGAGCACCATGCTCGACACCCAGAAGCGCCCGCTGCGGTCGCAGCGGCCGTCGTTGAAGCGCATGTCGGGCCGGGCATGGTGAGCGGTGGCGACGGGTTGCGTGGTGAGCTGGCCGTGCTCGCCGGGTTGCAGGTGGAACAGCCCCGTTTCCATCGCGGCGAGCACGCCGCCTTGGGCATGCAGCGCCATGCAGCCGGTGCGCTGCGCCGTCGGCCACTGGGTGGTGGTGCCGCTCGAAACGTCGTGGCGAAACAGCAGCCGGCCTTCGATGTCGACCCACCACAGCGCCTGCTCGGCCACCGACCACAGCGGGCTTTCGCCCACGCGGTTGCGCACGGGAGCCAGCACCTCGAAGGCGGGTGTCTCCGCGGGGTTCATCCGAGCGGACCCTTGGTCACGAAGCCGCCGCCTTGGTAGATCGCGGCCGGGTCGTTCAGGTCGAGCGTGGGTTGCTTGGCTTCGAGTGCCGCGCGGAATGGGTCTGAGCTGTCTTGGGGGCGAAAGCCGATGTGGCGTGCGCCGGTGTTGTCCCACCAGGTGGTGGCGTTGTCGGACACGCCGTAGACGATGCTGTGGCCCACCACCGGCGCGGTGAGGCTGGCCACCACCAGGCGCTCCAGGTCGTCGTAGCTCAGCCAGGTGGCGAGCATGCGGCGGTCTTTGGGCTCGGGGAAGGAAGAGCCGATGCGCACGCTCACCGTCTCGATGCCGTAGCGGTTGAAGTAGAACTGCGCCAGGCCTTCGCCATAGGCCTTGGACAGGCCGTAGTAGCCATCGGGCCGCAGCGGTGCTTTCGTGTCGATGACCTCGTCTTGCCGGTAGAAGCCGGTGACGTGGTTGGAGCTTGCGAACACGATGCGCTTCACGCCGTGCTGGCGCGCCGCTTCATAGAGGTTGTAGGCGCCGACGATGTTGGCCTGCAGGATCAGGTCGAAGGGCTGCTCGGTCGACACGCCGCCCAGGTGCACCACTGCGCTCACGCCGTCGAGCAGCGAGAGCATGGCCGCGCGGTCTTCGAGGCGCACCGGCCGCAGCTCTTCACCCGCGGCCGCGCTGCCCAGATCGGCGATGTCGCTCAGGCGCAGCGTGTCGCAATAGGCCTTCAAGCGCGGGCGCAGTTCTTTGCCCAGGCCGCCGGCTGCACCGGTGAGCAGCAGGCGAGGGAAACGAATGGAAGGCGTGGCGACAGGCATGGCGGCTCAAGGAGCAGGGGAGGTGGGGCGACGGCGCTTGGTGCCGCTTTGAGTGTTGTAGGTTGTCGTACAACAAAGATATGGTCGCTGACCCCCTACCTCGCGTCAAGGTGAGTGGTTGGGGGAATACCCTGATGAGCCGCGCCGTCCCGAAATATGGGGAGGCTTCTTGGTGGGCAGGCTGATAGCGTTCGCATCGCTGGTGGCATGACGCGGAATCACCCCGATGGCTTGCGGCGGCAGGACCGGCCGGTGCGCAAGGTGGTGCGCACTTCGCGCGGGCTTTGCTACATTTCGAGCCGCGGGGTGTCGTCATACAACTGGGCACGTGACCCGCACAAGAAAGACCCGATGAACGAGCCCACGCTGGCAATCAGGCGTTCCAAACCCCGCAACCTCGCGCTCGACGTGGTGGATACGCTGGTCGAGCGTGTGCGCACCGGCGCCTTGCCCATCGGTGCCAAGCTGCCGACCGAATCGGCCTTCATGGAAGAGTTCGGCGTGAGCCGCACGGTGGTCCGCGAAGCGCTCTCCAAGCTGCAGGCCTCGGGTGTGGTGCAAACGCGCCATGGTGTCGGCACCTTCGTGGTGGGGCTGGGCGATGCGAGCGCGTTTCGCATCGGGCCCGAGCAGCTCGCCACGCTGCGCGACGTGATTGCGGTGCTCGAGCTGCGCATCGGGCTCGAGACCGAATCGGCCGCGCTCGCCGCCGCGCGGCGCACCGACGCCAACCTGAAGGTGATGCGCCAGGCGCTCGACGAATTTGCCGCGGCGGTGAACCAGGGGCTCGATGCGGTCGCGGCCGATTTCACCTTCCATTCCGAGATCGCACGCGCGACGCAGAACCCGCACTTCGCCGACCTGATCGGCGCCCTGGGCATGGCGGCCATTCCGCGTGCCCGGCTCGACCCGGCCAATCCGGCCGACATCGAGCGGCTCGACTACCTGAAGCGTGTGCACGGCGAGCACGAGAGCATCTACGACGCCATCGTCTCGCAGGACGCAGAGGCCGCCCGCGCAGCCATGCGCACCCACCTCGCCAACAGCCGCGAGCGCCGCCGGCGGGCTGCTGCGCTGGTCAACGACGCTTGACCCGCGGCCCGGGCCGATAACCCCTTCGTCTTGCACGGGTCATGCGGTTGCGCCGCATCCACCCAGGTTGTACGATGACATACAACCAAGCGCGCCATCACTGACTGGCCGACGAAGGAGACCTCATGAACTTCAAGACCCCGGCAGCCGCTGCGCTGCTTGCCGTCTCGTCCCTCGCTGCGCAGGCCCAATCGGACAAGCCCATCCACCTCATCGTGCCGTACCCGCCGGGCGGTTCGTCGGACATCATTGCCCGCGCGATCAGCCAGCCGCTGGGCGAGGCGTTCAAGCAGACGGTCATCGTCGAGAACAAGCCGGGCGCCAACGGCAACACCGGCAGCGACTACGTGGCCAAGTCGGCACCCGACGGCCTGACGCTCCTGCTGTGCGACGTGGGCGCGCTGGCGATCTCGCCCTCGGTCTACACCAAGCTGCCCTTCAACCCGTCGAAAGACCTGAAGGGCGTGGGCATGCTGGCCTATTCGCCGCACCTGCTGGTGGTGCACCCCTCGGTGCCGGCCAACAACCTGAAGGAACTGGTCGCGCTGTCGCAGAAGACCGAGCTCAACTTTGCCGTCACTGCGATGGGCAGCGCGCCGCACCTGGCCGGCGTGGCCGTCGAGAAGGCGACGAAGGCGAAGTGGCAGTACATCCCGTACAAGGGCGGCTCGCTGGCGGTGGGCGACACCGTGGCCGGGCAGACGCAGGTGGTGATGAACGGCATGCTGGCCACGCTGCCCTTCGTGCAGTCGGGCAAGCTGAAGGTGCTCGGCGTTTCCAAGAGCACGCGCGTACCGCTGTTGCCCGATGTGCCGACCATCGCCGAGCAAGGCCTCCCCGGCTTCGAGTCGGGCACCTGGCAGGGCGTGCTCGTACCGGCCGGCACGCCGCCCGCGGTGATCGCCAGGCTGTCGCAGGAGCTGACCCGCATCATCCACTCGCCCGAGGTGCGCACGCGCCTGTCGGCGCAAGGCGCCGAGGTGTCGACGCTGACACCGGCCGAGTTCACACCGTTCTTCGAGCGCGAGCGCGCGAAGTGGGCCAAAGTGGTGGCCGACGGCAACATCAAGCTCGACTGAGAACCCCCCCCGTTTTTTCAATCTGACCGAGGACATTGCAATGAGAGAAAACCGCTTGCGCACGATGTGGAAGGCCGGTGAAGCCGCCGTCAATGGGTGGCTCGCCATCCCCAACAGCTTTTCTGCCGAGACCATGGCCCACCAGGGCTGGGACACGCTGACCATCGACCTGCAGCACGGCGTGGTCGACTACCAGGCCATGGTCACGATGCTGCAGGCCATCTCCACCACGCCCACCGTGCCGGTGGTGCGCGTGCCCTGGCTCGAGCCGGGCATCCTGATGAAGACGCTCGACGCCGGTGCTTACGGCGTCATCTGCCCGATGGTCAACACGCGTGAAGACGCGCAGAAGCTGGTGGCCTACACCCACTACGCGCCGATGGGCACGCGCAGCTTCGGCCCCGTGCGTGCGCTGCTCTACGGCGGCGCCGACTACCCGAAGCATGCGAACGAGACCATCGTCACCTTCGCGATGATCGAGACCGCCAAGGCGCTCGACAACCTCGACGACATCCTTTCCGTCGAAGGGCTGGACGCGATCTACATCGGCCCGTCGGACCTGTCGCTCGCGCTCGGCTGCACGCCGACCTTCGACGACGTGGACCCGAAGGCCGCCGAAGCCATCGACCACATCCTCGAACGCGCCAAGGCGCATGGCGTGGTGGCGGGCATCCACAACGGCACGCCCGAGGCGGCGCTGAAGCGTATCGCCAAGGGCTTCCAGTTCGTGACCGTCAGCTCCGACGCGCGGCTGATGGCCGCGGGCGCGCAGCAGGTCGTCGGCAAGATGCGCGCGGGCAAGGCGGCGGCACCGTCGAACTCGGGCTCGTATTGACCGCATCACCACTGTCATTCCCGCCTGCGCGGGAATGACCAAATCAACAAGGAACACAACATGAAAATCGGATTCATCGGTCTGGGCATCATGGGCACGCCGATGTGCGGCCACCTGATCGCGGCCGGCCACGAGCTCTTCATCCACACCCGCAAGCCGGCACCGGCCGAGATCGCGGGCAAGGCCACGGCCTGCCCGAGCGCAGCCGCGGTGGCGCAGGCCGCCGAGATCGTCTTCCTGATGCTGCCCGACACGCCCGACGTGGAGTCCGTGCTGTTCGGCAAGGGCGGCGTGGCCGAGGGGTTGAGCAAGGGCAAGACGGTCGTCGACATGAGCTCCATCTCGCCGATGGAAACCAAGGCCTTCGCGCAGAAGATCAACGCGCTGGGTTGCGACTATCTCGACGCGCCGGTGTCGGGCGGCGAGGTCGGTGCCAAGGCAGCCTCGCTCACCATCATGGTCGGCGGGCCCGACGCGGTGTTCGAACGCGTGAAGCCGCTGTTCGAGAAGATGGGCAAGAACATCACGCTCGTGGGCGGCAACGGCGACGGCCAGACCTGCAAGGTGGCCAACCAGATCATCGTGGCGCTCAACATCGCGGCCGTCGGCGAAGCGCTGCTGTTCGCGTCGAAGGCCGGCGCCGACCCGGCCAAGGTGCGCCAGGCGCTGATGGGCGGCTTCGCGGCGAGCCGCATCCTCGAAGTGCATGGCGAACGCATGATCAAGCGCACCTTCGCGCCGGGCTTCCGCATCGCCCTGCACCAGAAGGACTTGAACCTCGCGCTGCAAGGCGCACGCACGCTGGGCGTGGCGCTGCCGCAGACCGCGAGCGCCGCGCAGCTGATGCAGACCTGCGCGGCCAACGGCGGTGGCCAGCTCGACCACTCGTCGCTGGTCAAGGCGCTCGAACTGATGGCGCACCACACGGTGATGCCCGACACCGCCGGCTGAGTATGAAGAGCGCCGGTACCGCGGGATGCGGTGCCGGCGGCGCGTGCACCGGGGTCGCGCAAGGGCGCACCGAATGCGTGGATGGCGGCGGCGGGCTCCGACTGCTGGTGCGCACGAACCGCGCCGCGGAGTGCCGGTCTCGGTACGCCTCACGGCAGGGAACTCCGCAGGAAGGCAATGACTTGAGCGCCGTCGACGCGGCTTGAGTGCGGCCGCTGGCACATGCTTTGCATAGCTCTTTGCGCTAAGTAAGCAACTTATGCATATCTAGTAGCAGCCGCCTTTCACCTCAACTCCCGGAGCCCCAGCCATGTCCGATGTAATCCCGACTCCGCCCGACGCCCCGGGCATGAGCCGCCGCAGCGCCCTGAAAACCGGCCTGGGTGCCGCGTTGGCGGTGGGCACCTCAACGCTGGCCTTGCCCGTGCTGGCGCAGGCCGCGCGGCCGATCAAGCTCACCTTGCCCTGGCTGGCCAACGGCTCCACGCTGTTCACCTACGTGGCAAAGAACCGCGGCTTCTTCAAGAAGCGCGGGCTCGACGTGAGCATCTCGCGCGGCTTCGGCTCCGTGGCAGCGGCGCAGGCGGTGGGCGCGGGTGAATTCGATTTCGGCTTCGTCTTCGCCGGCGGCGTGATCCTCGGCGCAGCGCGCGGCCTGCCGCTGGTGGGCCTGAGCACGCTGGGCTACGACGCCACGATGGGCATCGCGGTGCGCGCCGACAGCGCCATCCAGTCGCCCAAGGACCTGGAGGGCAAGAAGATCGGCACCGTGCCCACCTCGGCAGAGTCGCCCTACTGGCCGGCCTTCGCGCGCAAGACCGGCATCGACACCTCGAAGGTCACGCTGGTGCAGATGGACAACCGGGTGCTCGAGCAGGCGCTGGTCAGCAAGCAGGTGGATGCCATCACCGCCATCGGCACCTCCAGCGTGCCGCTCATGATGGCCCTGAAGGAGCCCTGCCGCTTCATGCTCTGGAGCAAGGCCGGCGTGAACCTCTACGCGGGACAGATCGTGACGCGCCAGGAAACACTGGCCAAGGACCCGGCCTTGTGCCAAGCCGTGGTGGAGTCGCTGGAGGAAGGCTTGGCGTTCACACTTCGCGACCCCGATGCGGGCATCGACATCTTTCTCAAGGAAGTGCCTGAGCTGGCGATGACCAGCAGCGGGAAGGAGAACGCGCGCATCTCGCAAGGCCTGATGCACTTCACGGTGATGGCGCAAGAGGCGATCGCCCATGGCCTGGGCTACACCGACGCGGCCAAGGCCGCCGAGATGGTCGAGATGGTGATGGCGTTCGGCGCGCCGAAAGATGCCCGCAAACCTGAGGTCGCCGCCCTGTACACCAACAAATTCGCAGGCAGCATCAAGCTCTCCGCCGGCGAATGGGAAGCCGTACGCAAGAGTACTGCGCCCTACGCTTCCATTCTGGGCTGAGCCATGCCGGAGACCTCGTTCCACGCGATCACCGCCCGATCAGTGCGCAAGGTCTACGCCACGCCGTCCGGCCAGGTGGAAGCCGTGGCCGAAGCCAGCTTCGACATCGCTCGCGGCGACTTCGTCTCGGTGCTCGGCCCGTCCGGCTGCGGCAAGAGCACGCTGATGCTGATGGTTGCCGGCCTCGAGTCGGCGAGCAGCGGGCAGATCCATCTCGACGGGATCGCGGTGCAGGGCCCGCAGACCAGCGCCGGCATGATGTTCCAGGACCCCACACTGCTGCCCTGGAAGAGCGTGCTCGACAACGTGCTGTTCCCGATCGGCATGACCGGCACCATCGGGCCACAGCATCGCGCTGCGGCCGAGCGTCTGCTGCAGATGGTGGACCTCTGGGCGTTTCGCGACAAGCGGCCGCGAGAGCTGTCCGGCGGCATGCGCCAGCGCGTCGCGCTGGCGCGCGCGCTCATCGGCGACCCGGCGGTGCTGCTGATGGACGAGCCCTTCAGCGCGCTCGACGCCATCACCCGTGACGACATGGGTCTGGCGCTGGCGCGCATCTGGGACACGACGCGCAAGACCGCCATCTTCATCACGCACTCGATCCGCGAAGCGATCTTTCTGTCTGACCGCATCCTGGTCATGGGCCGCCGCCCGTCGACCCTCATCGAAGACATCCGCGTGCCGTTTCTCAGGCCACGCGACCCGTCGATCGAAGCCGATCCGCAGTTCAACGAGCTCTATCTGCACCTCAAGGCCTCGATCCACCGGACCACCGGCGCAGAGGCCCGAGCCGCCTAACGCGAACCCACAACACCATGGCAGACAGACTCGGATACCGCCTCAAGCTCGGCATCGTCGTTCCCTCGACCAACACCACGGTGCAGCCCGAAACCGATGCACTGCGGCCGATCGGCGTGACCAATCACGTCGCGCGCATCCACATCGGCGACATGCCTCTGGCCGACGACACCCAGTTCACCGCGATGGTCGACGCCATCGAACCCGGCCTCGCCCCGGCCATCGACCGCGTCATGACATGCCAACCCGCGCACTTGGTGATGGCCATGTCGATCCCGACCTTCTGGGGCGGCAAGGCCGGCGCGGACGCGCTGAAGGCACGCATGCAGGCACGCGCCGGCGTGGGCGTCACGCTCGGCTCGCAGGCCTGCATCGAGGCGCTGCGCTGCTTCGACGGCGTGCGCCGCATCGGCATCCTCACGCCCTATCAGCCCGTCGGCGACGCCCAGGTGGCCGGCTTCTTCGAGGAGCACGGCTACGAGGTGGTGCGCGTGCACAGCCTGAAGCGGCCCAGCGAAGTGCAGATCGCACATGCCACCGAGGCAGACATCTGCGCCGGCTTCAAGGCGCTGGCCGAAGCGGGCGCAGACGCGCTGGTGCAGGTCGGCACCGACTTGGCGGCGATCGACCTGGCAGCCGAGGCCGAGCGCTGGCTCGGGCTACCGGCCATCGCCATCAATGCCGCCACGTACTGGTCGGCGCTGCGCCACTGCGGCATCGCGGACCGCATCCCGCACAGCGGCCGCCTGCTCGCCGATTTCTGACACCCGCCGCCGCAACAACGATCGTTCCCGATGCCTTCCACGCTCCCACACTCCCCAGGCCATGGCCCCGATGCAGTGACGCCCGCCGCCACGCGGCTCGCCGAGCTGGGCCTCACCTTGCCCCCTGTGCCGCCGCCGCGCGGCGCCTTCCAGCCGTTCTCTCGCGCCGGCACGATGCTGTACCTCGCAGGGCAGGTCTGCGAATGGAACGGCGAACTGCGCTACATCGGCCCGGTGGGCGAGGGGCACAACCTGGCCACCGCGCAGCGCGCGGCCGAGCTTTGCGCACTCAACCTGCTGGCGTCGCTGCATCTCGCGCTCGACGGCGATCTCGACCGCATCGTTCGCTGCCACCGCCTCGGCGGCTTCGTGCATTGCACGCCCGGCTACACCCAGGTGCCGCAGGTGATCAACGGCGCGTCCGACCTGATGTTCGCCGTCTTTGGAGAACGCGGGCGACATGCCCGCACCTCGGTTGGCGTGGCCTCGCTGCCGGGCGGCGCGGCGGTGGAAGTCGACGGCATCTTCGAAATCCGCTAAACCGCGCCATGAACTCCGTGACCCCATCCCCCGCGGCAGCGGCATCGAGGCTGCGCACCGTCGGCCTGCCCGTGCTGCTGGCGTTGTCGGTCATCGTGTTGTGGGAAGTGATCGTGCGTGTGCGCCACATTCCGCCCGCGCTGCTGCCCACGCCGTCTGCCGTGCTGCTGCGGCTGTTCGACAACTTCGCACTGCTGGCGAAACAGGCCGTGCCCACCACGCTGGAGACGATCGCTGCGTTCCTCATCGCCTCGGTGCTCGGCATCGTGCTGGCTGTGATCGTGTGCGCATCGCGGCTCGCGCGCGACATGCTCTACCCCAACATCGTCGTGTTCCAGCTGATCCCCAAGATCGCGCTGGCACCGCTGTTCATCGTCTGGCTCGGCATCGGCAGCCCATCGCGTGTGGTCTTCGCGGTGTTCATTTCGTTCTTTCCGGTGGTGGTCGCCACACTCACCGGTCTGCTTTCGGTCGACCGGGACCTGCTGCGGCTGTGCCGCGCGGTAGGCGCGAGCCAGCGCAACACTTATCTGCAGGTGCGCTTTCCGGCCGCCGTGCCGCACATCTTCTCAGGCCTCAAGATCGCGGTGACCTTCGCCATGATCGGCGTCATCGTCGGCGAGTTCATCACGGCGCAATCCGGGCTCGGCTACATGATCATGTTCGCCGCCTCGCAGGCCGAGATGGAGCTCATCCTTGCGGCCATCACCATGCTGTGTGCCATCGGCCTGGCGCTGTATGGCGTGGTGGTGCTCGCCGAACGCGTGGCCCTGCGGCGCTACGGCGAATGACCATGTTCGGCGCCGAGAGCATTCCGACCGGCAGCCGCTCGCGGCACCGGGTGGGCTCGCCCGCGCTGTTTCGCCCATCGTCGATGCAAGAGCTTTGCGCCGTGCTTGCGGCCCACCCAGACACCGTGCTGGTGGGCGGCGGGCTCGATGTCGTCAATCGCATGAAGGAAGACAGCCGGCCGCCGTCGTTGACGCTGCTGCAAGGCGTTGCCGATCTTGCGCGCGTTGCCTGTTCGGAAGGCGGGCCGCTGGAGATCGGCGCCATGGTCAGCCACGACACGCTGGCAGGCCACGCGCTGGTGCGACAGCACCTGCCCGAGCTGGCTGCCGCATGGGACCAGATCGCCAACATCCGCATCCGCATGCAGGGCACTGTCGGCGGCAACCTGTGTGCCGGCGCGCCGGGGTATGAGGCCGCGGTGCTGCTCGCGGCGCTGGGCGCAGAAGCCATGGTCATCGGCGGCGATGGTGTCGCGGCCGCGCAGCCGGTGGGGTCGGAGCACGGTGAAGCGTTCACGCTGCGACCTGCCGGCTGCGTCACCAGCCTTCGCGTGGACGTGGCACGCGCAGGCATGCGGCGCCGCTTGCTGTATCACCGCGGCCTGCGGCCGGCGCTTTGGCTGGCGCTGGGCGTCGACGTGGACCTGCAGGCAGGGCGCGTGGTGTCGGCGCGCGTGGCGCTGGGCGGCCTTCACGCCGGCCCGTTGGTGCGCCATCCGCCGATGTCGGGGATGCTGCTGGCCGAGTTGCCGCGCTGTGCCGTCGACATCGCACAAGCCACGCTCGGCGCGCTGGCGCCGCCCACGCTGCCGTGGCATGGCCGCGCCGGCTATCGTGAACGGGTGGCTCCGGTGCTGCTGGCGCGGCTGATTGCGAGCGTCGCGGCATGAGTGCCTTCTCGGCCATCGCGCAGGTCCGGCTCAACGGCCGCCGCATCGACTTGGCTCCGGACACGACCCCAGTCCTGGCCGACGCCTTGCACGCGCACGGAGCCCGCGGCGTGCGTGTGGCCTGCGACCACGGTGTGTGCGGCGCCTGCACCGTGCGTGTCGACGGCCGCCTGGCGACGGCCTGCAGCACCCTGACGGCCAGCGTCGACGGGTGCAGCGTCGACACGATCGAATCCAGCGGCACCGCAGCAGCGCTAGGGCCCGTGCAGGCTGCGTTCATCGCCGAGCGCGCGTTCCAGTGCGGCATGTGCACGCCCGGCATGGTGGCGCTGGCGCAGAGTCTGCTCGAACGCCACCCCGACCCCACCCCGGAGCAGGTGCGCGCCTGGATGGGTGCGAACGTATGCCGTTGCACCGGCTACCAAACCATCGAAGCCGCGGTGCTCCACGCCGCTGCGGCGGTCCACAGCACAGCAGCAACGCAAGCGCTGCGACCCGAAGACATCGCCAAGGTGACCGGCCAGCCGATGTTCACGATGGACATCGCCTTGCACGACCTCGCCGAGGCCAAGGTGCTGCGCAGCCCGCATGCCCACGCTCGCATCGTGTCCATCGACACCGCGGCAGCGGCGGCGCTGGACGGCGTCTACACCGTCGTCACCGGCGCCGACCTCCAGACCATGGCCGTGCCCACCTACGGGCTGTGGATCAAGGACCAACCGGTACTGGCGATCGACCGCGTGCGGCATGTCGGCGACCCGGTGGCCGCGGTGCTGGCGCGCGATGCGTCGCTCGCGCTGCGTGCACTGGATCTGATCCGCGTCGTCTACGAGCCGCTGGGTGCCGTCGCCACCACCGCGCAGGCGCTCGCGCCAGGAGCGCCGCAGCTGTTCGACACCCCGAGCCCCGGCGTCGTGCCGCCGCACGGCGCGGGCGTCACGACCGCCAAAGAGCCGGCACCCAACGTGCTCTACGAATTTCGCCACACGATGGGTGACGTGGCAGCCGCCTTCGCCGAGGCCGACCACATCTTCGAAGACAGTTTCGCGTTCTCGCGCATGAGCCACATCCATCTGGAGCCGCTCGTCACGCTCGCCCGTCCGATGGGCCGGGGTGTCGAGATCTGGTCGTGCAATCAGGATCCGTTCCTGCTGCGCCAAGACATCGGTGAGATGTTCGGGCTGCCCGAGCACCTCGTCCGCGTGCACACCGGTGCTATCGGCGGTGGCTTCGGCGCCAAGAGCTTTTGCAAGGTCGAACCCCTGGTCGTGCTGCTGGCCCTGAATGCGGGGCGCGCCGTGCGGCTCAGCTTGTCGATGGACGAAAGCATGCTGACGCTGTCACAGCACAGCGCGCAACTGCAGCTCGTGACCGCGGTACGAAAGGACGGGCGCCTGCTGGCGCGCCGGGCCGACATCGTGCTCGACGCGGGCGCCTACGCCGATGCCAGCGCGCTGGTCGCCGACAAGGTCGGCTACCGCATCGGCGGCCCCTATCGATGGCAGGCGCTCGACAGCCGGGCGCGTTCGGTGCGCACCCACACCGTGCCGGCCGGCTCCTACCGCGGCTTCGGCGGCACGCAGGCCTCGTGGGCGTCGGAGAGCCAGATCGACATGATTGCGCGCCGGCTGAAGCTCGACCCCGTCGAGATGCGCCGCATCAACCTGCTGCACCCCGGAGAACCGTTCCGCCCCGGCGACAGCGCGATGGACTGCGACCTGGCCGCTGGGCTGGACGCCGTGGCCGCGCGCATCGGCTGGGGCCAAGCGTCCGCAGCAAGCGCGGCCCATTGCCGCCGCGGCAAAGGGATTGCCATCGGCTTCAAGGACGGCGGCGGCCAGGGCCGCTACGCGCAAGCTCGCGTGAAGGTCACCGCCGATGGCAACGCGCTGGTCAGCTGCGCCACGGTCGACATGGGGCAGGGCGCCACCGAGGTGTTCCGCCGCATCGTGGCCGAGGTGTTGTCGCTCGACCCGTCGCGGGTAGGCCGCGCTGACATCGACACCGACCAGACCGCGTTCGATCAAGGCACGCACGCAAGTTCGGCCACCGTGATCACAGGCGAAGCCGTGCGCCGCGCGGCCGAGGCCGTGCGCGACCGCATCCTCGCGTTCGCGACGCAGCAGTGGGAATGCTCCGCAGCCTTGCTGTCCCTGGCCGACGGCCATGTGCTGCGCGGCGATCAGCGCACCCCGCTGGCGACGCTGGTGCGCAGCCACTACGGCGGGCTCGGCACCGAGTTCGAGGGCGTCGGCGAGGTCAAGATTGCCAGCGATGCACGCGCGCCGCTCCATGCGCCCATCGTGTACTGGATGCCGAACTGGGTGGCCGCCGAAGTCGAGATCGACACGCAGACGGGGCAGCTCAGCGTGCTGCAGCTGATCAGCGCCGCCGACGTGGGCAAGGCCCTCGTACCTGCCGCCGTGCATGGACAGATCCAGGGCGCAGCGCTGCAGGGCCTGGGCCAGGCGCTGTACGAACAGCTGGTGGTCAGCGCCGGCGAGCCCCTCAACGCCACGCCGCAGCGCTACCGCGTGCCGCTGGCCGGCGACCTGCCGGCAGTGTTCGAAAGCATCGTGCTCGAGCACGGCCTCGGCCGCGGCCCGCTGGGTGCCAAGGGCGTCGGCGAGGCCGGTATCCTGGGTGTGTGCGCCGCGATCGCCAACGCCATCGAAGACGCCACCGGCGCGCGCCTGACCGCGCTGCCCATGACCCCCGACGCCGTGCTGGCAGCGCTTGATGCGCTGGCCGGCTCGCCCAATCCCGTGCCCACATGAACTCCAACGCCACCGAAACCACCGCCGCGCCGCGCGCCACGCGCAACGCCGCCGCCACCGCCGAACGCATCTTGCAGGCTGCCATCCAGGAGTTCGCGGAACACGGCTACATGGGCGCGCGCATCGACGCCATCGCCCGGCGCGCCGAGGCGAACATCCGCATGCTGTACCACTACTTCGGCAGCAAGGAAAACCTCTACGTGCAGGTGCTGGAAACCGTGTTCGCCGGCATCCGCACGCAAGAGCAGGCGCTGCACCTGCGCGACTACGAACCGCTGGACGCGATGCGCAGACTGTTCGATTTCACCCACGACCACTTCGCTGCGAACCCGCTGTTCATCCGGATCCTGATCGGCGAGAACCTGGCCGACGCACGGCACCTGCGCCGTTCGAAGGTGGTGCAATCTCTCTCGTCCCCGCTGCTGTTGGCGATCGACGAAGTGCTGCAACGCGGCGTCGCACTGGGCGTGTTCCGCACAGGCATCGACCCGCTTCAGCTGTACGTGAGCATCGTCGCGCTGAGCTACTTCCATCTGTCGAACGGGCCGACGATGTCGTGGCTGTTCAGCGCCAACCTGGCCGACCCGCAATGGCGGGCGAAACGCAAGGAGCATGCACGCAGCATGCTGCTCGCCTACCTGGAACTGCCTGGCCCATGAGCACCGGCATCGGCACCAGTCCGTGGGGCTTCGACGCGACCACGGGCTATTGGCAACAGGTTTTGCCCGCCGATGCGCCCGGCCTGGCCACCGCGCCGCCCTACGTGCGCAACTACCCGGCGACCCTGGCCGACGGGCGGCGCTTGCTGCTGCCCTTGCGCGCGGTGCCCGGCGACCCCGACGCCTGCGTCGCATCGCTGATCGCCAACCAGGTCAGCTTCGGCACCGTCGAGGCGCTCGCGCAGTGCATGGCCGACGCAAGCCGCCATTTCCAGGTCGACGCCGTCGTGGGCCTGCCGACCCTCGGGCTGGCGTTCGCGCCGCGCGTGGCCCAGCTGCTGGGCTTCGACCGGTTCATACCCTTCGGCTATTCGCGCAAGTACTGGTACCAGGACGCACTGTCCGTGCCGGTGCGCTCGCTGACCACACCAGGCGCGGGCAAGCTCCTTTACTGCGACCCTAACTTGACGGTGCTGCTGCGCGGGCGACGGGTGCTGCTGGTCGACGACGCGGTCAGCACCGGCCAGACCATTCAGTCGGCACTGGCGCTGCTGGAGCGCTGCGATGCGCAGGTCACGGCCATTGCGGTGGCCATGCGCCAGGGCGTGGCCTGGCGCGAGCGGGTGCTGCGCGCCGACGGCACACCGATCGAGGTCGTGGCGGCCTTCGATTCGCCGCGCATGCGCAAGGTCGCCGGCGGCTGGGCACCGGTGGAGTAGCTCCACTCTTCCGGCTCCGCGTCGACGTTCAGCCAGCAGGGCGCTGATGCTTCACTGAGAGCCTGTGAACAAATCCGACACACCCGCTCGTGCGCCCCAAACGGCGCCGCTCGTCGTTGCAAATGCTCGCTGTAGCCCGAGCTACAGCTGCGCTTTGCGCCTAGATCGACACCCTTTGGGGCACCCGCTCGGGCGC
>Ga0307508_10000041_pt1 | contig 147868 bp, 137 predicted proteins | sample 9_EM_MG_FD_203089 | JGI IMG/M metagenome (GOLD analysis project Ga0307508, IMG submission 203089) | Populus trichocarpa ectomycorrhiza microbial communities from riparian zone in the Pacific Northwest, United States - 9_EM | ecosystem: Host-associated > Plants > Roots > Unclassified | place...
GATCAGATGCAGGCGCCGAACGGGTGTCACACCCGGCACCATGCACCGCATCATCTTCATGGGCTGATCGACCCTGGCCGCAGCCGAATGACGGATCAGGTTTTCGAGGCCCGGGTGCTTTCGGTGCCATTCCCTCTGACCAGCAGGACGGGAACCGGCGCCAGCCGAAGGATCTGCTCGGCATCGCTGCCCAGCAGCAACCGACCGACGCCACGACGGCCGTGCGTCCCGATCACGATCAGGTCGGCCTTCGCCGCCAACGCCTCGTCGACGATCAGATCCGCCACACGGGCGCCGAAGGTCTCGATCAACTTGATGTCGGCATGGACCCCTGCGCTCGCCGCGCGCTGCTGCGCCTTGTCGAGAACCTCCCGCGCCCCGTCGCGCAACGCGGCGACAAGGTCCTGCGAATAGGTCGCGTAGCCCTCGACACCGATTGCCAGCGACAGTTCGTCGACGACGTTGACCAACTCCAGGCCGGCACCGGTCAGCTTGGCAAGCTGAATGGCCTCTTCGAGGCCCTTGGCAGAGGTGGCACTGCCGTCGACGGGAACGAGGATGCGTTTGTACATGGCAGGACTCCGAGGTGGTGTTCGATTCGCAAAGTGTCACGCCGTCCACCCTGGCGGCCTTGAGGTTCGTCAACAGCGGCACGTCATCGGCCCCACTGATCGCGGCTCTGATCCAGCTCAAAGGCTCTTCGATCCGGCAACCTACATTGATGGCCGAGCCGAGAAATCGGGCCTATTGGAGAAACCTCATGACATTAGATGCAGAACTGAATTCGCTGGACGACCATCGAACCCGAGGGATTCCGGGTTGCCGTCGACCACGGCTGGGTGACCTTGCATGGCGAGGCCTGGTACGACCTCGAGTGCCACAGCGTCGAGAACGCGATTCGCCGGCTGCCGGGTGTGACCGGCGTGACCAACCGGATCGCGGTTGCGAACGGCAGCGTGCAAGCATGAGCGCGCTCGCGAATCTCGTGCGCCGGCACACGAGCGCGTTCACCTCGAAGAATGCGCGATCGCTCAAGGCGCGTTCGAGCTATCCGACCGTCTCGGTCGTGCGGCTCGGGGGTGGCCCGCTGCGACGGCTGGCCTGGATGCTGGGGTTGGAACGCTGAAGCGATCGATCCCGGCGCTGTTTCGCCGACGCCGCAGATCGCTGCGTTCCCGGCCCGCCGCTGCCGTGCCGGCTCAGAGATCGAAGAACTTGCGGCCCAGCGCGATCAACTGGCTCTCGGTCGGGTGATCCACCACGACGTAGGCGGCGATGCGCGCGGCGGTGTGCGGCCGGTGCTTCTCCGCGTAGTGCCTGAAGTCGGCCAGAGCGGTCTTGCCGCCAGTCACCAAGGCGACGCTCATGCCGTCGACCGCGTCGCACACGTCGGAAAAGAACTCGTGCACGGAACGGACCTCCGAACCGTGCTGAGCCGTCGGATGCTCGTGCGTCTTGACGTGACGGGCCGACACCGGGCCGGCATCGATCTGTGTGACTGTCGCCTGATGGTGATCGATCCAGACCACCGCATGGGTGGTGGCTGCGATGGGTGTGCTCATGAACGAATCTCCGGAATCGGCGCGAATTCGGCGAACGCCTTCATCGCATTGGCGCTGTACATCAACGGAGGTCCACCGCCCATGTGGACGGCGACCGCGAGTGCTTCTTCGACCTCGGCCCGCGTAGCGCCGAGCCTGACCAGCGCCTTCGCATGAAAGCCGAGGCACCCGTCGCAATGCGCCGCGACACCGAGCGCCAGCGCGATCAGCTCCTTGGTCTTCTCGGAGAGCACTCCGTCCGACAGGCTTGCCTTCGACAAGTCGTTGAAGCCTTTCATGACAGCGGGCAGATCGCTGCGCAAGGCGGCGACCTGCGTGGAGATGTCGCGCGTCAGCGCGGCGTACGTGGTGGTCGATGTCATGGCGGCAAGGATGCCCGCACTGCGCCGCGCCGCCTTGACGCGCATCAAGGCTTTGAGCGTTCGGCCGCGCAGACTGCGGGGCCATGAATGCGATCGTCGGCACTCCGGTTTTCCGCACCCACGGCCTGGGCAAGTCCTACCGCACCGGGGAGGTCGAGGTGCGCGCGCTGCGCGACGTCGACCTCGAGATCGCGCGCGGCGAATTCATCGTGCTGCTCGGGCCGTCGGGCAGCGGCAAGTCGACCTTGCTGAACATCCTCGGCGGCCTGGACGTTCCGAGTTCCGGCCAGGTGCTGTTCGGCGAACAGGACCTCAGCGCCGCTGCCGACCCCGAGCTGACCGGCTACCGGCGCCGCCACGTCGGCTTCGTGTTCCAGTTCTACAACCTGATCCCGAGCCTGACGGTGCGCGAAAACGTGCAGCTGGTCACCGACATCGCCGAGAACCCGATGCCGGTGGACGAGGCCATCGACCTGGTCGGCCTGACGCCGCGGCGCGACCACTTCCCGGCGCAGCTCTCGGGCGGCGAGCAGCAGCGCGTCGCGATCGCGCGCGCCATCGTCAAGCGGCCCGACGTGCTGTTGTGCGACGAACCCACCGGCGCGCTCGACTACCAGACCGGCAAGCTGGTGCTCGAGGTCATCGCACGCATCAACGAAGAGTTCGGCACGACCGCGATCGTCATCACGCACAACGCGGCGATCGCCGCAATGGCCGACCGGGTCGTCTACCTCGGCGACGGGCGCATCCAGCGGGTCGAGCCGAACCCGCACAAGCTCAAGCCGTCGGAGCTGTCCTGGTGAAGGCGCTGGACCGCAAGCTGCTGCGCGATCTGCGCCTGATGTGGAGCCAGGCGTTGACGATCGCGCTCGTCGTCGGCAGCGGCATCGGCGGCTTCATCACCAGCCTCTCGGCCGTCGACTCGCTCTCGCTCGCCCGCGATCGCTTCTACGCGCAAGGCCATTTCGCCGACGTGTTCGCCTCGGTCAAGCGCGCGCCGAACTCAGTGCGTGAAGAGCTGCGCGGCATCGACGGCGTGGCCGACGCGCAGACGACGCTCGAAGAATTCGTCCGCGTCGAAATCCCCGGCCTGTCCGACCCGATCATCGGCCAGCTGATCGGCATTGACCGCCGCGACCCACCACGCATGAACCGGGTTTCGGTGAGCCGCGGCCGCGCGCTCGACGGCGCCGGCGCCATGCGATCCGACGGCAATCTCGACGTGCTGGTCTCCGAAGGATTCGCGCAGGCGCACCGCCTCTCGCCCGGCTCGCGCCTCGCCGCACTGGTCAACGGCAAGCGGCGCACGCTGGTCGTCGCCGGCATCGCGCTGTCACCGGAGTTCATCTTCGCGGGCCTGTGGGGCATGCCGGACACGCGCGGCTTCGGCGTGTTCTGGATGGACCGCGAAGCGCTCGCCGCCGCGTACGACATGCAAGGCGCCTTCAACCAGGTGGCGATCAAGCTGGCGCCGGGCGCGTCGGAGCAGGCCGCGATCGCCGGCGTGACGCGGCTGCTCTCGCGCTACGGCGGGCGCGAGGCCAACGGGCGCAGCGAGCAGACCTCGCACGCGATGCTCGACAACGAGATCAAGGAGCAGCGCATCCTCGGCACAGTGCTGCCGGCGATCTTCCTCGCCGTGGCCGCGTTCCTGCTCAACGTGGTCGTCTCGCGGCTGGTGGCCACGCAACGCGAGCAGATCGCCGCGCTGAAGGCACTCGGCTACCCGAACCGCGCGATCGGGCTGCACTACCTGAAGCTCGTGGTGGTGATCGTCACCGTGGGCTTCGGGCTCGGCATCGGGGTCGGCGACCGGCTCGGAACGATGTTCACCGGCCTGTACGCGGAGATGTTCCACTTCCCGAGCTTCGAGCACCGCATCGAACCCTGGCTGTTCATCGTCAGCGCGGCCATCACGCTGGTCACCGCCGTGATCGGCACGCTCAACGCGATCTATGCCACCGTGCGCCTGCCGCCCGCCGAAGCGATGCGGCCGCCCGCCCCCGGCCAGTACCGGCGCACGCTGCTGGAGGTGCTGGGCATCCGGCGCATGGCGCCGGCGTTGCGCATGATCGTGCGCAACATGGAGCGGCGCCCGCTGCGCACGACGATGTCGATCGCGGGCGTCGCGGCCGCGGTCGCGATCGTGATCCTCGGCAACTTCTTTCGCGATGCCATCGAGGTCGTCGTCGACACGCAGTTCACGCTCGCCCTGCGCGGCGACATGTCGGTGTGGACCGCCGACGCACTGGACGACAGCGTGCGCCACGAACTGGCGCGCCTGCCCGGCGTGCGGCAGGTGGAGGCGACCCGCTTCGTGCCCGTCACCTTCGTCAACGGCCACCGCCGCGAGCGCAGCCTGATCCGCGGCTATGCGGCGCGACCCGAGCTCTACCGGATCATCGACGTCGATCGACGCGAGACGCTGCTCGACGGCCGCGGCCTCGTGCTGACCGACCGCCTCGCCGACAAGCTCGGCCTGCACGTGGGCGACACGGTGCGCATCGAAGTGCTCGAAGGCCGCGAGCGCACGCTCGAGATGCCGGTGAGCGCGACCGTGCGCGAGATGATGGGGCTGAACGCCTACATGGACCGGCGCGCGCTCAACCGGGCGCTCGGCGACGGCGACGTCTCGGGCGGCTACGTGCTCGCCATCGATCGCGGCGCTGCGGCGTCGGTGCTGGAGGCGACCAAGGCCATGCCGCGCGTGGCCGGCGCGTGGAGCAAGGCCACGATGCTGCGCAACATGGAAGAGATCAGCGCACGCAACGTGCGCATCATGAGCACCATCCTCACGACCTTCGCGGCCGTGATCGCAGTCGGCGTGGTCTACAACAACGCGCGCATCGCGCTCGCCGAGCGCGCCTGGGAGCTGGCGAGCCTGCGCGTGCTCGGCTTCACCCGCGCCGAGGTGTCGGGCCTGCTGCTCGGCGAACTCGGCATCACGATCGCGGTCGCGCTGCCGCTGGGCATGCTGCTGGGCTGGGGGCTGATCCAGCTGATCACCGAGTTGCTGAAGTCGGACCAGTTCTTCTTCCCGGCCGTTCTGCGCGCGCGCACCTGTGCCTGGGCCGCGCTGTGCGTCGCCGCCGCCGGGGCGGCGAGCGCGCTCGTGGTGCGCCGGCGTATCGACCGGCTCGACATGGTGGCCGCACTGAAGACCAGGGACTGACGAGGAATTGAAATGAAAAAGCGAACATGGATCTACGTTGCGGCCGCGGGCGTCGCTGCAGCCGCACTGCTGGCGTGGGCGTTCGCGCCGCGCCCCACCGAGGTGGAGGTGGCCCGGGTCACGCAGGGCCACTTCGAGACGACGATCGACGAAGACGGCAAGACGCGCCTGCGCGATCGCTACGTCATCTCGGCGCCGCTCTCCGGGCGCTTGAATCGCATCGCGCTGCGCGAGGGCGACGCGGTGACAGCGGATGGGGTAGTGGCCACGCTGACGCCGTCGCTCCCGACGATGCTGGACGATCGCACGCTGCGCGAGCAGCAACTGCGCGTCGAAATCACCGAAGCCCAGGTGCAGCGCGTGGGCGCACGCATCGAGGGCGCGAAGGTCGCGCTGCTGCAGGCCGGCAACGAACTGCACCGCAGCGAACAGCTTGCCAAGCAGGGCTTCATCGCGCCAACCAAGCTCGAGAACGACCGTCTTGCCGCACTCGCGGCGCAGAAGGAACTCGACGCGGCCGAGCAGGAGCGCCACGTTGCAGGCCACGAAGTCGAGCAGGCGCGCGCCGCGCTGATGGCCGTGCGCGGCTCCGGCCCGGCCGCGGTGCGCGGCTTCGCGGTGCGCGCGCCGACCGCGGGCCGCGTGCTGCGCATCGCGCAGGCCAGCGAGACGGTCGTGACGCTGGGCATGCCCTTGCTCGAAGTGGGCGACACGCAGTCGCTGGAGGTCGTGGCCGAGCTGCTGACGAGCGACGCGATGCAGGCCCGGCCCGGGGCACGCGTGCTGATCGAACGCTGGGGCGGCAGTGCGTCGCTCGAAGGCCGGGTGCGCCTGGTCGAGCCCTCGGCATTCACGAAAGTATCGGCTCTCGGTGTCGAAGAGCAGCGCGTCAAGGTGCTGATCGACATCACGAGCCCGAGCGCGCAGTGGGCGACGCTCGGCGACGGGTTTCGCGTCGGCGTGCGCATCGTGACGATCGATGTCGACAACGCGGTCAAGGTGCCCGCGAGCGCGATCTTCCCGTTGCCCCAGGGCAGCAACGACTCGGTCGGCGGCATGGCCGCGTTCGTCGTCGAAAGCGGCCTGGCGCGGCTGGTGAGCGTAGAGATCGGCGCGCGCGGCGCCACCGATGCCTGGGTACGAAAGGGCTTGTCGGCAGGCGCGACGGTCATTGTCTATCCGCCGCCTGCGATGAAGGACGGCATGCGCGTCAGGCAGGGCAGCGTGCAGTCACCCGCTTGACGTCCATCAAGCCCGCGCCGTCAACGCACGCGGACACTGCATCGATCCTGCGTTTCACGCATTTCGGAGATCGCCTATGTACCAACGCATCCTCGTGCCGTTCGACGGCAGCGCAACGTCCAGTCGCGGCCTGGACGAAGTGATCGGCATCGCCATGCTGACGGGCGCGAGCCTGCGGCTGATCCACATGCTGGACATCCTCGACTTCACCAGCGGCTTCGAGACCGCGGCGGTCTACACGGACCACGTGATCCCCTTCATGAAGCGAATCGGCCAGGTGTTGCTGGTCAGGGCGCCCGAAGCTGCCGCCGACGCGTCGAAGCCCGAGCGGGCGGCAGTCGACTCGGTCGAAGACGCGGTCGCCGCCTGAAACTCTTGCAGAGCACCGTGGACCGAACGCTGATCGACGCGCTGAAGCTGCGCTTGCAGCTCGACACCGGGCAGCCGGTGCAGCTCGTCGAGACGCACATTTCGTGGGTGCTGCTCGCCGAAGGACTGGCGTACAAGCTGAAGAAGCCGGTGCGACTGTCGTTCGTCGACTTCAGCACGCTCGCGCTGCGCAAACACTTCTGCGAGGAGGAGCTGCGACTCAATCGACGTCTGGCGCCATCCCTGTACCTGCGTGTCGTGCCGATCTGCGGCAGCGTGCAAGCGCCGCGCATCGACGGCCACGGCGAGCCGATCGACTACGCGGTGTGCATGCGCCGCTTCGCGCCCGGCGCTTTGCTGAGCGAGCGCGTGGCTGCCGGCAAGCTGATGCCGGAACACCTCGAGAGTCTTGCGCGGCGGCTGGCGGGGTTTCACCAGGAGGCACCAATCGCGCCGCTGGCGCCGGGGCGCGATGCCATCGAGCGCGTCACGGCCCCGGTGCTCGGCGTACTGCAGGAACTGCGTCGCCATGTCGATCGCGCGCGCGTCGGTGCGCTCGAGTCGTGGCTGGCCACGCGGGCTGAGGCCTTGCGCGAAATCTGGTGGGCACGAGAACACGACGGTCGCACGTGCGAGTGCCATGGGGATCTGCACCTGGCCAATGTCGTGCTGCTCGATGCCGAGGCAACCGCCTTCGACTGCGTCGAGTTCGACCCGGCGCTGCGCCAGATCGACGTGATGTCCGACGTGGCGTTCCTGACCATGGACCTCAAGGCCAACGGCCGCGGCGACTTGGCGCTCCGCTTCCTCGACACATACCTGCAATGCAGCGGCGACTATGCGGGCGTACCGGTGTTGCGCTTCTACGAGGTCTACCGCGCGCTGATTCGCGCCCTCGTCGGCTGCCTGCGCACGCGAAACGATGGCATCGGCACACCCGTGGGGCCGGACTATCTCGCCTGCGCCGGGAGCCTGATACGAAGTTCCGACAACGCCGCGCGCCTGCTGATCACGCACGGTGTGTCCGGCTCAGGCAAGTCGACGCTCGCACGGCAACTCCTCGGGCCGGCCGGCGCGATCCGGTTGCGCTCGGACGTGGAGCGCAAGCGCCTGTTCGGCTTGTCGGCGCTGGAGCAATCTAGCGACCGCGTGCAGATCTACACAGCCGACGCTACCGCGCGAACCTACGAGCGGCTCCGGCAGTGCGCGCGGACAGCCCTGCGCGCCGGTTATCCGGTGATCGTCGATGCGGCATTCCTGCGCCGCGCCGAGCGCGATCTGTTTCGCACGCTTGCGCAGGAATTGCACACGCCGTTCGCCATCCTGCACTGCACATCGCGTGAAGATCGCCTGCGCGAACGAGTGTCGGCGCGCGCTGCTTCGGCCGCGGACCCCTCGGAGGCCGACGTGGCAGTGCTGGAGCGCCAGCTGCAGCATCGCGAGCCCCTGTCGGCTGACGAATGCGCGTTCGCGATCGAAGCCTGCACCGACGACTCGGTCGACGCGCCCTCGTTGTGCGACCGCTGGCTTGCCAGGATCTGACGGGCTCGCGCGCACGGCATCGAGCTCGGACTCCCATGTGCTTCTCCGCCTCCAACGGGCGATCCGCGGCGCGCACAGCGTGCTCGTGACCGCCGTGTCGCGCAGCGCCTTCTCGCAGGCGCTCGCGATGCTGCACAAGCGCGGCACGATGTCGCTCGTCGGCCTGCCTCCCGGCGACTTCGCGCTGCCGATCTTCGACGTGGTGCTCAACGCGAAGACCGTGCGCGGGTCGAGCGTCGGCACGCGCAAGGATCTTCAGGAGGCCCTCGCCTTCGCCGGGGAAGGCAAGGTGCACACCACTTTTGCCGAAGAGCGGCTCGACAACACCAACAGCGTCTTCGCGCGCATGAAGCGGGGCGGCATCGAAGGCCGCATTGTCATGCGCATCGGCGACGACGCGCATTGACCGCAAGGGTCTTCAGTGCGTCGTTACGGCCGGGGTCGCGAACTCACGGCCGATGACCGAGCGCGCGTACAGATAGTTGTTGAGCAGGCGCTCGCCGAGCGAATCCATGTCGACGTGGCCCTGGGCATCGCACGGAAACGCGTAGCCATGTCCTTCGTTGAAGAGGGACCGGAAGCGCAGTTCGTAGTGCTGGGCATGTGTCGGGTGCGATGCGTGCATGGTGTTCTCCCGATCTGTTGCCTTTCCTGCGGCTTCGCCGACAGGTTCCATCCAAATCTAGGCGACGCATTCATCTGTCCGGTCAACGCAGCCGATCGCTTGGAAACGGTGTGTCAACCGATCGTGACGAGACGGTGTCGCCGCGCGATGCGTCGTCTTGAGCCAGCGCAAGGCCGGCGCGGGCCATTGATGGGGTAATCGCGATATCGCATCACGTCTGGAGTCCGGCTTGGCCGAACGAACCGCTTCCCTTGCGCCCAGTGCGAACCCACCGGTGCGCCCGCCGGGTTCACGGGAACGCGCCGGCAGCCCGTGGCTCGGCCGTGACAGCGTGCCGTCGGAAGCCTTTCAGGCCTTCCAGCAACTCGAGCGCCAGCTCACGCCCAAGGGTGTGCTGCCGGCCGCCGCGATCGCGCCCGCGACGACCGCCGGCGCGCTGGCCGACTGGTGGGTCCACTTGCTGGCGTCGCCGGCCAAGCAGTGGGAACTCGCGCAATACGGCCTCGAACAGTGGCTCCATGCATGGGGCGCCGGTGCCGCTGCCTCCGGCGACATCCAGCCGATGCCGCAGGACAGGCGCTTCGCCGATCCAGCCTGGCAGGTCGCGCCGTACCGGTGGATCGCGCAGTCGTTTCTGCTTCAGGAGCGGTGGTGGCAGCGCGCGACGACGGCGGTGCCGGGCGTCTCCCGCCACCACGAAGCCATGATGAGCTTCGCCGCCCGGCAGTGGCTCGACATGGTGGCGCCCTCGAATCTCGTCTCGATGAACCCGGTCGTGCAGCGGCGCACCGTGCAGGAGGGCGGCGCCAACTTGCTGCGCGGCGCGGCGCACGTGCTCGAAGATGCCTGGCGCAGCGCCGCCGATCTGCCGCCCGCCGAGGCGCAACAGTTCGAGGTCGGACGCAACGTGGCCGTCACCCCGGGGCGAGTGGTCCTGCGCAACCGGCTGATCGAGCTGATCCAGTACGCACCGACGACACGCACCGTGCATGCCGAGCCGGTGCTGATCGTGCCGGCATGGATCATGAAGTATTACGTGCTCGACCTGTCGCCGACCAACTCGTTGGTCAAGTACCTGGTCGACCAGGGCTTCACCGTGTTCATGATCTCGTGGAAGAACCCCGACGCAGACGACCGCGATCTGGGCATGGACGACTACGAGCACCTCGGCGTCGAGGCCGCACTCGGGGCGATTCGCCGCATCGTGCCGGGCACCCGCGTTCACGCGGCGGGCTACTGCCTCGGTGGCACGCTGCTGGCGATGGCCGCAGCCGCACTGGGCCGCCGCGGCGATCACAGCCTGCAGACCGTCACCCTGATGGCCGCGCAGACGGACTTCAGCGACCCGGGAGAGCTCGCCCTGTTCATCGACGAGGGCCAGGTCGCGCTCCTCGAGAGCCTGATGGCACAGCGCGGTTACCTGGACAAGCGGCAGATGGCCGGCGCATTCCAGATGCTGCGATCCAACGACCTGATCTGGTCGTATCGCCTCACCAACCAGCTGCTCGGGGAACGCCGCGCGATGACCGACCTGATGGCATGGAACGCCGATGGCACGCGACTGCCATTGCGCATGCATTCGGAGTATTTGCGCGGCCTGTTCCTGAACAACGCGCTCGCGCGCGGCGAATGGATGATCGACGGCCAGCCGATAAACCTGCGCGACATCCGCGTGCCGGTCTTCAGCGTCGGCACGGTCCAGGACCACGTTGCGCCGTGGCGATCGGTCTTCAAGCTGCATGCGCTCACCGACACCGAGCAGACCTTCGTGCTGACAGCCGGTGGCCACAACGTGGGAATCGTCAACCCGCCCGGGTCGGCCTTGTCGAGCTATCGCCTGCACCAGTGGCGCCATGGCGAACGCCTGCTGAGTCCCGACGAGTGGCTGGCGCAGACTGCCTCGGTCCCAGGATCGTGGTGGGAAGCCTGGGCTGACTGGCTGCAGCAGCGCTCGTCGCGAAAGACTCGCCCGCCCCGCATGGGTGCACCCGAAGCGGGGCTGCCCGCACTCGAGGCGGCGCCGGGAAACTACGTGCGGCAACGCTGAGGCCGCCAGCGGCTTGATGCAACGCAAGCGTTCGGCGCGGGGCCTGCGGCAGCATCCGAATGCCACTCACGCGAGGCCCGACCCATGAGCACCCTTCGATCGATTCTTCTGCACATCGACGCATCACCGCGCAGCGTCCAGCGCCTGGCGCTGGCGCACACCTTGGCTGCGCAGCACGACGCGCGGGTCACTGCCCTGTACGCAAGCACGCCGACCGCGCTCAGCCTGCCGTTCGTCATGGGCCAGGGTGCTGCAGAAATGCTGCCGATGCTCCAGCAGCTCGACATCGACTACCGCGACAACATCAAGGCGCTGTTCGATCGCGTGGAGTCGAACACGACAACGCCGGTCGCCTGGAACGAGCTACGCGAAGCGCCGTTGATCCCTGGATTCGTCCGTCGTGCACTGTGCTGTGACCTGCTCGTCCTCGGCCAGCGCGATGCCTCGGACCCGATGACCGTCGGCGTCCCGTCCGACTTCGTTCCGTCGGTGCTGATCGGCAGCGGCCGGCCGGCCTTGGTGGTTCCCTACGTCGACCTCGGCACGACATTCGGGGAGGAAGTGCTCATCGCGTGGAAACCGACGCGCGAGTGTGCGCATGCCGTCTCGGCTGCGATTCCATTCCTGCGGCGCGCGCAGCGCATCCATCTGGTGATCGCCGACGACGCGGACGCGGTCGCCGATCAGGCCCGCGCACTCGAGGACTATCTTCGCCTGCACGGCGTGAAGGCGCCCATTCAGCAGCGCGCGACCGTGACCTCAAGCGAGGCCGGCGAGGTCCTGCTCTCCGTGGCCGCCGACGTCGATGCAGACCTGCTCGTGATGGGCTGCTACGGCCACAGCCGCACACGCGAGCTGGTGCTCGGCGGCGCGACACGCACCGTGCTTCAGTCGATGACGCTGCCCGTGCTGATGGCGCATTGAGCCGCCCACCATGCTTCATCCGGTCCGCCACTTCGCCCTGCCGCTGCTGATCGCCGCCCAGGTCGCCTGGCTTCCGTGGGCCACCGCGCAGGCGCAGCCGGCCGTGACGGACGGGCGCGTCGTTCCTGACTTCGCCTCGCCGCTCGCGAGGGAGGCATCGGTCGTCGTCAGCATCACGACGACACGCCGGGCCGCCCAGGGCGAACTCGGTTTTGCGCCCGACAGCTTTGCGGTGCCGGCGCAGCGCCCCACAGCATCCCGCGACCCGTGGGGCTGGCCCCGACGGGCGGAGCAGGAGCGCAACCTCGCCTCCGGCATCGTGATCGGCAGCGACGGCGAGATCCTCACCAACGCGCACGCCGTCGCCGACGTCGAGCGCGCGATCGTTCGGCTGGCCGACGGCCGCCAGTTCACCGGCAAGGTCATCGGCATCGACAAGACCACCGACGTGGCCTTGCTCAAGATCGAGGCGCATGGATTGCCCGCCGCGGCGATCGGCAGCAGTGCGAGCCTGGTCGCGGGCGAGTGGGTCGTCGCCATCGGATCGCCGTTCGGCCTCGACAACAGCGCAACGGCCGGCATCGTCAGCGCGGCGCGACGCTTCCTGCCAGGCAGCGCAGTGCCATTGATCCAGAGCGATGTCGCGATCAATCCCGGCAGTTCGGGCGGTCCCCTCTTCAACCTGCGCGGCGAAGTGGTCGGCATCAACTCGATGGTCTTCTCGCTCACGGGCGGATACATGGGCGTGTCGTTCTCGGTGCCGATCGACCTCGCGATCCGGATCGCCGACGACCTGCGGTCATTCGGGCGCGTCACGCGCGGCCAAGTCGGCGCGAAGATCCAGGAAGTCACGCCCGACCTCGCCCGCTCGTTCGGGCTGCCCGCTGCACGCGGTGCCTTGGTGCTGCGCGTCGTTCGTGACAGTCCCGCCGAGCGCGGCGGCCTGCGCAGCGGAGATGTCGTGCTGGGCATCGACGGCAACAGCGACGCCGGCTACATGCAAGTGCAGCAGGACGTCGCCGCGGCACGGCCGGGGCAGACGCTGGTGCTGAACGTCTGGCGGCGCGGCGCCATGCAGCACGTCGTGCTGACGGTCGGCGAAGCGCCTGCCGATGTGCCAGCCCGCACCCAGGTGGCGCCAAGTCGTCGCGAAGAGCGCCTCGGACTGAACCTCGGCGAACTGCCGGCAGCGCGCCGCGACAGGCTGGGTTTCGACGGCGGGGTGTCGGTGCTCGAAGCGCATGGCGCGGCATCACTGGGAGGCATCCTGGCCGACGATCTGATCGTCGCGATCGGTGATCGCCCGGTGCGCGACGTCGCGGCGTTCGACGCTGCGCTGGCCGCCGCTCCGGCTGATCGGCCGGTGGCGCTGCTGATCCTGCGCGCCGGGACGCTGGCGTTTGTCGCGGTCGAGCAGAATCACTGACGCGGGAGCACGCGAACCATGACGATCCGCAACCTCGATCGACTGCTGGAGCCGGCATCGATCGCCGTCATCGGCGCGTCGGACCGCCCCGCCAGCGTCGGCGCGACAGTGTGGCGCAACCTGCGTGCCGGGAAGTTCAGCGGACCGATCTACCCCGTCAACCCGAAGCACGCCACACTCGACGGTCAGCCCGTGTTCGCGCGCCCGGCCGATCTGCCGCAAGCGCCCGATCTCGCCGTGCTGTGCACGCCTGCCGACAGCGTCGCCGCGCTGACCGCCCAGCTCGGCCGGCTCGGCACCCGCGCAGCCATCGTGATGACCGCAGGGCTACAGGCGTGGGGGGGGGAATGCCTACGATCGCATTTGCGATGAATTCCATGCCTCGATTGAACGGGCACATCGCCGCGACGCGTTTGAGGAACGTCAATGAACTCGCTGCCCATCCGTCTCTTGTTGATGCGGCTCAAGTCGAACCGTGCATCGCTGACTAAAGTTGTTTGCACCGAGGCAATCCTGCTCACAAGGACATCGGCCCAAATCAACCCCGCAATTTCTTTAGGAGAAGACTCATGCCTGCATTGACCCGCTTCGATCCGATCGACCAGATGTTCCCCGACTTCTTTCGCCGCTTCGCATTGCCGATGCGCCTTGCCGACGACACGCCAGGAGAGATTCGCATCGACGTGACGGAGAAGGACAAGGACTACGAGGTCCGCGCCGAGATTCCAGGCGCCAAGAAGGAAGACATCCGCGTCAAGGTCGAGGGTAACTTTGTCTCCATCTCGGCCGAGGTCAAGAAGGACAAGGAAGAGAAGTCCGGCGGCCGCGTGGTGCTGAAGGAAACGTACTACGGCAGCGCGTCGCGTGGCTTCTCGCTCGCGCACGAGATCGACGCCAAAGCGGTAGTCGCGAAGCTCGAGAACGGCGTCCTGAAGCTGACGCTGCCCAAGCGCGATGCTGGCAGCAGCAAGGTCATCGAGATCCAGTGAACTGGCTTGCGGGCGGCGTCGCTCATGCATGCGATGGTCCTGCACGCGCCCGGCCAGACCTTGCGCCTGGAAGAGCGCGCCGACCCCTCGCCGGGCGCGGGCGAGGTGCGGCTGCGCGTGCAGGCATGCGCGGTCTGCCGCACGGATCTGCACGTCGTCGACGGCGAACTGCCGTCGACCCGGTTTCCGATTGTCCCGGGGCACGAGATCGTCGGCATCGTCGATCGTCTCGGTGCCGAAGTCACGGGCCTGCACCTCGGCCAGCGGGTCGGTGTGCCGTGGCTCGCGCACACGTGTGGAGATTGCGCGTTCTGCCGCCTCGGCCGCGAGAATCTGTGCGACACGCCGCTGTTCACCGGGCACGGTCGCGACGGTGGCTTCGCGACGCATGTCGTGGCGCAGGCTGCGTTCTGTCTGCCTCTCGAGCTTCCCGGCGATGCGGTGCACCTGGCCCCGCTGCTATGCGCCGGACTGATCGGCTGGCGCGCCTTGCGCATGGCAGGAGACGATGCGACCAGCCTCGGTCTCTATGGCTTCGGCGCCGCCGCGCACCTGATCGCACAAGTCGCTCACCATCAGGGGCGCAGAACCTACGCGTTCACTCGACCGGGTGACACGAGGGCACAAGCGTTCGCCCGCTCGCTCGGCGCGACCTGGGCCGGCGGGTCCGACGAGTCGCCGCCTGAGCCACTGGATGCGGCCATCATCTTCGCGCCGGTCGGCGCGCTGGTGCCGCCGGCGCTGCGCGCAGTACGCAAGGGCGGGCGCGTCGTGTGCGGCGGCATCCACATGAGCGATATCCCGTCGTTCCCGTATCGGCTGCTTTGGGAGGAGCGGCAGCTGCTGTCGGTGGCCAACCTGACGCGCGCGGACGCGGCAGAGTTCCTCCGGTTTGCGGCGTCCGTGCCCTTGCAAGTCCGGACCACGACCTACCCGCTGGCACGCACCAACGACGCGCTGGCCGATCTGCGCGCGGGAAAGCTCGAGGGCGTCGCCGTCCTCGTGCCTTGACGAGCCGCGACGAATGCGCCGCGCTAGCCTTGCGTCACATCAATTCATCCGCGGTCGAACACTGAACAATGGCCGGCCATCTTAAGGAGAATGCCATGACCTATCGCAGCCTTCTCGTCCTGCTCGACCACACGTCCTCTTGCGCCGCGCGCGTCGCGTATGCGCTGCGCCTGGCCAAGGATCTCGACTGCCACCTCGTCGGCCTCGCACCGACGGACCTCATCGACCTGTCGGCCGCGCCAAAGGCCGCGGCTTCTCTCAACGAATATGCCGCATTGGTGTGGGATGCACTGCGTGAGCAGGCCGAACGAGCCGCGGATGCCTTCCGCGACGCGTGTCATGCATCGGCCATCAAGTCGTTCGAGGCGGTGATCGATGAGGCCAACAAGGTCGAGTCGCTGGTGCGCCACGCGCGCTGCAGCGACTTGACCGTGCTGACGCAGGCCGACCCTTCCGCCACCAACTTTCACGCAGCCAAGGACCTGGTCGAGAGCGTCATCCTCCACAGCGCTCGACCGACCCTTGTCCTGCCCTATGCGGGCCGCTTCGAAAAGATTGGAAGCCGCGTCCTGGTCGCCTGGAACGACAGCCGCGAGGCCGCTCGCGCCGTGTCGGACGCCCTGCCGCTGCTGCAGCGCGCCGGACAAGTGGAGCTGGCCTCCTGGAGCGAAGGCGCGGCGACCGGGGACAACACCGTGCGCCTGCAACTCGACGCATTGCAGAAGTGGTTGATGTGGCACGGTGTCTCGGCGCAAGTTCGAGTCGACACCGTGGGCGCGGGCATTGCCGACGCCATGCTCTCGCATGCGTCGGACACGAATGCCGACCTGATCGTAATGGGCGCCTATGGCCACGCGCGTTGGGCCGAACGCGTGCTCGGCGGTGCGACAAGGGGCTTGCTGGCGTCGATGACCGTGCCGGTGCTGATGTCGCACTGACGGGCGACGCCGGCCCCGAAGCCTGCGGGCCTTCGCCCGCCCTGGCTTCGCGGCGTGCGGCGAAGCTGTTACCCTTGGATGGCCGGCGTTGCAGAGGCCGGTCTCCATCGGCTTTCGGCTTCGAATCACGCGCGTGAGTTCTGCCACCCACATCGCCATCCTCGACGACGAGGTCGACATCACGCTCCTGCTGGCAAACTACCTGCAGGGTCACGGCTACCGTGTCACCCAGCTGCACAACGGCCGCGCGGTGATGGCACTGATGCAGAACGATCCACCCGCTCTTGTGCTTTTAGACCTGGGGCTGCCCGGCGAAGACGGCTTCTCGATCGCCCGCCAGTTGCGCGAACACTGGCGCTGCGGCCTCGTCATCGTGACCGGCCGGGGCGACTCGGTGGACAAGGTGGTGGGGCTGGAAGTCGGCGCGGACGACTACGTGACCAAGCCCTTCGACTTGCGCGAGCTGGTGGCTCGCATCAAGGCCGTGCTGCGGCGCATCACGCCGGCCGACGGCGCGATCCCCGACGCGATCGCTCAACACGAGGGGCGCGGCACGTTTCGCTTTGCCGGGTGGGAGCTCGACGTGCCTGCACGGCGACTGGTCAGCCCGCAGGGCCGGGACGTGGCGCTGACCACCGGAGAGTTCGATCTGCTGTGCGTGTTCGCCAAGCATCCCGGCCGCGTGCTGTCGCGCGACGCTCTGCTCGAGCAGACCCGCGGCCGCGAAGCCGGTCCGTTCGATCGCACCGTCGACGTGCAGATTGGGCGCCTGCGCAAGAAGCTCGGCGACGACGGGGACGCCCCGAACATCATCAAGTCGGTGCGAAGCGCCGGCTATGTCCTCGTCCCGCCCGTTGCCTCCGGTTGAATCGTCGATGAACACCCCGTCACCCTATCCGTCGCCCTACTCGCCCGCACCTGCCCTGCCCTCCGGAACCGATGCGCAGATCGTGTTCCGCTCGCTCTTCTTTGCCTACCCGGACTCGATGTTGCTCGTGGACCAGGCCGGCGCCATCGTGCTGGCGAACCCGTCCGCCGCCGAGCTCCTGGGCTACTCCGTGGACGAACTGACGGGCCTGAACGTCGACGCCCTGGTGCCCGACAGCATTCGCCCGCGTCACGCGTCCTACCGCGAAGCCTACGGACACGCACCGCGGGCCAGGCCCATGGGCACCCAGATGGAGCTCGTCGCAAAGCGCAAGGACGGCGCCGAAGTAATGGTCGAGATCGCTCTCAGCCCGTTGCAGAGTCAGGGCGTCCCGCTGGTGGTGGCCGCGATCCGCGGCATCGGCGCCTACCCACGCGTCAAACAGGCGCTGCAGCGCGCACGCTACAGCGAACATCTGGCGCAGCTGGGTCGGTTCGCCGTCGATGCGCGTGATCCGCAGGCGGTCGTCGACCAGGTGCCGGCGATCGCTGCGGCGGCGCTCGAGGTCGACGTGGCCAGAGTCTTTCTGCTCGACGGCGACCGCGCAGCACTGCGCGTCGCGAGCGGCGTCGGCAGCGTCCCCGGCGAAGAGGTCGGCGCGCGCATTCCATACCGGCCCGACGCATCGCCCGGCCTCGTGCTCGCGCTCGGGCAGTCGCTGGTGGTGCCTGACTATCGCATCGAGCGGCGTTTCGTCGTGCCGCAGGCCTACCTCGACGCCGGCCTGATCAGTTCGCTGGTCGTGCCGGTCTCGGACCGCGGGCGCACGATCGGCGCGCTCGCGGTCCGATCGCGACAGGGCCGGCAGTTCGGCGACGACGAGTTGCGGTTCCTCGAGTCCGCCGCCAGCCTGCTGGCCACCAGCCTGCAGCGCGCGCAGTCCGAGGAAGCCCTCAACCACGCTCAGCGGCTCGAGAGCGTCGGTCAGTTGACCGGCGGCATTGCCCACGACTTCAACAACCTGCTGACGGTGATTCAAGGCAATCTGCAGGTGCTGGACGAACTCGCGCCCGACGCGGACGACTCGTACCGAAAGCAACTGATCGCCGCGGCAACGAGAGCCAGCCGGCGCGGCGCCGAACTCACCGCGAAGCTGCTCGCGTTCTCGCGCCGGCAGGTTCTGCAGCCGGCGCAGGTCGACGTGGGCACGATGCTCCAGTCATTGGCGGACATGCTGCGCCGCACGCTGGACCAGCGCATTCGCATCGAGGTCGACATGATCTTCGAGTGCCCGCCCGTGCTCGCCGATCCGTCTCATCTCGAATCCGCGCTGCTGAACATCGCGATCAACGCGCGCGACGCCATGCCCGATGGCGGCACCTTGCGCTTTCGCGTTGCGCCATGTGGTGCACTGCCCGGCGACATTCGCACCGAACTCGACGACCCCAGTGCGCCGGACGACGGCTTCGTCGCGATATCCATCGCCGACACCGGCAGCGGCATGCCCGACGAAGTCAAGGAACGCGCGTTCGAGCCGTTCTTCACGACGAAGGAAGCCGGTCGCGGCACGGGCCTGGGTCTGAGCACCGTGTACGGGTTCGTCAAGCAGTCCAAGGGAGCGATCAAGATCGACAGCGCGCCGGGGGCCGGCACCACGCTGACGCTGTACATCCCAAGGCCCTGGGACGTCGCGGCGCCCGCGCCGGCCACCGCGGGCGCCAGCCATGCCGTACCGGCGGGCCTGGAGGTGCTGCTGGTCGAGGACGACGCCGAAGTGCGCACCGTGGTTCGCGCGTTTCTCGACACGCTGGGATGCAAGGTGTCCGTGGCCTCGAGCGCCGAGCAGGCCTTGCTCGCCCTCGGACCCGATGCACGCTTCGACCTGCTGCTCACCGACATCGCCCTCGGCGCGGGCATGCGCGGCACCGAATTGGCCGCGCTGGCGCAAGAGCGCTTCCCTGCGCTCGCCATCCTGCTGATGTCGGGTTACTCGGCCGAGTTGCTCGACGCCGATCGCGATTCGCCGGCGAACTGGGAGTTGCTGCGCAAGCCCTACTCGCGCGAGGAACTCGCATTTGCGCTGGCACGCGTGCTCGGCACGTTTACGACGGTTGATCCCTGACCCTTGCGCACACCTCAGCGCGCAACCACGATGCGCTTGATCTTGCCGGTTCGCCCCGCCTGAGCCGGCTCGTCAGCGCGGCAGCGGATGCGGATGCCCGCCGCGCCCTGGCGCGCGAGGAACTCGCCGAGCATCTCGCGGGCCCGTTGCAGCACCGGGCCGGCATCCGCACCGCTCATGCCCGTGCGCAACAGCAATTCACGCGGCCCGCGCTGAATGAGCTGGAAGTCGAAGAGCCCGGCCTCTTCCTCCAGCACCGTGCTCAGGGCCAGCGGCGCCACGCTCACCGTGTCCCCGCGTGCGGTGCGCAGGTGCAGCGTATCGTCCGCGCGGCCTTGCACGTCGATCCTCGGCAGATGCGAGCCGCAGGCGCAAGCCTGCGCATGCAGCGTCACCCGATCGCCCAGGTCGTAGCGGATCAAGGGCTGCACGTGGTTGGCCAGATTGGTGAGCAAGGTGGTGGTGCCCATCACGCCAGGTGGCACGGCGCGGCCGTACTCGTCGACCGACTCGAGGATCGCCCAGTCGCTGTTCAAGTGCAGATGGCCCAGCCGGCATTCGGACGCTAGCGACAGGAACTCCGAGGCGCCGTAGCTGTCGGCGACCGGGCAGCCGAACGCCGCCTGCACGAAACGCCGCTTGGCCGGCGAGAACGTTTCGCCGCCGGTCCAGATCTCGCGCGGTTCGATCCGAAGGCGTCCGGCAAGATGCTCCGACGCGAGCAGCACCGCGGCGCTCGGGTAGGTCGCGAGGACCGTGGGCGCCAGCGCGTTCAACCGATCCACCAGCTCGGGCATCGGCAACAAGAGCGACATGCCGTGCATGCACGTGGCGAGCACCGGGTTGAGTCGCCGCAGGCGCTCGATCGACGCGACGCTCGCGAAGTGCCCGCCGACCGCGCCGACGAACGCGCTTCGCTCCTCGAGACCCCACGGGTCCAGCCATCGCTGCAAGGGTCGCAACGCCGGCCGGCGCAACGCCTCGAGCGCATCGTAGGTCGCCATCGCGGCGCCGTCCTGGACGAAGATGCCGGGTTCACCGCTGCTGCCCGAGCTTTCCCACACCGTGTAGCGTTCGAGGAACGGCTTGCCGATGCGCGCCGGGTCGGCGATGAAGGAGCGCAGCGCATCGAGGCGCAATTCGGGGTCGCCGACCCAGTCGTCGAAACGCCCCATCAACGTGGCCTTGTGCATGATCGGCAACTGCTGCAGGGCCAGCGTGGACGTGTCGCGGCCGCGCAGCATCCGCCGGTACAGCGGCGAGTCGCGGGCAGCAGTCGCCAGCAGCGCATCCAACCGGCTCCTCTGGCGTGCGGCCAGCCCGGCATCGTCTGCAAGCGACGCGGCAGCGACGTCCGCGGCGATGGCACACGCGCGCCACGCGTCGAACGGTGGCGGCGCGCTGCTGCCCACGCTCACTCCCTGGCGAAGCCGACGGTCTGCGACAGCAGCACTTGCTGGTCGTGGGACAGGCCGAGCGAGTGCGCAATGGCTTGCCGGTCTATCCAGGCCCGGAGCACGGTGGCGAGCCCGGCGCTCGCGGCGAAGAGATAGACGTTCTGCGCGATTGCGCCGGCCGCGACGTTCGAGAACGCCTCGCGCTGCGATACCGGCACCATCTTCATCCGGCCGCGATCGGCGACGTAGACAAGATCGAGCGGGGCCTCGTCGACGAAGTCCTGGTACCCCGTCACACGCCGCAGGTCCTGCGCGCAGATGAGCAGCAACGCATGCGATGCCGAGTCGAAGCGATAGGCGCCGGACGGTAGCGCGACCACGATGTCGATCTCGCACGCGTCGAGCGCAGAGGGCGCCGTGCGGCCGCCGTCGGCGCGGTTGACGCCGTCGGCCGCCCACAAGAGGGTCGACAGCATCTCCATCGGCAACGCGTCGCGTCGGAATTCGCGCGACGAGCGGCGTTTGCCGAGCGACTCGAGCAAGCGAGCACCGCCGCTGAGCTCCGGCGGAGGCAATTCGATCATGGTTGCCGCATCTCCGACCGGTGGCCTCGGATGCAGCGCGCCCATCGCGCCCAGCACCAGTTTGGTCAGCGTGCCCATCGCAGCGCGGCCGCAACGTTGATCGCGATGCAAGTTGGGACAATCATGGCGCGCTCCTGAGAAGTGACGGTATGGAAGAAAGGCATTCGATCACCACTGCCGTGCGCCAGGTTTGCGCTGGATCAGCCCGCTCCGACGCAACCCATGCCGCAATCGCCTTCGCTGCGCCACACCGTTCCGACGACCGATGACACCTGCATCCAAGCCACCCTCGTCGCGCCCTGCCGACCGCCCGCTGCGGGTTCTCTCGCTCGCCGGCGGCGGCTTTCTGGGCCTGTACACCGCGGTCGTGCTGGAAGCACTCGAGGCCCAGGCCGGGGTGCCGCTCGCGCGCCGCTTCGATCTGCTTGCCGGCACGTCGATCGGTGGCGTGCTCGCGCTCGCGCTGGCCTTCGAGATCCCGATGTCGCGGCTCGTGCGCCTGTTCAAGGAACAGGGGCCGGCGGTGTTCTCGAGGCGCGCGCTGCCCAGCGGCACCCTGAGCCGCCTGCTCGACCTCAGTCGATCGGTGCTTGGGCCCAAGTACTCGGGCGAGGCCTTGCGCGCAGCGCTGCAAGCCGATATCGGCGACCGGCGCCTCGCCGAGGCCTTGCACCCGGTGGTCATCCCGGCAGTCGACGTCGAGCGGTGCCGGACCAAGGTGTTCAAGACGCCGCATGCGCCCGCCTCGCAAGGCGACGGCGCGCTGCGCGCCGTCGACGTCGCGATGGCAGCGTGCGCCGCCCCTTCCTATTTCCCGGCCGTCCGGATCGGCAGCCGGCTGTATGCCGATGGCGGTCTGTTCGCGGTGGCACCTGACCAGGTGGCGCTGCACGAGCTCGAGCACTTCATGGGTGTCGACCCGAAGCAGGTCTCGATGTTGTCGATCGGCACGGCCACGGCCCACTATCGGCCTGCCGAGGGCGTGCACGACGATTCGGGCGCAGTCGGGTGGCTGGCCGACGGGCGGCTGGTGCTGACGCTGCTGTCCGCGCAGCAGCAACATGTGCAAGCGATGCTGCAAGACCGCCTGGGCGACCGCTACCTTTGCCTGGACGCCGACTGGCCGCCCGATGCGGGCCTGGGCATCGACGTGGCCACACTCGCAGCCATCGACACGCTGAGTGGCTTGGCCCGGTCGACCGTCCGCGATGCGGACCCGCGACGCCTGGCAATGTTCCTATCGTGAACGGGTGAGCGTGCGCTCGTGGCCGAGCTGGCAGACCGCGCAGCGCTGTGCTGCAGGCTGCACCCGAAGGCGCTCGAGTGGAATCGGCTCGTTGCATTCCAGGCAGTTGCCGTAGGTTCCGGCATCGAGACGCTTCAACGCGAGCTCGACCTGCGCGAGTTCGTCGATGTCGCGTTGCTCCTGGGCGCTATCGATGTCTTCGAGTTGCTGCTGCAGCGCGCCGTCCTTCTGGTCAGACACTTCGGTCGTGTCTACCGCTGTCGCCTCCTGGCGTGCCAGTTGCGCGGCATGAACCTCGGCGCGCAGTTCTGTTTGGCGATGGGTCAACAGGTCACGCAGCATCGTCAGGTGAGTCTGGGTAGCGAGATCCATGAGGCCTCCGGTCATTCGAGCACTGACCTGCAGCGCGATGTCGACGATTCTGGAATTGCAGGGTTCGGCAGCGGTTGATGCACATCAATCGGACGCAGTGCGGCGCAGCTTCCGCGCACCACTGATCGTTCCCTGATCTATCGCAAGCCGCGCTGCCCGCCCGCGCCTAGATTGAGAACTGGCATGGCGGTTCCGGAGATGTAGCCGTCACGAGCCGCGACCAAGCAACTGTGAGTGAAAGGAAGATCATCCTGAAGACGGATGCCGATCTGAAGCGAGACGTGACGGCCGAACTGGCCTGAGACCCGAGTGTCGACTCCACCGCCATCGGCGTGGCAGCGAAGGACGGTGTCGTGACGTTGACCGGCCACATCGACACGTTCGCCCAGAAGCGCGCCGCGGCGCGCGCGGTGCGACGGGTCACGGGAGTGAAAGCGATCGCGCTCGAGCTCGACGTGAAACTCGCACCGAACCACAAGCGAAGCGATACCGACATCGCGCTCAGCGCCGAGCACGCGCTGAAGTGGAACACGCTGGTTCCGACAGACAAGATCCGCCTCGTCGTCGACAACGGCTGGGTCACATTGCGCGGCGAGGTGGACTGGGAATTCCAGCGGCGCACGATCGAGAAGGCTGTCCGGCCGCTGATGGGCGTGGTCGGCATCAGCAACGAGATCACACTGCGGATTCGTCCGCTGGCGGCCAACGTGTCCCGCAAGATCGAGGAAGCGCTGACGCGTCAGGCGGTTCGCGAGGCCAAGCACATCCAGGTCAGCGTCGGCGGCACGACGGTCAAGCTCACCGGCAAAGTGCATTCGTGGCAGGAACGCGACGCCGCTCAGGGCGTGGCCTGGACCGCACCCGGCGTGCGTGCCGTCATCAACGAGTTGAATGTCGGCTAAGGGTTGCGCTCGCGGTCCGTCGCTACCGCGCGCACCGCTTCGGCCAGTGGGATCGTCACGTCGATCGCATTGGTCGGATGCTGCAATGTGTGGCAGCTGACGATGCGTGACGCACCCGCTGCTTCGAGCACCGTGAGCGCGTCGCCGGCGAATACCGGGTGCACGCCGATGCAGATCGGCGCAGCGAGCCCCATTGCGACGAGTTCGCGCACTGTTGTTGCCATCGTCTGCCCACTGGAGATGATGTCGTCGACCAGAACCGGCGTCCGGCCCCGAAGGGGATCCAGGTCGGGCAACGTGAGTTCCACGCTTCGGTCGCCGCTGCGATGCTTGCGCAGCACGCTGTAGCAACAGTCGGCTCGTGCAGCCACGTCGCGGACCCACTGCTCGCTCTCTTCGTCAGGCCCGACGATGTGCGGATTCATCACCTCGGTTCGAACCCAGGCGGCGATCGACGCAGCGCTCGGCACTGCCACGGCACGAAGGTCGTAGATGGCATCGAGCGAGGCCACGCGATGCAGGTGTGGGTCCATCGTCACCAGCCATGCGAACGCGTTCGAAACGAGCCTGGCAAAACTGCGTGACGTGATGGCCTCGCCCGCGTGAAAGCGGATGTCCTGGCGCATGTACGGCAGATAGGGCGCGACCAGACCGACGCTGGACGCGCCGAGTTCGCGCAGCGCGTCGGCGAGGAAGAGAAGTCCAGGCAGTTGCGGGTCCGGATCGCGCAGCTGCGCGACGACGGCAACGTGCTGCCCCTGAACCTCGTCGAGCATGCGCAGATAGATCTCCCGGTCGGGAAAACGCCGACTTTCCAGGCGGCATCGCGCGACGCCCAGGTGCTCGGCAATCTGCTCGCCACAATGCTCCGAACCCGGCATCGCGACCACGCAAAGATTCATGACCGATCGATCTCCACGATGGGAAGCTGCGCGTCTATGTAGGTCAGTGCATAGGCAAGCTCGCCGGATGTCTGGGCATGCAGCGTGAACAGAGGCTGCCCCTTGGCAATACTGTCCCCGAGCCGCACGTGGATCACAGCTCCCGCCGCGGGATCCTGCGGCGCGCCGGCCAACTTCGCGGCGCGCGCGAGCCGGCGGTTGTCGATCGCACCGATCCGTCCGTCGTGCGGCGCCGTCACGACCTCGCGAAACGGTGCCTGCGCAGGCTCGCGCATGCCGCCCTGCGCCTCGCAGATCGCGACGAACTTGTCGAGCGCCAGACCGCTGTCGAGCGTGCGCTCGGCCAAGGTGCGGCCCGTGCCCTGTGCGGCACGCCCGGCCATCTCGAGCAGCGTGCCGGCGAGCACGAGGGAGCGCTCGCGCAGGTCCTGCGGCGCGTCGGCGTCGCGGCGCAGGACCGCCATCACGTCCATCGCTTCGAGCGCCGGGCCGATCCCTCGCCCCACCGGTTGACGGCCATCGCTCAGGATCACCCGCACCTCGAGCCCGACGGCAGCACCGACGGTGACCAGGCTGGCGCCGAGCGATTGCGCCGCAGCGTTGCTACGCACCTTTGCGGTCGGCCCGACCGGAATGTCGATCAACACACGTTCGGAGCCGGCCGCGAGCTTCTTCGAGAGGACCGAAGCGACTAGCTGTGCTTCGCTGTCGAGATCCAGCGGCCGCTCGACCCGGATCAGCACGTCGTCCGCAGGGCTGAGGCGTGCTCCGGTGCCCCAGGCAATGAAGGCACCCTCTCGTTCGACGACGCGGCGCATCGTGGCCATGTCCAGATTCACCGGCGCGAGGGTCTCCATCGTGTCGGCCGTGCCGGCGGGCGACGTGATCGCACGCGACGACGTCTTCGGCATGATCACCCCGCAGGCCGCGACGATGGGAACGATGATCATCGTGGTCCGGTTGCCCGGCAGCCCGCCGACGCAATGCTTGTCCATCACCGGCGCCAACGGCCAGCGGATCCGCTCGCCCGTGTCGACCATCGCCCGCGTCAGCGCAACGATCTCGTCCTGATCGAGCCGGCCGCCGGCGCAGGCGGTGACGAACGCGGCCAGGTGAATGTCCGAGACGCGGCCGTGGCTCACGTCGTCGATCAGCGAGCGCATTGACGGATAGTCGAGCCTGCGCCCATAGACCTTCGCGCGCAGGAAGGTGAGCGATTCGAGCGGCCGTGCATGGCGCACGATCACCTCTTCGCCCTCCTCCAGCCCCAGCAGCTTCCAGGCGGCGTCGGACAGCGCAGCCTCCTCGTCGCCGAGCCAATCGGCCGCGACGTGATGCAGGATCGCGAGCACTTCGCGGCCGTTGGCAACGACCTCCACCTGTGTCTGGGCCTCGAAACCCTCGGCGCGGCACACCGCGCAGTCGCTGCGCATGTAGACGACGGGCTGCTGATAGGTGTCGATCAACGCACGGCGCGCCCGCAGGCGCCCGGTGGTCGCGGGCTGCTGGACAGGCAGCATCACAGCTCGACTGTGTCGCGGTACTCAGGCACCGTGCAGGGCCAGCGATGTCGTTCCTCGATCGCCTGGCGCAACGCATCCGCGGCAACCGGTTCGCCATGGGTCACGAACACGCGCTGCGGTGCCGACGGCAATGCACCGATCCAAGCCAGCAGCTCGTCTCGATCGGCATGCGCCGACAAGGAATCGAGTTGCGCCACCTCGGCGCGAATGGGCACCTGCTGGCCGTGGATCTTGACCGTGCGCGCTCCGGCAACCATCGCCGCACCGCGTGTGCCTGCCGCCTGAAACCCCGAGAAAAGAATGCTGTTGCGCGGGTCCGGCGCGAATGCCTTCAGGTGATGCAGGACACGCCCGCCCGAGGCCATGCCGCTGGCCGAGATGATGACCGCCGGAAAGCGCATGTCGTTCAGGCGCTTGGATTCCTCCACGCTGTTCACGATTCGCGCCGCGGCGCCCATCGCGGTGCACTGCTCGGGGGTCAGGCGGTGCTCCACCCCATGCTGTTGGTAGATGTGCGTCGCATCGGCCGCCATCGGGCTGTTGAGGAAGGCCGGCAGGTCGGGGATGCGGCGTTGCTCGCGAAGCAGATGAAGGGCGTACAGAAGGGCCTGCGCGCGCCCGACTGCGAATGACGGAATCACAACCACGCCGCCGCGCGCGGCAGTGCGATTGATCACGCTGGCGAGCTCGGTCAGCGGGTCCGTCGCAGCATGGGTGCGGTCGCCATAGGTCGACTCGATGATCACCGTGTCCGCCGTTTCGGGCAGATCAGGCGGAACCATCAGCAGATCGTTTGCGCGCCCCAGGTCGCCTGAAAACAGGATCGAACCACCCTCCCATTGCACCCGCACGCTGGCGGCTCCGAGCAGGTGGCCGGCGCGGCGCAGTTGGACGCGAACGCCCGGTATCGGCTCGAAGCCCTCGTTGAACTCGCGAGTGGTGAACCGATGCAGCGCCGAGCGCGCGTCCTCTTCGGTGTAGAGCGGCAAGGCGGGATGATGCTTCGAGAAGCCGTGCCGGTTGGCGTAGTCGGCCTCTTCCTCCAGCAACCTTCCCGAGTCCGGCAGGATCAGGCCGCACAGGTCGCGAGTCGCGGAAGTGCAGTACACACGCCCACGGAAGCCGAGCTGCACGAGACGAGGAATGAAGCCGCTGTGGTCAAGGTGTGCATGGGTGAGGACGACCGCGTCGATCTCTGACGGTGCGACCGGGAACCGATCCCAGTTGCGCAAGCGCAGCTGTTTCAGCCCTTGGTACAGCCCAGCGTCGACCAGGAGCCGCCGCCCCTCGCGCTCCAGCAGGTACTTGGACCCGGTCACGGTTCCGATACCGCCGAGAAATGTGAGTCGCATGGCACTCTCCTTCGATCTGTTGCACCGCCCCACGATAGATCGGCCGTTGGTCGGCGGCTTGATCGGCATCAAACCGATCCGTTGACGCGTGTCTACGATCGGGGTCGACATCAGTTTCAAGAACGCGCGGCCGGCTTTCAGTCATGGACATCCTGATCTCGATCGCCAGGTGGCTCGCCCTGTCGGCCGGCGCCATCATCCTTTTCGGCGCGTTGCTGGTGGGTCTGCTCGCCTGGCTTTTGAACCGACCCGTGGACTGACCGTCCGTCCGACCGCTGCGCCGTTGCCGGCAGCAGGCTCAAGCCACTCTTTGGCCTGGAAAATCGATTTCAACCGACAGCCCTCCGAGGGATCTCGACCTGGCCACGCGCACGACGGCTTGGTGTACGGCTGCGATGCGACGCGTGATGGACCAGCCCAACCCGCTTCCTTCCTGCCCACTACCGACAACGCGGAAGAACCGCTTTCCCAAGCGCTCCATGTCGTCGGATGACATGCCGGGACCACCGTCATCGAGGGATAGCTCTACGACACCCTGCGCATTCGAGACGGCGAGCTTCACAGTCGCGCCCGAAGGGCTGTACCGAATGGCGTTGTCGACCAGATTGCGGATCATCACCGAGAGCAGCGTGGCGTCTCCTCGCACCGTGCACGGTTCGGTGGCGTCGACCTCGATGCCCTGCCGCTTGCCCAGGGCAAGCGGAGCGGCATCGGCAACAACCTGTCGGGCCAGTGCGGCCAGGTCGACGGCAACGAGCACATGCTCCGCGCCCGATTCGAGCCGGGACAAGATCAGCAGCTGTTCGACCAAGCGCGCGGCTCGGTCGCATCCCTGCAGCGTGGCCTGCAGTGCGTGCAACCGTTCGGCGTCCGCCGCCGCTCCCAGCGCAACCTGCGCCTGCGCGCGGATGGCGGCGATCGGGGTTCGCAACTCGTGCGCCGCGTCCGCGGTGAATCGGCGCTCCGACTCCAGCAAGTCAGCGATCCGCTCGAACAGGCGATTCAAGGCGTCGAGCATCGGCGTCATCTCGGACGGCGCACCCTTCACGGCGATCGGCTGCAGGGCTTGCGGGCTTCGCTGCGCCAGTGCACGCCCGACGAGTCGCAGCGGTGCCACCCCTTGACGCACTGCCCACCAGGCCGCCAAGGCCAGAAGCGGTAGCGCCAACAACATGGGACCCAGCGAACTTCGCAGCACGGCCCACAGGATCGAGTTCCGCGACTCGACCTGCTCACCCACGAAGACCTGCACGTCTCGCTCGCGCCCACGGGTGGCGAACACGCGCCATGCCGTACCGCCGATTGCGATCGTCCTGAATCCATCGGGTGCGCGCCCTGTGAACTCGAGCATCGGCTCGGCAGGCGCATTGGATGAGCGCTGGGCCAGCGTGCCTTCGTGAAAGACCTGGAACGCCACCTTCGGCGCATAGCGGTGCAGCGTCGGCGCATCGACTCCGCGATGGTCGTCGTCGATCTCGGCAGCCTGCTGCACCACGAGCAGGGCCGCGGCTTGGGCCAGATGGCTGTCGAGCAGTTCATCGAGCTCGTGGCGCACATCGATCCAGGTCAACGTGGCGGTCGCGAGCCAGACGCCGACGACAAGCCCGAGCACCAGCAACAACAGCCGGCCCTGCAGCGAGCGCGGCATTCTCATGGGAGCTTCAGGAGTTCGCGCGCCAGCACATAGCCCACGCCACGCACGGTCTGGATGAGCGCGCTACCGAGCTTGCGCCGCAAGTGGTGGACGTGCACCTCGATGGCGTTGCTCTCGACTTCCTGGCCCCAGCTGTAGAGATGCTGTTCGAGCTGCTCGCGAGACAGGACCCGTCCGGCGTTCAGCATCAACGCGTGCAGCAAATCGAACTCGCGCGCCGACAGGGTCACCAGTACCCCGGCCTGCGTCACTGTGCGGGCCGCCGGATCCAGCGCCACACCCTGCACGGTCAAGCGCTCCTGAGGCTGGCCGTGCGCACGACGCACGAGCGCACGCAGCCGAGCCGCCAACTCGTTCAGATCGATCGGCTTCACGACGTAGTCATCAGCACCGACGTCGAGGCCGCGTATGCGGTCGGGGACGGCATCGCGCGCGGTCAGAACCAGCACCGGCAGCGTGATGCCTGCCCGGCGAATGGATGCCAGGACTTCCATGCCGTCCTTCAAGGGCAACCCGAGGTCCAGCACCGCGGCTGCGTAGGATTGCGTGCGCAGTTCTCGCTCTGCGGCATCACCGTCGCGCACCCAATCGACCAGGAATCCAAGCTGGCGCAAACCCGCGCGCAGGCCATCGCCCAGCAGCGGATCGTCTTCGGCGAGCAGGATGCGCATCGTGTGGATTGTCCGCCGGGACAGTCGCGTATCAGTCGTCGTCGCGGTCGTGACTCTTGACGGATGCCGCGGCGTCGCTGGCAGCACCCGTCGGCGCACCGCTGTTCCACTGCATCCACCAGAATCCCAACACGGCCGCGAGCATCAGCACGGCTACGCTGCGCCAGGCGCTGCGCACAGCATCCTCCGGCCGAGCCAGCTTGCGGCCGCTCACCATCGCACCGATCAGGTTGTCGCGGTGCAGCCAGGAGCCGAGCAACACGCCGGCAACGTGCACGCCGACGATGGCCAGCATCGCGTTGGCTGCGCCCTCGTGCAGTTCTTCGAGCCAGCCGACGCCGACGTCGTTGTACGTTGCCCAGCCCGCTGCCGTGACGACCACGGTCATCCCGAGCAGCGCGACGATGGCCAGCGCGCCGGCCGGGTTGTGGCCCGCCACCTGCTCTGACGGCCCGGCGGCGAGCCCGCGCAGATAGCGCAACACCGCAGCAGGTCCACGGACGAAGCTCGCGAACCGTGCGTGCCGTGTGCCGACGAACCCCCACAACACCCGAAACGCCACCAGGCCCGCCATCGTGTAGCCGAGCGTCACGTGCACGAGGCGCCAGCGTTCGCTCTCGGCGGTGAGGTAGGCGCCGGCGAAACTGAGAACCATCAGCCAGTGGAAGACGCGCACCGGCGCATCCCAGACCAGCACTTTGCGGACTGGGCGTGCGCCCGCAGATTCGGTGGCCGGGGAATCAGCGGGGGATGCGGACGGCGTGTTCATTGAAATCTCCTTGGTCAGCCTGCGTGTGGCACGCGGCGCAGTTGGCGGCACTCTTCACGGCGGGGCGCTTCCACACGGCGGCCGGGACTTCGTCGTGCTTGCGAATGAACCACGCGGACTGCGTGATCCGGTCCTCGGGCGGTACCTCGCGCACCCGCCGGTAGGTGCTGGCGTTCGCACTGAGCCAGGTCGCGAGTTCATTCACAGTGGCCGCGTCGAGCGACGCGTCAGTCCCGTAGTGATGCGGCAGGTTGTCCAGCAGCCGGCGCCACGAGTCGGCAGGCAGCATGCCGGGCGGAAAAGCCACGTGGCAGGCGGCGCACTCCTGCTTGTACTTCGGGAGCAGAGCCACGCCCGACGCACGTTGATCGCCACCTGCGAACGCCGCATGGCTTGCGACGAGCGAGACGACGGCGGCCCAGGATCTTCGATGGAACAAGCCGCGGCGATTCATTTGAGCGTCCTCAGCCAGGCGATCACGTCGGCCTTCTCCGCGGCACTGCACTCGCACCCCATGACGTCGTTGCAATTGCGGCGGAACCACTTTTCGGTCTTCGCGGCATCCACGAGTCGCTCCGGGTTGAACGCCGGCGCCAATGGTGCGATGGGCTTGCCCGTGGAGACGTGCTTGCCTGCCTGTGTCGGCACGGCCCCGTGGCATGACGAGCAACTCCAGTCACGGCCATGGCGAGTCGTGAACAGCCGTTGGCCCCGGTCAGGAGCCGCTGTGGTGCCCGCCAGGGCGCTGTAGGCTCCCTGCAGATCCAGGGGTGTCGCGGCGTACGCTCCAATGGGTATGGCACCGGCGATCAGCGCGGTGCCGACATGTCGAATCAGGCTGGAATGGGTCATGGCTTCTCCTTGCTCGCCATGGTGCCGACGCTGCCTTAGCGTTTTCTTATGGGCCAACGGCCGCTGCGTTCAGCCATTCTTAAGGCACGGCGACGAAGCTCAATGCATCGACTGCTTCACTCCAAAGGCCACTCATGAACCCACTTAAATGCTCGTTCGTCCGGCAATTCGCCGGTGCCGTTGTCGCTGCGTTGATTCCTGTGGTGCTGGTTGCGTTCTGGTCCATCCCGTTCAATCTTGGCGGCCATCCGGGCGAGGTACGCGCTGCCACGATGCCGACGCCGACTCACATGACATAAGTGCCGCGTTGCACCACTGCCAGCGCCGTGCTCCGCTTCGCGATCCCGATCGTCGGACCGGAGCTGATCATCTTGGGCCGACTTCGCCTAGTCACCGGTCGACAGTGGCGGCTTTGGCGACCGTGCGCGACGCCGACCGTGACCAGCGAACCAGTGTCCATGTCGCTGCACTGAGTGATCAGCAGCGCCGGAATAGGCGACTAGCCGCCACGCGGCCCAGGCCGCCGGCACGCCGAGCAACGCGAGCACCCAGCGCGCGTCGAGTTCGGCGGGCAAGCCGAATGCCGCGCTCGCGCCGGGAATCAGCAGCACTGCCAGGCCGAGCACGCAGACCCCGAGGCGGAGCCACTCGAAGGCCGGATTGACACGCGGCGCTCGCCCGCCGCGAAACCATCGCAGCATCGCGAGGTTCCCGACCACGATCGTCACGAGCGCGGCCAGGCGCAGGCCCTCGTCGGACAGCTGGGCCATGTGACCCAGCCACTGCGAGGCGACGACGGCGAGCAGCGCGACGCCACCCACCGTCAATGCGCGCCGCACGGCGGCCAGGCTGAACAACCGGTCTTCAGGCCGCCGCGGGGGCATCTGCATGCCATTGGGCGCGAGTGCCTCCGCTTCCAACACGAGCGAACAAGCGGGGTCGATGATCAGCTCGAACAGGACCACGTGCAGCGGCAGCAGCAACACCGGCCCGCCGAACAGCGGCAACAAGGCGAGCCCGACGATCGGCACGTGCACCGCGAAGAGATAGCCCATGGCACGTTGCAGATTCGCAAAGATTCGACGGCCGGCGCGCACGGCATCGACCAGCGATGCGAATCGGTCGTCCAGCAGCACGATGGCCGCAGCCTCGCGAGCCACATCTGTGCCCCGCTGGCCCATCGCGACCCCGACGTCGGCCGCTCGCAACGCCGGCCCGTCGTTGACGCCATCGCCGGTCATCGCGACCACCTCGCCGCGGCGTTGCAGCGCCTGAACGATCCTCAGCTTCTGCGCCGGGGTCACGCGCGCGAACACCGCGACTCGGGCGATGGCGAGTTCCAGTTCGAGCTCATTCATCGCATCGAGCTGCGCGCCGCTCAACACTGCACTGTCGTCCGCCTCCTCCACCAGGCCGGCCTGGTGGGCGATCGCAAGCGCCGTCGCCGCGGCATCGCCGGTGATCATGACGACGCGCACTCCCGCGCGGCGGCAATCCAGCAACGCCGGGGCGACATCGTCGCGAAGCGGATCCTCGAAGGCGATCAGTCCGACTGCCTCGTAGCCCGACTCCGGCACGGCAACCCCTTCGGGACAATGCGTGCGTGCAACGGCGATCACGCGCAGCCCCTGCCGCGCCCACGCCTGTGCCTGCGCGCCCAGCCGTTGCAGTCGCGTCGCCGAGTCGGCACACAGCGCGAGCACGGCTTCGGGCGCTCCCTTGACGGCGATGAGACAGCGCTCGTCGCCGTCGATGCGCCAGCGCTGACGCATGAATGGCCGGCCCGCGACGACGCCTTCGCGTCGCTGCAGCTGAGCTGCATCGGCCAGGAGACCTGGTGCGGGCAGCAGCCTGAAGATGGCCTGATCCATCGGCTCGATGCCTTCCTTCACGCTCGCCAGAGCGGCAGTGTGGAGCAGCGACTCAAAACCGGCGGGCGCCGTTTCGCCGGATGTTCGCTGTGCGCCGGTCGCACCGTCGTCCAAGGCCGCGACTTCCATGCGATTGCATGTCAGCGTGCCGGTCTTGTCGACGCACAGCACGGTCGTCGTCCCGAGCGTCTCGATCGCCTGAGGCTGGCGTGTCAGCACCTGCGCTCGAGCGAGGCGCCATGCGCCGAGTGCCAACATCACCGTCCAGACAACCGCGAACTCCTCGGGGACGATGGACATCGCGAGAGTCAGGCCGACCAGCAGCCCCTTCGTCCACGATCCTTCATGCCATGCGAAGACCAAGGCGGCGAACACGCAGGTCAACAGGGCAACCACCGCCACGACTCGCACCAGGCTCGTCAACTCCAGTTGCAGGCGGCCCTTGCGCGGAGCAAGCGCGGCGATGGATCCTCCGATCTTGCCGAGCGCGGTGTGCACACCCGTCTCGGTGACGATCGCGACGCCGTCGCCCTGGACCACCAGCGTGCCGCAATGCAGTCGAGCGGCCCCCGCATCGGGCGTTGTGCCATCTTTGTCGATCGGGACCGACTCGCCGGTAAGCAGCGACTCGTCGACCCGCATCGAGTGCGATTGAAGAAGCTGCGCGTCGCATGCCAGCCGGTCACCCTCCTGCACGATCAGTCGGTCGCCGGGCACCAGGTCCTGGCTCGCAATGCGCTTGACCGCGCCGTCCCGGACAACCGTGCTGCGCGGGCTAGACAGCTCGCGCAACGCTTCGAGCACGCGCTGGGTTCGCAGCTCCTGGTAGACCGAGATCGCCGACACCGCGACGATGGAAAGCGCGAGCGCAGCGCTGTCGAACAGGCTGCCGAGCAGCGCATACAGCACGGTACACGCGAGCAGCAGCAGCACCATCGGCTGCGATGCGACCGACAGCAGCACGACAAGCGGCGTCTTGTGCTGAGGCGGCGGCAGCCGGTTCGGGCCTGTACGTTCCAGTCGTTCCCGGGCCTCGGCTTCGCTCAGGCCCATCTCCCCGCGCGGTTCGAGCGAGTTCACGATCGCGCAGCGCTTGTCGGACGAGCAACATCGGCGACCCGCTCCCGCCTGGCGGGCCCGCGAACAAGCAGCACCGGAACCGGGCTTTCGCGCTGCACCAATTCCGCGTCGCTGCCCAGCAGGAGACGGGGCAGACCATCGCGTCCGTGGGTCCCCATGACGATGAGCTCGGCATTGGCCGCCCTCGCCTCTTCGAGAATCAACTCGTGCACGCTACGGCCCGGGTCGCAACGCACCGTGCCCTCTGCCTTGACGCCCTGTGCACGAGCCCGCTCGGCCGCGGTGGGGACGAGTCTTTCACCTGCGATGCGCCAGTCGTCGACGAGCTGCTCAGGCGGGGTATGAACGCATGACGCCGCCCCGAGCATGCGGGCATCGGCAACATGGAGGATGCGCAGCGTCGAGCCAAGCCGCCGTGCCAAGGTGATGGCCTCGTCAAGACCACGCTCGGCAGTGCCGCTGCCGTCGACCGGAACGAGGATGCGTACATACATGACAGGGTCCTTCGGCTCGCCGGGCACCAGATTGGCATCCCAGTCTCGACCCTGCCCGGCGCACCGGCCTTGCGCTGTGTCAAAGGCTGCAGCGCAGGAGTCGCTATCTTTGGTTCTGCCTACCCCGAGGCCCGTTGGCGGCGCCCTCGCTTCACAACCGACAAGGATCCACATGAACACCTTCACGAACTCGACCAAAGGCCTTGCAGACAGCGTGCGGCACATGGTCGACGAAGCCGACCAATTCCTCAAGGTCGCCGCAGAAAGCGGTGACGCGAAGTTCGACAGCGTGCGCGGCAAGTTCGTCGACCGGGTGCGACGCATGCGCGAGAACCTTGACGACCTGGAAAGCGAGGCCGTTCATCAAACCCGGCGGGCCGCGCGCAGGGCCGATCACGTTGTCCGCGCGCATCCCTACCAAGCCATCGGAATCGCCGCGGCAGTGGGCCTGCTCATTGGTCTGCTTGGCAGCCGGCGCTGAGCGCCGCCTTGACCCCCGATGCGGAGTGCGACCATGGCCATCGAACCTTCCACCCCCGATCTTTCAATTCATGGTGACACGAGCCACCCCTGGGTTGACTGGACGACGCTCCTTGCCGCAAGCGTGATGCGGACCCAACAGTTTCAGGCCGAAGCGTTGATCCGCTGGCAAGCGGCGATGATGGAAATCGGCAACGAGGCGTGGGACGAGTGGCGGTGCCGCTTCGCAGGCGGCGCACCCTTCGACGCATAGCGCATCGGATCGATCGCCGCAGCGACCATGATCGTCAAGCCCGCGCGTGAGCGGCTGGGGCTTCAACCGCCTCGTGGCCATCGGCGACAGTGTGGTCTTGTTTCGCAGCTACGGCGGCGAACCGAGAGACGACCGAACCGAGCGACAAATGAATCCTTTGGGGCCTCTGCAACCCGCCGGGGAGGCCATGGGAGGCTTGGTCGCGCATTGAACACCAAACGTTCAAGCACTTCTCCGTGACTCAGCCCATGGCATGGCAGGCGATTCCCATGGCACATGATCCGTCTGACGCCTTGGCACTCAGCGAGGCGCGGCTGCGGGGCATCCTCGAATCGGCAACGGACGCGATCCTCACCGTCGACGAGACCCAGACGGTGCTGATGGCCAATCGCGCCGCATCGGAGATGTTCGGCTGCCCGATCGAGGCGATGATCGGCGCACCGCTCGCGCGATTCATCCCGGAGAGATTCCGCGCGACGCACAGTCGCGACGTGGAGGCATTCGGCGCAGAGCCCATCAGCGCTCGCAAGATGGGACGTCGGACAGACGTGCTGGGCCTACGGATTGACGGACAAGAGTTTCCGATTGAAGGGGCGATTTCGCACCTCACTGTCGGCGGACAACAGCTCTTCACTGCCATCTTGCGGGACGTCTCTGAACGTCGACACGCCGAACTCAGGCTGCGCGAAAGCGAAGCCCGGTTCCGGCGGCTGCTGATGCAGCTGCCTGAAGCCGTCATCGTCAGCGCTGGAGAGCGCATCAGTTTCGTCAACGATGCTGCGCAGCGTCTGCTTGGCGCAGACAGCTCCACCCTGATCGGCCGCGACACGCTGGACATCTTTCACCCCGACTCGGTCGTCCGGGTGAGGCGCCGATTCCGCACGCTTCACGCTGGCGCTGCGAGCACTCCGCTGGCCGAGGAAAGGCTGGTGCGCGCCGATGGCGCCATCCGGGTCGTGGAGACGACTTCGACTCCGATCGACTTCCACGGCGAGACTTCGATCTTGAACGTCATGCGCGACGTGTCCGAACTCGCTCAGGCGCGCTCCGACCTGGGTCGAGCCAGGAGTCGCGAAGAACAGCTCAGCCGCTGGGCCTTTGTCGATTCCCTGACGGCGCTTGCGAATCGACGCAGGTTCGAAGAGCGCGTCGAGGAGGCTCTGGCGCGTGGCAAGCGCTCTCATCGGCCCGTGATCCTGCTGCTGATCGACCTGGACAGATTCAAGGAGGTCAACGATTCATTCGGGCATGCCGCCGGCGACACGGTCCTCTGCGAGTTCGCAAGGCGCTTGGAACAATGCGCGCGCACCACGGACTTCGTCGCACGCCTTGGCGGAGACGAATTCGTGATCGTCCTGGAAGGCGCCCGGGGCGTCGAGGATGCGCAACTAGTGGCTCGTACCGTGCAATCGAAGATGAGGATTCCGTTCTCGCTCGGCGAGGGCACTCTGACCCGGATCACGACCAGCATCGGCATCGCGGTCTCGGACATCGATGACGCGAATTCTTCTGCGCTGCTCGGGAAGGCAGACGGGGCGCTGTATCAAGCCAAGAACGCCGGCCGGGACACCTTCTCGGTCTCAGGTTGGCACGACGATCCCGGCTGACATGCGTGTTCACTACCGTGCGACAAACGCGCGCTCGATCACGTAGTCACCCGGCTGCCCGAGCCCCGGCGATGATCTGAACCCGAGGCGGTCGAGGGCCGCGCGCGTGTCGATCAGCATCGACGGGCTGCCGCACAGCATCGCGCGGTCGAGTGCCGGATCGAGCGGCTCGAGCCCTGCCTTGTGGGCCAGTGCGCCGCTTTGGATCAACTCCGGCAGCCGGCCCTGATGGCGGAAGTTCTCGCGCGTGACGACGGGCATGTAGATGAGCTTGCTCGTCACTGCCTCGCCGAGGAATTCGTCGTGCGGCAGTTCGTGTTCGATCAGGCGCGCATACGCGAGGTCGGCCGCCTCGCGCACGCCGTGCACGAGCACGACCTTGTCGAACCGCTCGTAGACATCCGGGTCGCGGATGATGCTCATGAATGGCGCCAGGCCCGTTCCGGTGGCCAGCAGATAGAGGTGTCGTCCGGGCGGCAGGTCGGACAGCACCAGCGTCCCGGTGGCCTTATGGCCGACCAGTATCGGGTCACCGACGCGCAAGTGCTGGAGGCGCGACGTGAGCGCGCCGTCGGGCACCTTGATGCTGAAGAACTCGAGGTGTTCGGCGTAGTGCGGGCTGGCGATACTGTAGGCACGAAGCAGCGGTCGGCCATCGACTTCGAGACCGATCATCACGAACTGCCCGCTCTCGAAACGCAGGCTCGTGCTGCGCGACGTCGTGAAGCTGAAGAGCGAGGCGTTCCAGTGGTGGACGCTCAACACGCGCTGGATGTCGAACGCGGCCATGGTGTCAGCCCGCGGCGCCAGCGACTGCGGTGGACCGCCCTGCAAAGTCGGTCCAGCAGCGCGCCTTGAAGTCATAGAGCTTGCAGCGCCGGGCGGTGTCGGTGTACCAGCGCCATGAGAACGGCTGGATCACGATGGCGCCGGCCAGCTTGCGTTCGAGCAGCGCTTGCGCACGCTTGAGCCGGTACAGCGGCACGCTCATGTCGACGTGGTGCGCGGTGTGCTCCATGATGTGATGCAGCACGCTGCCCATCGCCGAACGAAAGGTCAGGTGCACCGTCGTCGAGACGAAGGGCTGCGATGCCGACCAGCTCGCCTTGTCTTCGTACCAGGCGACGCCGAGATGCGTGTGGTGCACGTAGACGACGAACCCGATCATGCCGTTCCAGAACATCAGCGGTACGACGAAGCCGACGGTCAGCAGCCACCACGCCGATTGGTGCGTAGCGACCGCCGCCGCGACCAGGCCGACGGTCCAGGCGAGCGCGAACGCGCAGACGCCCAGGCAATCCCAGGTGAACGCGGCGCGGCGCGTCGGCATCGTCTTGCGGCTCGGAAAGAACAGCCGAGCCCACCAGATCTCGACCAGGTAATACAACCATGGTGCCCATCCGCTGCGATACACGCGTTCCAGCGCGCGCTTCCACCTCGGCAGCGCGCGGAATTCCTCGAGTGTCTTGGGCTGCCACACGAAGTCGAATCCCTTCAGGTTCGTGTAGCCGTGATGCACGACGTTGTGGCCCACCTCCCATAGGCTGTACGGGGTCAGCGACGCCAGGAAGACCAACCGCCCCAGCCACCGGTTCAGCCGCCGGTGCGGGGTCAGGCTCTGGTGGCAGGCGTCGTGCCCGAGGATGAAGAGGCGGCTGATCGCCAGGCCCGTCGCAACGCCGGCGAGCATTTGCGCGAACGGATTCGACGCAAGAATCGTCGCCGCCACGCCGGCGCTGAAAAACAGCAGGTCGAGCAGCACCAGCGCCAGCGCGTGCGCTGTGCTGGGTGCCGCGATCGGCGCCAGCCACGAACGGATGAGCTTGCGGTGCGGGATCATCGGGTGCGCAAAGACGACGCCCTGAGCGTTGCGGGATGCTGTCATCGGGTGGGACTTGCGGGTTTGCTCTTGCGGCGGCGGTGTGCGTCGAAAGCGGCCGCCGGTTCCTGTTGTTAAGGCCTTCTCGACACCAATTTCAACTCAGACTGCGCATCGACATGTTGCGCCGCATCAATGATTCGGCGTGTATTGCGTGTTGTCATCACCACCATGATGTCGCGCAGACGAGTTGTTTTGAGCGCAGCTGCCTGCGGCGCCGCTTCGCCGTTGCTGGTCGCCTGCTCATCGGGCGATGTGCAGGTCGTGGCCCGCGACCTGCGTCGGCCCGGTCCGCCGGTATGACGTGCATCTCATGAGCAGCCGAGCTCCCGCACGGATGGGTCGCCGCCCCCTGGAGGATGAGGCCGCATTCTGGAACCGCGAAGCCTCTGTCCTGATGAGCGAGCTGGACAGCGGCCCCGCGGGCCTGTCGTCAGTCGAGGCGGCCCAACGACTGCGCACGCTGGGGCCTAACACCCTCGACGAGGAGCAAGACACGGGCGTCGTGCGACTCGCCCTCAGGCAATTCAAGAGCCCGCTGGTGCTCATTCTCGTCTTCGGCGGTGTCGTGTCGGCGAGCCTGCGCGACTGGCTCGACGCCGCGATCATCCTCGCCGTGGTGCTGGGCAGTTGCGGCCTAGGCTTCCTGCAGGAATATCGCGCCTCGAAGGCGGTCGCCCAGTTGCGCAAGAGACTCGCGCTGACGGTGGCCGTGTTGCGCGACACGGCACGGCGCATCGTCCCGACGCGCGAACTGGTGCCCGGCGACATCGTCACGCTGTCGGCCGGCAACCTGGTGCCGGCCGACGGAATCGTGCTGGAAAGCCGCGACTTCCTGGTGACCGAAGCCAGCCTCACCGGCGAGTCCTTTCCGGTGGAGAAGCAACCCGGGGTGCTACCGGCGGCCACGCCGATCGGCCGTCGCACCAATGCGGTCTATCTGGGCACGTCGGTTCGCAGCGGCACGGCCACGGTGCTGGTCGTGCATACCGGCGAGCACACCGCCTTCGGAGCCGTGGCGCAGCGGCTGCGCGCTGCGCCGCCCGAGACCGAGTTCGCGCGCGGCGTGCAGCAGTTCGGCGTGCTGCTCGTGCGCGTCATGGTGGTGATGGTGCTGTTCGTGCTGATCGTCAACCAGTGGCTGGGGCGCCCGTGGGTCGAGTCGATGCTCTTCGCAGTCGCGCTCGCGGTGGGGCTGTCGCCGGAACTGCTGCCCGCGATCATCAGCGTGACGCTGTCGGCCGGCGCGCGCAGGATGGCGCGCCAAGGCGTCATCGTGCGCCGTCTCGAGGCGATCGAGAACCTCGGCAGCATGGATTTCCTGTGCACCGACAAGACCGGAACGCTGACCGAAGGCGTGATGACACTTGAGGCTGCCACTGCTCCGGACGGCGCGGCCTCGCCCGAGGTGCTGCGCCTGGCCTATCTGAACGCGGCGTTCGAGACCGGGATCGACAACCCGCTGGACGCCGCGCTCGTCGCAGCCGGCGCCAAGGCCCGCCTCACGACGGCCGGCCTGCGCAAGATCGACGAGATCCCCTACGACTTCCTGCGCAAACGCCTGACGATCGTGGTCGCGCCGGACGCGGGCGGGCCGCACCTGATCGTCACCAAAGGCGCGTTCTCCAACGTGCTCGCGAGTTGCACCCGGATAGCGCGCGAGGGCCGCTCGGCGCCGCTCGACGACTTGGAACGCACGCGCCTTGAGACGTGGTTCCGCGAACAGGGCGCTCGTGGCTTGCGCCTGCTGGCCTTGGCCACTCGCGAGGTCGAGCCGCGCACGAGCTTCACGCACGACGACGAGGCCGACATGTGCTTCGCCGGATTCCTGCTCTTCCTCGATCCGCCGAAGGCGACCGTCAAGCGCACGCTGGAAACGCTTGCCGCACGCGGCATCCGCGTCAAGATCGTCACCGGAGACAACCGCTACGTGGCGGCTCACGTGGCCGAGAGCGTCGGCCTCGACGTGCGGTCCATGCTCACCGGCGAGCAGATCGCCGCGATGAAGGACGAGGCCTTGTGGCATCGCGCCGAGAGGACCGTGCTGTTCGTCGAGGTCGATCCGCAGCAGAAGGAACGCATCGTGCGCGCGCTGCAGCACCGTGGCCACGCAGTGGGCTATCTGGGCGACGGCATCAACGATGCGCCCGCGCTGCATGCGGCCGACGTCGGCATCTCGGTCGACGGTGCGGTCGACGTGGCACGCGACAGTGCCGACGTGGTGTTGCTGCGACCCGACCTCGAGGTGCTGTGCCAAGGTGTCGAGGAAGGCCGCCGCACCTTCGCGAACACGCTCAAGTACATCAGCATCACGACCAGCGCCAACTTCGGCAACATGGTCAGCATGGCATTGGCGACCCCGTTGTTGCCCTTCCTGCCTCTGGCCGCCAAGCAGATCCTGCTCAACAACTTCCTGTCGGACCTGCCGTCGATCGCAATCTCGTCCGACCGCGTCGACGACGACCGGCTCGCCACCGCGCAACACTGGGACGTGCACGACCTGCGCCGCTACATGATGGTGTTCGGCCTGACGAGCTCGCTGTTCGATCTGTTGACCTTCTGGCTGCTGCTGAATGTGTTCCACGCTTCCGAAGCGGTGTTCCAGACATCCTGGTTCGTCGTCTCGCTGCTCACCGAACTCGCGGTCCTGCTCGTGCTGCGCACCCACCGCCCGGCGTGGAGCAGCCGGCCGGGCACCGTGTTGTGGATGACGACCGCGCTCGTCGCCGCGCTCGCCCTGGCTCTGCCATTTTTCGAGCCGGCCGCGGCGCTCTTTGGCCTGATCCCGCTCTCACCGGCGCTGCTGGGCAGCATGCTGCTCGTCGTCCTGGGCTACGTGGCCGCCACCGAGTTCGCGAAGCGCCGCTTCTATGCACTGCCTCGCCGACGCGGGCGCGCTCGGCGGCGCACGCCAAGGTCTGGAGCATCGTGGCGCGCTTCGTGATCATCGATCAGGGGGCGACCAAAACCCCTCTACGGTGACCAGCTGATGCTGTATTGAACCCACGGTCTTGAATCCGGGGCCTCGATCGCACTCCTTCTTCGGGATCACGTGGATCAGCCAATTTCCAGATTGGCGCGCTGGATCGTCAGCCGCAGTGTCGTGAGCTTTGCTTCGCGCTCACAGACTCTGCAGCCGCTCGATCGTCTTCGTCGGGGTCGCGTATGGTTTCTTCAAGCTCGCGAGTCTGCACGATTGGCACAGCTTCGGGACTGCATCGCGCCGAGCGGTCATCCTGGCCGCCCCGTCAGATAGACGGCAGCCTGCACCCGTGAATTGAGGTTCAGCTTTCGAAGGATGTGCTGAACATGGATCTTCACCGTGGCCTCGGCAATGCCCAACGCACGCGCCATCTCCTTGTTGCTGGCGCCGCGCGCGATCTGAGCCAGGATCTCGCGCTCGCGCGGTGACAGACTGTGGATCGGATCGGGGTCGGCATCAGCAGCCGTTGCGGGGGCTTCGCCTCGGCGCGACTGAAAGGCGTTGACAAGCTTGCTGGTCATCTCGGGGCTGACCACCGAGTCGCCGGCCATCGTGCGCAGGATCGCCGCGGCCAGCATCTCGCTGTCCATGGTCTTGAGCAAGTACCCTCGGGCGCCACCGCGCAGCGCCGTTGCCAGATCGTGTTCGTCTTCGCTGACCGTGAGCATCAGCACCCGTGCCGCTGGCGAGACTTGCCGGAACCCAGCCAGCGCGTCCACCCCGTTGACGCCGGGCATGTGGTTGTCGAGTAGGATCACATCGGGTTGCGTGGCCTCGGCACTGCGGTGCGCCTCGTTGGCGTCACCGGCTTCGGCGACGACCTCGAAGCGGGCGTCGCCCGCCAGCAGCGAGATCAGCCCGCGCCTGAACAGCGTGTGATCGTCGACCACCAGCACGCGAATCGCACCCGACGCTGTCATGCGGCCAGCCCCAGCCGTTGTGGCAGCGTCAGCACGACGCAGGTGCCCGACCCCGCAACGGACTCCACGTCGACGGTGGCCCCGATGTGCTGGGCGCGCTCACGCATGATGCGCAGCCCGACGTGGGTCTCGTCGGGCCCGGTGCCATCGGCGGCGAAGCCGCACCCGTCGTCGCGCACTTCGACGCGCCATTGCGGCGACTGCTGCACCTCGACCCAGACCTCGCGGGCGTGCGCGTGCTTGCGCACGTTCGACAGCGCTTCCTGCACCACGTGCAGCACCTGCACCTGGACATCGGCGGGCAACGGCAGGCCGTCGCCCTCGATCTCGAGGTGCGTGGCCAGCCCGGTCTGATGCTCGAATTTCATCAAGGTCGTTCTCAGCGCGGGAGCAATGTCCTCGGCGTTGGTGCGGGTCCTGAAGTGGACCAGCAATTCGCGCACGTCACCCAAGCTCTCATGCACGCCTGCGTCCAGTTCATGCAGCGTCTTTTGGACCTTGACGGTATCCCCGCTGTGGAGGTCGCTGCGCAGCAGACTCATCTGGATCTTCAGGAAGGCCAAGCTCTGCGCAATCGAGTCGTGCAATTCACGCGCGATGAAACCGCGCTCCTCGGCCACCGCTGTCTCACGCTGCAGCGCCGCGGCCCGCAAGCCTTCGATGGCACCGGCCAGGTGGCTGGCGATCGTTTCCAACAGCGCCCAGTCGTCGGCAGAGAGTTGCTTCGGCGCGCGGTAGAACAGGTTCAGTTCGCCGACCATGCGCTCCCGCAGGCGCACCGGGACGCTGATCACGGTCTCGTAGCCGGCGCGCGCGCAATGGCCGAGCAGCGCCGCATGGCCCTCGGCGTGGATGGGGATGACGCGCGTCACGGCCTGGCCCTGCGCCTGGCCGCAAAAGCAGTCGCCCGTGGGAACGCAGTGCTCCTCATCGATCAGCGCCTGGGGCAGGCAATCGGACGCCAGCATCAGGTAGCGTTGGTTCGATTCGTCCGACCAGCGCACCGCCGAAGCATCCGCGCCGCCCGCCAGGCGCGCCTGCTGCGCGATGCCCTTGGCGAGTTCGTCGAGCGTTGCTGCGCGCGCCACGAAGGCCGCGGCCTTGTACAGCACGGACAGGCGCGCGTGCTGAGCCTCCAGGCTTTCGGTCTTCTCCCGCACCTTGGATTCCAGGCTCTCGTACAAGGCTTGCAGCCTTTGCGCCATGCGGTTGAATCCCGTCGCCAGCGCCCCGAATTCATCGTCGCCGGCCGCTTCCACGCGGACCGCGAGGTCGCCCTCCTCGACGCGAGCCATGCCCGCCTGCAGACGTGCCAGCGGATTGAAGATGAAGAGGTAAGCCGAATACAGCAAGGCCACCGCGCTGACGATGGTCAGCGCCACCATCATGAACTGCACGGCGTTCAGGATGCTGGTCAGGCGGGACAACTGCTGCTCGATGGCCGACACGAACGCGTCGATCCGGGCCACGAAGGCTTCGGCCTGCAGCGCCGTTGCGGCGGCATTCGAACGCGGCGTCGCAGACCAGTCGGCGCGCAGACGGTTCCAATCGCGTTGCACGTCTGAAAACGCTTGCTGCGAGCGCTCGTCACGGGGAACGAAAAGGGGCCGGGCCGGGTCGCCGGACCGCAACACCTGGACACTCTGGTCGAACTGCACCAGCAGCCCCTCGATCCTATGCGGATCGGCATCAGGCAGTATCTGTGCCAGGCGCCACGTCTGCATGCGCATCCGGCCGGCCTCGTTGACGGCGGCGCCGCCGCCCTCCAACTGCCACGTCACCCACAGCGTGAGGCCGATCGAGGCCAGGGCCATCAGCAACAGCGTGCAGCCGATGACACTCAGCTTCGCGGCAAGGCTCCAGGATCGATCCATTTGCTCACCTTATTGGACAGGCGACCACGAACCGCTGTGAATCTGCCGGTCCGGAAGATACCAAGGCGAAAGCGTCATGGCTTGCGATCCATCAATCGCTGGCGCCATGGGTACCTCGCTCGGGAAGACCGGGCCGGGTAAGCTCGAACCCATGAACATCAGCCATTTCAACGACCTGCTGGCAGCCGCCCGCGGGCAATCCGAGCCGCAGCGGCTGCTGCTGGTGTTTGTCGGCGCCAGTCTGCCGGCCGGCGCCACGGCGGCGCAGCGTGCTCGCTTCGAGGCCGGTGAGTCGGGCGAGCTGACACCCTTGATGTGCGTGGACAAGGACCCGAGCGCGCTGGGCGACTTCGCAGCGCTGGTGGCCGAAGCGTCGGTGCTGGGTGCGGACTGGTCGCTGGTGTTCGCCGCGGCCCTCGCCGGCCAAGGCGGGCGCGCTCCGGCCGACAGCGTGGTGGACGCCGCGCTGCAACGCATGGTCGAGGCCGTGAAGTCCGGCAATCTATCGGGACTGATCCCCTTCGACCGCCAGGGCGACGCGGTGCAACTGGGTTGACAGGGGCCTACTGCACTAGCGGCGTGTCGGCGGCGTCCAGGTCGACGCCTTCGACCTGCGCCTGCCCTGCCAACAATTGCAGGTATTGGCGCAGTGCGGTCGTGAAGGTCTGCTGACGCAGGGCCTGCGACACGGCCGACTTCACGGCCTCGAACTCGGGCACCACCCCGGGCTCGCGTGCCAGCACTTCCACGACGTGCAGGCCGAAACGGCTGTGCACCAGACGCGGCAGCACGCCCACTTCGGGCTTGCCGAAGATCTCGCGGGCAAACTCGGGGGCGCAGTCATGAGTGGTCAACCAGCCCAGGGCGCCACCCTCGGCGCCGCTGGGGCAGTTCGAGGTCGCGGCCGCCGCGGCCGCAAAGCGGTCCTCGCCACCCGGTGATGCGCAACGTACATCCAGCAGACAGCCCTCGGCCCGCTGCCGCAGCGCGTTGACATCCACTCCGGGCGTGACCGCGAACAGCACGTGGCGCAGCTGCACGCGTTCGCCGACGGCATAGCGGCCGCGCTGCGCCGCATGGTGACGACGGCAAGCTTCGTCCGATGGCGCCAGCAGCACCAGTTCGCGGTCCAGCAGTGCCTCGATGGCAGCGCTGGCGGCCTCGCTCATCGCGCCGCCGGAAGGGGGTGGATCGTCGCTGGCCAACAAGTCGGCTTGAATGGCGGCCTGCCGCAACAGTTCCGCGCAGGCGCGCTGGCGCAGCTCTTCGACCGACAGCGCTTCCTTCGCGTCGGCCAGCAGGACGCCGTTGATGCGGGGCAGGGACAAGGTGTTCACGTTCATGGCGATGTCCTCGTGAGGTCAGCCGACACGGCGGACCTGGTTCTGGTCGGCCGGCACATTGAGCCGGCGCGAGCGCACCAGCTGGTAGGGTCGGAACAGGTAGGCCACGGTGCCGAAGCCGCTCCACACGTGGACCAGGCGGCTGAACGGGAACAGCAGGAAGATCGTCATGCCCAGCAGCATGTGCAGCTGGAAGTGCCATTCCACACCGGCCACCAGCGCAGCGTTGGGCTGGAACGTGGCGATGCCTTGCAGGTAGCTCGCAAGCCGCAGCATCGTGGTGGGCTCGGACACATGGTGCAACGAAGAAGGCAGCGTCGCCAGGCCCATGGCCAGTTGCACCCACAGGATGACCAGGATCGCGATGTCGGTGCGATGGCTGGTCAGGCGGATGCGCGGGTCGAAGAGGCGCCGGTGCAGCAGCAAGGTCAGGCCGATGAAGCACAGTGACCCGGCCACGCCCCCGGCCACGACGGCCAGCAGTTGCTTCTGCGGCGCAGTGACGAAGATCTCGTACAGCCAGTGCGGCGTCAACTGGCCGAACAGGTGCCCGAAGAACAGGAACAGGATGCCGGCATGGAACAGGTTGCTGCCCCAACGCAGTTGGCCGGCGCGCAGCAGCTGCGAGCTGTCGCTCTTCCAGGTGTACTGGTCGCGGTCGAAGCGGGCCAGGCTGCCCATGAAGAACACCCCGAGGCAGATGTACGGGTAGACGTTGAACAGAAAACTGTGCACGGCGTTCATGCGGACGCTCCTTGCGATGGTGTGGCGGTCGACCGGACCGGCGACGTCACGAGCCCCAGGTTCCTGACGATCTGGATCGGCTGCGGCTGCCCGGGCCGCGCCTGGCCCTGCGTCGAGCAGCCATCGAAGGCCATCGGCTCGGCCCAGCTCTCGTCCAGCTCGGGTTCGGCCGGCACCGAGACGGCCTGTGCCTTCTCGCCGGCCAGGTCGAGCAGCGCGGCGAGCACGCAGGCGTGCGCGGCCTCTCTGCGCAGCAAGGCGCTGAAGATCACTTGCAGGATGTGCGCGATCTCGCCCAGGAAGGCCTTGGCCTGCGCCGGCGGCTGGGTGGACGCGTACTGGAGCACCACGGTCAAGTGGTCGGGCAGCTCACCGGGCGCGAGGAACAGGCCGGCGGCTTCGTAGGTCTGGCACAGGTCGACCATCGCCGGGCCGCGGTCGCGGCTGTCGCCGTGCACGTGTTCGAACAGGTGCAGCGCGGTGCCGCGGCCGCGGTCGAAGAGTTCGACGTGATCGGCCTCGACATCGAGCCCGCGGCGGTTGGCCAGGCGGCTGATCAGCGCGTCGAGCTCGGCCAGGCGCGAGGGATTCAGCGCCCGCTCGTCGTGCAGCGCGGCCTGCAACTCGGGCAGGTGCGCGCGCAACTCGGCATCGGCGTAGCTGAGCAGGTGCGCAAGCACGCGCAGGGTCTTGGAGACTGCTTTCATCTCAAACTCCTGCCTTGATCGGGATGGTGCGCTTCTTCTCGCTGCCGAACAGGCTGGTCTCGGTCGTGCCTTCCGAGCATCCGTTGCCGAAGCTGAAGCCACAGCCGCCCCTCACGTTGAACGCGTTCTCGGCGTATTCGCGGTGCGTGGTCGGGATCACGAAGCGGTCTTCGTAGTTGGCGATGGCCATCACGCGGTACATCTCCTCGACTTCGTTGACGCTCAACTTCACCTGGTCGATGGCGGCATGGTTGGGCGCGCCGTCCACGTGCTTGGCACGCTGGTACGCGCGCATCGCGAGCAGGCGTTCGAGCGCGCGCACCACCGGGACCGTGTCGCCCGCCGTCAGCAGGTTGGCCAGGTACTTGATCGGGATGCGCAGCTGGTTGACGTCGGGGATCTCGCCGTTGGTGCCCATCTGCCCGGCATTGGCCGCGGCGGTGATCGGGCTCAGCGGCGGCACGTACCAGACCATCGGCAGCGTGCGGTATTCGGGATGCAGCGGCAGCGCCACCTTCCACTCGACCGCCATCTTGTAGACCGGACTGTTGCGCGCGGCGTCCATCCAGTGATCGGGGATGCCGTCGAGCCTCGCCTGGGCGATGACCTTGGGGTCGTTCGGGTCGAGGAAGATGTCGAGCTGGGCCTGGTACAGGTCCTTGTCGTGCTCGACGCTCGCCGCTTCCTGGATGCGGTCGGCGTCATAGAGCAGCACGCCGAGGTAGCGGATGCGGCCGACGCAGGTCTCGCTGCACACGGTCGGCTGGCCGGCCTCGATGCGCGGGTAGCAGAAGATGCACTTCTCGGCCTTGCCGCTCTTCCAGTTGTAGTAGATCTTCTTGTAGGGGCAGCCGCTGACGCACATGCGCCAGCCGCGGCACTTGTCCTGGTCGATCAGGACGATGCCGTCTTCCTCGCGCTTGTAGATGCTGCCGCTCGGGCACGAGGCCACGCACGCCGGGTTCAGGCAGTGCTCGCAGAGGCGGGGCAGGTACATCATGAAGGTGTTCTCGAACTGGCCGTAGATGTCCTTCTGGATGTCCTCGAAGTTCTTGTCCTTGCTGCGCTTGCTGAATTCACCGCCGAGGATCTCTTCCCAGTTCGGGCCCCAGACGATCTTCTCCATGCGTTTGCCGGTGATCAGCGAACGCGGCCGTGCGGTGGGCGCATGCTGCATCTCGGGCGCCGACTGCAGGTGGTCGTAGTCGAACGTGAAGGGCTCGTAGTAGTCGTCGATCTGCGGCAGGTTGGGATTGGCGAAGATGCGCATCAGCAGCTTCCACTTGCCGCCCTGGCGCGGCTCGATGCTGCCATTGGCCTTGCGGATCCAGCCGCCGTTCCACTTGTCCTGGTTCTCCCATTCCTTGGGGTAGCCGATGCCGGGCTTGGTCTCGACATTGTTGAACCACGCGTATTCGACGCCGGGGCGGCTGGTCCAGACGTTCTTGCAGGTCACGCTGCAGGTGTGGCAGCCGATGCATTTGTCCAGGTTCAGGACCATGCCGATCTGTGCGCGGATCTTCATACGACCTCCTGCCGAGCCGCCTCAAAGGAGGTCGTGGCCCCCTCGGGGGGCAGCGAACGAAAGTGAGCGTGGGGGTTCATGCACTTTCTCCTTGGGCTTGAACGAGTTCGGCGCGTTCATCGCCGAGTGGGGTGTCGAGCCAGTCGACCTTGTCCATCTTGCGCACGACGACGAACTCGTCGCGGTTGGTGCCGATGGTTCCGTAGTAGTTGAAGCCGTAGCTGAACTGCGCGTAGCCGCCGATCATGTGGGTCGGCTTCAGCACGATGCGCGTCACGCTGTTGTGGATGCCGCCGCGCACGCCAGTGATCTGCGACCCGGGCGTGTTGATGATCTTCTCCTGCGCGTGGTACATCAGCAGCATGCCGGGGTTGACGCGCTGGCTGACCACCGCGCGCGCCGCGATGGCGCCGTTGATGTTGAAGACCTCGACCCAGTCGTTGTCCTCCACGCCTGCCACCTTGGCGTCGTCCTCGCTCAGCCACACCACCGGGCCGCCGCGGTTCAGCGTCAGCATCATCAGGTTGTCGCTGTAGGTGCTGTGGATGCCCCACTTCTGGTGCGGCGTGATGAAGTTGAGCAGGATCTCCTTGTTGCCGTTCGGCTTGATGTTGTGGATGCCGTGCGTGGTCTTCAGGTCCACCGGCGGGCGGTAGCTGCTGAAGCCTTCGCCGAAGGCGATCATCCACGGGTGGTCCAGATAGAACTGCTGCCGCCCGGTGAGGGTGCGCCAGGGGATCATCTCGTGCACGTTGGTGTAGCCGGCGTTGTAGCTGACGGTCTCGCTCTCGATACCGCTCCACGTCGGGCTGCTGATGATCTTGCGCGGCTGCGCCTGCACGTCGCGGTAGCGGATCTTCTCGTCCTCGCGGTACAGCGCCAGGTGGGTGTGGTCGCGACCGGTCTGCTTGCCCAGCGCCTCCCAGGCCTTGACCGCCACGTGGCCGTTGGTCTCGGGTGCGAGTTGCAGGATGACCTCGCAGGCGTCGATGTCGGTGACGATCTTGGGCATGCCCTGCGTCACGCCCTCGGTCAAGGTCTTGCCGTTGAGCTGGCCCAGCTGCTCGACCTCGATGCCGGTCTTCCAGCCGATGCCCTTGCCGCCGTTGCCGAGCTTGTCCATCAGCGGCCCGAGTGCCGTGAATCGCTTGAACACGTTCGGGTAGTCGCGCTCGACCACCGCGATCTGCGGCGCGGTCTTGCCGGGGATCAGCTCGCACTCGCCTTTGCGCCAGTCCTTCACGTCGAACGGTTGCGCCAGCTCGCCGGCGGTGTCGTGCATGATGGGCGTGAGCACCACCTCCTTCTCGACGCCGAGGTGACCCACGCAGACCTCGCTGAAGGTCTTGGCGAAGCCCTTGTAGATCTCCCAGTCGCTCTTCGATTGCCACACCGGGTCCACCGCGGCCGACAGCGGGTGGATGAACGGGTGCATGTCGCTGGTGTTGAGGTCGTTCTTCTCGTACCAGCTGGCGGTGGGCAGCACGATGTCGCTGTACAGGCAGGTGGTGCTCATGCGGAAGTCCAGCGTCACCACCAGGTCGAGCTTGCCGACCGGCGCCTCGTCATGCCAGACCACCTCGCTGGGCTTGGCGTCGTCCTTGCCGAGGTCCTTGCCCTGGATGCCGTTCTCGGTGCCCAGCAAATGCTTGCAGAAATACTCGTGGCCCTTGCCGCTCGAGCCCAGCAGGTTCGAGCGCCACACGAACAGCACGCGCGGCCAGTTCTGTGGCGCATCCGGGTCCTCGCAACTCATCTGCACGCTGCCGTCCTTCAGGCCGCGCACCACGTAGTCCTTGGCGTCCATGCCGGCCGCGGTGGCGTCCTTCACCACCTGCATCGGGTTGGTCTTGAGCTGCGGGGCGCTGGGCAACCAGCCCATGCGTTCGGCGCGCACGTTGTAGTCGATCATGCTGCCGGCATACAGCTTCTTGTCGGCCAGCGGCGAGACGATCTCTTCCATGCCGAGCTTCTCGTAGCGCCACTGGTCGGTGTGCGCGTAGAAGAAGCTCGTGCTGTTCATCTGGCGCGGTGGGCGGATCCAGTCGAGCGCGAAGGCCAGCGCCGTCCAGCCGGTCTGCGGACGCAGCTTCTCCTGTCCCACGTAGTGCGCCCAGCCGCCACCGCTCTGGCCGATGCAGCCGCACATCATCAACAGGTTGATGACGCCGCGGTAGTTCATGTCGGCGTGGTACCAATGGTTCATCGCCGCGCCGATGATGATCATCGACTTGCCGTGCGTCTTGTGCGCGTTCTCGGCGAACTGCCGCGCTACCGTGATGATCTGGTCGCGCGGTGTGCCGGTGATGCTCTCGGCCCAAGCCGGCGTGTAGGCCGCATCGTCGTCGTAGCTCTTGGCGCCGCTGCCCAGCCCGCGGTCGATGCCGTACTGCGCCACCTGCAGGTCGAACACCGTGGCGACGAGGGCTTCGCGGTGATCGCCCTCCTTGCCCAGGCGCAGGCGCACGGCCGGCACCTTGACGAAGTTGACCTCGCCGTTCTGCGTGTTCGACTTGAAGTGCGGCGTGCTCACGCCGCCGAAGTAAGGCAGGCCGACGCTGACCACGTCATGCGCCTGTTCGCCGTCTTCCAGCACCGACAGCTTCAGCTTCACCTCGGCGCCGTGCCGGGCTTCCTTGTTCTCGAGGTTCCACTTGCCCTGGTCGCTGCGGCCTTCGGGACCCCAGCGGAAGCCGATGCTGCCGTTGGGCAGCACGGCGCGGCCGTCGGTGTCGAAGGCCACCGTCTTCCACTCCGGGTTGTTGTCCTGGCCGAGCTTGCCGTTGAAGTCGCTGGCGCGCAGGTAGCGGTCGGGCACCAGGGTCTTGCTGCCGTCGGGCAAGGTGTGCTCCTTCAGCATCACGAGCAGCGGCAGGTCGGTGTAGCGGCGCGCGTAGTCGTCGAAGTACGGGCTGCGCTGCTTGAAGTAGAACTCGTTCAGCGCGACGTGGCCGAAGGCCATCGCCATCGCCGCGTCGGTGCCTTGCTTGGGGTGCAGCCAGATGTCGGCCAGCTTGGCGACTTCCGAGTAGTCGGGCGTCACCGCCACCGTCTTTGCCCCCTTGTAGCGGACCTCGGTGAAGAAGTGCGCGTCGGGCGTGCGCGTCTGCGGCACGTTGCTGCCCCAGGCGATGATGTAGCTGCTGTTGTACCAATCGGCCGACTCGGGCACGTCGGTCTGCTCGCCCCACACCTGCGGGCTGGCCGGCGGCAGGTCGCAGTACCAGTCGTAGAAGCTCATGCAGACGCCGCCGATCAGCGACAGATATCGCGAGCCCGCGGCATAGCTGACCATGCTCATCGCCGGGATCGGGCTGAAGCCGATGACGCGGTCGGGGCCGTGCTTCTTGATCGTGTAGACGTTCGACGCGGCAATGATCTGGTTCACCTCGTCCCAGCTGCTGCGCACGAAGCCGCCCATGCCGCGCACCTTCTGGTAGTCGCGCCGTGCGGCGTCGTCCTCGACGATCGTGGCCCAGGCGTCCACCGGCGTCTTGGCATTCTTCAGCGCCGCGCGCCAGCGCTCGAGCAGGCGGCCGCGAACCATCGGGTACTTGACGCGGTTCGCGCTGTACAGGTACCAGCTGTAGCTGGCCCCGCGCGCGCAGCCGCGCGGCTCGTGGTTGGGCATGTCCCAGCGCGTGCGCGGGTAGTCGGTCTGCTGCGTCTCCCAGGTGACGATGCCGCCCTTGACGTAGATCTTCCAGCTGCAGCTGCCGGTGCAGTTCACGCCGTGCGTGCTGCGCACGATCTTGTCGTGTGCCCAGCGGTTGCGGTACGCGTCCTCCCAGGTGCGGTCTTCGCCGGTGGTGAGGCCGTGGTCGCCGGCGAAGGATTCCTTCGGTGCTGAGAAGTGGGTGAGTCGGTCGAGAAAGTGGCTCATGGTGTCGTCCTTCGGGAAGTCGTCAGCGAGTCAGCAGGGCATGGGCGCATGGCGGCGGCTGTAGTACCACCAGGTCAGCGCGATGCAGCTGAAGTAGAAGAGGATGAAGACCTGCAGCGCCGCGGCGGGGCTGCCAGTCATCGCGATCGCGGTGCCGTAGCTCTTCGGGATGAAGAAGCCTCCGTAAGCGCCGATGGCGCTGGCCAGGCCGAGCACCGCAGCGGCTTCGACGTTGCCCTCCTTCGCCGCCTGCGCCTGCGCCTGCGCCGAGGGCCGCGGCTCGGCAGCGCGCAGGCGCTCGGTCAGGAAGATGGTCGGGATCATGCGGAAGGTGCTGCCATTGCCGATGCCGGAGGCCGCGAACAGCACGCCGAAGGCAGCGAGGAAACCCGCGAGGCTGCCGCCGTGCCCGTCGTAGGGCAGGCACTGGAGCACGGCGGCCACGCCGAGCGCCATGGCGACGAAGCTCCAGAAGGTGATGCGCCCACCGCCGTAACGGTCGGCCAGCCAACCGCCCAGCGGCCGCAGCAGCGCGCCGATCAAAGGGCCCAGCCAGGCGAGCTGCAGCAGGTCATCGCGCAGGAACTGGCTCTGGATCAGCATCGGCAGCCCCGCGGAGAACCCGATGAAGCTGCCGAAGGTGCCCAGGTACAGCCAGCACATCAGCCAGTTGTGCTTGCGCGTGAAGATCACCGCCTGCTCGGAAAAGCTGGCCCTCGCGTCGGCCAGGTCGTCCATGCCGAACCAGGCCGCGAGGGCGCTGGCGGCGATGAACGGCACCCAGATGAAGCCGGCGTTCTGCAACCACATCGGGCCTTGCTCGGTGGGCTGCGGCGCACCGACGAACGCGCCGAAGGTGCCCATGCCGATCACCAGCGGCACCACGAGTTGGACGATGGCCACGCCCAGGTGTCCGAGGCCTGCATTCAAGCCCAGTGCGTAGCCCTTGCGCGCGTTCGGAAAGAAGAAGCTGATGTTCGCCATCGAACTGGCGAAGTTGGCGCCGCCCAGGCCGCACAACATGGCCAGTGCGACCATCCATTCATAGGACGTGCCCGGGTCCAGCGCCGCGAAGCCGATGCCCAGCGCCGGCAGCAGCAGGCTCGCGGTGGCGAGCGCCGTGAAGCGCCGGCCACCGACGATGGGCACGGCGAACGCATAGAAGATGCGAAGCGTCGCGCCGCAAAGTGCCGGGAGTGCCGTGAGCCAGAAGAGCTGGTTGGTGGAGTAGTTGAAGCCGGCTGCGGGCAGGTGCACCACCACCACCGACCACACCATCCAGACCGCGAAGGCCAGCGTCAGGGCCGGGACCGACAACCACAGGTTGCGCGTGGCCACGGCGCGGCCGGAGCGGTCCCAGAAACCACGGTCCTCCGGATTCCAGTGGTGAATGATGGGCGTGGCAGCCATGACGCGGTTCAGTCGGGTCGCTTGGGCGCTCAGGAGCCGATCAAGGGTTCTTCACGTACGCATTGCGGCGCAGGTAGAACCACCAGTTCAGCCCCAGGCACAGCGCGTAGAAGACCGCGAAGCCGTACATCGCGTTCTGCGGCGTGCCGGCCTTGATCTGCGCGCCGATGACCACCGGTGCCACGAAGGCGCCGTAGGCGGCGATCGCCGAGGTCCAGCCGAGGACCGGGCCGGCCTGGGTGCGGTCGAAGATCACGCCGATGGTGCGGAAGGTCGAACCGTTGCCGATGCCGGCCGCGAAGAACAGCACGATGAACAAGCCGATGAACATCGGGAAGTACTGTTCCGGCGAGGCCGACCCGTAGGCCTGCATCATCACGTAGCCGACCCACGCCGAGCACACCACCATCACCGCCGAGATCACCTGAGTGACGATCGAGCCGCCCAGCTTGTCCGAGATCCACCCACCGATCGGCCGCGTGGCGGCGCCGACGAACGGGCCGATCCACGCGTAGGTCAGCGCCGACGGCGCATTCTGATTCTTCAGCGTGTGCTGGAGCACGCCGTTGGCATCCGGCACATGGCTGATGCCGAAGATCACCGTGATCGCCAGCGGCAGTGCCATCGAGAAGCCGATGAACGAACCGAAGGTGACGATGTACAGCGCCGTCAGCGACCAGGTGTGCTTGTTGCGGAAGATCGCGAACTGCTTGGCCACGCCCTCCTTCATCGCGCCGAAGGCGGCGAGCTTCATCATGCCGAGCGCCAGCAGGACGTCCAGCGGGATGGCGACCCACATGCTGAGCACGCCCAGGCCCGTCGGCTTGGGCAGGTACAGCCACAGCATGAAGATCGCGGGCACGAAGGCCAGCGTGTACAGGTAGATGATCTTGCCGAAGGCGACCAGCGCATTGCCGGTGGCCGGCGACACCGTCTTCAGGTTGTTCATGCCGAACCAGCACAGGATCGACAGCGGCACGAGCGAGAGCACCCACGCGAAGCCGGCGTTCTGGATCCACGTCGGCGTACCCGCGACGATCTTGCCGAAGATCCAGCCGCTGTCCTTCACCAGCGTCAGCGGCTCGCCGCCGAACGAGCCGAGCAGGCCGACCGTCATCACGAGCGGGATCACGATCTGCATCGTCGTCACGCCGAAGTTGCCCAGCCCGGCGTTGAGGCCCAGCGCGGTGCCCTGCAGGCGCTTCGGGAAGAAGGTGCTGATGTTCGACATCGAGCTGGCGAAGTTGCCGCCGCCCACGCCCGACCACAGCGCCATCAACTGAAAGGCCCACAGCGGCCAGCCCTTGTGCTGCAGCACGATGCCGGTGCCTATCGCGGGTGCCAGCAGCATCGCCGTGGTCAGGAAGATCGTGTAGCGGCCACCGGCGAGGCGAATCAGGAACGAGGCCGGGATGCGCATCGTCGCGCCCGAGATGCCGGCGATGGCGGTCAGCGTGAACAGCTCGGCCTGGGTGAACGGGAACCCGAGGTTGAGCATCTGCACCGTGATGATTCCCCACATGCCCCAGACCGCGAAGCCGCACAGCAGCGCCGGCACCGAGATCCACAGATTGCGGTAGGCGATCTTCTTGCCGGTGCTGTTCCAGAAGGCCTCGTCTTCCGGTCGCCAATCGGCGATGTCGGGGCCGCCGACTGCGCTCGGTGCCGCACCCGCGGTGGTGGTGGTATTCATCGAATCTCTCCTTGAGCCTTCAGTGCGCGAAGCTGCGCGACAGCGGTGAGGCGGGCGCGTTGCGGCCCATCATTTCGGTCCTGCGAACCTCGGTCCAGTACATCCAGATCAGCGAGACCCAGACGACGCCGTACATCAGCATGAAAGCGCTGGAGCGGATGCCGGTGAGATCCATCAGCGCGCCGAACATGATCGGCAGCACGAAGCCGCCCAGGCCGCCGGCTAGGCCGACGATGCCGCTGACGGTGCCGATGTTGGTGGGGAAGTCGTCGCCGATGTACTTGAAGACGCTGGCCTTGCCGAACGCGAAGGCGATTCCCAGCACGAACATCAGCGCCGTGAACAGATAGACGTTCAAGCCGACGTGGAAGGTCTTCGCACCATTCACGGTCAGGACCGTGAAGTCGGTCTGCGGGTAGCTCAGCAGGAACAGGCAGACCCAGCTGACCCACAACACCCACCAGGTCACCTGGTGCGCACCGAACTTGTCGGAGAGGACGCCGCCGACCGCGCGCAACACGCCGCCCGGCAGCGAGAAACAGGCGGCCAACAGCGCGGCCGTCTGGATCGACAGGCCGAACTCGCCGACGTAGTACTGCACCATCCAGAGCGCGAGCGCCACGTAGCCGCCGAACACGATGCTGTAGTACTGGCAGTACTTCAGCACCTTCGGATCCTTCAGCATCTTGAGCTGGTCGCTGAACTTGGTGTTCGACGGGACCAGGTGCTTCGGGTCGCTGCTGCTGCCGAGCCAGAAGAGGATGACGGTGCCCAGCATCACCGCGGCGTACACCTGCGGGACGAGCGTCCAGCCACCCAGCACCAGCAGCGCCGGGGCCACGAACTTGTTGACCGCCGAGCCCGAGTTGCCGGCACCGTAGACACCCATCGCCATGCCCTGACGGCTCCTCGGGAACCAGCGCGCGACGTAGGGTGTGCCGACGGAGAACGAGCCACCGGCCAGGCCCACGAAGAGACCGATGACCAGGAAGTGCCAGTACGCGGTGGCGTAGGACATGAGCCAGATCGCCGGCACGGTGGCGGCCATCAGCAAGGTCATCACGATGCGGCCGCCGTACTTGTCGGTCCAGATGCCCAGCGGCATGCGGATCAGCGAGCCGGTGAGCACCGGAGTGGCTGTCAGCAGGCCGAACTCGGTGGCATTGAGCCCCAAGGTCTTCTTCAGCGGGATGCCGATGACGCCAAACATCATCCACACCATGAAGCAGACGGTGAACGCGAGGGTGCTGACGATCAGGACCGACCAAGCCCGCCGTGGGAGAGAGGGTGAAGATGTGACCATGAACAGTACTCGTCTGGTGTATGACGAGACTGTCCATTGGCGAGGCTTCGCCGAACATCCCTCCAGCGGCTATTGCCGATGCGCCAAGAGAACGATGCGCGCGATCCGCCGCATAGCTCTGACGAACTACTCGGCGCGTCTTCCGTCGTTGACTTGTTCCAGATCAATGCAGCGTGGACGTGGCCCACCCAGACTGACACGAGCAAAGTCATGACACCTCAATTCCAGCGGCCCAAAGGGCCCGAACCACCGCCGCCTGCCGGGTCAACTGAAGTCGAGGCCGACCTCCCGCCATCTCTCGTTCAGCGATGTGGACATGCTCGAGGCACCCACAATGGCACAGGCGTCGACATCGACGTGATGGGCGACGGCTTGCATCTCGGCATCCACATCGTGATCTTCATTCACGGCTCGCCGCGACACTTGCGAAATCAGACTGTCGAGTACGTCACTGACGATGCGACGCTCGACTCGGCTGTTAGCACGGGCTTTGAAATCGCACGCGCAGTGATCGACGGGCGCCAGAGTTGACGACTGACCGCCGCTTGATGTCACGCAACTCCGGGCACGTCCCGCGGCCTACAGTGGGCCCGTGTGAATTTGTCGAGGTGTCCAAGATGGAAGCGCATGCTCAGGAGTCCGATCCGGCGCGCACCCTTGCTGTCCTGCCGATGCGCCGACAAGTCGTCCTGGGTGCGCTGGCCTGCAGTGCGTTCGCGCCGTCGCTGATGGCCTGTTCGTCGTCGGCCACCGATGAGCAAGCGGCCGCGCGCGCTCTGCGGCGCGCGGGCAATGTGGACGCTGGCAATCGAAGCATGCTGATGCGAGAACTGGTGCGCTGCGCCACGCTGGCGCCGTCCAGCCACAACACGCAGTGCTGGCGCTTCCATGTTCAGGAGCGCTCGATCACGATCGCCCCCGACCTGTCGCGGCGCTGCCCGGTGGTCGACCCCGACGATCACCATGTCTACGTCTCGCTGGGCTGCGCCACCGAAAACCTCGCGCAGGCCGCGCTCGCTCACGGCCTGCGGGCCGACGCCCGCGTCGACCCCGGCGGCCTCGGCGCCATCGAGGTGGGGCTGGAGCCGACACAGGCATCGCCCTCGCCGCTGTTCCAGGCGATCGCCGAACGACAATGCACCCGTGGCGACTACGACGGCCAGCCGCTGTCGACCGACGAGCTTCGACGGCTCGAACAGGCCGGCACCGGCGACGGCGTGCGGGTGCTGTTGTTGACGCAGCGTGCGGCCCTAGAGCAAGTACTCGAGTACGTGGTGGCGGCCAACACCGTGCAGATGAACGACCCCGCGTTCATCGCGGAGCTGAAGACCTGGATCCGCTTCGGGGCCGACGAGGCGACGCGTACCGGCGATGGCCTGTTCGCCGGCGCGTCGGGCAATCCGGCGCTGCCGCGCTGGCTCGGCAGCCGGATGATGGATCTGTTCTTCACACCGAAGTCCGAGAACGAACGCTACGCGCGACAGCTGCGCAACTCGGCAGGCGTGGCCGTGTTCAGTTCGGATGCCGGCGACCGCCGACACTGGGTCGAGGTGGGACGCTGCTACGAGCGCTTCGCACTGCAGGCCACCACACTCGGCATTCGCAACGCGTTCCTCAATCAGCCGGTCGAGGTCGGTGCCATCAGGCCGCAGTTCGCCTCGGCCCTCGGGCTCGGGGAGCGGCGCGTTGACCTGATCGTGCGCTTCGGCCGCGGGCCCGCGATGCCCTTGTCGATGCGGCGACCGGTCCAAGACGTGCTGGCCTGAGGCCACGCGGACTGGCCTCAAGCGGTAGTGCGCAAGGAACAGCCAGTTCGTGACAAACCTGGCCCATGGCCTGGCTACACCTCGTCCGAGATGCGCATCACGACCCGCCCCTCGATGTCGCCGCCCTTCATGCGCTTGAAGATCGCGTTGATGTTGTCGAGCTTGTCTTCGGCAAAAGTGGTGTGCACCTTGCCTTCCCCGGCGAAGGCGAGGGCCTCCTGAAGATCCTTGCGCGTGCCGACGATCGAGCCGCGCACGGTCTTGGCGTTGAGTACCACGTCGAAGATCGGCAGCGCGAAGTCGCCCGGTGGCAGGCCGACCAGCGACATCGTGCCGCGCTTGTGCAGCATGCCCAGCGCCTGCGCGAAGGCGCTGCGCGACACCGCCGTCACGAGCACACCGTGCGCGCCGCGGATCGCGCGCTGCACCTCCTGCACCGGGTCCTGCGTCTTCGCGTTGACCACCATGTCGGCACCGAGCGACTTGGCCAGCGCGAGCTTGGCGTCGTCGATGTCGACCGCGATGACGTGAAAGCCCATCGCCTTCGCGTATTGCACCGCATAGTGCCCGAGCCCTCCGATGCCCGAGATCGCGACCCAGTCGCCGGGCTTGCAGTCCAGCACCTTGAGGCCCTTGTAGACCGTCACGCCGGCGCACAGCACCGGCGCGATCTCGGCGAAGCTGCGGTTGGCCGGCAGGCGGCCCACGTAACCCGGATCGGCGAGCACGTATTCGGCATAGCCGCCGTTGACGGTGTAGCCGGTCATCTGCTGTTCGTCGCACAGCGTCTCCCAGCCGGTGATGCAGTGCTCGCAGTGGCCGCAGGCCGTGTGCAGCCACGGCACGCCGACGCGGTCGCCTTCCTTGATGCCCTTCACGCCCTTGCCGAGCGCGGCGACGAAGCCGACGCCTTCGTGGCCGGGGATGAACGGCAGGCTGGGCTTGACCGGCCAGTCGCCGTCGGCGGCGTGCAGATCGGTGTGGCACACGCCCGAGGCGACGACCTTCACCAGCACCTGGCCGGGCGTGACCTCGGGCATGGGCACCTCTTCGATCTGCAGGGGTTGGCCGAAGCTGTGGACGACGGCGGCTTTCATCAGGGTCATGACAACAATCTCCGAATACGTATGTGAGAGGGGCGGTTCGCTGCGGCGATCAGAAGAAGCCTCGGCGTCTGCCGGCTTCGGAGGAATCTAGGTGTTCATCGCTTGCGGCCTTTGATCGACATCAAGCATCGAGGCGGCTTCGCAAACAGAAACATTTGGCGCGGCCCGCGGGCGCTCAGTCCTGGTACCTGGATCCTGTAGACCGACTTCCACGGCGAGACGTGATCCAGCCCGATGCATGCATGAAGAATTCATGAATGTCTCAAAAGCGTACTTTATACGTCATTTACGCCATCTGCTCGGCTGCCTACGATTCGTCCATCGACTTTCGATCAACCCACCCAGGAGCCAGACCATGACCCAGCCCAGCACCCCACGCCACCAAGGCACCGCGCTCATCACGGGCGCATCGTCCGGCATCGGCGCGGTCTACGCCGACCGGCTCGCACAACGCGGCTACGACCTCGTCCTGGTGGCGCGAAACCGCGAACGGCTCGCCGCGATGGCAGACCGCATCACCACGCAGACACGCCGCTCGGTCGAGATCCTCGACGCCGATCTCGGCGACCGGGCCCAGCTCGCCCAGGTCGAGGCGAAGCTGAAGCAAGACGCGAGCATCACGCTGCTGGTCAACAACGCCGGCATCGGCACGCACACGCCGCTGCTGGACAGCAACGTCGATCGGATGACCCAGATGATCGAGCTGAACGTCACCGCGCTGACGCGTCTGACCTATGCGGCCGTGCCCGGCTTCGTCTCGCGCGGCCAGGGCGCGGTGATCAACATCGCCTCGATCGTGGCCATCGCACCGGAGGTTCTCAACGGCGTCTACGGCGGCAGCAAGGCATTCGTCCACGCCTTCAGCCTATCGCTGCAGCACGAACTGGCGGACAAGGGCGTGCGCGTGCAGGCGGTGTTGCCTGGTGCGACCGCGACCGAGTTCTGGGCGACGGGCGGGCTGCCCGTGGAGCATCTGCCAAAGGAGATCGTCATGAGCGCCGAGAACATGGTCGACGCCGCCCTCGTCGGCTTCGACCGCGGCGAGCTCGTCACCATCCCGTCACTGCATGCCGAACACGAGTGGGCCGCCTTCGAAGCCGCGCGCAAGACGCTGTCGAGCCACCTCTCGAACAACGTGCCGGCGGCACGCTATGTCTCGGCGGGCTGAGCTGCGCGAGACGGTCCATTTCCAAGCTTTACAGACAGGAGTCGGGCCATGGATACGACGATGAATTGAGCAATGTGCCAGGAGACATCGTGTCGAAGATCAGATCCATCCGAACACTCGCCATCATGGCCGCCGCGGTGCTTCTCATGCTCGCGGAAGTGAACGCACAGGCCGCCGATGTCTCGTACAAGTTCGTGACCGTCGACAGCATCAAGATCTTTTATCGCGAGGCCGGGGATCCGGCCAAGCCGACGATTTTGCTGCTGCACGGCTTTCCGTCGTCCTCGCACCAGTTTCGGGACCTGATTCCATTGCTGTCCGACAACTTCCACGTCGTCGCGCCGGACTATCCGGGCATGGGCTACAGCGAAGCGCCTGCGGCCGACAAGTTCACGCCGACCTTCGACAACCTGACGATGGTCATGACCGACTTCGTCGAGAAGCTCGGCGACAAACACCTCATCGTCTACATGACCGATTTCGGCGGCCCCGTCGGGATGCGGATGGCGGTCAGCCACCCCGACTGGATTTCAGGGCTGATCTTCCAGAACGCGAACATCTCGCTGGACGGCGTCGACCCGGCCCGGCTCAAGCGGAACCAAGAAAACGCGGCGGGCATCACGCCCGCGCGGCGCGCCGAAGCCGAGGCGCATGTCTCGATGGCAACGGCCCTGCTGCTCTATAGACAAGGCACTCGCAACCCTGCCGCGCTGAACCCGGATGCATGGACGCATGACGAGCACGCTCTGCTGGACCCGCAGAGCCGGCGGATCATGACCGAGCTGCAATTGGACACGCCGGCGAACATCGCCTTGTTCCCGGTCTGGCAGGCCTACATGCGAACGCGCCAGCCGAGGTCGCTGGTCGTCTGGGGAACGGGCGATCGCTTCTTCTTGCCGGCCGGCGCCGACGCGATCAAGAAACTCGTGCCCGCCACGGAGGTGCACAACTACGACACCGGGCACTTTGCGCTCGAGGAAGATCACGTCGACATCGCGAAACAGATCAACCGCTACTTTGCGCCGGCCGCCGCGCGGCGGCCGGGCATGTGATTCGCTCGAGGACATCTCCCTTCATCAGCCACGGGCGCAGGCCCTCCTCCCGGACAGGACTCACATGAAACGACGCATCTCTCATTGGCCCGCCACAGCAGCGATCGCTACCGCCGGCGTCACGGCGCATGCAGCCACACCTCACCAGTTCGACGAGCAGGACCGTCGGGAGGTCAAGGCGGTCTTTCTGCAGCAAGCCGCTGCCGCGACGGCGCACGACATCGAGGCATTCGAACGCGTGCTCGCATCCACCCCGCCAGGTCAACCCGACCCGGTGGTCTTTGTCGCTCGCGCCTATCAGTTCTGGGGCAAGCCCGCGCTCATCGAGCACTTCAAGGAAACTTTCAAAGGTGTGTGGAAATTCGAGCCGGACGCCGATCGTGTCAGCGTCATTCCGTTGACTCCGGACACTGCCGAGATCTATGCGCCGACTCGAGTCACCGTCGGCACCTCGCCTGAGACGGCGAAGACAGCTCCCTTTCTCGTCTACGAAATTGCGGTCCGAACGCCCGAGGGATGGCGTATCGCGGCGATCGTTCCAGTACCCGCGCCATAGTCTGAAAGCTGGTCGCTCGACGAAATTCCACACATGTCCAAGCGGCAGCAGGGGGTGTCCAGAATCCGGTAGTGCGCAGACTGATGCGCTCGCACGATGGCGCTGGCAAACCAACAACCTACGGAGAGCGCCGTGCCCGAAAGTCAGAGTAGTCGCCGCCAATTTCTCGCGCTGGCCGGAAGCACCCTGCTGGGCGCCGCGACCTCTGCATCGGTCAGCGGGTGCTCAGATGCCCAAGCGGCGGACAGCTCGGTGTGGAACACCACGAACAACCCCCAAGTCACTGCGCTCGGCCCCAATGGGGCCCAGATCAACGGGTACTGCGCGCCGGCGTACAAGCCAGTGTTCGATGCGTTCGTGGCCAACTTCCAGCAGCGCCAGGAGATCGGAGCCTCGGTGGCCGTCACGGTGAAGGGCTCACCCGTACTCGAGGCTTGGGGCGGATTCTCCGACGCGCTGGCCACCACGCCGTCGGTGCCGTGGAATCGCGACACCGTGTCCCTGGTCTTCTCCTGCACGAAGGCGGCGACCGCACTGTGCGCGCACATGCTCGCAGCCCAGGGCATGCTGGACCTCGACAAACCAGTCGCCTTCTACTGGCCGGAGTTCGCCGCGAACGGCAAGAGCGCGATCACCGTTCGAGTGCTGATGCAGCATGCGGCCGGCCTGGCGGCCATTCCGTTCAGTTCTCCAATTCCCCTCGGCGGCTGGGCAGACTGGAGCCTGATGACATCGACGTTGGCGGCACAAGCCCCGTGGTGGGAGCCTGGTACGGCGCACGGCTACCACGCGTTGACCTACGGATGGCTCGTCGGCGAGGTCGTGCGCCGTGTCAGCGGTGTGTCGGTGGGCACGTTCTTCCAGAACCAAGTGGCTGCGCCGCTGGGCATGGATTTCTGGATCGGCATGCCCAGTTCACAACTCGGCCGGGTTGCCCCGATGCGAGCGGCCACCGAAGTGTTGCCGGTGGACCGCTTCACCAACACCGCGATCGCCGACCCGAGCTCGTTGCAAGCGGCGGTCTTCAACGTGGGTGGTTGGCTCGGAATTCCACCCTCGACACCCCCGGCCTACAACACCCCCGCGTCCCTGCAGGCCGAGATTCCCGCGGCCGGTGGTGTGACGAACGCGCGTGGCTTGGCGACGATGTACGCCGCGCTCGCCAATGGTGGCGCCTGGGGCAGCACTCGACTGCTGCCCACCGACTACGCGGCGTGCCTGGGGCTCATCCACAGTTCGTTGCCGCTCGACCGCACGCTGCTGGTCGCCATGCGCATGGCGCTGGGGTTTCATGGCTCGATCGACAACCGTGCGATCGGGCCCAGCCTTTCGGCATTGCTCGGCGCCACGGCGTACGGTCATGCCGGCTTCGGCGGAAGCATCGGCTTCGCGGATCCGCAGGCCAATCTGTCCTTCGGCTACACGATGAACCGCATGGGTGCAGGCACGGCGCTCAACGATCGCGGGCAGTCGCTGATCGACGCGACCTACACCGCCCTGGGATTCACTTCGAATCGCTATGGCGCTTGGGTCTGAACGGCGACAAACCCCGATGGATGGTGGCGCAGCATGAAACTACCATTCCGCCATGGCGACCACCTCCCAGTGCGGCAACGCGGGGCTTTTTGCAGGAAAGTCGTCGCGCTGGGATATGCAGTTCAGCACGAGGTCTGTGGACGAGGCCGTGTCTGCGGTCGAACGGTTGTACGGGCCCCATGAACTTGTCCTGTACCCGAGACGCGTGCTGAACCTGCAGTTCGGCGGATTCGACGTTGGACGTCTTTCCGTTTCGCATATCGCGTATGGATGCCCAGCACTCGCTCGACCTGAACGACCGAACGAGTACTGGATGTTTTCGTACATCGTTCGAGGCGAAGCACGTGCAGCTGGGCAGACGGTGGGCACCGCGATGGCCAGCGTGCGAGCCCCTGGGACGATGACCGATATTCCGATGTCAGCCGAGCTTCAGCTGATGAACCTCAAGATCGAACAGGCTGATCTGCTGGAAGCACGCTCGACTCTCCTGGGATATGAGTCAGACGACCCGATGGGGTTCGTTGACTGCATGCCTGCGGGGTCGCCACCCGCTGTGCGATTGGCGAGCCTTCTCCAGCGCTTGCAAAACCTTCCATTGTCTCCAGCGCCGTTCCGAGCGCTGTTGGAACGGCGCTGGCAAGAAGCGACGTTGCTGGAATTGCTGCTGACGCTGCCGCTTTCAAGCCCGCTGCGTCCGGATCGAAGCGCGGTTCGGCGCGGTTCGGTCGATCGAGCGATGGACATGATCCACGCCGACCCGGCGGCCAGCGTCACGTTGGGTGATCTCGCGCGCACCGCCGGCGTTGGCGTTCGCGCGCTGACACGAGGATTCGAGCGGCGGTTGGGCATTTCACCGATGCGCTATCTGCAGCAACGCCGGCTGGAGCGCGCTCGCAGCGATCTCTTGGACGGATGTGAAAGCGTGACCTCAGTGGCCTACCGGTGGGGGTTTGGGAACCTCGGCGACTTTTCGTTGACCTATCGCGAGCGCTTCGGGGAGCGACCCAGCGAGACCTTGCGTGGCGCCCGAGACCGCAGGCGTTGAACAGGCGACCGGACGCATCGCGGCGATCATTCCGGTACCAGCCCAGTAGTCTGAGAACGGGATCTACGGTGAGCACATCCCGAAGGTGCCCATCGTGATCGACCGCGCGTGTGCAGGGTCGCTCAGTGGGCCCGCCAGCGTGTTCACGCGGAGAACCCACCGTCGGCGGTGATCGACGCGCCGTTCACGAACGCTGCCTCCTCTCGGCACAGCCAGGCGACAAGCGCGGCAACCTCGCGGTCCTGCCCGAGCCTGCCGATGGGCATCATGGGGCGCAGCATCTCGTGCACTTCGGCGGACACGATCTCGGTCACGGTGGGACCGGGTTGCACGTTGTTGACCGTGATCCCACGCGGCCCGAGGTCGTGCGCCAGCCCACGGGTGAAGGCCGCGAGCGCGCCTTTGGTGAGTGCGTAGACAGAGCTGGTCGGAAACCGGACCACATCCGCCACCATGCTGCCGATGTTCACGATGCGCCCGCCCTCGCCCATGTGTACCAGCGCAGCCTGCACGCCGATGAAGACACCTCGCACGTTGACGTCGATCATGCGATCGAAGCCTCCTTGCGGGTAGCTCGCAATGTCGCCGCCGATGAGGATGCCCGCGCTGTTGACCAGGATGTCGAGCCCTCCCAGTGCGGCCGCGGCTTCGCTCACAGCGGTTCGCAGCTGCGCCGGATCACCGCTGTCGGCGCGCACGGCGATGGCGTGAGTGTCCAGCTCGGCGACGAGGGCCTGGGCCCGATCGGGCGATGTCGCGTAGGTGAAGACGACGCGCGCGCCATCGGCGACGAGGCGGCGAACGATGCCGGCGCCGATACCACGCGAGCCGCCAGTGACGAATGCGCGCCGGCCCTGCAGGGGTTGGGTGGTCATGAGAACTCCTTACTTGACTGATTGATCCGGAATTAAGGAAAAAAAAGAGGGCGCGACTGGCACACCCCTCAACGAAAGCTCCGCAGCGCCATCTGCGCAATGCCGCGCAAGACGGCCTCCGATGCCCCCTGACGGGCCGCCACCTTGATGCCGGTCAGCGTCGCCAGCACGTACTGCCCCGCAATGGGCACGTTCAGGTCGGCTGCGAACGCGCCGGACGCCATGGCGTCGCGCACGCGTCGCTCCACTGCCCTCGTCAGCAGCCTCCCCATGGCCTCGGTGAGGGCAACGATTTCCGGCTCGCTGCGGCCGAATTCGCAGATGGCCGAGACGCCCAGGCAGGCCGGCTGCGGATCCTCGCGTGCGCGCACCACGGCATGCATCAGCAGGGCATCGAGGCCTGCCTCGCCCGTCGCCGCTCCTTCAAGCACCACGAGCTGCGCACCGATGCTGTCCGACGAGTACCGCTGCAGCGCTTCAAGGTACAACTTCCACTTGTCGCCGAAGGTGTCGTACAGACTTTGCCTTCGGATGTCCATCGCCTCGAGCAGCGCCTCGGTAGACGTGCCTTCGAACCCGTGCTGCGAGAACACAGCGATGGCGCGCGAGAGCGCGACGTCGCGGACAAAGTCTTTCGATCGAGCCATACACACAGTCTAGACTATTTGGAATGATCTGTCCGGAAATAGAGATTACAGGCGACGGCCCCGTGCGGCGGGATGCTCTCGAAAGGCCGGCCGGCTCCCATTGGCTGGCATCGGACTTCGGCTGCGCGCTGACTCGCAACAGGCGGTCGCGCCGTTCGTGGCCAGGCGCCCTCGCGGGCTCGAGAAGAACTGGTTGAACAGGTCTCGTCGACCATCTCTGGGCGTCCGCGAAGGCCGCTTCAGGCTATCGACATTGATCGGAGCACGCGCCCTTGGGAACTACCCCGATGGGACGGGCCAGGATCAGTCGCGTGGCGAAACAGCCAACTGCTCGACCAATCGCCCCAAGGCGAGCAAACCGTCCTTCGCCCTTGCCGAGTCGGGGACGCCGCAGTTCAAGCGGATGCAATTCCTGTATTCCCCTTGAGGCGAGAAAAGCGCGCCAGGTGCGACGCCAACGCCCAGTCCGACGGCCCGCTCCTGAAGAACCATGGCATCGACCTGACCAGGCAGTTCGACCCACAGGAGAAAGCCACCGCTCGGCAAGGCCGACGACGTGCCCGCCGGGAACACGCGTTCGATGTTTTCTGCCATGCGGTAGACCTGCGCCTGCATGGTCCGGCGCGTGCGGCGCAGATGCTTGGCCATGCCACCGCTCGCGAGGTACTCGGCCAGCGCCAGTTCCATCACCTGCGGCTGCCCGATGCTGGACACCCGCTTGAGAAAGCCGATCTGCTCGCTGAAGCGCCCGCCGTCCACCCACCCGACGCGCATGCCCGGTGCAACGGTCTTCGTGAGCGACGCGCACAGCATCACGAGCCCGGACTCGTCGAAGCCCTGCGCAGCCTGACATTCGCCCTCGAAGTGCAAGTCGGCAAAGGTCGCGTCCTCGACGACGGGGATCTGGTGGCGGATGGCCACCTCGACCAGTTGTCGCTTCCGGTCCAGCGACATAGTGGCGCCCGTTGGATTGCTCACGGTCGTCGATAGCAGCACGGCTGCGATCTTCCTGCCACCGGCGGCGGCCGCGTCCAGCGCGTCGACGTCGAACCCGGCCTTGGTGGCGCTGCCGATAGGCAGGGCGCGCAGCCCCAGGATCTGCAGCGCCTGCAGGAATCCGTAGTAGGCCGGCGCCTCCACGGCCACCGTGTCGCCGGGTTGGGTGACCGCGCGCAGACACAGCTGAACCGCTTCCACGGCCCCGTTGGTGATGACCACGCGACGCGGATCGACGCTCGCTCCCCACTCCACCGCGCGACGCGCGACCTGCTGGCGCAGCTCGATGCAGCCTGGCGCAAAGTTGTAGCTTCCAATCAGCGTTGGCCTCTTGCGCAACAGGTTGGCGACACCGCCGGCCAGGCGCTTGCAAGGAAAGAACGACGCATCGGGCACGGCTGCGCCGAAGGGAATGAGATCGTCCCGATACGCCAGCGCTGACGCGGGTCCGGTCTCGGCGATGTAGCGCATGACAACGGCGTTGTCAGGCGTCGGTATTGCACGCGCGAGTTCGGGCAAACGTGGCGCGACGTAGAAGCCGCTCTGCGAGCGCACGACGATCCACTGCTCATCTTCGAGTTGTCGGTAGGCTTCCTGGACCGTGTTGACCGAGAGCTTCTTCGATTGGCTGAGCGCACGTACCGAAGGCAGCTTCTGGCCTGCCGTGAACACGCCTTGCAGAATCTGCTGCTTCAGCTCGTCGGCCAGGCGTGCGTAGAGCGTGGGGTGCAGCACAGCAGCGAGCTTCGTCTGCAACGTGGGTCGAGTCGCATTCGGTGCGCGGACCGCGGCGAGTGCGATCACTTTCGCTCGTTTGCCATTCGCTTGTTTGCCACTCGCGCTGCCGTTCATATCAATCCTTGCCGCCGTGAGCTCACAGGTTGACCTTGCCTGTCATCATCGTCCTGGTCGTGCCGCCGATCCAGAAGCGGTGATCCTCCACCGGCCCGCGGATGTGCACGCGACCATCCCTGCCGACGAAGCGCCCCTGACGAGTTTGGTACGTGAGATGCCTGGCGTCAACGCGCAGGCCCTGCAGATGGTGCTGCAGCGTCGCCACGCAGGCATTGCCTCCGCCACACACTGCATCCTCGGGCACGCCGATGGCCGGGCCGAAGGATCGAACGTCGAAACGCACATCGGCGTCATCAACAGCCGGGGCATAGACCGTGATCCCGGACACGCCCAGTGTGACGCTGAGCGCCTCGATGGCCGGCATGTTCGGTTTGAGCATCGCCAGGCTGGCGGGTTCATCGAGTTTGACGACGATCCAGTTCGCGCCCGCGCTGACCCGATACGAGTCGGCTGCGTCGGCGAGGCCGATGGCGGCAGCGACGGCCCGAGCCTCGTCGCTGGTGACCGGGACGACAGCGCCCGGCGCCGGTGTCTTGACAAACGCCTTCACGTCACCGGCCGAAAGGCGCAGCACCTTCAGCTCCACCTCGCCGACTGCGCACTGCTGCCAGACCGTCGCTGCTTCGCCGGGACCATCGCCAAACCCATCGTCGCATGCCATGAATGAAGGGCGCTGAACCATGCCGGTTTCGACGGCCAGATGCGCCGCCCCAAGCGATGGATGCCCGGCAAAGACCAATTCGGCGCGCGGAGAGAAGATGCGCGCTGCATAGCCGCTGCGGTCGTCCGTGGCAGCCGGGATGTTTGGCCGAAGGTAGACCGTTTCGGGCATGCCGTTCCAGGCCGCGAACGCTTGCATCTGCCCCATTGCCAAGTCCTCGTCGGCCACCACGATCATGACCGGATTGCCCCGGTACCGGGCCGACGAAAACACGTCGACGACGTAGAACTCGCTCATCGTTCGGCCATCGCCCTCGCGACGGCCAGCATGGTCTGCGCGGCTGTCGCAGCCGCCTGGGCCGTGACATCCAGGTGCGTGGTGGCGCGGATGAAGTTGCCGCCGATGGCGCGCACACGCACGCCCTCGGCCAGGCAGCGTGCAGCGAAGGCCTCGGCGTTGACAGAGGCCGAGCCGAAGCTGAAGCGCACGATGTTCGATGCCGGCCGCGGTGGATCGAAGCAGAACAGATCGCAGGCCGACAGCACGCGCCAGATCGATTGCGCGTTCGCATGGTCGATCGCGAGTTGCTCGATGTGGTGCTCCAGCGCATAAAGCCCGGCGGCGGCCAGCACGCCGGATTGCCGCATCGCACCGCCCAGGCGGTACTTCCATTGCCAGGCCTCGCGCACGAACTCGGCGCTGCCGCACAGCACGGCGCCCGCCGGGCATCCCAGCCCCTTGCTGAGGTCGACCCAGGCGCTGTCCCAGCCAGCGGCGTAGTCCGCGGCGGCAATACCGGTGGCTGCGGTCGCATTGAGCAGTCGGGCGCCGTCCATATGGCAGCTCAGGCCGTGCGCGCGGGCCGCGTCGCGCACAGCGTGCAGTTGCGAGAGCGACCAGACAGCACCGCCCGAGAAATTGGTGGTCTGCTCGACCGAGAGCAAGGTCGTGCGTGGCGCCGTGCGGGTCCGTGGCCGCACGGCCTCGACCACTTGCTGCGCCTCGAAGATGCCGTGCGGCGACATCAGCGCGCGGATCGAGACTCCGGCGAGTGCCGCGGCGCCCGCTGCCTCGGTGCCATAGATGTGCGACTGATGGTCGCAGATGAGCTCGTCACCGGGCCGCGTGTGGGTGAGGATGGCGACCAGGTTGCACATGGTGCCCGAGGGCATGAACACGCCAGCCGCCTGGCCCAGCAACTCGGCGACCTTCTCGCACAGCTGCAGTGTGGTGGGGTCGTCGTCCGACTGCTCGTCGCCGACCAGCGCCTGCGCCATCGCGGCACGCATGCCCGGCGTTGGCCGGGTCTGGGTGTCGCTGTAGAGGTCGATGCAATGCGAGGGCATGGCGTTCAGATCGCCGCAGCATCGGCTGGCGGAAGGTCGATGCCGGCTGGCACTGCCGGCGGCAGGTCATGAAAAACAGCCGGCTCGAGTGCAGTACGGTTGACATGCAGGGTGAACACATCGAAGCGGTTGTAGTAGCCCACGACGTCGTGGAATTGCTTGGGAACGATGCAGTCGTCGAGGTCGATGTCGGCGTAGACGATGCCTTCTTCGTCCTGCAAGGTCTCGCTGATCACCGAGCCGGTGGGGCTGATGATCATCGACACGCTGCGCGGCGAACTCTCCACCAGCGCGCGGGCCGCCGGCTCGCCGCGGCAGATGAGATCGGCAGCGGCATCGCTGAAGAAGCCCGAGGCGACGATGGTGAAGCACTTGGCCTCGAAGCTGTGCGCACCTGAGCGGATGCGGATCGCCGAGGCCAGGTCGTAGCGCTCCTTGCTGGTCGCGGGATGGGTCGGCCAGCACGGTGAATAGGACGCGATGTGAACCTGCTCGCCCTGTGCCATCAGGCTGTAGCGCGCGAGCGGGTTGGTGTTCTCGCCGCAGACCAGCGCGCCGACCTTGCCGACCGGCGTGTCGACCACGCGCAGGCCGCTGCCGTCGCCGTTGGTCCAGGTCAACTTCTCCCAATAGGTGGGGACCAGCTTGCGGTGGCGGTTGAGGATGCGCCCGTCCGCGCCGATCAGCAAGTTGGTGTCCCAGATGCAGCCCACGCTGACCTTGGACGCTTCGTTGATGCCGATCGAGACGACGACGTCATGCTGGCGTGCGGCCCGCCGCACGCGATCGATGGCCGGGTGGTCGATGGTCACCGCGCTCTTCGCCATGCGGACGAAGAAGTCGTGGTTCTCGACCGGCGCGCGCAGGCCCGACCAGACCGGAAAGGCACAGATGTGGGCTTCGGGGAACGCGACGATCCTGGCGCCGTTGCCGGCGGCCTCGGCGATCAGCGCACAGGTCTTGTCGATGGTGGCGTCGAGGTCGAAGTAGACCGGCGCGACGTGGCAGGCGGCGGCTTTGAATTTTGAAACGAGTGTCATGCGGGACTCCGATGAAGCCGGAGTTTGCGGCCTGCGGCGTGCGTCTGAAAGGTGCAGCTGAGGCGGCTTGTGACCCATACAGTTGCCGCAGTGCGGCCCGAGGTCCGACCAGCACCGACGCGACTGCCGGCGTCGCCTCGAGCGTTCGTCGCCGACCCGTCAATGCGGAACAGTCTGGTGTCTTACGGAGCCGCCCGGCTCGCCAATCTTTGCTCGACCATCGCCACGAACGCCATGGCCGGTGGCGACAGAGACTGCCGGTCGCGCATCGCGAGCAGCAGGTGCCGCTCTGTGCGCATGCCCGTGAGGCGAACGGCGCTCAGCCCCATCGACTTCAGATGCGGTGCCGCACCCGCGCGCGGCAGGATCGCGACGCCCAGGCCGGTCGCCACCATGCGGCACATCGCATCGAAGCTGCGCACCTGCATGCGGATCCGCAGCGCGCGCCCCGCTGCGTCGGCGGCCGACGCGATCTGGCGCATCAACGATGTCGATCGGGCCAGGCCGATGATGTCGAGCGCCAGCACGTCCTTCAGCGCCACCGCCGCCTCGCGGCAGAGCGGGTGCCCGACGGGCAGCAACAGCACCAGTTCGTCGACATCGCAGACGAGGGTCTGCAAGCCTTCGGCGGGGGTGTTGGCGCCGATCACCGCCAGCTCGGTGGCGCCGCCGGCCACCGCGCGGACCGCGTCCTCGCTGAGCGCATCCTCGAGGTCGATCATCACCTCCGGGTGCGCTGACGCATACGCTGCCAGGACCTGCGGCAAGAAGCCGCCGAAGGCCGAGGTGTTCGCCCAGAGCTGGAGGTGCCCGCCGGCACCGCGCTGGAAGTCGTCCATCGCCATCGCGAGCTGCTCGACGCCCGCCGCAACGCCGATCGCGTGGCGCAGGAGGGTCTGGCCGGCGGCGGTGGGCACGACGCCGCGCTTGCTCCGCTGCAGTAGCACGGCACCGACGTGCGCCTCGAGCTCGCCGATGCGTTTGCTCGCCGCCGCCAGGCTGATGCCGAAGCGCTCGGCGCCGGCCGTCAAGCTGCCCCCTTCGACCACCGCGACAAACAGCCGCAGCGAGGCCAGGTCGAAGCGGTTCAGGTTGATGGCGCGGGGCATCCGGCAATGCTCAACCAAAGGTTGAGGATGAGTCAACCAGATCCGAAGCAATTCCGCGGTGGGTCGCCAAAACTGACGACATAGCCGGGACGAATACACCGGTAGCGGCCCAAATCGATACACGGAGACAACGCATGACTTCCATCCCGGTGCCCAACACCAGCGCCAAGCTCGCCTGGTACAGCGGCCTCAACCCACAGCACTGGCGAATCCTGACGGCCAGCTTCCTCGGCTGGGTGTTCGACGGCTACGAGTCGTATGCCCTGTTCATCGTCATGCCGTTCGTGCTGAACTCGATGCTGACGCCCGACATGCTCGGCAACCGTACGTTGTGGGCCGGCGTTGCCATCAGCATCACGCTGCTCGGCTGGGGCATCGGCGGTCTGGTCGGCGGGGTGCTGGCCGACTACGTGGGTCGCAAGCGGATGATGATCCTCTCGGTCTTCTTCTACGCGATCTTCACCGGCCTCACGGCGTTCGCGACCGACTTCTGGGTCTTCTGCTTCCTGCGCTTCATCACCGGGATCGCGATGGGCAGCGAGTGGAGCACCGGCGTCGCGCTGCTCGCCGAAACGTGGCCGAACCGGGCGCGCCCGAAGGGCGCCGGTTTCCTGCAGTCGGGTTTCGGTTTCGGCACGCTCATCGCTGCGCTGGTGTGGCTCGTTCTGAGCCAGACGCAACCGCTGGGCAATGACACCTGGCGTCTCGTGTTCGTTGTCGGCGCATTGCCGGCCTTCTTCTGCCTGTACATCCGGCGCTCGATCGGCGAATCGGAGAAGTGGCTCGAGGCGGTGCGTGAGCAGCGCTGGGCGACAACAGAGAAGGCCAGCGGCGCCACGACGGCGAGCAGCAAGCGGCCGTTCACGCTGAGCGAGATCTTCCGCGAACCGGAGAGCCGCAGGCGAACTCTGCTTGCCTTCCTGCTCTCGCTAACGACCACGGTCGGCTGGTGGGCGATCTCGAGCTGGTTGCCGGAATACGCGGCGCAGATGGCGAAGGCGGCCGGCATCGCCAGCCCGGGTCTGTGGGCCCTGCGCGCCGCGCTGCTTTACACCGGCGGCGCCGTCGTCGCCTACCTGCTGTCGGGCTTTCTCGCCGATGCGCTTGGCAGGCGCGTGTATCTGTTCCTGACCTACCTCGGCGCACTGGTCACGACCGCGTTGACCTATCTGTGGACGAACACGCTCGACGGGCTGCTGCTGGCGGCCTTCGTCAACGGCTTCTTCACGCTCGGCTGCGCCTACTCCTGGATGGCGATCTACCCGGTCGAGTTGTTCACGTCGAGCGTGCGGGCGACCGCGGCCGCCTTCATCTTCAATGCCGCGCGAATGATTGCGTGGGTCTTCCCGATCCTGGCCGGCACGATGATCCACACGTTCGGAAGCATCCCGCGCGCCGCGATGACACTGTCCGCGATCTACGTGATCGGGCTGATCGTGCCCTGGTTCATGCCGGAGACGCGCGGCCAGGAATTGCCCGAGTGACTTTGCCCAGCACCACCACCTCATCCAACCACCACCCGACGAGATCGACATGAATCGAACCACCTACCGGATCGGACAGATCGTGCCCAGCTCCAACACGACCATGGAGACCGAGATCCCGGCCATGCTGCACGGCCGCGAGGCCTTCGAGCCCGAGCAGTTCACGTTCCACTCGAGCCGCATGCGCATGATGAACGTCACCAAGGAAGAGCTCGCGAAGATGGACGCCGACTCCGACCGCTGCGCGATCGAGCTGTCGGATGCGCGCGTCGACGTGCTCGGCTATGCCTGCCTGGTCGCGATCATGAGCATGGGCAAGGGCTACCACCGCGTCTCGGAGCAGCGCCTGCACCAGCGTACCGTCGACAACGGCGGCCCGGCACCGGTGGTGACGAGCGCCGGCGCGCTCGTCGACGGCCTGAAGGTGATCGGCGCGAAGAAGGTGTCGATCATCGCGCCCTACATGAAGCCGCTGACCAAGCTCGTGATCGAGTACATCGAGGCCGAGGGCATCGAGGTCGTCGACAGCATCTCGCTCGAGATCCACGACAACCTGGCGGTCGGCGCCCTCGATCCGCGCGCACCGGCGGACCTGTGGCGCAAGCTCAACGTCGCCAACGTCGACGCCATCGTCGCTTCGGCCTGCGTTCAGATGCCGTCGCTGGCATCGATCCCGCTCATCGAGGCCGCGAGCGGGTTGCCGGTGATGTCGAGCGCCGTCGGCACGACGTTTCAGATGCTGTCCAAGCTCGGGCTGAAGACGGTCGCGCCGCAGGCCGGCGCGCTGCTCTCGGGTCGCTACGGGCAGCCGATCGAGCTTGCCGCCTGACATACAGGTACCCACCATGCCGATGCAAAGCAGGTCCATGACCGAGACCGCGCCCGACGACTTCCACGTGTACGAGCCCCGGCTCGGACACGGGCTGCCACACGACCCGTTCAACGCGATCGTCGGGCCACGCCCGATCGGCTGGATCTCGACGCGTGACCGGCGGGGGCACCTGAACCTCGCGCCCTACAGCTTCTTCAACGGCTTCAACTACGCGCCGCCGATCATCGGCTTCTCGAGCATCGGCTTCAAGGACACCGTGCGGAACATCCACGAGACCGGCGAGTTCGTCTGGAACCTTGCGACACGCCCGCTTGCCGAGGCGATGAATGCGACGAGCGCGGCGGTGCCGCACGATGTCGACGAGTTTGCGCTGGCCGGGCTGACGCCGGTGGCCTCGCGCGTCGTGAGCGTGCCGCGCGTCGGCGAGAGCCCGGTCTCGTTCGAATGCCGGCTGACGCAGTCGACCCAGCTCAAGGCCGCCGACGGCAGCCCAATCGACACGTGGCTGACCTTGGGCGAGGTCGTCGCCGTGCACATCCTGAAGCCGCTGCTGCGCGACGGCGTCTACGACACGGCGGCGGCGCGCCCCATCCTGCGCGGCGGAGGGCCTGCGGATTATTTCGAGATCAGTGCGGGCGCGCACTTCAAGATGCGCCGGCCATGAGGAACACAACAACAAAGGAGACAAGATGATGAGAAGCAAGCTCCATGTCGAACTCGTTGCCACGTGCGCCGCCCTCGCATGCGCCAGCCATGTACCGGCGTACGCCGCGGACACCGGCGAGACTGATTGCCGCACCACGGCGGAATGCCAGGCGCAAGTCGAAAGCATCAAGGGCGGTGCTACCAGCGATGCCACCAGCGCGCAAGCGAAGGCGCAGGACTTTTTCTACTGGGTGGGTCGCATCAACATGGCGTCGACGGTGGCGAATGTGGAGCAGGGGATCATCCCCGCATCGCTGGCCCGCAAGATCGCGGTCGGTGTCGCGCATTCGATCGATCAGGCGGGCAAGCCCGGCGGCCGGCGTCCCGCCGATGTGCTGCAGATCGAAAGGATCATCACCGATCAAGCCGGCCCCGAAGCTTCGCTGATCCACTCCGGCCGCAGCCGGCAAGACATTCACGCGACCTTGTTCGCGGCCCAATTGCGCACCGAGCTGCTGGACTACACCGACGCGCTCAACGAGGTTCGCACCCGCCTCTTGGCCAGCGCCGCGAAGAATGTGGACACCTTCGTGCCCGCATACACCAATGGCGTGCAGGCCATGCCCATCAGCTACGCGCACTACCTGCTCGCCTTCGCCGATTCTTTCGGGCGCGATGCGGAACGGCTGCGCCAGGTGTATGCGCGAGTGAACCGCAGCGCCTTGGGCACCGCAGTGCTCGCCAATTCAAGTTGGCCGCTGGACCGGCAACGGCTGGCTTCACTGCTGGGCTTTGACGGGCTCCTCGTGAATTCGCTGGACGCGGGTCAGATCAGCACCTACGACATCCCCATCGAAGCTGCCAACCTGGTGGGCTCCAGCGCGATCCGCGTCGGTGCCTTCATGCAGGACGTGCACGAGCAATATCACCAGGTTCGCCCCTGGCTGCTGTTGGCACCCGGCAAGACCTACAGCAGCAGCGCCATGCCGCAAAAGGCCAACCCTGGTGTGATCCAGAACGCGCGCGCGAAGGCCTCCGATGTGGTCGGCGCGGCGCAGATGGTGACCTTGCGCGCCCACAATGTCTCCCCGGGCATGACCGACTACAAGAACGCGTGGAGCCCCGCGGGCGCGAAGACCTTTGTGCAAGCGGTAGACATGATGAAGCAGTTCGCCGATGTGCTGGATGCGCTGCGCATCGACCCCAAGCGCTCGCTGGAAGAGCTGGACGCCGAATGGACGACCTCGATGGAGCTGGCCGAAACGCTGCAGCGCGCCCATCAGATCCCGTTTCGGGTCGGCCATCATTTCGCATCCGAGATCGTGGTGTACGCCCGCGCCAACGAATTGAAGCCCAAGGAGTTCCCTTATGCGCAAGCCGTGCGCATCTATGCCGAAGCTGGCAAGAAATACCAATTGGCCGATCTGAAACTACCGCTGGATGAAGCCGCGTTCCGCAAGACTTTGTCGGCTGAAAACATGGTGCGCACGCGTGTCGGCATCGGAGGCCCGCAGCCCGAGGAGGTGCGACGCATGCTGGCCGAAGCCAATGCCCTGCTGGCACTGGACACGGCATGGACGAAAGAGCGACGCGTGAAACTGGCGCAGGCAGATGCAAGTTTGAACCAAGCTTTTCTTGGGCTGATCAAGCGATAGACAGCCATTGCGACGGGTCAGGCGGCCGACCAGCATCGCGGCCAACGTGCCCTCGTAGCCATGCTCCTGGAAAACTGCCATCGCGGCATCCAGGGCCTGCTCGACATCGAATTCCTTGGGTCTGGCCACGACACGAGTACAGACAAGGTGGAACGATGAGTCAAGAATGGGCTCGATGAAGACAGGCTGTTGCTAACCCTGCGCCGGTAGTCCTTCGACGATCAACCCGCGGTAGGTCGCCCCCTTGAACCGATGCTGGGCCGCCTGCTGGTAGGCCGGGCTCGCGTACCACTGCCTGGCCGCTTCGAACGATGCGAATTCGGCGATCGCGACGCCCTCCGGCGCCGGGCCCTCGAGCACCTCAAGACGACCATAGGCAGCCAGCGGCTTGAAACGCACACCTTCGAGCGCCGGCCCTACAGCCTTCGCGTAGGCTTCGAGCTCCGCGGGGTCATGGGTCTGCTCGCGAATGAAGATGACGTAGGCGGGCATGGCAAGGCCTTCCTGCAGATGCGAAGTCAATGGCGAATCACGACTTTGCCGAACACATTCTGTGCGGCGTAGTGTGTGAGTGCAGCCTTGGCGTCCTCGAAGGCGTAGACACTGTCGACGACAGGCCGAATTTCGTGTTGCGCGAACACGCGGCACATGTCCTCGAGATCGCGGCGACTTCCCGTCGCGATCGGCTGAAAGGTGGCCTGGCTCAGAAACATGCTCATGAAATCGACGCTGCCTTGCACACCGGCGAGCACGCCAACGAGCGAGACCTGCCCCCCGATGGCCACCGCCCTCACCGACTGCGCCATCGTGTCCGGGCCACCCACCTCCACCACGCGATCGACGCCGCGACCACCCGTCCAGGCACGGGCCTGGTCGCCCCAATCGGCATTGGCGCGGTAGTCGATGACGTGATCCGCTCCCAGTTCGCGCAGGCGAACGGCCTTGTCCGCGCTCGACGTGGTCGCGATGACACGCGCCCCCAGGGCCTTCGCCAGTTGGACGGCGAACAATGAGACGCCGCCCGTGCCTTGCGTCAGCACGGTGTCGCCGGCGCGGACGCCTTTCAACGCGGACCATTCCGTCACGGCCGCGCACGGCAACGTTGCGCCTTCCTCGAAGGTAAGGTAATCCGGCAGCCGCGAGAGCGACTCCGCGCTGATCACCTTGTACTCGCTGAGCCAACCGTCCTGGTCGACCGTGAACTGTTGCGACATCGCGTTGAACGACCCGCCGAACCAGTCGGGATGGAATGCGTTCACGACCCGGTCTCCGACCCTGAAACGCTTGACGCCGGCACCGATCGCTTCGATCTCGCCCGCGGCGTCGGAAAGAGGGACCCGGCCGGCCGGAACTGGCCAGGGGAACCAGCCGTTGATGATGATCATGTCGCGGGCGTTCAGGGACGACGCACGTACCCGAACCAGCACTTCGCCGACGCCGGGAGAAGGAACATCTCCCTCGGACGGCACGAGTCCATCCAGACTTCCGAGATGTTCGAGGCGGTAGGCGCGACCCTTGGCGTTCTGTGTCATGTCAATCTCTCGGTTGCAGTGCTCAGAGTATTGGATTGATCTCCCACATTGACAATGACATTCATCTGGAACAATCTGTTCAGATGAACTTACCAATCGCCCAACCCAAACTCGACGGCCTGGCAACGTTTCTCGCGGTCGCGCAGCTGCAGGGATTCAGAACCGCAGCCCGCGGACTAGGGGTCACGCCGTCGGCGGTCAGCCAATCGATACGCCAGCTGGAAGAGCGCATCGGCTCGCCGCTCTTCGCGCGCACGACTCGGAGCGTGAGGCTGACCGAAGCGGGGGAGCGCCTGCTGGCGCATGCTCAACCGGCGCTGGAGATGTTGTCAGCCGGAATCGATGCCGCTCGCGGCCTGGGGGAACGGATCGGCGGTCGCCTGCGAATCACCGCTCCCCGCCCAAGTCTCCCGCTGCTGGTGAACAGGCTGCTGCCAGCGTTCTTGGATCTCCATCCCGACGTCCAGCTGGATCTCGTGGGCGACGACCGACTGATAGACATCGTCGAAGAAGGATTCGATGCCGGGATCCGATTGGGCCACCACGTTCAGCAAGGCATGGTCGCAGTGTGGCTGACACCGCCCGAAAGGTTCGTCGTCGTCGGCGCCCCGAAATTCTTTGCGCGTTACGGACGTCCGGCTGCGCCTCACGACCTCCACGGCCAGCGCTGCATTCTGCTACAGCAGACCACGCGCATCTACGATCACTGGCAATTCGCCGTCAATGGCAAGCAGGCCTCCGTTCAGGTGCAGGGGCCGCTGATCGCCAACGATGTCGACACCTGCATTCGAGCAGCGCTGCGAGGCGTCGGCCTCTTCCGGTTGCCGCGCTCGCTCGTGATGCACCATCTGCATCAGAAGAGCCTGGAGACGGTCCTCGACGAATGGAGTCTCGAAGTACTGGGCCTGTCGCTCTACTTCCCGAGCCGAAGCAAGACGTTGCCCAAGCTGCGCGCCTTCGTTGACTTTGCGGTGAAGAACATGCGCCGGGACTTCGAAGCGAACGACTACGAGCCGGCTCTGGCCATCTGAATCCGGCTGAGCAAATTGCATATCTTGCAATTAAATCGCACGCGATATAAACTCCACCCCCATGAAGAAGCCCAGGTCATCGACAGCATCGCTGGTCCCCCAGTCACTCGCGCTGGACCAGCAACTGTGCTTCGCGCTGTACTCGACCATGCTTGGTCTGAACAAGGTTTACCGGGCGTTGCTGAAGGATCTGGGCCTGACCTATCCGCAGTATCTTGTGATGCTGGTGCTCTGGGAGCGCAATGATTTGACCGTTTCCGAGATCGGGGAGCGGTTGTTCCTGGATTCGCCGACGCTCACACCGTTGCTCAAGCGCCTCGAAGCTGCTGGCATGGTCGGGCGAAATCGCTCGGCCACTGACGAGCGACAGGTCATCGTCTCGCTGACTTCAGCAGGTCAACGCCTGCGCGAGCGTGCGAGGGACATTCCAACTTGCGTTGCCGCGGCGATGGAGTGTTCGCCCGCCGAAATCGGCACCCTTCGTTCCCGACTCACGGACATGAGGTCGAAGCTCTACAAAAACGCTGCCTGACGGTCGACGGAAACGGGCGCGACGTGCGCCCTCTTTTTCAATAATATATATCGTACACGATTTAATCGCGCACAAATCTCAGACCGTCGTCGCGCACCGGTCGCAGTTCCCAGACGCGGATTCGTTCCTACCCCTCCAAGGAGATGTCATGTCGATCGAGAAGATGTACCGCACCCGCAATGTTTTCGTCACGTCACTGCTGGCGCTGGCGACCGGAGCCGCAGTGGCCGCCGGGAGTCCCGGCGTCGAGCGCAGCACGCAGGCCTTCCTGGAAGCACTGGCCAGTTCCGGAGGTAAGCCGCTCGAAACCCTCTCGACCGCCGACGCACGTGCGGTGTTGGTCGGTGCACAGGCCGGGGCCAAACTCCCACCGGCCGACGTGAGCGACAGGACCATCACCGTGGACGGCAAACCAATCAAACTGACCATCGTGCGGCCGGCAGGCGCCAAGGGCGTGCTGCCCGCGTTCATGTTCTTCCATGGCGGCGGCTGGATCCTCGGCGACTTCCCGACGCATGAGCGCTTCGTGCGTGACTTGGTGGCCGACTCCGGCGCCGCGGCCGTGTTCGTGAACTACACGCCTTCGCCCGAAGCGCGCTATCCGGTTGCCATCAACGAAGCATATGCCGCGACGAAATGGGTGGCCGACAACGGCGCGCAGATCAATGTCGACGGCAAGCGCCTCGCGGTGGCGGGAAACAGCGTGGGCGGCAACATGGCGGCAGTCGTGGCTCTGATGGCCAAGTCCAAGGGAGCTCCGGCGCTGCGCGCACAGGTGCTGTTCTGGCCGGTGACCAACGCCAACTTTGAGAACGCCTCTTACGACGAGTTCGCGAACGACCACTTCCTGACCAAGAACATGATGAAGTGGTTCTGGGACGCCTACACGACGGACCCGAAACAACGGCAGGAAGTCTACGCTTCGCCGCTGCTGGCGACGACCGAGCAGTTGAAGGGGCTGCCGCCGGCCTTGGTGCAATCTGCTGAGAAGGACGTGCTGCGCGACGAAGGCGAGGCCTATGCCCGCAAGCTCGACGCGGCCGGTGTCACCGTGGTGGCCACACGCTACAGCGGCATGATCCACGACTTCGGGCTGCTCAACGTACTGAGCGGCGTGCCCGCAACCCGCGCGGCGCTGCACCAGGCGAGCGAGGAACTGAAGACCCGACTCCGTTGATCATCCATGCGCCGTCAATGAACTTGCGCAGGCGGTCGCGGTTGCAGTGCGACCGCTTGCGAGTGTGAGGCCAACGCCGAGGACACGGGCGGCTGCGCGACCCTTGACGGGAGGAGCGCACGCAGAGGCCATGAAAGCCGGCCAACGGCCGGCGCGCAGGCCGCACGCAGCAGCGCGCGGTGCGGCCGAAGGCGGAGCCGTTGTTGCGTCGCGACTCGCCGGTCAGCGCGGAAAAAAGGGGGCGATGCCCCCGGCCCTAGATCAGCCCGCGTTCCGCGAACGACAGGGCATTCGTGCCCGCAACGATCAGGTGATCCAGCACCCGAATGTCGACCAGCCCTTCGAAGTCAGCGGCAAGCGCAGCGCGCAGGCGTGAGGGATCGATGCCGACCGCACGCGACTCATTGCGAGGCGCGGGGCAACGCCCGAGAGGCCGGTGGCACTGCGTGCCGACACGCCCGAAGAACGACGAGTCGTTTCGCAAGCCGATGGCATGACCTCACTGGCGCTTGACGGGGCACAAGCAATAGAGAAGCTGCGGGGCCGGCCGTCGGCCGAAGCTCTACGGAGCTGACCTCCACAACATGCTCATGGCCCGGCCACGGGTGACAAAGGTCCGGCCTACACGACGACACGGAGAAACAGTGCTGACTTCCGCATATGAAGGTCAGGTATCCGTTCTTGAGGCGCCAGAAGGCGCGAAGTAGCAGAGACCGCACGCGCCCCTGAGCCGTTGGGCCACATTTCGGAGTCGCGGTGTTGAAGCCAAACCCTACTGTATTGGCGATGCCGAGACGCACACGACTTGATCTTGATCACGTTGGGTCTGCGAAACGCGACGATCATGTTTCATTCCTTAGGAGAAAGACATGATTCAAAACGTCGGTACCGTTGACCGTGTCATCCGCGTCGTCGTCGGGGCATCGCTGATCGTGGCAAGCCTTCTGGGCTATATCGGCGTTTGGGGCTGGGTCGGTGTCGTCCCGCTCGCCACGGGCCTGTTCCGGGTATGTCCCGCCTACCTCCCCTTCGGCCTTAGCACTTGCTCCGCCAAGTCCGCTGGCAATAAGACGTAGATGCCTGGGGAGCGCGCCGCAATCGATCGGCCCGACGACTTTCAAGAGCCGACCCAGCGCCTGCGCAACCTTCGAGGAGTCTTCGCGCCCTCTGGGTCAGAGGGCTCTCTCGAGCCCAAGGAGGGATGATCAAGATGAAGATCGAAGTCGTGGGATCCGGTTGCAGCAAATGCCGCAGCACGGTCGGCATCATCGGACGGGCCGCGGAATCTTTGGGCGTCGGTGTCCAGATCATCAATGTCGAGAACCCCGACGAGATCGAGCGATCAGGGGTCAGGGCCACCCCGGCCGTCGTGATTGACGGCAAGGTCGTACACAGCGGCGGCATTCCCTCGCACGAGCAGGTCCAAGCCTGGTTGAAGCCAGGCCTCGTCGGGTTTCTGAAGCGCCCGACCCGGCATCTCTTCTTCACGGGCAAAGGCGGCGTTGGCAAGACTTCACTGTCAGCCGCCGCTGCGCTGGCGCTCGCGGACGCCGGCAAGCGAGTGCTGCTGGTCAGCACCGACGCCGCGTCGAACCTCGACGAGATGCTGGGGATCGAGCTTCGGAACACACCGGTGCCCGTACCCGGCGCGCCCGGCCTGTCAGTGCTGAACATCGACCCCGACACCGCGGCCGAGTCATATCGCCGGCGGGTTCTTGCGCAGATGGGCGCGAGTGCGAGCGCGGAGGAACTCTCGACCGTGCGCGAACAGCTCTCCGGGGCCTGCACCACGGAGATCGCCTCGTTCGACGAATTCTCTTCACTCTTGTCCGACGGTGCCGAACGCTACGACCACATCGTCTTCGACACGGCCCCTACGGGGCACACCTTGCGTCTGCTCAGCCTGCCCAAGGCATGGACCGGTTTTCTGGATGGCAATGACCGCGGCGCCTCCTGCCTCGGACCGCATTCGGGCTTGAAGATGCAGGAAGTGCGCTTCAAGGCCGCGCTCGACGCCTTGAGCGATCCGGCGAAGACCACGGTGATCCTGGTGACGCGGCCCGACAAGGGTGCCATCACCGAAGCGGCGCACACCTCGAGCGAGTTGCATGAACTGGGCTTGAACAACCAGCGGCTCGCGATCAACGGCGTGTTCCACGCCAGCGAGCTCACCGACGCGGTGGCTTGCGCCATCGAGGACCTGGGCCAGCAGGCGCTGGACGCGATGCCGATGTCGCTGCGCGCTCTGCCGCAGGACCGCGTGCCGTTGCGGGCCTTCGATACGGTCGGTCTGCCCGCCTTGCGCGCCCTGCTGACCAGCGGTCCCGGCCCGATCACACCGCCTGTGACTTCGGTTCCAGCCGACGTTGAAAGGCTTCAAGGCCTGGACGCGCTGGCTGACGAACTGGCCATCGCCGGGCACGGGTTGATCATGGTGATGGGCAAGGGGGGCGTCGGCAAGACAACCGTTGCTGCCGCCTTGGCCTTGGGTTTGATTCAGCGTGGCAAGACCGCGCACCTCAGCACGACGGACCCGGCAGCCCACCTGGCCGGAACGCTGAACGGAGTCGTACCCGGTCTGCAAGTCAGCCGCATCGATCCGAAGGTCGAGACGCAGCGCTACATCGACAAGATCATGGCGGCCAAGTCACCGCACCTCGACGCGGCAGAGCAGGCGCTGCTGCTGGAAGACCTGAAATCGCCCTGTACCGAGGAGGTGGCCGTCTTCCATGCGTTCTCGCGCATCGTCAGCGAGGGCCGCAGTGCTTTCGTCGTGCTGGACACCGCGCCCACGGGCCACTCCATGCTGCTGATGGATGCCACCGGCGCCTACCACCGGCAGATGGCGCGCGAGTTCGAAGGCCATGGTGCGGCGCGCGTCGTCACGCCTATGATGCGGCTTCAGGACGCTGCATACACCAAGATCATTTTGGTGACGCTGCCGGAGCTGACGCCTGTATCGCAGGCGGCCGCGCTGCAGGAGGATCTTCGCCGTGCCGGCATCGAACCCTACGCCTGGGTGCTCAACAAGAGCGTGCTCGCGGCCGGCACACGCGACCCATTGCTGGCCGCACGGCTGGCGGGCGAACGCACGCAGATGGAACGCATGAACGCTGGCCTGGCCAAGCGCATCTTCACGCTTCCCTGGCTGACCGTGCCGCCGATTGGCCTCGAAGAATTGTCCAAGCTCGTCCTGAAGCCATCGTCATTGGCCATGAATGTGGGACGGACCCGAGAAGTCGGAGACAGCGGAAGTGCTGGAATCGCTACGCAGTGCCCACTCGGTCGAAGCTGAACAGGACAGCGATGACGGCCAGCGCCGCGACGGGACCGGTTCCCGGGTGAAGAATCGACGCCAGGACGGGCGCGACCAGGATGAGGTGGCGCAGACCCCAGCTGTAGAGAACACCTGCCCGACGCACGTACGTCGACCCGGCGCTCTGCCAGCGACGGCGTACTTCGGAGTCGATGGGCATCGCTCCGATGAATCCAGCGTGGTTGTAGTAGCGGACGGCCATCGCAGAAGACACCAACGAAGCGAACAGCAACGCGAGCAACGCCAGTTCGAGTGCCAGGCGAGGCGTGAAGGTTGGAACGCCCGAGATTTCACCGAAGCTCGAGTGCAGGGAGGGTGCCGCCAGCGTCGCTGTAGCGATCAGCCCGAGTGCTGCGGTGGATGCCGTCATCGTCGTCGACATCAGCGAGTTGCGCAGCGTCTGCACCGCCAGGACTTCCGAGCCCTTTTGCACTGACACCGCCTCGAACCATTCCTGCCGAAGCGATGCGTGTGCGGTCCTGGCCAAGCGCCCGGGTGCACGCCGTCCGGCCACCGCGAGCGCCACCTCGTAGCACACCAGAAGCGCGACGGTCGCGAAGGTGGCGAGCCAAGTCAGCCCGTAGGTCATGCCGAGCCCCGAGCTGCGCGCATGACCGCAGACTGCTTGTGACGTTCGACCCACTCGAAGATGCCCATGCCGAGCAGCATGGCTGCGACGAACGCAGCAGCCTTCGGTTGGCCCATGCCCAGAGCCACCAGCCCCGGCCCCGGACAGAAGCCGGCAATGCCCCAGCCGACGCCGAACAACAGGCTGCCCGCCACAAGCCGGCGGTCGACATGACGAGCGGTCGGAAGTTTCATCTCCGCGCCGAGGAACGATGCGGTGCGATTCCTGGCGACGAAGAACGCCACCAGGCCAACTGCGATGGCGCCGGCCATGAGCAGTGCCAGCGAGGGATCCCAGGGGCCGGCGAGATCCAGGAAGCCGAGTACCTTCGCCGGGTTGGCCATGCCGGACAGAATGAGACCGAGGCCGAAGACCAGACCGGCGAGCAGGGAGGCGATGACGAGCATGGTTGTCCTCCTCAGATGCCAAGCAGATAGCGCGTCACGAACACGGTAACGAAACCGGCGCTCATGAACGTGAGCGTGGCCACCAACGAGCGCGGCGACAAGCGCGAGAGGCCGCACACGCCGTGACCGCTGGTGCAGCCGGAGCCGTAGCGCGTTCCGAACCCGACCAGCAGGCCGGCCAGCACAAGCGCACCGTACTCAGCCGCGATCTGCGGCTTTGGCAAGGCCGCGAAGAGTAGGTACAGGAGCGGCGAACCCACCAACCCGACGACGAAGGCCAAGCGCCATGCGACATCGCCCGGCGTTGGCTTGAGCAGGCCTCCAACGACACCGCTGATGCCAGCGATGCGGCCATTCAACAGTGCGAACATGGCTGCAGCGATGCCGACAAGCACTCCGCCTGCGAGCGCGGACCAAGGGGTGAATGCATTCCAGTCGATCGACATGTTCATTCCTTCGGGCAATAGAGCCGGTAGAGGACGGCCAGGATTTCGAGCATCGCGGGGTCGGCAACGCTGTAGATGATGTTCTTGCCTTGGCGGCGGGTGTTGACCACACCCTCCGTTCGCAGCACACCGAGCTGTTGCGACAACGTCGGCTGGTGGATGTCCAGCGCTTCCTCGAGCTCGCTCACGCACATCTCGCCTTGCGACAGTTGGCACAGCAATAGCAATCGATCCTCGTTGGCCAGAAGCTTCAGCGCACCAACGGCTTGTCCCGCGGCACCGCGCAGGCGTGAGGGGTCGATGACAGGTTGACGAGAGGGCTTCATGCTGTGGGTCGCTGATTCACGTTGACTACATTATACTGTATAATATACTATTTGTATGTATATTGATAGGCACCCTGTGGAGTTCGCATGACAAGCCGCATCACGACGCAAGCCTTCTTCGATCCCAAGACGTGGACGGTCTCGTACCTTGTCTGGGACAGACCAACCAAGAGGGCGGCCGTCATTGACCCGGTGCTCGATTTCGACTTCAAGTCCGGGCATACCAGCACGGTGTCCGCCGACAAGGTGCTGGCCTGCATTCGGGACAATGGTCTGCAAGTCGACTGGATTCTGGAGACTCACGCGCACGCGGACCACCTCTCCGGTGCGCGCTACTTGCAGGGGCACGTGGGTGGCCGCATTGCCATCGGCGAGAACATCCGGACCGTGCAGGCAACGTTCAAGAAGATCTCCAACCTGGAACGTACCTTCCTGCCCGATGGCAGCCAGTTCGACCACCTGTTCAAGGATGGCGAGACGTTCAAGATTGGCGACGTGGAAGCCACCGCGCTCCTGGTACCGGGGCACACACCGGCGGACATGGCCTACCTCGTGGACGGTTCAGTGTTCGTGGGCGACACGCTGTTCATGCCCGACGTCGGCAGCGCGCGTGCGGATTTCCCCGGTGGGGATGCGCATCAACTCTATCGGTCGATGCGCCGACTGCTGGACCTCCCGCCCGACACGGCCATGTACGTCTGCCACGACTACCCCCCGACCCACCGCGACGCTCGGTGGCGGACCACGGTGGCGGAGCAGCGCACCCGGAACATCCACGTGCGCGACGGCGTCACGGAAGACGAGTACGTCGCGATGCGCAAGGCCCGTGACTCGACACTCGAGGTGCCCACGCTCATCCTGCCGTCGATTCAGGTCAACGTTCGAGCAGGCCAATTGCCGCCTGTCGACGACAACGGCGTGGCTTACCTTCGTATCCCGCTGAACACCCTTCCTCTTCTGAAGTGACGCGACGGCGGCATGGCGCCGTGACGACTCGAGCATCGAACCGGCAAGCGTCGCCGTCGCGATGAATCGACACCCGAATTCATCGCACCCGGTTCGGCATTTATCACTTCAGCTTGCGCAGCGGCATCGAGCGTGGCGGGAGACCGGCGAGCTGGCGCGCGAGCAGCGATCGAAGCGCAGCGCCTCGGGATCGGGCCGCCCTCGTTCACGCCTCCGTGCCGAGCTGGCGGTATTCGCTCGGCGTCACGGAGGCATCCGGGGGGCCGAGACGACAGGCCTTTGACGGCGGCTCGACGCGCAGCGCAACAGCCCAGCGCGGCGCACCCGGGCGAAGCTGCGAATCGTCCGCCTCAGGGGATCAGCAGCACCGGCTTCTTGCTGCGCGCCAGCACGCCCGTCGCGACCGAGCCGAGCACGACGTTGCCGAGCGATGAGTGACCATGCGTTCCCATCACGACCAGGTCGCAGTGTTCGTTCTCGGCCGCCGCCGCGATCGCCTCGGCCGCATGGCCGTGCAGCGGGATCAGGCGCAGCTTCCAGTGCTGCATGTCGGCGAAGCTGCGGACCGGCTTGAATACCTGCTCGGCCTCCTCGCGGTAGTAGTCGTCGAGGATCTTCTTGTCGAGGAATCGCGCCGCGTAGCCGGGCACCGGGGCAACGACGTTGACGACTGTGTAGTCGTGCGAGGGACCGAACAGCTCGTCGTGCGCGGCGACGTAGCTCAGCATGCGCTTGGTGACAAGGCTTCCGTCGATGGCGAGCAGGATCTTCATGGGGTGCTCTTCGGGGTTGGTTGCACTGGACAGGATCGTCGCCTCGTCAGGTGGATCGAGGGTTGATCTGCATCAGACGCGGCACGCGCGCTTCTGCGATGCTTTCAGCGTCTACTTGCACCTCGGAGCCCGCCATGCACATCAGCGAAATCTGCACCCGATCGCTCGTCACCTGCACCCGCGACACGCCCGCGGCCGAACTCGCTCGGAAGATGCGGGATCAGCACGTGGCCGACGTGCTCGTCATCGAGGACCGCGCCGGCCGGCCCGCGCCGGTCGGGCTCGTTACCGACCGCGATCTGGTGGTCGACGTGATTGCGCGAGGCCGGGACCCGAACCAGGTGCGCGCGGCCGAACTGATGTGCGCCAACCTCGAGACGGTGCGCGACTCCGAGCTGATCTACGACGCGATCTGGCACATGCGCAAGCGCCAGGTTCTCCGACTGCCCGTGGTCGACGCGCATGGTGGGCTCGTCGGGGTGCTGACGGCCGACGACGTGGCCGAGTTTCTTGCTTCGGAGCTGGGCGAGTTGTCCCGAGTGCGCAAGCGCCATCCGACGCCGCTTCCCTAGCCGAGGGACACGATGCGATCGCGAGCAGCCTCGATTCCAGGTAATCATGCTTGCGCCGGAGCATCTGGATCCGAGTGCCGCCGACTCCAGGTAGGTCTTGGCGCTCCACAGCCGGCATATCTGCACGAGGTCCCCGCAGGTGACGACGCGGGATTGCTCGATCTGCTCGGCAGCCAGACTACGGCGACCGGCAGCTGGCGTCCGTCCGAGTGATCTCGGGCTACCGCTCGCTGGTCACCAGCGAGGCGTTGCGTCGGCACAGCGGTCGGTATCTCCAGATCTCCAGAGGCCAGCCTGCACATGCATGGGCAGGCGATCGACGTGAGAGCAAGTACACCCGCTCGAGCGTCCGCATCGGCCCAAGTGTTCACCCCAGCTCATTGCGACCGCGCCACGCCACCAATCTCAGCGGGACGTGGCGGAACCGGGGATGCCGGCCACCTCCAGAAACTCGTCGACGAAGGATTCGACGTCCGCCCAGTCTGTGTACTCTACATCCTTGGAGAGGTCGGTCGGCCGGTCGTAGTGGCGGGCGATCATGCGCATCAACTGGCCCTTCAGGTAGTCGTACTGCGTGTACCTCAGCGCACCGGCGATGCAGCGCACGACACGCGGCTTCAGGCCACAGTCGTCAGCCAGTTCGTCGAGCAGGCGGCGGGCCGCGAGGCGGCTATCCATGTCGTCGAGCGCGGCCGCCAGGCTGACCGAGAACAGCGCCAGCGGCATGCCACCCAAGCAGACCCGGTTGTCCTTCAGGAAGTGCTCGAGCGATCGTTGATGGTGTTGCTGGTGCAGCGAGCCACCGATGATCGCGGCCTGGTACGTGGCACCGACCTGCTTCGCAGCCGGCATCGCCGTGTCGATCAGGTCGACGCGGTGCCCGCGAATGCGCAGCCGCTCGGCGATAAATTCGGCGATCTTTCGGGTCTGGCCTTCGGTGGTGCCATAGGCGACGAGGATGGGTTGCATGCGCAGACTCCTGGCGTTGATCATTCGAAGGCGCGCAGACGTCGCTGTCGCAGAGGGATCGTCCTGCAATCAAGTGCTCGATGACTTGAGCGAGCGCAAAGAAGTCGGAACCGCGCAGGCCGGAGCCACCAGTGATGTCGCGTGGATCTTGGCCCGGCTTGGGCCTCTTGCTGGCTTCCAGATTGGGGGTGCTCAGGAGCCGTCATCAGGCGTGGCGGAGCTGATCGCGACTGCGCCAATGGCCGCACTTTGCGTTGCGTCAAGAAGCATCTCGCCCGCAGTGACTACCCTGAGCCTGCCACAGGAGAGACGTCATGGCCGACTTGAACGCCGGGGACATCGCGATCGAAACGGCTCATACGCTGACGGCCTGCGACATCGCGCAACTCGAAGACCTCTTCGCTCTCTCCAGAGAGAACGTCGAAGCCCTGAGAGACCTGCAGGACGAGTTGCGATACAGGCGGTCGCCGCAAGCGATGGCTTTGCTCAACCAGATCCAGACCAGGCTCAAGGCACGCGAGCCGCAGCTGCCCAGCAGCAGGAGATTCACGGCAGAGCACGTCCCCCAGGCTGCGACGTCACGGTGATGTAGCTGAACGCACCCGAGCGCCGCACCAGCTACGCCGGCGAGCGACCGGTCGGGATGCCGGCCAGCACGATCTCGAATTCGGCCACGCTGGAGACGGGGAACTCGTTGACCGCAAGGATCAGGTCGCGCGGTCGAATGCGCGTGCGCGAGCACGCGGCCTAACTCGAAGCGTCCAACCTGGAACTCGCGGCCGCGAACAAGGCGCTGGCCTCTGCCAACGAAGAGTTGACGGCGTTCAACCACTCGGTCTCGATTTGCGGGCTCCGCTGCGCGCCGTTGACGGCCTGTCCGAACTGCTGCTCCACAATTTTTCGGCCCACTTGCCGCCCGAGGCGCAGCGCTTCCTGGCGACCATGAACCTGAGCGTCAAGCGCATGCAACAGCTCGTCGACGACTTGCTGCGCTTCTCGAGGCTCGGGCACCAGGCGCTGCGTCTGAAGCGCGTGGACATGAGCACGATTGTTCATAGCGTGCATCAACGACTTGCACCACGAGCAACAGTCACGCCACATCGACAAGAGGTACTGCAGCCTCCCGCGGCGCCGTCACGGCATCAAGGGCCGAATGGGACGCGGGCCAACGCTGATTCGGCGTGCGCGGCGGATTCTTGAAAGGTCGTACCGGTCCGGTTCACGCCAGATCGCGTTTGAGCATGCCCGCTCGCTCCCACACCGCGAGTTCGAAGAACATCCGCTGAAAATCCCTCTCCGCCGCAAGCAACCCTGCTTCAGAAGCGCCGACCCCGAACTCTGAAATCGGGAGGATCTGCCTCACCCGACTCAGAAGTTCGGTGCTTTTAACGACTCGCAGCCCATCGACGCCGAAGGCCGCCCAATCTGCGTCGGAAACCAGGTACGTGTGAACGATCAAATGCCCCGGCAAGTACCCGAGTTCGCCCAACCATGCCAGTGCCGCCTTCAGTTCATCAGCATTCCGGACCACCAGCACCGGCGCCGACTTGCGAACTCCGTTCGCCCAGCGGCGCGCAAGCTCAGCTGCTTGAACCTGAAATGCCTCGGAGGATTTCAGCAATGTCCCCAGCCGCCGAAGTGCACGGAGCCGAATCACGTGACCTGCGCTCACGCCAACCCGAGCGTCGCGGCCACTGCGCCGCTCCTCAGGTTCGAAATCCACGAACCCCGTCTCATTCACGATCTCGGCATACGCCTGGGTCAGTGCCTCTACCGACGTCAATGCAATCCCCGTGAGATCCGCAAAGTGTTTTGCCCAACGCTCCTTCCGGGCCTTCGGATCGCTTCGCAACGCGAGCAACCGCTCCAGCCGCTCGATCGAGAGCACGACGGCCACGTCGGGCTCAGCGGCAGCCTTTGACGCCAGCGTCGACGAGACGATGGATGTTGCTGCCTGATCGGCATCAATGTCGAGCAGCGGCGGCGTGTTGTCTGGCATGTAGTACTGAATCACGCCACTGACCTGGCGGCCGAGCGACTCACCCGCACCACTGGCTTTGCGCCGCTTCAGAACGGACGCGCTGACCTTGCCGAGGAGGCAGCCGATCGTCACATCGTCCCAGGGCGCACTTTGAGCTTGGGTGTAGCAGCAATCGCTTGCCGCCCACCAGATGCAATGACCGTATGACGTCATTAGCGTGTCAACCGCCGCATGTCCGAGCCACATCCCAACGCGATCGGCGGAGAGTGGGTAGACGCTCAACGAGGGGCTGACTTGGTCAAGGTCAGACCGGCTCGCCATCGGAAGGTGATAAATCAATTCCTTCGCGATCGGGGACGCAGGCTTGGGAACAGCGATCGCTGCCAAGACACTCGTAGCCCAGGTGTGGCGAAGCGAGTGATTGACGGCTGAGGCGTCGGCAGCCCCCATCTTCAATGCCCAGATCGCATCCGATTGCGTTCGCGCCGCGCCGACCAGTTTCTCCGGGTTGTCGATGTCGGCGAATACGGGCTTGTTGTTGCGCGGTCGGTGCATGTAGGACGCGAAACCCATCATGGCGTCGTCGGCGGCCAGGCACAAATCCTTGCCGCCCGCACCCACAGGAATCCTGCGCACGCCACTCGGTGTCTTCACGCCTCGCGCCCGGTTTCGTTGAACTCGAAGTTCATGTCGAGACGCATAACCCACGTCATGACAACGCAATCCATAGCCTTCCATGACACGCAGGCCCCAACGTGAATTGACAGCAATCAGCGCTCGCGCGGCACGCCCGGCCTTGGACTCCGAACCGTACCGGTGCCAAGCAAGCGTCATCGCTCGCGCGATGGAGTTGTTCGACAAAACCAGGCTGCGCGCGCGCCTCTTCCGTCTGCCAGTGGCCGGAAAGGTCTTGCAATTTGGCGCGGTCATGTCCGTCCACAGGAACTCATGAAAAATCTTCACGACCGTCAGGAGTTCACCCGCCTGGTCTGGCTTGGCGGACCGGATGAGATGGGCATAGAGCATGTCGAATCCGTCACCGTCGAGTTGGCGCAGGTCACGATCCCACATGGCTTCGAACAACGCAGGCATGAGGCGCGATTGATAGGTTTCCATCGACGAAGGTGCGTATATGTCCGTGCGCGGGCCACCTTCTTCAAACAGATGCCGCAGGAACGCGACCCAGGTTTCGACGATGGGCTGTTGCGATGCCCAGTCCGCCACGTCGGCACTCAACTGGCCCTGGAAGTACTTGCGCAGCACGATCCGCTGGGCTCGCTTGTCGGTCGGCTGCCAATCAGCCTCCTTCCCCGCGGCCGTCAGGATGGACCTAACGGCCTCTTTGGCTTGCGCCAGGGCGACATGCTTTGGAACGATCGGCCAGGGCGCGCTTTTCGCAGGCGGCTCGTACGAACGCCCTGACTCACCAAGCAACAACTGGGTGCTGTGCATCGATTCAGCGGTGGCGTCAAAGTCACCCACGCAACACGCATACACACATCCTGGCAGACGCAGCATCCAGTACGGCCGCACCACGACGAGCAATTGCTTGAGACTGAGGGGTTCCGACGTGCGGCCAATGATGGCGAGCATGTCATCGACCGCCTTCAAAACGTCGGCCCAGGGATGGACTTGCGAGTCCTGCCGAGTCCGCAGATAACCAATCACTGCTGCCGCGCCCTGATCACTCAGATCGCAGGTCCGCGCGTAGGTGCTCCGTGGGTTGTTCACAGTGGCGCGCAGGCGGAATTGGCGGACGAACTGCTCCGCGACTTCCGCGCCGGTCTCATCGGCGCGAACCGGGAGCCGCGCCAATCTGAGACCGTCCTGCTGCAGGGCCTCGATCAACGCGCGCAGATCCGGGAGCCGGATGACCGCCTCGCTCACGACGAAAACCAGTGCGACGACGGCGAGCGGGTACACGTCTTTGACAGCACTCGACTGAAGCAAGTGCTTGATGGCCCTTGGTGCTTCGGCAACAACGTGGCGCGCAATGGCCAGGTTCCGGCCGAAACTCACGCTGATCGGCCCCGGGCGAAACCGGGTCAGGTTCAGCAGCGCCGACGATGACTGTGCCAGCCCCGCCGCCCGCAACGACGACATCATCTTGGCCAACTCGCTCAGCACCTTGTCTCGCGCCTTGGGGTCCCCCACCAACTCGTCGTTGATCGCCTTGCGAATCTCGGCGAGCACCTCGTCATCAATCGCCTCAATGCCGCGCTCTCGCAGCTCCGCCGGGTCGACCACTCTGAGAATGACCTCACGCGCCCTGCCCTGCGCTGCGACCGACTCCATGCGTCGGCCCTCGAAGTCCTCGTCACTGGAATCGAAGAATGGAACCGCCGGCTTGGCTTTGCGCTCGGAGCTGGCCATCCAAGGTGGTCGTAGCGGCTGCGCGCCGAGTGCCTGCAGGTATTGCTCCAGCATCGGGCGGAGATCGGCCATCTGATGCAAAGGCACTTGGGTCGAGCCAGCTCCCCACAGGTGGAGGCGCCCGTTGTGCCCGAGTTGCCACTCGATGGACTTCCCCGGCACACCTCGATTTGCCAGGTAAGTCGCCAGGTTGCGACGCAGGCTTCGTGCCGTGATGGGCTCCGGCGCAACTTCTTCTCTGCGGATCAGTCGCGCAACCGCGCGGAATGCCCGCGCAATGGTCTCGGTGCTCACTGGCAACAACCGACCCGCACGAAAGGTGAAGAACAATCCAGCGGCGTCGGGCTGCCCCTGCGCGCCGGGACGATCAAGGCCGGCGGCAATCCGAATGGCGCGGACCCAGCCGCTAGCCTTGATTTCAGGCAGATCGATCAACCAGAGCAAGTGCTGGAGATATGCCTCGATCACCTTCACCGCCGTGGGCGGCAACGCCACGAATCGAGCTTCGCTGCCGACCTGTTGTTTGTCCGAAATGAACGCAAGGGCCTCATCGAGGTCGAAACAGAACCGGAAATGAAACGGCTGCTGTGCCTCGCGGTGCCCGGTGCACGCCAACAGAAGCATCGCAACGTAGAGCACATAGCGGTTGTGGCACCTTTTCGAGTCCCCTGGCCGGACAGCGGCACAAAGCTCAGCCTGGCGCTTCAGGAGGGAGGCCAGCCTCTCGGCGGAGATGATGGTGCAGGCACTGGTTGCGCTGTGTTCAACGAGGCACTTCTTGACCTCGCTCGCGTCAATCCCGAACAGATGTGCCTGCGCGACCGCATGTGCGTTGGCCACCGCGGCGCAATCGGGGGCCACATAGTGATGGAGGGACGAATGCTCGGGCGAGCCCTCGGTCTTGTGACGTCCGCGACCACAAACGTGCCGGATGGCGGCCCGATTTGCGTTGAAGGCAAACATCGCGCGGCCCAGCGCATGCTTGATGGCCAGGCGGCTTGTGGGTTCCTTACGCCCCAGCATCTGGGCGATGCGTTCCTTGACGATCGGCAGGATCGAATCGATCGGCGCGGGCAGAAGCTCTCCGACGGTGAAGTCGACAAAGTGGGGCGACCATTCAGGGGGGGCAAGAAGCTTGAGGTGGACGGCGCCTGCGCGCAGGCCAGGTGGATTCCAGCAAAACGTTCGATGGGGCGTGTTCAAATCGGGCGGGACGAAGGTGATCAGCCCAGTTTCCAGGATCTGCTCACCGCCTGGTGCCATCAATTCGTCATAGCTGACCACACGCGTTGCTGCGGCATCGTCGAGCAATTGTCCCGTCGCCAGACTGACGCGCAATAGGTAGCCGGCAGCGCGATCGATGAGTTCGGATGCCTTCGTCGGCCACGTCACCTCGGCCACGTCATCGTCGCGAATGAGACCCCTGATGGCCGACTTCATGTCCGCCGTCAACGCATTGGGATGCTCGCCGAGAAGCTGCCGGTCGGACATGTTTGCCGTAGGACCGTCGCCCCATGACCAATCTGGATCGGCATCGGCGGGGGATTCGTTCTCTTCGAGTGCGGCTTCGTCCGGCACCTCCGTGTCGTCGTCGCCACTCTTGGCCTGCGGTCCGGCGGCGATGTGGATGTCCGACGGAAGGGTTGGGACGCCGGCGCCGTCGAATGCAGTGAACGCGAGCAGTTTTTCGATGTCTTCGAAAGCCCGCTGGTGTTCCCATAGCCGCCTGTTCTCCGCCGAGCCAAACCGGGTAGCCTTGCTGCGCGCCTTGTAGTCGGCGACGATCGTTTTCAGGCAGTCGGCTACCGAAACGGCCTCCATCGCAAGGGCTGGGCCCAAGCCGGCCAGATCGAATGGGCGCAGCTGCTCGCGGGAGCGAATTTTCCTCGCGACATCATGATCGCCGAACTCGGCAAGAAGATGCGAAACAGAGTCATAGGCGGGCCACAGCACGTCGTACGGCAGACCGCTGCTCAAGTCGCCAATGACATTCAGCGAACTCGCAGTCTGTTTGCTCAGGCGATGGCAAAAGGGTGACCAGACCAGGTCCAGGAGCAAGGCCGAAGCGAACAGCAAGATCGTCCGCGTTTCGGTTGGGTCGCAGGGGAGGATCAACGGAAGTGGAGTGCGCCGCGGTATCGGCCATGTAGGTGCTTTGGACGCGTTCAGCCAATCGGATGGCACCTGGGTTTCGGAAGCCACCCCGGTGCAGCCGCTTTCGTGCTCGACCGCCATGAGCGAGGCAAGACGCTCACGGAGTCTTGCGGCACCAATCAGATATCGGGTGGCGAACCTCAGGTTTGGATGAAGCGCCTCCAACCGCTTGAACGCGGGCTCCAATTCAGCCAAGAGCGCGAGGTAGCCAGCGAGCCCGGCGACGAAGCCCCGGCAGCCGAGCCAGTGCAGCAGGGCGTAGTTCTGGTCGCCAGTCGTGCGGTCGTCTGCCAATGAGTCGGCGAGACGTCTGAGCTGAGTCACTGTGGGTGGCTAGACTTAGTGCGAAGGTCGCAGTATGCCATCCTCAGATTCAAGCAGTGTGAACAAAACTTGCCAAAAGTGGCGAATTTTTAAGATATAGGAAACTCAATTCACAGTTCTATATTATTGTTTTTAATGAATTTTCTTTAGTCAGTATGACTATTTGTCTGTGAGTGAAATTGCCTTCGCAATGCGAAGGTCGGGAGTTCGATCCTCCTCCTCTCCACCACCACACATCAGGGCCCGCCAGTGAGCGGGCCCTCCCCACCGCGTTGATGTTGTCCATGCGCATCAGGCGCGCAGGACGTGGTCGATCGCTTGCAACTCCTCGGCGGACAAGGCCGAGCGCTGCAATGCCGAGACGGCTGCCAGCACCTGGCTCTCACGGCTCGCACCGATCAGCACCGAACTCATGCCGGCGTGGCGCAGCACCCAGGCCAGCGCCAGTTGCGCGAGGCTGCGGTCGCCGGCCGTCGCGACCTGGTTCAGACGCTGGATCAGCGTCAAGCGCTCGGGCGTGATGTGCTCCGGGCGCAGGAAGCCCGCGGGCCGTGCCGCGCGCGAGTCGGGCGGCACGATGCCGTCCAGGTAGCGGTCCGTCAGCAGGCCCTGGGCCAGTGGCGAGAACGCGATGCAGCCGATGCCGGTGTCTTCGAGCGTTTGCAGCAGGCCGCCTTCGATGCCGCGGTCCAGCAGGTTGTAGCGCGCCTGGTGGATGACGCAGGGCGTGCCGGACGCGCGCAGCAGCTCGGCGGCGCGGCGCGTCAGCTCGGCCGGGTAGTTGGACAGGCCCACGTAGAGCGCGCGGCCGCTCGTCACGATGTGCGCGAGCGCCGCCATCGTCTCTTCGAGCGGTGTCTGCGGGTCGGGGCGGTGGTGATAAAAAATGTCGACGTAGTCCAGCCCGAGGCGCGCCAGGCTTTGGTCGAGGCTGGCCACCAGGTACTTGCGCGAACCCCAGTCGCCGTACGGCCCGGGCCACATCGTGTAGCCGGCCTTGGTCGAGATGATCAGTTCGTCGCGATGCGCCTTCAGGTCGCCGCGCAGCAATGCGCCGAAGCTCTCTTCGGCCGAGCCGGGCGGTGGGCCGTAGTTGTTGGCGAGGTCGAAGTGGGTGATGCCGTGGTCGAAGGCACAGCGCACGATGGCGCGGCCGGTCTCCACAGAATCGTTGCTGCCGAAGTTGTGCCACAGGCCCAGCGAGACCGCCGGCAGTTTCAGACCGCTGCGCCCGACCCGGCGGTAGGCCATGCTGTCGTAGCGGGTGGCAGAGGCGGCGTAGTTCGGGATCGGAGTCGACATGCCCTGCCCGTTCAGTTGCTGATGACGCCGGCGCCCGCAGCGGGCCGGCAGACGTAGACATCGCCGCGCTCGCCGCTGGGCGCGCGATAGTGCGCCTCGACGGCGGCACGCGCCGCGGGCACGCACGCCACCGGCAGCAAGGCCACCACGCAGCCGCCGAAGCCGCCGCCGGTCATGCGCGCGCCGCCCTCGCTGCCGATCGCACGCTGCAATATCTCCACCAGGCGGTCGATGGCCGGCACCGTGATCTCGAAGTCGTCGCGCATCGATGCGTGCGACGCCGCCATCAGCTCCCCCATGCGGCGCAGGTCACCGGCGGCAAGCGCCTCTGCTGCATCGAGCGTGCGCTGGTTCTCGGTCACCACATGGCGGGCGCGGCGCAACGCAGTCTGGTGCAGGCCGGCACCGCGCTTGGTCAGCGTCGCCAGCGACGCGTCGCGCAACGCGGCCACCTCCAGGTGTCGGGCCGCTGCTTCGCACTGTTCGCGCCGGGTGTTGTACTCGCTGTCGACCAGGCCGCGCTGCACGCGCGAGTTGACGATCATGACCGCTGCGTCAGCGGGCAGCGGCACCGCACGCGTCTGCAGCGAGCGGCAGTCGATCAACAGCGCACTGCCGGCCTCGCCGCGTGCCGAGATCAGTTGATCCATGATGCCGCAGTTGCAGCCCACGAAGCGGTTCTCGGCGCGCTGCGCGATCAACGCCATGTCCGTCGGGCTCAAGGCCGAGAAGCCGAACAAGGTCTTGAACGCCTGCGCCACCGCGACTTCGAGCGAGGCCGACGACGACAGCCCCGCGCCCTGCGGCACATCGCCGGCGAGTGCGAGATCGGCGCCTTGCAGCGGCAGGCCGTGTTCGAGCAAGTACTTGGCGACGCCGCGCACGTAGTTCGGCCACAGCATGTCGGTGCGCGGCTCGATCGGTTCGTCGAGCCGGAACTCGTCGACCTGGCCTTCATAGTCGGCGGCGACCACGCGAACCTGCGCATCGCCGCGCGCGCGTGCGGCGATCACGGTGCCGTGGTTGATGGCGCAAGGCAGCACGAAGCCATCGTTGTAGTCGGTGTGCTCGCCGATCAGGTTGACGCGGCCGGGCGCCTGGACGAGCTGCGTCGGCGTGTGGCCGAAGGCGTGCTTGAAAGCGGCTTCGGCATCGGCGGACAGATTGGTTCTCATGAGGGAAGGAAGTGAACGGGCGCTCAAGCGCCGCGGTAATGAACATCGCCGACGGCGCGCAGTTTCTCGGCGGCCTGTTCGGGTGTCAGGTCGCGTTGCGCCTCGGCCAGCATCTCGAAGCCGACCATGAACTTGCGCACCGTTGCCGAACGCAGCAGCGGCGGGTAGAAGTGGGCATGCAACTGCCACGGCCGCGCATCGGCGTGCTGGTCGTCGTGTGCGGTTCCCACATCGAACGGCGCACCGTGCCAGCCCATGGAGTACGGGAACGAACACTGGAACAGGTTGTCGTAGCGGCTGGTGAGGCGCTTCATCGCGAGCGCGAGATCGTCGCGTTGCTCAACGTTGAGCTGTGGCAACCGCTGCACCGCGAAGCGCGGCAGCAGCAGTGTTTCGAAGGGCCAGGTGGCCCAGTAGGGCACGACGGCGAGCCAGTGCGCGGTCTGCACGACGGTGCGCTCGCCCGAGGCCGCCTCGCGTTCGGCGTAGTCGAGCAGCAGCGCGCGCGCATGCTGGGCGAAGTAGCTGCGCTGCTGCGCGTCTTCGGTGGCGGCCTCGTTGGGCATGAAGCTGCAGGCCCACACCTGCCCGTGCGGGTGCGGGTTCGAGCAGCCCATCATCGCGCCCTTGTTCTCGAACACCTGAACCCACGGATAGGTCTCGCCGAGCGCCGCCGACTCTGCGCACCAAGCGTCGACGACGCGGCGCAGCGCCGGCAGCGGCAGCTCGGGCAGGCTCTTGCTGTGGTCGGGCGAGAAGCAGATCACCCGGCTGGTGCCGCGCGCGGCCTGGGTTCGGAACAGCGGGTCCGCCCCGGTCGGTGCGTCCGGCACGTCTTGCATCAACGCGGCGAAATCGTTGGTGAAGACGTGGGTGCCGGTGTACGCCGGGTTGCGTTCACCGGTCACGCGCAGGTTGCCCGCGCACAGATAGCACTGCGCGTCGTAGGCCGGGTGCACGGCCGTGTCGGGCGCTTCCTGCTGGCCCTGCCAGGGGCGCTTCGCGCGGTGCGGCGACACCAGCATCCATTGGCCGGTCAGCGGGTTGTAGCGGCGGTGCGAGTGCTCCGCGGGGTCGAAGGGGCTTGTCATCGATCGGCCTCGTAGCCGTGGGGGTGGGTGGGTTGCCGGCGCGCCAGCCGGTGTTCGGCGCCGGCACGACGCGCCGCAATGGTACGGGGCGACTGCGTGAGTCAGGCGACGTGAATACCGCACATGCTGCTTGTGACTTGCTCCGCTGCGCCGCCGGCAGCGGCTGCGCAACATGGGGTCACGCTGATGAGCGACACCAGCGACTCACGGAGCAGCCCCATGATCACTCTCTTCATCCTCACGCTGGTACTCGTCGGGGCAGTCAAGATGAGCCGCTGGCCATAGCAGGCGCTGCAGTGGCCGCTGCGCCCAGCTGCCCTTGAGCGGCATCGGCGTCGACGCGCAGCGGCTGCGCCTTGGCCAGGGCCATCCAGACCGCGAACGGCAGTCGGCAGGGCGTGTGGCGGGCCGGCCGCAGCAGCTCGAGCGAGCCGTCGTCGATAGCCCCGGTCAGCGTCCAGATGCCGAAGGCCTCGGGGATCTCGTGCGGCTCGGCAAGTCCCGCAGGGAAGACGTAGTAGGTCTCGCAGGACAGCCATTGGTAGGACTCGCGCTTGGCGGCGTGGCGCAGGTCGGACAGCAGATCGGCGCGGCTGACCTTGATCTCGTGGACCATCGGTTGCAGATAGGCTTCGACCGATGTGTTGCGTATCGAGAAGACATCCGGGCGGGCCACGCGCCACGCTGTCTTGCGCGTCGCCACGGCGCTCGTCGGCGCGCTCGCGTCGCCGGGGTCGCCGTGTTCGTCGGCTGGCCACAAGGCCTCGCTGATCGCCGGCACGAAGGGGCTTGACGGCTCGGCCGCGTGAACCTCGGCCAGCAGCGACAACTCGCGCCAGGCGATCCGGCCGGCGCTCGTCAGCTGCAAGGCCATGCGCTCGGCGAGGCGGTCGTGTGCGCTGGCGGCGCGCTGGTTGCGATGCCGCGCGTCAGACAGCAAGCCGATGCCCGCCTCGGTCAGATGCAGCGTCTCGTGCCCGGCATCGCTGACCGACAACGCGACCCACCCGGCGGCGAGCAGGTCGATCTCGATGGCGTCGCGGCTCGGCCAGCCGGCCGATCGCCAGATGCTCATCAGGCGCGCGAGATGGGTTCGCCGCGGCGTCGGCGCTTGAACAACAGCGTCCATCAGCGCAGTGCGTCAGAGCTGGACATGGCGCCGCAGCATCGTCATCAGGTCCTTCATGTTCGCCGGCTTCGAGATGTAGTCGGTGGCGCCGGCCTGCAGACACTTTTCGCGGTCGCCGAGCATCGCCTTCGCGGTCAGCGCGATGATGGGCATCGACCGGTACTTGTCGATCTGCCGGATCATCGTCATGGTGTCGTAGCCGTCCAGGTTGGGCATCATCACGTCCATCAACACGACATCGATGTGCGGTGTGCGCTCGAGCGTCTGGATGCCGTCCTTGCCGTTGTAGGCATGGATCGCCTTCATCCCGTACTGCTCCAGCGCGCTGGTCAGCGCGAACACATTCCGGACGTCGTCGTCGACCAGCAGCGCGGTCTTGCCGGCAAGCGCGCTGACGGTCTCCTCGGGCAGCGGGTCGGACTCGTCGGCCAGGTTCGGCATGTCGTCTGGCGCAGCCCGCTCCGGGTCGCCGGTGTGATCGGCCGCCTGCGCGGCGGCGCGCCCTCTTGCGCGGCTGGCGTAGCTCGCCGGCAGGTACAGCGTGAACGTGCTGCCCTTGCCGACTTCGCTGCTCAGATGGATCTCGCCACCGAGCAGCCGCGCCAGCTCGCGGCTGATCGACAGGCCCAGCCCGGTCCCGCCGTATTGGCGGCTGGTCGTGCCGTCGGCCTGCTGGAACGCCTGGAAGATGAGCCGCTGCTTGGCTGCCGGGATGCCGATGCCGGTGTCGACGACCGAGATCGCGATCACCGAGCCCGCCGCGGCGAGGATGCCGTGGTCTTCGCTCCACCCACCGCTGGCCGGCTCGATCCGCAAGGCCACCATGCCGTGCTCGGTGAACTTGATCGCGTTCGACAGCAGGTTCTTGATGATCTGCTGCAGCCGTTTGCCATCGGTCTCGACCACCGAATCCAACCGGGGGTCGGCCGAGGTGCTCAAGTCCAGCCCCTTGCCGTGCGCGATCTGACGGAAGGTCCGGTCGACGTAGTCGCACAGGTCGGACAGGTGCAGAGGCGCGACGTTCAGCGTGACGGTGCCCGACTCGATCTTCGCGAGATCGAGGATGTCGTTGATGAGCGAGAGCAGATCGGTGCCCGACGAATAGATCGTGCTCGCGAACTCGGCCTGCTTGGCGCTGAGGCTGCCGTCGCTGTTCTTGGCCAGCAGCTGCGCCAGGATCAGCAGGCTGTTCAGCGGCGTGCGCAACTCGTGCGACATGTTGGCCAGAAACTCGGACTTGTAGCGCGAGCTGAGCGCGAGCTGCTCGGCCTTTTCCTCGAGATCGGCCTTGGCCTGTTCGACCTCGCGGTTCTTCAGCTCGACCTGGCGCATCTGCTCGGACAGCAGGCGCGCCTTCTCTTGCAGCTGCTCGTTCGCCGCGCGCAGTTCGTCCTGCTTGTTCTTCAGCAGCGACTCGGAGGTCTGCAGGTTGAGCGCCTGGTGCTCGAGGCGCTCGTTGGTCTTCTGCAGCACCTGCTGCTGGCTCTGCAACTCGGCCGTCAGCGATTGCGATTGCTGCAGCAGGTACTCGGTGCGCATGTTCGCCGCGATCGTGTGCAGCACCACGCCGATGCTGTCGGTCAGCTGATCGAGAAAGGTCAGGTGGATCTCGCTGAACTGCGACAGCGACGCCAGTTCGATCACCGCCTTCACCTCGCCTTCGAACAGCACCGGCAGGATCACCAGGTTCAGCGGCGTCGCCGAGCCGAGCGCCGAACCGATGCGCACATAGCCGCTCGGCACGTCGGCCAGCAGGATGCGTTTCTTGTCGACCGCGCACTGGCCGATCAGGCCTTCGGCGAACGCCAGCTTCTTCGGCACCTGCTTGGACTTCTGGTGCGCATAGCTCGCCAGCAACTCGAGCTGCGCATCGGCGCCGGCATCGCTGGCGATGTAGAACACCGCCTGCTGCGCGTTCACCAGCGGCGACAGCTCGGACAGGATAATCCTCGAGACCGGCACGAGCTCGCGGTGGCCTTGCAGCATCCGCGTGAAGCGGGCCAGGTGCGTCTTGAGCCAGTCTTGTTCGGTGTTCTTGAGCGTCGTGTCCTTCAGGTTGCGGATCATCTTGTTGATGTTGTTCTTGAGCGCCGCGACCTCGCCCTGGGCCTCGACCATGATCGACTGCGTGAGGTCGCCGTTGGTCACGGCGGTGGCCACTTCGGCGATCGCCCGCACCTGCGTCGTGAGGTTGGCGGCGAGCTGATTCACGTTGTCGGTCAGGTCGCGCCACAAGCCGGCCGCACCGGGCACGCGCGCCTGGCCGCCGAGCTTGCCCTCGATGCCCACTTCGCGCGCGACGTTGGTGACCTGGTCGCCGAATGTCGCGAGCGTGTCGATCATGTCGTTGAGGGTGTCGGCGAGCGCGGCGATCTCGCCCATCGCGACCAGGCCGACCTTGCGCTTCAGGTCGCCGGCGGCGACGGCCGTCAGCACCTGCACGATGCCGCGCACCTGGCTCGTCAGGTTGGCGGCCATCGAGTTGACGTTGTCGGTCAAGTCCTTCCAGGTGCCGGCCACGCCGGGCACCTGGGCTTGCCCGCCCAGCTTGCCTTCGGTGCCGACCTCGCGCGCCACCCGCGACACTTCAGATGCGAAGGCGTTGAGCTGGTCGACCATCGTGTTGATCGTGCTCTTCAGCTGCAGGATCTCGCCCTTGACGTCGACCGTGATCTTCTTGGACAGGTCGCCCTTGGCCACCGCCGTCGTCACCTCGGCGATGTTGCGCACCTGGCTCGTCAGGTTGGCGGCCATCGAGTTGACGTTGTCGGTCAGGTCCTTCCAGGTGCCGGCGACGCCGGGCACCTGGGCCTGGCCATCCAGCTTGCCTTCGGTGCCGACCTCGTGCGCCACGCGAGACACTTCAGATGCGAAGGCGTTGAGCTGGTCGACCATCGTGTTGATCGTGCTCTTCAGCTCCAGGATCTCGCCCTTGACGTCGGCGGTGATCTTCTTGGACAGGTCGCCCTTTGCCACCGCCGTGGTCACCTCGGCGATGTTGCGCACCTGGCTGGTCAGGTTGGCGGCCATCGAATTGACGTTGTCGGTCAGGTCCTTCCAGGTGCCGGCGACACCCGGCACATGCGCCTGCCCGCCCAGCTTGCCTTCGGTGCCGACCTCGTGCGCGACGCGCGACACCTCGGACGCGAAGGCCTTGAGCTGCCCGACCATGGTGTTCACGATCGTGCCGATGCGCAGCACCTCGCCGCGCATCGGCCGGCCGTCGATGTCGAGCACCATGGTCTGCGAGAGATCGCCCTTCGCGACCGAGCCGATCACGCGCGCGACCTCCGTCACCGGGTACACCATGTCGCCGATCAGCGTGTTGATCGAGTCCACGCATTCGGCCCAGGCGCCGGTCGCCCACGGCACGTTCAGGCGCTGGCCGATGCGCCCCTCGTTGCCGACCTGCAAGCCGACGCGCGCGAACTCGGCCGCGAGCGCGGTGTTCATCGCGATCACGTCGTTGAAGGCCTGCGCGATCTCGCCGTCCACGCCCGTCAGGTTCATGGGCATGCGAACGGCGAAGTCGCCGCGCTGGAAGGCGCGCAGCGCCCCGAGCAGCTCGCCGCGGTCCAGCGCCTGCCGTGCGGGCGCCTCGTTGATCATCGTCTGCATGGCGCTCCTCGTGTGGTCGGGTTCGAACGATGCTGCGATCACTCGATCAGCTGATGGTGGATGGCATAGCGCATCAGCTCGGCGTTGTTCTTGAGGTCGAGTTTTTGCAGGATGCGCGAGCGGTAGGTGCCGATCGTGTTCGGGCTCAGAAACAGCTGCTCGGCGATCTCGCCCGCGGTCTTGCCGGAGGCGATCAGCCACATGATCTGGTACTCGCGATCGGACAGCCGCTGGTGCAGTGGCTGATCGCCGCCGCCGGCCAGTTCCTGCGCCAGCCGTTCGCCCAGCGCGGCGCTGACGAATCGACCGCCCTTGGCGACCTTGCGGATCGCGTTGACCAGGTCTTCGGTCGCGCTCTCCTTGGTCAGGTAGCCGGCCGCACCGGCCTTCAGCGCACGCAGCGCGTACTGGTCTTCCGGGTACATGCTGAGCACGAGCACCGGGCGATTCGGGTAGCGGCGGCGCAGCTCCTTGACCAGGTCGACGCCGCCGCGGCCCGGCATGCTGAAGTCGACGACGGCCACGTCCCACGCGACGCGCCCGCAGAGTTCGATGGCCTCATGGCCATTGCCGGCTTCGCCCGCGACAGAGAGATCGGTCTCCGCGCCCAGCATCTGCCTCAGGCCTTGCCTGACCACCGGGTGATCGTCGGCAATGAGAACCTGCACGTTCATGATTTAAACCTCCACGGCGGGGCGGACCATCGGGATGGACACCGCGACCCGCGTCCCCACGCCGCGCGAGCTGAGGATGTCCACGCTGCCGCCGAGCCGGCGCGCACGCTCCTGCATCCCCAGCAGGCCGAGCGAGGCCTTGTGGTTCGCATCGCCGTCGACAAGGCCGACGCCGTTGTCCGCCACCTCGAGAATCAGGCGGTCCCCGGTCTGGCGCAATTCGACTTCGACACGCGTGGCATGCGCGTGCCTCGCGACATTGGTGAGCAGCTCCTGGAAGATCCTGAATACGGTCGTCGCGAGATCGCCATCCAGGGCCACGATGTCGGGCGGCAGCGAGGTGATGCAGCGCACGCCGGCGCGCTTCTGGAACTCGGTCGTCTGCCAGCCGATCGCCGCGACCAGGCCCATGTCGTCGAGCACCTCGGGCCGCAGCCCGGTCGAGATCTTGCGCACCGTGCGGATCGTGTCGTCGACGAGCTGGCGCATCGCGTCGGTCTTCTCGAGCAGCGCCGCGTCATCGAGGTGCTTGGCCAGCCACGCGATGTCCATCTTCAGCGCGGTGAGCACCTGGCCCAGCTCGTCGTGGATCTCGCGCGCGATGTGCGTGCGCTCCTCTTCGCGCACCGTGACGAAGTGGCCGGTCAGCGCGCGCAGTCGTTCTTCGGACTCCCGCATGTGCCGTTCGGCGAGCCGACGCTCGGCGATCTCGCGGCTGAGCGCGGCGTTCTTGCGGTGCAGGTCGACGAACACCGAGACCTTGGAGACCAGCACCTCGGGCACCAGCGGCTTGACGAGATAGTCGACCGCGCCGACCTCGTAGCCGCGAAAGACCAGCCCGAGCTCATCGGCCGCGGCGGTGAGAAAGATGATCGGCGTGTGCCGCGAGCGCTCGCGCGCGCGGAACAAGCGCGCTGTCTCGAAGCCGTCGATGCCCGGCATGCGCACATCGAGCAGGATCAGCGCCAGATCGTGGTCGAGCGCGCAACGCAGCGCCTCTTCGCCGGAGCGCGCCAGCAGAAGATTCTGGCCGAGGTCTTCCAGCAGCACCCGCAGTGCAAACAGGTTCCGCTCTTCGTCGTCCACGAGCAGGATGCTCGCTTTGTCAGCTGTGTCCATCCGCAGCTTTCTGTCGCCCTGCCGGTAGGTTTGCCTGCTCCCCAATGCCTGCTCAATGTAGCGAAAATCCGCGCGCCGCGCGATCCGCAGCGTGGTCGATTCGACCACAGCAGCGTCACGTAAACGTCGACAGATCGAGGCAAGCCATGACGAAAGAACGAGCCGCTTTCCTACAGGCTGCAGCGGCCCGGCGCCGAAGAATGCGAGCATGGTCGCGATCCCGCAATCCACGCACTCGTGGCTCGGCCGCTTTTGCGTTCGACTGATGCAGCTGCGCCCCGACACTCATGTCGTGCACGCGGTCCAGGACGCCGTGGCGACGTTTCCCTATGCGAGTGGACTGGAGCCGGAGCACGCGGCCGAAGTCTTCGCACAACGGCATCCGGCGGACGACTTCATTCCGGTACGACGCCCGAGTCCTTGGCGATCTGGGCCCACTTCGCCGTCTCGGCGCGAGTGAAGGCGGCGAGTGGTTGCGGCGTCAGATCGCTGGCGGACACTCTTGGACAGAGCGCGCAAAGTACTGCTCGCGTTTGACCGAATGCGAAAGGCGCCCAAGCCGCGGCACAATCGCCCCCATGCCAAACATTGCCTCCATCCTCAAAAGCGAGATTTCCCGCGTCGCCCGAAAAGAAGTGCGCGGGGAAACCCTGGGTCTGAAGAAGGCGGTCGGCGCGTATCGCGCCGAGATCGCCGCGCTCAAGCGGCGAACGCAAACGCTCGAACAGGAGCTGCGGCGCCTGAGCAAAGCCGCTGCGAAGACCGCACCGACCGCCGAGCCCGACGAGGAGTCCTCGTCGCATACGCTGCGCTTCAGTGCCAAGGGCCTGGCGTCGCAGCGGCAGCGGCTGGGGCTGTCGGCACATGACTGCGGGCTGCTGGTGAACGCCTCCGGGAAGTCCATTTCCCGCTGGGAGGGCGGCGAAGCCCGGCCCCGCGCCAAGCACCTGCCGGCCATCGCCGCCCTCAGGACCATGGGCAAGAAGGAAGCGGCCGCGCGGCTCGCATCGCTGCAAGCAGGGGCGTAGCCGCGTGGGTTGACCGGGCATGCCGCTGAGCCCCGACGAGTTGCACCGGATCGCCGCGCGCACGCTGGCGCACTACGACCAACACGCCCGCTCGTTCTGGGAAGGCACACGCAATCATGACGTGAGCCAGAACATCGACGCGCTGCTGTCGAACATCCAGGCCCCGCCGCCGTTCGATCTGCTGGATTTCGGCTGCGGGCCGGGCCGCGATCTGATCACGTTCACGGCGCTCGGCCACCGCGCGACCGGCCTCGAAGGCTCGCCGCCGCTGGCCGCGATGGCGCGCGCGAACAGCGGCCGCGAAGTGCTCGAGCAGAGCTTCCTGGCGCTGGACCTGCCCGCCGGCCGCTTCGATGGCGTGTTCGCCAATGCAGTGCTGTTCCACATCCCCAGCCAGGAACTGCCGCGGGTCCTGCAAGAGCTGCACGCTGCATTGAAGCCAGGCGGCGTGCTCTTCAGTTCGAACCCCCGCGGCGAGGGCCAGGAGGGCTGGAACGGCGAACGCTACGGCACGTACTACGACTGGCCGAGCTGGCAAGGCCATGTCGTGGCGGCCGGTTTCGTCGAGCTGAGCCACTTCTATCGTCCACCGGGCCTGCCGCTCGAGCAGCAGCCGTGGCTCGCCAGCGTGTGGCGAAAACCAATGACCTGAAATGACCACCCCCACGTCACTTCGTTCCTGCCCCCCGAGGGGGCGCTCAGCCGCTTTGGGGCGGCCCGGCAGCGTCTGAGCGCGTTCGTCAAGCCCGCGGCGCGAGCGTCGTCGTCCACAGCGACGTGCCGTCGATGTCGCGCAGGTGCACGGTCATGCCGGCCGTCTTCGCATCGATCTGCACTTCGCCGAAGAACTGCATGCCGGCGCTCGGCGGCAGGTTGACCTGCCCCGCGGCGGGTGCCTTGGCGAACTTCACGTCGATGCCGAAGGTGTTGTCGAGCTCGTTGGGGCCGAAGGTGCCGGCGTGCAGCGGGCCGCTGACGAACTCCCAGAACGGCTCGAAATCCTGGAACTGCGCCTTGTGCGGGTCGTAGTAGTGCGCCGCCGTGTAATGCACATCGGCCGTCAGCCAGACGACGTTGTGCACGTGCTGGTGCTTGATGAACGAGAGCAGCCGCGACATCTCGATCTCGCGCCCCAGCGCCGGCCCGTCGCCGTTGGCCACGGCCTCGAACTTCATGCGGCCTTGCGCATCCTTGCCGTCGGTCACCTGCAGGCCGATCGGCATGTCGGACGCGATCACCTTCCAGGTCGCCTTCGAGGCCTTCAGCTCGCGCTTGAGCCACTCGAGTTGCACCGCGCCGAGGTACTGCGATTCTTCGTTCAGCGCATCCTGGCGGTTGTAGGTGTTCGGGCCGCGGTAGCTGCGCATGTCGATCACGAACACATCGAGCAGCGGGCCGTACGGGATCTTGCGGTACACGCGCTCGTCTTCTTCTTGCGCGTGCCAGCGCATCGGCGCGTTTTCGAGGAACGCCCGCGCGCCGCGCGCGACCATCAGCGGCACGTTCTTCTCGGTGTAGCGGGCATCGTCGCGCACGTCCTTGCTCGGCGACCAGTTGTTCATGACCTCGTGGTCGTCCCACTGCCAGATCTGCGTCACCTCGGCATTGAAGCGGCGCACGTTGGCGTCGAGCATGTTGTAGCGGTAGGCGCCGCGGAACTCCTTCAGTGTCTCGGCGACCTTGCTCTTCTCTTCGGTCACCAGGTTGCGCCAGAGGCTGCCGTCGGCCAGCTTGACCTCAGCCTGGATCGGCCCGTCGGCATAGATGTTGTCGCCGCTGTGGATGAAGAAGTCCGGGTTGCGCTGGCGCATCGCCTCGTAGATCTTCATGCCGCCGAAGCTGTCGTTGATGCCCCAGCCCTGCCCGACCGTGTCGCCCGACCAGACGAAGCGGATGTCGCGCCTGGCCGTCAGCGCAGTGCGGAAGTGGCCAGCCTGCGGCTCGCTGAAGGCCCCGCCGGACAAGTCTTCCCAGGTCACGCGGTAGAACACGTCCTGCCCGGCCGGCAGGCCGGTGAGGTCGATGCGCGCGCTGAAGTCGGTGCCTTCCTGGGCGTACGGGCCGCGCAGCTTGCGTGCGTTCGCGAAGCTCGCGGTGGTGGCCCACTCGACCCACATGCGCGCCGCGCGGTCGCTGCGCGCCCAGACCATGCCGCGGTCGGACAAGACATCGCCGCTTTGCACGCCCGACGGGAAGCCCGGCCGCGCCCGGTCCGAGCTGACGACAGCCGGCGCCTGGGCATGCGCGAGCACGCCGGACAAGCCGGTGGCCGCGCCGGCAGCGGAAGCAATCAACAGGCGGCGGCGGGGCAGTGACAGATCGCTCATCGAGGGTCCTCTGGGGTGGGTGACGACATGCTGGCCGATGGCGATGACGCTACTGTGAATGCACGGGAATGGCTAGCATCGGCCCATCGAACAACAACACGGAGACGACATGCCTCTGCACCTCCGGGCGCGCGTCGTCGCGGCGCTCTGCGCCGCGGCCCCGGTGGGGGCGATCGCGCAGGCCGACAACCCGAGCGCGGCGACGCCGGCGCGGCTGCCGCCGGTGGTCGTCACGGCCACGCGCACTGAAGCGCTGGCCTTCGACCTGCCCGCGTCGATCAGCCGCATCTGCGGCGACGAAGTGCGTGACGGTCATGCCCAGATCAACATCTCCGAGAGCCTGGGCAGCGTGCCGGGGCTGCTCGCGCGCGACCGGCAGAACTACGCGCAGGACGTGCAGATCTCGGTGCGCGGCTTCGGCGCGCGCTCGACCTTCGGCATCCGCGGTGTGCGCCTGTATGTCGACGGCATCCCCGCAACGCTGCCGGATGGCCAGGGCCAGATCTCGAACGTCGAGCTCGGCTCGGTCGGCCGCATCGAGGTATTGCGCGGGCCGTTCTCGGCCCTGTACGGCAACTCGTCCGGCGGCGTGGTCCAGGTCTTCACCGACGACGGCGAAGGCACACCGACGCTGCGCTTCGACGCGGCCGGCGGCAGCGACGGCCTGCTGCGCTACGGCGCGCAGGCCCGCGGCACGGTCGGCCCACTGAGCTACTCGCTCAGCGCGAGCCGGTTCCGCACCGACGGCTACCGCGATCACAGCGCCACCGAGCGCACGCTGGGCAACGCCAAGCTGACGCTGCGGCCCGACGCCGACACGAAGCTCACGCTGGTCGCCAACAACCTGGCGCTGCCCGAGGCACAGGACCCGATGGGCCTGACGCGCGCGCAGTTCGAGGCCAACCCGCGTGGCGTCGACCCATCAGCGTTCAGCTACAACACGCGCAAGTCGGTGAACCAGACCCAGCTCGGGGCGATCGTCGAACGTCGCATCGACGCGGCCAATGCGGTGCAGCTGCTGGCCTACGGCGGGCACCGCGGCACCGAGCAGTTCCAGGCTATCCCGATGAGCACGCAAGGCGGCCCGCTGAACCCGGGCGGCGTGATCGCGCTGGGCCGCAACTACGAAGGCGCGGACCTGCGCTGGACGCTGAAGACGCGCTGGCTCGACGCGCCGGTCACGCTGGTCAGCGGCGTCGCCTACGACGGGCTGCGCGAGCATCGCCAGGGCTACCAGAACTTCATCGGCACGACGCTCGGCGTGCAGGGCGCGCTGCGCCGCGACGAGATCAACGACGTGTCGAGTTTCGACCAATATGCCCAGGCGGTGTGGCAGATCGCGCCGCGCTGGACGCTCACTGCCGGGCTGCGCCACAGCCGCGTGAGCTTCACGTCGACCGACGGCTACATCGCCGGCGCCAACCCTGACGACAGCGGCAGCGCCGCCTACACCGCGACCTTGCCGGTACTCGGCGCGATGTTCGCACTGACGCCCGACCTGCGCCTGTACGCGACCGCCGGGCGCGGCTTCGAGACGCCGACGCTGAACGAGCTGGCCTATCGCAGCGGCGGCGGCACCGGCCTGAACTTCGGCCTGCAGGCCGCGCGCAGCACGAGCGTCGAGGCCGGCGTGAAGGCGCGGCTGGCGGGCTGGGGCGAACTGTCGGTGGCGGCGTTCCGCACCGACACCGACGACGAGATCGTGACCCAGACCAACGTCGGCGGCCGCTCGACGTACCAGAACGCCGGCGCCACCCGGCGCACCGGCCTCGAGCTGAGCTGGTCGGACACGGTCTTCGAGCAGCTGCGCCTGCAGCTCGCAGCCACCTTGCTGAACGCGACCTACCGCGACGGCTTCTTGACCTGCACGGCGACGCCGTGCGCGGCGGCAAACGTCGCGATCCCGGCCGGCAACCGCATCCCCGGCATCGCCCGCGGCGCGCTGTTCGCGGCGCTGAGCTGGGCGCCGCCCAGCGGCTGGCGCGGCGGCGTCGAGGCCCGCAGCCTGACCGGCGTGCCCGTCAACGATGCGAACAGCGACGCCGCGCCGCGCTACGCGATCGTCGCCGCGAACCTCGGCTACGTGCTGAACCTCGGGTCGTGGGAGCTCGGCGGCTTCGTGCGCGGCGACAACCTGTTCGCGCGCCGCTACGCCGGCTCGGTCATCGTCAACGAAGGCAACAGCCGCTTCTTCGAACCTGCACCCGACCGCACCTGGCTGGCCAGCGCCTCGGCGACGTTCAGGTTCTGACGCGGTTGCGATACCGTCCTACAACAAGGGGCTTCGGGAGCGGCGACACTGGCCTGCCACGCAGGAGTATTTCGATGCAAACGGCCGCCGAAACTGTCCCCCGCCCGGAATGGACGCGACGCTTCGCCTACCGCGCGATGCTGGTCCTGCCAGCGCTCGACACCGTGTCGGCGCTGATGATTGCCGAGAGCCAGTTCGACGAGGCCTGCGACCTGCAACCCGAAGAAGCCGCCGAGATCTACGGCGTACAGGAATGAGCTTTTTGATGCCGTCGAGTCGTCCGCACCCCTCACCTCGGTGATGGCATCGGCCCGCACGGCCAGCGACACTTTCCACGCGCCAGTCCGGCGTCCACTGGAACAGAAGGCTGGTCGTCATGATCCTCGACGGGCTGAAACGCAAATACGCTCATCTGCGCGATGAAATCGATTCGCTCGGCCGCATCGGCGATCCCACTGAAGCGAAACTGACGCGCCTGATGTGCGAGCTCGATCAGGTCGAGCGCGATCTCGCCGCCTATCGCCGCCTCGCGCTGACCGCGCCGACGCTGCGCGACGTGGTGGCGTCATTCGACCCGCAGCACCGAGGCTCGGACCACCACCGCGAGCAGCGCCGGCCGGCGCATTGAGCGCCGGCGCCAGTCGAACCAAACATAGGGGGGCCCGGGCCTGGCGCCACAATCGGGCCGCCAGACGGGGGCCGAACTGAGTATCCTCGGAGCCGCCCGCAATGCACGGGCTCGCCTGCAGGCGACTCATTTCACAGGAAGACTCTCGGACACATGCGGCATCGGATAGCACTTTGCGGGTTCAGCGAATTCGAGTACCGGGCGATGCACTTCTCGTTCCAGCACCCCGATGCGAACGAGCCCGGCTACGAAGTCGTGGACGCGCTGGTCGACGCTGATTTCGCGGTCGTCGATGCCGACTCGAAACCCGCCGTCAAAGGCGTCGTGCTGTCGGGCCGTGTCTCGCTCGCGGTGTTCGTCGGCTCGATCGCGCCGCCGGGCGCTGCCGCCGTGGTGCCCCGCCCGATCGACTTGTCGCGCATCACGCGTGCGCTCGGCGAATTGTCGGCACGCCATGCAGCGCCGCGGGCCGACGACGCGCCGCTGTCGGAAGGCTTCGACGAGCCCGACGAGATCATCGTCGTCGATCCGTTCGTGCTGCCAGTGCTGATGGACGCCGTGCCGCTGCCGGCCGCACCGGCAACCGCCGCGGCCGGTGCCGAACCTGTCGCGAGCGCGCCGCCGGACCTGTCGCCCGAGATGGCCGAGCGCCAGGCCAAGAAGGCCGCCGCCCGCGCAGCGGCGCGGCGCGCCAGGCTCTCGCACGTGCACACCGACCCGGGCCAGCTGGAGCAGATGCGCGACGTGCTGGTGCTGGACGCCGACGCCGCCTCCAGCGCGCAGCTGAGCGGCTTGCTCGAGCTGTTCGGGTTTCGGGTGCATGTCGCGCGCAACATCGCGCAGGCCGCCGATGTCCTGTCGCGCCTCCCGCTCGTCGCTGCATTCCTCAATATCGCGTTCGACGACGCGGACCAGGGCGATGGCCTGATCCTGCTGCAGACGATCCAGGATCTTCCGCGCCTGGTCGGCCACGCCGTGCCCGCGGTGCTGACCGTGACCGCCGAGCTGCAGCCCGCCGACCGCGTGCGCGCCGCGCTGGCCGGCGTCAACTCGCCGCTGATCAAGCCGGTGACGCGCGGCGACCTCGCCCGCGCGCTCGAAGCCTGCGACGTGGTGCTGCCGGCCGATGCACGCCGGCTCTGAGCCGAGGCCGTGTGCAGCGCTCGGGTGCCGCACCGATAGCGCCGCAGCGGGTCGTCCTACATCGCGGGCGATCGCGGCAGCGCAAGCTGCATCCACGGGCCTCGATGGGCCTGGCCGCACGCAGGAGCTCGCATGAAGACGATCACCACCCTGAGCCTGGTGGCCGCGCTGTTGGGCGCGGGCCTGCACTCGTTCGCATGGGCGCAGAACGACGCGCCGCCGCCGGTCGCCGCGTCGGCCGCCTCAACCGCCCCGGCGCCAGCACCGAGAGGCCCGCGCGTGCTGACCCCGAGCGAGCAGCGCAACAACGCCGACAACGCGTCGGCACCCGACCTGCGGCCCGATCGGCCGGTCGTGCCGCAGATCAGCGTGCCGTTCGGCCGGGCGCCGCCGCCCCCGCCGGGGTCCGCGCCATCGAGCCCGCGCCGCCGCGGCCAGGCCGCACCGCCGCCCGCGCCGATCGGCGATGCCGCGGCTCGCTGCGAGTCGATGACGAGCGATCTGGAACGGGCCGCGTGCCGCAAGCGACTCGCGCAGGCCAAGGCGCCGCACTGACCCGACGCGCTGTTTGTGGCACGCCGGCCGCGTGCGACACTCGGCCCTCATGCATGCCGTCGGCCGATTGATCGATCCACGCGTCAGCCTGCCCTCTCGGCGGCGACGTTTCATCGCGCGGCTGCACCACTGCGGCCCTCCGGGGGCGAACACCGCGTTCGCCGTTCTTGACTCCCGGAGGTTCCATGGCCCGCCCTCAGCTTCACCCCTTCAGACCGCGCCTGCTTGACACGCTGCGCGGCTACGACCGCACGCGCTTCGTCGCCGACCTGGGCGCCGGCGTAACCGTCGGCGTGGTCGCGCTGCCGCTCGCAATGGCCTTCGCAATCGCCTCGGGCGTGAAGCCCGAGCAAGGCCTGTTCACCGCGATCATCGCGGGCCTGCTGATCTCGGCGCTGGGCGGCTCGCAGGTGCAGATCGGCGGGCCGGCGGGTGCGTTCATCGTCATCGTCTACGGCATCGTCGAGCGCTACGGCCTGGCGAACCTGCTGATCGCCACCTCGCTCGCCGGCGTGCTGATGTTCGTGCTCGGCCTGTTCAAGCTCGGCGCGCTGGTGCGCTATGTGCCGCTGCCCATCGTCATCGGCTTCACCAACGGCATCGCCGCCCTGATCGCTGTGTCGCAGCTGCGCGATCTGTTCGGCCTGCAGATCCCGGGCAAGCTGCCGAGCGACTTCTTCTCGCTGCTGCACGTGCTGGCCACGCACCTCGCGAGCTTCAACGCGTATGCGTTCGGGCTCGGCGCGGCCTGTGTCGGCGGCCTGTTCCTGTGGCCGCATGTGTTCAAGCCGGGCGGCTTGCTGAAGCGCCTGTCGCTCGAGCAGCGCCTCGAAGGCCGGCCGCTGCGCATGGCCTCACGCACGCCCGGGCCCATCGTCGCGCTCGTCACGCTCACGGCGCTGAGCACGCTGCTCAGCTTGCCGGTCGAGACCATAGGCACGCGCTTCGGCGGCATCCCGGACGCGCTGCCGGCCTTCGCGCTGCCCGACTTCACCTGGGAGACGGCCAAGCAGCTGCTGATCCCGACGCTGACCATCGCGATGCTCGGTGCGATCGAATCGCTGCTGTGCGCGCGCGTCGCCGACAACCTCAGCGACTACCCGCGCCACGACCCGAACCAGGAGCTGATGGCGCAAGGCGTGGCGAACTTCGTCACGCCGTTCTTCGGCGGCATCCCGGCCACCGGCACGATCGCGCGCACGGTGACCAACGTGCGTGCCGGCGCGACCAGCCCGGTCGCCGGCATCGTGCATGCGCTGGTGATCCTGCTGGTGGTGCTGATCGCCGCGCCGCTCGCGGCCAGCGTGCCGCTCGCGGTGCTCGCTGGCGTGCTGCTGTTCGTCGCCTGGAACATGGGCGAGTGGCACGAGTTCGTGCGCTTGCGCCACTTCAGCACCCAGTACCGCACGATCCTGCTCGGCACCTTCGCGCTGACCGTGGTCTTCGACCTGACGGTCGCGGTCGAGGTCGGCCTGGTGCTGGCCTGCGTGTTCTTCATCTACCGCATGAGCACGCTGTTCAGGGTGGTGCCGCACCAGGCCAAGGCCGGCGAGCTGCTGCCGCCGGGCGTGCAGGTGTTCGAGCTCTACGGCTCGCTGTTCTTCGGTGCGGTCGGCAAGATCGAGACCTTGCCCGCGCTCGTCGCCCCCGACACGCGCGCGGTGGTGCTCGAGATGCACCGGCTCGTGCTCGTCGACACCTCGGGCATCGACGCGCTGCAGCAGCTGCACCGCAACCTGCAGCGCCGCCACATCGCGCTGGTGCTGGCCAACGTGAACGAGCAGCCGCTGTCGCTGATCCGGCGCTCCGGGTTCGAGGCGATCATCGGCGACGAGCACATCGTGCACAACCTCGACGACGCCATGGCCGCCACCCAATGATGATGGACACCGACTTCGATCTCGACGCCTACTTGTACCGCGTCGCCTACACCGGCCCGCGCGCACCGACGCTGGCGGCGCTGACGGCCGTGTGCAGCGCGCACCCGGCGGCGATCCCGTTCGAGAACATCGACCCGCTGCTCGGCCGCCCGCCCAGCCTGCGCCTGCGCGACATCCAGGCCAAGCTCGTCGGCGCACAGCGCGGCGGCTACTGCTTCGAGCACAACGCGCTGCTGCGCCAGGCGCTGCTCGCGCTCGGCTTCGGCGTGACCTCGCTCGCCGCACGCGTGGTCTGGATGGCGCCGCCGAACCTGCCGGTGCGGCCGCGCACGCACATGCTGTTGCTGGTCGACGTGCCCGGCGATGCGAGCAACCCGTACCTCGTCGACGGCGGCTTCGGCGGTCACCTGATCAACGTGCCGCTGCGGCTCCAGGCCGAGCTCGTGCAGGCTTCGCCGGTGAGCCAGCTGCGCCTGACGCAGGCCAGCGACGCGTTCTTCACGCTCGAGACCAGGCTGCCCGAGGGCTGGGCGCCGATCTACCGGTTCGCGCTCGAGCCGCAGCTGCCGGCCGACTACGAGCCGCTGAACTGGTTCACCGCGACGCACCCGGCGTCGATCTTTCGGCACAACCTGCTAATGGAGCGATTGACGCCGACGCTGCGCGCGAACCTGCTGAACGACCGGCTCACGCTGCGCGCCGTCGGCCGCGCGCCCGAGGTGCGGCGCATCGCCGAGGCCGCCGAGTTCGAGCAGGTGCTGACCGAGCGGTTCGACCTGCGCCTGCCGGTGCCGGCGGCCGAGCTGTTCGAGCGGGTGCCGAAGGGAGGCGATGCGCTGGTCGCCCCTGCAACATCTTGAAAAACAGTGCAAGCGGATCGCAAACACGGTGTACCACCTCTTGCGGACACCCACTCCGCGCGGTAACACTGCGACAGCCGTTCCGATGCAGCACCTGTCCCTGAGAGCCCCATGGACCACGACCCGACGCGCAAGCCGATCTATCGTTCGCTCTACTTTCAGGTCATCACCGCGATCGTGATCGGCGCGGTCCTCGGGCACTTCGCACCGGCCACCGGCGAGGCGATGAAGCCGCTCGGCGACGGCTTCATCAAGCTGATCAAGATGATCATCGCGCCGATCATCTTCTGCACCGTGGTGGTCGGCATCGCCGGCATGGAGGACATGAAGAAGGTCGGCAAGACCGGCGGCCTGGCGCTGCTGTACTTCGAGATCGTCAGCAGCATCGCGCTCGTCGTCGGCCTCGTGATCATCAACATCGTGCAGCCCGGCGCCGGCATGAACGTCGACCCGGCGACGCTCGACTCCAAGAGCGTCGCGGCCTTCACCGGGCCGGGCAAGATGGCCTCGACCACCGAGTTCTTGATGAACGTGATCCCGAGCACCGTGGTCGATGCGTTCGCCAAGGGCGAGATCCTGCAGGTGCTGCTGTTCGCGGTGATGTTCGGCTTCGCGCTGCACAAGTTCGGCGGGCGCGGCACGCTGGTGTTCGACTTCATCGAGAAGTTCTCGCACGTGCTGTTCGGCATCGTCGGCTACATCATGAAGGTCGCGCCGATCGGCGCGTTCGGCGCGATGGCGTTCACGATCGGCAAGTACGGCCTGGGCTCGCTGCTGCAGCTCGGCCAATTGATGGCCACCTTCTACGCCACCTGCCTGATCTTCATCTTCGTGGTGCTGGGCGGCATTGCGCGCTTCCACGGCTTCTCGATCTGGAAGTTCATCAAGTACATCAAGGAAGAGCTGCTGATCGTGCTCGGCACCTCGTCCAGCGAGGCGGCGCTGCCGCGCATGATCGCCAAGATGGAGAACCTGGGCGCGAAGAAGTCGGTCGTCGGCCTGGTGATCCCGACCGGCTACTCGTTCAACCTCGACGGCACCTCGATCTACCTGACGATGGCTGCCGTGTTCATCGCGCAGGCCACCAACACCCCGATGACGCTGACCCAGCAGATCACGCTGCTGCTGGTGCTGCTGCTCACGTCCAAAGGTGCGGCCGGCGTGACCGGCAGCGGTTTCATCGTGCTGGCGGCGACGCTGTCGGCGGTCGGCCATGTGCCGGTCGCGGGGCTGGCGCTGATTCTGGGCATCGACCGTTTCATGTCCGAAGCGCGCGCGCTGACCAACCTGATCGGCAACGGCGTGGCCACGATCGTGGTCGCGAAGTGGACAGGTGATCTGGATCAAGATCGTCTTGCCCGCGAGCTCGACAATGCGAGCGGCACCGAATCCGACGAACCCGAAGCGGAGCTCGACCAGAGCGCCGCGCACATGCCGGCCACCACCACCGCGCGCCAGGGTTGAACCACGGTCGTATCTGTCCGTTCCGCATCGACACGTTCATCACCAAGGAGACGAAAAATGACAGCAGCAAAGCAACGAGTGGTTCTGGTCACGGGCGGCATGGGTGGCCTGGGCGAAACGATCTCGACCAAGATGGTCGACGCCGGCTACAAGGTCGTCGTGACCTACTCGCCCAGCAACACCAAATCGGACGAATGGGTCGCGGGCATGAAGGCCAACGGCTACGAGATCCTCGCCGTGCCCTGCGATGTGTCCGACTTCGACTCCTGCACCAAGGCCGTCGCCGAGGTGCAGAAGAAGATCGGCGCGATCGACGTGCTGGTCAACAACGCCGGCATCACGCGCGACATGACCTTCAAGAAAATGGACAGGGTCAACTGGGACGCGGTGATGCGCACCAACCTCGACAGCCTGTTCAACATGACCAAGCAGGTCGCCGACGGCATGGTCGAGCGCGGCTGGGGCCGCGTCATCAACGTCTCGTCGGTGAACGGCAGCAAGGGTGCGTTCGGCCAGACCAACTACTCGGCCGCGAAGGCCGGCGTGCACGGCTTCACCAAGGCGCTCGCGCTCGAGGTCGCCAAGCGCGGCGTCACGGTCAACACGATCTCGCCGGGCTACATCGGCACGAAGATGGTCACCGCGATCCCGAAGGAAGTGCTGGACACCAAGATCCTGCCGCACATCCCGGTCGGCCGCCTCGGCAAGCCCGAAGAAGTGGCCGGCTTGATCATCTATCTCGCGTCCGAAGAGGCGGCGTTCCTGACCGGCGCGAACATCGCGATCAACGGCGGCCAACATATGCAATGACGGGCTGAAGCCTCGACGAATCACTCCAACAACAAGGACCACTCATGATCAAGTCAGGGATCGACCAGGACGCCATCGTCAAGATGTTCTCGGAGGCCACCGCCAAGCAGGGCGAGGCGCTGCGCAAAGGCGTGGCCGACGCCACGCTCAAGGCGCTGCAGGGCCGCGAGCTGACGATGGAGAACATCAAGAAGGTCATCAAGACCGTGACCAATGCGACCACGGCCGGCGCGGCGCAAAACACCGCCAGCCCGGTCGACGTGGAGGCGATGCTGACCAAGGCCTTCGCGGGCATGGACGGCGCGTTGCTGCAAGCCGTCGAGGCCAACCGCAAGGCCTTGCAGCAGTTCGTCGACCAGGGCGCGGCGCTGAAAGAAAAGCAGCTCAAGACCGCGATCGACAACCTCGAGAAGATGGAAGACACCTTCTTCGCGACCGTGACCAAGGCGGTCCAGGGCGCCAGCACGCCGATGCAAGGCATGCAGGGCCCGTGGGACAACGTGCTCAGCGCGATGAAGCTCAAGGGCACCGACACCGGCGCGCAAGCGACCCAGACGGTCGAGCAGCTGATGGCGCAAACGCAGACCGCGCTGCGCGACGGCCGCGCCGCCACCGCGAAGACCGCGCAGGCGATGCTCGACGGCTACGCGGCGCTGGTCAGCGGCGTGCTGATCGGCATGTCCGAAGGCCTGCAAGCCGGCGCTGCGCCGGCCGCCAAGCCGGCGGCAGCGAAGAAGAAGTAGCAGCCACCATCGCCGTCGCGACGAGCCGCATCACGGTGCGGCCGGCGGCATCATTTGCGCGATCAGCGTCGCGCCTTCGTTCAGCAAGAAGTCCTTGAACGCATGCGCCACCGGCGGCAGGCGCTTGTGGCGGCGCTGCACGACGTACCAGTTCAGCATCAGCGGGAAGCCGCGCACGTCGAGCACCTTCAGGCTGCCGCTGCGCAGCTCCTGCGCGATCGTGTGGGCCGACAGAAAGCCCAGGCCCAGGCCGGCCATCACGGCCTGCTTGATGGTCTCGGTGCTCTTGATCTGCATCGCGATGTTGAGCCGATCGATGTACGCCCCGAAGCCATCCTGCATCGACTGCCAGGTGTCCGAGCCCTTCTCGCGCACGACGAAAGGCTCGCGCAGCAGCCGCTCGATGCGCACACCCGCCTGCCCCACCAGCGGGTGCGCCGGCGCGGCGACGATCACGTAGGGGTGCGGCGCAAACGCCTCGGCGACCATGTCGGCCTCGGCCGACGGGCGCACCATGATCGCGAGATCGGCGAGGTTGGCCTGCATGTGGGCGAGCAGCTCCTCGCGGTTGTGCACCGTGAAGTTCAGCACCACGCCCTGGTACCGGCCGATGAACTCGACCAGCAGGCGCGGAAAGAAGTAGTCGCCAGCGCTGATCACCGCGACGTTGAGCTTGCCGCCCGAGACGCCCTTGAACTGCGTCATCGCGCTCTCGGCCAGCTCGAACTGCGCGATGATGCCGCGGCTGATGTCGAGCAGCTCGGCGCCCGCCGGCGTCAAGTAGATCTTCTTGCCGAACTGCTCGAACAGCGCCAGGCCGGCGTGGTCTTCGAGCTTCTTGATCTGCGTCGAGACCGCCGGCTGCGTCAGGTGCAGCGCCTCCGCGGCGCGCGAGAAACTCAGGTTCCGCGCGACCGCTTCGAAGACCTTCAGCTGGCGCAGCGTGGCGTGCTTCATCTAGACACGGCGCATGCAGTGGGGGATCACGAGGGGCCGCCTTCGGCCCGATGCGGTCGTTGACACCCCACGCCGCGCTTCATCGTGGACATCCGCCTCAGGCCGCGGCGGCCATCTCTTGCAGGCGCACCTGGCCGCGCTGCTCGTCCATGCTCTTGCCGAGCAGCTTGACGAGTGCGTAGACAGTGTCGATGTGCGGCGTCGGCGTGTCGGTCAGGCGGCCGAGCTCGACCACCGTGCCGACCAGCGCATCGATCTCGGGCGCGCGGCCGGCCTCGATGTCCTGCAGCATCGAGGTCTTGTGCTTGCCGACCTTCTCGGCGCCGGCGATGCGCTTGTCCAGCGACACGCGGAACTCAATGCCGAGCTTGTGCGCCACCGCCTGCGCCTCGGTCATCATCGAGGCGGCGAGCGCGCGCGTGAGCGGGTACTGGCAGATGTCGACCAGCGTCGCGTGGCTCAGGCTGCTGATCGGGTTGAAGGTCAGGTTGCCCCACAGCTTGAGCCAGATCTCGGCGCGGATGTTGTCGAGCACCGGCGCCTTGAAGCCGGCATTCGCGAAGCAGGCCGAGACGCGGTTGACTCGCTCACTCGATGAGCCATCGAGCTCACCGACCGGGAAGCGGTCGCCCTCGATGTGCTTGACGACGCCGGGCGCGATCAGCTCCGACGCGGGATACACGACGCAGCCGATCACGCGCCGCGCCGGGATGCATTCGCCCACGATGCCGCTCGGGTCCACGCTGTTGACGCGCGTGCCCTCGAACGCGCCGCCGTGCCTCTCGAAATACCAGTAAGGGATGCCGTTCTGCATCGTCACGACCGCGGTGTCGGGCCCGAACAGCTTGGGCACGTCGCGCGCGACGGCCTCGACCTGGTGCGCCTTCATCGCGAGGATGACGAGGTCCTGCGGGCCGGCCTCGGCGTAGTCGTTGGTCGCGCGGACGTCTTTGGCGACGTGCTCGCTGCCGTCGGCCATGATGAGCTTCATGCCGTTGCGCCTGATCGCGCTGAGGTTCGCGCCGCGCACGATGAAGGTCACGTCCTCGCCGGCCAGCGCGAGCTTCACGCCCACGTAGCCGCCGATCGCCCCGGCGCCGATGATTGCCACTTTCATTGGAAGACTCCTTGAGATGAATTCTTGGGGCCGCGCGCTACTCGTAGCGGTTGCGCAGCGTGCCGATGCCTTCGATGCCGATCGCGATGTCGCTGCCGGGCTTCATCGAGCCGACGCCGACGGACGTGCCGCACAGGATCACATCGCCCGGATACAAGGTCATGTCGAACGAGATCAGGCTCACGAGCTGCGCCACCGAGAAGCGCATGTCGCTGATCGGATAGTGTTGCCGCACGTCGTCGTTGAGCGTGGTCGTGACGACGAGCGTTGCCGCGTCGAGGCCGGTCGCCACCACCGGGCCCATCGGGCAGAAGGTGTCCAGGCCTTTGGCGCGCACCCACTGCGTGAACGAGGCATCGCGGTTCAGGATCTCGGCTTCGGTCACGTCGTTTGCGCAGGTGTAGCCGAACACGTGGTTCATCGCGTCGTGTTCGCTGACGCCGCTCGCGGTCTGGCCGATCACGATGCCGAGTTCGCCTTCGAACACGACCTTGCCTTGGCTGCGCGGCTGGCGGATCACGTCGCCCGGGTTCGCGAACGAGTTCGGCGCCTTCAGCAGGTACAGCGGCTCGGCCGGCACCGCGAGGCCGAGCTTGTCGCCGAGCGCCTTGAAGTTGTTCCAGAGCGCGATGACCTTGGTCGGCTGCGTCGGGCTCAGCAGCTGGACCTCGCGCAGCGCGAGCACGCGCCCGGTGGGCTCGGGTGCGGCGAACATGTCGCCGCGGTGCTCGGCGATGCGCTCATCCGTCAGGACGCCGAAGCCGACGCTCCCGGCATGTCGAAAGCGGACCCAGTGCTGGACTTGAACAGTCATGTCGGTTCTCTCCGTTGAGCGCTCGACATGATTGTTCGAACGCTCGGTTGTCAGGTCATCGCGCGACTGAATTGCCGGCGCTTGGTCTCGATCGCATCGACCAGGAACTCGGCGTCGTACGCGCGCAGCAGGTGCGGTTGCTGCGCCTCGAGGTAGCTGCGCACGTGGCACTTCTGCTGCGACGCGGCGCGCAATTCGGCGTAGGTCTGGGCGTCCCAGTGCCATGCCAAACCGAGCTCGCAAAAGGCCACGTTGTAGGCATTGCGTTCGGCCTCCAGGGTGTCGAATGACGAGTTCGTTTCGGTGCTGTCGCTCATGGTGGGCTCCTCGGTTGACGCTGCTGACCGGTGGGTCGATGCAGTCAATTGTTCGAGAGTCGCACCATCAATAACAGTCAAAGTATTTATGCAAAACCATTCACGGGAGCTTATGCACGAGACGCAGCGCCGCGCGCCTCGTGCCTCTCTTGTGCATCACTCAGATGACGCGTTCCTCGCGCAGCACGTCGATCTGCGCCTGCGTGTAGCCGAGCTGCTCGAGCACCTCGACCGTGTGCTCGCCAAGCAGCGGCGAGCGCGTGACGTCGGTCGGGCTGTCGGACATCTTGATCGGGTTGCCGACCGTCAGGTACTTGCCGCGCACCGGGTGGTCGACCTCGACGATGGTGCCGCTCGCACGCAAGGATTCGTCTTCAGCGATCTCCTTCATCGACAGGATCGGGCCGCAGGGGATGTCGTACTTGTTCAGTATGTCCATCGCCTCGATCTTGTCCTTGGTCATGGTCCATTTCTCGATGCGCGCGAAGATCGGCTTCAGGTGCAGCAGGCGCGCCGCGGGCGTGGCAAAGGCCTCGTCGGTGATCCAGCCTTCTTCGCCGATCACCTTGCACACCGCCGGCCAGACCGCGCCCTGCGTGATGAAGTAGATGTAGGCGTTCGGGTCGGTCTCCCAGCCCTTGCATTTGAGGATCGAGCCGGGCTGGCCACCGCCCGAGGCATTGCCGGCGCGCGGCACCGCATCGCCGAACTTGCCATCCGGGTACTGCGGGTACTCATGCATCGTGCCGGTGCGCTCCAGGCGCTGCTGGTCGCGCAGCTTCACGCGGCACAGGTTCAGCACCGCGTCCTGCATCGGCGCCAGCACTTTCTGGCCGCGGCCGGTGTTGTGGCGCTGCAAGAGCGCCGCGAGGATGCCGAGCGCGAGGTGCAAGCCGGTGCCGCTGTCGCCGATCTGCGCACCGGTGACCATCGGCGGGCCGTCGTCGAAGCCGGTCGTCGAGGCCGAGCCACCGGCGCATTGCGCGACGTTCTCGTAGACCTTGCAGTCTTCGTACTTGCCGGGGCCGAAGCCCTTCACCGAGGCGACCACCATCTTCGGGTTGAGCTCGTGGATGCGCTCCCAGCTGAAGCCCATGCGGTCGAGCGCGCCGGGCGCGAAGTTCTCGACCAGCACGTCGCACTGCTTGATCAAGGTCTCGAGCACCTGCTTGCCCTTGGGCTTCTTGGTGTCGATCGTGATCGAGCGCTTGTTGTGGTTGAGCATCGTGAAGTACAGGCTGTCGGCGTCGGGGACGTCGCGCAGCTGGCCGCGCGTCGCATCGCCTTCGCCGGCCCGCTCGACCTTGATCACGTCGGCACCGAACCACGCCAACAGCTGCGTGCAGGTCGGGCCCGACTGCACGTGCGTGAAATCGAGGATTCGGTAGCCTTCCAGCGCCTTGCTCATGTCGTTCTCCGGGGGTCTTGAATTCGTTGGCTACTTTGCCGCAGCGAGCTGGCTCTCGAGCTCGGCCACGCGCTTCTTCAGCGCGCGCTCTTCGGCGAAGCGGGTGGTCTCGTCGCGAATGATCGCAACAATCGCGCCCACCTTGTTCTCGGGCGTGAACAACATCGCCACCGTGAAGGCGATGGACATCGCGCGCCCGTCCTTGTGCGTCGCGGGCACGCGCAGCAGGTCGTTGCCGTACTTGGTCGTGCCGGTGGCCATCGACTTGTGATAGCCCTCCCAGTGGCGGTGGCGCAGCCGCTCCGGCGTTATGAGGTCGAGCGACTGGCCGAGCGCCTCTGCTTCGGTGTAGCCGAACATGCGAACCGCGCCCGGGTTCCACAGCGTGATGGCGCCGCTCGCGTCGGAGGCGATGATCGCGTCGCCGACGGCGGCGACGAGCTGGTGGCAATCGACGATCGTGTTCATGCGGTCTCCTTGTCCGGCCACTCTATCGCGTTCAAAAAAGAAAGCGGCGCCTCGCGGGCGCCGCCATCCGGTCACGCACCGACGAGACTGCTGCTTCAGTGCCTCACACTGCGTGCGCTGCGTGCAGTTCCTTGATCTGCGACGGCGTGTAGCCGAGATCGGCCAGCACTTCGTCGGTGTGCTCGCCGAGCAGCGGCGAGGCGGTCACTTCCGGCTTCAGGTCGGAGAACTTGATCGGGCTGCCGATGGTCCAGTAGCTGCCGCGCTCCTTGTGCGGCACCTCGACGATGGAGCCGCTCTTGCGCAGCGATTCGTCGTTCAGCAGCTCCTTCATCGACAACACCGGTGCGCAGGGGATGTCGAACTTGCGCAGGATGTCGACGGCCTCGTACTTGGTCTTGTCCTTGAGCCAGTCCTCGATCGTCGCGAAGATGGCCATGATGTGCGGCTGGCGTGCCTTGGCCGTCGTGTAGGCCGGGTCGGTCTTCCACTCGGGCTTGCCGAGCGCGTCGCAGATCGGCTCCCAGGCGTGGCCCTGCACGGTGAAGTAGATGTACGCGTTCGGGTCGGTCTCCCAGCCCTTGCACTTCAGGATCCAGCCCGGCTGCCCGCCGCCGCCGGCATTGCCGCCGCGCGGCACCACATCGCCGAAGGTCTCGTGCGGGTACTGCGGATACTCCTCGAGGTAGCCGAGCCGATCCAGGCGCTGCTGGTCGCGCATCTTCACGCGGCACAGGTTCAGCACGGCGTCCTGCATCGAAGCCGCGACACGCTGGCCCTTGCCAGACTGCTGGCGGCCGATGATGGCGGTCAGGATGCCGATCGCGAGGTGCATGCCGGTGTTGCTGTCGCCGAGCGCAGCGGCCGAGATGGTCGGCTCGGAGTGCTCGCCCTTCCACCAGCCGGTGGTCGAGGCCGCGCCGCCGGCGCACTGCGCGACGTTCTCGTAGACCTTCAGGTCGTCGTAGTGGTGGCCGTCGCTGAAACCCTTGACCGAGGCGACGATCATCTTCGGGTTCAGCTCCTGGATGCGCTCCCAGGTGAAGCCCATGCGGTCGAGCGCGCCGGGGCCGAAGTTCTCGACCAGCACGTCGCATTCGCGGATCAGCGTCTCGAGCACCTGCTTGCCTTCGGGCTTCTTGGTGTCCAGCGTCAGCGAGCGCTTGTTGCTGTTGAGCATCGTGAAGTACAGCGCGTCGACGCCGGGGATGTCGCGCAGCTGGGTGCGCGTCACGTCGCCCGAGCCGGGGCGCTCGACCTTGATCACGTCCGCGCCGAACCAGGCCAGCAGCTGAGTGCAGGCCGGGCCCGCTTGCACGTGGGTGAAGTCGATGATCTTGATGCCTGCGAGTGGTTTGGTGCTCATATGAGTGCTCCTGAGAAAGTGGCGGGGGATTCGGTTCTGGCCGATTACTTCTTGACTGCGCTTTGCGGGTTCAGGCTGGCGATGCGCCCGCTCTCGGTGCCGGCGGTTTCGTCGATGACGGCGTTGATCAGCGTCGGCTTGCCGGAAGCGACCGCTTCGCTCAAGGCCTTCGCCAGCTCGTCGGCGGTGGTGGCATGGATGCCGACGCCGCCGAAGGCTTCCATCAGCTTGTCGTAGCGCGCGTTCTTCACGAACACGGTAGGTGCCACGTCTGCCGTGCCGGATGCGTTCTTGTCGGTGCCGCGGTAGACGCCGTTGTTGTTGAAGACGACGACGCAGATGGGCAGGTTGTAGCGGCAGATCGTCTCGACCTCCATGCCGCTGAAGCCGAATGCGCTGTCGCCCTCGATCGCGATCACCGGCTTGCCGGTGACCACGGCCGCGGCAACCGCGAAGCCCATGCCGATGCCCATGATCCCCCAGGTGCCGACGTCGAGCCGTTTGCGCGGCTCGTACATGTCGACGATGCTGCGCGCGAAGTCCAGCGTGTTGGCGCCTTCGTTGACGACGATGGCATCGGGCCGTGCCTTCACCTGATCCCGGATCACGCTGAGCGCGCTGTGGAAGTTCATCGGCGACGGGCGTGCGGCCAGCGTCGCCGCCATCTTCGACAGGTTCTTGTCCTTGCGCTCGGCGATCGCCGCGAGCCACTCGGCCGGCGGCTTGGCCCAGTCGGCGCCGATGCCGGCGGCCAGCGCCGCGACGCAGGAACCGATGTCGCCGATCAGCGGTGCCGCGATCGCGACATTGCTGTCGATCTCGGTCGGCGAGATGTCGATCTGGATGAACTGCTTGGCGCCCTTGTCCGCGCCCCAGGTCTTGCCCTTGCCGTGCGACAGCAGCCAGTTCAGGCGCGCGCCGACCAGCAGCACCACGTCAGCCTCGGCCAGCACGTACGAGCGCGCGGCCGATGCCGACTGCAGGTGCGTGTCGGGCAGCAGGCCCTTGGCCATCGACATCGGCAGGTACGGGATGCCGGTCTTCTCGACCAGCGCGCGCACGTCGGCGTCGGCCTGCGCGTAGGCCGCGCCCTTGCCGAGCACGATCACCGGCCGCTTCGCGCCCTTGAGCAGCTCGAGCGCGCGCGCCACCGCATCGGGCGCCGGGATCTGGCGCGGCGCCGGGTCGACGACCTTGACCAGCGACTTCTTGCCGGCCGCGGCGTCCATCGTCTGCGCGAACAGCTTGGCAGGCAGATCGAGGTAGACGCCGCCCGGCCGGCCCGACACGGCGGCGCGGATCGCACGCGCGACGGCGATGCCGATGTCCTCGGCATGCAGCACGCGGTAGGCCGCCTTGCACAGCGGCTTGGCGATCGCGAGCTGGTCCATCTCTTCGTAGTCGCCTTGCTGCAGGTCGACGATCTCGCGCTCGCTCGAGCCGCTGATCAGGATCATCGGGAAGCAGTTGGTCGTCGCGTTGGCCAGCGCAGTCAGGCCGTTCAGGAAGCCGGGGGCCGACACCGTCAGGCAGATGCCGGGCTTCTTCGTCAGGAAGCCGGCGGCGGCGGCGGCATTGCCGGCGTGCTGCTCGTGGCGGAACGAGATGACGCGCAGGCCTTCGGCTTGCGCCATGCGGCACAGGTCGGTGACGGGGATGCCGGGCAGGCCGAAGATGGTGTCGATGTCGTTGAGCTTGAGCGCATCGATGACCAGGTGAAAACCGTCGGTCAGCTCTGCCGATGGCGTGATGGCCTTGCTCGCCGTGTCGGCGGCTGGCGTGGATTTGAGCACTGCGGACATACCTGTCTCCTAGATGTTCGACTGCGCGCCGATCAGATCAAATGCGCTGGCAGCCCCTGTGGCCACCGGTGTCGCGCGATGTGTTGAGCGCGTGCCGGGACTATCATTCGTCGGCCCTTGTTTGGCCGTTGACTCCGGTCAACTTTCGAAAAACTAGAACGCAGGGGAAACCCGAGACGCCCACCGTGATACCTGTTGCGAGCCACCCAGAACGAAACGTCATCCGAGTCCAGCTGAAGCAGAACGAGGCTCTCAAGGACCTGGCTGATGCCGATCGCGCCGAGCTCGAATCCCACCTCGTCGTCGTCGAGGGCAACAAGGGCGACTTCCTCTTGCACCAGGGCGTGCGCGAGATGGAGCAGTACTTCATCCTCGACGGCGTGCTCAAGCGCGTGGTCTCGAACGCCGAGGGCAAGGAGATGATCCTGCGCTTCGCCGCCGAGGGCGACATGGAGACGAGCTACGCCGCGTTCCGCATGGGCACCCCGACGCCGTACGGCATCGTCTGCGTGACGAAGGCGCGGGTGGCGCGCCTGCCGCTGACGCAATGGATCGAGTTCATGGACCGTCACCCGGCGACGAAGGAGCTGTTCGAGGACAGCGTGATGCGGCTGATGACCGAGGTCATGGCGCACACCATCACGCTGCACCTGCTCGACGCGCCGGGGCGGGTGCATCGGTTTCTGCGCAAGCGGCCGGACCTGGTCGACCGCATCCCGCAAAAGCAGCTGGCATCGCATCTCAATCTTTCGGCAGAGACGCTGAGCCGGCTGCGGCAACGCGGGAAGATCTAGGCTTGCTGCTGCGCTGCCATGTGCGCCTTGCGCATCGGCTTCAGCACGAACCACGCCATCAGCGCGGCGACCGCGTTCATCACGCTGGCGACGATGAACACCGTGTGCCAGCTGCCGGTGGCCGTGGCCAGCACGCTCGACAGCGGGACCAGCAGCGAGGCCGTGCCCTTGGCCGTGTACAGCAGGCCGGCATTGGCCGCGGCGTACTTGGAGCCGAAGGTGTCGGCGCAGGTCGACGGGAACAGGCTGTAGATCTCGCCCCAGGCGAAGAACACCATGCCGGTCAGCACCACGAAGGCCACCGGGTTCTGCCCGAAGTTGTAGAGCAGCAGGATGCCGACCGCTTCGAGCGCGAACGCGATGAACATCGTCGGCTCGCGGCCGATCTGGTCCGAGACCCAGCCGAAGAACGGACGCGTCAGGCCGTTGAGCACGCGGTCGATGGCCAGCGCAAAGGTCAGCGCCGGCAGCACCAGGCCCATGATGTTGACGGGGATCTCGCCGATCTTGAAGTCCTTTGCGATCGGGCCGAGCTGGGCGGTGGCCATCAGGCCGCCGGCCGCCACCATCACGAACATGACGTACATGACCCAGAACACCGGCTTGCGCAGCACCTCGGCCGGGCTGTAGTCGCGCTTGGATTGCTGCACGTTGATCGAGCCGACACCCGGCACCTTCTTGTGCTCAGGCGCACGCGTCAGGAACCACGCCAGCAGGAACACGATCAGGCCCTGGCCGATGCCGAAGTAGAAGAACGCGGCTTCGTAGCCGTTCGACTTGATGAAGGCCGAGATCGGAACGATGGTCAGCGCCGAGCCCGCGCCGAAACCCGCTGCGGTGAGGCCGGCGGCGAGACCGCGGCGATCCGGGAACCACTTCAGCGCGTTGCCGACACAGGTGCCGTACACGGCGCCGGCGCCGATGCCGCCGACCGCGGCAGCGATGTAGAGCATCGTCAGCGAGCCGGCGTACGAGTTCATCACCCAGCCCAGGCCGCACAGGATGCCGCCGACGAGCACGACCGGGCGCGGGCCGAACTTGTCGACCAGGTAGCCTTCGATCGGCACCAGCCAGGTCTCGGTGAGCACGAAGATCGTGAACGCGACCTGGATCGCGGCGCGGCTCCAGCCGTTCTTCTCGGCGATCGGGTTGACGAAGAGCGTCCAGCCGTATTGCAGGTTCGCGATCATCGCCATGCAGACGATGCCCATGAGGAGCTGGCCCCAACGGTAGTACGTGCTCTGGGCGGCCGCGGCAGGCACGCTCCCCAGGTGATCGGCGGTGGCGGCAAGTGGTCGATTCATTGAAGTCTCCTGACTGTTCTGCGGACCGGCTGCGCAGGCCCCGACGCGACATCGGGCACGGTGCGCAGACCCGGCTTGAATCGAAACAGGGCGCTTGAGCAAATGAGTCGCACGGCCAGTCTTCGACGGTTCTCTCAAACTCGGCGCGTGCAGCCCGAACGGGTCGTTGTGCACGCGTCCCACGGCGCATGAACGCTGCGGGAGTGTGGTCACTGTCAGACTTTTCAGCGCAGATTCTCTTGACCTTGGTCAATGACTCGGGTAAGCCCTCATGAGCCCGTATTGAGCGGCAGCGTCCAGGCTGGGCCATGGCATCGAAGGCGCTTCGTCGGCCAGGTCCATGCGGCCTGCCTGCAGGGCTTGTTGCAGTGCGGGAACGACCGCCGCCGGCGCGTCGCCGAGTGCGCGCACGACGCACACGCCGTCCACACCGCAGCTCGCCGCAGCCTGCACCTGCGCCGGCTGCAACACGCCGCCGATGGCCACGACCGGCGCCTGCGCCATCGCGCGCCACCAGCGCAGGTTGTGCAGCCCTTGCGGTCGCCACGGCATGGCCTTGGTGAGCGTGGGCCACACCGGGCCGCAGGCGATGTAGCGCGGCGCGCTGCTGCGCGCACGGCACAGCTCCCACAGGCTGTGCGAGCTGATGCCCAGGGCCAGCCCGCTCGCGGCGAGCTCGGCGCGGACAGGCTCGCCGAGCGCGAGCAGGTCCTCCTGCCCGAGGTGCACGCCGCGCGCGCCGAGCTCGCGCGCGAGGCGCCAGTGGTCGTTGACGAAGAGCTCGGCGCCGGCCGCCTCGCAGGCCGCGACGCTGTACCGGATCGCGCTGCGCAGCGCGTCGAACCAGCGCGGGTCGGGCGCGTCCGGCGCCTTGATGCGCAGCTGCAGCGTGCGCACGCCGGCATCGAGCGCGCGCTGCAGTGCCGCCGCGCTGTCGACGATGGCGTAGAGATCGAGCCTGCGCGGCGCGGCCTGCACTGGCGCCGGCGCAAACACCGGCGCGTCGCCCCACGAGCACAGCGGCAGCAGCGATGGATCGTTGCCGAATCCTCGCAGCGCGTGCACCGGGCCGGCCCCCGCACCCGCTGCATGGCCGTGGCGCAAGGCCTGCGTCACGGCCATCTTCGCGAGCACCACCGCGTCGCTCGCGACGAAGCCGAGCGCCAGCGCCGCGGCGACGCTGCTCGCGAAAGTGCAGCCGGTGCCGTGGTGGTGGGCGGTGGCGACGCGCGGCGAGGCGATCCAGCCGCACGCGAGCGGGCTCGCGAGCCAGTCCAGCACACGGCCGTCGACATCGGCGCTGTCGCCGCCGGTGATGCACACGGCCTGCGCGCCGAGGCGGCGCAGCGCGCGCCCGAGCGCGGGCGTGGCGAGCCGGTCTGCATCAGCATCACCGAGCAGGCGCTCGGCCTCGCGGCGATTCGGCGTGACCACGGTCGCGCGCGGCAGCAGCTCGTCGCGATAGGCGCGCAGCGTCGCGTCGTCGGCGAAGGCCGCGCCGGTGCTCGCACCCAGCACCGGGTCGACGACGAGCGCGAGCGGTGCGCGCTCGCGCAGCCGATCGACCCAGCGCGCGACGCATCGAACCTGATCGGCGCCGCCGAGCAGGCCGGTCTTGATGACGCGCGGCGGCATGTCGTCGGCGAGCGCGCACAACTGTGCTTCGAGCACGTCGATCGTCATCACTTCGATGTGAGTGACGGCCTGCGAGTGCTGCGCCGTGACCGCGGCGACGATCGGGCACAGGTGCACGCCGAAGGCGTCGGCGGCGCGCTGATCGGCGCTCAAACCGGCGCCGCCGCCGCTGTCGGTGCCGGCGATGCTCCAGATGATTGGGGATGTCATGCGCCGGCCCCGAGCAGCACCGGCTCGCCGCCGACCGGTGTGCTCGGCACCGCGAAATCCTGCGGCGCCATCACGCCGGCACACCACGCGGCACGACCGGCCTCGATCGCGAGGCGGAACGCGTTCGCCATCGGCACCGGCGCACGCGCTTGCGCGACGGCCGAGTTCAGCAGCACCGCGTCGAAGCCCAGCTCCATCGCGCGCGCGGCGTGCGAGGGCGCGCCGATGCCGGCATCGATGATCAGCGTGGCATCGGGCAGGCGCTCGCGCAGCGTGCGCAGCGCGAACGGGTTGAGCAGACCCTGGCCCGAGCCGATCGGCGCGCCCCAGGGCATCAGCAGCGGGCAGCCGGCATCGAGCAGGCGGCGGCCGCTGACGAGGTCGTCGGTGCAATACGGGAACACGGTGAAGCCGGCGCGCACGAGCTCGGTTGCGGCGATCAGCAGCTCGAACGGGTCGGGCTGCAAGGTGTGCTCGTCGCCAACGACCTCGAGCTTGATCCACGGCGTGTCGAACAGCTCGCGTGCCATGTGCGCCAGCTGCACCGCCTCGCGCGCGCTGCGGCAGCCGGCGGTGTTGGGCAACAGCCGCGCGCCGTTGGCTCGCACGGCGTGGCGGATAGCTTCGACGAAGCCGTTGTCGCCGCCGCTCGCCAAAGTGCGCTTGAGGCCGACCGTGACGACCTCGGTTCGCGATGCCGCGATCGCGTCGGCAAGGATCTGCGGCGACGGGTAGCCTGCGGTGCCGAGCAGGAAGCGGCTCGTCAGCGTGACCTCGCCGATGCGCCAGGAATCGGTGTGAGTTTGAGACATGGGAATCAGTCCTTCGTGAGAAAGCTCAGCCGCCGACGATGGGTTGGAACAGCAGCACCGCCGCGCCGTCGTGCAACGTGACCTCGGCGCGCTGGCCGCGTGGCACGAACAGGCCATCCACCGCGGTGGCGATGCCGTGCGGCGCGTGGCCAAGTGCTTCGACCAGCGCGGCGAGGGTGCAGGCGTCCGGCAGTTGGTGCGGCCGGCCGTCGAGTTGGATCGTGATCATGCGAACGCCTCCAGCGCGTCTTCGACTAATGCGGGCGCGATCAACCAGCCGTGGCGGAACAGGCCGTTGATGCGCAACAGGCCGGGCGCGCGCTCGATACGCGGTTCGTTGTCTGGCAGCGCTGGCCGCAGGTTGCGGTCGAGCCGAAGCACTCTGGCCTCGGCAAGCGCCGGCATCACGCTGTGCGCGGCCGACAACAACTCGACGGCACTGCGCAGCGACACCGGCGAACGATCGTCGCTCTCGATCTCGCTCGCGCCGACGAACACGATGTCGTCAGGCCGCGGCACGAGGTAGACGCGGTGGCGCGGGTGCAGCAGGCGCACCGGCCGCGTCAGGCCGTGGTTCGGCGCATGCAGCCACGCGGTTTCGCCGCGCACGCCACGCACCGGCAGCTCGGGGCGCGCGCCGGTGCCGCGCACGTCGATCGCGAGATCGAAGCGCTGCTCTTCCTCACCGATGATCAACGTCCCCGGCGTCACGCGGTCCACCGCGCAACCCCAGCGCCAGGTGACGCCGTGGGCCTCGTCGTGCAGCACCTGCATCGCAGCGATCGGGTCGATCTGCGCTTCATCGGGCAGCAGCCAGGCGTACGCCGCACCGTGCAGGCCGGGCTCCAGTTTGATGAGCTGCGCTGGGGTCAATGGCTGCGCACGGCGCGTCGCGGCGCCGTCGATGCGCGCGAGCACCCGCTGTGCCGCGCCGAGGTCGCTGCGGTGCGCGAGCAGCAGGCTGCCGCGTTGCGAAAACGCGGGCACCGCCTGGCACGCGGCGACGACATCGCGCCACAGCGCGATGGAGCGCCAACCCAGCGCCGCGACCTCGGCCGAGCTGTTGTCGAGCTCGGCCAATGGGCTCAGCATCCCGGCGGCGCTGAAGGCCGCGGCGCCCTGCCCGTCGAAGCGCGGCACCGGCCCGGCCGCAGGGTCGAACACCGTCACGCGGTGGCCGGCACGCGCGAGCCGCCAGGCCAGCAAGCGGCCGAGCAGCCCGGCACCGGCGATGCCGACGTCGAGGGTCGCCACGCTCAGGCTTCGCTCTTGATCGGGATGTAGAACTCGCCGCCGCCGGCCTTGAACTCGGCGGACTTCTCGGCCATGCCTTGTTCGAGCGCCTGCCGCGCTTCGATGCCTTGCGTGGCCGCGTAGTCGCGCACCTCCTGCGTGATCTTCATCGAGCAGAACTTCGGGCCGCACATGCTGCAGAAGTGCGCGACCTTGGATGCGTCCTTCGGCAGCGTCTCGTCATGGAAGTCGCGTGCGGTATCGGGATCGAGGCTGAGGTTGAACTGGTCCATCCAGCGGAACTCGAAGCGCGCCTTCGACAAGGCCTCGTCGCGCGCCCGCACACCCGGGTGGCCCTTCGCGACGTTGGCCGCGTGGGCTGCGATCTTGTACGCGATGATCCCCTGCTTCACGTCGTCGCGGTCCGGCAGGCCGAGGTGCTCCTTCGGCGTCACGTAGCAAAGCATAGCGGTGCCCATCCAGCCGATCATCGCGGCGCCGATCGCGCTGGCGATGTGGTCGTAGCCGGGCGCGATGTCGATCGTCAGCGGCCCGAGCGTGTAGAACGGCGCCTCGTGGCAGTGCTTGAGCTGCTCGTCCATGTTGGCCTGGATCATGTGCATCGGCACATGGCCGGGGCCTTCGATCATGGTCTGCACGTCGTGCTTCCACGCGACCTGCGTCAGCTCACCGAGCGTGCGCAGCTCGGCGAACTGGGCTTCGTCGTTGGCGTCGGCGCCCGAGCCGGGGCGCAGGCCGTCGCCGAGCGAGAAGCTCACGTCGTAGGCTTTCATGATCTCGCAGATCTCTTCGAAGTGCGTGTACAGAAAGCTTTCCTTGTGATGCGTGATGCACCACTTGGCCATGATCGAGCCACCGCGCGACACGATGCCGGTGCGCCGGTTCGCGGTCAGGTGGATGAACGGCAGGCGCACGCCGGCGTGGATGGTGAAGTAGTCGACGCCCTGCTCGGCCTGCTCGATCAGCGTATCGCGGAAGATCGCCCACGTGAGGTCTTCGGCGACGCCGCCGACCTTCTCGAGCGCCTGGTAGATAGGCACCGTGCCGATCGGCACCGGCGAGTTGCGCACGATCCAGTCGCGCGTCGTGTGGATGTTGCGGCCGGTGGAAAGGTCCATCACGTTGTCGGCGCCCCAACGGATCGCCCACACGAGTTTCTCGACCTCTTCCTCGATGCTCGACGTGACCGCCGAGTTGCCAATGTTGGCGTTGATCTTGACGAGGAAATTGCGGCCGATCGCCATCGGCTCGATCTCGGGGTGGTTGATGTTCGCCGGGATGATCGCGCGGCCGCGTGCGACCTCGTCGCGCACGAACTCGGGCGTGACGATCTCGGGCAGGCGCGCGCCGCGCGTGTCGCCGCGCAGGCGCTGCTCGCGCTCGGCGTCGCTCAGGTACTCGCGCATCCACTCGCGCTTGCCGTTCTCGCGCAGCGCGACGAACTCCATCTCGGGCGTGACGATGCCGCGGCGCGCGTAGTGCATCTGCGTGACGTTGGCACCGCTCTTCGCGCGCCGCGGCGTGCGCTGCAGCGCGGCGGCCGCGGCGCGCAGTTGTTCGATGCGGTCCGGGTCGCGCGCCTCGTGCCTGACGCCGTCGTCCAGCGCTTGGCGTGAACGGCCTTCGTAGGTTTCGGTGTCGCCGCGTGCGTCGATCCAGGCGCTGCGCACTTCGGGCAGGCCGCGATGCACGTCGATCGCGGCGTCGGGGTCGGTGTACGGGCCAGAGGTGTCGTACAGCGCGATCTGCTCGCCGTTGCTCAGCGCGACCTCGCGCACCGGCACGCGCAGGTCGGGCCGCGAGCCGATCAAGTAGGTCTTGCGGGACGCGGGGAACGGCTCGCGCGTCAGCGCCAGCTTGTCGTTGAGTTCGAGGTTCAGCTTGTCGGGCGCATTCATCGGGGCTCCTTCGGGACCAGTGTGAAAACAGGTGCTCCGAAGGTGACCCCGTGGCCTGCAGGCCCTCGGGCGCGCAAGTCATGAAGCGACAGCTCTTCTTCCGCCGGTACTAACCGGTTCAAGTTCGCGGGTTTGGATTCACCATCTCAGCACGCGTCATGCGTGCACCCCGGAGCAACGCCATTGTGAACGGCGCGAAATATTCAAATCCTTGATCCAGGTCAAGAAGTGGACAAGGGTTTTCCTTGACCAATAAAGGGTTAACCCTAGAATTGCGGTCAAGAGATTTTCATTCGAAGCACCCAGGAACCACCATGTCGAACTCGACCTACAGCGCTACCGCCAGCTCCTCTGCATTCAAGCCCGCAGCCAAATCAACCGGCCAGACCTCGCTGCTTCGCGAGCTGTTCCAGGCCACGCCGCTGTACATCTTCGCGACCGCCTTCAAGGCTGCATTCCAGAAGCCGTCACAGCGCTGAGCTGCTTTGTCCGGGCATCGTGAGATGCCCGCCGCCGTGGGACGCCAGCGCGCGTGCTGCACATCGCAGGCGACGCAGCGGGCAGCCTCATGGATCTCGAAAAAGACAAACCCCTCCGACCTTGCGATCAGAGGGGCGGGTGGCTCTCGCCACCATTTGGAGATCCGGAGGAATGAAGTCCGGGGCTCCTTCGGCGCAGTGACTGTGCCGGTTGAGGTGCCTGCATGCAGGCCCAACAACCATAGACGACGCGCGATGTGCCTTCAAGCACCGCGAAGCTATCGGCTGCCCTCTTGTCATCGAACAGGTTTCATGATGGTGTCGAGCAAGCCCTGCACGCGCTGCTCCACAGCCGCGTCCATGCGGATCGGCCGGCCCCATTCGCGCGCTGTTTCGCCGGGCCACTTGTTCGTCGCGTCCAGCCCCATCTTGCCGCCCAGGCCACTCACCGGCGAGGCGAAATCGAGGTAGTCGATGGGCGTGCCGTCGACCAGCGTGGTGTCGCGCACCGGGTCCATGCGGGTGGTGATGGCCCAGATCACTTCTTTCCAGTCGCGTATGTTCACGTCGTCGTCGACCACGACGATGAACTTGGTGTACATGAACTGGCGCAGGAAGCTCCAGATGCCGAACATCAGCCGTTTCGCGTGGCCGGGGTAGCTCTTCTTGATGCTGACGATCGCCATTCGGTAGCTGCAGCCCTCCGGCGGCAGATAGAAGTCGGCGATCTCCGGAAACTGCTTTTGCAGGATCGGCACGAACACCTCGTTCAACGCGACACCGAGGATCGCCGGCTCGTCGGGCGGCTTGCCGGTGTAGGTCGAGTGGTAGATCGGCTCGCGGCGGTGCGTCAGCCGGCCGATCTCGAACACCGGGAACCAGTCCTGCTCGTTGTAATAACCCGTGTGATCGCCGAACGGGCCTTCGAGCGCGTGCAGGTAACCATTGATTTCCTTGACTTGCACGCCGTGCTCGCTGACGCCCACGAAGCCCTTCACCGCCGCCGGGATGTGGCCCTCGAGCACGATCTCGGCGCTCGCTGGAACTTGCAGCATCACGCCGGCGTCGCCGACGCCCGAGTCGGCCAGCTCCGTGCGGCTGCCGCGCAGCAGGCCGGCAAACTGGTATTCCGACAAGGTGTCGGGCACCGGCGTGACGGCGCCGAGGATGGTCGCCGGGTCGGCGCCGAGCGCGACCGCGATCGGGAAGGGCCGGCCGGGCTTGGCGAGCGCGAACTCGCGAAAGTCGAGCGCCCCGCCGCGGTGCGCGAGCCAGCGCATGATCACCTGGTTGCGCGCAATCACCTGCTGGCGGTAGATACCGAGGTTCTGGCGCTGCCGCGCGCCCGGCGTCCCTTGCGGGCCACGCGTGATGACGAGGCCCCAGGTGATCAACGGGCCGGCGTCTTCGGGCCAGCAGGTCTGCACCGGCAGCAAGCCGAGATCGACATCCGACCCCTCGAACACCACCTCCTGGCAGGCCGGTTTGCGCACACTGGCGGGCTTCATGTCCCACAGCGCCTTGGCCATCTGCAGGAGTTTGCCGGCGTCCTTCAGGCCCTTGGGCGGTTCCGGTTCCTTGAGGCTGGCGAGCAACCGACCGACGTCTCGCAGCTCGCTCAGATCGGCCGCGCCCATTCCCAGTGCGACCCGTTTTGGGGTGCCGAACAGGTTCGTCAACGCTGAAATTTTGTAACCGACGGGTCGCTCGAACCACAAGGCTGGCCCGCCGGCTCGCAAAACGAAGTCACTGACCGCTGTCATTTCAAGCCGCGCCGACACTGGTTCTGCGACCCGCTGGAGCTCGCCGGCCTGTTCCAGGCCGCTCATAAAGTCACGCAGGTCGCGGTATTTCATATTTTTTAGTCATTTAAATCTAGTTTGATAGTCTTGACCGGTTATGAAGACACTTGCTAGATTTCGTCTTTCTCTGGATCGATAGGGAAAACCCTTAGGTACACATCGTTGGGATGACTGTGTAACACCTGTCGATTTCCGGGCTGATGGCCGTGTGCCCTTTCGACACCTGTGGCCGGCGCATCAGCCAGCAATTATCGCCGCCGCCTCTTCGCGCGACCGGTCCGCACGGACCAAGCGCGCAGACCGTGAGCCGGCGGGTGAAGGAGTGATGAGATGGCTTTAAGCCAATTGATAGCGGTGGCGCGCCGCCTGCGCGACGCCTCGGCCCAGTCGGCCGCGGTGTTTCTGCGCGATGTGGGCCACGGCCTGCTCGAAGTAAGCCACAACACACTGGCGCTGATCGGTCTGATGCTGGCCGCGGTGTTGTTGTTTGCGGCCAGCCGTGCCGACATCCGCCATGAGGCGGAGGCGTGGACGCTCGGATGGCTGCAAGCCCGTCAGGAAGCCCGCGAACAACCCGCCCAGCCAGGCGAGCTGCTGGCGGCCGAGCTCAGCGAGCCGGATGCGATCGCCCGCGCGACTGCGTCCGACCCGAAAGAGCTCAGCCGCCAGCAGGCCGCCGTGGCGCAATGGCTGTCGCATCGCTACCGGGTGGCGCCCGAACCCGTGAGCCGCCTCGTGCAAGAGGCCTGGAGCGTCGGCCAGAAGGCGAATCTCGACCCGACGCTGATCCTGGCGATCATGGCCGTCGAATCCAGCTTCAACCCGTTCGCGCAGAGCGCCGTGGGCGCCCAAGGTCTGATGCAGGTCATGACGAAGGTGCACAACGACAAGTACGAAGCCTTCGGCGGCAACCACGCCGCGTTCGATCCGGTGACGAATCTGCGCGTCGGCGTGCAGGTGCTGAAAGAATGCATCGCGCGAGCCGGCAGCCTGGAGGCCGGTCTGCGCTTCTACGTCGGCGCCGCCAACCTCGCCGAGGATGGCGGCTACGCCAGCAAGGTGCTGAGCGAGCAGCATGCGCTTCGCCTCGTCGCCGGTGGCAAGTCGGTACCGACGACCCGGCCTGCGCTGACGAACACGACCGTGCCGGCGCAAGCCAAGCCAGACGCCGCCCCCGCGACGACCGAGGCGGCCCACTTGCCCGACCAAGTGGCGATGCTGCTGCACTGAACCGGTCCGGTCGCTTGCCGCTCCGCTACACTGGCGGGGCCGCGCGACTGGCGATGCGGCCCCGTCTCATCGCCGAGCATGGGGCCTGAGGTGGGTTACCACCGGGAAGCGTGGTCGGGGTTTGCATTGCAAGCCCTGTTCAGCCGTTCGCCTGGGCAGCCCTGTGGTGGTGTGCAGCACGCACGCCGTGAAGCCTCGGGGACTCCGCGACACGAGGACTGCCAACCATGTTTGACCGCGCCCAATCCACCATTGCCCGCATCGACCCCGATCTGTGGTCCGTCATCCAGCGCGAGAACCAGCGCCAGGAAGACCACATCGAGCTGATCGCCTCCGAGAATTACGCGTCGCCCGCCGTGATGGCCGCGCAGGGCACGCAGCTCACCAACAAGTACGCCGAGGGCTATCCCGGCAAGCGCTACTACGGCGGCTGCGAATATGTCGACATGGTCGAGCAACTCGCGATCGACCGGCTGAAGCAGCTGCTCGGCGCCGAATACGCCAATGTGCAGGCGAACTCCGGTTCGCAAGCCAACCAGTCGGTATTCTTCGGCCTGCTGACGCCAGGCGACACGATCATGGGCATGAGCCTGGCCGAAGGCGGCCACCTGACCCACGGCATGCCGCTGAACATGAGCGGCAAGTGGTTCAAGGTCGTCAGCTACGGCCTGACCGCCGATGAGGCTATCGACTACGACGCGATGGAGCGCCTCGCCCACGAGCACAAGCCCAAGCTGATCATCGCCGGCGCCTCGGCCTACAGCCTGCGCATCGACTTCGCACGCTTCGCGAAGGTGGCGAAAGACATCGGCGCCTACTTCATGGTCGACATGGCGCACTACGCCGGCCTGATCGCCGCCGGCGTCTACCCGAACCCGGTGCCGCACGCCGATGTCGTCACCTCGACCACCCACAAGAGCCTGCGCGGCCCGCGCGGCGGCATCGTGCTGATGCGCGACGAGGCGATCGCCAAGAAGATCAACAGCGCGATCTTCCCCGGCATCCAAGGCGGCCCGCTGATGCACGTGATCGCCGCGAAGGCGGTGGCGTTCAAGGAGGCGCTGTCGCCCGAGTTCAAGCTCTACCAGCAGCAGGTCGTGAAGAACGCCGTCATCCTCGCCGACACGCTGACCGAGCGCGGCCTGCGCATCGTCAGCGGCCGCACCGAGTCGCACGTGATGCTGGTCGATCTGCGCCCCAAGGGCCTGACCGGCAAGGAGGCCGAGAACCTGCTCGGCGCCGCGCACATGACCTGCAACAAGAACGGCATCCCGAACGATCCGCAGAAGCCGATGATCACGAGCGGCATCCGGCTCGGCACGCCGGCGATGACGACGCGCGGCTTCAAGGAAGACCAGGTGCGCCAGACCGCGCACCTGATCGCCGACGTGCTCGACAAGCCGAACGACGACGCCACCCTCACCACGGTGAAGGAAAAGGTCGCCGCGCTGACCAAGGCCTTCCCGGTCTACGGCGGCTGACTCCGGCCTGAGGAGCGACCCGCTTGCGTTGCCCCTTCTGTAGTCACGAGGAAACGCAGGTCGTCGAGACCCGCGACTCCGACGAGGGCGACGTGGTGCGGCGCCGCCGCCGCTGCCACGCCTGCGACAAGCGTTTCACGACCTACGAACGCGCTGAAATCGCGTTGCCGTCGGTCGTGAAGAAGGACGGCACGCGGGCCGAGTTCGACCCCTCCAAGATCCGCGCCTCGATGACGCTGGCGCTGCGCAAGCGGCCGGTCAGCGTCGAGCAGATCGATGCCGCGATGGAGCGCATCCAGGACAAGCTGCTCAACAGCGGCGCCAAGGAGGTGCCGTCGACACGCCTCGGCGAACTCGTGATGCGCGAACTCAAGCGCATCGACAAAGTCGCGTATGTGCGCTTCGCGTCGGTCTATCGCAGCTTCGAAGACGTCGATGAGTTCCGGCAGCTGATCCGGGACATTTGACGCGGCGCCCCCGAACGGGGGATGCGAAGGGGGAGCCCACAAGAGGCCGGCGCGTTCCCACCTCGAGGGGGCGCGGCAATCGACCCCGTTTTCTAAAGTCTGTGCATCCGTTCACGACCAGGAGCACAGATGAAAACCCAGCCCACCCGCCAACGCGGCATCACACTGATCGAGACCTGCATGGTGCTCGCCGTGAGCACCGTGCTCGCGACGACCGCCGTGCCCGGCATGCAAGACCTGATCGCGGCGCGCCGGCTCGACAACGCCGCCAGCCAGCTCGCGAACGACATCCACCTGATCCGCACCGCCGCAGTCGCACGCAACCAGGCGCTGCGTCTGAGCTTCCTGCCGCGCGTCGGCGGCAGCTGCTACGTGATCCACACCGGCAGCGCCGGTCAGTGCGAATGCAACGGCGGCGCGCCGGCGGTCTGCCACGGCAATGCACGCGAGATCAAGACCGTGTCGATCGCCGACACCGACCAGGTCAGCGTGACGCCCAACGTGAGCTCCGTGGTGTTCGACCCGATGCACGGCACCAGTACGCCGACCGGCACGTTGCGCGTCGTCGGCGCCGGCGGCCGCGAGGTGCGCCACGTCATCAACGTGATGGGCCGCGTGCGCTCGTGTTCGCCGGCGCCCGTGGTGCCCGGCTACCGCGCCTGCTGACACGGCAGCCATCATGCCCAAGCACACCACCTCCGCACGCGGCTTCACGCTGATCGAGACGCTGGTCGCGATGGCGGTCGCCGCGGTGCTGTCCGGCATCGCGCTGCCGAGCTTCGAAGGCCAGCTGCGCAAGGCACGCCGCGCCGACGTGCTGGCCGCGGTCGTCCAGATCCAGGGCGCGCAGGAACGCCTGCGCAGCCGCAGCACGCGCTACGGCGACCTGGCCGAGATTGGCGCGGCGGCCGTGTCCCAGGCCAGCCACTACCGCTTGCAGATCACCGCGTTCACGGCCGACGGCTACGAGCTGCAGGCCACCGCGACCGGCACCCAGTCACGCGACAGCGAATGCCGCGTCATGGTCGCGCGCGCGGTCGGCATGAACCTGGTCTACGCCTCGGGCAGCGACGCTTCGGCGGCCAACGCCGACACGATCAACCGCCGCTGCTGGAGCCTGTGATGAAGCACCTCGCCCATCAATGCGGCCTGTCGATGATCGAGCTGATGATCGGCATGGCCATCGCTCTCTTCATCGCCGCCGCGGGCGGTACGCTGCTCGCCGGCCACCTGCGCGAGAACCGCGCGCTGCTGCTCGAAGCCCGCCTCACGCAAGACCTGCGCACTGCGGCCGACGTGATCACCCGCGACCTGCGGCGTGCCGGCTACTGGGGCCATGCCGGCACGGGCACGAACCCGTACACCGCCATCGCGCCTGCCGTTGGCTCGTCCGACACCGTGAGCCTGCGCTACTCGATGGATGCGAGCGAGAACGACGCCGTCGACAGCAACGAGCAGTTCGGCTTCCGCCTGCGCGGCGGCGCGATCGAGTTGCAGCTTGGCGCCGGCAACTGGCAAACCCTGACCGACGCCGGCACGCTCACGGTGACCACCTTCACCGTCACGCCCGAGGTGCAGGACCTGAGCCTCGCGTCGTTCTGCCCGAGCGCCTGCGCCGCCGGCAGCAGTACCTGCCCGCTGCACCAGCAGGTGCGCAGCCTCGCCGTCGCGATCACCGCGAAGCTGGTGAGCGATGCGCGCGTCGAGCGCAGCGTGCGCAGCAACGTGCGGGTGCGCAGCGACGCCGTCGTCGGCGCTTGTTCGATCTGAGGTCGAGGCCAACATGAATCACACCACACTGAACTCACAACGCGGCGGCGCCGCGCTGATCGTCACGCTGATGCTGTTCCTCGCGATGGCGCTGGCGGCGTTCGCAGTCAATCGCCATCTCGTATTCGAGCAGCGCAGCGCGGCGAACCAGGCGCGTGCCACGCAGGCCTTCGAGGCGGCCGAGGCAGGGCTCGAATGGGCGCAGGCGCAGCTCAACAGCAGCCAGCGCATCGGCGCGGACTGCCAGCCGAGCACCGACCCCGCCGCGACCACGTTCCGCGAACGCTACCTGAGCCTCGACCGCGCGACCGGCGCCGTCACGCCGAACGCTCTGCAACCCGCCTGCTTGCGCGGCGCGAGCGGGTGGTCTTGCGCTTGCCCCGCGGCAGGTACCGCCGTGCTGAACGCGCCGAGCGGCAGCACGCCCGCGCCGGCGTTCTCGCTGCAGTTCCAGCCTGCGGGCCGGGCCGGCGCGGTGCGCATCGGCGCGAGCGGCTGCACCAGCCTCGCGGGTGCCTGCCTACCGGGTTCGACGACCGCGGCCGACGCGACGGCACACACCGAAGTCACGCTCGCGCTGTTCGCCGGCCTGCGCACACCGCCTGTCGCCGCGTTGACGACGCGCGATGCGGCAGGCCAGACCGCCGACCAGTTCTTCGCGGCCAGCTTCGGCATCGACAAGGCGACGTGGACGAACCAGTCCGTCGTCGCGCGCGTCACCTGCGGCACCGACTGCGGCGCCGCGATCGCCGAGGCCGTCGCGGCGGGCAGTGCGCTGATCTGGATCGACGGCGAGCTCGCGCTCACCGGGCCGTTGACGATAGGCTCGGCCGCGCAGCCGGTCGTGATCGTCGCCAGCGGCGCGGCCCGGCTCGATGGCGCGGTCATGATCGTCGGCGCGGTCTATGCCGCGTCGATGACGCTGAGCAGCGCCAGCACGATCGTGCAAGGCGCCGTGATCAGCGAAGGCCTGTACACCGGCCCGACCGCACCCGACTTCCGCCACGACCCCGACGTGCTCGCGGCGCTGGCCCACCAAACCGGCAGCTTTGCCCGCGTCAGCGGCAGCTGGCGCGACTTCTGAGGACACGAGCATGCACCACCATCACACTCGCCCGACCCAACGCGGCACCACCCTGTTCGAAGCCCTGATTGCGTTCCTCGTGCTCTCGCTCGGCATGGTCGCGATCGCGCGCGTGCAAGGCCATCTGCGCCTGGACGCCGACGCGGCACGCCAGCGCTCCGAGGCCGTGCGGCTCGCGCAGGAAGACATGGAAACGCTGCGCGGCTTCGCGACGATTGACGCGGCCGCGGCCGCGGCAGCAGGAACCCGCGCGTTCGATGCGATCGCGAGCACGTCGCGCTCGGTCGACACCGGCACCGCATACCGGATCGATCGCCAGATCGCAGCGACCGGCGCGCTACACGCGAAGGCTGCCTCCGTGACCGTGAGCTGGACCGATCGCAGCGGCAGCGCGCAGCAGGTCGCCCTGCATTCGATCATCGCCGGCACCGACCCCGCGCTGAGCGGCGCGCTCGCGTTGGCAGCGCGGTAGCATCGTCGCCACGATGACCTCCCACCACGCCACGCCGATGCACGAGGCGCTTGCGCTCGCGCACGGCGCGATCGGCCTGTCCGACCCGAACCCGCGCGTCGGCTGCGTGATCACCGCGGTCGATGGCCGCGTGCTCGGCCGCGGTCACACGCAGCAAGCCGGCGGCCCGCATGCCGAGGTGATGGCCTTGCGCGACGTGCTCGCGAACGACGAAAGCGCGCACGGCGCGACCGCCTGGGTGACGCTCGAGCCCTGCGCGCACCACGGCCGCACGCCGCCCTGCTGCGACGCGCTGATCGCCGCCGGCATCGCCCGCGTCGTGATGGCGATCGAAGACCCGAACCCGCTCGTCGCCGGCCAGGGCGCGGCGCGCCTGCGCGCGGCCGGCGCCGCCGTCGACACCGGGCTGCTCGCGCACGAAGCGCGCGAGCTCAACATCGGCTTCTTCTCGCGCATGCAGCGCGGCCGGCCGTGGGTGCGCCTGAAGGCCGCGGTCTCGCTCGACGGCCGCACCGCGCTGAACAACGGCGCGAGCCAATGGATCACCGGCACGCCGGCACGCACCGACGGCCATGCGTTCCGCAAGCGCGCCGGCGCAGTGCTGACCGGCGTCGGCACCGTGCTCGACGACAACCCGCGGCTCGATGTGCGGCTCGTCGAGACCGCGCTGCAGCCGCTGCGCGTGATCGTCGATTCGCGGCTCGAGACACCGCTCGCGTCAAAGATTCTCGATGCGCCCGGCCGCACGCTGATCTACGCCGCAGCCCTCATGGAGCCGCGTGCCGCCGCGCTGCGCGAGCGCGGCGCCGAGATCGCGCTGGCGCCGGGCGCGAACGCCAAGGTCGATCTCGCCGCGATGCTCGCCGACCTGGCCGTGCGCGGCATCAACGAGCTGCACGTCGAAGCCGGCCACAAGCTCAACGGCTCGTTCGTGCGCGAAGGCCTGGTCGACGAGTTCCTGATCTACATGGCACCGAAACTGCTCGGCATCGGCCGCGAGCTGGCCGCGTTCGGGCCGCTCGAGCGCTTAAGCGACAGCCTCGCGCTGCGCTTCGAGAGCGTCACGACTGTCGGCGACGATCTGCGCATCATCGCTCGCCCTGCGCGCTCGCCTGAGATAATCGGCTGATGTTCACCGGCATCATCAGCGGCCTCGGCCGCATCACAGAAGCCCGCGTGCTTGGCGCAGACGCGTCGCACGGCAAGCAGCTCACGATCGAGACGCCGAGCGGCTACCTCGACGACGTGCAGCTCGGCGACAGCATCGCGATCAACGGCGCGTGCATGACGGTCACCAGCTTCGACGCGACCGCGAACCGTTTCACGCTCGACATCTCGGCCGAGAGCCTGGACAAGACCGCCGGCCTGGCCGAACCGGGGCCGGTGAATCTCGAGAAGGCGATGCGCGCGAACGACCGGCTCGGCGGCCACATGGTCAGCGGCCATGTCGACGGCATCGGCAGCGTCAGCCACTTCGCCGCGGTCGGCGAATCCTGGGAGCTGCGCGTGCGCACGCCGGCCGAGCTCGCGCGTTTCATCGCGTACAAGGGCTCGATCACCGTCAACGGCGTGAGCCTGACCGTGAACCGCGTCATCGACACGCCCGACGGCTGCGAACTCAGCATCAACCTGATCCCGCACACGCTAGCGAACACGACGCTCGGCACGCTGCAAACCGGCCAGCGCGTCAACCTCGAGATCGACCTGATCGCGCGCTATGTCGAGCGCATGCTGACCGCGCCGAAGGCCATGTGAGTCGGCGCCCGGCCGATGTCGG